>Ga0070741_10000222_pt1 | contig 216432 bp, 190 predicted proteins | sample Coa_R1_4_FD_66440 | JGI IMG/M metagenome (GOLD analysis project Ga0070741, IMG submission 66440) | Surface soil microbial communities from Centralia Pennsylvania, which are recovering from an underground coalmine fire - Coalmine... | ecosystem: Environmental > Terrestrial > Soil >...
TGTCTTTCGTGGCTTTAAACGAAGTGGATCAGCCGCATTCACACATACGAGGCTAGAGTTCTTGCGCAAAATGGTCTATCCGGTGAGGTCTGTATCCGTCATCAGACGTTCCTGTACCGCCTTGACTCGCAAGAGTTTCCGCGACTCCGGGTAGTGCACTCACGGCAAACAGCGTGAAAATCGGCGAGCTAACGCAGGTAAATGGCCACGATAATAATTTGTAAGTCTCTGTTGGCAGTAGTCTTCCGAACATTACTGTGAAATTGGACATTCTGAGAGGGGTTGAGCAAATTGTTCTCCATGCGGCGGAGTTGGCGGAAAGAATGAACTTCTGAGTCTGCCAAAACCATCTTCTCTGCTACAGGAAAGTCCTGAGAAAAATTACAGAGTTCGCAGGATTGTTGCGCGGCGCGGAAGCGCCTATTCTCGGGGCATGAAAGTTGCCCTCAACTTCCCCACCTTTCGAGCAGGCGCCGGCACACGATAGAAGCCGGCTCCTGCTTCTCGCCTAAAATCCGGCCGGGGGAAGAGAACTGAGGGAATCAACCCTGAGCGAATTCAATTTTGCTCGCTAGAAAGTAAATTCTTCCGGGAGGACAATCGTGGCAATTGAATCGTTAAACGATCTTTTTGTGGAACAACTGCGTGATTTATATGACGCAGAGAATCAACTCGTGAAGGCGCTTCCTAAAATGGCGGAAGGCGCGAATTCTGATGAATTGCGCGAAGGTATTGAAGAGCACCTCGAGCAGACCAAAGGACACGTAGAGCGCATAGAGCAAATCTTTGAAAGCTTGGGCGAGAAAGCCAAAGCCAAGAAGTGCAAAGGCATGGAGGGAGTAATCAAGGAGGGCAGTGAAGCGCTGGATGAAGATATGGATCCCGAGGTAAAGGATGCCGCCATCATTGCTGCCGCGCAACGCGTGGAACACTACGAGATTGCTGGTTATGGAACAGCGCGCACCTTTGCAAACTTGCTGGGTGACCGCGAGGCCGCCTCGCTCCTGGAGCAGACGCTGCAGGAAGAAAAAGACACCGATGCCAAGCTGACCGAACTGGCGGAGGGAATCAATGTCGCCGCGGATAAAGGCGGAGGCGAAGAGGTGGAGTTGGAGACAGAGAACAAATCACGCACTGCGAGGCGAAGAAAGCCTGCTGCATAATATCAGCGAGCTCATAACAACAACGGCAGCTCTTTTTGAGCTGCCGTTGTTATTTTCTAGTTAAATTTCGCCACAACTATTCAATGCCGGCCTGTACCACGTGAACGATGTTGTTTCTCACGGCATAGAGCACGAGATCGCTTACAGAGTGCAGTTGCAGTTTGCGCATAATATTCGACCGGTGGGTTTCCGCTGTCTTTACGCTGAGACCAAGCGCCACTGCAACTTCTTTCGTGCTCTTTCCCTCAGCCAGCAACTGAACGATTTCGCGCTCTCGCGGAGTGAGCCGGTTGCGTCCGGGTGTTGCTACAGGTGCACCGGCAGTGCCGCCCTTCAAATAACCTTCCAGCACCATTGTGGCGACCTTGGACGTGAAATAAGTCTTGTCACGCCGCAATGCCTCAACCGCGGCAACCAGATCCCGCGCCGCATCCGATTTCAGCAAAAATCCGCGCGCTCCGGCATTCAAAACTTCGCGCACGACCTGGTCCGAGTCATGCAGTGTGAGAATCAGCACCCTAGCCTGCGGATTTGTCTTCAGAATCTGGCGGGTTGCTTCGAGACCGTTCAGGCTAGGCATTCCGATATCGAGAATCACCACATCGGGTTTGAGTTGCTGCGCTTTATCTACAGCTTCACGCCCATCTGCAGCTTCGCCGCAGACCTGCCAATCGTGCTGCGACTGGAGCAGCGCGATTAAGCCCTTTCGAACTACCTCGTGATCATCTGCAACTAAAATTCGAAATGTTCCCATCTTGCCCCTCCCATTCGAACGTTAAACTGCAACAGGCAGCTATTCTGAATCTGTAAACTACATCTCTAAATTACATTGCTCGCGTACTTCCATACGCTCAAGATTTCGAGGAGAAAAACGCTGGCCCATGTAGTGCGCGGAAAACATAGCTCCTGATTCTACGGCCAAATACTTAGCACTCTTTGGTGTGCGGCACATTCAGGCTTGTAGCTTTCCGCGAGTGCGTCTCGCTATCTCGTTCCTCCAAGGAAGTGACCTTAACTCCACGCGCGGGTTCGAGAACTACTGTCATGGTTGATGCACAACGCCCGCACAGCCAGAAATGCAAAGTCTGTCGTTCCGGATGTTCGTCGAATGGCGCGGAATTCTCATCGCTCGCAGCCACAGAGATCGATACGATCTCAAACTGAAAAAGCCGCCCTTCCGAAAAAGAGTGTAGCGGACGCTTGCAACTCTCATTGACGCAGTGGGCCACCATCGCAACATGCATCGGGCAAATCACCCCGAACCTGCCGACCTTACAGCCAAAACCTTAAGAATCCAATACAGTTTGGACTGTATTTTCGATGAATTTTTCGGGTTATGGCTGGTTAGATGCGGTGAATCACCTTTGGGCGCAAGATGCAAATGACTCATTGGTGCCACTCATCTGAGCAACTATGCCGAGCCGACGAAAGGTCCTCGAAACTGCGGCGCCTCTGGTTCCAGGCAAACTCACGCTGGAGACGCTGAAGCTCGCGGCCTCCGGTTGTAAAGCCTGTGATCTTTGGCGAAAAGGTACTCAGACAGTATTTGGTGAAGGCAGCCGCCGCGCCTCAGTAATGTTCGTAGGCGAACAGCCAGGAGATCGCGAGGACATTGAAGGGCATCCGTTCGTTGGACCCGCTGGCCGCGTTCTCGATGACGCGCTCAGTGCAGCCGGTATTGATCGGTCGGAAGTGTATGTCACCAACGTTGTGAAACACTTCAACTGGGTACCCGCCAAACGTGGCAAACGCCGCATTCATAAGAAACCACGTTATTCGGAGATCGTCGCTTGCCGTCACTGGCTTGACGCCGAAATCTCGGTGACTCGTCCACAGGTAATTGTCTGCCTGGGAGCTACGGCTGCCCAGTCAATGCTCGGCAGACAGTTCAGCGTTATGCAGCAGCGTGGGCGATTCGTCAAGTCAGACCTTGCACCCTACGTCATGGCCACAGTTCATCCATCCTCCATACTGAGGGCTCCTGATGAAAGTGCCCGTCACGAACAGAAATCAGCGTTCATTGCTGACTTGCGTATCGTGGCTGCGCAAATTCGAAAGCTGCGCAAAGCGGCGTAGTTGAAGGTGTACTGCTGAAAGGCTTAGTAAAGTTACATCTTCTCATTTAGACCCCTACAGCGGTCATCCGATGCCTTCACGCTTAACGGCAGGATTAAATTCGAAGTTGTGACTTTAGTGACAACGCGCAGACGTCCGGCTGATGAAGACGAGCAACCGGATACTCCACGTCCTCCGTATGTGAAAGAACCAGAGACCGATGTGCCTGATGGAGACGAACAAGGCGGGAATGTAGTGACACCGGTTCAAGCCTTCAGCGGCACTCTACTTTCATTCGCATGAACCCTGCAGGCGCATTTTCACGAACAAAACTAGCCGGGAGTACAGTTCTCGGTGGCGCTGGCGTGGTTGCTTTGGGCGGACTTGCCTATTTCGCAACACGCCGTCTGCGGCGCTTCAGTTTGACGGGGCGAACCGTCATAATTACTGGCGGGTCGCGAGGCTTAGGGTATGCACTGGCGCGGAGGTTTTTGCACCGAGGGGCTAAAGTTGCCCTGCTAGGGCGTGATCCCGAAGCGCTGCAACGCGCGCATCAGCTGCTGGTCGGCATGGGTCAAGTTTTCGTCCGGCCATGCGATATTCGCGATCAGAGGCAGGTGAATGAAGCATTCGTCGACATTCGACAGCAGTTTGGCTCGATCGATGTTCTAGTCAACAATGCCGGAACCCTGACGGTAGGTCCGATGGATACGATAACGGCCGGCGACTATAAAGAGTCGCTTGACGTGTTCTTCTGGGGGCCGCTCTACACAACTTTGGCCGTACTTCCTGAAATGCGAAATCGCCGTAGCGGACGAATCGTCAACATTTCTTCGATTGGCGGGAAGATCAGTGTCCCGCATCTCCTCTCTTACAGTGTTGGCAAATTCGCGCTGGCGGGATTCTCTGAGGGCATGCGCGCGGAGCTCGCGAGGGACAACGTTTATGTGACGACGGTGTACCCGGGACTTATGCGAACGGGCAGCCCGCGAAACGTTGACTTCAAGGGGAAGCATCGCGCCGAGTACACATGGTTTCTGGTGAGCGACTCGACTCCGGGTCTTACGATCAGCGCCGACGGTGCTGCAAGGAAGATTGTTGCTGCGTGCGAGTACGGTAAGGCTGAGCTGATTATCACATTGCCCGCGAAGCTTGCGATCAAAGCACATCAGCTTTTCCCGGGCCTGACCTCCGCGGCATTAGCTGCAGCAGCGCGGGCGCTTCCTGCGCCCGGCAACCTGGGTAAAGGCAAAGCAAAGGGACTCGAGAGCACAACGCGCATTACAGAATCATGGCTCACGGCACTAGATCGTCGCGCAGCCAAACAGAACAACCAAATACCTCGCCCAGCGGTGGTGAATCCATGACAATTACGACGAATATTGCTCCGAAATTCGACGAGGAAGAGTTTTCTCGCCGGCCTGCAACCTCAAAACTGGAGACAGCCCTGACCCTGGCGGCCGGTACGGCGATTTCGCTATACGGGATATTACGCCGCGACTGGTTTGGCGCCGCATTCGCGGGTGGCGGAGGCTATTTGCTCTATTGCGGCATCGCCGACCTGAGGCGCCCTTATCAGGGACGCGTTCGCGTCGGGTTCACCATCCTCAAGCCGCCTGACGAGGTTTACGACTTTGTGCGAAACACAAAAAACTGGGCGAGCGGCTTGCACTTGATCAGGCTTGAGCGCAACAACGACGGTGGATCGAGCGTCCGGGTCGGAGGCGAGAATGCACTCGGGCTAACGTCCCAAATAGAAGTGACTGATGAAAAGCCCGGCGAATTCATTGCCTGGGCGTCGGACGCAAGGATGATCGAGCACCGCGGGGTGGTTCATTTCAAGAAAGCTCCTGGTGATCGCGGTACGGAATTGAGTGTCGCGTTGGAGTATAAAGCACCCACTGGACCACTCTCTCGCGCGGCTGCGTTGTTCGCGGGCCTCGATCCCGAACAATTGGTACGCGAAAATCTTCGGCACATCAAGCAATTGATGGAAGCCGGTGAAATTCCTACGACAGCAGGACAGCCCGTCGGCGCCCGTGGAGTTCGAGGCACGGCGGAGCGAATCATGTTTCGAGAACACCCAGTCGCCGATATGCAAGCTGAGCGCCTTGCAGGCGATTGAACTTGAGGAGGAATTGTGAAAGCTCTTTGTTGGCGGGGAAAAACCAAGCTTGAAGTTGAGCACGTGAGCGACCCAGCAATTCTCAACCCACGTGATGGAATCGTACGCATCACACGGACGGCCATCTGTGGTTCCGATCTTCATCTCTATGACGGCTATATTCCGACGCTAGAACCCGGGGACATTCTCGGCCACGAGTTCATGGGGGAAGTGGTGGACGTGGGTTCAGAGGTGACGCGGATCAAGAAAGGTGATCGCGTGGTTATTCCGTTCACGATTGCCTGCGGCCAGTGCTATTTCTGCAAGCATGAACTCTGGTCGGCCTGCGACAATACCAACCCGAATGCCTGGATGATGGAAAAACTTTATGGATTCTCCGGCTCCGGTCTATTCGGTTATTCGCACATGATGGGCGGATATGCTGGTGGTCAGGCGCAGTTTGCGCGGGTGCCGTTTATTGATGTGGGTGCGTTGCAAATTCCCGAGGGACTGCCTGACGAGCAAGTGTTGTTCCTTTCTGACATTTTTCCCACCGGCTACATGGCTGCGGAAGTTTGTGAAATCAAACCCGGCGACGTGATTGCGATTTGGGGATGTGGGCCGGTTGGGCAGTTCACGATTCGCAGTGCATTCCTGTTGGGTGCTGAGCGTGTAATCGCGATTGACCGCTTCCCGGATCGCTTAAAGATGGCGCGCGCAGGCGGAGCTGACATTATTAACTATGAAGAAGTCGATGACCTCGTTGAAGAGCTGAAGTGGATGACCGCAGGACGCGGCCCTGATGCCTGCATCGATGCTGTGGGTCTTGAGGCGCATGGAACCGGCATTGCATCCGCGTACGATTACGCTAAGCAAAGACTCAAAATATCGTTCGACAGGCCGACCGTTGTGCGACAAGTGATTCAGGCGTGCGCGAAAGGCGGGACGGTTTCACTTCCTGGAGTGTATGGCGGATACCTGGATAAAATCCCATTTGGTGCAGCTTTTGGCAAAGCCCTAACTTTTAAGATGGGGCAAACGCATATGCATCGTTATATGGGCAGGTTGCTGAAGCATGTTGAACAGGGCGACATAGATCCCTCATTCGTAATCACGCACCGCCTCGGTCTCGATGACGCACCGGACGCTTACCGCACATTCCGGGATAAGCAGGACCAGTGCATAAAGGTGGTCCTTGATCCATGGAAAGAAACTGTGGCCGCCTAATTGAACGGTTTGCTCCGCTAATGAAGAGGCAACCGGACATCTACCGCCGGTAGGTTAGGAAATTCGGCGTGCGGCTCAAGCTGATACCAATACGCGACCGACGAGAAATTATCTCCACGGTCATTTGCGTGTCCGTGCTCAATGGTCGCGCGTAAAGATTTCGTAAATGGAATCGGCGAATCAAGGTGAAATCGATAGACCGACCATTTTGAATCTTTCTTTTCAGGCCCAACTACAGGCGCTCCGAAGAGCCCATACGAAAATGATTTCCCGCCGAAATCCCATGCGCCCAGGAAGTAGTCTTCAGTGCCGGTGCCATTGATGGATGGTAATTTCTCGCCGTCAACAAAAAACATGTCGTCCCCTTCACCCCACCAACCATCGGCATTCTCAACAACTGACATCGTGACACCCACAAAATGTCCGCGCCCGGTAGCTTTCATCCATACGTAATTGTTCTTGCCGTCTAAATTTGTCTTCGCGTCTGAGATTGCCACGTTGGGAACCGCCTGTCGATACTGCGCGTGAAAGTATGCAGTATCCTGCGGCAAAGGCGAGCGGAGTGCCCGCCAATCGATGTTCCAGTACAGCGCGTCAATTGGTTCGTGTCCTTCATTCGTTACCGTAATTCGCGCATGCTTCTGGAACGGCATAGGCAAAAAGCAATTCAGGGCTTTGTCGGCGCCGACTGCAAGCGGAATAGATTGATAAAGAAAATATTCGCCGTTGCCCAGACCAAAGAAATCCCCAATCGGCGCCTCCGCGCTGGGAGTGCTTTCACCATCCCAATACATGCGTAGCACGATCCGCTTCAGCTGGTTTTTTTCTTTGTCCGAAATGGTGAACCAGATGTGCGTGATTTCACCGGGGCCATTCTCGTCGAGTACTGTGATGGTTTGGTTCGGCGGCACGACTCGATAATCCGAGTTTCCACCGGTGCGGTCGTAACTCGAAGAGCGCCGCTGCGTATAGTCATGGACCTGCGGCAGGCGGCTGAGCCACCCGTCGCTCACGTTTTCAGCCGTCTGAGAGAGCCCGCTGCCAGTGAACAAGCAAATGACCACCACGATGGCTATGGCACCTAACTTCGTTCGCATCTAGTCCCTCCGAAAACAAACGCCGCATAATACCAGACGTGAAACCGCAAAACCTTCTTGATCTCGGCTGCATCGCACTTACAATAATGATTGCCAACCGAACGGAACGTCGCGGAGGTGTTCTATGCGCATTTTGACGACGGTGGTGGTGTTATCGACTCTGGCTTTTGCCCAGGACGCAGCCAAGCCAAAAGCTCCCGCGTTAACAGAGGGAGCGCATGCGAGCGCTACCCAGGTCACGATCCCCGCTGGCACTAAGATCCCCATCGCCCTCAAAAATACGATTTCGACCAAAGCGAACCATGAAGGCGACCCAATTTACGCACGGTCCACTTTCCCAGTCGTCATTAATGAACATATCGTGATCCCCGCGGGCACCTATGTTCAGGGAAAAATCAGCTCGATTAAGCCTGCCGGCCGCATCAAAGGCCGCGCTGAAGTGCTCATTCATTTCACTACTTTGATTTATCCCAGCGGATACACCGTGATGCTGCCAGGATCAATTGAAAACGCTCCGTCAGTGGATAATGGCAAGGTCAAAGACAAGGAAGGCACGATTCAGGGTGACAGTAACGCTGGCAAAACGGCGGCCACTATCGCCGGTCCGGCCGCGGATGGCGCTCTTACGGGCGCGGTCATCCGGGGTGGTGAAGGTGCGTTGATCGGCGCTGGGATCGGCGGAGCGGTAGGAACGGCGATCGCCGCTCTCAGCCACGGAAATGAAGTAAAGATGGAACCCGGAACAACGCTCGAAGTGGTGCTGCAGCGAGATGTATCGGTTGACGGATCGCGTATCCGCCAAACCGCTGCGACAGCGCAAGAAGAGTAGGACCGTTCAGTTATTTGAGAAAGTTACTCGGCGGTGGATGGCTCAATTACGGATGTGATTTCAGAAATTTTGGTCGCCGGAAAGCCACCCTGCTTCGCATGCTCGCGAATCATCTCATCATTCGGCGCGCGATAAATGCAGTAGATCTTGTCCTCGGTCACATAACTCTCGATCCACTGAATCTCGGGTCCTAGTTTATTCAACACGCTGCAGGATTTTTGCGACACTGCGCGAAGCTGATCACGTGTCAGCTTTCCAGCACCGGGCAGGTCGCGTTCGATGACGTACTTGGGCATAGTTTCCTCTTTGGGCGAGAACAGTTCGAAGAGCAGCCAGAAGGCTATCAGGTAAGTGTCAAGGCTTACAACTAAGCTTTGTTTGCGGCTGCGGAGTATGCCACAGGATAAATTTGGGAGTCGATGTCCTTGCGCAGGTCGTCCCAGATGTTCTCAGGCATATCAAGGAAGATTTTTACGACTTCAGGGTCGAACTGGGTCCCTGAACATCGTTCGATTTCAGCACGCGCAGCCGAGAATGGTTGTGCCGGCCGATATGGTCGATTCGACCGAATTGCGTCAAGAGTGTCGGCAACGGCGAAAATTCGCGCTCCGAGCGGAATCTCTTTACTTTTCAGGCCGCGCGGATAGCCTGTTCCGTCGTATTTTTCCTGATGCGAATAGACAATGTCAGAAGCTTCCTGGAGGAAGGGAATTCGTCTTAAGATTTGATAGCCGCGATAGCAGTGCTCACGCATGATGGCGACTTCTTCCTCGTTCAGCGCGCCGGGTTTGCGAAGAATTGCATCGGGAATTGCCATCTTGCCAATATCGTGTAAAAACGCCCCTCGTGCGATTACGCGAATCTGATCGGAGTTAAGACCCATGGCCCGAGCAATTGCTATGGTGTACGCAGTCACGCGCTTCGAATGGCCTTCTGTCTCGGCATCTTTCAAATCGAGAGCATTGCCTAACGCCTCAAGCGTAATATCGTAAGATTTCTCGAGAGACGAGAAGGCGTGCCGCAGTTGCTCGGTTCGCGTAGTAACCAACGCTTCCAAATTGGTTTGGTATTCGCGGTTCTCGACCTTCAGCCGACGATTCTCAAGCGCGCGACGCACCGTCGCCAGCAGTTGTTCCCGCTCAAACGGTTTCAGAAGATAGTCATAGGCGCCGTTCCGAATTGCACCAAGCGCCACGGAAACGTCGGTAACGGCAGTGACCATGATCACCGGCATATCGGGGAAGCGCTCTTTCGAAGCTTCGAGAAGTGCGATGCCGTCCATCTCGGGCATCATCAGGTCGGTGAGCATCAGCTCAAATTCTTTGCCGTAGCTCAGAAGCTCGAGAGCTTCTTTGCCCGATTCTGCCTGGCTGCAGACGTAATTGGCGGAACTAAGCATGGCCGAGACGAAGTCGCGGATAGGCTCTTCGTCGTCGACGATAAGAATGCGCTCGGCTGGCATAGACGAACTGACGGAATCGACCTAAGTGTAAGTGGATTGTACCTTAAACGCCTGATACCCAAAGTAACCAAAGGTCATCGGAAATTCGGGTGGTAACTAGTTTGCCTATGGTAAAACCGGGTTGGGTAACTACGGTCAAACTAGATGAGCACCATCGCCTGGCGTGGCTGGGAGGTTCTGGCAGGGCCGGCTGCACCGAAATTCGGGGCGCGCGAAGTCGCCGTGCTGCTGATCGTGGCTGCCAGCCTGCTTGTTTTCCGCACCTTCCGCGAGCGTTCGTTAATCGCTTGGATTTCCGCCTGGTTAGCGTACTTTGCCTCATACCATACGCTGCTTTCCGCCTCGCAAGCAGGCCCGTACGCGGTTCCGGTTGGCCAGGCTGAATTTGTTTTTGCGGTCACCATGTTTGCGGCCGGCGTGTTCATTTATTCCGGCAGCCGAGAATTGCTGACGCCTGTAGTCGTGATCGGTAGCGTAATAACCCTATTTGCTGCCGCGCAAGGAGAATACTGGGCAAATTCGGTCCCATTGCGCTTCGCGTTAGAGCTTTCCTATCGACTACTCGCGCTAGCTGCCGCCGTACAGGTGCTTCGTTTCCGCAGGGCCCGCAAAGAAGTCGGCGCCTGGCTGTTGGCTGCCGGAATGTTGCTCTTGCACCTGGAATGGGGTCCGGTCAGCTCTCATCTGCCTTCTGAAACCGGCATTTTTTTTGACATCGTTCTCGGCCTGGGCATGCTGCTTGTCGTCTTCGACGAGTTTCGAATCCGCACACGGCGCCTGGTCACGTTGAACGCACTTACTACTAATATCGCCCGCGCGGCCGAGAGAGGTCCAGTTGCACCAGATGCCTTAAAAGATCTGCAAAAGCTGATGGATAGTGACGCGATCTGGTTTCGATTGCGCAATGGCCGCCAGTTGACCATCTTTCAGCAGTGCGGCTTGTCGGAAGGGTTCTTGCGGGCTCGGAATGTTATCGCTGGCAACGACGCGATCGAAGCAACTACGGAAGAGAGTCGGCCTGCTGTCATCATTGTTTCGAAATTGGACCCGGTAAATTCGGCTGCCCTGCAAACCGAGAAGTTCAAGCAGCTGGTTGTTGCGCCCGTGCCGGGAAAGAAAGGTCTGGCAGGCAATCTTGTTTTAGGTAATCGCAGGCAACGGTCTTATGCACCCGACGAATTTAACTTCCTGATGTTGTGCGGCCAGCAACTTGGGCTCGCATTGGAAAATCTCCATTTCGTCGAGGAAATACTGCGGTCGCACCGGCAATGGAGCAACACTTTCGAATCCATTCAGGATTTGGTATTGCTGCACGATGCCGAGTTTCACATTTTAAAAGCCAACCCTGCACTTCTTCGTCGCGTCGGGAAGTCGCAGTCCGAGGTTGTGGGGCAACTTTGCGAGGCGGTGTTACCGAAAGACGGTGTTATTTGGAAGAACTGCCCTTACTGCCAGGGAGAAGAAAATAGCTTTTTTGAGGGGCCGGATCCGTTCGGAGGTTTTTCAGTTGCTTCCACGTCAACATACACAGACCAGGGCACCAAACAAAAGGGCACAATTCACGTGGTTCGCGACATCACGGAGCGCCGGGCAGCCGAACAGAAATATCGCTCATTATTTGAGCAGCTACAGGAAGGCGCATTTGTCACCACCTTAAGTGGCAAGTTACTCGACTGCAATGATGCTTTCGTCCACATGCTTGGTTATGAGAGTCGTGATGATCTGCTCGGCCGAAATGTTGAGTCGGAATTCTATATTTCACCGGATCAGCGGACGGCGCTGCGTCGAGAGATTGACAAGCATAACTTCGTTCGGAATTTTGAAGTCAATTTAAAGCGCAAAGATGGCAGCCCACTGACTGCTTTGGTAAACAGCTTTGCTACGCGCGATTCGGACGGCAAAGTCGATGGCTATCAGGGTTTTCTGCTTGACGTCACCGAGAAGAAGAACGCGGAAGATGAAATCCGACGCCGCAATCGTGAACTGAATGCCTTAAACGCCATGGCGGTGATCGCCACGCAAAGTTTCGATCTGGACGAAATTCTTAATCTCACGTTGCGCCAAGTTATCTCGGTGCTTGGGGCCGACCACGGGTCGGTTTATCTCGCTGAATCCCCGAACCAGTTCCGGCGTCGTGCGAACTGGGGACAGCGCGTCAGCGATCGCAAGAAACTGATGGAAGCGAATTTCCCCAGCGGCCTCGGCGATCTCGTCATGCGTTCGCGCGCGGAAGTCCTCACTGCAGAATATCTGCCACATTTACCAAAAGCAGTATCTGAATTTGTGCATGCCGATCCAGGCACCTCGATATGGGTGGTGCTATGGGGCAAGGATGCGCCGCTAGGCCTTATGGGGATCAGCCGCGGCCAGAACCAGGGATACACAATAGACGATGAAAACCTGCTGGTTGCGATCGGCCGGCAGTTATCGACGACGGTAGAGAAAGTCCGTTTGTACGAAGAGACTTGCAAAGCTTACGATGACCTTCGCCGCGCCCAAGAACAGCTGTTGCAAAGCGAAAAGATGTCAGCTATTGGACAACTTATTGCCGGGGTTGCACACGAGCTCAATAATCCTTTGACCGCGATTCTCGGCTACGCGCAGCTTCTCGAGACAGAAACACTCGAATCCCGTCCGATGGAATACGCGAGCAAGATCTTCAAGCAGGCGCAGAGAACGCATCGCGTAGTCCAAAATTTGCTTTCATTCGCGCGCCAGCGCAAGCCTGAGAGGCAGGAATTCGATGTTCTAAAAGTGCTTGAAGAAGCGTTGCTCCTCCGCGACTACGATATGAAGGTGGGCACCATCAAATTGGAGCGTGAGATCGCGGAAGCGATTCCTGCGGTTTCAGGCGATCCGCACCAGTTTGAACAGGTCTTTCTGAACATCATCAATAACGCGGTAGACGCAATGATGGAAGAAAAGAAGCCCGATGAACGCAAGCTCTGCGTCCGCATGCGTCGTGAGAGCAATTCAGTTTGTATTGAATTTCAGGATTCAGGCCCAGGTCTCAAAGAGCCACACCGCATTTTTGAGCCGTTCTACACAACCAAGAGCGTCGGGAAGGGAACCGGGCTCGGACTCAGCATCTGCTACGGCATTGTTAAGGAACATGGCGGAGAAATTTCCGCTCGCAATGCGGAAGGCGGCGGAGCCGTTATAGAAGTGAAATTGCCTTCTGCTGGGTACGCGAGTGTTACGGAATCGCGGAGCGTCCCTGTAGTCCAGAAGCGTGAAGCCGCTCTCGCGGGCAGAATTCTGGTCGTCGAAGATGAAGAATCAGTACTGGACTTTGAACGCGATGTGCTGGCGGGCACCGGCGCGCAAGTCGTCACGGCTTCCAGCATCGATCAAATGAACAGCGCATTGAAAACGCAGTCGTTCGATGCTCTCATCATTAATGGCAAAATGCCTGGGTCGAGCGGAGTCCCCAATACCTGCCAATGGATCTCGGAGAACTCGCCAGAGCTTTCGCAGCATTTCCTGCTGACATTTTCCAGTCTGACGGATTCTGAGATCCGTAATTTCCTCGAGCAGAATAAAATCCCATTCCTGGTTAAGCCGTTCGAGGTCGGCGATCTCATCGCTAGTGTCCGAAAGCTTCTCGTGAAAGCTCAGGCGGCGGGAGCACGCTAGAGGCGCAGTATTGCGACGCACTATAGCTCCAGAGGTCTGAACGTTGTCTTTGCACCGTGCATCATGCGGCTCATTTCTTGTGCGTCCAAAAATATAGGGCGACGCTTTCGCGCCGCCCTCAGAAAAAGAATCTAGAAATTAGAAGCGATACAGGAAGCCGGTGTTCACGCGGACGTTGTTATTGTCGCTCAGTCCGCTGAAGCTCAGCCGCATCCAGTCAACATTAACCGCGCGGAAAACCAGCTTGCGACGACCAAAGTCCAGACCGCCACCGAACATTACTGTCGAACCTCCTACACCGATTCCAGCCGCACCCGCATGCGCGCCACCAAACAAGGCGTGAATGTATGGTGCGAATGCTTTCTTCGGAAATGAAACCACCGGTCCGGCAGTGTAGGTGTAGAGGCTTTGTCCCTGGCTGAATCCCGAACCCAGGTCGCCAGTGACGCCTACGTTCTTCCAGATATAGAAGTTCGCCGAGGTACTGAAGCCGCTAGCATGCCAGCCACCATCGGTACTTGTGAACTGGTAGCCGCCGAAGACTTCCGGCTTGGGAGCTTCCCCAGCCAACGCGAACATTGAAGCAAAGCAAACCAAAACGGCAACGCCGATAAGTTTTTTCATCCTTCTCCCCTGTTTAATTAAGTTGCACCCTATCCGTCCTCATACCGGCGTATCGTGCAGCCGGGGTCCACTCGTGCCGAATGAATCCCGAAGCTCGGATCGATTGAGGTGCTGTGTCAATGGTCTTAGTTGGGCCGCAAAGGGGCAAGTAACAGAAGCGGCGTTTCAAAATGGGACTTCCGTAATTAGGCATTTGATTGATACGTAAAGGTTTCTGTGAACAATTGAGGGGCAACCAATTTAGGACCGAGAAGCAACTAAAAAATTAGTTGACTTTTTGTACGGTAGGTAGTCTAAGAAATTAGAAGCGTTTCACTGCGACATGCCTCGAAAGCAATCGGCGACATTAACGGAAGCGGAACTACGAATCATGAACGCCCTCTGGCAAAAAGGCCCGGGGACAGTCCAGCAGGTTCTGGACTGGCTACCGGAAAAACCGGCCCTGGCGTACAACTCCGTTCTGACCACCATTCGGGTGCTCGAGAAAAAAGGATACGTAGGGCACCTGAAGGACGGCCGTGCGCACATCTATCAGCCTCTAATCGATCAGGAAGAGGCGACCCGTTCTGAAATCCGGCATCTCGTAGGGCGCTTCTTCAAGAATTCACATGAGGCGCTATTGCTGAACATTTTGCGAGACGAAGAAATCAATGAGAGCGAGGTGAAGCGCCTGCGGGAGATGCTGGCTGCGGGTGAAAGCTCAACAACAACTTCTACTCTACCCCAAACAAAAGAGAGCGGGGAAGAATGATTGGGCTCCATTTCCAAACTGTTGCGCAGGTGGTCGCCGGACACGGATTGAACAGCTTGCTTGCAGGGATGGTGCTGGCAGCGATGTGTTGGACGGCACTTCAGTGCTTTGGGACGCGCAGTTCGATGACACGATTTGTGGTCTGGTTCGCAACCCTGCTCGGGATCGCCGCCTTGCCATTACTGACCTCTACAGGGAAAGGCTGGAGCGGTCCTAATGGGCACCTACCGGAAGTGGCGCTTTCAAAGGATTGGGCCACCGGAATATTTCTGGCGTGGGCAACAGTTGCGACTCTGCTCTTGGTGAGACTTGGATTTTCGCTAGTCCATGTGTACAGGCTTCGACGCCAATGCAAGGAGATTAACGTCTCCTCTTATCCCGCATTGGCGGAGGTTCTCGGACAATCCTCCGGAAGACGAGCGCGCCTGCTCGTTTCAGAGATTGTTCGTGTGCCCACGGCTCTGGGTTTTTTTCGTCCTGCAGTTGTAATTCCGGCATGGGCTCTCCGCGACCTTTCAGCAGATGAGCTCAAGGTGATTGTGCTGCATGAGCTCGCGCATTTGCGGCGCTGGGACGATTGGACGAATCTTGGCCAAAAAATTGTGAAGGCGCTGTTCTTTTTCCACCCGGCGGTCTGGTGGATTGACAGCCGGTTGGCATTGGAACGCGAAATTGCTTGCGACGATTTGGTCTTGGAGCAGACTTGCAGCGCGCGAGAGTATGCCGCTTCGCTGGTGTCGATTGCCGAAAAGGTTGTGGCCGAAAAGACGCGGGCGTCTCGAACTCTTGCGCTGGCACAAGGAGCGCTAGGTCGAGTGCGAGAGGTTTCCGCAAGGATCGCGCGAATTCTGGATGGTCGGCCACGTTCGAACCGTGGATGGCGGTCGGCGGCGGCAATGGTAGGTACGCTAGCGCTGGGGACTTTTGTGGCGATGCCATATGCGCCGGAGCTGGTGTCATTTCAGGGATCGGTTCAGCCAGTGCTTTCGGCGCAGTTGAACCAAGTGATCCCTGCTCCCGTGATTCCGGCGTCTATGAAATGGAGTGGTTCAGGCGGCTCGGACGCGGTCGTGACCAGAGGAGCGCATATAAGCAGACGCAGTGCTAGTTCATCGATCAAGAGTCAGAGCGTACGTCGTCCTGTGGGTTCGCCTTTGGTGATCGCCGCTAAAGCCACTATGCGTCGGAGAAGTCGCAATCCGAAAGTTACGATGGCGAAGGCTGTTCAACAGAACCGGCCAGCAGAGACTTTGCTTGTGGTCCGCTCGACCCAGGTGAATGAATCTGGAATACCGCTTTGGACCTTGTCGGTATGGCGCATGACTGCAGCGAATGGCCAGACTGTTCAGGAAATGATCGTGATGAATTCAATCTGATCAAAAATTTTTGCCGTTAATAACTAAATATTTAGTTACAAAGGAGAATGAAAATGAGTTGGTTTCAACGTTTTAAAACAAAATTCATTGCCCGCTTGTTCGTGCCGATCGTAGCGGTTGGGGCGATCGTTTCACTGGGTTCGTACGAGTTTGCAAAACCCGCGAACGCATCGGCTCCGGCTCGTGCGGCTGCGGCAGCGCCACTCGATGACAGCAGCGTGAGCGCTCTCGTCGCACTGGACCACGCGATGGAGACCGTTGCCGCGCGTGTTGCACCTGCAACCGTCTACGTACAGGTAACCTCGAAGGTCGCGCCAGACAACGGCGATGCCATGGAGCAAAACGAGAGTGGCAACAATGACAATGATAATGACAACGACAATGGCAACGGTAATGATCCGTTCTCGCAGTTCTTTGGCCAGCAGTTCGGACGACGTTTTTTCAGGATGCAACCACAAGGACCGCAGATTGAGCATGGCCTGGGCAGCGGAGTGATCATTTCCCCGGACGGCTACATCGTGACCAATAATCACGTGGTAGACGGCGCGACAGACATCCGCGTGACCATGACCGACAAGCGGATCCTGCCTGCGAAGCTGATCGGCCGCGACAAGCTGACCGATCTCGCAGTGATCAAAGTAAACGCGACTGACCTCCCCAGTGTACCGCTGGGCGACTCGACCAAACTTCGGCCCGGCGAAACAGTGCTGGCGTTTGGCAACCCGCTTGGATTCCGGTTCACAGTGACGCGAGGAATCGTCAGCGCATTGAACCGTCCCAATCCGAGTTCGAACCGTCGTGCACCGGGCGAATTTATTCAGACTGATGCCGCAATTAATCCGGGTAACTCAGGTGGTCCGCTGGTGGATGCGCACGGCGAAGTAGTCGGCATCAATACTTTCCTGGTTTCCGAGACTGGTGGTTTCTCCGGCATGGGATTTGCAATTCCTACCCAGATCGTCAAACCGACAATTGATGCGTTAATCAAAAACGGAAAAGTCGAGCATGCCTATATCGGCGTTGGCATCGGCCCTGTGACTCCGGACGAAGCGAAATTCTTCAACATGAAGGACGCTTCCGGTGCGGTGGTGAGCGAAGTAGAACCCGATACTCCGGGCGCGAAAGCCGGCCTGAAGGTGGGCGACGTGATCACTGCACTGAACGGGAAGACGGTTAGCGATCCGGGTGAACTCCAGGTTGAAGTTGGCCAGAAGACGCCAGGAACGAAGGTCGATCTCACCGTTGTGCGCGATGGAAAGACAATGCAGGTTCCGGTTACGCTCGAAGCTATGGGTGCACGTGAGAAAGGCACCGAAACTTCAAGCGCGGAAAACGGAAAGCCGCGCTGGGGAGTTGGGCTCGAGGATCTGACGCCAAACATTCGGCAGCAGGTGAATGCTCCGAGTGACGTGCACGGCGCTGTGATTGAGAAAGTCGTTCCGGGCAGTTCGGCTGATGACGCTGGATTGCAGCAAGGCGACGTCATCACCGAGGTGAATCGTCATCCGGTGCACTCGGCCGCCGATGTGCAGCGCGAACTCTCTAGCGTTCCGAAAGGCCAGGACGCGCTGATTCTCGTGTGGTCTCCAAACGGCGGAAGCACGTTCCGCGTGCTGCACCCAACGCAAGGGTAAGTCGAGTAAGCGCTACATGGATGCCGCTCCAGAAATGGAGCGGCATTTTCATCTCATTAGCAGGCCTATTCGCACGTCGTGCTGAGGATCCACCGATCAGCCCGCCCACGATAGTCTTTCCACCTGCATACCAGGACCGATGGGGAAGTTCAAACCAGCCGATTAATCGACAAGCAAGTGCGGCGCCCACCACGGCGGCCGAGATGATCCACCAACGTGAATCGTCTGAGAGACGATCTCCCTGACGTCTGCGCAGGATAAGGAAGAGAGTAAGCGCGACCAAGTAGGCCAAAGTCTCAAAGAAGGTATGTGGATGGAGTCGCAAATCGCCAATGCGAATGTAGAAAGGGAAGCTCACGCGGGATGGGTGTAGATTATGCCCCAAGTACCGAACAAGGTAAACCTGATTCATCCGCTAGTCGCGATCTAGATAGAAACCGTCGCGAGTCTGAACCGTAGAGTCCTTTGCATTCGCTTTCAGCAACAGCTTGTGGTAACCCGCGTTGTCGTCCTTGGAGGGAGTGAAGCCCAGGTTGTATTCGTTACGCAGTTCTTCCTCGATACTGCTGTAGATCTGATCGATTGGCTCTTTCTTCGATACTTCAAACATTCGCCCGCCGGTTTCTTTCGAAATTCGCTCCAAAATTTTCTTGCCATCGGTCCGCTCTTCTTGCGGATAACGTCTGGGCTCACCGCGACGCCCGCCGCCCATAGGGCCACCCCCACCCATCGGACCGCCACCGGGAAAACCAAATCCCCCTCGGCGGCCCCCGAAGGCTTCTTCACCCTTGAAGTACACCGAGTAAACCATCGTATCCGCGCGCTGCGCCGCTTCGATTGCGCTTTCAAGACTCTCTTTGCTGCCGCGGTCGACGCCATCCGAGAGAATGACAATTGCTTTTCGACCTTGCTGCTTTTTGAGCAGTTCATCCGAAGCCAAAAAAATCGCGTCGTAAAGTGTGGTGCCCGCACGGTGCATGCTGCGTCCACGACCCTGGCGCGGCGAATCGTCTCCCGGGGAACTCGAACCCGAGTCATCCTGCTGGTAGGGCGAAGCGATTTGCAGAGACTCGAGTGCTGATTCCAGCTTCGGGCGCGAGGAAGTCAGGTCCTGCAGCAACTCGACCTCGCGATCGAAATGAATCAGAAATGCTTTATCCTTGTCGCGGATGATCTGGTCATAGAACGTCTTACTCGCGGTCTTTTCCTGATCGAGAGACTCCCGCTGGCTCATGCTGGTATCGACCAGCAGGCCAAGCGTGAGAGGCAGGTCGGTGTCGCGGGAAAAATAGCGAATCGTGACCGGCTTTCCGTCTTCCTGCAAACTGAAATCAGAAACGGCAAGGCCCGGAAGAAGTTTTCCGTGTTTGTCGCGTACCGTAGCAAAGAGGTTTACCACTCGAATCTTCGACGACATTGTGGGAGAGTTTGTGTCGTTGGCAGAGGGAGTTGCGGCAGCGATTTTTGTTGAAGCTGGTGCTGAACTCTGGCTGAAAGCGCAGAGACTTAGAACGAGAGAGCCAGTGACGCACAGAACTCGGCTGACCTTACGCATAAAGGTGAAGATCCAGAGAAGGAAAATCAAAACTACTTAGAACGTAAGATGCAGGTGAGGCCGGGCGACTGGAGTAAAGGTTTGTAAAAACGACTTCTTTGCGTATCCCTGCAGATGAGAACTTGAGCTCGTAACCATCCTGTAATGTAAGATTCCGTTTCCAATATGCCCACTTTCTATGACCGATTTATAGAGTGTGCTGAGCGCTGGCCGACGAATGTCGCGGTCGAAGTACAAAGGCCGGAGGGCCTTGAGAGCTATACGTACGACGAACTGCGTCGTATGGCCGAATCAATTGCCGCATGGCTCTCGGAGCGCGGTACTCGACCCGGGGACCGCGTCGCAATTCTTGCGGATAACCATCCACGTTGGGTGGCTGCGTATCTGGGAATCATTGCTGCGGGGGGTACGACCGTGCCGCTCGATACGGCGTACCACTCCGATCAGGTAGGGACACTTCTGCGGGATAGCGGAAGTGTGTTGCTGGTTTGCGATGAGAAGCACTTGCAAGTGGCAGAGGAAGCGGTACGGGACACAGATGTCGGAATTGTGCTTACCCAGAGCACAGCGGGTTCGCCAGCAACCCCGCAAGAGAAGTTTGCAATCGACTTTGACCGCATCTTTGCCGAGTACGAGAGCGGTTTCGCGCCGGTACCCCGCGCACCAGACGAGGTTGCGTCTCTCCTTTATACCTCGGGTACCACGGCCGATCCCAAGGGGGTCATGCTCACGCACGCGAACCTGCTGGCCGAAGCGGATGCAGTGTTTGCGTGGGCGCACATTGGCCCTGATGATGCAATTTTGGGGGTGCTGCCGCTGTTTCATGTGCTCTCGCAAATGGCAAATTTGCTGCTGCCACTGGTTGCGGGAACACGGGTGGTTTACCTCTCGACTCTAAACACTACGGAGCTGTTGCGAGCGCTGCGCGAAAGAAAAGTCACTGCGTTTGCCGTTGTCCCCCAGTTTTTTTATCTCATTCACGAAAGAATATTTAAAGAAGTGCAGCAACGCGGATTGCTCGCACGACGTGCTTTCAAGATCCTGACGAGACTCAACGTAGTTTGCCGAAGGTTCGGATTCAATCTGGGACGCGTGTTCTTCGGGCGTGTTCACGATCTGTTCGGAAAACGAATGCGTTACCTGGTGACCGGCGGTTCGCGTTTCGATCCGAAAATCGGGCAAGACTTTTATTCACTTGGAATCGATGTCCTTCAGGCTTATGGACTCACTGAGACCTGCGGCGGCGCATTTGTGAACTCTCCCGAAGAGAACGTAATTGGCTCTGTAGGCAAGCCGCTGAAAGGGGTGGAATCCAAGATCGTAGGCGAGCAAGCTTCGGATGATGGATCACCAAAGAGCGGCGAAATACTCATTCGCGGACCCATCGTAATGAAAGGCTACTGGAACCGCCCGGATGCTACAGCCGAAGTGTTAAGCGATGGATGGCTGCACACGGGCGATCTCGGGTATTTCGACGAGCGCGGCAATTTGTTTATCACTGGGCGCAAGAAAGACGTAATCATTCTTGCGAACGGAAAGAATGTTTATCCCGAGGAAATTGAAGCGCACTATCTGCAATCGCCACTCATAAAAGAAATTTGCGTCATGGGATTGGAAGAGGGTGGAACGGAGAAGTTGTATGGGGTAATCGTCCCGAACTTCGACGTCCTGCGCCAAAGGAAAGTGGTAAACGCGAAGGAAGTAATTCGCTTCGATGTGGAAGGACTGTCCGCAAAACTGGCATCTACGAAAAGGATTGGTGGCTACGAAATCTGGCAGGGGGATTTGCCACGAACGACAACTCGAAAATTAAAGCGCTTCGAGATCGAAAAGCAAGTACAGGCAGGAAAGAGAGATGCGACTGGGGCGCTGAGTGTCTCAAGACCGCTAACGGAGGAAGAGAGCGCATGGCTCGATCAGGACGATGTGAAGCGCGCGCTGAAAGTTATTCGGGAGTACGCGGCTAATTCAGAGGCGATCCGGCCAAACGACAACCTCGAACTTGACCTCGGGCTTGATTCGATGCGCAGGGTTGAGTTGCTGGTCGCGCTCGAGCAGGAATTGGGTGGACAGGTTCAGGAGTCCAGGCTTGGCGGGATCTATTCAGTTGGGGAGTTGGTGGACGCGGTACGCGAGAGTTCAACTGCCCGCTCGGAAAAGAATATCCGGTCCGTACATGGGTTTGCCGGCTGGGGGGTGGTGCTGCGCGAAGATCCTACAGATCCAGAGGCGTTAGCGGCGGCAAAGTCTCGTCCAATCACTGATCGCGTTCTATATGTTCTTACACGCATTGTGAAAATGGTCTGGCTGGTGCGAGCACCAATCAAAGTTGAGGGAGTGGAAAATCTTCCGCAAGCGCCATTTCTGTTGTGCTCGAATCACCAAAGCTTTGTTGATCCAGTAATTCTGCTTGCGACCCTGCCGGTCCACGTGCTGCTGCATCTCTTCGCTGTGGGGACGAGCGAAATTTTCGGTACGGGATTCATGAGACGAGTAGCGCGAATTCTGCGTGTTGTTGTTGTCGATCCTGACGCCAACCTGATTCCGGCGATGCGGGCAGGAGCATACGGACTGAGACACGGAATGTCGCTGATTCTTTATCCCGAGGGCGAAAGAAGTATTGACGGCACACCGAAGATTTTTAAGAAAGGCGCAGCCATTCTGTCGATTCACTTGCAGGTTCCAATTGTTCCAATCGCGGTTGATGGTTTGTATGAAGCTTGGCCTCGAGGGAAGTCATTCCAGAAATTTGCGCCGCTAAAGATGAAATTTGGAAAACCAATGTTCCCTCCGCTCGAATCCGAAGCTTCGGAAGAAGCCTATGCGCAGCTAACGGCAGAGTTGAAGGCAAGAGTAATGGAGATGTGGGAGGAATTGCGGGCCGGCAAAGCATTTGGAGCACCGGCCTGACGCATGCATTATCATTAAAGGTAGAGATTTCCCTCTGTATGCGCGAGCACTGATCATTAAATCCGGCCTTCCTGGGCGATAAGACTGAATTTCACATCCAAATCATTTCACCGTCCAATGCATGTCAGCTTGCAAACTGAAACTGGAACTTCGCCGGCACACTACCGCACCCGGCTTCAGGCATTGCGGACCATCGCCTTGATGGAATTCGCAAAGGGCGTAGCAGTTCTGGCGGCGGCTGTGAGCCTGTATTGGGTTGATCCAACCGATGTGGTGGGTTCCTTCCTCGATTTTCTTCACATCAGCCCCGATCACCACCTCGCGCAGCTGCTTTTGCGATCTGCGGATACCCTGAGCAATGCGAGTATGTGGTTGATCATTCTCTGCGCGTGCCTTTACTCCGGTTTGCGCTTTGCAGAAGCCTTTGGGCTATGGCGCGCAAGGGCCTGGGCGGAGTGGGTGGCGCTTGTTTCCGGCGCGATCTATCTTCCTCTCGAAGCGTACAAGTTGGCTCACAGAGTCAGTATTTTTCATGTCAGCATTTTGCTGGTCAATCTCGCGGTGGTTGCATACTTGTTCTATTTGCGAATCTATGTGCCACGTATTCAGAAGATGGTTGTCCGCCTCCGTTAGAATGAAATTCAGCCCGGCTTCTCGTTATCAAGTCTGAACCTTGCTCACCCGAAGACAACTTCTTTTTGGCGGTGGCGCTGTTGTCGCCATTACGGGCCTGGGCGTCGACGGCTACCTCGAAACTGATCGAGTTCAGCTTAAGAAAATAGACATTTCACTTAAGCGTCTGCCTGCAGAGTTCGAGGGGTTCACAATCGTGCAGTTGAGCGATTTTCACTACGAAGAGCGATTTTCAATTTTCCCGATTCGCAAAGCAGTTGAGCTGGTGAATGCGATCAGTCCCGACCTGATCGTTCTTACCGGAGATTTCATCACGGTGGGAATGTTTGAATCGGGCTCACATGCACGCAGACATGCAGCTGAAGCTGCCGCGCCATGTGCGTCGATCCTCTCTGGGCTAAAGGGCCGTCTTGGGAAATATGCTGTGCTCGGAAATCATGACGCGTTCGCGAACGCGACACTTGTTACCAGGGCGTTAGAAGCCTCCGGAATTCCCGTATTAAACAATCGGTCGGTGCCGATTGAGAAGAATTCGTCGCGATTCTGGCTCGCCGGGATCGAAGACGCACTCGAGGCACAACCCGATCTGGGCGCAGCTATTGAAAAAATTCCGCCGGGCGAGGCGACGATTTTGCTGGCGCACGAGCCCGACTTCGCAGACGAAGCTGCCTTGAAGTCGGTCGACCTTCAACTCTCGGGCCATTCGCATGGAGGCCAGATCTGGATTCCGAGCATTGGCGCGCCTTGGCTCCCACCATTAGGCAGGAGATACCCACGCGGAATGTACAACGTAGGCAATTTAATTCTGTATACGAATATCGGAATTGGAACCATTCGTGCCCCAATTCGCATCAATTGCGTTCCTGAAGTGACGCTAATCACGTTGAGGGCTGGGCAAACGTGAGCTCTTGTTTTGTACCTGTGAATTCAAAAGCTCTTGACCGCAGAGATCGCTGAGTGCTGTAAGTTCGCAGAAAAATGCGTTACGCAATCAGGAATGACCCAAACAGGCTATAAAGCAGCACCGCCAGTACGATCAAGGTAAAACCGAGATACATGCGATCGCCTTCAATGGCGAAAGCGACGGCTGAAAACGCTACGCGGGCGATGGGCGTTGCGATCAGCAGCAGCAAACCCAATTGAATCACGCCGCGAGCATGCCCCGTAAAGGCAAATTGCAGAATTCCGTGCACAGTCTTCAGGTCGTCCGGTTCGCTGCTATAAGTCCGGAACGAGACATGCGCCCGTGGGTGCGCGCCAAGATACGGTATTGCGCCTGCAATCACAACTAAGGCTGCAATTACTACCCCCGCGCGCAGCAGATTGGCAATTAACGCCTCAACTCGTTCGTCATCCAGTTGCGGTCGCCAGCGCAATTTAATAGACATCACAATCCTCCCGTAATTCCTTTGAAGATCATCTGCAACCCGAGGAGGACGATCACTCCACTAAAAACAAGGCGCAAAAGCTTCGTCTGTGTCTTGACCAGCACACGAGTTCCCATCAATGAACCGATAAGCACGCCGATCATGACCGGCATAGCCAATGACGGATCAATGTATCCGCGGCTTAAATAAATACCTGCGCTGGCAGCCGCAGTCACGCCGATCATGAAATTGCTGGTAGTGGTCGAAACTTTAAAAGGAATTTTCATCGCCTGATCCATGGCAACCACTTTCAGGGCACCGGAGCCAATACCGAGCAAGCCCGAGAGGGTGCCTGCGATGTACATTATCCCGAAACCAGCAGGTACGCGGTATACGTTATAGTTGCGCATCCCGCTCGTGTCTGGGAAGCTGCCGTTCATCTTAAGCTTCGTCGCCAGTGGATCGGGTGGTTGCTCAACATTGTTTCGTGGTCGCGTGCGACGTGATACGTAAGCCGAGTACATCAGAACGATTCCGAAAATGATGGCGATCGCGTTTGCAGGAACTTTGGCCGTCAGGTAAGCGCCAAGTAGTGCGCCAAATGTGGTCGCAATTTCCAGAAACATTCCAATGCGAATATTTGAGAATCCTTCCTTGACGTATGCGGCTGCGGACCCTGACGAGGTAGCGATGACAGAAACGAGAGAGGCGCCGATCGCGTATCGCAAGTCGACGTGGAAAAAAATCGTGAGCAGAGGAACCAGCACAACCCCGCCACCCAGCCCGGTAAGCGCGCCGAGGAAGCCAGCAACTAGCGATCCGGCCCAGACCAGGAACGTGAATGCGAGGACGTTCATTCGAGCTATTTAGTCTGCCATACCAAGAGCGATATAGCCGACTCAGACACTAGTCAGTTACTTCTCTGATGCGCAAGTTCGGGCGACGCTAATTTCATGACTCATCAGAAACTCGTGCAAAGAGCTGTAATGTGGCTGCGCAGGTATGGCTGCGGCGTGGTGCTTTCAGAGCAGTCTTGTGCGAGCGGTGAGACTCCGGATGCGATTGGCTGGAAGCGCGGCTGTCATTCGGTCCTGGTGGAATGCAAAATCTCACGCAGGGATTTTCTCGTAGACCAGCAGAAGCCGTTCCGAATGAGAAGAGAAAAGGGCATGGGATGCGAGCGCTTCTATCTAACCCCTGCTTGCTTGGTTGCTCCCCAGGAATTGCCGTCTGGCTGGGGATTGCTCGAATTGCGGGGCAGAAATATTGAGGTGGTACGCAGCGCAGCCACGAATCTTCGTTCGTCGAAAGGATTTCGCTACGAGATGAACCTTCTGCTCGCCAGCCTCAGACGAGTTGAGGTGCGGATCGAACCCCAATCCATTACTGACTTTCTTAAATGGAAAAGCAGGATGGCCGAATACAACCGCGGCAGCTTGCCCGAAGGGCTCAGGTCGGCGCAACAAGAGGATAATCCCTTTCTTGCGAGTGAAGGTTTCGACGAAAGCGGTACCACTTCAAATCCATGACTTTCCGCGAGGAATGTACTTCCAGGTGCTCTGAACGTGCGGCCTAGTGCTAGACTTCGCATTTGAACGCGCCATGTGTCATCGCATTCCCGGCCTTGCCAGGAAGCAATGAACATGCGTAAGGGCACGGTCATGAATCCGGCTGGCACTCTCAGTCACGGTTCACGCTCAACGGCTCTTACATTCAATTTGGAGTCAATTGTCGGTAAGTTCACATCACGACGTCTGCGCCGAATTTTTCGTGCGCTTCAAGACGGCGACCTCGCGTGTACTTCTGCTTGACTATGACGGAACACTTGCGCCTTTTACCCCAGACCGTGAGCGAGCCTTTCCTTATCCAGAGGTCCCGGAATTGGTTTCGAAAATCATTCGCGCTGGTACGCGCGTGGTACTTATCAGCGGGCGGCCGGCGACCGAGGTCTTGTTCTTGAGCGGAATCCGACCGCAACCAGAAATCTGGGGAAGTCACGGCAAAGAGCGACTTCAGGCGGATGGTTCTTATCAAGTAGACCCACCCTCGCCTGAGCATCAAGTTGCTTTGCGAACCACGGCGCAGTCGCTGCATGCCTTAGGACTTTCATCGCAAATGGAGATTAAAGCTGGAGGAATTGCCTTGCATTGGCGCGGCTTGCCGTTTGAGCAACGTGAGCCTATCGAGGTGAAGGTCAGGTCCCTGTTTGGGTCAACAGCTAAGGAGCATGGTCTGCACGTCCTTCCATTTGACGGCGGGCTGGAACTACGAGTGCCGGGGAAGAATAAGGGAGATGCGGTTTCTACTATTCTTGCCGAAGCCGGGAGCGGAGTAGCTGCTGCATATTTGGGCGACGACCAGACCGACGAGAATGCATTTCGCGCCATCAAAGGGCGGGGGATTGCAATTCTTGTACGCCCGGAACCCAGGCCGTCAGTCGCTGATATTTGGTTACGGCCCCCTGAAGAACTTAGCCAATTTCTACGTGACTGGCTAAAAGCATGCGGAGCAGAGAATGAAGCTGCTGGAAGGCCGTCTAATTAATGTCTCCAACCGGTTGCCGGTGGAGATTAAGCAGCATGGCGGAAAGCCGCGGCTGAACTCGAGCGCGGGTGGACTGGCGTCGGCGCTGGACAGCATTTGGCGTCACCAGAGTGGAATCTGGGTTGGATGGGCAGGCACGGCGGACACCGAAGCTGCGCGTCCGCTGCTTCAAAAAGCCGCGCGTGGGCGCTCGTACAGTTTGCATCCTGTGCCGCTCTCTCCACAGGAAGTTTCCAAGTTTTACGCCGGCTTCGCCAACGAGATCATTTGGCCGCTTTTCCATGACATGCCATCGCGATGTAATTTTGATCCCGAATATTGGGAGGTGTATCAGCGCGTCAACCGAAAATTCGCACAGACAGCGGCGGAGATTTCGAATAACAAAGACCTAATTTGGGCACATGATTATCACCTTATGCTGATGGGCCGGTACTTGCGCGAAGCCGGCTGCACTACAAGGACTGGGTTTTTCCTGCACATTCCGTTTCCGGCCCCGGATATTTTCGAGAAGCTGCCATGGCGCAAGAGTATTTTGCGCTCGCTGCTTGATTACCATCTTGTCGGATTTCAGACGGATCGCGATCGCTGTAACTTCCTAAGCTGTGTTGAGCGGATCATCCCAGGCGCGATTTCCGACCGCGAGGATCTGCACAATGTAATTAACTTCGAGCAGCGGAAAACCAGGGTTGCCACATTTCCGATTAGCATCGCGTTCGAAGAGTTCGCGAATCATGCCGCCAGTCGTGATATTGAAACTGCTACGACCGAGCTCCGGCGCGAGTTGAGCAATAATTTTATCGTCCTCGGGGTCGACCGGATGGATTACACGAAGGGTATCCCTGAGCGGCTAAAGGCATTTCGAATTCTGTTGCGGCGATACCCAGAGTTGCGGCACCGCGTTACGCTTTTACAGGTCGTGGTTCCGAGCAGGGAAGAAATAAAGGAATACAAGGAACTCCGTCGGGAAGTGGAGTTGTTGGTCAGCCAAATCAACGGCGAGTTCACGGAAGCCGGCTGGGTTCCGATTCATTACATCCACCGAAATCTTTCCCGCAAGCAGCTGCTCAGCTATTACCGCGCGGCTGATATCGCACTGATCACCTCGTTGAAAGATGGCATGAACCTGGTGGCCAAGGAGTTCTGCGCGTCACAGATCGATGAACAAGGCGTGGTGATAATCAGCGAGTTTGCCGGCGCGGCAGCAGAGTTGCAGCACGGTGCTCTGGTGGTGAATCCGAATGACTATGCGGGAATCGCCGAAGCAATTCATCGCGCTTGCGTGATGCCGGTCGAAGAGAGACGTGCGCGGATGAAGCTCTTGCGGGACATTGTGCGCACATACAACGTGCAGGGGTGGGCCGAGTCATTCTTCGAAGCTGCTCTGGCTGGCGTCGCTGGGCGAGGTACGAACGGGAGTTCAACGATTGAAGGAGGCGACTTCCCCCTGGTCGCGTCGTCAGCAACGCACGATCACCGCATTGCGTAGTCCAGCACTTCTTACTTGCCTCCCCGTCGCTGTTTTCTCTTCGAGGTTTCCTTTTTCGAGTACATGCTGCCGCGGCACTTCTTCGTTCCACAGAAGCAGGGAGCAGGATCTTCCGGGTCGCCATCGTAAAGGTTGTAATCATAGGCCAGCTCTTCGCCGGAACTGATATTGCGAATGGCGCGGATGAACACGCGCCCGTCAATTTCATCGCTTTCGCAGTTTGGATCGCACGAATGATTGATAAATGCCGCGATGCCATCGCCGTCGATCACGTGCTCACCGTCAGTCAATCCGAATAAATAAGTTCGCGGCGAGTGCTCGTAAATGTCATCCGCGTGCGCGTTGGTCAGGCGCGGTCCCGTGTACTCAGCGACAATCGCGTATTTTTTTACCGGCGTGGTCGTGTAAACACCATCCGCATGGATCCTTGAGCGCCGAATGACCAGAGCCATATAGCGAGATTAGCAAAGAACAAGGGCTGTCGATTTTTCGCGCTCCGGTGTAGATTTACATTTCGCAAAATTCGAGGACTGCGGAATGAAAATTGTCGATGCAAAAGTGATTGTATGTTCGCCGGGAAGAAATTTTGTCACGCTGAAATTAATGACTGAGGATGGAATTTCCGGGCTTGGAGACGCGACGTTAAACGGCAGGGAACTGGCGGTCGCGAGTTACTTGACCGATCATGTGGTTCCGCTCTTGATCGGCCGCGACGCGCGCATGATCGAGGACACGTGGCAATACCTATACAAAGGTGCCTATTGGCGCCGGGGGCCGGTCACGATGAGCGCGATTGCCGCTGTCGATACTGCGCTCTGGGACATCAAGGCAAAAAGTCTGAACGCTCCCTTGTATCAGTTGCTTGGAGGAGCTTCTCGGGAAGCCGTAATGGTTTATGGGCACGCAAGCGGCGCTGACGTCGAAAAGACGGTCGAATCCTTCGCGAAATTCGTGAAACTGGGCTATAAGGCAATTCGCGCGCAATCGGGGATTCCTGGGTTGAATAGCACGTATGGAATTAGCAAGGGCGGCATGGCCTACGAGCCCGCGGAGAAGGATGCACCACCCGAAAATCAATGGTCGACTGAACACTACCTGCGTTTCGTGCCGCAACTGATGGCGAGGTTACGCCAAGAATTTGGACCGGAGATACACATGCTGCATGACACCCATCACCGGCTGACTCCCATTGAAGCGGCACGGCTTGGTAAGGAATTAGAACCGTTTCGTCTGTTTTGGCTAGAGGATCCCACCCCGGCTGAGTTGCAAGAGAGTTTTCGCTTAATTCGGCAGCACACGACAACTCCGCTGGCCGTCGGTGAAATCTTCAATACCATCTTCGACTGCCGACAGCTTATTGAGGAGCAACTAATTGATTTTATTCGGACCACGGTGGTTCACGCCGGTGGAATCACTCATTTAAAGAAAATCGCTAACTTCGCAGAGATCTATCACGTGCGAACCGGTTCGCATGGTGCGACGGATCTGAGCCCCGTTTGCATGGCGGCGGCTTTGCACTTCGATCTCAGCGTCCACAACTTCGGAATTCAGGAATACATGCCGCATGCTGCGGAAACGGACCGCGTGTTTCCGCATTCATACTCGTTCCAGGATGGAATGATGTATCCGGGTGAGATGCCAGGAATCGGCGTTGAGATTGATGAGGAACTTGCGGCACAATATCCCTACCAGCGTGCCTACTTGCCAGTGAACCGTAAGCTAGATGGGACCATGCACAGCTGGTGATTACGCTTCTACCTTCGTGGCTGGCGAAGTCTCGACTTGGGGAAGACGCAGGCGCAAAAACTGCTCCGCATTGTTGAAGCAAATTTTGCGGATCATCCCTCCGATGAGGTCGAGATCGGGTGGAAGCTCGCCATTATCCATGTCCCTGCCTAACAAATTGCACAGCACGCGCCGGAAATATTCATGGCGAGGGAAGGACATGAAAGAGCGCGAATCAGTAACCATGCCAACGAAGCGGGACAGCAGTCCAACGTTCGAGAGCGTATTCAACTGCGCCTCAATGCCTTCTTTTTGATCAAGAAACCACCACGAGCTGCCGAACTGAATTTTGCCAGCGATCGAGCCATCCTGGAAAGATCCGGCGGCCGTAGCGAAAACATAATTATCCGCCGGATTGAGGTCGTACAAAATCATTCGGGGGAGGGCGTTTTCCTGTTCGAGTAGATCGAGGTACCTGCATAAGCGCTGTGCTTGTGGCCAATCGCCAATGCAGTCGAAACCTGTGTCTGGTCCGTGCGTAGCGAAATTGCGCGTGCTGACTGAGCGTAGAGCTCCGAGATGCAGCTGTTTTGTCCAGCCTTTCTCGGCATCGAGCCGGCCGAAAAACAGCATGAGCAGAGAAGCGAATTGCTCGTATTCCTCAGCACTTGCAGCACGGCCAGCGCGCGCATTATCGAAAATCGACGAGGCTTTTTGCTCAGTGCACGGATTCGAAAAGCAATATACCAGGCCGTGATCGGAAAGCCTGCCACCCTCGTCGTGGAAGATATCGTGACGTTGCTTCAGAGCATCGAGAAGATATTTAAAGGATGAAATCTGAATATTGCTTGTGGATTCGAGACGTTCTATCCAGGCATTAAATTGTTCTGGTTTATCGACCTGTAACGCTTTGTCGGGCCGAAACGTGGGGTAGATGCGAAGATCTGGCTCGCTGGAATTTACCTTTCGATGTGCCGCCAGGCTTTCACAGGGATCGTCTGTGGTACACACCGCGCGAACCCCAAACTTCCTTAGAATCCCTTTTGCGGTGAGATCCCGGCTCAGTAATTTATTGCTCTGCTCCCAAGCTGCTCTCGCTGTGTTTTCATTGAGAAGGCGATCAAACTCGAAGTAACGCTTCAATTCCAAGTGAGTCCACTGATATAACGGGCTGCGAACTGTATCGGGAACAGTTTTTGCCCAAGCTACAAACTTCTCGTAAGGAGTCGCATCGCCCGTGCAGTAGCGTTCAGCGACGCCGTTGGCGCGCATAAGGCGCCATTTGTAGTGGTCTCCCTCGAGCCAGATTTCTGTTACATCACGAAACTGCCGGTCTGAGGCAATTTCATCTGCCGCCAAATGCGAATGGAAATCAAGGATTGCTTCCTCTTTAGCGTATTCGTGAAAGAGTTTCCTTGAGAATTCCGATTGCAGAAGGAAATCTTCGTCAACAAAGTTCACAGGAACTCCAGTTTGCTGCAAAGTGCGTTGAACTGCAAACATTTCGAAGGATCTATTTCGCTGCGCAAAAGAGAAATGGTTGATTTTCCAGCCTGATTAGTGATATCAGTTTTAGCGAAGCAATTTAATTGTGCCATCAAACAAACTACGACTTACGCCTTTCCGGGGCCCCGCGACACGGCACAACGCCGCTGACCAAAAAGTACCGAGCACATGATACCAACAGTCGTCTGGGCCGATGCTAAGAGCCTGAATCCGCAATCACACAGAGAGAGGAAAAGTTCATATGAGTAAACCACTACAACCTACGCCAGAGCACAAGTTTTCTTTCGGTTTGTGGACCGTCGGAAATCGCGGCCGAGACCCATTTGGGGACTTCGTACGCCCGGTGATCACTCCTAATGAAATAGTTGCAATGCTGGCGGAAGTCGGCGCATGGGGCGTCAATCTTCACGATAACGATCTGGTTCCGATCGATGCCACCGCGGCGGAGCGCGACAAGATTGTCCGCGAGTTCAAAAAGGCTTGTTCGGAGAACGGCGTTGTTGTGCCGATGGCGACGGTCTCGCTTTTTTTTCACCCAATCTTTCGCGATGGAGCATTCACCTCGAATGACCCGGAAGTGCGGGCTTACGCAATACAGAAAACGATGCGCGCAATGGATATCGGCTCAGAATTGGGCGCGAAGCTTTTTGTTTTATGGGGTGGGCGCGAGGGGGTTGAGACCGATGCCTGCCGCCGGGCAGATGAAGCCATTAAGCATCTACGCGAGGCCGTGAATTACCTTTGCGAATACAACATCGATCAGAAGTATGGCTACAAGTTTGCCCTCGAGGCAAAGCCCAACGAGCCCCGCGCCGATATTTACATGGCGACCACCGGACACTATCTCGGGTTTATTCCCACCCTGGATCATCCTGAAATGGTAGGTGTGAACCCGGAGGTCGCACACGAAACCATGGCGGGACTGAACTTCATGCACGGAGTGGCGCAGGCATGGGAAGCCGGCAAGCTCTTTCACATCGACCTGAACGACCAAATGCCGGGCCGCTATGATCAGGACCTGCGTTTCGGCTCGTCAAACTTGAAAGCGTGCTTCTGGCTGGTGAAGTTCCTCGAAGATGTGGGTTACAACGGTCCACGGCATTTCGATGCCCACGCATATCGAACGGAAGATTACGAGGGAGTGAAAGACTTTGCTCGAGGGTGCATGCGAACATATCTGATCCTGAAGGAAAAAGCTGCGCGATGGAATGCAAACAAAGAAATTCAGGCGATCCTTCAAGAATTGAGCAAGGAAACCGGCGGAGTTCCGAAAATAGGGAAGTATTCGAAGAATGGGGCAAGTGCGCTGCTGGCCCACGGCTTCAACAAAGAGGAGATTCTTAAGAAGCGCCTGCCCTACGAGCGATTGGATCAACTAACGATTGACATTCTTTCCGGTGCGGACTGCTGCATTGAATGAGGACGGTTCAGCCGCTGTGTTCGAGCAGTTTGGACAGTTTGTTAACAAAATCGGGGTTGACAACCTTCCCCCGATCTCAATATAGTTCGAACCGCAAATTTAATGTCATGTTTCGGGCCGGTTGTTTGGGCCTCCGAACGCTTATGCGGCGGATGAATTTCACGGATACACAGGTGGCCACCAGCGAAACTGCCCGTGGCATAAACCGGGGTATCGTTCTGAATCTGATTCGCCGCAGGCAGCCGATTTCGCGCGCCGACCTGGCCCGCGTTTCTGGTTTGCAGCGCAGCACTGTCTCGCTCATTACCGAACAATTAATACGGGAAAAGTGGGTGATCTATGGACCCACAGGACGATTGCCACGCGGCCGGCGCCCCACTTTTTTACGACTCAATGACCGGCGCGCAATTCTTGTGGTGGATTTGCGGCCTGGAGTAACGACCATGGCCGTATCGGACGTCAATGGCCGGTTTCTGTCGCAACAGCGTGTCCCGACGCCATCCGATCCTGAGACCGCTAATGTCAAATTCGCAGAGAAAATTCGTCAAATGATGGATAGTCACCCCGACCTGATTTTCGAAGGGATCGGGGTCAGCGTTCCCGGACGATTTGACGAGACCAGGCAGCGCGTCGTATTTGCTCCGAACCTGAAATGGCCCGAGTTTGACTTACGCGGGCCGCTCGAAGACGCCACCGGAATCCAAGTGGATTTGGAGAATGCTGCCAATGCCTGCGTGCTTGCCGAGGTCTGGTTCGGTCAGGGCGAAAAGATACGCGACATGGCAGTCATCACAATTTCTGAAGGCCTTGGTGTTGGTATTTTCAGTAATGGCCGGTTGTTGCGGGGCCTGAACGGCATGGCTGGCGAATTCGGCCATGTGCCATTCGATTTGGACGGGCCACGCTGCAGCTGTGGCGGGCGGGGTTGTTGGGAAGTGTTCGCTTCGAACCGCGCCGCGCTCCGCTATTACAACGAATCAAATCAGGCCGGAAACGGTCCGAGCTTTCAGGATTTACTCTCTTTAGCAGAGGGCGGGGACAGCCTCGCCCTAAAGGCTCTGGATCGCATGGCACATGCGATCGGGCGTGGTACGCGCATGATCGTAGCTGGAGTCGCGCCCGAGGAAATCGTCTTCGCCGGAGAATTTACGCGCATGTGGCAGCGGCTTGGTCCTGTGATTGAAGCTGAAGTGGCCGCCGCCATGCTCGTGGGTGCGCCGCCGAAGGTGCGTCCGGCGGCAGCAGAGCCAAGCAACGCCCGGCTTAGAGGCGCGGTTGCTCTGGTTTTGCAGAAACATTTTGGTCCCTCAACCACGGTCGAGAAACGCCGAACCCTGGTCGTTTCACGCCGCGGGCAGGCCCAGATGCAATGATGCACCCAAAGTGCAACCTCGCATCGTTGAATGGCCTGATCATCAATCAATAGCCCCGACGCGGGTGGCTCTCCGGGGTGCCCCGTCCGGTCAGAAAGAGGTCTTATGTCGAAACAAACAACTGACCGCCCCTATAGTTCACACGTCAAACTAAACCAGCCTTTCTGGATCGTATTGTTTCTCATAGCAGCCGTTTCCGGTGCGGCCGGTCAGGTCCTTTACGGGTCTTTGACAGGTACCGTTGCAGATCCCAGCGGAGCCGTTGTGAGTGGCGCGAAGGTTCAGGTGGTCGGCGCGACCACCGGAGTAACCTCGGAGGCTACTACGGACTCTGCCGGCATTTATCGCTTCACGACACTTCTTCCCGGAACCTACAACGTCACAATTTCGGCGCCCGGGTTCGCTAACCAGGTCACGAACAATGTGGTCGTGGCCGTTAACTCCGTCGCGCGAGTCAATGCAAGTTTGCAGCTGGCCAAGAGCACCCAGAATGTGGTGGTGACGACGGAAGCCCCGCTGCTTCAAACCGACCGTGCAGATGTACACAGCGACATCAACGCCGCCCAAGTTCAGTCATTGCCGTCCATTTCTTCCGAAGGAAGGAGTTTTCAATCCCTTTACAAAATCGTTCCCGGCGCAAGTTTGCCAATGGAGAACAACTCCGCGGGCGGTAATCCGCAACGCGCGATGACTTCGAACGTTAACGGACAATCTTCACAAGGCAACAACACGCGTATTGATGGCGTGCCCGACGCCTATCCGTGGTTGCCTAACAACGTCGCCTATGTGCCACCTACCGACGCCATTGAAAACGTTAACGTGGTCACCAACTCCTTCGATGCCGAGCAGGGCCAAACCCAGGGCGCATGGGTTAACGTCCAAACAAAATCAGGCACAAACCAATTTCACGGCGATGCTCACGAGCTTTATACCGGGAATGCGCTTTCCGCGCTGAACTACTTCAACCCATCTACATTCCGAATTCCTTTGAATGTCTTCAACCAATTCGGCGCGTCGCTCGGCGGACCCATCAAGAAAGACAAGCTCTTCTTCTTTGGTGATTGGGAGTCGACCCGACAAGTGCAGGCGCCGAACGGCGGAAATCCGCAAACGGTCCCATTTGGCGGCCTTGCTTATTCTGCCGCCAATCAGGCTGGATTCTTCGATTTTCGCGGCATTACAGATTCGAAAGGAAATCCAGTCAACATCTACGATCCGCGAACCGGAGCTGCCGATGGAAGCGGGCGTTCGGTGATCAGCTGCAATGGTGTTGCGAACGAGATCTGCCTTACAGATGTCGATCCGGCGGCTTTGCAAATGTCGCAGTTAATTCCCACTCCCAATCAGCCAGGAATTTCGAACAATTATTTTGTGACTAAGACCGGGTTCTTTCACCGTGACGACTTCGACGGCAAGGTGAATTACGTTCCCAATGATCGCTCAACGCTGTTTGGACGCTACTCTCTGTCGCGTAGCGATATTTTTGATCCTCCTGCTTTGGGTGCTGCTGAAGGCAACGCTACTTTGGGAGGCCAATTAGGAAACTCATTCTCCCGAATCCAAGTCGTCGGTGTGGGCGGGACCTATGCCTTCTCTCCGAATCTCCTTCTCGACGTAAACGGCGGCTACACGCGCCAGCGCATCAATGCGGAAGCTCCGGATATTACTCAGAACTTCGGGCTCAATACTCTGCACATTCCTGGAACAAATGGGCCCGATCCTCTTGAAGGCGGTATTCCTGCATTCCAGTTCAATACGTTTTCGAATCTGGGAAATCCGAACACCGGGAATCCATTCGTGTTTCGCGACAACCAATATATCGGTGACGCAAACATGACATGGGTTAAAGGAAAGCATCAAGTCCGGTTCGGAATCGAATACGACCATACGCAATTGAATCACTTTCAGCCACAGGGTGGACAATTCCAAACTGCGCGAGGCAGTTTTAGATTTACCGGCGCGGCAACGGAGTTATCGGGTCAACCTACTAACGCGCAGTACAACTCGTATGCTGATTTCCTGCTTGGATTGGCAGACGAAGTAGGCAAGGCCACGCAGAATCTCGACCCGAATGCGCTGCGCTGGTCGCAGTGGGCCTGGTACGCGCGTGATCAGTTTCAAGCTACCCAGCGGCTCACCGTGAATTACGGTTTGCGGTGGGAATACTATCCAATGGCTTATAGCAACATCGGAGGAGCGCGCGTCCTTGATCCAACGAGCATGAATGTGCTGGTAGGTGGCGGGAACAGCGGAATCCCCATCGATGATCGAGTAGATGCCGGACACGGGATGTTCCTTCCGCGCGTGGGGATTGCATATCGTCCAATGGATAAGACGGTGATTCGTGCAGGTTATGGCATGAGCGCGGACGCAAATAACTGGCGCTTTCTGCGCAATGCTTATCCGGCGGTCACGATATCTGATTTTACGCAGTTAGGCGGCAACCCATTTGCCCCCGCGGCGAGCTTGACCGGATTCAACGCAGTGGGACCCTACACGTCTCTGCCAATTGGGATCCCGGTCATTCCACTCAATGGCGGTACCACGCCAGGAATATTTCCGCTACCCGACGCTGTGGGCACGACGACAGTTCCTCGAGACTTCCGACGTGGGTACATCAATACCTTTAACCTGACCCTTGAGCGTGAATTCGCGGGCTTCGTTGCTGATGTCGGATATGTAGGGGATCGCGGAATTCGGCCGCTGGAGAACATGAACATCAATCCAGCGCCGGCCAATGGCGGACAGAATGGTCGCATTCTGAATGCGGCGTTTGGACACACGACAAACAACATTTGCCCCACTGCCACGAACCCGGCAGCGGCCTGCAAGGGCTGGCCGGATATTGGCGAATTAATTCCCCTTGGAAACAACTACTACGACTCGCTGCAGGCAAAACTCACTCGACGGCTGGGAGGCAGTTCGCAGGTCGGTTTTGTCTATACCTGGTCAAAAGCCATCGACTACGAAGATGATGAGGAGATCGGCTTTCTTCTTTGGCCATATCCGGCTTACATACCTCGCAACAAAGCGTTGGCTGGTTTTGATCGGACCCATAACTTCGAGGCCTACGGCTTGTACGAATTGCCCTTTGGCCATGGAAAACATTTTGGCCAGTCTGGCATTGTGAATGCGGTGGCGGGAGGATGGCAGCTGAACTGGATACTTAGTGCGATGAGCGGAACCCCGTTCACAATTACGGATAATGGAACCGGAGCTAGCTGGCTTAATGCTCCAGGGAACACGCAAACCGCAAACGTTGTCGGTCCGTTGCGCATAGTCAACAATCGACCGGCAACAAAATGTAGTTCCATCACGTGCGACTACTTCGATCCATCTGCATTCCAGCAGGTCTCGGCTACGACACCCGGTTTACTCGACGGCTTTTTCGGAAACGCTGGCCGAAATATTCTACGAGGACCTGGATACTTTAATTTGGATATGAGCTTGATGAGGAACTTCAAGCTAAGCGAGCGTTTCACGCTCCAATTTGAAGCGGATGCGTTTGGGGTCACGAATACGCCTCACTTCAATAATCCGAACGCAAATATAGCCGCGGCGAATTTTGGCGCGGTTACGTCGACTCTGGTCACGACTAATGCCAGCCTTGGCGGCAGCGGCGGACAGCGCCAGTGGTGGTTCGGCGGCAGGTTGATTTTCTAACAAAGCCGGAATGGCCGGAAAAGCCGGCCATTCCGGAAACTAGCCGCCAAAAAAGTAAGTTGCAAGCCTGTGCGCTCCCCCAAGCGTGGCAGGAGTAATGGAACGCAACGAGAGCAGCAGAGTAGTGCATCAGAGGTGAGTTCAGAGAGCCTCGATTAAATCTTGCAGGAAGCGTGATCACAAGGAGAGCGCACCATGTCGTGCCGCAGCAGAAATTCGTCTATGTATCGTAAGTGTCTCGTGTTTGTGGCCCTGCTGTTGTCTTTGCCGGCCGTTGCCCAGGTCGTTACATCGGACTTTGAAGACGGCACCACTGATAACTGGAGTGGCTTTGCAGGCGCCCAGGTCTCGGTCAGCGCGAATGAAGCAAATACCGGGACGCATAGCCTTTTGGTCACAAATCGTTCGCAAACGTACCAGGGGCCTGGCATAGACCTGACCTCCGCGCTCACTGCCGGACAACCTTATTTGTTCAAGATTGCTGTTCGGTTATCAGACGGCACTCCGGGCTCGGACTCGGTGAACGTAACTATGAAGAGCACCATTGGTGGTGCAACGAGCTATTCGACCGTTGCCAGCGCGACGGTCACAAACACTGGTTGGGTGGTGATGCAGGGCAGTTATGCTCCGCCTTCGAATTTCACTGCTCCACCATCCGGAACGGACGATCTGTTTCTGTATGTCGAGGATGACACTAACGCGGCCGCCGAGTATTACATAGATACTTTCAGCGTTTCGGCCACGAGCGGAGGCTGCACGGTGCCGCCCGACAATTCGGGTTTCTCCAGCAATTTCGAGGACGGAACAGTTCAGGGTTGGGTCTCGCGCGGCGGCGGTTCGCCAGTGGTACTCACGCCAACAGAAGCCGATGCGCACACCGGTGCATGGAGCTTGCTGGTCACGGGTCGCACCGCAACCTGGAATGGCCCCACGCACGACATCACGGGAAAAATGTGCAACGGTCAGCAGTATTGGGTTGAGGCGTGGGTGAAGATGGCGCCGGGACAACCTGCGACCTCGCTAAACCTGAGCCTGCAATATACGGATTTAGCTGGAAGCGTTCATTTTCCTACAGTCGCTAATTCCCCAACTCAAGTGACCGATGGCGCTTGGGTGCGCATCAAGGCAAAGCCGTATACCTTTTCGGGCGCATACACCAATTTGCAGATTTACGTCCAATCGAACGCCAATCCGACGGCGTCGTTCTACGTCGATGATGTGAAGGTGCAATACATGCCGCCGCCGGTGATCGAGAATATCCCTTCGATCGCGCAGACTTATTCCTCAGACTTTCTGGTGGGATTCGCGGCGTTGCAATCCGATCTCACCGGACCGCATGCGCAATTGGCGGCGTTGCACTACAACAGCGTGACTCCAGGTAATGACCTGAAGTGGGACACGACAGAGCCGACAGAAGGGAATTTTAACTTTGCTCCCGGCGATAACATTCTTGCGTTCGCGCAGGCGCACGGGATGAAAATGCGTGGCCACAATTTCGTGTGGTACCAACAAACGCCTAACTGGGTGTTCGAGGATGCGAATGGCCTTGATATGTCGACGGAACCGTATAGTGACTCAAATAAAGCGCTGCTATTGTCTCGTTTGAAGAACCACATCACGGCATTGATCAACCACTACCAAGGCAACATCTACGTCTGGGATGTAGTGAATGAGGCCATTGACGAAAGTCAGCCGGACGGCTTCCGCCGAAGCAAGTGGTACGCGATCACGGTCGACCCCAATAACAATCCTGGATATCCCGAGTACATGGATGATGCATTCATCTATGCGCGGGAGGCTCTGGATGCGCTCGGGATCAGTCGACAGCAGGTAAAGCTGTGCTACAACGACTACAACACGACCATCGCCGCCAAGCGCCAATTCATTTACAACTGGGTTAAGGGCGCGATCAGTCGCGGGGTTCCGATTGATTGCGTCGGCAATCAGTTCCACAACACGATCAATTTCCCGATCGACGATCAGGGCTCGGCCTCTTCAAAGCAGAGCGTGATCGATACCATGAATCTTTTCGCCAGCCTTACGTCGACCGCCGGTGTTCCGATCATTAACGAAGTGACGGAGTTCGACATGAGCCTGTACCGCTACGGCAACTGCTCGCAGACGTTCTATAGCGACTACGATGACCTGCTTGCCGAAGACACGACAGATTTAATCAACGAAGGATATCGGTATCGTGACTACTTCCAGATATTCAAGAGCCTGAAGAACGAGATCGACAGTGTTACGGTCTGGGGATTGGGCGACGATGAAAGCTGGATCAATCCGAACGTAAACGCGGCGGGATGTTCCGGCATAACAGCAGCAGATGCGCCGCTGCCGTTTGACGCCTACTTGCAGCATAAGTATGCGTACACCGGCATCGTGAATCCGCTGGCCCTTCCGGGAGCGAATCTGGTTACAACGATTGCGGCGAACTCAGGAACAGTCTTGAGTGGGCATTCGGCCACGTTCGTCATCACTGCGACGAACAACGGCCCGCTCGACGCCGCCAATCTGACGTTCACCGACACACTGCCTTCGCCTACGACGTTCCAGTCGTTCGTTGCCCCCACAGGCTGGACCTGCACGACTCCAGCAGTAGGGAGTGGCGGCGAAGTGAGTTGTACTGCTTCGGCATTGACCAATGGCTCTGCGGCGCAGTTCACACTTACTCTTGGCGTACCATGCGCGACTCGGAACGGAACTGCAATCACAGATTCGGCTACCGTGACCTCAACCACTCTGAACCCGAATCCGCAGCCGCAAAACAGCGCGTCTGTTACGGTCGCGGCGGCTGATCCGGCGCCTGTGATTTCCGGGCTTTCGGCCAGTTCACCTTACCTGTGGCCGCCGTCGGGAGAGTTGGTTCCCGAGTGGATCCGATATAGAGTTGCTGCGACTTGCGACCCGAATCCGAAGCTTGCGCTCTCGGTTTCGGTAAATCAGAAAGACCGTGATCTGAACCGCGACTACAAAGTTATAGATCCGCACTTGGTATGGCTGGAGGCGGAGAGAACTCCTGGGTCTCCGGAGCGAATCTATACGATAATCGTCACCGCAACCGATTCAGCGGGATCGAGCAGCAACGCTTCTGTCAATGTGCAGGTACAGCGATTGCCGGACCACAGCCATCACTGAGGTCAAAGCTGACGTTCGGGATTAGTAGAAGTCGGAGTGGCCGCGTTGCGAGTCTGCAATTCGGCCACTACTTTTGTTTCGATCCGACAGCTTCGGAATTAGCTGTTATCATCGTTAGTTGTTTTCTGCTCGATAGCACCATTCATGGGACTTCCTGAGCTAGACCTAAATTCAAAAGTCGCCGTGGTAGTCGGTGGAACCTCGGGTATTGGCCGCACATTGTCAGTGGGACTCGCGCGAGCTGGAGCCAACGTAGTTGCCACAGGCCGCCGCGAAGAGCTGGTTCGTTCTGCCGCGGAAGAAATAAAAAAAATCGGCCGTAAGTCCCTCGTAGTTACATGTGATGTTGGCAGTCGATCCAGTGTCGAGGCGCTGCATTCGGCTGTGTGCAAGGAATTTGGCCACGTCGATGTGATGATTTACGCGGCAGGAACGACCAAACGCACGCCGACTCTCGACGTCAGCGAAGAAGAGTGGAATGGAATTCTTGAGACGAATCTGACGGGCATGCTTCGCGCTTGCCAGGTGTTCGGCCGCAAGATGATCGAGCGCAGGTCAGGGCGCATCATCAGTATTGCCTCAGTCTCTTCGGGGCGAGGATTTTTTGAAGTAGCGGCTTACGCAGCGAGCAAGGCGGGTGTTGTCTCGTTAACGCAAACGCTTGCGGTCGAATGGGCCAAATATGGTGTGTGCGTAAACGCAATTGCCCCTGGCGTATTCCGCACTGACCTGAATAAGGCGCTGCTGGACGGAACTCCGCGCGGTCAAGAATTTATTGTGCGCACGCCCATGCGCCGCTTCGGCAAGCTCGAAGAATTAGTTGGGGCCGCAGTGTACCTCGCCTCAGACGCAGCCGGTTTCGTTACCGGACACGTGCTCGCGGTTGATGGTGGGTTTCTCGCCAGTGGCGTGACACAGTAGCGCTGGCAGGCGGCGCGGTCACCCTTGCGGCGAGTTGTTCTGAAACAAATTACGCCAGCATCGAAATTGTCGTGCCCTGCTGTCCTTCGCCGACAGGATCAGCAATAGCCCGTAGCTGCGGATAATGCTCGAGGAGCGGCTCCGGAGCAAGCACTCGACGTCCTGTCAGCATGTGCTTCAGCTGTAATGCATTGACCCCGGCTTTGGCTTCGAAGTGATTGTTGGCCACCACGAATGTAATTCTCGCCCGCTCCGCGATGTCTTCGACTCGTTCTTTCCAGTCGAGAAGGTCGTTCGCCCTATAAAGATAGTTGTACCGGTCCGCGCACTTTTCCGCTTCGAACCATTGGTTGTAATTGCGGCCGTGCAGGCGGACGTAGCCTATGGAAGACGTAACATGTGTGGTTGGCTCTAGTGATCGCCCAAGTTGCGGCTGATCGATATTGCAGAAGCTGACGTTGCGTTCTGCAAAGCAGGTGATCGTCTCCGGATTGTTCCAGGTTGAATGGCGAACTTCGACAACTCGTGGATACTCGATGAACTGCCGCAGTAGAGTTTCGAGATATTCGCGATTGAGCGCCGTATTCTTGAACGAAACAGGAAATTGAATGAGAAGTGCGCCGAATTTTCCCGTCGCTGCAAGCGCTTCAAGTCCTTCGCGGGCCAGCTTCTCGTCTTCATCGTTTGGGCGAATCGAAACTGCGGAGGTCGGCTCCGTCGCCGCAAGCGGAGAATGCGTAAAGGACCGGTGCAGCTTGGCGGTAAAAAGAAAACCGGGATTAACATCGGAGACGATTCGCGCCCACAGTTTGGCGATTTCGGGCTTAATATGTCCGTAAAAAGAAGTGTTAATTTCCACGACATCGAAGCAGCGCGCTACGAGCTCCAGTGGATGCCGCTTCTTCCGTGACATCCCAAGCGGATAGAACACGCCCTCCCAGTCCTTGTAAGAGAATCCGGCTGGACCGACGAGAATTTGCGAACTACGGGGCATGTCGTCATTTAAACAGGAAGGAACAGGTGAGGCAATCGCGCCAAGTGCATGTGAGCAGATGCGGTCCCGCTGTGGATCAGTGAAATAATTCAGCCGGGAAAGGAATTCCACAGCTCGGACCTTCGATTTTTCTTTGCTTAGGATGCGTTTAGCTCTAGAATCCAATAAATCTCTTATTGGAGCGGTCACGTTGGGCATTTTCCCCCTAATACTTGTCGTCCTGGTTCTTTGCAACGCAGTGTTGGTGGTTTGGCTCTTTCTGTCACGGCGTGCTGTTTCTTCGCGGGCCGGCGAAATTCGCAACCTGCAGGAAGCGTTGAGCCAGCAATTCTCAAATGCCACCGCGGATATGGCATCGCGGCTGGAGCAGACTAAAGGTGATCTTCGACAGCAGGTTGCCGACCGCCTTGCCGATGGCTTTTCAAATCTGAGAAGCTCTTTCGACGCGCAGATGAAGTCCGGTCGTCAGGAACAGGCAGAACGGTTGGCGGAAACTCGATCCGAGTTGACGGGCTCCCTGGCGGTGACGACGGCCTCGCTGAAATCGGAGTTCGACCGATTAAATCAGCAGACGGCGGAGAACCTGGAGCGCATTCGCGAACGGGTCGATTCCAAGTTGCTTGCGATTACCGAGCAGGTGCAATTGAAGCTCGATCAAAACTTGAAGGAAGGTTTTGCGCAATTTGAAAAAGTGCAGCAGCACCTGCGCGCCGCGGAAGAGCAGCTCAGAGAAGTAGGCGCGCTGGGCCATTCCATCAACGATCTGAATAATTTGCTCAAGCTGCCGCACTTGCGCGGGCAATTTGGCGAGGCCAGCCTGGAGCGGTTGCTTTCCGATTTCCTGCCTGCGCACATGTTTGAAATGCAATGCTCTGCAAACGGCGGGGGGCGCGTCGATGCCATGGTCAATTTTCCTGATCGCCGATTGCCCATCGATGCAAAATTTCCGCGCGAGCAGGTCCTGGCTTTCTTCGAAGAGAGCAGTGAGGAAGAACTGGAAGAAGCACGCGTGGAGTTCGTTCGCGTAATGAAGACTGAGGCGAAGCGAATTAAGGCGTACATCCAGCCTGAACACGGGACGACCGAAATTGCGCTTATGTACCTGCCGAGCGAAACCTTATATATGGAAGCGGTGCGCAACCGGGATCTTGCCGATTGGTTAAATCAACAACATGTATTTCCCGTATCTCCTAATACATTGCTGATGACGCTACAAACGATTCAGCTTGTACACAAGTGGTATGAAGTCGCCAGTCGATTCGAAAAGAGTCGACAGGAATTGGCAAAAGCACAGAAATCGTTCGATCACTTCCAGAATCAATTCGAGAATGTCGGTAAGAGCCTGAGCAAGGCGCAAGAGGCATTCGACACCGCCTCGAAACATCTGAAAACCTATCGCGGCCGGGTTAGCGCATTGAGCGGTCAAGAACAGCTCGAATTGGAATCGGGCGAAAACGCTTTTCCACTCTCCGATAAGGCGAGCGCCTAGATCAGCTACTGTTAGGGGCGCTAAGGAGAGTCTTGTCGCCTATGAATGTGTTAAGTTCTTAACTTACCAGTTGGGCCCAAGCTGACAAATGGCAGACGCTACCTTTACGCCCAGTAAACACACAACTATCGGGGGCCAGCGAGTTCTCGTCGCTACCAGCGCCATGCTTGCCTTTATTTCGTTCTGGCGCGTGGCCGCCATCGTGCTGAATGACCTTGGCTCGTCTGCGTTCTACGCTGGCGGAATAGCGGAACATTTTATCGGCAAAACTGCGCCCTGGTTCATTCTCGCCATCATGTTGCTTGCCGGCGCTGTAGCCTCAATCTACGTCGAGAGCTGCGGCATGTTCGTGCGTGGCGGCGTTTACCGCGTGGTGAAAGAGGCGATGGGCGGTACGTTAGCCAAGTTTTCAGTCTCAGCATTGATGTTTGACTACATTCTGACTGGCCCAATCAGCGGCGTTTCGGCCGGGCAGTATCTCGTCGGCCTGTTGAACGATCTCGCCCGTTTCGCACACCTGCACATCGTCTTCCCCGAAAATTTGACCGCAGCCGTTTTTGCGATCGTTTGCACGCTGTATTTTTGGCGGGAGAACATCAAGGGGATTCCCGAGTCGAGCGAAAAAGCGCTTCACATTATGTACGTGGTTACAGTGCTGGTGGTCATTATGATCGTCTGGTGCTGTTACACCATCTTTGTTCGCGGAGCGCATCTGCCTCCGTTGCCCCACATTCAAAATCTTACCTTCTACCACGGCGCGCATGGCGGTGCATTGGGATGGTTACGCCATAGCACGCTTCCTTATATCGGCTTCATTGGGGTGCTCATCGGGTTGGGGCATTCCGTCCTCGCCATGAGCGGCGAAGAAACCATGGCCCAGGTGTATCGCGAAATTGAGCATCCCAAGCTTCCAAACCTGAAGAAAGCTGCCTGGGTCATCTTCTGGTACAGCCTCATCTTCACTGCCGGGGTGACGTTTTTCTCCGTGATGATCATTCCCGACTCCGTTCGCGCGAACTTCCAGGAGAACCTGATCGGCGGACTGGCGATGAGCCTGGTCGGGCCCATTTCGGTGCGCCTCATCCTCCATGCTTTTGTCGTGTTCGTAGGCGTCATAATGCTCGCCGGTGCTGTGAATACTGCGATTGTCGGCTCAAACGGAGTGCTCAACCGAGTCTCTGAGGACGGCATTCTGCCGCAGTGGTTCCGAAAACCGCATCGTCGCTTTGGGACTTCGTATCGGGTTCTTAACCTGGTGGTTGCACTTCAACTCCTTACCATCGTTCTCAGTCGAGGTGACGTGTTCCTGCTGGGCGAGGCATATGCGTTCGGCGTAATGTGGAGCTTCTCAATGAAGGGCCTGGCGGTGTTGGTTCTCCGCTATACCGAACCGGGCAAGCGTGAGTATCGCGTACCCTTCAACTTACATATAGGAAGTATTGAGATTCCGCTCGGGCTGGCGTTAATTACGCTAACTTTGATCGCGTTGTGTGCCATAAATCTCTTTACCAAGGAAGTGGCAACAGTTTCCGGGCTCGCCTTTACTGTTGCGTTCTTCGCAGTTTTCGAAGTCTCGGAGGCAATTACCCGCAAGCACGCAAACGAACATGCCGACTTGGACCAATTCAACGTAGAACCGGGCGAGGATCTCGATCCAAAGTCTCTCGGCGTGCGTCCAGGAAACGTTTTGGTGATGGTGCGCAACTACAACACGCTTTACAACCTGAACGCTACGTTGGATCAGATTGACCCGCGCATGCAGGACGTTGTTGCCCTTCATTTGCGTTTTCTGGGCCGGGGTGGCAGTGCTGGTGAATACGAGTTAGAACCAGAGCAGCTTTTCAGCTCCGAAGAGCAGATTCTATTTACGCGGGCGTTGGCCCTTGCAGAAAAGAAGGGCAAGAGCATTCATCTCGCAGTCGCAGCAGCTACCGAGAAGTGGGAGGCAATTTTACGAGCCGCGCAGAGCTTGCAGTCGGCAATCGTGGTTTTAGGTGCATCCCCAAACCGCTTAGTGACCGAGGAAGCACGTCTTGCCGGGCTGGCATGGGAGCGCCTGCCCGACCCGAAGCCGCAGCTCACGCTGATTATCTATTTACCGAACAGCCAGGAACACATCTTTTATCTCGGGCCGCACGCTCCTCACCTCACGCGCAAAGAAGTCGATCTGTTGCATTCGATCTGGTTAGAACTCAGCAGTGATGTGGCTCCAGAAGAATTGCATCATCACGATGTGGTTCACTTCGCGCTCGAAGAACTACGAGAAGAGCTGAAAGACTCCGACCGGCAACATGTGATCGAAAGACTACGACAACACCTTCAAGAGATCAAAGATCGCCGCGTGCCTCACGTGTGATCTATTTTTGCATGCTAAAAAATCGGCGAACGATCCGAATCGAGTGGGGGGACTGCGATCCCGCAGGAATCGTCTATTTTCCGCGATATTTCGAATACTTCGATGCTTGTACGGTGGCGTTGTTCGAGCGAGCTGGTTTTCAAAAACAGGAGATGCTTCAAACTTTTCAAATTGTCGGCATTCCTGTGGTCGATATCAAAACGCGTTTTATCAAACCCTCAACGTTTGGCGATGATGTCGTTGTGGAATCCTGTGTTACAAAGTGGGGGAACAGCAGCTTCGTCGTGCAGCATAGGCTGCTAAAAGACGATGTTATTGCCGTCGAATGTTTCGAGACCCGCGTGTGGGTTGCGCGGAAGCAAGGGGATGCTAAAAAAATCCAAGCAACTCCAATCCCTGAAGAAGTAAGGCAAAAGTTTGTTCGGTGACAAGCGTCCGGCGCTGCAATATCATTCCGTTTGTGGCACCTTCTAAGGACGGCGAAGGAACTGGTTCAACCCAGATCGCGAAAGCTACTCGGATAATTCCTTACCGCCGAACGTCCGAGAGCAGTCAGCCACCCTCGCTCTATCCGCCATATCGTGCAACCATCAAACGAGCTCCTTTGCAGCCGTTAATCGTGCTGCCGCACACGTTATCTGAAATCACCGGCCCCATCTATGGTCACGACAAAATCCGCGAAGGCGACAACGACCTCACGAAACAGCACGCCGGCGACCCGCTTGGGGAACGTATTGTTGTTAGCGGACGAGTACTCGACAGCAACGGCCGACCCGTGCCTAACGCCCTAATTGAGATCTGGCAGGCAAACTCAGCCGGGAGATACGCGCATATCAAGGACCAGCACCCGGCTCCTCTCGACCCGAATTTTTCGGGCGCAGGCCGCACTTTGACCGATGACAATGGCGCGTATCGGTTCATCACCATCAAGCCCGGTCCCTACCCCTGGTTGAACCATTACAACGCGTGGCGCCCGGCGCACATTCATTTTTCGATTTTTGGCCGTGCTTTTATCAGTCGCCTGATCACCCAGATGTATTTTCCCGGCGATCCACTATTTCCATTTGATCCCATGTTCCAGTCGGTGCCCGATGAACGAGCCAGGCAAAGAATGATCTCGAAGTTCGATTTGGAAACGACGCAACCGCAATGGGCAACCAGTTACAAATTCGACATTGTGTTGCGTGGTCCTGAGGCGACGCCGTTTGAAAGTTGAAACTGAGTTCGTCCCCACGCCATCACAGACTGTCGGTCCATTCTTCGCGATTGAGCTGACGACGGATGAGCATTGCGTCCGCTGCATCGCAGGGCCGCACGCGCAAGGCGAACGCATTTGGATTACATTTCGCGTATTGGACGGCGACGGTTTGCCGGTTGATGATGCCATGATTGAAATCTGGCAGGCGGACTCAAATGGCAAATACAACCATCCTGATGACGTTCAATCGAAGCCGCTCGATAATGGTTGGATTGGATTTGGCCGCCTTGCGACCCGCGAAGACGGAACCTGTGTTCTTGAAACCATAAAGCCAGGACGTGTAGGCCACAACTTGCCGCAAGCGCCACACGTTTCGATAGCGATTTTTGCGCGCGGAATGATGAAGCAACTTTTTACGCGCGCGTATTTCGCGGGTGATCCCGCAAATGATGAGGATCCGATTCTCTCAAGGATGCCCGCTGCCAGGCGGGAGACGTTATTCGCTCACCCAGATTTGAACAATCCAGGACATTGGCGTTTCGAAATTCGTTTACAAGGCGACCGAGAAACCGTCTTCTTCGATGTGTAGCGAGAAGTAGTGATGGCTTGCTCAACGCTGTGCATTAAATCTTTTTCTGCATTTCCTCTTGTGCGATGCGAAATCCTGTGTTGGCGACCGGCACGCCGGCATAGATTGCTGCTTGCAGCAGCACCTCTTTGATGTCAGTCGGCTCCAGTCCATGTGCCAAGCCCGCCGCAATGTGCATTCGAAACTCTTCCCAGTGTCCTAGAGTCGCCATCATCGCGAGAACAAGCAAGCGTCTGGTTCGCAGATCAAGTCCGGGCCGAGTCCAAAGATTGCCCCAGGCATAACGCGTAATTAGGTCCTGAAAATCTTTTGTGAATTCTGTTGTCGTGGAAATTGCACGATCAACGTACGGCTCTCCTAACACTCGGCGGCGAACCTCAAATCCTTCTTCCAATGCTGACGCTGGATCAAACTCCGGCCGAAGGAACGCCGCCAAAGCGGCCGAAAACGAACGAGGTGACTCCAAATTCGAGAGGTGGGCTCCGGGAAGATGCGCTACGTGAGCGCCGGCAATTTCCTCCGCGACGACCTCTGCGCCTCCAGCCCAGGGAGTCGCGATATCTCGATCGCCAACGATGATCAGGGTCGGAGTCTTCACTTTCTTCAACTGTTCTTTCAGATCAAAATCCCGTAATGCCGCGCAACAACCGAGATATCCATCGGGATCAGTTGCTTGAACGACCGAGCGCAGGGAAGCGGCATGTGCATTGGAGATAAATCCAGGGGAAAAGAAACGTCGCATGACCATGTCAACAATCGACGCCATGCCGCCACGCCGGACAGTTTCCATTCGTTCTTGCCAGCTTTCGCGTGTACCGAATCGTGCCGTCGTGCTGGCAAGGATCAGTTTGGTGAGCCTCTCGGGAGCGTTGATCGCAAGCCACTGCCCAATCGCACTCCCCAGAGACAGGCCGCAAAATGCCGTTTTGGAAATGTTTAGGACGTCCAACAAATCAATCAGTTGCCGGCCGAGATGTGCGATTGAGTAGTCGGACTTAGGTGCGTCTGACGCGCCGTGTCCGAGAGTGTCGTACCGCAGAATTCGGAAATGCGGCAACAGATCTTGGACTTGAGGCTGCCACATTCCCTGATCGGCGCCAATTGAGTGAGACAGCACAAGAACTGGAAGGTCTTCGTTCCCTTCAAGGCGGTAAAACAAGCGCGTCTCGCCAACTTTCGCGAAAGGCATGTCAGTCCTTTGTATGTTCTGATTTGTCGGTTGGAACTTGCAATAACCGTTTGCGGAACCATTCTGCCGAGCCGAGGTAATCTTCCGTAACGTCAAGTTGGGTGAGAGCAGTTTCGTCCAGGTGTTCTGTGGCTTCCGGTATTTCGCGGAGCGCGTCAGCTAACGATTGTTTTTGCTCCAACGCTTTGGCGGTTGCAATTTCGAGAAGCTTGTGTGCGCGACTTTTGCCAATCTTCTCGCCAAGGAGCACAGCAGCTTTTTCGGCGAATACCATACCTTTTGTGGACCGCAGATTCTCTCGCATCTGAACCGGATCGACAACCAGTCCTTCGGAAACTTCTGCAATGGAGGATGCGGCAGCCCCTGTCGCCTGCACGATGCTTGCGGCAATGGGCCATTCTGCTGGTGAGCCGCCAACTCCGCGCTCGTGCTCCTGCACCATCGCGGAAAGATACGATGACACCAACGCCGGAACTCGTGTAGCCGCCGCTAAAGCAATTGCGCATCCGACTGGATTTCTCTTGTGGGGCATAGTCGATGAGCTGCCACGTCCCTCGGTGACCGGCTCCGAAACTTCCGCAATTTCGCTTTGGGACATCAAGCTGATATCCCGCGCGATCTTTCCGAGCGATCCAACCAGCACGCCACACGCGCAGAGTAAAGTTGCAAGTCGGTCGCGATGCGTGTGCCAGGGCGCATCGGGGAACGGTAATCCAAGTTCTTTTGCTAAGCCCTGGCTTACTTCCGAACCCAAGTCCCCGAATGGTGCTAAAGTTCCTGCTGCGCCACCAAACTGCAATAGGAGCGCCTCTTCGCATGCGTACTCTAGCCGAATGCGGCAGCGGTGCAGCGCCCCGAACCAACCAGCTGCCTTCAAACCGAATGTGATCGGCGTGGCTGGTTGCATTAAAGTGCGGCCAAGCATGACTGAATTACGGTGCTCCTCTGAGAGTGTTCGGAGAGCAGATTCGAGTCGATTTAAATCCGCAACAATAACTCGCATTGCGCGTTTCAGTAGCAGCACAAGTGTCGTATCGGAGACATCCTGGCTGGTAGGGCCCCAGTGAACGAAGCCGGCAGCATCGGGGTGCTTCTTGCCTACAATCTCAGCGAGTGCCTTTGAGAATGGCACTACTATGGTGCCCGATCGAGAAGCCTCCTGCGAAAGTAAACAGGCATCAAAGGCTTTGGGATCGGCCGCTGAGGCAATAGCCGTAGCAGCTGATCCGGGAATGATTTTGAGCCGCGCTTCGACTTTAGCGAGCGCAACTTCAAACTCGAGCATTGTGCGAAGAACCGACTGGTCCGAAAAAATCTCGCTCAGCGTTTTCGTTGTCGCCAATGCATCAAACAGGTGCACTTGCTCGCCCTCCCTGCAGCAGACAAGATCATAAGGATAAATGGCAGGGAAGCCGAATGCACCTGACTTCGTCTATTTTGCAACGGGGTCGATCACCAGACTCGGCATGCGTTCTGGCTCACCATTGGCTGGCCTTCCTTACAGCTCCAAGCGTGTTCGAACTCAGGCATGTTTTGGACGACGCCATCCACGCGCCATCGGCCCGGTGAGTGCGGGTCTGTTGTGACTCGTGCGCGGGAAAGCTCAGGCCGCCGCAGTTCGCACCATATTCGCGCATAGCCGAGATAAAAGCGCTGCTCGGGCGTGTAGCCATCGATGGTTTTTCCTGCCTGACCTGCTTTATCGTCGGAGATGTAGTGATGCAGTGCCATGAGCGCAATTCGCGCGCCACCATTATCGGCAGTGTTCTCGCCTAGTGTTAAACGGCCGTTGAGCTTCAAGTCATCGACAGCCGTGAAGCCGCTGTACTCATTTGCGACGCAACTGGCACGTTCCTCGAACTTCTGCCCATCCTCCGGCGTCCACCAGTCACGCAAATTGCCCTGCGCATCATATTTGCGGCCCTGATCATCGAAGCCGTGTGTCAACTCGTGACCGATGACCACGCCGATGCTGCCGAAGTTTGTGGCGTCATCTGCGTTCTTATCGAAGAATGGCGGCTGCAAAATTCCAGCGGGGAACACGATTTCATTTCGCGGCTGCGAATAGTACGCATTTACGGTAGGCGGAGTCATGGCCCATTCTTTGCGGTCGAGCGGCTTGCCAATTTTGTTGACGTCCCTATGCGACTCGAATTCGTTTGCGCGAAAGAAATTCCCCAGAAGGTCCCCACGAACAATTTTCACCGAGCTGTAGTCGCGCCAAACGTCCGGATAACCAATCTTGTTGCGGATCGCGCTGAGTTTGATTTGCGCCTGTTTCTTGGTTTCTTCAGACATCCACGGCAGGTTCTGAATGTCTTCAGAAAGCGATTTCTCAAGCGCCTCGACCATCTTCAACATGCGTTGCTTGCTTTCCGGCGGGAAAGTCTGCTCGACATATCGTTGGCCAAGTGCCTCGCCCAATTCATCATCCACCGCAGCCACACAGCGCTTCCATCGGGCTTTAATTTCCGTTTGGCCGGTCAATGCCTGCTGCATTTTGAAATTGGCATCGACAAATGGTTGTGAAAGCCATGGCGCTGCGCCGTCCAATAGATGCCAGGTCACGTAAGTTTTCCAGACGTCCAGCGGTTCCGATTCAAGCAGCTGATTGACCTGCTTGAAAAAATCGGGATTGCTCATGTTCAGCTCGGAAAAGCTTGGCGTTTTCACGTCGGTGAAATAGCGGTTTAGATAGAAATTTGAAGCTAATTGCAAAGCTTCTTCGCGCGTCATCTTGTGGTCGCGAGTCGCTGGATTGCGGCGCGCTGTGCGGTCCATCGCTGCCTTCGCGAGGGCGGTCTCGACGCGAAGAACTGTCTTCGCCGATTCCGCAGCCTGGTCTGGCGATTGACCGGCGAGTGTGAACAACTGCGTCGCATATTGGACCAGGTCAGTACGGATCTGCGTCATATGCGCGTCTTCTTTTATGTAGAAGTCGCGATCGGGCAGCGTGAGCCCACCTTGATCAAGATAGGCAATCATCATATTTGCGTCGTGCAGGTCGGGTGCACTGCCAAAGTTGAACAACGGATTTGGCCCGATCATGTGCACATGAGCGATTGCATCGATCAGGCCTTCTTTATCTTTCACTGCAGAGACGCGGTCGAGTTCAGGTTTCAGCGGCTCGATTCCTTTTTCGTTGACGTCACTCTCATCCATGCAAGATGCGTAGTAATCGCCAATCTTCTGGTCTATCGAATTCCGCTTCGGGTTGTTAGCGGATGCCTTCTCCAGAATCGCACGCAGGATATCTCGGTTTCGCTCGGCAAGTTCGGGAAAGGTGCCCCACGATCCTTGGTCGGCTGGAATCTTCGCGGATTTGACCCAGTTGCCGCAGGAGTACTGATAGAAATCCGTGCATGGATCGGCAGATTTATCGACTGCCGTAAATCGGCCTTCCGGCTGCGAGTTTGAATCCGCTGATTGGGCGAAGGTGAGGGCAGGAATTATTAACAATCCGAAAACCAGAGTTATGTACAGGCGCACGTTTGACCTCGGAAGGGAACTGCCGATTTTAGGACTTCTTGCGTTGGACGGGCAAGAGGAGAGAAGGTGAGCTACTGACTTCCCGGGCTTCGCTCACCAATATATTTCTCGACTGCCTGTTTCCACTTGCCTTGTGCTTTCAGAATGTACTCAATCGTGTCTCGTAGAGCGCCATCGCCTCCTGAATGTTTGGTTATATAGTGGGCATCGCGTCTTACTTCATCGCGGGCATTCGCTACTGCAACGGCGAATCCGCAGTTCCACATCACGGGAAGATCAATTACATCATCGCCCACAAAACACGCCTGCGTCGGAGTCAGCTGCTCCTGCTGCAAAATTTGTTTGAAGACGCCGAGCTTGTCATTGATGCCCTGATGGACGTGATCAAGCCGCAAGTCACGTGCGCGCAAGGCTACGGTTTCGGAAATGCGCTTGGTTATCAGACCAGTCTTCAATCCACCGAGCCGAGCCAAAGAAATTCCGGCGCCGTCATGGGCGTGAAAGCCCTTTGCCTCAACGAAGCTCTCGCTGTGCAGGCCAAAACCGCCCTGTCCTCCGTGTTTGGCTGCTTGGCCCTGAATGCTTTGCGTCGCGCCCGCTGGAGCAGGGAAGAAGAAGAGTTTGCCGTCTGTGAGGACTCCATCCACATCGAAGAGAAGAAGCTTGATTTTTTTTGCTCGCGACTTGCTATCCGGCATGTCGCGGATTTTACCAGAGCGCTTGAGGTTGCGAGCCCGGTAGAAAGCTCGACGTTACATTCTGAGCCGGTAACTGCGGTCAGATGCCGCCAGGCCCTTGCGAGGCGCGGTGTAACACGCGCAAGGGCGCTGGACCTGCTGCCGCTGGCGTCGCGGAAGAGGTTCAGCAGAACGCGGTATTCTGATTGTCTAAAGTCGCTTTTAGGAGAGTCGATGCTTCCAAGCGCCGTTACCGATCTCAAAACGTTCGTGCCTGCGAGAGACCCTCAAGTGTCTAAAAGTTTCTACGCTGATCTCGGATTTACCATCAACTGGAGTAACGATCAGATCTCGGAACTTCAAGTTGGTTATTTTCGATTCCTGCTGCAGAAGTTTTATGTCGCCGAGCACGCAGGCAATTTCATGATGAGCCTGGCCGTCGATGATGCCGACGCATGGTGGGAGCATATACAGCGCCAGGGCCTCGCGAGAAAGTATCCCGGCATTATCTGTAAGGCTCCGGCGATGCAGCCTTGGGGCCTTCGGGTCCTGTATTTGAGCGATCCTAGCGGCGTGCTCTGGCACATCACGGACGGACGCAAATCCTAAGCTTGCTAAAATATCTACGGTCATTCAGGCCGGGATGGCGGAATTGGCAGACGCGCTGGACTTAGGATCCAGTGCCGTAAAAGGCGTGCAGGTTCAAGTCCTGTTCCCGGCACCAGCGTTGAGGTCCCCAACTGCGCGCGAGATTTCGCCAGCGAGCTGCCGCTTTCGCTCAAACCCCTCAAGTTCAAGTGCTGTTCCCAGCACAGAATTTCAACATTTTTTCAACGTTCTATTTCTCCCCGGAGCCTTTTTTGTTGCTGCGTGACTGAGTGCGTCTGCTATATAGCAACGCAGCCGTTGAGCGCTGATGACGCCCACACGTGCCGCAGTAGTTGCAGGAGCCTGCTATATAGGTCTATACTGCCGCCGTTTTTGATTTCAGCCGGAGGTTGTTATGAAGTCCAGGTTCTTCACCCGTACACGGCAGATCCTCTCACCCGGAATGATGTTCACCCTTTTGCTTGCCTGCAGCATTCCTGCGATCGCACATGTTGAGGATCACGGCAGACCAGGCAAAATCCTAGCCGGATATTTTGAAGAGTGGAGCATCTATGGCGCGAACTACAACGTTGCCAATCTTCAAAACAATGGCGTCGCCGACCATCTCACACATTTGCTGTATGCGTTCGGGAACGTTGCGCCGACAAGTGGACCGCCAAACGCACAATGCCAATTGGCCGATACCTGGGCTGACTACCAAACTCCTTATCTGCCGAGCGTAAACGGGCAGCCGTACGTGGGTCCGATATATGGCAACTTCGCCGCGCTACAGCAACTGAAGCAGCTTCATCCCAACCTGAAAATCATGATTTCACTAGGCGGTGCTTCAAGTGCGAATGCGGCTGGCTTCGCTTATGCGGCGAGCACCGCAGCGCTGCGGTCGCAACTGGCAGCCTCATGCATCGACCTTTTCATCAATGGAAATATTGCACCTGGAATTTCTGCTGCCGGCCTCTTTGACGGAATCGATCTCGACTGGGAATTTCCCAGTGCAGCCGACAGGCACAATTTCACCCTCCTCGTCGATGAGTTTCGGCGCCAGCTTGATGCATTGGGAAAAACCAACCGCCGCCACTATCTACTCACAATGTTTGCTCCAGCTGGTTCGCAAAATTATTCAAATCTGGAATTGGCGAAAGTTGCGCGGCAACTGGACTTCTTCAATCTGCAAGGTTATGACCTGAACGGCACCTGGGAGACTGTGACCAATCACGCCGCGTCGCTCTTCGACTCGCGACAGGATCCGAACTTCGGACAAGGTCTTTACGACGAGGCCGTGGTCGACGCTTATCTCAGGGCGGGAGTTCCGGGTCGTCAGTTGGTGCTTGGCGTTCCTCTATACGGTTATGGATGGACGGGGGTCCCTGGCATGAATGGCGGTTTGTATCAGAGTTCAACCGGACCGGCAGCTTCACCAGCGGGGGACACGTTAGAAACCCCCGGCGTAGCGACGTACATGACCCTTTCAAATTTGGCTGGAGTCGAGCATCACTTCGACGCAAAGAGATTTGCGACGTGGATCTACGACCCAAGCACGCTAACGTTTTGGAGTTATGACGATCCAGCGATTGCCAAGGCGAAGACTATCTATATTGACTTCCGCGTACCCGGCGGTCTCGGGGGAGCTATGGTTTGGGCGCTTAAAGACGACGACGCCAACGGGACGATGATCAAGACACTCGCGAGTGGTTTAGGGATCTCTCAGCGGCACTGAATGCATTGAAACTAGATGCCGCGCCGTGCACGTTTTGCGGCGCGGCGCTGGGCTTTCCTGGCTCTCTTGGCCGCCCTCCGTTGCTGCCTCGCGGCATGTTTCTCAGAACGGTGCGCAGCCTTCTGTGCCTGCTTGGCGCTGTTCGGGCCGCGATAGATTTGAGCTTGCGACGGAGCTGCTAAGGCTAGGCTCAGAACAACCAGAGCATACGCAGCAAATCGTTTCATAGTGCCTCGGGAGACGAGAGAATACTGAGCTTATTCTCGCACAGGAGCCAACATTCTGAGAGGTGAGTTCACCAAAGAATTACTGCACTGAAATTCGCTGAAGTTAATCCGCCGCTGCGCCGCCGACGTTTACCGCTTCCCGAGTGGCCGGTTCTCTGCGCAGAGGATTCCATAAGGTACTAACCAGCGCCTGTGCCGCGATCCGCGGCAGGCTGCCATACAGCCGCTCCCGCAGGCCCGAATATCCTTGTGATCCCGCAAACAAGTCGCGCATGAGATCACGGAATTTCGGGCTGTGTTCGGTAAGTTGAATCATGCGCTCGGTGACCGGGGCTCCCATCCATTCGCCGGCGTAGAAGCGGTGGGCGATCCGCGCAGCATGCTCGAGTTCAGGAAGAAAATCGCTCCTGACTAAGCCGGAGTATACTTCGGGCGCATCAGCGCGTAAAGCCTCGGCGAGCAACTCCGCTGAGCGCAGAGCATAGTACAGCCCTTCGCCGGTTATTGCGTCGACGAATCCGGCAGCGTCGCCAATCATTGCCCAGTTGGTCCCGGCAAAGGGAGTATTGCGCAGAGCCTCGACGGTCAGCGAAGGAATGATATGCGCGTAGAATCGTGCACCCTCTAGAGAGAGGCCAAACTCTGGAAGCGAATCTTCGAGGAGGCGGCGCAGTTCGGCGGTATTTCCGCAGTTCATGCGTCCGCATATTCCGACCGAGAAATGATTGGCACGGGGGAAAATCCAGAGGTAGCCGGGAAGGTTGTTCAAAAACTTAACCTGAACTTTATGGTGAGTGCCGGGGATGTAGTAACCCACTGCGATCATGAAGTTTTCGGGACCGAGGGGCTGGGAAAATTGCTTGCGGAAGGAATTACGCGCGCCAGTGGCGATGACTACGAAATCGGCAATGTACGAGGAGTTCGAAGTTGTTATGCTCCAATGTTGTGAGATCCGGTCAATACGAATAACTCTTTCGCGATGTAGCGTTGCTCCAGCTTCCCGGGCACGATTGAGAATCAGTCGATTGAGAGATAGTCGGGAGAAGATCGCGATTTTTCGATCCAAATGAAAGGCGGCACACCGACCCGAGGGGGATATCAATTCGCACTCGCTGACCCAGTTTCGCTCGACCTGTGCTTCGCGAAGGAACGGCCAGCGAGCCAGAGCCTTGTCGGTCAGCCCGCCGCCGCAGGGTTTTTCCCAAGCTAACTTTTCGTCAAAGAGGTGGACCTTGCGTCCGGAACGGGCGAACTCGGTTGCGGCGAGTGCGCCAGCCGGACCGCCTCCAACGATCGCGATGCGCTGAGCGTACATGTTTCAGACGCAGAACTCGTGCGTTTTGTGTCTGATGCTAATCGACGGAGTGCAAAGACACAACCGCCTTTGCGACTGCAGTCAGACATCAGGCGCACTTTATTGCGGCACCTGCGTAAGGCCTTGATAGATCGCAACCCCGGCGATTGTCAGAATTAGCACGGCCGAAGCTGCGCTCAAGCCTTTAACAAATGGGCCAAGTTTGTTCACCCGAGTTTGGATTTCCAATTGTTCCTTGGCCATGTGCGATTCGGATTCGCCAAGGAAAAGTTGGTCATCCTCTTGCATTGTGAGGGTGCCGCGATAGATGAGCAGGGCAATCAGGGCTGCTGTAAGCACTCCCCATGCGATCAGAAGCTCGAACAGAGTAGACATACGCCACCTCATTACAGGCGAGCTGTTCTTGCCTCCGTCTGGGGCCGTTTACCGGAATCCAACCTGGGAGGTTGGTGGTATTAGGCTCCGGGCAGAGTTGTTAACAGAATTATAGCCCCGGTGGACAAGCTGAAATACGAATTTTGCAGAGTAGACCCGGCAGCTAGCGTACAAGCGGCGCGGTTGACGCGATGACAATGCCAACTACTCCGAGCACGATACCTGCCTGCCAGAACAGGCGGCGGCCGGAAAGGAGCGTAATCGACGTGACAACAAGTGCCACCTCCAGGAAAACTTCGGCGAGGTCGAATCGATCCGCGCGGTCGCGTTCGTGAGAGGTCTCCTGTTCCAGTTTTCGCGCCTCAGCGTCGATGTCTTTTTGTTGATCGCGGTATTTGTCTGCTTCGGATTGGTATTTCTCGTGAAGTTGCGCGGCTTTGTGGGCGTCGGTCGCGGAGATTACCGAAGCGAAGTCGGCGAAGACTTCGTCCTCATGTCGGCGGATATTTTTCGCCTGATAGTAGGCCCATTGATCGCTCGATTTATTCTGGAGCACAACTTCTTCGGTATGGGCACGGTGACCAAGCAGAGCTACCACCGCAACTAAAACGGCAAGCACTGCCATCGTTAGCGAAACTGGCGCAAGAGAAGGATGATGTGCCGCGTGCTCGGCATTCTCTTGCAGTTCCTGGAGTTCGTCTGCGCTCATTCCTGAGGAATATATCGGGTGAAGGATGAAGGTAGCAAGTGCTTGGAGTGGTCAGGGGGGCGAGGCTGTGAGCAGCGGGTCGTATTCCGTAAGGACCCGCACCACGAGTCATGAGCTTTTTACTCTCCCATCACTTTGACGATCACCCTCTTGTCCCGCTGCCCGTCAAACTCCGCGTAGAAGATGCGCTGCCAGGGCCCGAAGTCCAGGCGCCCGGCGGTGATTGGCACAATCACTTCGTGATGAATCAGCAAAGCCTTAAGGTGCGAGTCGCCGTTGGTCTCGCCGGTGTCGTGGTGGTTGTAATTCTCACGGAATGGGGCGAGCTGCTCGAGCCACTTGTCTATATCTTCGATCAGCCCGGTTTCGTTATCGTTCACATAAACGCCGGCGGTGATGTGCATGGCAGAAACCAGCACCATGCCTTCCTGAATTCCGCTCTTCTTCACGATGGCTTCGATTTGCGGCGTGATGTGGATGTATTCTCGGTGCTTGCGGGTGTGGAACTTGAGATATTCCGTGTGAAATTTCATTGGCGAACTATTCTTCGAAAGGCGCATCAGGATCGATTGCCCGATTCACCGCGCGCACCAGCGCTCGCATTTGCAGGTCTGAAAGCCGGCGAGGTAGGCGTTCGATCAGGTCCTGCTTTGGAATGACTTGAATAAAATGAGCTTTCAGGTAGGAGATGACAGGCAAGCCGGATTCGCCCGGCTGCAGCGGAATTACGGTAGGGCCAGGACGGCCGACGCTACCAAAAGGGACAGCCAGTACCGATGTGGTCCGCTCACTAAGATTTCGGTTATCCACGGAAATAACCACGACTGCGTGCTTCTTGCCTCCAGTATTTGCACTCCAGATTTCCCCTCGGCGCGGGGCAGATGACACTCTAAAGTTCATTGTCAAAATCTATCTTTTTTGCCGCTTTGTGGAGTGAGCTAGCGGTTGCTGCTTCCTCGGCAAGTTCTTCCGGCGTGAGAGAGTCGAAGTATGCAGAAGTGGCTTGCGCGAGTCGTCGTCTGTTCTGAGTTCGGCGAAGATTTTCCACGGCTTCGTCTACCGCCTCCGCTAGATTACGCGCTTTTCCTGCTTTAACTAATGCAGTAAGGAATCGGTAGTTCTCGGGTGCTACAGTCGTGGAGATCTTAGCCCTTGCTGCCTTGTTCATGTCGCCTATTGTATCAGAGGATCAATCCCATTAAATAGAGGATAATCTGTGGGATAGTGTTGTCGCCGCAATTCGCGCTGGCCTTAGTAACGGAAACGAGGTCCTTCCGCGGCAGTTCTTACAGTTGTTCGGCGGAATTTCATGTTCGCATGTTTCAGTTTCATTTGATTTCAGCGCCAGCAAATAGTCGTAACATTTCTTCCTCGGCGGGAGGCCGTACGATATTGTGTTCCGCGAACTCGCGCGCTTGCGGGTAGTTTGTTCTGCGAACCGTCTCGGCAGCTTTCTCCAGATCGTACGCTGTGCAGCGAAGTTCAATATCACTGCCGATGAGAAGCCAACATGCTCCGGGCTTGCCGAATGGCATGCCAACGCTGCCAGCGTTGATAACCCGAATATTTCCGACCATGCGGTCAAACTGCATATGAGTGTGGCCACAAACGACGATCGCGGTGTTCACACCGGCAAACGCGGTAGATAGCAGTCGTTGTTCAGACGTGGTTCGCGTGAAAATCTCAGTTGCATTTCGAGGGGTTGCGTGACAGAAGAGAACCTCGCCTAACTCGGCGTGTTGCATCTGGATCGTCGGTGGCCAACGTGAGAGCAGGCCTGCATCCGCGGGCGCAAGCTGCTGTGCCGTCCACTGCAGAATCGGGCGGTGTTGCGCGGGGACTCCGGTTGCGGGCTTGCCGGCCAGTTCTTCTAATACAGCGATTTCGCCGTTGCCTTGGATGAAGTCGCATGGAAGATTCAGGTTCGACAAACGCTCGATCGTTTTACGCGGCATCGGACCCGGCACTACATCGCCGCCAACGAGAATGCGGTCGACGCCGATTTGCGCAATCTCCCGGAGCACGGCTTCCAGTGCAGGGAGGTTGGCGTGAATGTCGTACAGCGCGGCAATTCGCATACAGCTTAGTGAACTAGGTTTCTGTTTCTTTTTTTTCGGGCCTCAGCAGCGGAAAAAGAATTACGTCGCGGATGGATTGTGAGTTGGTCAGGAGCATCGCCATCCGGTCGATTCCCACGCCTACACCGCCGGCTGGAGGCATGCCGTATGAGAGCGCGCGAATGTAGTCTTCGTCCATTTGGTGGGCTTCTTCGTCTCCACGTTCGCGTTCTTTCAGCTGGCCTTCGAAGCGGCGGCGCTGGTCTTCGGGATCGTTCAATTCGCTGAAGCCGTTCGAAATTTCCATCTGGCCGATGTAGATTTCCCAGCGCTCAGTCCAATCTGGCTCATCGGCTTTTTGCTTTGACAGCGGGGAGACCGCGGTAGGGAATTCGTAAATGATAGTCGGCTGAGTCAGGTGCTGTTCGGCGACCGCCTCAAAAAGACTTGCAATGGTTTTCCCGGCGGGCTCGTTCGGATCATAGGCCATGTGCGAGTGCGCAGAATTGAAGCGTTCGACGAGATCTTTGACCGAAGCATGTGAGGCGAAATCGGAAAGCGTCGGCTTTGCTCCCGCCCGCTCCGGCCAGTATCCGATGATCGCCTCGCGCATGGTCATACGGCGCCAGTTTTCTTCCGACCAGTCGATCTCCTGGTCTCCCCATTTGGTTTTCGTTCCGCCGGTCACGTCTTTCCCGGCCTGAACGATCAGAGCCTGGGTTAGATCCATGACGCCGCGATAATCTGTGTACGCCTGGTAGAACTCAAGCATCGTGAACTCAGGGTTGTGGCGCGTGGAGATGCCCTCGTTTCGGAAATTACGATTGATCTCGTACACGCGATCGAATCCGCCGACCGTGAGACGCTTGAGATAGAGCTCCGGCGCGATGCGAAGATAAAGGTCGATATCGAGCGTATTGTGGTGGGTGACAAACGGCTTCGCAACCGCGCCACCGGCAAGCGGCTGCATCATGGGAGTCTCCACTTCGATGAATCCATGCAAGTCGAGAAAGTTGCGGAAAGACTGAATCAACTTCGCGCGCTTCAGAAAAACCTCGCGCACCTCGGGATTCATGAACAAATCTACATAGCGCTGCCGATACCGTAGCTCGACGTCCGTGAGGCCGTGCCATTTTTCCGGCAAGGGAAGCAGGTCTTTTGAAAGGAATGTGATCTCCTCGACGTGCACCGTCAGCTCGCCAGTTCTTGTGCGAAAAAGATATCCGCTTACGCCAATGTGATCACCAAGATCAAGCAGCTTATAAAGCTCGAAAGCTGTTTCGCCGACTGCATCTTTCTTCACGTAAATCTGAAGCCGAAGTCCTGCCTGTTGCAGGTGGGCGAATCCGGCTTTGCCCATCAGGCGGATGGCCATGATCCGGCCTGCAACGCGAAGATTGGCACGCGAGGCTTCGAGTTGCTCGCCGCTTTTATCTGAATACTCACGCAAAATCTGCGGAATCGTTTGCGTGAAGTCGTATTTAGTCGGGTACGTTCGCTGGCCGAGAGCTTCGATCTGCTTCAACTTATCGAGGCGAAGTTTGTATATGTTTTCGTCGAGTGCCAAGTGGCGAGCCTTCGTGCGGAATTAAGTTGAAATTATAGAGGAGATCGCGCAATTACAGCACCGAGTCGGTCTAATGCGAGGGCTCCGCCAAAGATTTCTCGACCAAATTGTTATGTACCGTGGTACATTGGTACCTATGGCAGAGGCCCCGGAGTTCTTCGTCGAGCGCGTGCAAACGGGAGTTCGCATCGAGAAAAGGCTGCTTAAGGTACTCAAAGCCTTTGCCGAATATCATGACCTTACGCTTGGGGACCTCCTGGAAGGAATTGTGTTGCACGCATTCGACGGCAAGGCACCGTTTTCCCAGTCATCCCTGGATCGCATTCAGCAGTTGAAGAAGTTTTATGGGCTGGAACTGGATTCAACTGCCAGTCATAAATTAAAGGAAATTAGAGCAACCCGAAGGCGGGGATGTGAGTAACGAAGAGTACATTGCGTCTTTTGAAGCTGAAACTGTTGCGGCGAATTCGTTTCACCACGCGGACCATGTCAGGCTCGCATTCGCTTATCTGGCCGAGCACTCTGCGCTCGAGGCATTACAAAAATTCTGTGTGGCGCTAAAGCGCTTCGCATCTGCGCAGGGCGAGTCTGAGCGGTACCACGAAACCATCACGTACGCTTACTTTTTCTTGATCAATGAGCGGATGGTCAAGGGAGAGTGCACCAACTGGGAGCAGTTCGCCAGAGACAATCCAGACCTGCTCAGGCGGGAAGATGGAATTCTCAATCACTACTACGAGCCGCTCACTCTCGACTCCGATCTCGCGCCGAGAGTCTTCGTGTTACCCGATAAATTGTGAGCGAGCATGAATGTTGTCATGAGTTTCACGCTCAAGTAGGATTAACTTCCTCAAATCAAGATGCATTGGGGATCCATGCAAAACTCCGCGGTTCAGCCAGGTGAAGTTTTTTCAGCCAGCCGCTTCACGCGTGGCAATCTATTTTTCCCAACTCGCATCGTTGTCACTCCGCTGCACGTGAGTCGCGTCAAGCCCCGCCTGTTCGGCAACACTGAAGAGAGTATTGCAATTTTGCAAGTGGCTTCCGTTGAAATCGCGACTGGAATGATCTGGTCAGAAATTCGAATTGAGTCAAGTGGCGGAGCCGATCCCATCACCAGCCATGGTCATCGCAAGCGCGATGCAATACGCATCCGCGAACTGATCGAGAGTTACCAAGCTGCACGGGGAAGCGCTTCGTCTACGGCCCAAAGTTGATCTTTAACGATTCCGTCGTTTCTCTCGGGCCGGGCTCGAAACGCCATTGCATTACGGCCCGTACTGCTGCCTCAGCGAGTACGGGGTGCCCGCCAACCACGTGGACTTTTTTTACAGTGCCGTCTGCTCTCACGACTGCGCGCACCTGCACGGTGCCGAGAATCTTCATTTTCGCTGCAATGTCTGGATATTCAGGTAGAACACGGGACTTTATTGAGCGTACCGTCTCCGATTGCACGCTCGAAACCGGGTCTCCAGGGCTGTTTTGTGTCGAACCGGGAGGTTCATAACGCACGTTGCTATGCTCCAGCGCGGCAGGGTTGAGCTCATAGCTGATTTTCCCGTTCACAAATTCCAGGCTGATCATCCCGCCGGCTGCGAGAAATTCTTTGGTTTCGCCCACAAGTAAAACATCGTTACTAAGTGACGCAATTATGGACGCCGGGTTTCGGATCGGCTCGCGCAAAAAGACCATGTTGCAAAATTTTAGTTCTTCCGTGGAACGCGAGCGCCGGATCTCAACCGCGTGGCCGTTAACATTTTTGCCGGAGAGAGTCTCGCGGAGCACTATGGAGAACTGCTCATCACCCCCGAGCACGCACAGAACAAGGTTGGAACGAGGGGGCAAGGCTTGATCTGGCCAGTGGGTCAACTTGGCGAAGTTATAGAGATACGCCGCTTTGACCTGGTATTCGGCCGCGTTTTGCTGAGCACTCGCGAGCCGGAAGAGAAGCCCCGTAATCATACAGATCCGAAGGAACCTGCCGGGCCGTCTGTGAAATCTAATTTTGGGCAAAGCGCACACACGAGACCTGTTACAGTGATCTTCGGCTGGACTTTGCTTCTTCTTTAGCGACTATGCCCTCCGAGCAGGATCCGCAGAAAAAGAATACGTGGGCGCAGATGGCCAACTATGCTGAGCTGGCCATTGTCTTTCCCGCCGCGACCGTTGTCGGCTGGCTGTTGGGCGCGGCGCTTGATCGCTGGTTGCACACCACCTGGCTATATATTGTGGGGTTGCTTGTGGGAATTGCGGCTGGGTTTGTGCAGCTAATCCGGACTGCGCTAAAAAACGAGTGAGCCGTAGATGGCGCCAGCTACCGTGCAGCTGCCCGAGACCACACTTCCGGGGCAGATTCCTTCACTTCGATCAGTTTTCCCTGATCAAGCACCAGAATCATGTCGCAGCTTTTGAGTGTGTTAAGCCGGTGGGCGATCATGAAGGTTGTTCTGCCGGTCATCAGCCGCTCGGTTGCCTCCATAATTGCGCCTTCGGTGTGAACGTCCACTGAGCTTGTTGGCTCATCGAGAATCAAGACGGGGCTGTCGCGCAGAAACGCGCGTGCCAGGGAAATGCGTTGCCGTTCACCGCCAGAAAGGCGAGATCCGCGTTCGCCAACCTGGGTTTCGTAGCCGTCCGGAAGCTCGGAGATAAAGTCGTGGGAAGCTGCAGCTTCGGCAGCCGCAAGAATTTCAGCGTCGCTCGCGTCCGGCTTGCCATAGGCGACATTTTCAGCGATGCTGGCCGCAAATAGCACCGGATCCTGCAGAACCACCCCAAACTGGCGGCGCAGGTCGGCAATGCGGTATTTGCGAATGTCAACGCCGTCGAGCAGCACGGCCCCTTCGGAAGGATCATAGAAGCGCATGAGCAGGTTCAGTAGCGTGGTTTTGCCGGCGCCGGTTGCGCCTACGATGCCTACTCTCGTGCCAGCAGGAATCTGGAACGACAGGCTATGCAGCCCCTGGTGCGATTCTGGGTAGGTAAAGCTAACGTTCCTGAATTCGAACTCTCCCATGGCTCGGTCAAGCGCCATCGCTTCTCGTTCCTCTGAGATTTCAGGCTCCTGGTCAAGCAGCATGAACGTGCGCTCAAGGCTAACGAACCACGTCTGGAGTTCAGTCGCTTTCGTCGTCAGCGTCTGCAGCGGCTGATAGACCTGCGCGACGTAAGCCATGATCATGAGCAGTGACCCGATTGTCAGCGCATCCGCACGGACGTGACGCACGCCAATATATAGAGTGACAGCGGTTCCGCCAGCGATTGTTAGTCCTATGAGGACGTTGAAAACCGCCTGTTGCAAGGAAAGCTGCACCTGATGCGACATACGCTCCGTGGAGCGGCGGACGAAGCGCGCGTGCTCTCGGCCCTCCTGTCCAAAGGCTTTTATCACGCGGATTGATCCGATCACCTCCTGGATCACCGACATCGCTGAACTATCAAGGCCTTTAATGGTCTGTGAGCGCTTTCTTACGATTCGGCTGCAGCCAAGTGACAACACGAAAAGAACGGGGGTGATCAGCAATGCTACGAGGGCGAGCTCGGCATCCATCTTTGCTGTGACAATGATCATTCCTCCGAGTGTAAAAAAAGAAGTTAGGAGTGGCACCATGCCCTGAATCGTCACGTACTGAATGGAAGGTGCGTCGTGCTGGATTCGGTACACGGAATCGTTAGTTCCGTAGTGGTCATGAAAGACCAGCGGCAGACGCTGCACATGGTTCAACAAGCGGGCACGGAAATCCCAGACCAGCTTCTCGCCGGTGTAGGTTTGCAGCCACCAGGAAGCTAAACCCTGAAGATTGACCAGAACCGCGATTCCTAACAGAACAAAGATCGCAAGTTCGAGCGCAGTCCAGTGCCCATTCGCCCACGTGGAATGCCAGAGTAGCCAATTTGGCAAGGGCTCGGTGCCAAGGACATTGTCTACGACTATCTTCAGCGGCAATGGGTAGAGCAACGTGAGCGGAAGTGAGAGAAAACTGAGAAGGAAAATAGCGAAAAGATGAGGCCAGCAGGTGCGGCACTCCCCCAGCAGACGAATTAGGACGGACTTATTTCCCTTAAAAACCGGCAAACTGCCACCCAACGTCGAGGCCCCGTGCCCTGCAACGCGATAAAGTGAGCACATTGTACGTCAACTTCTCTGGTTCCCATATGCATTTTGTTTGTTACTTTCGTGGAAAAACTAGCGGTAATTGCCGCCCGGAGATACAATCATCCCCCGATAGATGTAATCGATCATATTTGCCAAACTAGAGTTTTCGCCTGCGGTTCGGACGGGTAGTTGTTCATCTAAGGGCCGTTGTATCGGAAAGGCGTAGTAGTAATGAAGCGCTGGCAATTCATCGCGCTGCTCGTTGGGTCTCCCACACTTTTGTTCGCACAACTCTCGGATCAAAATCTAGGCGTGTCTGACGCGGCGGCCGATGGTTCGGCTGTGCCGGTCGTGGGGCAACAATCAACGAATGTGGCATCGCCTCGCAGTGACCCCCGAAATTCTGCGGCTGCCGATTCGCCTGATGACCCGCGATTTACGGTGAGTGTTACATCGCTAGCTGCACCCGAAAAAGCCCAAAGGGCGTTCCAAAAAGGCGAAGAAGAAGTCCAAAAAGGAAAGTGGCAGTCTGCTGCAAACAATTTCAAGAGAGCGGTTGCAATGTACCCGCGGTATGCAATTGCCTGGCTGGAATTAGGGCGTGTGCACGCGAGAGAAAATAGCTGGGCAGAGGCGAGACAATGCTTCCAACAAGCGGTCGCGCAGGATTCTAAGCTGACCGATGGTTATCTAGAGTTGGCTCATGTGGCCGCAGAGCAGCAGAACTGGAACGATCTTGCGGACGAAAGCAATCGTCTTCTTCAACTCTCCCCGGACTCGTCGCCGGAATATTGGTTCCTGAATTCTGCCGCTTATTACAACCTGGGAGATTTGGACCGCGCGCAAGCTAGCATAATTCGCGGCCTTCACCTCGATGCACGGCATGACTTTGCACAGATGGAATACCTTTACGGGCTAATTCTCGGAAGCAAGAAGGATTACAAGGCCGCAGCGCAACATGTCAGCGAATATCTCCGTTTGGCCCCGAATGCGGACGATAGTCAGGCGGCCAGAAACCTGCTCGCCGGTTATGAGTACAGGGAAAAACTAGCCGAAGAAGACCAGCAGTAAGGCAAGACCTGATTCGGAATACAGTGTCGCCCCTATCCCTCCAGAACAGATATCGCGGGAAACTAAGAAAAATTAGGAGGAACAATGGCAGAACAAACGCTCGAAGGAATGCGTGTTGCCGTGCTGGCTACCGACGGCGTCGAAGATGCGGAACTGAAAGAACCACGAGAGGCACTCGAAAAAGCGGGAGCGCAAACGACATTGTTTGCTCCCAAGGCGGGCAAGATTTATTCCATGAAGCACCACGATAAGGCCAATGAGTACGACGTAAACAGGACACTCGACCAGGCAAAAGCGGATGACTACGATGCAGTGCTACTGCCTGGTGGCGCATTGAATGCCGATACTTTGCGCGTACAGCCCCGTGCGCAGCAGTTTGTTCGTGAAATGAATGACGAAGGAAAACCGATTGCAGTGATCTGCCACGCGCCTTGGTTGCTGATTTCCGCTGAGCTTGTACGTGGCCGCACTCTAACCAGCTATCACACGATCCAGGATGATGTTCGAAACGCCGGCGGGAAATGGCAGGACGAAGAAGTTGTGCAAGACAAGAATTGGGTCAGTAGTCGCCAGCCATCGGATATTCCTGCGTTCAATCACGCCATGATCGAGTTGTTTGCTGAACACAAAAGGACGGCCGCGGACCGAACCCACCGCGCGGCTTAAATGCTCAATAGCTTAGCGCGGGAAGCTTTACAAGTTGCCGAGGAACATAGCATGTCACCCTGAGGTAACCCCTTCCGGGATTACACTCGATATCTATTTTTCGGCAACTTCCCGTCCTAAGCTGCCTGCATGCGAGTGAACGCGCTGGTGATGTCCCGTAGCAGCGGCGCCGTCAAAGTCCTGATCGCCGCTTTCGCTGAGTTGGGAATTGAATATCGGATATCGGCTTCGATTCTGGAGACGCTAGAAATTCTGACCGCAGAGCATCACTCGGCTTTAATCATCGATTTTGACATGCTCGATGCTGTTTCCGTCGCCACGATGGCGCGGACGTTACCCTCTAAGCGCAGGCCGGTGCTTTTCGGGATGATTGGTGCGTCAACTCCCGTAGGCAACGTATTTCAAGCGGGCGCCAATTTTGTTCTATACAAGCCACTCGATCTATCGCAGGTGCTGCACTCGTTGCGCGCTGCACGCGGTTTCATGAACGAAGACCGACGGATGGCTGAGCGGCAAAAAGGCGAGGCACTAGCGTATTTGCAATTCCCCACAGGCATAATTCCGGCGCTTGTGCTGGATGTGACTGAACAAGGGCTTTCCTTACAGGCCGCAGAAGCTTTAACTCCGTTGCAAGGAATTCCACTTCGTTTCCTGCTTCCGTACAGCAGCCAAGTCGTGCATGCAATTGGCGATTTCATCTGGGCAGATGACAGCGGTCGCGCAGGGCTTTTCTTCAGCAACATGCCTTTGGCCTGCCGCCGCGACTTGCAGACCTGGCTCAAGAAAAATGGAGCCAAAAAGTCGGATGCAGTGCGCGCACTTCTTAAGCATGAGGCCGCATCCGCAGCGACCGCGGCGCACTGATCACGTTATCAAACTTCTAGTTCATGGCCGTGTTTCGGAAGGTGCTCCTGCATTCATCCCGTTCGGCGGAGGCGGGATGCTGATATCAACCTCCTTGACCGACCCGAGCGATGACAGCGGTTTATCGAAATCGGCGGCGTTTCCGACTACCAAGACTGCCAATTGATCCTTGTGCAGATACTTCGGGATAATTCGCGACACGTCAGCCGTTGTTACCTTTTCAATTCCTTCACGGTAACGCTCGAGGAAGTCTGCGGGATACCGATAAAATTCATAGGCCATTCTTTCCCGTAAGACTTTGTCGGGGGTATCGAAATTAAAGACGAAAGCGTTCAATATGCCGTCTTTGGCCCTCGCGATCTCGGCATCTGTAACCGGTTTCGATTTGAGTTCATCGATCTGCTGATAGAGCGATTCAATCGATTGGATCGTCGTAGCACTTTTGGTTCCCATTGAGAGCTGCAGAATCCCGGGGTGATCGAAACGCGTTCCGATGCCGCCTCCAACCGCATACGCCAGACCCTGCGCCGTACGAATGCTCTGCACCAGACGTGAAGAGAAACCTCCAGCGAACGCTTCGTTGAAGACCTCAATCGCGTAAAAATCCGGATTGTCTCGCGTCGCCCCAAGCCCCACCATGCGAATGTTGCTCTGGTCTACATCGGCTTTCTTGATGAGGTAGTACCCCGGTTTGGCGGGATCAAAGTGAATTTCGGGTTTCTTTACCGCCGGACCCTTTTCCCAGTCTCCGAACGTGCCCCGCAGCTTGGCCTCCATCTGCGCCGAATCAAAGTCGCCGACAATTCCGATAATGATGTCGTTCGGGTGTACGTGGGTTTGGTGCCAATCCACAAGGTCCTGCCGGGTAACGGCTGCGATCGTCGCATATTCTGGAACTCTCGCGTAAGGATTGTTTGCTCCATAGGCCAGCTTTATTGCTTCCCGGTGCGCAATGTCCCTGATGTCGTCATTGCGGCGGGAGATTCCGTCATACGCTTCGCGCTTGGCAAGATCGAGCTTATCTTCGCGAAACTCGGGCGAGCGCAGCAATTCCGCGAAAACTTTGAATACATCACTGAAGTCGTCTTTCAGGCAAGAAAGGGAAATCGTCGTTGAGTCGTCGCCGGCCCCGGTTTCAACCTTCGCTGCGCGAATTTCGAGATAGTCATCGAGCTGGTCGCCGGTTTCAGTCTTGGTGCCGCCCGTCCGCCAGACTTCGCCGTATAAGTCCAGCAGGCCGATCTTGTCCGCAGGTTCGGCGCGCGATCCGCCACGAATACGTGCTATGCCGTCAATGGTTGGCAATTCGTGATCTTCCTGAAGAAAAATCACCATTCCATTGGGAAATTGAATTCGTTTGGGCTCTTGCGGATGGAATGCCGGCAATTGAGGGATCGGAATTTGCTTCCATGGCTCTTGCTGGGCAGGAAGACACGGCACGATTGCGCACAGGAGGGCGGCAATGAAAATTGCTCTTGCTATACGGAAGTTCATTGCGCACCTCCGCTTGCAGCCGCCGCATTTGCAGCTGTGGCATTTTCTATGATCCCAACGGTCCGATTCGTGGGAACGAAGACCTGATTCGCTACCCGTCGAATGTCAGCCTTGCTGACCGCGTTGATCCGATCTACCGAGCGGAAAAGCTCGCGCCAATCTCCGTATAGAGTCTGGAATACAGCAAGGTTCTGGGCGAGTCCGTCGTTGCTATCGAGGCTGCGAATCAGGTTTGCCTTCGCGCGTGTTTTTACCATTTTGAGCTCATCGTCTGTAATGTCTTCCTTCTTCAGCCGATCAATTTCGACATGGATCGCATCTGCGACTTCCTGCGGTGTATGTCCCGGCATAGGCAGCGCAAAAAAGTAGAAGATGTGTGGATATTTAACTCCCGGGAATCCGGTGCCGCCTTCCGCTTCCGATGCAATCTTCTTATCACGTACCAGCGCCCGATAAAGGCGCGAAGTCCTGCCTTCGGATAAAAGATCTGCTAGCGCGTCGTATACGGCGTCATCCTTGTCCCGGTAATCAGGCCGGTGATAACCCTCGAGATACATTGGCTGCGAATTTTCGAGCAGCACTACGCGACGCTCGGAATTCTGCGGCGGCTCTGTCGTGGTGCGCTCGTCAGGCTTCGGTCGTGAAGGAATCGATCCGAAATACTTCTTGATTACTTCCATTGTCTTTGCCGGGTCGACATCGCCGACTACGGCAATCACCATATTGGAAGGGATGTAGTAGGTATCGAAGAAGTGTTCTGCGTCCGTTGCAGAAAAGCTGTTCAGGTCGGAAATGTACCCGACCCCCGGTCTGTGATACGGATGTGCCGTAAACGCGGCTTCAACGAATTGCTCGACTAAGCGGCCGATAGGAGTGCTATCCGTGCGCATTCGTCGTTCTTCAGTTACGACACTGCGTTCCTTGTAAAACTCCCGAAACACCGGATGCGAGTAGCGCTGGGATTCTAAATAAGCCCACAGCTGGAGACGATTTAGAGGAAAGGAATAGAAATAGCCCGTGTTGTCTTCGGCTGTGAACGCATTCATCCCCTCGCCGCCGTTTCGTTCCACAATTTCGCCAAACTGGTTGGGAATGACGTATTGCTCGGCATCTTTAATGGCATCCTGCCATGCCTTTTGTAGCTGCTTCAGCTTTTCCTCATTGCGGTCAACGCGCTTATCTCGCTCTCGGATGTACTCTGCGTAGGCGTCTTCCACTTTTTGCAGTGCGACCTTCTCAGCTGGATAGTTCTTGGTTCCGATCTCCTCGGTCCCCTTGAAAGCCATGTGCTCGAACATATGTGCAAGCCCGGTCTTGCCCATCGGATCCTGTACCGATCCGACATCTACATTTGTGAAGAAAGAGAAAACCGGTGCGGTATCGGGCCGCTGGCAAACGATTGCCGTCAACCCGTTTGGCAGTTTCGTCACAGCGACCCGTTTTTCGAAAGATGCCAGGTCCTGGCAATAGCAGATAGCGGCGAAGAACAGGACGAAGATAGCGAGCTTAAGGGCGCGCGACATTGAACCTCCGGGAAGTGAGCAGCGGTTAAACGAGTATTGACGCGAAACACGATTTGAAGTGAGCAGCAGCGTGTTTGTCAAACGATTCGGATGAGCACACAGGCAAGTCAACTGAAGCCGCTTGCTTTGGCGCCGATTGCGATTTTGGGGACGCATTGAGAAAAGCTGGTTACGAGACCTTTTGTGCAGTGAAGACACCGTTATTCGCCTATTGAAGCCCCCGCCTAGTTTGTGCCGATTGTTACACGAAGCGCGTGCAGAAACTCTCAAAGCGTCAATTATCCGACGAGGCAGAGCTTCGAAAGGAGTAGATTTTAGGAGTAGTCCCGTTCACCCCTGCTTTCTCTTCATTCGCTGCTAATTCCCAGCAGTTCTTAGACTTACATTGACCTAAGCTGGAGTTTCGGGTAGCCTTTTTACAACCTGTAGCCCTGAAAAGTGTATCTTTAAAGTCAAAGGAACCTACGTGCCAGACGGTCAGAAAACTCTGCTTTTGCTGAAACCTCGCGGTTTTTGCGCAGGCGTCGTACGCGCGATCGATATCGTGCGAATTGCTCTCGAAGCTTTCGGCCCCCCCATTTATGTGCGCAAAGAGATCGTTCACAACCGCTTTGTGGTTGAGGAACTACAAGGGAAAGGCGCTATCTTCGTCGATTCGGTCGATGAAGTTCCAGAAGGTGAGCGCGTCATTTATAGTGCGCACGGAGTCTCTCCCGAAGTCCGGACTGCCAGCAATGAGCGGCGGCTGCGCGTGATCGACGCAACCTGCCCCCTGGTGACGAAGGTGCACGTCGAAGCCGTGAAGTTTGCCAGGGAAGGCTACTCGCTGATTCTGATTGGTCACCGCGACCACGATGAAATTATCGGTACGCTCGGCGAAGCTCCCGCAGTAACGCAAGTTGTAGGATCACCTGCTCAGGTTGAATCGCTCAGCGTGCCCGATCCCAACCGGGTTGCTTATCTTACGCAGACGACTTTAAGCCTCGACGAAGCTAAAGACATTATCGAAGCCCTGCGCCGCAAATTCCCTAACATCAAGGGCCCACATGCGCAGGATATCTGTTATGCCACTGAGAACCGGCAAGTTGCCGTCAAGCACGTCGCTGCCGATGCTGACTTGCTGTTGGTCGTCGGTTCTGAAAATAGCTCCAACTCAAACCGGCTGGTGGAGGTAGCGCGGAATCTCGGCCGCGCTTCACATCTGATCGACAATTGTGCTGACATTCAACCCGAGTGGCTGGAAGGGGTCAATACCATCGCGCTTACAGCCGGAGCTTCGGCTCCCGAGTGTCTGGTAGAGGAAGTCGTCAATTTCCTCCGGAACAAGGGTTTTAACAATCTGCGCGAAGTTGAAGTGATGCCTGAAAACGTGCGTTTTGGCTTGCCTCCGGAAATTGTGGAGGCAATTGCCGCCGCGCCGTCTTCCGGCGTCAGTGCGGATTAGGAGTGTTAAAGCAAGTATGGAAGATTACTCCCTTGGATCTTCTGCCCCGCAGCTACACTTTGGAAAAATCGATGACCTTTCAAGCCGCGTAGCAGCCGCGATCGACGGCGCGCGCAACTGGCTGCTCTCGCAACAGTACGAAGATGGGTATTGGAGCGGTGAGCTCGAAGCCGACACCACGCTAGAGTCGGACTACATCTTGATGCACGTGCTCCTCGGCACGGGCGATCAAGAGCGATTTCAGAAATGCGCGAATCAAATTCTTCGCTTCCAGAATGAAGACGGCGGTTGGCCCATTTATAACGGTGGGCCGTCTAATATCAGTGCCTCGGTGAAGGCGTATTTCGGCCTCAAACTTGCCGGCTATAAGCCTGACCACCCCGCGCTCGTGCGCGCTCGGGAAAAGATTCTCGATCTCGGTGGTGTAACCAAGGTCAACACGTTCACTAAAATTTATCTCTGCTTTCTTGGCCAGTACGACTACGATGCCGTCCCTGCGATTGCGCCGGAGATTGTCCTGTTTCCCAACTGGTTCTGGTTCAACATCTACGAGATTTCTTCGTGGTCTCGCGCCATTCTGGTTCCGCTCTCGATTGTTTACGCGAAAAAGCCTTTTAAAAAAATTCCCGAAGAGATGCACATTGACGAACTCTTCGTTGGTGGACGCGATAAATCGCGCATGCGCCTCGAGTGGAGCAAGAAGCTCGTCTCCTGGCGGAATTTCTTCCTGGTGCTTGACCGCATGGTGCACTGGTTCGAGGCGGTACATATTCGGCCTCTGCGGTCGATTGCTTTAAAAAAAGCCGAGAAATGGATGCTCGAACACTTCGAGATGTCCGATGGTTTGGGCGCAATCTATCCCGCCATGCTGAACGCCATCATCGCCCTGCGCTGTCTGGGTTATTCGCTTGACGATCCACAGATGATTCGCGCGCTCGATGAATTTGAAAAGCTTGGCATCGAAGAAGCCGACTCATTCCGGATGCAGCCGTGTAAGTCTCCTGTTTGGGACACGGCTTACGCACTGTTCGCATTGGGTGAAGCAGGCGTTCCAAAAGACGACCCGCGCATGGTGAAAGCTGCGGATTGGACTTTGCAGAAGCAGGTGCGCACTCCCGGCGACTGGATCCACAAGAACAAGAAAGGCAAACCCGCCGGCTGGTACTTCGAGTTCAATAACGAGTTCTATCCAGATGTAGATGACTCGGCGATGGTGGCGCTCGGCTTGTCTAAGGTCGAGCATCCGAACGGTCGCTATCAGGCTGAGTCGGTGCAGCGCGCGATCGAGTGGATCATCTCGATGCAATGCAAAAACGGCGGTTGGGCATCGTTCGACAAAGACAACGACCGCATGGTCTTCGAACACATTCCTTTCGCAGATCACAACGCCATGCTCGATCCCCCGACCGTGGACATCACAGGCCGTATTCTCGAAATGCTTGCGACCTATGGCTATGACCGCAATCATCGCGCCGTGAAGAAAGCGCTGAAGTTTATCCGTGACGAGCAGGAACCAGACGGCTCCTGGTTCGGCCGCTGGGGAGTGAACTACGTTTACGGTACCGCACTCGTTCTGCGTGGATTGGAAGCGATGGGCATCGATCATCACGAGCCCTACATTCAGCAAGCCGCCGAATGGATTCGCATGGTGCAGAACCCCGATGGCGGCTGGGGCGAAACCTGTGACTCTTATGACGATCCCAGCACAAAGGGCGTCGGCCCGAGCACCCCGTCACAAACCGCGTGGGCGATCATGGGCTTGCTTGCCGCGAATGACACACGGAGCGAATCCGTCGCTCGTGGCGTCGCATACCTCCTAAAAGCGCAAAAGAAAGACGGCTCCTGGGACGAAGCCTGGTACACCGGCACCGGCTTCCCGCGCGTTTTCTACCTGATGTACCACCTCTATCGCCAATACTTCCCGCTGATCGCGCTGACGACGTACAACAAGGTGATGGCGGAAAAGGGGTAAGCATACGCATAGACTTTTAGGTAGTGTTTCGGAGCCTCGGCTTTGGAACTAACAAAAGAAATGCTCGGGATTAATACTCGTGAGAAGATTCTCTATCTCGACCAGAACTTCCTAAGGTTCCATCCCAAAGATTGTCCGCTCGATTATTTGGGGCTTTTAAGAGACGAGTTCGCGATGGCGCGCATTCAAATCCTAATAAGGCGATCAAGCGACTCAAAGGATTTCTTACCGACATACAACACGCCGCGACATACGCTCCATATTGTGATGCTTTTTTTACCGACAGAGCAATGGCTGATCTGATGAACGATCCGAACGTCGCGCTAGACAGAGATTTCGGAACCAAAGTTTTTAGCGCTGCAAGCTGGGCGGATCTTTTCGATTGGCTAGACGCACTTAAGTCCAGCATGACTTCAGAGCACGATGAGGCTCTGCAATGGGCGTATCCAAGCTATCGCTCGAAAAATCGTGCATTACAGGTCGCCGAATCGACTCCTTCGTAATGCGCAGGTTGCTGGGTGCCCCTCGATAACGGCAGGTTGCCCCACCCTTCCGCCCGCTTTTGGCGAAGGGTGGGTTATCGACGATATCGAACCCTGGCTACAGGAAAACTAGTAGCCTGTGCACACAGCCGCTTCAGCGGCGACATTTAATTAGCCCAGGGCGTAAGCGCTGGGAAGCGGAAAGCGAACAGGAGAGTCCCACAGGGACGGCACTGGACGAAAAGTTTGTGTCGTCCCTCCGGGACTTCTCATCATCTTCATCGCCAACCCAGCACTCACGTGCCGAACTATTTCTGCTGGATTGTGATGGACGCCGAATTCTTGCTGAGGTTCATCAACACGCGCGGACGTAGGCGAATGCAAGCCGTTAACGGGAAATGCTGAAGCTCGTCCACGGATATGCATCCATGTCGTGTTGAAGTGGTTTTTCCCAATCGTACTCAGGATGCGCTTTGATGTGTTCGGCGGCTTTGAAGTCGTGACCGCAGGCGTGACCGGCAGCGGCGGTGAAGCTCATATTGGCGATCATGTTGGCATCGGCGGCTTTGTTCTGCACGGCGCCCGCTGTGCCATATGGTCCAACCCATCCAGCTGAACCGCGCGGGGAAAGATCGATGTGCCCATCCAGCGTGCGCTCATCGGGGTCATCTTGCTTTTCGATTACATCGTAATGATCGGCAAGGAAGCGCTGCGCTGCGGCAACGTCGATTTTCCCCTTGTTCTCAGCCATCAGCTCATCCCAGCGCGTATGCCGCGCGACTGAACTCTGCCCGAGATCATTGGGATTGAAATCGGTCTCTTCATGGATCAATTTCTCATTGATGGGAAAATTTGAGCCGACAAAATAACCATCGCTTGATCGCGCCAAATTCACGTTCTTCAAGCCAAGCTCCAGCCGTCCGATTTCATTCTTGTGCGTGTCGGCCACAAGCCAGGTATTCGCATAGCCGCCGTTGTTGCCTTCCTTCATGATGCGCGTAAAGTCGTCAATGGAAGCCGAATATTGCGCTGCCTTTCGCGCGCGAACAAATTCGGGAATGCCGTTGCTGTCATATCCCGAGAAGTGGCTGATGGTAGTCTCGGTTATCGCTAAGCCCGCCGCGTTGACAACGAAGTCGTCTCCGCTATGAATAACGCCTGGCAATCCGTCCATCAGCATGCGATAGCCTTTCGCTGGAACGATGTCGTAAATAATCGTCCAGCGCTCCCCTTCGAGGTAGCTTGACCAATTGTTATGCGCGATTACGATCTTGCCGTTCCTCGTATAGCTGCCACTCGCCACAAAGGCGCTGCAATGCTCAGGAACAGAACTTTTCGCATTCTGAATGCCGTGCTCCTTGTCGTATTGCTTGTTGTAGTAGTCCCACTCGGTGAGCGCATTCAGGCCAACAACATCCCAAACATCAATCTTGATTCCGTGTGCCGAAGCTCCATCGGCAATGCCCTGCAACTCCTCGCGATATTCTTGCTCGATGTGGGGCCACATCATGTTTTGCGCCGTATCGCGAAAAAATGACCATGGCTTCTTGTAGTCGTGCTCGGCTTCCAGCTTCACCACATTTAACGTGTCTTGAACTTCCGGCGCGAGCAGATACCCATTCTGAAAACCGATCTCATGCGGTGAGCCTTGCAGGTGCACGAATGTCCAACCATTTTTTTGTGGAAGACGAAACGCGCCGTGCAGCTCATTCTGGTCCGCTCGCATGAGCGGCTGAGAGATAAAGAAGGCCGCCGCTACAATAAAAATGGGAGAAAGCACAGCAAGGCCTGTTCGGCGCATTATTTCGTCTCCTAATGAGGGAAGCGGGAAGATTTTAGCAGAAGGACTTCGAACCTCTACTATCGCTCGTGTAGGCTGGATCATCCATGCTCGCGTTCGTCACAGGCGCCACCGGTTCTCTCGGCAGTCACGTCGCTCGGGCACTAGCCGACCAGGGGGCCGAGCTGCGCCTGCTCGCGCGCCCGACCAGCAATACGAAGAACATTGATGATTTGAACGCCGATCGCGCCATCGGCGATCTGCGTGATCCGGTTTCGCTCGAGAAGGGAATTGCCGGATGCAATGTGGTCTTCCACGTAGCCGCCGATTACCGGCTATGGGTGCGGGATCCCGAGGAGATGTATCGCTCTAACGTCGAGGGCACACGCGCGATTCTCGATGCCGCTCGCAAAAGTAAAGTTCGCCGTGTGGTTTACACGTCAAGTGTGGCAACGATGGGATTCACCTCGAACGGCCAATCTGCAGACGAAAATTCTCCGGTCTCGCTCGACAACATGATCGGGCCATATAAGCGGTCGAAATTCATGGCGGAGCAGGTTGCCATTGAAGCGGCGCGCGCAGGGCAGGATGTCGTAATCGTGAACCCAACAACTCCTGTCGGAGAGCGCGACATCAAGCCAACGCCCACCGGCCGAATCGTCGTGGATTTTCTAAAACGAAAATTTCCCGCATACGTCGACACCGGACTCAACCTGGTTGACGCGACCGAGTGTGCGCGTGGCCACATTGCCGCACTCGAAAAAGGCAGGCCGGGCGAACGATACATTCTGGGCGGTGAAAATCTCACTTTGAAGCAAATCCTCGACAAACTCGCCGCAATTACGGGATTGCCCTCGCCGTCCATTCGCGTTCCATACGTGCTGGCCCTCGCAACCGGAATCGTGGACGAAGTTGTCACTGGCCGAATTCGCGGCAAGGAGCCTCGCGCTACGATTGACGCGGTCCGCATGGGGCGCAAAAAGATGTTCGTTTCATCCGCAAAAGCAGAACGAGAACTCGGCTGGAAGTGTGTACCGGTGGACGATGCACTTCGTAACGCTGTCGAATGGTTCAGGCACAACGGATATGCCTGAACGCAGAAACATCGCCATCATCGCCGCGCTGGAGCGCGAACTTCGACCTTTAATCAAGACGTGGTCAAAGTCTAATTTCACCCACCAAGGGCGAGAATTTACTGCTTATGAGAGCAACTACGCCGTCGCAATTTGCGGCGGAATCGGTGCTGAACATGCCCGCCGTGCGGCTGAAGCTGCCGTCGCGCAATATTCTCCTGAGATTCTGGTTTCTGCAGGAGTTGCCGGGGCGACCGTCCCGGAGCTGCACGTCGGTGAAACGGTTTTCCCGTCTTTGGTCGTAGATACGCTGGATGGGAGCCGGCATAAAACCGATATCAATAGTGCCGTCCTTGCCGGCACACCTCTTGCACGCGCCGTTCTTGCGAGCTCTGAATCGATCGCGAGTCCTACGCTCAAGCGGCAACTGGCAAAATCGTACGGAGCTCACGCTGTGGATATGGAAGCCGCAGCCGTGACCCGGGCCGCGCAAAAGCATAACCTGCGTTTCGTCGCCATCAAAACGATTTCCGACGATGTCGACTTCAACATCCCGGAACTCAGTCGATTTGTTCGTCGCGGAGAGTTTGCAACCGGGGCTTTTGTTTTGTACGTAATTCCACGACCATGGCTTTGGTTGAAGGTGATCGAACTTGGACGCGATACCAAGGCCGCCTCGCGCAATTTATGCGCGTGGCTGCGGGAAAGTGCGCTGACTAATACAATAGTTCCAGGCGCGAGATCGCCTTCGAAATCCTGAATGGCAATTGCACAGCAACTCACCTCAGAGCCGCTTCCCGACAAAATTCCAGGCACCATGCTGGCGGCTGTATACCGGACGAAAGGTGAGGTGCGCCTTGAAACTGTTCCCGTTCCTGAAGTCGGTCCAGGTGAAATTCTGGTCAAAGTTCACACTTGCGGAATTTGCGGCACCGATCTGAAAAAAATAGCCACCGGTTCACATTCTGCTCCGCGAATCTTCGGCCATGAAACGTCTGGAACGGTAGTCGCAGTGGGCGACAAAGTTACGAACTTTATTCCTGGCGACCGAGTAATGGCGTTTCACCACATACCGTGCGGCAGCTGTTTTTACTGCAAGCACAAAACTTTTGCTCAATGCGAAACGTACAAGAAAGTGGGTTGTACGGCAGGTTTCGAACCCTCGGGTGGTGGATTTGCTGAGTACGTTCGTGCGATGAATTGGATCGTCCAGAAGGGTTCGGTTCGGATTCCCAATGGCGTTTCGTTCGAACAAGCCTCGTTTGTCGAACCGGTAAATACCTGCCTCAAGGGTATTGAGCGGCTAGCGCTATTTCCCGACGAAACGGTTCTTATAATCGGCCAAGGACCAATCGGCATCATACTGAGTCTATTGGCCAAACGGACAGGAGCTACCGTAATCACTTCCGATTTGTACAAACAGAGGCTTACAATATCGAGAACGTTCGGGCTCGAAAATGTAATTGATGCATCCCATGTAGATGTAGTTAAGGAGACGCGCGCGCGAACAGAAAATAGGGGCGCGGATGTCTCGATTTTGGCTGTTGGGGGTAATAATTTAATCCGCGCTGCCATGGATGCAGTTCGGCCCGGCGGACGAGTTTTGTTGTTTGCCCAAACCCAACATGGTGAGGCGGTGTTTGATCCCGCGGCGGTCTGCGTTGACGAAAAGACGTTGATCGGATCGTACAGCGCGTCCGTTGATTTGCAGGCGGAATCGGTGGACTTGGTAATGGGTGGACAGTTCGCATTTGAGAAGTTAATTAGCCATCGTTTTCCGCTGACGAGGGCAGTTGAGGCACTGGAGTTGGCTGCGCATCCGCAGCCGGAATCGATGAAAGTTGTGATTCAACCCGGAGTCAAAGAACAGCAGTGAACGGCAAAATGACGGCAGCCGTCCTCTATGGCAAAGAGGACGTGAAAATCGAAAAAGTTCCTATTCCTCGCGTGGGCCACGGCGAGGCCCTGGTTAAAGTCCAGGTAGCACTTACTTGCGGAACTGATCTCAAAGTTTACCAACGCGGCTATCACGCGCGAATGATCGTACCGCCTGCGCTATTCGGTCACGAGTCCGCCGGAGTTATCGAAGAAGTGGGACCGGGAGTGCGTGGATTTAAAAAAGGCATGCGCGTGGTTGCGCTGAATTCCGCGCCCTGTCAGACCTGTTTCTACTGCTCCCGCCACCAGGAAAATCTTTGCGAGGACCTGCTGTTTAATAATGGCGCCTACGCTGAGTATATTCGCGTTCCGCGCAGGATTGTCGAGCTCAACATGCTCGCCATTCCACCCCACGTGAGTTTTGAAGAAGCAGCTATGGTTGAGCCGCTCGCCTGTGTGCTGCGCGGTTTGCATGAAACGGGAGTTGAAATCGGGGACACCGTCGCTGTCATCGGCGCAGGCCCAATTGGTCTGATGTTCGTTCATGTTGCCCAGGCGATGGGCTGCAACGTTATTGCGGTGGTCAAGCGCGAATCGCAGATCGAGGCGGCGCGAAAGATGGGTGCGCACGACGTTGTACACCTTGGCGCGGCTAAAGATCCCGTCGAAGCTGTGCGAGCGCTCTCCCCCGCAGGTCGCGGCGCTGATGTTGTTATTGAAGCCGTGGGCCGTCCTGAGGCCTGGGTTTGGGCAACCGAGATGGTGCGTAAGGGCGGAACCGTGAATTTCTTCGGTGGATGTGCGAAGAATGCAAAGGTTGAGCTGGATACGAACCGTCTGCACTACTCGGAAGTCACGCTGAAGGCGACATTTCATCACACGCCAGACGCAGTGCGCAAAGCGTTTGCTCTGATTGCAGAAAAAAAGATTCGCCCAACGGACTACATCACCGGCGAGGCGCCACTCTCGCGGCTGCAGCAGGTCTTGCAGCACATGATGAACCGGAATGGGGAGATCAAGACCGCCATCATTCCGGGACAGTGAGACGCAGTCAGCATTCAGCACTCAGCATTCAGTTGTGCAACCTGGTTTGCTGAGTGCTGACCGCTGAGTGCTTGAATGAGTGCCGCTCCCCCAATCTGGTCGCACGTTGCGGCTGAGTACGCGATCCCGGATCGCGCGCCTTCTCTCACCGAGGCATATTCCTATTGCGAGCGTCTGGCCCGCACGCATTACGAGAATTTTTCCGTCGCCACCTGGTTTTTGCCGAAGCGTCTGCGCCAGCATTTTTTTAACGTGTACGCGTATTGCCGTATTTCAGACGACCTCGGTGATGAAACTGGCAATCGAGAAGCGTCATTGCAGTTGCTCGATGAATGGGAAGCTGAGCTGAATGCTTGCTATCAAGGCAATCCTCGCCATCCGGTATTTGTGGCATTAGCTGGAACGGTAAGGGAATTTGATATTCCAAGGCACGAGTTTGCTGACCTGCTCACGGCCTTCCGCCAGGATCAAACAATCACGCGTTATGAGACCTTCGAGGGCCTGCTCGGGTATTGTCGTAATTCAGCAAACCCGGTAGGCCATCTTGTCCTATACGTGTGCGGCTATCGCGATGCCGAGCGCCAGCAGCTTTCCGACTTCACTTGTACCGCCCTGCAACTCGCCAATTTTTGGCAAGACGTGAGCCTCGATTACGAGAAGGACCGCATTTATCTCCCGCTCGAAGACCTGCGAAAGTTTGGCGTCGCCGAAGCTGACATCGCGAATAAAAACAACTCGCGGCAGTTCTGCGAGATGATGCGATTTGAAGTCAAACGCGCCAGAGAGTGGTTCGATCGCGGCCTTCCACTCGCGCGCCGAGTGAACCGCGAACTCGCAATTGACATTGAACTGTTTACTCGCGGAGGCCAGGAAATTCTGAATTCCATCGAGCGCCAGAACTATGCGGTGCTCGGCAACCGGCCGGTGATTTTGAAATCGCGCAAACTGGCATTGGTCGCGCGAGCGGCGCTCCACAAGCTCATATGAGTAGCCTGGCCCAAGTGCGGACTCCGCATTCTCCGACTGAATCGCAGCTCGCCGTGGCCTATGCAGTTTGTCGCGGAATCACGCGCACACAAGCCAAAAATTTCTACTACGGCTTTCTGGTTCTGCCCAAGCGCAAGCGCCAGGCGCTGAGCGCCGTATATGCATTCATGCGCCGCTGCGATGATATTGCCGATGATCCGGTGCTTTCAGCACGCGATCGCAGGCAGCGTCTCGATACCTGGGTCGATGCGTTTCATGCGGCGGCTGCCGGTAATCCGACCGACGATCCAATTCTTCTCGCCTTGGTCGATGCCCAGCGCAGGTTCGCTGTTCCCGTAGGCTTGCTTGATCAGTTGGCTTTCGGCACGGCAATGGATGTTGAAGACGAGCAGGAGCAGAATTCGCCCAAGCATCCGATTCAATACGGTAGTTTTCAGGACCTTGAGCGCTACTGTTATAACGTGGCGTCGGTCGTGGGCCTCGTCTGCATTCACATTTTCGGTTACAAAGACCCTGCCGCAGAGCGGCTTGCTGAGAGGCTCGGGCTCGCATTTCAACTCACGAACATTATCCGTGACGTGAAAGAAGATGCTGGTCTCGGAAGGGTGTACCTCCCGCAAGAAGACCTGGCGCGATTTGGTATTTTGCCCGGTGAACTGGCGAATACGGGTGACCCAGCTCGCTTGCGTCCCTTGCTCGAGGTCGAAGCGCAGCGGGCATTCGAAAATTACACCGCCGGCGACGAACTACTTCACTTAATCTCTGAGGATAGCCAGCCCGCGTTGTGGGTGCTGGTCAATATCTATCGTGGTCTTCTTCAAAAAATCGTGCGCCTCAACTACGATGTTTTTTCGCGTAGAATCACCCTTACTCTCCGGGAAAAATTGACCATCTTCGGAAAAGGATTTCTGAAGCGAATCCTCTGATGGCTCCTGAACAATCGGTGCAGAACGCGGAAGCGATAAGTGCGCCCAGTGGCGCAACTATCGCAGTAGTCGGCGGTGGGCTCGCCGGCCTTGCCGCTGCGTGCGCGCTCGCTGAGAGTGGATTCCGCGTAACGTTGTTCGAGCGTCGCCCTTATCTGGGAGGCCGAGCATCTTCGTACGAGCATCCCGGGACAGGCGAAGTCGTCGACAATTGCCAACACGTGTTGTTCACGCTGTGTACCAACCTGATTGGTTTTTACAAAAAGATCGGGATCGAAGACTCAATCCGTTGGTTCGACCGCATGACATTCATCGAGCCCGGTGGACGACAGTCAATGTTGAAGCCCAGCCCGTTGCCTGCGCCGCTTCATGTGACGCCTTCATTCCTCAAATTTAAATTCTTAAGCTCTTGGGACAAGGTTGTGCTCGGACGCGCATTGTCCGCTCTCATTCTGCTAAACCAGAAAGATGACGGAAGCTCGTTTCAAACCTGGCTCGAACGCCATCATCAAACTTCCAACGCGATCGAACGCTTCTGGAAACCGATTCTGGTGAGTGCACTCAGTGAGGACCTCGACCGCATTGCCATTCCTTATGCAGCGCAAGTCGTTCGGGAGTCGATGAAATCCAGTAGCGCGCGCACAATGGGAATACCAAGCGTTCCATTGACAGAGCTGTATAACTCGGCACGGCAATATATCGAATCTCACGGCGGCGTCGTTTGCCTTCGCAGCAGTGTTCAGTCGTTCGTTCCGCGTGAGGATGGAGTCACGCTCAAGCTGCAGGATTCGGAGCAGAAATTTGACTACGCCGTCTTTTCCGTTCCATTCGATTCATTGAGCAAGCTGCTGCCGGATTTGCCGCACTCGCGCGACATACGAGAGAAACTCTCGCATTTCGAAACTTCACCGATTACTGGCGTCCATCTCTGGTTTGACCGCCAGATCACCGATCTGCCTCACGCAGTTCTGCTCGACCGCACCATCCAATGGATGTTTCACAAGTCGCTGCTGCTTGCGCCTAGAAAAGAGGAAACTCAAACAAACGGCAGCTACGTAGAGCTTGTTATCAGTTCCTCAAAATCCCTGATTGAAAAATCCCGGCAGGAGATCATCGATCTTGCTTTGAGTGAACTCCGAGAATTTTTCCCGTCCGCCCGTGACGCACAACTCGTAAAAGCCACCGTGATCAAGGAAGTGAACGCAACCTTTTCACCGAAACCGGGAGTAGACCAATACCGCCCATCTCAGCGAACTTCCTGGCCTCGTGTTTTCCTCGCAGGGGATTGGACTGCAACTGGCTGGCCGGCGACGATGGAAGGCGCCGTTCGCAGCGGCTATTTGGCTGCCGAAGCAATATCCGCTTCAGTGGGGTCGAATGCAAAGTTTTTGGTTAACGATCTTCCGGCAGGGGTTCTTATGCGGATTGTGGGCGAATGACGATTATCGATCCGTCAAATGTCGATATTGCGCTTCGCTAAGCGGCACAACGCTGAGCCTTCCTTGCCGGACCAACGGTGAGTCGGCAAACAGCTTGGTCGATTTGACCTCAGCTAGCGTTGTTGGTTTCGGCAGTAACTGTCCGGCTTTGATTTTCACCCGCGGGTCCTTGGGATCGCCTGCATCCACTGAGACGACGGTAGCTGTTCCGACTGCACTCTTCACGTCCGCAGTCTCATAGATGATCAGTTGATCCCCTGATTTCATGTCGCGCAAATTCTTTAGCGCGATCGGATTCGAAACTCCGTCCCAAATCGTCATTCCTTCACGTTGCAGGTCGGCAAATGAATATTCCGAAGGCTCGGTTTTCAGTAAATAGGGCATCAGGCCTACTGCGGTTTCTGGTCTTTGTTGTCGCTCTGGTGCTGCTCGTAAATCGAATATTGTTGAGCTGGGCGCTTCAACTTTATTGTAATGTCGACGCTTGGTTTGGCGATGTTGAAATCGTCACCATAAGTCTGGAAACCGTGCGCGAGCACCTGAATGCGCATTTTGCCGTACGGAATTCCGTCGTACTGAGCCTTGCCATCAGGGTCGGTTTTCAATTCAATGCCGCCCCGTTCTTGTTTCCCATCATCATCGACTGCATGAACCACGACGGCAGCGTTGCGAACCGGTTTGCCGTTTTCGTCGCGTAGCACAACGAAGTTTACTGTTGAGAGTGGAACCTCTGGTTTTTTCTCGCCCCAGGAGGGAACCAGGAACAGCGTCATCAACAAGAAAGTGATCGTGCTCCAGAAGGACATTTTCATGGCGGACATCATTTTAATTTCCCGTCGAATGAATGTCATCTATTGATCTGGACCATCCTTCGATTGCCAATGAAACACTGGTGAACAAACGGCTTTGTGAATCGCTCGACTACGCTCGATGGAATTGTATCTTCATCCAATTCCTTAAAATTGAATTGTATTGTTCCTGGAGACTCGTCCGCCGGGTTAACCGTAGCGAGCAAATACCCATATACGTTAGTCTTTGCAGCCTTTGCATCATGAGCGTTTGGCGGTAGCGGATAGCGCTCGGCGCCTGCTGTACCGATAATCCACCCCGGCAAAACGCCTCCGTTGCCCTTCCAATAATCCGTATTGAAGATGTTCTCCATGAAATAATGTGAGTGGCTGGCGAGCACGTACACGGTTTTATGGGCTTCGTTCTGCAATTTGAGCAGCATCAGATAAACCTGCCTTCCGGTTTGGACGCCTTGTGGCGACTCATCCATGCTGTGGTTTGAAGAAATGCTCTCCGGCAAAGCCTCGTGCATTCCTACCACAATGGTATGAATGGTAGGGTCTTGGCGGTCGCGATCAAACACGCGCTTGATCCACTCCATTTGTGCAGTATCAAACTCGCTGCCCACGGCATTATCCAGATAAACGAAATCAATGCCGTCGCGAATCCAGTGATAGTACGTTCTCGGCCGCGTTGCTTGCGGATCATCCTTCAGTCGCTGCTCTCGCAATTCTGGCCGATCAAGATACTGATGGAATTGAGTCACGAATGCCCCGCGAGTTTTCGGAGGAACTACCTCGTGATTGCCGATCCCTAGAAAAAAGGGTGTCTCTCCCCACGGCATAATCTGATTTGCAATGAAGTCATCCCATGCGCCATCTTCGTACATCGCAAGATCGGCGGGTTTGCCCTCGCGCGCATGTTCTTGAATAAAGTCTTCATCGGGTGAAGAAATTTTTCGCAGGTCTCCCAAATGCCAATAAAAGGCAACGTCATGTTTTAGAGCGTCGACTGCGATTGCGGGCATGACAATATCTCCGCAGTTGCGGGAATCGCCGGAAATCGCGAAGTGCCAGGTAGTTGGTGTTGTCGAGTGTGAATCGGCTGCTTGAGCGGCTACTGACAGCGATAATATTATGAAAGTAAGAATAGGACACGCAAAGCTCATTACTGGCTCCTAAGGTGCATCTTGACCAAGATAGCTTGATTCATAAGAAGAGTCTTTAACATGGCGCATAGGTTCTACTGGAAACGACATCTGCAATGCTTGCCGCTTGCCTGTGTCACCTTAGTTCTGACGTTTTCCTCGCGTGCTTTTGCTGAGAACTCAAAACCGATTCTCATTGAGCTTTTCACTTCTGAAGGGTGTTCGAGTTGCCCTCCAGCCGATGCCCTTCTGCGAGCGCTGGATTCCGCCCAGCCAATTGTTGGGGCGCAGTTGATTGTGCTCGAGGAACACGTCGATTACTGGGATGATCAGGGCTGGAGAGATCCATTCTCGTCCCATTCGTTCACAGTTCGACAAACCGACTACGTTGAACACTTGCACCTTAAGGACGGACCCTACACACCGCAGATGGTGGTCGACGGCACCGAGGCATTTGTTGGGAGTGACCGTACACTACTCGCCCGCGCACTCCAAAAAGTGGTCGTCGCTCCCAAGATCAGCATTGATATTTCATCGCCCCATATCGAGAGCGGAAAATTGATCGCACATCTCTCAACCGGTGAAGTTCCAACAAAAGCTGAAGTTTTCATCGCGCTTGCTCTGGATCACGCGCAGTCGCAAGTCCTACGCGGCGAAAACGGCGGCAAGCACCTGGAACATGTTGCAGTTGTGAAGCGGCTTTCTAATGTCGGGAAGGTCAAAAAAGGCGAGTCATTTTCAAAAGACGTGAGTTTAGGGCTGGATTCATCAGAACAGCCTTACAGAATGGTCGCGTTTATTCAGGAAGGTAGTGATGGCCCCGTGCTCGGCGCGACAGTCCTGCGCGTTCCTCAATTGACTCCATAGTCACTCCTTACCCACTCCTTACTCAACTCCGCCTTCATCCCGCAAATTCGCTTTTTCGGGGAAACCTTCGCTCTGTCCCGGAAAAAGGTATTCGTCAATCAGTGCTTCCACCCTCGACCACACCTGGGGGTCGCACTCTATCGAAGTATGTCCCTTAAGAAAGTGGCGCGCAAACCACGGATATGCCGAGCAGGGCGCAGGCTCCGCCTTATAGTCGAAGCGGAAGTCGCCAAGAATTTGCGTCTTTGCGGGATTCGCCGCAACGATTTCCGGATGTCCGTGCAACGGTCCGCTTGTCTGATAGAAATTAACAGCCCGTACCACGTTGGCGGGAATGGTCCGATCATCGATGCCAGGTTTTGAAATGCTGTCGACCTGAATGGTGAGCAGGACGGGAATTTGGTCGTTTTGAAGTTGGCGTGCCAAATCCACCACCGCGGACGCTCCCCAGCTATGGCCGTAGAGGACAATCCGGGCGCGGCGCTTTTCGGGCGATGAGAGGCCAGGTGAACCATCCTCATCGAGCCATTTAAGAACTGCGGCATGCGCAATCTCGCTGTGATGGTTCTGAAACACACGAACATGCGCGCGGCTGCCATACTCGATGCGCAGCTTTTCGGCCAGCCGAACCTCGGAATGGCGCAAATCGTCGCGGTGAACAAATCCCCCCACAAAGCCAATCACAATTGCGGCGTTTTCGGCTGAAGGCGCACTCGGGGGAACAACCTCGGCCGAATTTGCCACCGCAGCGGAAGCCACGATCATGAAAGCGGAGAGCAGCGCCAGGGGCAAGGAATCAGGACGCACTGACAATCTGGACGATGCCTGCGATCTGGACGGAGCCGGTTTCATCTTCCCTACTGCAGAGATGCACACTTTCTGCCACTGGGTTCTGACTTGAATAATCTTTTGCAACCAATTGACTTCTTGGGGAATACAGACGGGTACTTTTACAGACTATCCGATCCAAGCACAAAGCAATTGTGCGGAAATTTGCAGCTTGTGCCTGTTTAGTTTCCTCGCGAGGCTCCGGTGTTTCCAGCTACGGGCACGCGGCTTAGCTACGCGGCTGCGTAGCCGAATGTGGACGGGCGTTCGCTGCTTGTAGCTTGCTAGCTAGGCTAAAGCCCCCTATAATTAAAGTGTACTGATTTAGTCCTATATGCAGAGTAGGGGTGAAGTCTAGTTTTTGGCATGATCAGAATTGGCAAATTGACGGATTACGGCTTGGTGTTGATGAGCTACGTAGCCAAGGGCGACGATCACGGTCTTCACACAGCGCGTGGCTTGGCGGCTCAATCGAGCCTGCCCCTTCCGACCGTCAGCAAGCTTTTAAAGGTTCTTTTGCAGAGCGGTTTTTTGATTTCCCACCGTGGCATCAAGGGCGGATACAGCCTCGCCCGTGACGCGCAGGAAATTTCTGTAGCTGAAATCATCGCTGCCTTGGAAGGTCCAATCGGATTGACCGAATGTACAACCACTGACGCATCTGGATTATGCGACTTGGAGCCGTCCTGTCCCATCAAAAGAAATCAGCAGATGATCAGTCAGGTGGTGCGAGGCGCACTCGAAAAACTCAGCCTCTCAGATTTAATACATCCTTCTCTTCAGTTAATCGCGATCCGGGACGCCCGCGGAAGAATGGTTCCCGGCATCAGCCGAATCCCAGGGAGCATGCAATGAGCACAAATCTCGATACAATCCGCGATCTTGCCCAACAGGACTACAAGTGGGGCTTCGTCACGGACATTGAATCCGAGCGGATTCCGAAGGGCCTGAATGAAGACATTGTTCGCCTGATCTCGGCCAAGAAGTTCGAGCCTGAGTTCATGCTGGAATGGCGGCTGAAGGCCTATCGTCACTGGGCTTCGCTCGAAAGGGCTGAGGCTGAGCCAAAGTGGGCGAACGTGAAGTACCCGCCGATCAAATATCAAGATATTTATTACTATTCCGCGCCCAAGCAGAAGCCGAAGATCGAGAGCCTGGACCAGCTCGATCCGGAGATTTTGCGGACTTACGAAAAGCTTGGAATTCCTCTTCAAGAACAGAAGATGCTCGCCGGAGTTGCGGTTGATGCCGTATTCGACAGTGTCTCTGTCGCAACTACATTCAAGGGGAAACTTGCGGAGCTTGGAATTATTTTCTGCTCCTTCTCCGAGGCGGTTCGCAATCATCCTGATCTGGTTCAGAAATATCTCGGGTCAGTGGTTCCTTATACCGACAACTTCTTCGCTTCGCTGAACTCGGCTGTTTTTAGCGATGGTTCATTTGTCTACGTGCCGAAGGGAGTTCGTTGTCCGCTGGAGCTTTCGACTTATTTCCGTATCAACGCGGCCGAAACTGGACAGTTCGAGCGCACGCTGATCATCGCCGATGAAGGCGCATACGTCAGCTATCTCGAAGGCTGCACTGCGCCAATTCGCGATGAAAATCAATTGCACGCGGCTGTCGTCGAGTTGATCGCTCTCGACAATGCCCAGATCAAGTACTCGACCGTGCAGAACTGGTATCCCGGAGATAAGCAGGGCAAAGGCGGAATCTACAACTTCGTTACCAAGCGTGGAAGCTGCCGCGGCGTGAATTCGAAGATTTCGTGGACGCAAGTAGAAACCGGCTCGGCGATTACCTGGAAGTATCCGAGCTGCATTCTGCAGGGCGATAACTCGGTTGGCGAATTCTATTCGGTCGCGCTGACGAACAACTATCAGCAGGCCGACACTGGCACGAAGATGATTCATCTCGGAAAAAACACGAAGAGCACGATCGTGTCGAAGGGGATCTCAGCCGGACACGGACAGAACACCTATCGCGGTCAGGTGAAGATTCTGAGGGGCGCGACCGGCGCACGCAACTACACGCAGTGCGATTCGCTGCTGATTGGCGACAAGTGCGGCGCGCATACGTTCCCATACATTGATGTTCGCAATTCAACCGCGCAAATGGAGCACGAAGCTTCTACTTCGAAGATCGGTGAAGATCAGATGTTTTATCTTCGGCAGCGTGGTCTCAAAGCCGAGGATGCCGTTTCGATGATCGTCAACGGTTTCTGCAAGCGGGTGTTTCGTGAGCTGCCGATGGAGTTCGCAGTGGAAGCACAGAAGCTGCTGAGCGTGAGCTTAGAAGGCAGCGTGGGATAACAGCTGTCCTGCGTCGCATGTCTTGCGTCGCACGGTTTTGCGGACGACGTGGAACGGACGACGCACGACCTGTTAAGACGATTTAGGAACAATCAAATGAGCTTACTCGAAATCAAGAACCTGCACGTCAAAGTTGATAACCACGAAATTCTGAAGGGAATCGACCTCACGATTAATCCTGGCGAGATCCATTCGATCATGGGCCCGAATGGTTCGGGAAAGAGCACGCTGGCGCAGGTGCTGGCCCGTCGTGAAGCTTACGACGTGACCGAAGGACGAATTACCTACAACGGAAAAGATTTGCTCGAAATGAAGGCCGAAGATGCCGCCTGTGAAGGGGTGTTTCTGGCATTTCAGTACCCGGTCGAAATTCCGGGAATTGGCAATGCGTACTTCCTGCGTTCTGCGTTGAATGCGGTTCGCAAATACCACGGTCAGGAAGAAATGGACGCGATGGATTTTTTACCGTTCTTTCGCGAGAAGATGAAGCTGCTCGAAATGGATGAGAAGTTGCTCAATCGCTCAGTGAATGAGGGCTTTTCCGGCGGCGAAAAGAAGCGTAATGAAATCCTGCAAATGGCGGTGCTTGAGCCGAAGCTGGCCATTCTCGATGAAACCGACTCCGGTCTTGATATCGACGCGCTACGCATAGTCGCTAAGGGCGTGAACACGCTGCGCAGCCCGGAACGGGCAATGATTGTAGTCACGCACTATCAGCGCTTGCTGAACTACATCGTTCCCGATTTCGTGCACGTTCTTGTGAATGGCCGCATCGTGCGTTCTGGCGGCCCTGAATTGGCGCTCGAGCTCGAAGAAAACGGCTACGGCGAAATCGAGAGCCAGGCGCGGGAAGCTACCCCCGCATAAGGCATCGGAAAAAACAGTGATTACAACGACTGAACAATTGCGAAGTTACCTGGACGGCTTTACCGAATTTCAGAAGCACGCGGCCGGCCATCAACTGCGCTGGCTGAAAGAGTTGCGCGAAGAGGCGTTTGCGCGTTTCTGTGATGTCGGATTTCCCACGACGCACGACGAGGATTGGCGGTTCACTAACGTTTCATCGATTGCGAATACCCCGTTCGAATTGGCGCGCGAAGGGAAGGTCTCAAAAGCGGAGCTGGAGCAATTTCGAGCCCCGCGTGTCGGCTGCCGACTGGTCTTTGTGAATGCGCGGTTTGTGCCTGAGCTTTCTTCGCGACAAAACGTTCCGGATGGCATTGCGGTAAACAGTCTGGTGGCTCAGATTGCGGAGAGTCCGCAAAGTGTGGAATCGCATCTTGGACGCTACCTCAACGTACAACGCGACGCGTTTTGTGCATTGAATACCGCTTTTGCCGAGGATGGCGGATTTGTGCATGTTCGAAAAGGCACAGTTCTCGAGGAGCCGATTTATTTCCTGTTTGTCTCGACGGAGAGTGACCGCCCGACGATGACACACCCGCGCAATCTCATCGTGATTGAAAACGAGGCGCAGGCTACCATCGTCGAAGACTACGTTTCGATCGGAGAGAGCGTAGCTTTTTGCAACACGGCTACGGAACTCGTCGCCGGTGACAACGCCGTGGTTTCGCATTACATGATCGAGCGCGAACACACGAATACTTTCAATGTTTCCACCCTGCGAATCCAGCAGGGAAGAAGCGCGAATATCGCATCGCACTCAGTCCTGCTCGGCGGCGGGCTGGTCCGCAACAACGTGCATCCTGTTCTTGCGGGCGAAGGATCCGAATGCTTAATCAACGGACTTTTCATCGGCAAGGGCCGACAGCATCTGGATAATTACATGCTGGTTGAGCATGCCAGTCCGCACTGCGGCAGCCGCCAGTTCTACAACGGTGTTCTCGATGATCAAGCGCATGGGGTTTTTCATGGACGAATCATTGTTCATAAAGACGCGCAGAAGACTGACGCGAAACAGACGAACCGCAATCTTTTGCTATCTGACGATGCGCGTATAGACACCAAGCCGCAGCTGGAAATTTATGCCGACGACGTAAAATGCACGCACGGGGCAACTATCGGCCAAATTGAAGAGAATGCGCTTTTTTATCTCCGTTCTCGCGGAATCGATGAAGTCTCAGCGCGAAGGCTGCTGCTTCTGGCATTTGCGAACGAGTGCCTGGAACGCATGGCCGCAAGCGTCGCACGCGATCACGTTGAGCGATTGATCCATGCTCACTTGCAAAAAATCGCAAAAACGACGAGGTCGCATGCTGGTCCGCGTTCCTCAGAAGACGCCGGTCGGAACTGGGAGGAGATAGGATGACCACGGCAGCAAAACTCCCCCAGGCTGAACGAATTACGCATCCTGTAGGCCTGGATGTTGAAAAGATTCGGCGAGATTTTCCCATCCTTGCGCGTGATGTTCGCGGGAAGAAGTTGGTCTATTTTGATAACGCCGCTACATCGCAAAAAACCCGGGCTGTGATCGAGCGGATCGTGCAGTACTACGAGCAAGAGAACGCGAATATCCACCGCGGGGTGCATTTTCTTTCTGAGCTTGCGACCAATGAGCATGATCAGGCGCGCGAAGCAGTTCGAAGCTTCATCAATGCCCGTGGTACGAAAGAAATAGTCTTCGTTCGTGGCACCACGGAGGCCATTAATCTCGTTGCGCAGACTTATGGACGTGCGAACGTCGGCCCTGGCGATGAAGTGCTCATCACCGCAATGGAGCACCACTCAAACATCGTCCCGTGGCAGCTGTTGTGCGACGAAAAGGGCGCAAAACTGCGCGTCGCTCCCATCAATGATGACGGTGAGCTTCTGCTGGGCGAACTCCATAAAATGTTGACGCCGCGCGTGAAACTGCTTGCAATTGCTCACGTCTCGAATGCGCTCGGGACAGTGAATCCGATCAAGAAAATCATCGATTGCGCGCACTCGCAGAATATTCCTGTGCTGGTTGACGGCGCTCAGGCTGTCCCGCACATGAAAGTAGACGTGCAGGAGCTTGGCGCGGATTTCTACATGTTTTCTGGTCACAAGATGTTCGGGCCCATGGGTATTGGTGTTCTATATGGAAAGGCCGAGCTGCTAGAAAGGATGCCGCCGTATCAGGGTGGCGGGGACATGATCAGCTCGGTCACGTTCGAGAAGACGACGTACAACCGGTTGCCGTTTAAGTTTGAAGCCGGTACTCCTGACGTTGCCGGTGCGATTGGGCTTGGCGCAGCTATCGAATACTTGAGCGCGATCGGGATGGACAACATTGCGGGGTACGAACACGAATTGCTGGCGTATGCAACGGAAAAGGTGGCGGCGATCCGCGGCGTGCGCCTGATCGGTACCGCCAGAGAAAAGGCTGGGGTGTTGTCGTTCATTATCGAAGGCGTCCATCCGCACGACGTGGGAACGATCCTCGACCAGGAAGGCGTCGCAATTCGCACCGGACATCATTGCGCGCAGCCGATTATGGACCGCTTCGGAATCCCGGCTACCGCGAGAGCTTCGTTTGCTTTCTATAACACCAAAGAGGAAGTCGATGCGCTTGCAAACGGCATCCGAAAAGTTCAGGAGGTTTTCAGCTGATGCCTGAACTTCGTGATTTGTACCAGGAAGTGATTCTCGAGCACAGCAAAGCGCCTCGCAATTATCGCCAGTTGGCCGCCGCGAATCAGAAAGCGGAAGGCTTCAATCCGCTCTGCGGCGATCGCTTCACAGTGTACGTAGATGTTGAAGGCGATTCCATCCGCGACATTGGATTCCAGGGCTCCGGCTGCGCGATTTCAAAGGCCTCAGCTTCCATGATGACGCAGGCAGTGAAAGGGAAGAGCAAAGCCGAAGCGCAGAAACTGTTTGAAACCTTTCACAAGCTGGTCACGACCGGCGAAGCCAATGGCAATAAAGAAGCTCTGGGCAAGCTGGAGGTCTTCTCCGGCGTCTCGGAATTTCCCGTACGCGTTAAGTGCGCGACCCTCGCATGGCATACGCTGCAGGCCGCGCTCCAAGGTAAGCAAGAATCTATTTCGACTGAATAGCCATTGAATAGCAATGAGCACGAACCAAACAAACCTATCCCGCACAGTAGAGGTGATCGAGATTCCCAGCGGATACGTGAGCACTCTTGCGGAAGGCACCCCGGTGCGCATCATGCAGTCGCGGGGCGACAGCTACACAGTGTGGACCGACTATGGCCAGATGTTCCGGATCGATGGCAAAGATGCCGATGCACTCGGGCTTCAGGCCTCCGAAACAACATCTCAAGACGTTGGTGAATTCAGTGATCAGATGGTCTGGGATGTTTTGAAAACGGTTTACGATCCTGAAATTCCCGTCAATATCGTAGACCTTGGTTTGATTTATTCGTGCAAGGTCACGCCCGTTGAACAAGGCTCCCGAAAAGTTGAGGTCCAGATGTCGATGACTGCTCCGGGATGTGGAATGGGTAATGTGCTCAAAGCCGACGTCGAAGGCAAGCTATCGCGTCTGCCGTCAGTTAAGGAAGTTCATGTCGAGGTTGTCTTCGATCCTCCCTGGGACATGAGCCGCATGTCGGAGGCCGCTCGGCTACAACTGGGATTCTGAATTGTCTTTGGTGTTGAGTCGTTGTTCGTTGGTCGCCGGCTAAACACAACATCGCCGGGTTGTCCCCGGCTGGCTCCTCACTGTCATAGAATGCCAAGCCTGGAATACCGAGCCTGGAATGCCGAGCAATGACACGCCCACTGCTTCTCGGCCATCGAGGCGTGCGCGGACGCCGTTATCGGGTACTTGAAAACACCATAGCAGCCTTCGATCTCGCTCTGCAGTATGGCTGCGACGGAATCGAGTTCGACGTGCGACTCACCGCCGAAGGTGGCGCCGTTGTCTGTCACAATTCAAAGTCCGCGGGAATGAGTATCGCAAATTCCCCTACCGACAGCCTTCGAGCGCTTCCATCGTTAGAAGAAGTTCTTTACCGTTATGCCAGCCGTGCATTCCTCGACATCGAACTAAAGGTACCCGGGCTAACGTCCACTCTGCTTTCAGCGCTGGCCGAGAATCCTGCGCAGCGAGGGTATGTAGTATCTTCATTTCTTTCCGACGTGCTACTCGATTTTCATGCGCACAATCGCGCGGTCTCCCTGGGACTGATTTGTGAAACACGAAAGGAGCTACAACTCTGGGCGGAATTGCCGGTTCAGTATGTAATCGCGAAGCAGTCGCTCGTCACGCCTAAGTTGATCGCCGACATACATTCCGCCGGAAGGAAAGTCTTCGCCTGGACCGTAAACGACCGGAACGCCATGGTTCGCCTAGCAGAACACGCAATCGATGGAATTATTTCCGACAGGGCCGACCTGCTGGCTAGCACGCTGAAAAACTCGTAGCAGAGATTACTCGCTGACCGTCGAAGACTCGCTTTTCTTGGTTTTCTCGCGTTGCAGAACAGCCGTAATGTGCTTCCCCAGCGCATCCGGGCCTTCTACTTTGCTTAGGAATGCATCAGCGACGGTTGCGCCGGGCGGAATATCATTCACACCGGAAATCAAAATCACCGGAAGGTGGGGTTGCTTGCTTTTGATTGCCTGCGCCAATTCAGCGCCATTCATCCCAGGCATCAGATGATCGGACAGCACAAGGTCGAAGGCGCGCTCCTGAGCCAGTTGCAGAGCCTCTTTTCCTGATCCCGCCGTGACAACCTCGTATCCGGCTTTTTCAAGCACAAGTTTTCTAAGGACGAGCGGATTGTTTTCATCATCTACGCACAAAATCACCCGCCGATTCGTCATAAATACGCAACGCGCGACTTCATTATGCCACCAGTGCGGCGCTCACCTTGGGAGTTACACTGGCCGAGACAGCTGGAATAAATACCGAAAAGCACGTTGCCCGCACGTGCCTATTACGGATGCTGCGAAAACGGATAGTGCCTTCATATTTCTGAACGATTCCTTTGCTGATCCACAACCCCAGCCCAGTTCCCTTGGTGTCTTTCGTGCTAAAGAATGGCTCGAAGATTCGCTTAGCATGCTCGGGTAAAATTCCGCCACCAGTGTCGCAAATGGATACGCGAACGCCTTCGCGGCCGTTACGCCGATCCTTCGATTGGCCGAGGCGTAGGCGCAAGCGTCCTCCGTCCGGCATAGCCTGCATCGCATTCGCAATTAAATTAAGAAATACTTGCTTTAATTCCACGGGATAACCTTGTACAAGCCCGCGTGTATAAAAGCGTTTGTCGACGCTGATACCGCTTACTTGTAGCTTGCGCGACTGCAACTCAATCACATTCTCCAGTACTTCCGCGAGCGACACTGCCACAGGCCGTTGCGACTCGCGATAAAAGCTGAGTGTTTGTTTCGTGATATGTGCCACGCGGGCAAGCTCCTCCTCGGCGAGTTTCGAGTAATATCGCGCCTCTTCATCTAACGATGGGTGGTCCCTCAGAAGATAGAAGGCGTTCGAGATCGCTTCGAGAGGGTTGTTGATCTCATGCGCGATAATGCCGGCAAGCCGCCCCATAGCCGCCAATCTCTCTGACTTGACCAGTGCTTCTTCGGCCAATTTGCGGTCTGTGATATCGGTATTTGTGCCGAACCATCGGACAATTTTTCCGTTCACGTCGCGAATGGGCAAAGCACGGGAGAGAAACCAGCGATAATTTCCATCCTGCCCGCGCAGAGGAAAAGTGTCCTCCCAAGGTTCGCCTGTAGCTACGGATTGGCGATATTTTTCTGCCACTTTATGCAAATGATCAGGGTGATGGACAATATCCCAGCCCCAGCCTTTTACCTGCTCCAGGGTGGTCCCCGTGTAATCGTACCAGCGCTGGTTGTACCAGAAGATGCTTCCACCGGCTTCGGCCATCCATGCCAATTGCGGGATAGAGTTCGCCAAGGAGCGGAATTGACTTTCGCTCTCGCGCAACTCTTCAGTGCGAGCAGCAACCCGTTCTTCCAGTTCCCGATTTAGTTTTTCGAGCTGTTGCGTCTTGCGATAAAGTTCGGCAAAAACGCTGACCTTCGCGCGCAAAAGCTCCGGAATTACAGGCACGGAAATATAATCGACCGCGCCGCGTTCGTATCCCTTTATACGATCCACATCGGTTAAATGCACAGCCGAAATAAAAATGATCGCAGTCTTCTGGAACCGCGGGTGCTCGCGAATCATATCGGCCAGCTGGAAGCCGTCGATATCAGGCATACTGACATCCATCAGAACAACCGCGATCTTGGACTTCAGCAAAAGTTCCAGCGCTTCTCGTCCGGAATTCGCCTTGATCAAATTCTCTCCCAACGGGTTCAGGATGGCCTCGTAGCTGAGCAGCTTTCCAGGCTGATCATCGACCATCAGGATGTTAACCGGTATGTTCGGGGTCATAGGGTCGTTACCTGTGCAACCACATACGAAGTGCCGAAAGCAATTGTTCTGTGTTCACAGGCTTTGCAAGATATTCAGAAGCCCCGGCCTCTAGACATTTTTCTCGATCGCCCTTCATCGCTTTCGCTGTCAAGGCGATGATCGGCAGGCGCCTGAATGACGGATTCTGACGGATCACCTGCATGGTCTCGTATCCATCCATCTCCGGCATCATGATGTCCATAAGAACAATCGCAAGATCTTGCGTGGACTCGAGCGTATCGATTGCCTCTCGTCCAGTGCCCGCGGTCAGCACCTTCATTCCACGACGTTCGAGCACGCTGCTGAGGGCGAAGATGTTTCGCACGTCGTCATCGACGATCAGCACCTTTCGTCCGACTAGGGCTTCATCGGATCGATGTAGCCGGTCGAGCATTCGTTGTTTTTCGATTGGAAGGTCGGCGACAATTCGGTGCAGGAACAGCGCGGTCTCATCGAGCAGTCGCTCGGGCGATTCCACGCCTTTCACCACAACACTGCGTGCCAAGGTGTGCAGTTGCGCGTCCTCCTCTGGCGACAACTCTTTGCCCGTGAACACCACGACAGGCAGGTCGCGCAGGGCCGGAGTGTCTTTCAACTTCTCCAGCACGTCGAAACCGGTCATGTCGGGCAAGCGCAGGTCGAGCACGACGCAATCGTAGGAATTTTGTTTGATTTCCTCGAGCGCTTCGGCTCCGGTCCCAAGCGTTGTGACGTCAATGTCGTCATAGCCGAGAAGCTCACGAATACTGAGCTGCTCTGCGGGATTATCTTCGACCACGAGCAGGCGCTTGCGGCGTGGGGAAGCGTACTCTTTAATGCGCAAGAGCGCTTGCTCAATGGCTTCCCGAGTAGTTGGCTTTGTGACGAAGCCGAAGGCGCCGCGCGCAAGGCCGTGATGCCGGTCTTCATCAAGGGTGAGCATCTGAACCGGGATGTGGCGTGTAGCTGGATCTTGCTTCAAGTGGTTTAGCACGGTCCAGCCAAGCATGTCTGGAAGAAATACATCCAGCGAGACTGCGCTCGGTTTGTATTCACGCGCTAGTGCGAGCGCTTCGGCGCCGCGCATGGCAACCAGGACCTTAAGGCCCTTGTCGTGCGCTAGGTCGCAGAGGACCCGGGCATAATGCGGATCGTCTTCCACGATCAGCAGCACCGCCTCGCCGGGCTGCAGGTTCTCGCGATCGTCTGCGATGTGCTCGACCGGATGCTCCGTCACCTTAATAGCGGCGAGTTGCAACGGAGCAGCCATGGTAGAACCGCCCTCCAATTGCATCCGCGCTGAGGCGGAAGGCCCCACATACGTCTGCGGCAGGTAGAGCGTGAACGTACTGCCCTTGCCAGGCGTACTGCGGAGCTGAATCTCTCCACCAAGCAGGCTCGCCAGTTCGCGGCTGATCGCGAGTCCTAGACCCGTGCCTCCGTATTTTCGGCTCGTTCCGGCATCTGCCTGTTGGAAGGCCTCGAAGATGATGCGCTGCTTGTCAGAGGGAATTCCGATTCCGGTGTCCGCGACTTCAAAAGCTACGACTGACGCGGCTTTCGAGAGAATCGGGTGATCATCGCTCCAGCCGCTCGGTGCTGCTGCCACCGACAGTCGCACGCCACCTTGTTCAGTGAATTTAAAGGCGTTCGAGAGAAGGTTCTTGAGTACCTGCTGCAACCGCTTCGAATCCGTCACCAGACTGCGCGTGAGGTGCGAATCTGTGTGAATCTCAAAGGACAGCCGCTTGTTCTCAGCTTCGTGACGGAATGGCCGCGCGACCGAATCGAGCAAGTTCGAGAAGAAGACCTCTTCGGCCTCAACCGAAACCGTTCCGGACTCAATCTTGGAAAGATCGAGAATGTCGCTAATGAGATTTAGCAAGTCCGTGCCAGCTGCGTGGATGGTGCGGGCAAACTCGACTTGTTTAGGAGTCAGGTTGCCATCTGGATTGTCCGTGAGCTGCTGGCCTAGAACAAGAATGCTGTTCAGTGGTGTTCGCAACTCGTGTGACATGTTGGCCAGGAATTCTGATTTGTATTTCGAGGTGAGCGCCAGCTCTTTCGCTTTTTCCTCCAGGGCGCGGCGGGCCTGCTCGATTTCCTGGTTCTTTCGTTCGACTTCGACGTTCTGCTCCGCGAGCTGTTGCGCTTTCTGCGCCAACTGTTCGTTCGTCTGCTGCAACTCTTTCTGCTGCGCCTGGAGTTCGGCAGCCAGCTGCTGCGATTGCTTAAGCAGGCCTTCGGTCTGCATCGTCGCTTCAATACTGTTCAACACGATACCGATGCTGGCGGTGAGTTGTTCGAGAAACGCGAGGTGTGAAGCCGTGAACAGGCTGAGTGACGCGAGTTCAATCACCGCTTTCACGCGGTCCTCGAAAAGAATGGGTAGCACGATTACGTTTCGCGGTACCGCCTCGATCAAGCCGGAGCGGACTGAGAACGTGCGGTCATCGGGCAGATCGCCAATCAGCATGCGGCGCTTCTCAAGCGCGCATTGGCCAATCAGACCTTCACCAAGTTTTAGCTGGCGGAGATGGCCATCCTGTCCGTCTCCAGCGAACGCGGAGAGCAGCACCATACCTGCTGTATCCTCTGATTCCATCTGGTAAATAACGCCCTGTTGCGCATTCACCAACGGCGCAAGTTCAGAAAGCAACATGCGCCCGACGGTTCCCAGGTCGCGTTGGCCTTGCAACATTCCGGTGAAGCGGGCAAGGTTGGTCTTCAGCCAATCCTGCTCCGTGTTGCGCTCCGTCGTAAGACGGAGGTTGTTGATCATGGTGTTGATATTGTCTTTGAGTTCCGCCACTTCGCCGCGGGCCTCGACCTGAATCGATCGGGTGAGATCGCCTTTGGTCACAGCGGTTGCGACTTCAGCGATTGCGCGAACCTGGTTTGTGAGGTTATCCGCGAGGAGGTTCACGTTACCGGTCAAATCCTTCCAGGTTCCGGCGGCTCCAGGCACGTTGGCTTGACCGCCGAGGCGACCCTCCACGCCGACTTCGCGGGCGACGGTGGTCACCTGATCGGCAAACGTCGCCAGGGTGTCCGTCATGTTGTTGATGGTTTCGGCGAGAGCCGCAACTTCGCCTTTCGCGTTCACCGTCAGCTTCTGCTTGAGGTCGCCGTTAGCCACGGCCGTGACGACTTTCACAATTCCGCGCACCTGCTCTGTTAGGTTCGCGGCCATGACGTTCACGTTATCTGTAAGATCTTTCCACGTTCCGGCGACTCCGGGCACCTGCGCCTGACCGCCGAGTTTACCCTCCGTACCGACTTCACGTGCGACGCGGGTGACTTCGGCTGCGAACGCGTTGAGCTGATCGACCATCGTGTTGATGGTGTTCTTCAGCTCGAGAATTTCGCCCTTTACGTCGACAGTGATTTTGCGCGACAAGTCGCCTCGGGCGACCGCCGTCGTAACTTCGGCGATATTGCGTACCTGGCCGGTTAGGTTACCCGCCATGGCGTTCACGGAGTCAGTAAGGTCCTTCCAAGTTCCGGCTACGCCGGGTACGTTGGCCTGACCGCCGAGGCGCCCTTCTGATCCAACCTCGCGTGCCACGCGTGTGACTTCGGCAGCGAACGATCGCAACTGCTCGACCATCGTGTTCAGCGTTTCTTTGAGTTGCAGAATTTCGCCGCGCACGTCGACCGTGATCTTCTTTGAAAGATCGCCGGTCGCGATGGCGGTCGCGACTTCGGCAATGTTTCGCACCTGCCCAGTCAAGTTCGACGCCATGAAGTTAACGTTGTCCGTAAGGTCTTTCCAGGTTCCAGCGACGCCAGGCACTTCGGCCTGACCGCCGAGTTTTCCATCGGTTCCTACTTCGCGAGCGACGCGGGTGACTTCCCCGGCGAACGCGTTAAGCTGATCGACCATCGTGTTGATGGTGTTTTTGAGCTCTAGAATTTCGCCTTTCACGTCTACTGTGATCTTGCGGGACAAGTCGCCCCTCGCGACAGCGGTCGTGACTTCGGCAATGTTTCGCACCTGAGCGGTGAGGTTTCCGGCCATGGAGTTGACCGAGTCCGTCAAATCCTTCCATGTTCCAGCTACGCCCGGCACGTTCGCCTGACCACCGAGACGTCCTTCGGATCCTACTTCGCGAGCGACGCGGGTGACTTCGCCGGCGAAGGCGTTGAGCTGGTCAACCATTGTGTTGATGGTTTCCTTCAGCAGCAGGATTTCGCCGCTGACGTTAACGGTGATCTTCTTCGATAAGTCACCGTTTGCGATAGCCGTCGAAACTTCAGCAATGTTTCGTACCTGGTTCGTCAGGTTCGACGCCATTGAATTAACGGAGTCGGTAAGATCCTTCCACGTTCCTCCAACGCCCGGTACCACAGCCTGACCGCCGAGTTTGCCGTCCGTACCAACTTCGCGGGCCACGCGTGTAACTTCTGACGCGAACGAGCGAAGCTGGTCGACCATCGTGTTCAGCGTTTCCTTGAGCTGGAGAATTTCGCCCTTAACGTCAACTGTGATCTTTCGCGATAGATCCCCTCGGGCGACAGCGGTCGCGACTTCGGCGATGTTTCGCACCTGGCCTGTCAGGTTGCTGGCCATGAAATTTACGTTGTCCGTTAAATCTTTCCAGGTTCCGGCGACGCCAGGCACCTCCGCCTGGCCGCCGAGCTTTCCTTCGGTACCGACCTCGCGGGCAACACGGGTAACTTCTCCGGCGAAGGCGTTGAGCTGATCAACCATGGTGTTGATAGTGTTCTTGAGCTCCAGAATTTCGCCTTTCACGTCGACCGTGATCTTGCGAGATAAATCGCCTCTTGCCACGGCCGTCGTGACCTCAGCGATGTTTCGAACCTGAGCGGTAAGATTGCCGGCCATTGAGTTGACGGAATCGGTCAAATCTTTCCAAGTTCCCGCGACTCCGGGCACGTTTGCCTGTCCGCCGAGACGCCCCTCTGAGCCTACCTCGCGGGCCACGCGAGTAACTTCTCCGGCGAAACGGTTCAACTGATCCACCATCGTGTTCAGAGTTTCTTTGAGCTGCAGAATTTCGCCGCGCACGTCGACGGTGATCTTGCGTGATAAGTCTCCGCCCGCGATAGCTGTAGCGACTTCAGCAATGTTTCTGACCTGGGCCGTGAGGTTTCCGGCCATGAAGTTCACATTGTCTGTGAGGTCTTTCCAGGTTCCGGCAACACCCGGCACCTGCGCCTGACCCCCGAGCTTTCCTTCCGTACCGACTTCGCGGGCGACGCGGGTCACTTCACCTGCAAATGCGTTCAGCTGATCGACCATCGTATTGATGGTCTCCTTCAGTTCGAGAATTTCGCCCTTAACGTCGACTGTGATCTTTCGCGACAAATCGCCGCGAGCAACAGCCGTAGTCACTTCGGCAATATTTCGCACCTGAGCCGTAAGGTTTCCGGCCATGGCGTTCACCGAGTCGGTGAGGTCTTTCCAGGTACCCGCGACGCCAGGAACGACAGCCTGTCCGCCGAGTTTGCCGTCGGTTCCTACTTCGCGGGCCACGCGCGTCACTTCGGAAGCGAAGGATCGCAGCTGATCGACCATCGTGTTAATCGCTTCCTTCAGTTGCAGGATTTCGCCGCGCACGTCGACGGTGATTTTGCGGGACAAGTCGCCGCTCGCGACTGCGTTAGTGACCTCGGCAATATTCCGCACTTGGCCCGTCAAGTTGCTGGCCATTGAGTTCACTGAATCGGTAAGGTCCTTCCAGGTCCCGGCTACTCCGGGCACCACGGCCTGGCCCCCAAGTTTGCCGTCTGTCCCGACTTCTCGGGCCACACGCGTTACCTCGGAGGTGAAGATACTCAGCTGTTGGATCATTCGGTTGACGATGTCTGCGGACCGGAGGAACTCGCCCTCGAGCGGGCGGCCGTCAACGTCGAGTCGCACTGTCTGAGTCAGATTTCCCTGAGCAACGGCAGCGATGGCGCGCGTAACTTCCGTCGTGGGGCGCAGCAGATCTTCCACCAGCGTGTTCACTGAGGTTTCCATTTGGCCCCATGAACCCCGCGACTCATGAAACTTAGTGCGCTCCCGGGTTCGCCCCTCTTTGCCGACAACCTGCCCAACGCGCTGTAGTTCCTGCGCCATCTGCTGGTTTGCCGAGACGATCTCGTTGAATGTATCAGCAATTTTTCCGGCCAGCCCGGTCCAGGATCCTGGCAGGCGCACGGAGAAGTTGCCGTCGCGCATAGTTTGTAAAGCGCCTAGAACTACACTGAGATCAGCCTGTGGTGCTTCGGCAACTGCGACAGCAGTTCCGTTAGAGCCACTGGAGCGGGCTGCTTCGTTCTCTAGTCCCGCTACAGCAGCTTGGGAGTTCTTCTTCATAGTTTCTACCTACCAACAGTCAGATATACCTGCCTGTTGCACGTGAACAGCACCGTGGTAAATTGTCCGTCTTGACACTGGGACCTCGCGTCAAGCCGGACTGGGATCGGAATGTGAGTCGACTTGCGATCAAAGTTCGAGTTTGGAGCGGCAACAGTCCCGCATATTGTTAACATGTAAGCTACCGGAACTGCTCTACAGTGTTTACTGTAGGTCCGGGTTGAAGTTGCTCCTCTCTTACTCGCGTATCTTAATGCAAACGATACGCTTTGCCGCAAGGCGGAGTGGCTCTAGGTAATAGCACTTTTGAGGGGAAGACTTTACGTCTGCGAACCATCGCAGAACACAAGGATAAGATTGACTGCTTTGTAGTGGAGAGAACCTCGATGCTCCTGCGTAGCTGTGCGATGAAAAGTTTGAAGTCTCCTCGAGGCCTGGAACTTTTGCTAGCTCTTTGCTTCGTATTCTCAATCCTGCATTTCTGGACACCTTCGGTTCAGGCCGCGGCTCCGCAGAGTTCGGCTTCGGCGCAGGACAACTACAAGCCCTCCCCCCGGAACTTGAAAGCTCGTCAGGAATTTCAGGATGCAAAATTCGGCATGTTCATTCATTGGGGGGTTTATAGCGTGCTCGGCGATGGTGAGTGGGTGTTCCATGACCGAAAGTTGACCCTCGACGAATACAATCGCCTCCCGAAGTTTTTCGATCCCGAGAAGTTCGACGCGCACGCCTGGGTCGCTTTGGCAAAAGCCGCTGGAATGAAATACATCACCATCACTTCCCGCCATCATGATGGATTTGCGATGTTCGACTCAAAAGTGTCCGCCTGGAACATCGTGCAGCGCACTCCGTGGGGAAAAGATCCGCTGAAGATGCTGGCGGATGAATGCCACCGGCAAGGCATAAAGCTCTTTTTCTATTATTCACAGCTCGATTGGCACAACCCCGACTACTATCCGCGTGGCGTAACCAGTTGGAATAACGGACGTCCTGACCACGGCGACTGGAACAGATATCTCGACGAATACATGGACGGGCAGCTACGAGAACTGTTGACCAACTACGGCCCCATCGGCGGCATTTGGTTCGACGGAATGTGGGACAAACCTGATGCAGACTGGCACCTGCGCAAAACGTATGATCTGATTCATCAACTTCAGCCGGCAGCTTTGATCATCCCAAATCATCATCAGACGCCGAAATACGGCGAAGATGTGCAGACGTTTGAAAAAGATTTGCCTGGCAAGAACACCGCTGGATTCAACACAACTTACATCAGCGACCAGATTCCGCTTGAAACCTCGAATACGATGAACGACTCTTGGGGATTTAATATCGGCGACGATCATTATAAGAGCGTGCCCGAACTCAAAGAACTGCTGGTCCGCGCGGCAGGCGACAATGCAAATCTTTTATTGAATATTGGCCCGATGCCGAATGGCGAGATACAGGAAGAATTCCAGACCAGGCTACATGCTATTGGCGAGTGGCTTACACGTTATGGCGACTCAATTTATGGAACCCGTGGCGGCCCACTTCCCGCGGCTGACTGGGGCGTAACCACGCACAAAGCAAACAGAATCTACGTGCATGTTCTGCACTGGAATGCACCGCTGCTGGCGCTTGGACCAATTCCTCAGCACATAACGAAAGCTCATATGCTGGTCGGCAACTCCCCGGTTGAATTCACCCAGACCGAGCACGGAGTGGTGCTTACAATTCCCGAAGCTAAACCTGAGGAACCAGACCGAGTTGTCGTATTAGGAACCGCAGAGTAATTGATTCGAAATGTCCGAATGGAAAACGCGCCCTGAGGAGGTAGACCAGTTCATTCTGGAGCAGATTGACAGCGTCCCGCATCTAGAGGCGCTGCTTTTGATCTGGAGAAACCGGCCAAAAGCTTGGCCCCTCGAAATAATGGCGAAAGCGCTCTACGTTCCTGTCGAGCTTGCAGGCGACATTCTTCGCGATTTGACACTTAGGGGCTTAATCGAACCGACCAGCGAGTCTCAACGCGAATACCAATATGTTTCATCACCGTCCGAAGATTCACTGATGGAACTCCTCGAGACGACGTATCGCCGGGAGCTCATTCGCGTGACTCGGATGATTCACGCGAAGGCGCCGTCTGCGGTTAGGGAATTTGCTCGTGCTTTCCGGTTCACGAAAGAAAAAGAGAAAGACAAGCCTAAGGAGTAAGAATGGGACCGGCCGTATATATTCTCGGATCTATAACCACTCTCTTATGCGGAGTACTGCTCTTGCGCGGTTATTTCGCGGCTCGCAAGAAGTTGCTGCTTTGGAGCTCCTTATGCTTTTTTGGACTGGCAATCTCAAATGTTCTGGTATTCCTTGATTTAGTCGTTTTGCCGCCGCAAATCGATCTCTACTTTTGGCGACTTCTAACGGCAGCACTCGCCATGCTTGTGCTTTTGTGGGGACTCATTTGGGAGGGCGAAGCGTGATGGTGAACGGCTTTCTGCTCGGCGTTGTCGCGACCTCATCTCTGGCTGCAGCTGCGTTTTTCTTGAAGTTTTGGAGACGAACGCACGATACTCTCTTCCTATACTTCGGCATCGCATTTTTGGTTGAGGGCTTGAATCGAGTGATGGTGCTGGGCCAGGCGCACCCAAACGAAGGCAGCCCATGGCACTACCTCGTCCGGCTGCTTGCGTTTCTAATGATTCTCGCCGCTATTCTCCGCAAGAATTACGGACTCGGCCGGTAACCAGCGGTTAGTTGAAGATTCCTTAAAATTCAATCAGTGTGTTGCTCGTTCTGCAATCCAGGTCTCCACCTGCAACTGCAACACATCGAGGGGCAGCGGGCCGTTGTCGATCACTGCGTCGTGAAAGGCCCGGATGTCGAATTTAGCCCCTAACTTCTGCCGTGCTTCCTCGCGCAGCTTGAGAATTTCCAACTGCCCGAGCTTGTAAGCGAGCGCCTGTCCGGGCCAGCAGATGTAGCGATCCACTTCGGTCTGAATGTTCGGTTCATCCATCGCGGTGTACTTATGGAAATATTCCACCATTTGATCGCGCGACCAGTGCTGGGAGTGAACGCCAGTATCGACGACCAACCGAATGTCCCGCCACATTTCATTTTCCAGACGGCCGTATTCACTGTAAGGATCCTGATACTCGCCCACTTCCTTGGCCAACCGTTCTGCATAGAATGCCCATCCCTCGACGAAGACTGTGTATTCGCCATAACGCCGGAATGCAGGCACGTCCGTTAATTCTTGCGCAATGGAAATTTGCAGATGGTGTCCTGGAATTCCTTCGTGATATGCAATCGCTTCTACGTTGAGCAGTAACCGATGCTCAGGATCCCATTCGTTCACGTTGATGTGCCCCGGCCGTGAACCGTCTGCCGTCCCCGCCATATAGTCCGCGGGAACGCCGTTCGGCGCGCGCGCTGCATCCATCGGAATGGCGACCAGCTTTGCCTTCGGCAAGCGGCCGAAAAGTTGCGGCAGCTTCGGTTCCATGTCGCGTACGTACTTTGCATAGAGATCGAGAAGTTGCTGGCCCGAAGTCGCGTACAGCTTGCGATCGTCTTTGATGTGGGCGTTAAAACTTTCCAGATCATTGAAGCCGAACTTATTTGCAACGGCCAGCATTTCAGTTTCTGTTTTCTTCAACTCCTTCATTCCGATCTCATGGATCTGCTCAGGACTGAGGTCGGTGGTTGTCATTCGCTTGATCGCATATTGATAACGGGCCTGCCCATCAGGCAGCGCCCAAACGCCCGGCTCGGTTCGACCGTGCGGTGCATAATCCTCACGAACAAACTTTGCGAAGCGCTGGTAAGCAGGGACAATTTGCTGGTCTATTTCAGCAAGAACCGCGGCGCGCAGCCGCTTTTGGTCAGTCTCCGGCACCGTTGATGGAAATTTCGCCAACGGCTTGTAAAACGGACTATTCTCACCCGACTTATTTGCCACCTCTTCGGTCTCCGGAACGACCTTCTCAAGAAGATATCGTGGTGGCATAAGGCCGTCGTGCATGCCTTGCTTCATGTTGGCGATTACCTGGTCGAACGCACGCGGCATCTGCCGCAAACGTGCGAGATAGTTGTCGTAGTCCTGAACAGTGTCGAAAGGGGTAATTGTGATCAAGTCCGGAAAGTCCAGGTGTGGCCCTTCGCGTTGATTGACCGGCATCTCCCAATTCTTAAAGCGCGCGCTTTCAAGATCGAGTTTCAATTGGCGAATCATCAACTCGCGGCTGAGGACGTCTTGTTTGGCGAGCCCCGCCGGGTCGATTGCCTCAAAGCGGTCCAGGAACTTTTGCGTCTGTTCGAGGTCGGCCTGAATCGCTGCCGCCGATTGATCACTGAGCCGGTCGTTGTAGCGGTTATCGCCGATCGCAGTCGCAAACTCGGGATTCCGCCGCAACTGGTACTGCCACTGTTCGTCAAAAAGAGAATGGAGTTGCTGACGGTGCGCTTCCGTGCTCGCCGTTGCTGTGCTCGATGAATTGTTTTGCTGTCCCCTTATGGATATCAGCGGCAAAATTGCAAGCAAGCACAGCAGAACCAGATGGTACAAATGGAAACCATCACGAGTCACAGGGATCTCCTTTAACGGTGGTTAGGTGCCAAGTGCCTTGCGCGAATCAGAACTCGAACAAAGGTTCTCATCAATATCTACACTGTTTTTTGGCTCTGCCATTTTGTCGCTAACGGCTGCGAAATGCAAAGGGGAGAGGATACACTGAACTCTCGATAGGGAAGCGCAAGCAGTCCGGTGATTGTCGCGGTCTTCAAAACCGTTGATCGTTATCTCTGATGGCGATGGTGGGTTCGACTCCCACTCGCTTCCGCCAAATAAAACCCCATAAAAAGTTATTTTGTGGTTTCGTACTTTATTCGCCCTGCTAAAATGACCGAATGGATGAGGGCCGCAAGCGCGTTTTGCTGATTGCCGCCGCTATCCTTGCCGCCCGAAGGCCTGCTCAATTCGAGGGCCGCGCCGGAGTGCGAGTTCCGGCCACAATCAGCGCCATTGCGGATTCAATTCGGTGGGCAGAGGAGATTCTGAAAGAGATTGACCGCAAATGGCCGGCAGAATCCAAAAACGTAACCCGCAACAGTTGAACACCCAACTTGTCGATATGCTGTCTCGCGCCTTGAAAGGTTAGAAAGCGCCGGAACTGTTGGCTCGAAAGAGATTGATCGGCGTTTGCATTAACGCCTAATTTAAAATTCCGATTATGAGTTCTGATGTTCCTCTCAAAGTGGTGATAGAGAATGCACAACTGCACAGGTCTTCTCAGGATTACGATTCACAAACGGCAGCCATTGTGTATATGAGGAATGAGGAATATCAGGTTCTTGCCCCTCCGAAGTCGGAAGGCAACGCGCTGGAATGGAGTGACCATTGGGTAGTACGCCGCGACCATTATGACGTTAATGATTGGCGTCGAAGGTTGGCAATTGACGCCGTGAAAAAAGAACTCGAAAGCCTAGCACGAGACCAAAACCGAGTAGTGGATTTAAACCCTGATGGACGTTTTTATGATGCTTATATCTGCACGACGGGCCATGTGAAGAGTTCCACCGGGGGAGATTTTCAAGGTGAACATTGCGAGAAGTGCGGGGCCAAATGTATTGACGAGTGCCCAGCCTGTCAAACGCCAATAAGGGGACGAGTTTACAAGTCAACGGTTGCTGGCTACATACGACCTGAGTTCTGTCACCAATGTGGAAAACCATACCCCTGGATGCACGAACGATTGCAAACGGCGAGGGAACTACTGGACTATGAAAAGGAAATACCCGAGATCGACCGCTAACGGCTTTGGGCTGACCTTAATTACGTGTTGGCGGACCCGAAATCCGAGTTAGTTTCCGCCAAAAAGAAACTCATATTTCATAGGCTCGAAAAAGTCGGACAGTACACGCGTGACTTCGTGATAGAACTACTGGCTAAGATAGGCGCTGAGACTTTGAAGCCGTGATCTTTTCTTGCTGTAGCGTGAGCATAAAACGAATGTTCGCCTTTACTTCGCTTTTCAATTCAGCTACAATCCTTTCCATGGTTACAACAAAAGGAGTTTTCCTCTCCCTCGCAGCAGTTGTTTTTTTCAGTGTTCCGAGCGTTGCGCAGCAAGCAGCGATGTCTGCTCACCCCAAGCAAGTAAAACAGGGCGAGCAAATTTTGATCGACGTTACGATTAATCCCGCGCCGAATGTGGCGGGCCGCCTTTATGTTTTTGCATCGCCTGTTGGTGAAAAGGCGATGAATTATAGCGGAGCCGGGGGAATAAGTCCGGGCAAAACTCAGGCCGAACTCGGAATAAACATTCCAATTGACGGAAAGCTCGGAGAATGGAAAGTTGAGGGCGTTCGATTCCAACCAGAGAACTCCCCGGAAAAGGAACTTACAATCTCGGGGAATATAAATTTTGAAGTAGTCAAGCGCGAGACAATTCTGCCCTCGACAGCCGATGTACAGGTCAAATAGAGGAGCGATGGTCCGCCGCGCTACACCACCATCGAAGCCCGCCGATTGGCCCCATGAAAAGACATTGGCCGTGCTTAAGAGACAGCTAGCTTCACTGGACACGATGCGCGGCAAGAACTATCAGGAAGCGGAGAACGAGGAGGATGAATGGCAAAACCTCACGCTAAACGTCCTCACGCACGGCTTCGGAGAGGATAGCAATAACGTCAGGGGCTTCTACAGCGCGAGGTCTTCTGGTGAGTACTACATGTCGCCGTACGGAATGGCTCCGGGGCATATTCAGAGTAACTTTATAAAGAGGATCGATGCTTTCACTTCGCTCCTAAAAAGCAGTATTGCCGAGTTGCAATTGATGCTGCCGGAGCAGGAGATTACCGGTGCATACGGCGCTGGAGATGATTACGCCTTCTATCGGGACCTTAAGATCATCATTGGCTTCGCGCAGCGGGAGTTGTTTGTCATTGACAATTATCTTGACTCGCAACTTTTCGACGTTTACATGGAGAACTTATCTTCGTCCGTCAGAGTGCGAGTTCTGACGCGCGGCGTGGTGCCGTCATTAAAAGCGGTAGCAGACAAATTCGCTAAACGCGGTGACTTTGAGTTGGGCGCGAGTAATGGCGTGCATGACCGCGTGGTTTTCCCGGATGACAGATGTTTCGTTATTGGCTCGTCCATCAAAGATGCAGCCGTTAAGAGACCAACCTATATAGTGGAGCATTCGGCAACGGGAATGCGGGACATTTACGAAAAAGAGTGGCAAAATGCGGCGCTGATAATACGGAGCTGACGCCAAAATTTTTGTGTTAATTTGTGCTACGAAGTTGCACATCCTGCTCATCTAGGACTTCTAGCACATCGTGAAATCAGTAACTTAGTTTGTTTGCAATACTGATTTTTCTTCGACTCCCACTCGGTTCCGCCATACGAACCGCAAATGTCCTAAAAAAGCTAGCCGTAGTTGCTCCAGACTCGCCGTTGTACATCCCCGGTTTTTTGACGGCGGTCGGCGATCCTGAGTTTCCCTGAGCCGATCCACTGATTCCAACCAGTATCAGTCCCGCCACAACCAGGCAGGTGGCGATAGCTTTTGTGACCAATTCCGCCGGACTGAAATCTTCCTGCAGCCACGCCGGCTTCAATCTCGTCAGTAACCACGCGCCAAAAAAGATGATTACGTAGCGCACTCCTGAAATCGAATCCACTAGCGCCGGATGTGCGCGGCTGATTGCATAGAAAATCAGAAACGAGCCTACTCCAGAGATGAACCGGTTAACGAAGTACCAAAATCGATTGCGCGGATTGTCGGAGCCCGATTCCGAGAAGATTTGCCTTCTCCATGAGGTCCGAACCAGCAGGAACAGCGCGCCCGCAAAGGTTCCAATCGTGAACCAGACATAGCCGCTCACGAAATTCGTCTGGTCATAAACCACTTTTTCAAGGACGTTGACCAGGCCCAACAGGCCCGAAGCAAGCAATACCGGCGGGAGAACTTTCCGCCAAGGTAGCTTTTCGGAGAAAAGCATGACAAAGCCGCCGCCCGTCATCAGCGCGAAACCAATCAGTTGCGTGCCGCCCAGTTGTTGTGAAAGCAGAGCAAATGCAATAGCAACTGTTGCTACCGGGGAAAAGCCGCCCATAATGGCGAGGGTCTCAGAAGCCTCTCCTCGCTTTAATGCAGCGTAGTAGAAAAAGACACCTGTCAGATGGATGACGCCTGCAAAAAACGCCAGGCTTGCTAATGACAGTGACGGAGATCTGTATCCGAACGGAACCAGCAAGACCCCGAACACGCTCATGCTCCCCAACCAGAACACATAACTGAACAGGTTCTTCGTGCCGGGTCGTTTAAGCAGGACCTTGTCCCACACGAGCGAAATGCCAATCAGGCCGTGCGCAATGACGGCTACAAAAACGCCATTCTTGACAAAGTCGAACAAGGCTTCCACTTCGATGCTTATGGTTTGGTCACAGAAGAGCAATCTCTTCGAATGGGCTTGTGAGGTCAACGGGCAGGTTTAAAAGCCGGGGTTGGCATCTAAAGCTCAAACGAATGCACTGGTTTTATGAGACCGTCCGCCACGTTTTGACTTCCTGGGGTTACTGGGCGCTGCTGATTGGGTTGTTCGGTGAAAGCATGGGTCTGCCGCTGCCGGGCGAGACATTGTTGATGTTCGCCAGCTTTCTCACTCACAAGCAGACCGGCTTGCAAGTGCAATGGGTAATTCTCATATCCATCGCTGCGGCGGTCATGGGGGACAATCTCGGCTACTACCTGGGACATCGCTTTGGGTCCACGTTCATCCGCTGGTTCAAAAAACTTCTTCGGTTAGACGACAAGGACATAAATGCCGCGAAGAACCTTCTCGCCAGGCATGGCGGCAAAACCATTTTCTTTTCACGTTTCATCTTCGGCTTAAGAACCATTGCGGGCCCTCTCGCGGGAAGTTTCGGCATGGAATGGCGCAGTTTTTTCAAATTCAATTTGATGGGAGCCGCGACCTGGGTCGGAGTGATGGTATTCGCCGGGTATGAGTTCGCCAGCCAATTTGATTCGCTCCTGGGCTACATCGAAAAAGCGAGTTGGGCGGTTGCAGCAGGTCTGTTCCTGATGGGATATCTTATCTGGCGGCGCGAAAAGCATCACTTCGCAAGGGGCCACCAAAAGGCTGCATAGCCTCATCCGCTAAGCTTCCGCCTTTGTACTTCAGGCGATTTGCATACCGGCAAGTTATTTCACTTCGCCGGCTCGTCCACCCGCAAAATTCGATCACCTTTCACATCGTGCAGGATTTGAACGATTCCGCTCGGCCAATGAATCTCGATTTCACGAGCGGTAGAGTCCCGGCCCAGTCCGAAGTGCACGCGCTTGTCGCTTGAGGAAAGATAACTGGAAGCAGTACTCACAGTGGCGTATTGCGGTCCTTGTGAAGTCACAATCTTTACCGAGGAACCAATCGCATCTCGGTTGCTCTTGTGTCCAATCAGGTTCAACGTCAACCAGTGGTTGTTTGTCTCAGTTTCGTTGTGAAGAATGTGCGCGGGGCCTCCGTTTTCGGTGACGACTGCATCAAGACGGCCGTCGTTATCTATATCTCCAGTGGCCATGCCGCGACTCGCCCAGCTTTTATGGAACACCTCTCCCGATTCCGCGGAAACGTCGACGAAACCATGGCCCGTATTCCGTGCCAGCAACATGGGCTCGCGATACCGCAGTTGCGGATAAGTTAGTTCAACCGTATCGAGCACGTGTGCCTGGCCGACCAGCAAGTCCTTCCAGCCGTCGTTATCGTAGTCAAGAAAGCGCATGCCCCAGCCCGAGTGCAGCAGAGTCATTGCGCCCAGCCCGGAACTATCCGTCGCATATCCGAACGTGCCATCCCCGTTGTTTCGGAATAGCGCGTACTTCTGGTATGCGAGATCGGTGATAGCAAGGTCAGCTAAACCATCGTTGTCATAATCCGCAAAATCGACGCCCATTCCAGCAAAGACGTGCCCATCGCCGTCAACACCGACGCCGGATAATAATGCAACTTCCTCGAAAGTACCATCGCCCTTGTTCTGGTAGAGCTGCTCTGGAACCGAGTCATTGGCGATAAAGACATCAATATGCCCATCGCCATTGAAATCTGCGATTGCAACGCCTAATCCCTTTCCAGGCTTATTGAAGCCAATCTTCTGCCCGACTTCGGTGAAATGGCCGTTTCCATCGTTGTGGTAGACAAGCGGCAGGATTGCCTGAAATTGATCTGGATGACAGAATGACCGGTAGCCCGCTTTCTTTTCTCCGCACCAGATGTCGGCGAAGTCCCACTGCAAATAACGCAACACGATCAGGTCCAGCAGGCCGTCGCCATCCAGATCGACCCAGGCAGCACTAGTGGACCAACCGCTCCCGGAGACACCTGCCTTCGCAGTGACATCTGTGAAGGTGCCATCGCCATTGTTGTGATACAGGTGGTTTCCGCCATAGCTGGTCACAAACAAATCTTCATATCCATCGTTGTCGTAGTCGCCGACAGCCACACCCATTCCATATTCGGCGCCTCTGAGGCCGGCTTTATCGGTAACGTCCTCAAATGTTCCATCCGCTTTCTGATGGTATAGGCGGTTCCAGTATTTGGAGCCCGTCTTTTGAGGTACGGCCCCGAGTGGACTCGGATCGTTAATTTCGGCTCCATTAACGAGAAACAGGTCGAGTCGACCATCATTGTCGTAGTCGAACAGTGCCACGCCCGAGCCCATGGTTTCGATCAAATATTTCTTCGAGGTGTGCGGAGCTGCGTGTTGGAAATCCACGCCTAGCGCGGAGGTCACGTCTACGAATTTCGCTGGAACAGAAGTACTCTTCCGTGTCGGACTTTGCTGCGCCTGAGCTGCAAATCCGGCGGTAAACAACATGAGAAATGCCGCGATTCCGGATGAAAAGCATCGACCATTGCCTCGGTGGCAGCCGTAATGTGAAACAACATTCATCCGTCGATAGTTCAACGCACAGCTTGAGGAGTTCTAATAATAAAAGCCGCACCCTGGGAAATGTCCATGGTCCAGAAACTTTCGAAAGTTCTCTAAAGCCGGCAGTCGCGCCATTTCCGAGTGATAGACTCACCGTTATATGCAAGACCTCTCCACATATCATCGTCCGGTGGGCACGCTACTCAGTCCGCAGCTACGGGCTGACCCTGATTCGTTCCGGCTCACCGACGAGCAGCTCAGCTTCTTCAACGAAAGCGGATATGTCAGCGGGATTCGAGTCTTCACAGATGAGCAGGTGGAAACGCTGCGAAAGGAATTGGCCGATTTGGCCGATCCGAAATACCCCGGGCACGAGCTTTTTTATGAATACCACTCCAACGAGTCGAGCGCTCCAGACCACATACTGTTCCATGCGCTAGGCGCGTGGCGAATTACGCCTGGCTTTCATGACCTGCTCTGGAATCCGGCATTCACGATTCCAGCGTCGCAGTTGCTCGGCGGCCCGGTCCGATTTTGGCACGACCAGCTGTTCTGTAAGCCCGCGCATCACGGGGGCGTTGTCGCCTGGCATCAAGATTATTCCTACTGGACGCGGACCCAACCACTCGCACACCTTACCTGCTGGATTGGCCTGGATGACTCCACTCGCGAAAACGGGTGTTTGCAATATATCCCCGGAAGCCATCGCTGGCCTGATCTCCCGATCACCGGATTAGCAGGGAATATGGAGGCTATTGATGCCGTCTTGAACGTCGAACAACGGCGCCAGTTCGATGCCGCGGTTGCGGTCGAGCTCAGGAAGGGTGAAGCTTCATTCCATCATCCTCGTCTGGTGCACGGATCATTTGCCAACCACTCCGGCCGCGCGCGGCGGGCTACGGTCATCAACGTTATGCGAGATGGTGTACGCTCTGCAACTAACGAACCCCTGCTCCACGGAGTGCCTCTAATTCCGAGTGGCGAGAAAGTGGACGGCCAGTTTTTTCCTCTTCTTGGGCAGGCGCGCTGAGTCACTAAAGACGTCGAACGCTTTTGACCCACGATAGCAATTCATCGGCAGTCATAAAATTCAGAATCCGCTCTTTCGCGATACCAGCCTTGACGGCCGCCGCGAGGGAGTAATCCATGAAACGAAGCTGGAGCGGATCGTGGGAGTCTGTACCTAGAGAGATCCGACAGCCCGCCTTTTTAGCAACCTTGAGCAGGTCAAGGCTGAGGTCCTGGCGATCAGGATAACCATCAATTTCCAGGGCTTTGTCCAGTTCGGCTGCAACACCGAATACCCTCTCCCAATCTGCCTTTAGGCCCAATCTGAAGTTGTAAATACGCCCGCGCGGATGGCCCAGAATTTGAATATCGCGATTGTGTAGGGCAGAGACATATCGCTGGGTTTGGTCTTCCTTCTTGCGTAACGCCGAATGGAAGCAGCCGAGCACTACGTCGAGACGATCGAGTGAGCTGGGGTCCATATCACCCGCACCGGCAGGGCTCAGGTTCAACTCGATCGAGCGGAGCACCTGAAATCGAACACCTTCTGACCGCAGTTTTGCATTGACCGCTGCGATCTCTCGAGCCTGCTGCTGCAATTGTTCCTCATCAATCCCGCCGGCGATTTTTAAACCTTTTGAGTGATCGGTGATTGCAATGAACTGATATCCGCGTTCGAGAGCGGCTCTTGCCATGTCTTCAATTGAGCCTGAGCCATCACTCCATACCGTGTGCATCTGCAGATCACCCTTGAGGTCATGAGTCCAATCCAGCTTCTTCATCAGTATTGTTTTTGCCTGGGTAACGCTTAAGAAGTTCGCTCGAATCTCGGCAAGCTTTGGAATAACGGGAGGTTCTTCGATCCAAGACTGGATGATGCGACTCAGCGTGGGGCCCACCGCAGGTAGTTCGGTCAGAGGGCGGCCATCGTGAAGCAAAATGGCGGCTTCCTCCGGCCACATTAATGTCTTGCGTGAGGCTCGCCTGAGAGCCTTTTGCAGAGGCATCTTGGCTTTCTCCGCCGCAAGTGCCAACAACTCTGCGATTTCTGAATTTGAGAGAAAACCGTTCCGACCTATACCCTTAACCTGCTGCCTGCCCACGACCCGTTTGATGTTCAGTACGCTCGTCGGGATCAATGGAACATATGAGCATCAGGTTGCGCCGTGCGGACCGGGAACTCCCAATTGTTCAAGATGAAGCAGCAAATCAGCCGGATCGTCATATACGCGAAATGCGCCGGCACGTTCCAACTCTTCTGGCCCAGAACCGCCAGATAGTAAGCCAACCCCCAGCGCACGCTTGCGTACTGCGGCGAGCAAGTCCCAAACGCTATCGCCCACCACAATGCAGTCTTCCATCGAAACACGAAGGCGGTCGGCAGCTAGAACGAAGGCGTCGGGGGCAGGTTTCGTCTTGTTGACGTCGTCCCCAGTTATGACTGGCACCCCTTTCGGTATGCGTAGCGGTTTCAGCAAACGCTTCGTGTGTTTCGCATTTCCGGTAGTGGCGATTGCCCAGCGTGCCTTAATCGAAGACAAATGCGCAAGCAGATCTTGAGCGCCGGGCAAGGGTTTAAGACTTGGAATGCGCTTCGAAAACTCTGCGGCATGAAGCTGCTCGAGCTTTTCGATCTCGCCCTTGCGCAAGGCATTCCGTTTAATTTCGCGGAACAATTCAGAAATAAACGATTGCCCACTCATTCCGATGCGGCGATGCAGCTTCCATTGGGGGATTACAATCCCCACCGTCTTTAGTGTTTTTGACCACGTTTCGACGTGCTCGTAAACGGAGTCGATAAGAGTGCCGTCAACATCGAACAGAAACGCCGGAAGATCGGACAGTCCATTATGAGAGCTCATCGAGGCCTGAATTGCACGTTAGAGATTAGCCGATGGTCATCGACCAAACATCTAGATGCGAATGCAATAAGAAACGTGGTGGAGCACACGACGGTTGCAACACGAATGCGGCCGGATGGAAGTAACAAGTCGAAAAATTTGCCCTTGCATTCACTGACGCAATGCAGTCACTTAGCATCAAATGCAACAGAATTGGTGCAGTGCGATTCGGCCTATGAGCGAAGCGTCGGAAAGAACATTGCTGCTATTGAAAGAGTTGGCGCTCCTGAAAGAACAGGATGGCGGGAAACCCCGCTTCCAAGCGGCCGAACGTCGCAAACGGCGGAAAGAAATCTCAAAAGAACTGAAGCAAATAGCGACTGAAAAAGAACACGAAACCGACTAGGTACTCACTTCTTATCGCCAAGATGCATCCGGCCTAAGAGCTTCCGCAGACTCCGATCTCTCTCCGAAATGCACCGTGTTAAAATTCGTGCCAGAAGGCGAAGGAGTTTTCAAATGGTAAAAGTATTGCGTTGCTCTGATGTCATAGGCAATTGTGACTTCGTAGCCAAGGGCGAATCGGAACAGGAGATATTGCAGCAAGCCTCTGAACATGCGAGGACTGCTCACAACCTTCACGAGATCACGCCCGAGGTGGCCGACAAAGTGAAGTCCGCCATTCGCGACGAAGCTGCATAACGGAAATGGCCCGAAGAACCGGCGGCACTAGTTAGACATGGGCCGGTAAATAGTCCAGGCCTTCTCGCGGGCTAATTTTTCCAGGTCTGGATTGGGGTTGACCGCTATAGGATAACGGGCGAGCGTCAGCATTTCTGCATCCCACCGTGAATTACCGAAGGCCACATCCGGTACGTTGCCAACTACTTCGAGTATCGCTTTAGGTTTTCCTGGTCCGGAAGGCATTCTGATGAGCTTATCCGTGATGATTCCATCTCTAACCTCGGCCGAGCCGGCGAGAATATTCTCTGGAGCAATACCCACGAACGACATCGCTTCACAAATCACCCACTCGTTAGTCGATGAGACCGCCCATACATCGCAACCGCTGTCGCGAAGTTGTGCAACCAAATCCTTCATCTCGCGGAAGATCCTATGGAGAAAGTTTTGCTCGAAGAACTCGCGAGCCAGCCTGAGCACATCAGATTCCTTCAGCCCTTGATGCAGAGTCACCATCTCCCCGCACATGTCGTGCTCACTGACTTTGCCTTCCCGGTAGTCGGTATAGCGAGCTCGGGCCCATCGTATAACATCATCGGAGACCACTTTCCGCTTCAACTCCCAGTCGAAGAAGCCCTCGCCGGCATCGCCTGACCAAAGGGTGCCGTCGCAATCGAAAACGGCCAGCTTAGGGCCAAGAGATAAAACAGACTCAATGAGATTGTGGTGTGGGGTCATGCTCTCTCTTCCTGAGAAATATTGGCGTAGTCCTCAGGCGTATTCAGATTCAGGGCAACTCGCGCATCGTCGACCGGGACGTAAGCGATTCTCGACTCACACTCGTGCTCAATATCCCGTGCATTAGCCGTGGCAGTTGCCCGAAGAAATACCTCGATCATCTCTCTGCCAATCAGAATTGGATGGCCATGTTTCCCCTCCGATTCGGGGATCACCGCCCAAACATGTCGGTCTCGGTCATCAAATGCCGATATCAGTTTGGCCAGGGTCGATGGTAAAGGTGGCGGGCGGTCAACCAACGTAATCATCGCCGTATCTCGCCCTCGATTCAGCACCTCACGCAAGCCCACTTGAAGGGAACTGAATTGTCCCAGTTCCGGGTTTGAATTCCTGACGGCAAGAGCTCCAGCGCTGTCGATCATGGGACGCAGGCGCGTTTCATTCTTGCCGACAACGACAATGACCAGATCACAGAAACGTGAAAACGCTTCAATGGCACTGGAGAGCAGAGTCCCAGAGAATGACGCCTGAATCGGCCGGAAAGTCGAAATTTGCTTCCGTTCCGGGTGCGATATTTTGGTACGGATAGGGGGCCACGGGAGCAAGGCCTTGTCGCGCCCCATCCGCGTAGATTCGCCAGCCGCCAGAATGACTCCGTAGAGTCCCATTGCTAACCTGGCAATTCGCCGTTCAGCAGCTTGTTCAGGTGATCCGGCTGGCAACGAACACCAACGAAAAAATGTCCGAACTGCGCATAAACGGCACTGACTTCATCAAATCGCATTTCATAAATTAACTTTTTGAAAACCAGTGGATCATCGGCAAACAAATCCACTCCCCATTCCCAATCGTCAAAGCCGATGGAACCTGTGATGATCTGCTTCACCTGGCCCGCGTAGCGACGTCCAACAAGCCCATGTTCATTCATCTGGCGCGCACGCTCTTCGATCGGCAATGTGTACCAGTTCTTCTCTTCGCCCCGCCGGCGATCCATAGGATAAAAACAAACGTAGCGGGAGGCGGGAATATCTGGAAACAAGCGCGGGCGCATCGCCTCCCGTTGGCGGTCAAGCGTTTCAGCTACTGCTCGTTTCCATTCTTCGGAATAAGGTTCAATGCCGCGGTCGAGCAGTTCGCGATAGGTTTTCAGGCTTGACTCATACAGTCCCAGCTCAATCACCGACAAATAGGAACTTGCAGGTTCCAGGAATTCGTTCAACCCGATTTGCGCAAGTTGAATTTCTGCCCGATTCAACTCGTCGAACGATTGCCGAAAGTGGACCAGCATCAGGTCGCCTTTGTGCCCTAGCAGTGAATAGAGAGCGGATTGTGCTGAGTTGCTCTGTCCCCATTGTTCAAGCAGGAGCGCAATTTCTTCAGTGATCTTGACCTTTCGCTCTGGGGCGAGCTCCCGCCATCGAGACCAGCGAAACCGGAACATCTGGTGCAATACGCTGTAACCCTCAACGGTAAGCGGGACTGGGGGAACTTGGTCTGTGAGTGCCGCCGAGCGGATTGTACGGGAAGCAATCATTTCCGGTTGCTTGCTTATTCTATCGTTTACTTTGAGTTCGCAAAAAGATTTAGGCGCTTCTTCCTAAGAAGGTCGGGCCTCTTTTGGAAGTGGGTACGAGCGGCGTCGGGATACCTAGGGAAGCCCCAGCGCCGCGTTTCATGGATCTATGCTCCCGGTTTGCAGGTAGCAATTCTTCCAACGCCATTTGGCCATGGGGAACGGTCCGGCACTTTCATCGGCAAAATCGTATTTGGAACTCACCATGCGCGCGAGAGTACAAGGGTAATGACTGCGCCACGAAACGCAAAGTGCCAATGCGGCATCGATATCGCCAGGAAGGCGAAAATTCTCGCTAAAAGGATTGACAAGATTTCTCTTTCCAGCACATTCTCAAATTATGAATTCGATCGCCCTGACTGAACTTCTCGGTGCGGCTGTTACGGATGGATCGGGCAGCCAGGGCGGCCGTGTGCGCGGGGTTGCTATCGCTCCTGCCGAAGACCGTGTTCATGTTTCCACGCTGATCGTCCGTACAAAGCAAGGCGAACGCCTGCTGCCATTTTCTGAAGTGTCGTCACTGAACGGGGGAGTGAGAGCAAGTTCTCCAGCTTCGAAGTGGCACTCAGTCAATGGTGAAGGCCTTTTACGCCTTGAGCGCGATCTTCTGGATCAGCAAATCATCGACGTCCACGGCCGCAAGGTTGTTCGGGTGAACGATGTCGACCTCTACCCGGAAACCGAGAATGGTCATGTACGGCTGAAAGTTGCTTCCGTCGATGTTGGCGCCCGGGGGGCGGTCCGCCGGCTGCTAAAAGGTGTCGTTCCGATGAATGCGCTAAAGCTGGCGCTGCAGCGAATACCACCACGCTTGATTCCTTGGGAATTCGTGGATCTCATCGAAACCGATCCGGCTCGCAGAGTAAAGCTAAAAATTTCACACGAGCGCCTGGCAAAACTACATCCCGCCGATATTGCCGACATTATTGAAGAGCTCGCACCAAGCGAGCGTACAGCCGTCTTCCAATCGCTGGACCAGGAAGTTGCCGCCGGAGCTTTGGAAGAGGTCCAGCCGAAGGTTCAGAAATCCATTGTTCAGTCGCTTGATTCTGAACGGGCCGCTGAAATCGTGGAGGAGATGAACCCGGATGCGGCCGCGGATTTGTTGGCCGATCTGCCCGACGAGCGCACCTCAGAGATCCTGCAGGAAATGCAGCCCGAGGAGCGGGAGGAAGTTGCCGAACTGCTCGAATTCCGCGAAAACACCGCCGCTGGCCGTATGAATACTGAGTACCTGGCTCTCGCCTCCGACGCTACGGTCAATGATGGCATTGAGGCGCTGCGCAGCTACGAAGGCGGGGTGGAAACCATTCACACGATTTACCTCGTCGATGGAAACGGCAAACTCACGGGAGCGGTTCCGCTGGCCAAAGTGGTGTTGGCCGACTCCGGCGAAAAGCTTTCGTCGTTAGCGACTGAGCCATTGATCTCATGTCACGCCGGCGCCCGCGAGAAGGAAGTCGCAGAGCTATTCGACAAATACAACTTAGTTACGCTTCCGGTAGTCGAGGATGCGGGAATCCTCACTGGAGTGATTACCTCCGACGACGTAATCAGCTTATTACGCGCGAAGTTGTAATGGGGCTTCTCGGGCCGAGTATTCCCCGCTAGAAAAAACTAATCTTTCCGGACACTTTGGTCTGTTCAAATTTGCCTATATACGTTTATTCTGATTTCGCATTGGGTTTGATGGTTATGTCTGCTCAGAGCGCGAATTTAATTTGTGAAGACCCGGATCCCGACCCCTCTGTGGGATCTCTGAAGGCGTGCAATGGCAACTTGGGTGAATTCGGCTCAGACGCAAAAGCGTCCTCGAAAACCACGCAGGCGTATGCCTTTGCGGTCTGCGAAATTTCGCCTGCTCGCATTCCTGGCGATCTTTGGACCAGGGTTCATCACCGCCAACGTCGATAACGACCCCGGCGGCATTCTTAGCTATTCCCAGGCAGGAGCAAAATTCGGATACGCGCTTCTTTGGACCCTCGTTCCCATCACAATTGCCTTGATCATCGTCCAGGAGATGGCGGCGCGCATGGGTGCCATCACCGAGAAGGGTCTCTCCGATCTCATTCGCGAAGAATTTGGCCTGCGGGCGACAGTTTTCACAATGCTGATTCTGGGCATGGCTGATTTTGGCAACATTATGTCGGAATTTTCTGGTGCCGCAGCCGGCATGGGCCTTTTTGGTGTCAGCAAGTACATCACTGTTCCAATCGCAGCTGTTTTGGTCTGGGTTTTAGTGGTTGGCAACTCATACAAGCCAGTTGAGCGAATTCTGATCGGTTTTTCGCTTATCTATTTCACCTACGTCGTGTCGGCGTTCCTGGCCCACCCAGACTGGAAAGCCGCCATTCATGACACGGTTGTGCCCAGCGTCACCAAAAGCTCCGAATACTTGGTAATGGTGATCATGCTGATAGGCACCACGATCACTCCATGGATGCAGTTCTACTTGCAAGCTTCGATCGTGGAGAAGGGGATCGGTAAAAAACAGTATGCGCTCAGCCGCTGGGATGTGATCCTGGGCTGCATCATTACCGATGTCGTTGCTTTTTTCATTGTGCTCGCATGTGCCGCCACATTGTACGTATCAGGAATTCACAACATCACCGATGCGTCCGACGCCGCCGCCGCACTGAAGCCACTGGCGGGACAATGGGCGTTTCTCTTGTTTGCAATTGGCCTGGTGAATGCCTCCCTTTTATCGGCGGCAATTCTTCCCTTGGCGACTGCCTATAACATTTGCGAAGGTTTGGGCATCGAGTCTGGGATAAACAAGAAGTGGTCGGAAGCTCCAGGCTTCTATTGGCTTTACACGCTGCTCATTGCCTTTGGTGCAGGCGTTGTTCTGCTGCCCGGGATACCTCTTCTAAAAGTCATTCTTTACTCGCAGGTCGTGAATGGGATTTTGTTGCCGTTCCTGCTGATTTTTATGCTGATCTTGATCAACAAGAAAGAGGTCATGGGTGAATATAGAAATTCCAAGCCGATCAATGTGCTCGCCTGGTCAACCTGCGGCATCCTGATCGTGTTGTCTCTGTCATGGTTCTGGACCACAATTACAGGGCACTGATGGCTAGAGTCGCCGATCGCTGCACGTGAGATGACCTTAGAACGCCATCAGTACCACGCCCGCCGCCACGAAGAGCGCCGCAGCCCAGCGGCGGCTATCGACGCGCTCGCGCAGGAAAAACTTTGCAGCGATTGCGTTGGCGACAAAGGTAAGCGAAGCGGCAGCGGGGCCGACCAGGCTCACGTCGTTCCATGAGAGCCCAAAAAGCAGGCTGTAAAAGGAAATCGCCATACATCCGACGCCCAACAGGAAGAATTTGTTCCTTAGCACCAACAGTGCCACGAAGCTGAGGCCGCGTTTACGACGAAGCGGCCCCACGTCGCCGATCTGCTTCATTGCGCGAGAGAGCAGTACGTCACCCGCGCTTGACGAGAGCACAATTGCGAGAATGGCCAGCCAGCCGTTGAGATTACTGATCGCATGTCGAATCACAGCTGGCGCTCCGTGGCGAGATCATCACTTCGGCGACGAGGTGGACGGCGGGTTAACTCCGGCCCGCTTGTAACAAACCCGACGCCAGCTGAAACCAGAGCAATTCCCAGCCAGCGCGTCACGCTTACGTTTTCATGAAGGGCAAATCGCGCGATGAGGGCCAGCAGCACATAACCGAGGGAACTGGCCGGGAGCACGTAAGTTAAGTCTGCAAATGATAGAGCGGTCATGTAAGTGGCGAAGAAGCCGAGCAAGAAAACAATTCCAAGGCCGACCCAGGGATTTGTTATTGTCAGCAGAAGCTCGGAAACATGTCGAAGTGAAATATTTCCAACTTGCTTCATTCCATAGGAGAGCAGGGAATCCCCGACCGGGGCAAACACAGTAACTCCGGCGAGTGTCAGGTACTTGCGAACAGTCACGAGACTCTAAACCTGGACGGTTTCCTGCGGCTGAGGAGTGGAAGATTGCGGTTTTCCGTCGGATATGTCCTTGACCATCTTGTTTCGCATAGATCGCACCTTCAGGAATGTCTTGGCCTCTTTATACAGCCTCTTTCGGTCATCAGAGTGGAACGCGGCCTTCCTTAAGATGCGAAATATAGCTCTCGGGCGGAAGTAGTACTCGTCATAGAAGCGGTGCACGGAATGCAGAATCTCGTTGGCGGGGAGGCCCGGATACTCGATGTGGGCCAATTGATGACCCCCATCGTCCACCATGTTCCCCTTGACCATAAAATTATTTTTCACGGCGAAATCATAAAGCTCGGTTCCCGGATATGCGTGAGCAACGGAAACCTGGATGGTCTCGACATCCAATTCCTTCGCGAACGCAATTGTGTTCTGAATCGTCTCCCGGCTTTCGCCTGGCAAGCCAAGAATAAAATCACCGTGGATTACAAGCCCAAGCTTATGGGCATCTTTCGTGAACTGGCGCGCGCGCTCAAGGGTTGCGCCTTTCTTAATGTTCTTGAGGATCTGCTGATCGCCAGACTCGTAGCCGACGATCAACAGACGGCAACCCGCCTCGCGCATTGCTTTTAGGGTTTCGTAATCTGTCGTCACTCGCGACGTGCATGACCAGGTCATCCCAAGAGGCTTGAGCTTCGCACACAACTCGACTGTACGGGCCTTCTGGATGTTGAAAGTATCGTCGTCGAAGAAATATTCCTTCACATAAGGCCAGTACTCCCTCGCCTTTGCCATTTCGCGTGCTACGTCATCGGTTGAGCGCTTCCGCCATGCATGCCCGCTTGTCGTTTGCGGCCATAAGCAGAACGTGCACTGGGCCGGACAGCCGCGGGTAGTGTAAAGCGACACGTACGGATGAAGAAGAAAAGGAACGTTATAGCGGCGTACGTCGAGATCGCGATGATAAACGTCAGTCACGTGCGGCAGTGAATCAAGATCCTGAATCTGTGGCCTGTCTGGAGTATGCGCGACGGATCCGTTCTTGCGATATGAAATCCCCAGAATGTCTTCCACAGGCGTGCCTTCAGCAAATTCCTTTACTGCGTAATCGAATTCTTTACGAACTACGAAATCAATTGCACGGCCCTCGCGCAAGGACCTTTCCGGCAGCACGGTGACGTGGGGCCCTACAAAGGCAATTTTGATCTTGGGATTGGAATCCTTTATCCGTTCCGCCAGACGGATGTCACCTGGAAATCCTGGAGTGCTGGTGTAAAGCACCAGGAACTCGTATTCCTTTGCAATGTTAATGGTCTCTTCCGCCGAGACGTAGTGCGGCGGTGCATCGAGTAACCGGGCGCCTTCCAGCATCCCAGTCGGGTACGCGAGCCACACCGGATACCAGTAGGACTCGATTTCGCGAGTAGCTGGCCAGCGAGAACCAGCTCCTCCATCAAAATTTTCAAACGAAGGAGGGTTCAGGAACAGTGTCTTTAAAGGCATAAATATCAGGTTCTTATCTTAACATCCGAGGCTGAAGGTGGCACGAACTCACGTATCCAGTAGATCACCCATCCGACATAAAGGAGCGGGTCAGTACGAAGAGGCTTGGTCACCCCAGCATACTAGGTGAGCGCTGCGGGAACAAAACCTTTAGCTTAAACGGTAGCCAGGAGCAGTGGAATAGCTGAAAATAGGCAGTCGTCAAAACCCACTACTTACCTTGGTCGACCCACGACTGCAACTCACCCGTCCCGCGTAGCAGGCCGATGCGAGCCCGCAGCAACTCAAAATCCGCGTCTTGCAGAGCATTGTACTTTTCAGATAATTCCGCCCGCGCTTGAGCACCGTTTTCGATTGTGGCAGTTCCAGAGTTCACACGGATCTGAACAGCGTCAACATTCGACTGTGCGATTTCGTACTCCAACTCGGAAACTTTCTGTGCCGCTTGCAACTGCTCTATCGAGTGCTGCAGCTTAAGCGTCTGCTGCGAGACCTGGTTCTTCGTAGATTCGACGTCTTTTTTTGCGCGAATAGCGTCGGCATCAGCGACTTCAGCGTGAGCGTGTTGAGAAAAATTGAGGAAGGGAAACCGAAGCACGACTCCTACACTGGCGTTGTTTTGTTCAAACGCGCGAGGCTGAAAAAATTGGGCCCAGTTGTTGAACTTGGCGAGTAGCGCATATTGCGCGGCAAAATCGGCCGTTGGCCACGAAGAACGGTGTTCAGCGCGAGCTCGAAAGGTTTCCGCAATGGCATGCTGCTGAGCAAACAAAACTGCCGGATTTGTTTGTTCGGCTCTTTCAATGTCGTCGTTTTTCGGCTGCATCTCGGGAAGCGAAGGTACAGAATCGGGATCAGTTTGCAATGAATTCTCAGGGACCCCGGTCAGCTGGGACAAACTTGCGCGCAACAGATCAATTGCGCCCTGCGCTTGAGTAATTCTTAAGTATGCGCGTGCCGCCACGAGTTGTGATTGCTTGCCGGCCTGTTCGCTATCCACTCCGGCCTTCACCCGCTGATCGACCAGTTCTTGTGTTTTGAGAGCATCTTCGTACTGCTGACGCAAAGGAGCTATTTGTTTCTGCCACTTCAACAGCTCCAGGTAAGTGAGAACCGTGTCCTGGGTGACCTGATTTTTTCGGTCTTTGTTTTCTTCAGCCATGGCCCGGTTTTCTGAGCGCGCAGCCTGTATGAAATCGTGCAATGCCGGATTGAACAAAGGTGATTGTGCAGTAACGTTAAAGAGTGACGGCGCCGAGCCCTCAAGCGACAGCGGATATCCCCAGGTGTCGCCAAGTCCGGACCCTACCATCACTTGCGGTAGGTAAGCGTTTTTAGCCTCCCGATAAGAGGCAAATGCTCGTTGCTCGTCTGCGGCGGCTTGCTCTGATGCCGGACTGTGGGCGACGGCAAGCTGAACGGCGCGCTTAAGCGTTAGTATCTCCGCAGAGGCTGAGTTTGTGGCAGCGAAAAAAAGGCAAACAACAGAAAAACAGCACACGAACATCTGGACCAGACCTAAGGTAGTCTTCATGTGTCCCACCTTCGATGTGCGATCACTGGTTGATTTTACCGAGGACGCAGATGGCAGCAATTGGCGGTGAAGCTCAAAGTGCCCACCGGCAGGCACACTAACGGCTCACCCGCTGGAGCGCCTGTTGTGCGGGTCGGAACTCCTTAGCCATGGCCAGAGATAATTTGTATTCTGATTCCGCCTGTTTTGTCTGGCCAAGCTCTTCATGTGCATTGCCGAGAAGGAAATGCACTCGAAACGCAGGCGCCTGCTCAACTTTTCTGCTGGAGTCGAGATACGTCTCGAGTAGCTGTGCCGCCTCCGGCAAGTTTCGTTGCGTATGAATCAGAATCTCCGCGGCGTCAACGAGAGCGTCGGGACGGTCAACGGGCGCCGAGCGCACATGCGACAGTGCTTGTTCCATTGCACCGAACTGCCCGCGATGTTTGTAAAAAAGACCCAGATTAAGCCACGCACTCGCGCTACCATGGCCCGCAGTAATCGCTTCATGATACTCGCGATCCGCAATTTCAAATTCCCCGGTTTTCTCGGCAATCCGGGCCCTTACCCAATGCGCAACTGCAGGATCGAGCGATGCTAAATATATTGCCTGCTGCTCGGCCTTATCGCGACCGCCGCCGACTAAGCTCGGCGCCTCCAAATAAAACTCGGCGAGGTCGCTTCGCGCATCGATGCTCTTCGGGTTTAACTGCACCGCAGCTTCAAACTGATGTACCACCTTCTTCGCCAGCGTTACGGCTATCCAGAATTTCGACTTATCCGCCTTTTCTCCGTAAATTCTTCCGAGCCACAAATGGAACTGAGCATTAGCGGGAGCAAGCGCGACCGCCTTTTCACATTCTGAAATACCGCTGTCCCAGTCGCCGATACTGAAATAGGCGCGGCAAAGAAGGTTATGGGCCAACGCATCGTTCGGCGAAGTGTTGATCTCGCCGTGAAGAGTCGCTATTGCCTGATCGATGTTTCCGTTCGCAATGAGCGATGGGGCAGTCTCATCCGCCCCGGCTGTTGCGCCTGCAACCGCAAAGACACCCAAAATAAACATTGACAGCAAAAAACGCATTTCTATTGCACCACTTTCACTGAAAGATGATTGCTTAAAGGTTTTGAATTGACTGCGCTCAGGGCAACTCTTGCGCCCTCCTCAACTCCCGATGTGATTTCCGCCTGAGTCAAGTTCGAGATGGAGGTTTCCACGTTACGCCGCGCGAGCTGATTATTGGCCACAAGGAAAACGTACGGTTTGCCATCGTCCATCCGCAATGCCTCGCGTGGAACCGTAAGCACACCGTCGTCTTCTTTGGTCACAATCGTGACTCCCACGTTAATGTTTGGCAGTAATTTGAGGTCCTTATTGGGGACGACGCATGTGGTCTCTCCGACGTTCCGCGTACCGTGCAGCTTAACCGCCGCAGGGATGCTGCTGACGTTCCCGTTCCAGATTCGACCCGGCATCGCGTCCCACGTAACCTCAATTTTTTGGCCCGGAACCAGACGGGCCACATCGGGCTCGTCCACGTAAGCGCGCACTAAGACTTTTGAGAGATCAGCTGCCTGCAAAATAAGATCACCGGGGTTGACCCATGTTCCCGGCTTGACCGGTAATGAGTACACCACTCCATCAAATGGCGCACGGATCACGAGTTGGCGCAATACATCCTGCGCGGCGGAGTAGGCGCTCTGAGCTTGCGACTGTCGTGCCTGTACGCTTGAAATCTCGGGCTGCGAGTAACGCTCGCTCTGCTTCGATTCAAGCAGTTTCACCTGTGCTTCGGCGGTTGCAAGTTGGGCCTGGGCAGCGCGAACTTCGCCGGGAGACGCTGCACCGGTTTGCTGAAGTGTCGTAAGCGCATCGAAATTTCGCTGTGCAGCGTCGCGGTCAGCTTTTGCTTTCACCAACTGTGCTTGCAACGTAAGCAATTCTTCCTTGGTGCCGCCGTGCTCGATTGAATTCACATCTGCTTCTGAAGCGCGAATTTGCGCCAGGGCCTGTGCGGCTTGGCTTCGGGCTGTCGCGTCATCCAATTCAACTAGCAATTGGCCCTTTTTGACGTGATCTCCTTCTTTCACCAGAACCTGCTTTACTGTCGTGCCCACCGGCGCATGTGACTCAAAATTATTAATGGGTTCAACCTTGCCGTTCGTCGAGATGACGCTCCGGATGTTTCCGCGCGTGACGGTGGCGGTGATGATTGAAACCGAATCATCTCGCGACGCAAACGATCCCAATAAAATGACTGCAATAATCAAACCCGCAGCCCACAGGATCCACTGGCGCCGCGCAAAAAAGCCCACGTTTCGGCCATTTTGTGCCATTTAATTGATCTGAAATTACTCTAACACCAGCATGCACAAAGTCGGTTCGATCGCAATTAATCCTTTAGATGCTTGCCTTTCCCGAAAGTTCGAAGAAATGTAAAGCTACAATCCCCGAATGCGATCTAGGTACAATTGGACTTAATGCCAACGCAGCCCGGTTACACGCCAGAACACGCCGAAGCTGGACTCGACACCAAACTTCCGGAGATTGAGATCTGGCCAAATCAGTTTTCCGGATACGAGGTCGTAATTGACGATCCGGAGTTCACTTCTGTTTGCCCGAAGACAGGATTGCCCGACTTCGGTGTAATCACCTTGCGCTACATGCCTGACAAGAGCTGTCTCGAGCTCAAGTCGTACAAAGAATATCTCCAGTGCTATCGAAACCTCGGCATTTTTCAAGAGAACATCGTCAATCGCGTGCTTGAAGATGTAGTTCGCTGTGCCCGTCCAATCTGGGCAGAGGTGAAGGGGGACTTCCGCCCGCGCGGAGGAATTTCGACTGTCGTGCTCGCACGCTGGCCGCGTCCAAAAGCGAACGCAGCTGATTAATTATCGGCTGCCTTTTCGCATGTTATATTCCTTTCTCCCGTGTCCCAAACCAAGCTCTATCCCTGGACAGCGCTGACGCTGCTCACAGCGCTGAACCTGCTCAATTACATCGATCGCTCGGTCTTATTCGCGGTACAGCCGCTGGTTCAAGGTGAGTTCCACCTCACCAACACGCAACTTGGATATCTGACAAGCGCGTTTCTTGGTTTCTATATGGTCGCGGCGCCGTTTACCGGACCACTCGCAGATCGATATTCAAGAAAACTGATCATTATTCTGGGAGCATTCTTTTGGAGCGGATTGACTCTGCTCACCGCAGTGACGCACACCTATTGGGAGCTTCTCGTTCGGCATACGCTCGTTGGCATCGGCGAGGCAACATTTGTGACAATCGCACCGACGTTTGTTGCCGATCTTTTTCCCGAAGACAAGCGCGGACGAATCTTCGGAATTTTTTATCTCGCAATTCCCGTTGGAACAGCAGCAGGGTACATTCTCGGCGGCAAACTTGGGCCGGCCCACGGCTGGCGTTTCCCGTTTTACATCGCCGCAGCGCCCGGATTCCTGCTTGCGTTGTCTCTGCTCTTTATTCCGGAGCCGACGCGCGGACAGTTCGATTCCGTGCAGGAGACTCGAGAGCGTGGCACGGTGCTGGGCCTGGCGCGCAATCCGGCGTTCTGGACTGCGGTGCTTGGGATGGCGGCAATGACCTTTGCCTTGGGCGGCATTCAGGTATGGATGCCGACTTTCCTTTCTCGGGCTCGCGGCTACACGCTCGAGTCAGCAAATTACATGTTCGGCTTAATTGTCGTGGTGGATGGAATTCTCGCTTCGCTCGCGGGCGGCTGGCTGGGCGATTATCTTCTTCCTCGGATGAAAAGCTCGTACTACTTCGTGTCCGCGGCGAGCATGCTGCTTGGGGTGCCGTTTATGATTGTCGCGCTGTTCAATCCCGGCCGCCTGATGGTTCCGGCGATTGCTGTTGCAGCTTTCTTGTTGCTATTTAACACCTCGCCTTTGAACGCAGCCATTATCAATTCAGTGGGAGCTCATGTTCGCGCCACCGCCATTGCAGTTAGCATTTTTGTCTTTCACCTTTTAGGTGATGTACCCTCGCCCACGATGATGGGTTGGGTTGCTGATCACCATTCGTTACAGGCAGCTTTTATCCTGCCAGTGATTGCGATGGTCATTTCGGCCGCAATACTTTTCTATGGAATGCGCTTCGCTCCTGCCGTCGCAACCGGCGATGACCGCCAACCCGCCCGGGCCCACGCCGGATGATTTATTTCCACTGGATCGCAGGCACTCTGCTTGCGCTGATTTGGCTTTCGCGGGTGATCGACACTTCATTTGGAATGCGTACGCTCGTCAATATTTCGCGCGCTGAATGGGACCGAAACCCCGTGACGCCAGCAGGAGATCCGCGGGTCAGCATTATCGTTCCGGCCCGGAATGAAGAGGAGTCGGTCAGTGAAGCGCTTTCGCGACTGCTTCAACTCGATTACTCAAACTATGAAGTCATCGCCGTGGATGATCGATCCACGGACAAAACCGGCGAGATTATGGATAACATCGCGACGTGCCGACAGGGGCGAACTCGCCCGTCTAATCCAAGCCTCAAGATCATTCACATCAAAGAGCTTCCCTCCGGCTGGATGGGCAAAGCTCATGCTATGTGGGCAGCTGGGAAGCAAGCATCCGGGGACTGGCTGCTTTTTACCGATGCCGATGTAATGTTTCGGCCGGACGCTTTGCGCCGAGCGATTGCGTATGCGGAATCTGAAAACGGCGATCATCTCGTGCTGTTTCCCCGAATGCTGATGAAAACCGCAGGCGAGAAGATGATGCTGGCATTTTTTCAACTAATGTTCGTCTTCGGACATCGACCGTGGAAAGTGGCCGATCCGAAAGCAAAGGACCACATCGGAGTCGGCGCCTTCAACTTGGTCAGACGCAGTGCATACGAAGGAATTGGCACGTACGAAGCATTACGCTTCGAAGTTGTAGACGACATGAAGCTCGGTAAATTGATCAAGAACGCAGGCTTGCGGCAGCGCAATGTGGTCGGTGGGAATCTTTTGGACATTCGCTGGGCGCACGGAGCCCACGGCGTCGTTCGCAATTTAACCAAAAATTTCTTTGCCGTGCTGTCTTTCCAGACGTGGCGGGCCATTGGTTTCTGCATAGCCGCCGCATTCTTTAACGTGCTGCCGTTTGCAGGAATCTTCTGGGCCCACGGCTGGGCGCGATTATCTTATGCAATCGCTTTGGCATGCATTTTGTTCTTTTACATCGGCATGTCGCGGTTCTCAGACGTACGACCTTGGTATATCGTGCTGCATCCCGTGGCCACCCTGATGTTCATTTACATCGTGTTACGATCCATGTTCTTCGCATTATGGAGTGGCGGGATTGAGTGGCGGGGTACCAGATATCCACTTGAGGAACTGAGAAAAGGGCTGGTATAGCAGTGATGCGCTAATCCGATTCAGGATCATCGGATTCGACCGGCAGTGTCGGCGTACCTTTCTTCTTATGTTTAGTGCTAGCATGCGGCGCACGTGAGGATCCTGCGCTGAAGTGACCGCGTTGTTCCACGTCAAAGCTCTTTGGCAGAGGAGGAAGGTGCATCGCTGCGCCGCTGAGTTGTTTTGAATTTTCGAGAACGATTTCGGCGCGGTCATCATAATCTTTGATCTCGCCGCGAATCTCGACTAGCCTCCCGGCAAGCTCGCGCACGTCACCGATGCTCTTCAGGTCGTAAGGAAAAACAACCACGGTGAACGTACACAGCCGATAGTCTTCGCAGAAATCCAGAAAACGCACTCCCCGATTGCCTTCTTTCACCCGAACGACTTTTCCCGTCACACATTGGGTTTCGCCCAGGTGATTGCGCGCCTGGTCAAAGGGAATGCAGGAAGCCAGTGCGCCTTCACAGAAGCTCACTGCAGCAGCAAATAACATAATGCGCATTTTCATGAACTGAGCAGCCGAATTGTATGCGGAATTGGGTGAAGCAGGATGGCAACTTTAAGAAAAAACTTTGAAGGAATACCAAAAAGGGAATTCAAAATAGGAATCGGTCAGGCACGGGGAACGCCCGTGCCTGTCAACAATCTACCTAAACGCCTTCACCGCCGCTGCTTCATCATCCTGCACATCAAAAACGGTGTACAGCTTCGTGATCTGCAGCAGATCGTGCACCTTCTTCGTCAAGTTGAGCAGCTTCAACTCGCCACCCTGGTTCTTAACAGTCGTGAATGCACTGACCAACTCGCCAATTCCCGAGCTGTCGATATAGTTCACATCGCCGAGGTTCAACAAAATCTTCTTGTGTCCTTTTGCGAGCAGGTCTTTGACTGTGTCGCGGAGCACAACGCTGCCTTCACCGAGCGTAATGCGCCCATTGCAATCGACAATGTTCACTCCATCAACCTGGCGGGTGCTGACTCTCAAATTCACTGGGATGCCTCCTTGCCGCCCCCGGCCTCGCCGTGGACGTGTTTGATAAGTTTGATTTCTGTTCCCGTACTGGACGGGTGGATCTCGACGTCATCCATAAAGGAACGTATTAAAAAAATCCCGCGACCTGATGTCTTTAAAAGATTATCGGGCGCGAGTGGATCTGGAATGCTGGCCGGATCCAAGCCCTTGCCTTGATCACGGATAGTAATCACCAAATCATGGCTGGTTCGTTCGAATTCGAGCGCTACCTTCTTTTCCGGATCGTAGGCGTTCCCGTGCAACACGGCATTTACCGCCGCTTCGCGCACTGCCATCGCGATCTGCATAACCTCATCTTCGCCAAATCCGGTGTCGCTTGCGATCTGGCTTGCAGCTTGTTCCGCCTTGTCGACAGTCTCCAACGTCGAGTCCAGGTTGTAGGAGAACCGTTTGCCGGCCATAAATAAGCGCTTCAATGAGTTCGGTACATGGCAGACGTCAGAATTTCTGTCCTTTCAACGGCTCGCCAGACAGAGTGGGTAGTTTGAACCTTACCTTGTGGAAATGTCAACGTGAAGCCTCTTGAGCAGAATGTTGCGGCTTCGCGGTGATTCCCGATGGGAAACTCTATTTGCGGCCATGCTTTGTTTTGACCCAGCCTTCCTTTGTGATTTGTCGCGACCGTCCTATCGCCAGCGAGTCAGCCGAGACGTCATCTGTAATGCAAGACGCAGCAGCAATGTAGGCGCCTTTACCAAGCTTTACCGGAGCAACCAGAGTCGAGTCGCTACCGACAAAAACTCCGTCTTCGATAGTGGTCTTGTGCTTATTCACGCCGTCGTAATTGCAGGTGATGGTTCCAGCGCCGATGTTTACGTTCTCGCCGATCTCAGCATCGCCGAGATACGTGAGGTGGTTTGCCTTCGATTTCTTGCCCAAGCGGATTTTTTTAGTCTCAACGAAGTTGCCAACGTGTGCGCCTTCTCCGATGTCACTCCCGGGGCGAAGATGTGAGTAAGGGCCGAGCATTGCACCGTTCCCAACTACAGCTTCATCCAGCACGCAGCCTGGCCGGATTAGTACGCCGTTTCCGATCTGAGAATTCTGAATGATGGAGTGTGAGCGAATGCGGCAATCGGTGCCGATCGTAGTTTTACCGAGCAACTGAACGAACGGTTCAATCGTAGTATCTGCCCCGAGCTCGACATCGGCATCAATGACGCAGCTTTCGGGATAGAAAATGGTCACGCCCTCAGCCATTAGCTTTAGGCATTTTTCCATTCGCATCTTTCGATCCAGATCAACCAGCTCAGCTCGCGTATTGCTCCCCAAAATTTCCGATGGGTTCTCGGTCTTAACGGCAACCACGCGTTGCTTCGCCTTATGCAGGACAGCCGCCATGTCGGTCAGATAGTACTCGCCATGCGGATTGTCGGTCGTAAGGCGCTGAATGTTTTCGACCAACGCTTTGATCGAGAAGACGTAGAATCCGGAGTTGATTTCGCGCAGCTTGCGTTGCCCCGGCGTGGCCGATTTTTCTTCGACGACCGATTTAACTTCATCTTTGCGGGCCGAATTGCGAATTAGCCTTCCATAGCCCGTAGGATCGTTGAGCTCTGCGGTAAGAATCGTCATCGCAGCCTTTTTCTGCTGGTGAAAGTCGCGCAATCTCACAATCGTTGCCGCGGAAATCAGCGGGGCGTCACCTGAAAGAACGATGACTTGGTCGTATTTTGCCAGAGCGGAAGCTGCGCACATAATCGCGTGACCTGTGCCTCGCTGCGGTTCCTGAACAACAAATCGCACTCCGGTAGGCTCGACGGCCTGCCGCACGCGTTCCGCTTCGTGACCCACGATTACATAAATATCTTGGGGAGCAACTACCTGCCGCGCTGCTGCGATCACGTGTGCCAGCAGTGGCTTGCCTCCGACTTCGTGCAATACCTTCGGGTGCTTGGATTTGAGGCGCGTGCCTTTGCCGGCAGCCATAATAGCGATAGCCGTCCGAGCTGAACGACTTGCCTGTGAGTTCATCGATTTCAAATATAAACTGCAAAGCGCGGGTTCGCCCGAATTGAATCTCGTAGTCTTTGTTGTACCAATGTGTAAATCTGCGCCTTTCTCCGCTGCTAGAATCAGGTGAGTACCATGCGGTTTCTCCCAAGGTTTTATCTTGCATTCTTTTTCGCGCCGCTGATTTTCTCTGGAAGCTCGCTGGCAGCGCGCCAAGTCGTGGTTCGGGAAATTTCAGTCAGCCCGAATGGGCCGCTGGAATTAGAGGTGCGAACCAGTGCACCTGCAACGCCGCAAGCACAGGTCATCAGCAATCCGGAGCGGCTGGTCATTGATATTCCGGGCGCTATTCCCGGAGCCGGCTTGCACAGCCGGGTCCTGAATCGAAGTGAAGTCGAGCGGGTGCGCGTGGGCCTATTTTCGGCGGCACCTCCCGTCACCAGAATCGTTCTCGATCTGAATTCGCCCCAGTCATACCGCATCGCAGCAACCGCATCGGGATTCGCAGTGACCCTGGGCGTTGAGATAGCGAACAGTGACAAACCCTCGCCAAATGAAATCGCTGCGCCTTCGAATGCTCAGGAACCCAACAAAGAACCGGTTATCGGCTGGGTGAGCGCGAGCGCAGCTTCGACGAATGCCGCTGCGCATCGTGATCCTTTTGTGGTGAAAAGGGCGATCCGACAGGCAGCGAAACCCGCCCTTGTTGAATATGCGAACGGCCGGCTCGAGATTCACGCCCACGATGCCCCTCTGTACGACGTGCTGGAGCTGATCAAGGAACAAACCGGCGCTGAAATTACTATCCCGCCTTTTACACGCGATGAGCGCGTCGTAGGTGATTTCGGGCCTGGCACGGGGAGTGAGGTCCTCGCCCAGTTACTCAACGGCACCAATCTCAACTTTGTAGTTCTGGCGTCCCCCGCGAATCCGAATGCTCTGCAAAGCGTAGTTCTCAGCCTCAAACCGGAGGGATTGGCCGAATCTACCCCGGCGGAGACATCCGCTGCGGCCCCCCCATCGGACAACGCCGAGCCCCCGCCGGTGGTAGAGCCGCGCCCGGAAGATATTCCACAATCGCAGCCGCCGGATAATCCCGAGCCTGCGCCGGACCAGCCCCAAAACTAATCTCAGAAGGCGATCCACGGCTGCCCCGAAACATAAATTAATACTGCGATAGCAGCCGCAATTCCGAAAGGCACCTTCGCCGATTCAGTGCTATCAATGCTGAGTTCCGAACTCATCGAACGGAACAAAAATAGCGAAAGCAGCATTTGCCCTATATTGCGGGCTGTTTGACCAAGTCGTTTCTTCCAGAGCACCAGCAGAAGGGCCATAAACGCATTGATGAGAAACGTCAAAAAGAGAACCAGAATGAGCCGGTGCGGACCAAAAAATGCGCCCAGTGCGCCGACGAGTTTCCAATCTCCACCTCCGAGCATGCGAAGAAGCACAAACGGAAGCAGGATGCCGAGCCCCAGCCCTAAGCCGGCGAGCGATATCAATGCAGCATGTTTGCCTGCAGCAATCCCGTGCAAAATAATGGCGACTGGCGCGGCAGGATAGGTCAACCAATTAGGAATTCTGCGCCAGCGAAGGTCAGTGATCCCCGCTGCCAGGGCGAATACCGCGGCTACGATCCAGAGTGTAGTTGCCAAGCAGGTGAGAATTGTAATTGGGATTACGCAAACCGGAGTAACTGATTCGCTTAGAAGGAGAATGCGATACAAGAAAAGCCCGCGAATTCGCGGGCTTTATCACACCTTGATTATCTAGCGCGCCAAGCTGGCGCTGTTGCGCTGGGCGATAACCTTCTTTGCGTTTTCAGCCAACGCCCGGGCCTGAGGCAGTAAGTCGAGCGCCTTGAGCACCTCAGGATCCGTTTCTGCTTTCACTTTAAGGCCTTCTTCCTGCCCGAAAGCATCCACGAAGAGCTCGCTCTTAATGTTGGACTTGATCCATTCGTCATTCTGCATTAAGTCGGCTTCAGTGTAAGGAACTTTGTCCTGATCAAGTGACTTTCGGAAGTCCTGCATCACGTTCTCGTCTACTTGAAAATTCTTGGTCACGTGATGATCGAGCGTGTAGTGCTTGGCGAAGTTAAAGAATGCATAGTGCTGCAGCAACGTATCCTGGAAGTGATTACCCTTGATAGGATCGATCTTCACGTCAGGAGTTATTCCCCCTCCGCCATACACGGTGCGACCACTGTCTGTAAGCTTCACTTCTTTGTTTGCAGTATCGCCGATGCCGTCGCGATCGAAGTAATAATCATAGAGAGATACATTGCTGTAATCACGTTGAATCAGGCGTCCGCTTGGCGTGTAGTATTTGGCGGTCGTCAAAGCCAGGCCGGTGTCATTCGAGAGTGGATATACCGTCTGAACCAAGCCTTTGCCGAAAGTCGTTTCTCCCACGACAAGCCCGCGGTCGTGATCTTGGATTGCGCCCGCCACGATTTCGGCAGCCGAAGCGGTGCCGCGATTCACCAGCACTATCAACGGATAATCGTGACCGCCATTGCCGTGCATAGCGGTGTATCGACGTTCCGGTGATGAGCGCCCGTGATGTGAAACAATCAGTTGCCCTTTGTGCAGGAACTTATCTGCCACGCCCACGCCTTCATTCAGCAATCCACCCGGATTTTGACGGAGGTCGAGGATCAGGCCTTTCAATTCGCCCGATTCGTTGAAACTGTCGAGCGCGTCCTGCACTTCCTTATCGGTCGTTTCATTAAACTGCGCGATGTGCATGTAGCCGATTCCAGGCCGAACTAAGAAATGCAAATCAACGCTGTAGCGAGGAATCTCGTCGCGAACAACCGCGAACTCGAGCGGCTTGTCCGAACCTTCGCGAAGAATCGTGATGTGAACGGTGGTGCCCTTTGGGCCTTTGAGCAGGTCCGCGACATCGCTGGTATTCATGTTGTCCGTCGGCTTACCATCGACAGCAACGATAATGTCTCCAGGATGAATTCCCGCCCGGTAGGCAGGCGTTCCAGCAAATGGCGCAATGACTATGACCTTGTTGTTGCGTGGGCCGACAGTCATTCCGACGCCGTAGTATTTTCCGCGCTGATCTTCCCGCAGTAGAGAGTATGACTTCGGATCGAAGAAATTCGAGTGCGGATCGAGCACATGCAACATGCCAGGAATGGCGCCGTTGTAGATGGCTTTATCCGGGTTCACCGGCTCAGCGTAGTTTTGCTCGACGATGTCATAAACCTGCGTAAATTCTTTCAGGCTTTGGCTAACATCGGAGTCGCTGTCGTGAGCGGTCGCAGGATTCTTCTGCGCAAAGACCATGCCCAGAAACCCGCAAACGGCCAAAAAGAGAACAATGAGAAAGGAAGCTCGGTGAGAACTACGGGCCATCTTTAATTTTCCTCAGCCCAGACGTGGGGACGCCAGGCAAGCTGATTTTGTGCAGTATAACACGTGAAAAAACAAAAACTTAGCTGCTTCTGGGCACCTCAGGTCACCAGAAGGTCACCTTCGTCTTAGGATGCGGGAAGCGGGAGAAATGATGCGCTTTTATGCCATTTACGGCGGGCACGGAAACCAGTGCTTGGAAGTGTTAGCCGGCGAGCTTCTTCAGAAACTCCTGCTCGTCGAGCCGATATTTAAAAGCTTTGCGACCGTCGATGAAGATGACAGGGACTTCGTCAGTGAACTGGCGCTTGAGTTGATCATCGGTTTCAACGTCGACCTCTCGCCAGCGGAAACCACCCCGGCGCTCCAGTTTCGTGAGCTTCTCTTTGACTATCTCGCAGAGGTGACACCCTTTGCGGGAATATACGATTACCTCGCGCAGAAGTGACATCGCGGCGAGTGTAGCAAACCCCCATTGGGTTTGCCATAAAAACTGTAAGAAAAGGGCCGACAAGGGTCAGGAATTCACACGCCACGTTCGCCTCTCAGCAAAACGGTACAATCCAGCAATGACTGGCACAAAGCCGCTCTCGGGCAAAGTTGCGTTGGTGACAGGCGGCGCAAAGCGCTTGGGCAGAGCTTCGGCTTTGGCGCTGGCCGAAGGGGGGGCAAACGTTGCGATCACGTTTTTTAACTCTAAAAAAGAAGCCCAGCGAACCGCGGGTGATTTGGCGAACAATGGAGTTCGCGCGGTTGCAATTCGATGCGACGTGACAAATTTATCGAGTGTGCAGGCGGCAATCAAAGAGGTTGCGCAGGAATTCGGTGGCCTCGACATTGTGGTTAACAACGCCGGCGCTTATGAAACCCTTGACTTCGAAGCGCTTACTATCCAGAAATGGGATTCCATCTTCGCCGTGAATGTTCGCGGGCCTTTTCTTCTTGCCCAGGAGGCACTCCCTTATTTGCGCCGCCGAAACGGGCGTATCGTCAATCTCGGCTCACTCGGAGGCTTGCGCGCCTGGCCGACGCACGCCCACTATTGCTCATCGAAAGCTGCCCTTCATATGCTTACGAAGGCGATGGCGAAAGCGCTTGCACCAAAAGTTTCGGTAAACTGCGTGGCTCCGGGAATGATTGATCTGGGTGAGAAATCGGCAAGAGCGTTTATGAGCCGGATGGCGAAACAAACTCCGATGCAGCGCAACGGAACCGCCGAAGACGTCGCGGCGGCGGTGTTGTTCTTTGCCACGGCGCCCACCTTCATAACTGGACAGATCCTGTATGTAGATGGAGGACTAGGGCTCTGACCGTCTGCGCGACTATTCGATTATTTGTTGGAAACCTGTTTCCTGAGTACCGACTTTGGAAGCCGGCTATTTTTCTTTTTTGCCTGGTTCTCTTATTTCATTGTGCCTCAGCACAGGAGGCAAGTGCGCCGGCACAGCCACGGCCCAACAATCCACAACAGCCAACTAACCCGATTCCGCAGCCGCAAACCGGGAACGGCGCTGAGCCGGAAACAGAGAAGCCCAGGGCACCCGCGAAAAACTTTTTTGCCGAACCGCAAACGTTTCCGTTATGGGAGCACGAGGTACCTGGCGCCCTGGGGCACACGGATGCAGACAACCCGACGCTGACGCTCTATCCCTCGGTGAACCCACGTTCATCTGGAACTGCCGTCATCGTGGCTCCCGGCGGAAGTTACGTGATGCTCGCAATCAATCACGAAGGGCGCCAGGTGGCGAACTGGCTCAACTCGCTCGGGGTCACAGCCTTTGTACTCAAGTACCGGTTAGGACCGAAGTATCACCATCCGATAGAACTCTGGGATGCACAACGAGCGGTCCGTTTAGTAAGGGCCCGCGCTAAGCAGTTTGGCATTCGGCCTGACCGGATTGGTTTTTTGGGATTCTCAGCCGGTGGCCATCTTGCTTCCACGGTAGGAACACATTTCGACAGTGGCGAGGCAAAAGCCGCAGATCCCATCGACCGCGTAAGCTGCCGGCCGGATTTTTTGATACTTGCATATCCTGTCATCTCTTTTATCGCGCCCTATTCCCATCCCGCGTCTCTCCACAACTTATTAGGCAAAGATCCTGACCCAAAGCTGCTTGACGAGCTTTCAAACGATCTGCACGTCACTCCGCAAACTCCCCCCACGTTTCTTTTCACCACCAGCACTGACAAAATAGTTCCATCAGAGAACTCGGTTTATTTCTACCTCGCACTGCATAAAGCGGGAGTGCCGGCGGAGATCCACGTATTCGAGAAAGGGCCGCACGGCGTCGGTTTGGATCTCGCTGATCCAGTCCTGGGCCAGTGGCCGACTCTGCTCGCCAACTGGATGCGCCAAAGAGGACTGCTGAAGAAATGAAATTCCTCTTCAGGCGATTTCAAACTTTGGCGCATCAGCTCCGAAGTTCCGCTGCTGTCCTTCTACCACTGTGCGCACTTGTCGCCGCAGCTCAAATAGGTCCGGAGCAGGGAGGCACTGAAATTCAGGTCTGGACAGCAGGAGGACACTCCGTTCCCGGAGGCCGTAGCGACACCGGAATCTGGGATGCAGGTCTCCGCTATGGCTGGGTCTTACTTGATTCTCATGGGCCGGGCATCCTAAAAGGCAGATTCGAGTACGCGATCGATGCGGTCCCTGCGTATCTAATCGTTCAACCCGCGAATACGGCATACGGAGTGGGTCTGAACCCGCTCAATTTGAAATGGAATTTCGAAAGGCATGGGCGATTCGTGCCTTACGCGGAGCTCAGCGGCGGTTTGCTTTTCACCACACACGAAGTTCCGCCCGGAACTTCGAGCGTGAACTTTACTCCATCCGCCGCCTTCGGAACCCATATTTTGACTCAGCGATTCGCGTGGACGTTAGAAGCGCGATACCTGCATATTTCCGACGCTGGACTGAGTCGATTAAATCCTGGAATCAACACGTTCGAACTGCACCTTGGGCTCGGAAGGTTCACCAGGCCCAAATGACAACTTGGACAAGGAACTTATTAAGACTCGCGTGCCGGGCGAAAGTCTCCTTTTAATCTGAGTTCGAGGATTGAGCGCGACCAGGTGCCTGATACAATCCGAGAAAAGATATGCCGAAAGCACGATATCACTACAATGTCATACTTCGACCAGAGCCTAAGGGCGGATTCACCGCGATAGTGCCGGCATTGCCGGGATGTGTTACATACGGCAGAGATCTTTCCGAGGCTCGCAGAATGGCAAAGGACGCGATTACTGGATACATCGCGAGCCTGAAGAAGCACAAAGAACCCATTCCCACGGACGACGAGACTCTCGTCACCTCGCTAGACCTAGAATATGCCTCGGCTTCCAGCCATTAGGCCGCGACAAGTCATTAGGTTTTTAGAACAGAATGGCTTTCTGCTAGACCACGCCTCTGGTAGTCACTTCATTTATTACAACCCGAGTTCAAGAAAGCGTGCCGTAGTTCCTAACCACAATCGCGATGTCCCGAAAGGCACGTTGATGTCGCTGCTTCGCGAGGCGGGTTTCACCCGCGACGAATTGATAAAATTTATCGAATCTTGAAAATCGTATGAGTTGGATTCGACGAAGCCCTTTCAAGAGTCAGGAAGAGGCTATTCGACATATGGTCGGTTTGCTGGCCGCAGAGGCAAAGAGTGCCAACTCGCCGCTGAGAGAAGAAGAACTAGACATGCTCTCTCGCGAATGCGGCCTGCCCGAGGCATTGGAAGATCAGGCAAAGCGCATTGTTGGCCAAATTCTTATTAGAGATTTCGAAGCTGGCTACGAAGACCCTAAGTCTTTCAGCAGTTCGCTTGAATGGGCGGGGGACCCGGAATATCCAAACATCGCGCGGCTGACCGAAGATGTTGTGCTGGAAGGGAGAGCTTCGGGTAGATTTCCACTGCCACCTCGGCTGCATGGATGGGGTCTCGTGAAAGACAAGCTCTCGCTCATCGGTGCGGACTTCTGATCGTGGCCGTCGTGTTAGTTGTGGGTGGCCTGTTATTTTCGAGATGACCTACGCAGCGGGGACCGCGCTACGCGTTCGCAGCTTCGCTCAGTCGTAGTATTCCAACCCCAAGTGCGTGATCAGATCTTCGCCCTTCAAATGCCGAAGGGTATTTTTCAGCTTCATCGACTGGATGAACAAATCGTGCTCGGGATAAAGCCCCGGCACTGTCATGGGCGATTTGAAATAAAAACTCAGCCACTCCTGAATTCCCAGACCTTTCAGGTCGGAGGAGCGGTGTGCGAGGTCAAGAAAGAGCACAAGATCGAGCACGATCGGCGCCGCCAGAATGGAATCACGGCATAAGAAGTTCACTTTGATTTGCATCGGATAGCCAAGCCAGCCGAAGATGTCGATGTTGTCCCAGCCTTCTTTGTTGTCGCCGCGCGGCGGATAGTAATTGATGCGTACGACGTGTTTGAATTTGCCGTACAAGTCTGGATAAAGATCGGGCTGGAGGATGTGCTCAAGCACGGAAAGCTTCGATTCCTCTTTGGTCTTGAATGACCCCGGATCATCCAACACTTCACCGTCGCGGTTGCCAAGAATGTTTGTCGAGAACCATCCTTGAAGGCCCAGCAGTCGCGCTTTGAATCCTGGCGCGAGAATTGTCTTCATCAACGTTTGCCCGGTTTTGAAATCCTTGCCGCAGATTGGAGCCTCATTCTTCCGAGACAGCTCAAGCATTACTGGCAGGTCAACCGTCAGGTTCGGTGCGCCATTCGCGAATGGAACACCCTCCATCAGCGACGCATATGCGTAGATCATCGAGGGCGCGATCGAGTCATTATTCGTCTGCAACGCTTTTTCAAATGCTTTCACAGACTGGTGCGCTGCCGTTGGCTGAAGGAAAACTTCAGTCGATCCGCACCATATCGTGATCAGGCGCGAGGCCCCGGAAGTTTTCTTGAAGTCCCGAATGTCAGCGCGCACCTGCTCGGCAAGGTCCATCTTGTTCTTGCCTTTTTTCACATGGTGGCCGTCGAGTTTTTTTACGTAATTACGGTCAAAAACCGCGGGGCGAGGCTTGACGGAGCTAAGAAATGGCTTCATCTGGTCAAGTAGATCGTGCTCGAGCACCCCGGCTTTTCGCGCCGCCGTGTACATATCGTCATCGAACGGATCCCAACCGGTAAAGACCAGATCACCCAGCGCAGCAATCGGCACAAATTCCTTGATCAAAGGCGAACGGCCCTCGGTCCGCTTGCCGATACGAACCGTGCCCATCTGGGTGAGCGACCCAAATGGCCTCGCCAGCCCTTTTCGGACTGCTTCGACGCCTGCGACGAAGGTGGTCGCCACAGCGCCCATTCCTGGGATCATTACACCCAGCTTTCCTTTTGCGGGCTGGATTTGAGAGTTGTTGGTCTGGCTTGGGGCAGTTTGTCGGCGCACGGCCATTTTCGGCGTTATCCTTAGGAGATTATGAACTTGTAGGCAAACGGGTATGTTCTCGTATCAGACCAGCTTTTGCAACCGTATGCGGCCGAAATGCGAAAGTGCCACGTTGAAGCGTTCCGAATTGCTTGTAAAGAAATAGTAATAGGTAACTTTGGAGAGGGAAGATGCGTCCAATCAAGTAGCCAGTCCGACTGCGGGGAAGTGAACCCCTGCGCGATATAATCAAATCGGAAACTTCCGAGTGGGCCGATGTGGAGGTAGTTATGAAGCGCTCGTTCTCGTTAATAGCGGCTTTCGCGATGGTCACCCTGCTGGCAGCACCCTCTTTTGCCCACAAGAAAGACAAGAACAAAGACGCCCAAACTCCCGCTGCGACCTCAAGCACAACCACTCCTGCTGCTGTCACGGTCGAGCCTTCTGCGACCAAGACCCCGCACGACGGCGGCATCGACGATGTGAGCGCCATTGGGAACCGGAATGTCGGTTGCTCGAAGGGTATGGGCAACTGGTACGGTCTGGAAAAACAAATCGCGCTTGGGAAGCAAATTTCGCAGCAGGTCGAGACGCAGTCGAAGGTCATAAATGACCCTGTCATCTCGGAGTATATCAACCGGCTTGGCCAGAATATCGTCCGGAACTCCGATTCCCAGGTGCCGTTTACGATCAAGGTCATCGATTCGGACGACGTGAATGCCTTTGCCTTGCCGGGCGGTTTCTTTTATGTCAATTCCGGCCTGATCCTGGCCGCTGACGAGGAAGCGGAACTGGTCGGAGTCATGGCACACGAGATCGGGCATGTCGCTGCCTGCCACGCCGCTCGCGAGATGACGCGGGCAAACCTTATGCAACTCATGACCATACCCATCATGGTCATGGGCGGACCGATCGGATACGCAGCGTATGAAGGCGCTAATCTTGCGGTTCCACTCACGTTCCTGAAGTTCTCGCGCGGATTCGAAGCTCAGGCTGACTACCTTGGTGTGCAGTATATGTACAAGGCGGGGTATGACCCAGCGGCTTTTATTTCCTTCTTTGAAAAAATCCAGGCGCTGGACAAGAAAAAGCCGGGAACAATTTCAAAAGCGTTCGAAACTCACCCGCAGACTCCAGATCGGATTCAGGCTTCGCAAGCGGAGATCGCAAAGATCTTGCCGCCCAAGTCTGAGTACATCGTAACTACGTCGGAATTCGATACGGTCAAATCGCGACTCGCGCAGATTGAGAATCGTCACAAGCTGAACGACGAGAAAGACCGCAATAAGCCGACGCTGCGGCGCGCATCATCGACTGACAAGAACGGGACCGACGATAAGGGTGGGTCGGGTGATGATGGCCGGCCGACTTTGAAACGCAGACCGGACGACCAGGATCAGTAAATCCCTCGTCAGTGTTCGTCATGAGTCGTTTGCTACAAATTTCCGCAAAATAGGACTGTCATTCCGAACCGCTGTTAAGCGGTGAGGAATCTGCTTTTCGTATGGAAACAGCAGATTCCTCGTACCGTACTCGAAATGACAGCTTCTTTTAGGGAAGCAGTATTTAGCGAAGGCCCCCGATATCTAGGAAATCAGCAGCAATGCAGCGGAGGTTACGCCGCTTCTTTTGTCGCAAGCGATGGAACTGGGGTCCGTTCCCGCCGCGCACTCACGACCTTCATCTGCTTCCAGTCGTATGGAAGTTCCTTGCCGCAATCCAGGCACACAACGTAGGTGCCGGTCGCGAACGCCGCGCGACTGCGTTGGCCTTTTTTAATAGTGATCGGAAAGCTGTAATGCTGGTGCCAGCAGCCGAAAAACACATTCACAACCCGCGAGAACATATTTCTACCTCCCACAGAATGCTTGCGGCTGGGAGCCGGGGAAGCATCATCTACTTAGATTCAGCTTCTCTGGAAAGGGTTCGACCAAGCGATAGGTACATTCCTGTATACGGGCCGGGGAATCCTGGTAGTAAACCTAAGTGCGTGCCACGCTGCGGCTTAGCCCGCCGTTTTTTCCGGGCCGCTTTTCTTGTGGGACTTACAGCGGGTGGCGATTGCGGATCTGAGCTTACTTTCGAGGTCTTCGGGAAGTTCGTAAAGCTTGGAGTCGCGATAAATTTCGATGGTCTTCTTGGTGGTGTCGCAGACAACGTAGCAGTTATGGCACCAAGACAAGTGCTCTTCCAGTTCGGCCTTTGTTGGGGCGTCGATTACCCCGTCCAGGTAATCGGTCAATTCGTGGAGAAACTCAGAGCATTTCACCGTGTACCGTCTCCACCGCTTGGTTTTGATTGCAATCCATTCGACCTGTCCCTCCGTTGGAAATACTTGTTCAGCCTTTCTCGCAACTGCAAACGTGCTCGCAGCAATCTCGACTTCACTGCCGGCACGCTCAAATCCAGCGCTTCGGCTGTTTCTTCGGTCGAAAGCCCTTCAACATCCCGTAACACAAACACCGTCCGGAATGTTGCCGGCAAGCCATGAATCGTACGATCTAGGATGTCGCGCAACTCGGCTTGTGTGTACTGCTGTTCCGGATTCGGCGACCAATCGGCCACTTCCCGCGGCACCGAATCGTCTTCCGTCTTTACTTCTTCGTCAAGCGAAACCGTGCGTTCCGGACGGCGGCGGCGCAACTTCATCAGCGCTTCATTGACCGCGATCCGTACCAGCCAGGTGTAAAACTTCGACTGTCCCTGAAATTGGGCCAGATTGTTGTACGCCTTTAAGAACGCGTCCTGAACGACGTCTTCCGCATCTTCACGATTCTGCGTAATATGCTGCGCGATGCGAAAAACGTTGCGGTCATACCGTCGTACCAACTCTTCGAAAGCCTCAACGTCTCCGGCTTTCGCGCGTTGGACGAGCATCAGCTCATCGCTGACCGGCTCGCTCACCTTTGGTTGGATTGCACCCATTGCTCATTCGATGCAGGATTTTTCACATTAAACGGAAATGTCAAATGGAAAGGAACCTGGATCGTCCAAGTAATTCTAATTGCTCCAGGCGGATTTATGCCAACCCCTTGTGCCCGGCGCTTTCTCCCAGATTAGTTTGCTCTAAGGGACAATTACGTTAGTGACCTTTAGAAGACGTGCGCCGCAGGTCAGAATATCGACATGTGGCGCGTGCGCACACTAACGCTTCTTTTTATTACTGTACTGCTACCCGGCATGCTGCACGCCAAGCAGCTAGCAGTTGTTACTGATAGCGACAATCAAACTAACAACCTCACTGCCTCTGAACTAATCAGCCTGTTTACAACTCACACCCACACCTGGTCGGATGGCAAGCCCGTGGTCGTCGTAGTCCGCGATCCATCGAGCAACGATATGGATCTGGTTCTCCGTAAGATCCTAAACATGAGTGCTGCTCAGGCGAAGGCTTTCATCAGCGCACACAAGGTCGCTTTCGTCCTGGCCGATTCAGATGACGCGGTACTTCGTTTTGTTTCGTCAAACCGCGGTGCTATAGGCGTTGTAGACCTCTATTCACTGACCAAGGACGTGAAGGTTCTCAAAATCGATGGGAAGCTGCCGGTCGAACAGGGCTACCTTCTCAGAGGGAATTAGGCACATGAAATCAACCGTGATGGTTGTTGTTCTTGCAACCGTAGTCTCACCGTGTGTTTCCGCAGGAACGAAAGCACACAACAAAATGACGAAGGCCGCGGCTCGGCAGCAATCGATGTCATTGAGCACAAAGTCCGCAAAAGTGACCCGTCTGGTTGATGAAGCGTGGATATTCGATTCGGATAAAGGCGAGCCGGCGAAGGCCACCGACGTTCTGCGCAAAGCCGTGAGGCTTGATCCCAAGTTCGCCATGGGCCACGAAATTTTGGCACAGGTCAGCCTTGATCCAGCCGAGCAGGTCCGCGAGCAGCATTTGGCCACAGAGACAAAGGGCAATGCCACACCACCTGAGCAAACTGTCATCGATTGGTTCCAAAACGCAGCTGACCACAAGTTGATTCCTGCGATTACAAGCATGAATGACGTATTGCACAAATATCCGCACGATCGCTGGCTCGTCTTTCTGGCCAACGGTTGGTTGATGCAGCAGACGCAATACCAGCGGGCAGCCGAAGTGTACGAAAATTCCGGGATTAGGAACTCACCCGGTTTGATCAACAACGCCGCCTATACCTACGCACGACTGCGTCAATATAAAAAGGCATTCGCGCTGATGGAGCAATATGTGAAGATGCTCCCGCATGATGCAAATCCGAACGACTCTTATGCGGAATTGCTCCGCATGGCAGGTCATTACAACTCCGCCATCGAGCACTACCGCGCGGCGCTGGCCATCAATCCTCACTTCTATTCGTCAGCCTATGGCATAGCGGACACGTACTTGCTCATGGGTGAAGAGGTGCGCGCGCGCGAGGAATACAAAAAGGCATTCGAACAGTTTCCCGTGGTCCCGGAAATAGAACGCGTTCAATGGAAAACGCGGGAAGCGATGACCTATTTGTACGAAGGCGATCTCGCAGGAGCGAACAAAGCATTTCAGGCCCTTGCGGACTATGCGCACTCAAAGCATATGAGCCAAATGGAAGCCGACACCTATAGGCAAATGGCGCTCTACCAGCCGCGGCACTCAGAAGCGCTGGCGTTTCTGAATGAAGCGGAGAAAGCGTTGCAAGAGGGAAGCAATGTTTCGCCGGCAGGAATTCACCAGGAAGCCGCCCTGATTTTGCGGGCGCGCGTCGAACTGGGAATCAAGCACAGTGATCTAAAGGCTGCTGACGCGGCGCTTTCGTCGCTCGCAGAATTGTCGGAAGAATCCGATGACAAAATGATCGATTCCGCGTACCAGGGAGCGGAAGGAGCGCGATTATTTGGTGCCCGTAAATATAAGGCGGCCATTCCCCACCTCGAAGAAGACACCGATAACCCGTACTCAATCCGGCGCCTCGCAAAAGCCTATCGCCAGACGGGGTACATTTCTGGAGCGAAGCGCACCGACGAGGCGCTTGCGACGTTCAGCGATCCAACCGTAGAGCAGGCGTTGGTGGTGCCGGCCTTCCGCAAATGCCTGGGCAATCCGAACTGCAATGCGAACTTGAGCGCTGCGACGATGAAACACTAGATTCCGGCAGGTCAAAGCTCTGCCTCCGTAGAGAGGTTGTTCCCAACGCCTTTTTACAACGTGCGCCCCAAGTCGGGGAAGAGCATCATCCTTCGTCTATAATTCTCGGTTTTGAAGTCGACTCTTTTCCCGAGGATTCAATGAAGCCAATCAACGCTTGCGGCACGTTGATTTTTGCACTGCTATCGACATTCTCACTCGCACAGATTTCCCAACCTCAATATCCAAAATATCCAAGCGAGACTCCCGAGCATTTTCACGTAGATCAATCCAGTTGGGACTACACGCGCCGTACTGTCGAAATCCCGATGCGGGATGGTGTGAAGCTGCACACGGTAATTCTGATTCCAAAAGGCGCGAAGAATGCCCCGATTCTGATGACGCGCACTCCATACGATGCTGATGCGCTCACCAGCCACAGCGGCAGCTCGCATCTCGGGCCGGTCCTCTGGGGATACGACAACGCGACTGAAGTCATCGTGCAGGGTGGCTATATTCGCGTGGTGCAGGACATTCGTGGCAAGTATCACTCGCAAGGCGATTACGTCATGAATCGTCCGCTGCACGGGCCGTTGAATCCGACACCGGTTGACGAATCAACTGACACTTACGATTCGATCGACTGGCTGATCAAAAATATTCCGGAAACTAATGGCAAGGTTGGGATTCTCGGAATTTCCTATGACGGTTTTTTGCCACTGATGGCCATTGTTAATCCGCATCCCGCGCTAAAGGTCTCTGTTCCTATGAACCCAATGGTCGATGGCTGGATGGGTGATGACTGGTTTCACTATGGCGCGTTCCGCGAGCAGAATATGCCCTACATCTACGAGCAGGAAGCTACCCGCGGAAACGACGTGAAGTGGTGGACTGATCACTTCGACGACTATGACCTTTACATGGAGGGTTCGGCAGGCGAAATCGGCCGTGCTCACGGCATGGAGCAACTCGGCTTCTGGAAGCAGTTGCTGGCCCATCCCAGCTATGACGACTGGTGGCAGGAGCAGGCGATGGACAAAATCCTCGAGCAGGAACCACTCAAAGTACCTGTGATGCTGGTCGACAGCTTATGGGATCAGGAAGATATCTATGGAGCGCCTGCCGTGTACAGAGCGATCAAACCGAAAGACGCGAACAACGACAAAGTATTTCTCGTTATTGGACCGTGGCATCACGGACAGGAAATTGAAGATGGCAGCTCACTGGGTGCGCTCAAGTTCAACAGCGACACGGGGCTTTACTTCCGCGAAAAAATCCTCGCTCCGTTTCTCGCACACTTCCTGAAGGACGACGCACCAGCGATGAATGTCGCCCCGGTCAGTGCATTCGTCACGGGTGCAAATAAATGGGAACGCCTGCAGTCGTGGCCTTCGGGTTGCGAATCCGGCTGCGCGCCAAAAGCGACGCCGTTGTATTTGAATGGGGATCTCAAATTGAGTTTTTCAGAGCCAAAACGTAGCGATGCGGTGTACACCGAATACGTTTCCGATCCCGCCAAGCCGGTACCCTATCGAGCTCGTCCGAGTCAGCCGGTCGGATACACGGGTCGCTTCACTTGGCCGCGATGGCTGGTTGACGATCAACGGGAACCCTCGGGCCGCCCTGATGTTTTGGCCTTCAGTTCCGACGCGCTCACCGACCCAGTGAAGATCAGTGGTCAGCCGATGGTTAATTTGCTGGCTTCTACCACTGGAACCGATTCCGATTGGGTGGTGAAACTCATTGACGTTTACCCCGATGAGGTCGCGGGAGACGAAGAAATGGGCGGTTACCAGCTCATGATCTCAGCCGATATCTTCCGTGGTCGCTACCGCGAGAGCTTGGAGACTCCACGGGCAATCACGCCAAACAAAGCATTGCTGTACCGATTTGCCTTGCCCACTGCAAATCACGTGTTTATGCCAGGGCATCGGATTATGGTCCAGATCCAATCAAGTTGGTTTCCGCTTTACGACCGCAATCCCCAGACCTTCGTGTCGAATATTTTCTGGGCCAAACCGGCAAACTACAAGAAGGCGACTCAGCGCGTTTATCACGCCCCTGGGCAGGAGAGCTTCATCGAGTTGCCGGTGGTAAGCGGACGCTAGTCTCACATTCACCACGGAGAGGTGGAGTCAAGAAGATATCCGGTTTTCAGATACGTTCTCTGTGTCTCTGCACCTCTGTGGTGAAATGGCTGCTAGACGTGACTAAAGTGACCTGCTACCTGCACGAAAGCCTGCCTATAATCGAAAACGGCTCCCCTCCGCCGATAAAGCGAATATGTCCGACAAGCAAGCCGAAGAGATCGTCCGCACGGCTGTAACCGAGGCGCTCGAGCGTCAGCTGCCTAATTTTCGCGAAAGTATTGTGCAGGAAGTACTTCGGGCCGTTGGGCCGTCGCTCGCCGGCAAATCGGAACCCTCCGGAGCAAGCGTTGCGAGTTTGCAAAAAGCAGTTTCCGCTGTCCAGGCAGGAAACACGCAAAAAGAAATTTTGCGTGCGCTTCTCGATGGGACGGTGCTTTATTGTGGACGCGCTGCATTATTTGTCGTGAAAAATGGTTCGGCAATTGGATGGCAAGGCGCAGGATTCTCCAGCAATGATGCAATCAAAGACTTCGGTCTCGATGTCGGCGCCAGCCTAATTGCGCGCGTCATGCAGTCGCGCACCTCTGAAATCGGCAGCGCCTCTGATTTCGATCAGAACTTCATTTCGAAATTGGGCTCGTCGACTGACGGCAGGTTATCTCTTTTGCCCTTGCTGTTGAAAGACAAAGTCTCAGCACTCATCTATGCCGACTCAGGCCCGCAGGGTGCTGCCGTCGACTCCGCTGCCCTCGACGTCCTGGTCAAGGCAACCAGCTCCTGGCTGGAAGTAGTATCTCAGCGCAAGCAAGCTCAGAAGGACGGCAACCATGAGCCGGAGATGCATTCTGCGCCGCAGGCCAATGATCCATTCGCGGCACACGCCCCGCTGCATGCCGGAAAGGCGCAGCACATCCCCGAGGAAGCACCGATAGCTGTGGCCGCTGCTGCCGGAGCGGGTTCCGCAGTTGCCGCAGTTCCTGCGCTCAGTCCCGAAGAGGCAGAGATCCATCGCAAAGCTCAGCGCTTTGCCCGCCTGCTCATGGATGAAATCAAGCTTTACAATCAGGTCAAGGTTTCCGAAGGACGCAAAAACAGGGACCTTTACGATCGGCTAAAAGAGGACATCGAAAAAAGCCGCAACACGTATCAAAAGCGTTATGGGAATAGCTCTGCCGCCGGTGCAGACTACTTCAGTCAAGAGTTGATCCGTAGTCTGGCTGAAGACGACGCTTCTCTCCTGGGCAAAAATTTTCAGCGCTAAATTTTCGCGATAAAACTTCAAGGACAGTTGCGGTATTCTGCTTCCATCCGCATCTTACTAACTGGTACATAGTATTCGTGGGGCATTTTCGCAATAACTATCTATTCCCGTATGTGTTGATCGCCTGTTTGTGCGCTCTTGGCTTGGGCGTGCCAACGGCGAATTCGCAAGCTAGTGCCACGCAGCCTGCTCCGAAGGATGATACCCATACGCTGGCGCAGGGAGCGCCGGCGACCCGCGCGCAGAAACCTTCTGCGAAGGCCGCTAAACCGACTCCGAAAAAGAAATCATCGACGCGCAAGGCCACCAGAAAGCCCGCTCGTTCAAGTCGTTCGCGGCGCGCCTCGCCAAGATTCCGCAGAGTTCGTCAGGCCTTTGTGTCTTCGGCCACGCTGAAGCCAATGGCGCTACAGCTTCTACAGAACCGCTCGCCTGCTGCCTATGCCGGGGTCGAAGCTTACGGGCGCAAACACAGTGCGGAGGACGCTGGCGCTTTGGCATGGCTCGCCGCCGGTTATGCGTACTTTCTCGATCATCAATATGCGAAGTCAATCGATGCGCTGCAGCGCGCAAAAACGCACGCCGGCGAAATTGGCGATTACGTCACTTACTATCTGGCCAGCTCGCAACTCCAGAGCGGCCACAGCGCAGATGCGATCTCCGTGCTCGCCAAATTCGATGACGACTTTCCGCAGTCTCTTTTAATTCGCGACGCGCACGTTCTTTATGCGCAGGCGCTGATTTCAACCAATCGCCCAAAGGAAGCCGTTTTACTACTCGCGAAAGAGCGGGAGCCTATTCGCGCCGATCTGGAGCTTACTTTGGGTCGAGCCTATGAAGCGACCGGCGAGACGGTGAGGGCGGTTGCAGTGTTTCGTCATTTGTGTTTTGGCTTACCTCTCAGTTTTGAAGCCACGGCGGCACAAGGCGAATTACAGAAATTGACTTCGACACCTGGAATCCCGCCGGTTAGCTTCGGAGAAGAAAAGAGCCGGGCCGACGCCTTGTTCCATGCGAAGAGATATCCCGAGTCCGCTGACGCGTATCGCGATCTGCTGGGCAAGGCCACTCCCTCTGACAAACCTGAAATTCAGCTAGCGCTCGCCGAGTCGTTGCATCACTCCGGCCAGGACCGCGAGGCAAAGCAACTGCTGGATTCTGTCGAAACCAGTAGCCCTGAAATAGCTGCTCGCAAGCTGTATGACCTCGGCGAAATGCAGCGCGCCTCAAACGATGACAATGGCTTTATTCGAACAGTAGATCAGATTCGTCAAATTGCCCCGACGAGTCCTTGGCTCGAGCAAGCGCTGCTTTACGTAGGAAACATTTACCTGCTGCGGCGCGATTATGACAAGGCTATCGACGCGTATCGCGAAATTGAGCAGCGGTTTCCGGGCGGCGCGCGAACGCCTTATGCCCACTGGAAAGCCGCCTGGCTGAATTTGCGCCAGGGCCGCACGGCTGAAGCAAAACAGGGGTTCGAAAGGCAAATCGAGCTTTATCCGGATTCCTCCGAAGTCGCGGCCGCGCTCTACTGGCGCGCGCGTTTAGCCGAAGAAGATGGCGATCAGACGATGGCGTACGCCTTTTACCAGAAAATTTCAGATCGCTTCCGCAACTTCTACTACGGCCCCCTCGCCCGCGAGCGCCAAACCAAGCTGAAAGTTGATGATCCGCCGCATTACGCAATCCTGGATCACATTCCAGCAATTAGCGGAATCGAGAAAATCGAAGACGATGATCCTCCCGAGGATGATCTGCGCGTCGAGAAAGCCCGCCTGCTTGAGAATGGTGGACTGCTCGACTTTGCCATTCGCGAATTAAAAGCCGCAGCGGAGGACGACAAAGGAAGCTGGTTGCCCGCTGAGGTCGCGCGCATGTATCAGGATGCGGACAGATATGACGAAGCAGTCGAAACCTTGAAGCATGCGGTTCCAAATTACTTTGCCGTCGACCTCGCCGCACTTCCTCGCTCTTATTGGGAAGCGTTGTTTCCGCGTCCATATTGGGCGGACATGAAGCGCTTTGCCAATGCAAATGGGCTAGATCCATATTTGGTTGCGTCACTCATACGCCAGGAATCGGAGTTCAATCCTAATGCCGTCTCCAATAAAAATGCGCTAGGCCTAATGCAATTGTTGCCCCGGGTGGGCAAGGGGGTCGCCAAGCAGGTAAAGCTGAAGCATTTCTCCGCGCCGAAGTTGTTTACGCCGAGCGTCAATTTGCAGTTGGGAACAAAATATTTTCGTGAGATGGTCGATCAATTCGGCGGCTTCGAATATGCCCTTGCCGCTTATAACGCCGGCGACGACCGGGTGAAAGACTGGCAATCGGCAGGGAAGTATCGCGATGTGCAGGAGTTCGTGGAATCCATTCCTTTCACCGAAACGCGAGAGTACGTACAGGCCATCATGCGGAATGCGAATGTGTATCGTCAGTTGTATGGAGCGCCGTAGCTCTTTGTGGGTTCAGATTTTCGGGAACTCGTCCGTGGTCGCCGCCCGCAAGCTATGATGTTGCTTCATGTTTTCCCGCCGCACTGACTGGAACCTGACACCGAACCGCCTCACGTTAGCTCAGCAACAGGCATTAGGCGCCGGCAGCAAAATCCTCGACCTCACAATTTCCAATCCGACGCGAATCGGAATTGAATATGACGAATCGTCAATCCTCAACGCACTCAGAAATCCAAAGGCTCTCGACTACCACCCCCAGCCGAAAGGCATGCGTAGCGCCCGGGAAGCTGTTGCTGAATACTACTCGCGTGGGTCGCAGGGTCTTGCCGACTTGGATCCGGAAAATATTGTCCTCACCACCGGCACCAGTGAAGGATACTCATTCATTTTTTGCCTGCTCTGCAACCCAGGAGACGAAATCCTGGTGCCAAAACCCAGCTACCCGCTATTCGATTTCCTTGCCGACCTGCAAGACGTCAAGCTAATTCCATATTCGTTGATCTACGACCACGGGTGGCAGATCGATTTTCACTCCCTGGAACAGGCGCTTACAAAAAAATCCCGTGGCGTACTCCTCGTGCACCCGAACAATCCGACGGGATCGTATGTGAGCGCGCGAGAAAGGGAACAGCTCAATGTCCTCTGCTCCGAGCGCCGTCTAGCGTTGATTGTGGATGAAGTGTTTCTCGATTACGCGCTCAATGGAAAAGCGCAACCAAGTTTCGCAATCAACAAAGATGTTCTCACGTTTATCTTGAGCGGTATCTCGAAGATTTCGGCATTGCCGCAAATGAAGCTCGCGTGGATCAGTGTCCATGGATTGCAGCGAGAGGTAAATTCCGCAGTGCAGAGATTAGAGGTAATTGCTGATACATATCTCTCGATGAACGCGCCTATACAACTCGCGGCGTCGGTTCTGCTCGCCCAACACAAGAGCATTCAGGCGCAGGTTATGAATCGAGTCAAAGCTAATTTGTCAGAACTCGATCACCAACTGGTAAACCAGAAATCCTGTTCGCGTCTGGAAATCGAAGGTGGTTGGTATACGGTTATCCGAATTCCGGTGACCCGCTCCGACGAGGATTTCGCGATTGAGTTGCTCCGCTGTCATTCAGTGCTCGTCCACCCCGGGCATTTTTATGATTTTTCTAATGACGGATATCTCGTTGCAAGTTTGATTGTTCCCGAACAGGAATTTCGGGAGGGCGCTAAACACGTTCTGCAGTTCGCAAGTGACATGTAGCGGTCACATGTCTTTCCGAGGCATCTCGGTCGCGAGACAAAGAGGAACCCGCTTTCCCCAAGCGAACAACAGATTCCGTTCGGCTCTTCCTTTGGGCAGCCGCCCAGGGCAGGCTTTTCACCGCCAAACCCGTTCGGAATGACGGCAGCGGATACAGTAGAATGCTCTGCGGAAAACCAAACAGAACTGCGAGGCCGTGAATGGCAGACAAGGCAATAATTCCCGTTCCCAGTAGCAACATCGATTCTGTGCTCCAAGAGGCCCGCCAGTTCGAACCTTCAGAAGAATTTCGCCGCTTGGCGCACATTAAAAGTCTCGAGGATTACGAGCGTATCTACCAAGAATCAATCGAGCATCCGGAACAATTCTGGGGGCGCATTGCGGGCGAACTGCACTGGTTCAAGCAATGGGGCAAAGTCCTTGAATGGAACAATCCATGGGCGAAGTGGTTCGTCGGCGGACAGATTAATCTCTCCTACAATTGCCTCGACCGCCATGTGCAAACAAACCGGAAAAACAAGGCCGCAATTATTTGGGAGAGCGAACCGGGCGACGTTCGCACGATTACTTATCAACAACTGCACCGTGAGGTGCAGAAGTTCGCTAACGTTTTGAAGTCTCTCGGCGTGAAAAAAGGCGATCGCGTCGCAATTTACATGGGCATGACTCCCGAACTGCCGATCGCCATGCTGGCCTGTGCGCGAATCGGTGCGCCGCATACTGTAGTCTTTGGCGGGTTCTCTTCGCACGCGCTGGTTGATCGCATTCACGATTCGCAAGCAAATACCGTCATCACCCAAGACGGCGCGTATCGCCGAGGAAGTGAGGTCAAGTTGTTTCAGGCAGTTGAGGAAGCCCTGAAGTCTTGCCCGACAGTAAAGAACGTTGTTGTGTACAAGCGCACCGGCACTCCCATTAACATGCAGGCGGGGCGCGACCAGTGGTGGCACGAGTTGATGGCCAACGCTTCCGACGAGTGTCCAGCGGAACCACTCGATGCCGAACACCCGCTCTATATCCTTTACACCTCCGGCACAACAGGGAAACCCAAAGGCGTGGTACACACCACCGGCGGATATTCGGTCGGTACATACATCACCACCAAATGGGTGTTCGACCTGCGCGAAGATGATACCTATTGGTGTACGGCAGATATCGGCTGGGTTACTGGCCACAGTTACATCATCTATGGCCCGCTGCAAAATGGCGCGACTACTCTCATGTACGAAGGCGCGCCCAACTTTCCCGAGCCCGACCGCTTCTGGAGCATCATTGATCGCCATCAGGTCAGCATTCTTTATACCGCTCCGACTGCCATTCGAACGTTCATTCGTTGGGGCGATCAGTGGCCAAATAAGCACAAGCTGAGTAGCCTGCGCCTCCTGGGCAGCGTAGGTGAACCCATCAATCCTGAGGCCTGGATGTGGTACCGCGAAGTTATTGGCCATAATCGCTGCCCGATCGTCGATACCTGGTGGCAAACCGAAACCGGGCACATTATGATCACGCCGATTCCTGGCGCTATTGCGACGAAGCCTGGATCGGGCACAAAGCCGTTCCCGGGAGTTGTTCCTGAAATCGTCACAATGGACGGAAAACCTGTACCCGCCGGTGCGGGTGGATATCTTGTGCTCAAGCAGCCCTGGCCGGGAATGCTGCGCACAATCTATGGTGATCCTGACCGTTACGTAAAGCAGTACTGGTCGCAAATTCCTGGCGTTTACTTTACCGGCGACGGTGCACGCGAAGATAAAGATGGGTATTTCTGGATCATGGGCCGCGTCGATGACGTAATCAATGTCTCTGGACACCGCCTGAGCACAATGGAAGTTGAATCAGCTCTGGTTGCTCATGATTACGTCGCCGAAGCTGCCGTCGTAGGCCGTCCGGACCAAGTGAAGGGGCAAGCAATATCCGCATTCGTCACGCTGGAAGGTGGCCGAAAACCGACTCGAGAGCTGAAAGAAGAGCTCCGTAAATGGGTAGCAAAAGAAATCGGCGCCCTAGCTAAACCCGACGACATCCGCTTCACCGATGCTCTTCCGAAAACCCGCAGCGGCAAAATTATGCGGCGGTTACTGCGGGAGCTTGCAACCCACGGCGAGGTCAAAGGTGATACCACCACACTTGAAGACTTCAGCGTTCTTGCCAAACTCAAGGAGCAGGAAGAAGCCTAAGAACTTTCCTGTACGCGGTAATCCCTTGCTAGCTGTTCATCATCCTATTTCTGCGCTTGTAGCTACAGGAGGATTCTTGATGAAAGCTAAACTGCTTGTACTTCCGGCTGTGTTGCTGTTGACTTCAGCCTGGGCACAACAAAATAGTCAAGCTGTGCAACAGAACGATCAGATATCACCGGCCGCCGAACAGCGCATCCAGAAGGAGGTCCGTCACCAGTTGTTGATGCTGCCTTATCTCAACGTTTTCGACAACATGTCGTACAAAGTTGAAGGGTATAAAGTGACGTTGATGGGTCAGGTAACGAATCCGACGTTGAAATCCGATGCGCAAAACGTCGTAAAGGGCATCGAAGGCGTCGAGCAAGTCGATAATCAAATCGAAGTACTGCCGGTTTCGCCGATGGACGAAGGTCTGCGGCGGAGACTGTTTATCGCGATATACGGGTATCCTGCGCTGCAAAAGTACGATATGCCGGTCGTGAAACCGATCCGGATCATTGTGAAGAATGGGCACGTAACTCTGGATGGCGTTGTCGACAGTGAAGCTGATAAGAACTTGGCGGGCGTTCGTGCAAACAGCGTGCCCGGCATTTTCTCGGTCACAAACAACCTTCGAGTTGCACAGCAATAGTGATGCGGCTGCGACTTCACTGCGCAGCCGCTCTGCTTTCCAGCAGTGTCGGTCAGGCTTTCGATTCGGCGGCCGGCTGCTCGAAGCCGCTGCAACGGCGTCGCATGCCTGCGCGAAATTTTTCCCGCTCTTCCGGGCTCATCTGAGCCCAGCGTTCGCGGATTTTGTGACGGCGGTGCATTGCTGGAGCGAGCCAGCCGCGCTGCCCGCCGAATAATATCCAGGCCAAGCTCAATAGTCCCAATGCCTGCCAGTATGAAATCGTGTGCAGGCCAAAGATTGTCGGCATGAGCCAGTTCCATAGATAAAGCACGGCTGCGCCAAAACCAGCCGCGAATATCCCCAGGAAAACAATCGCAAAAATGAATATTTTCATTATCCTGACTGCCCGTCGGCTTGCCATAATTCACCTCATCTCCCGAAAGTCTCTATAAATGGTTTCCAGCCGTTCGCGGAGTCGCAGCACCGCATACCGCTTTCTCGAAAGCAGGGTGTTCACGCTCTCGCCAGTTTCGGCGGCTAGCTCTGCAAAACTCCGCCCTTCGATTTCGTGAGCAATGAATACCGCGCGTTGTTCGTCTGGCAGTTCCGCCAGAGCATCCATTAACTCTTCAAGCAGTACGGAGCGCGCGTAGGCCGCTTCTGGCCCGGCGTCAGGCGAGGGGAGTAAGTCGTCGATCGTTAATGTCTTGTCGCTATCTGTTACAGAATTGAATTCCGCCGCAGCTTCGGTCTTCTTCTTTCGAAACCGGTCTGTTATTCGGTTCCGCGCTACCTGAAAAAGCCATCCGCTCAGAGTCTGTATCGGCTTCATCAGTCGATACGCCTCAACCAGTTCGAAGAACACGTCCTGCAGAATGTCTTCGACGTCCGCTGGATCGGGAACTCGTGAGCGGATGAAATTGCGCAACCGCGTCCGCTGCTGTTCGACCGCCTCGGAAATTTCACGGTTTTGCTGGCTGCTCATTGCGCCGATGGTCAACGCGGTCATCTGGTATGAAGACGGTTGACGAGAGCGAATATTGTAGAGACGGAAAACTTTATTGAAGCGATAGGAGGTGCCCCGTCCTTGTCTTTCGTGTAGTTTGCAAAGATAAGGGGAGGATTTTGGTTCTAGTTGATGCCTTCACTGCCCGGCCATTGCCAATTGCTTTTCTTGCGGAGTCATTTGCCGCCACAGCACTTGCAGATCTTCGGAGATGCGGCCGTTCTGTGGCTCCTGGTGCAGCGCCCGCGCGAACCATCGATAAGCAGTCGGCAGATCACGTCCTACGCAATGACCGGTGGCGTACATGGTTCCGAGTACCGTCTGCGCTTTTGAGTTTCCTCTTGTGGCGGCGTTTCGCAGGCTAGACTCTGCGCGAGTGCAATTCTGTGGGACGCCATTGCCATACAGGTAGCGTTCGCCAGTGGCTTCCAGGTCCGCCTCAGGCGAAGCAGGTGCGGCGGCCTGTGCCGTTCGTGAAGGTGTCGGCTTCGGCTTCGGCGACCGTGCAGGTTCTTTCGTCGATCTGGAAGCCTCCGACACGCCAGCCGGAGGAGTACTTTTGGCCTCTTCTGCTTGAGCTGCCGTCTGCGGCGGCTTTTCCGGCGCAGCACTTTGAGCCTGCGTGGCGTTCGCACGCGGAGTCGAGGGCGGAGGTTGATTTGCTGTCGTTTGGGTCTGCTGTGCGCCATTCGCCGGCGGGATGTCTGTCTCACTTGGTTTGCTCGCCGCCTGGCCTTGTGGCTTCTGGTTCTGCCCGTTCTGATCGGGCTGGCTGGGCAGAACGTCTCCCGCGCCGGTCATCGGCTTATCGATATGCGTCTGCTGGTCTTCATTCGTTGCAGGTGCAACCTCCGACGGAGAGGCGGAACTTTGCGTTCCTGAGTTGCTCGCCGTGTAAGAGCGATTGAACGGAAATCCGCCATTCCTCCATTGATATGCCAGATAGCCACCAATGCCCAGCACAATAATCAGAACAAAAACCAGCCCTACTTTGCTGCGGGGCTGCTCGTCTTCGTAGAGGTAATGGAACTCAACTTTTGGGTCCTCAGCCAAACCTAAAAACGACGGCCCGTGGACCGCCTCTGAATGGCCATTGCCGCCGTTCGGCGGTTTCGGCTGCTCCTTCGCGGGCGCAGGTTCCGCTGCGGCAGGGCGCGTCAATGCAGCGCCACACATGCCGCAAAACCGGTATTCAGGGCTGTTGTCGTACCCGCAATGGGTACACTTCACATACATAGCGGTTTCAAGCATATCGTAATACGTTGGATGAGAGAAATGCTGCTGCTGTTGGAAGCTGCTGCTGGCAGGCTAAGTACCTTAAGCTAACTTAAAGGAACTGAAGGGTTATTAAAAGCTAAACATTAAGGCAGAACGTCGAACCACGGGATCGCCGACTCTTAACGATGTCCTTCCAGAGTAGTAGCCGAGGCGCAACTTGCACGTGCCCTTCAAGCGGTGTTGATTGACTCACTCCTTTGGCCCACGTAAGATTCCGGCCAGTGATCGGCGAGAACGTTTCCCATTACAAAATCATCGAGAAGCTCGGCGGCGGCGGCATGGGCGTCGTCTACAAAGCCGAGGACACCCGTCTCCATCGCTTCGTCGCGCTGAAATTCCTGCCCAAGGAAGTCGCGCGAGACGCGCAAGCCCTTGCCCGTTTTCGCCGAGAGGCGCAAGCCGCCTCCGCGCTCAATCATCCGAACATTTGCACCATATATGACATTGGCGATCAGGACGGTGAAGCCTACATCGTCATGGAGTTTCTTGATGGTGTAACCCTCAAGCACATGATTGCCGGGCGTCCGCTGGATCTTGAGACGGTGCTCGCGCTCGGAATTGAAATTGCCGATGCGCTCGACGCGGCGCACTCTCAAGGAATTGTTCATCGCGATATCAAACCTGCGAACATTTTCGTAACTAAGCGCGGGCACGCAAAGATTCTCGACTTTGGCCTTGCGAAAGTGAAATACGGTGACGCATTTGCTCCCTCGGGTGCATCGCTCGACGCGACGATCGATTCCCCCGAAGCAGCACACCTGACCAGCCCTGGCACCGCTGTAGGCACAGTCGCCTATATGTCGCCCGAGCAGGTGCGGGGCAAAGACCTCGATGCTCGCACCGATCTGTTTTCATTTGGTGTGGTGCTCTATGAAATGGTGACCGGCGCACTGCCCTATCGTGGCGAGACATCAGGCGTGATCTTCGAAGCCATTCTGAACCGAGCGCCCGTACCGCCAATCCGTCTCAATCCCAGCCTCCCGCCGAAACTCGAAGACATCATCAATCGCGCCTTGGAGAAAGACCGCGATCTACGGTATCAGCACGCGTCCGAAATGAAAGCTGAGCTGATGCGGCTAAAGCGGGATACAGACACAGGCAGAGTCGCCATTCCTCCCGAGTTATCATCTGAAAACCTTAGCGGAGCCGCCGTCGCGCCTGCCAGAACTCGTTCGGGTTCTACGCCCGCCGCCACTGGACCATCGCAAACCACCGCTTCAAGTGGAACTACCGAAGTCTCCCGCGACCGAAAGCGCTTGTGGACATGGAGCGGCATTGCGGCCCTGGCAATTATCGGAGCGGTCGTCGGTACTATGTTTTATCGCCACCGCGCGAACGCGCTCACGGCAAAAGATTCCATTCTGCTTGCCGATTTTGTGAATACCACCGGCGACTCAGTCTTCGATGGCACGCTGAAACAAGCTCTTGCGGTTCAGCTCGAACAGTCGCCATATTTCAACCTCACGCCCGAGTCACGCATTCAGGAAGCGCTGAAGTTTATGGGGCGATCACCGGATGAACGTCTCACCAACGATATCGCTCACGAAATCTGCCTCCGTGAAGGCATCAAAGCGATGCTTACAGGCTCCATTTCGAGTCTGGGTAGCCACTATGTAATAGATCTGAACGCCGTCAATGTCCAAACCGGCGACTCACTTGCACGCGAGCAATCTGAGGCAGACAGCAAGGAAGCAGTACTCAAGACCCTCGACACCGCGGCATCAAATCTGCGTGGAAAGCTCGGCGAATCGGTCGCTTCAATTCAAAAGTTCACGACGCCCCTTGAGCAGGCCACTACGTCTTCTCTCGAAGCTCTGCAAGCCTACACCCTCGGTTATGACGCGCATGAGAAACTGCAGGATGAACAGGCGATTCCGCACCTGCAACGCGCTATCGAACTCGATCCTAATTTCGCAATGGCCTATGCGACACTCGGCGTGGTTGATTCCAACATTTCGCAAATGTCACTTAGTAATCAAAATCTCAAGAAGGCTTTCGAGCTGAAAGATCGCGCTAGTGAACGTGAGCGGCTGTACATCACCGCGCATTATTACGACTCGCTCGAGCGGAATTACGAGAAAAGTGAATCGACTTACCAAAACTGGGTCAACACCTATTCTCACGACACAATTCCCTTAGACAATCTGGCCTTGCTCTATCAGCAAATCGGCCAGTATGAAAAAGCTCTGGCAAGTGCAAGCCAAGCTATGCGACTGGATCCGAAAGATCAGTTCGCCGAGCAGAATGTGGCCGCCTCTTACATAGGAATGAATCGTTTTGAGGAAGCCAAGGCGATTCTCGACAACGCCGATGCGCAAGGGGCGGACCTGGTTTTGTCGCCCTTCGCAAGGTTCTGGCTGGCTTTTGTTCAGCATGACGATGCTGGGATGCAGCGTGCGGAAAATAGTGCAAAAGATGGCTTCGCGAAAGCGCTGGTCCTGATGTTCAAATCCGAGTCACAATACTACGAGGGAAAGATCAAGGCGGGAAAGCAGACCGTAGCCCAACTTGAAGGTTTTGTAAAAGGCTCCGGTCTCAACGAATTTGCCGCCTCCATAATTCTTGTCGGACCTAGCTTCGAGGCAGAGATGGGAGATACTTCAGAGGCCCATCGCGCGATCACCACTGCGCTTACTCTGGCGAAAGATAGAGACACCCAAATGGCAGCGGCCACATTGATGGCGCAAACCGGAGATGAAGCAGGCGCCGACCGGATTCTTTCCGGCCTTGCCAAACAGTACCCCAACGACACAATGCTCAATTCTGTGTGGATTCCGGTCTCCCACGCGACCGTTGAAATCCGTCGTAACAACCCAAGCAAGGCAATCCAACTGTTGGAGAGCGCCCGGCCATATGAGTTCGGCTCCGGACCTTTCTCTTGTGGATATTGGCCGGTTTACATCCGTGCCGAAGCATTTTTGAAAGCACACGACGGAGTGAAGGCGGCTGCGGAGTATCAAGAAATTCTCGACCACCGTGGCACGGAGCCGACCAACCCGCTATACAGCCTTTCGAGCCTTGGTTTAGGCCGCGCTTACGCTTTGCAAGGCGATTCCGCAAAGGCCCGAACCGCTTACCAGGATTTCCTCGCTACCTGGAAGGACGCTGACCCGGATGTGCCCGTCTTCAAACAGGCGAAGGCCGAGTACGCAAAATTGCAGTAGCTGTTAATGCGGTCGGAATTCGAACTTGCGAATCACGACGGATTGATCCTGTGCGGGTGTTTGATGAAAGCACCACAGATTGATACCGACCGGCGCTGGCACTTGCGGAATGTTGGTTGCGTCTGAGGTGTAGGTTTCGGTCTTGATAACCTCGGCAACTGTTCCCATCGGCTGAGCGCCGTTCATTAGCGTAAATACGATGTGGTTCGGGAACCATTCCATCCTGGCAGTGGTCAAAGTTCCGCCGCTGACGTGGAAGTTATCCTCCCAGGCGGAAACTCCCTTGGGCTTGCGATGTCCGGTGGCGGGATAGACAGTGAAGTCGGCATTGCACGGTTGGCAGGTTTTGTTCCACTGAGAAAACTCAATATCGATTTCGTCTTCCGCATCCTTGCCGATGTGGTGGGTTGGGCCATAGGTGAATAGGCCAAGCACCGTAGTCGGATCCATTGCGTACACATTGCCTGCGACAATCCATTGATATGTTCCGAAACTCAGGTCCTCGGTCGTAAATAATTCGCCCGCCGTCCATTTTCCATTCTGCTTGACGATGCGCAGATGAAGATACCCCTGCTTGTCAATAGTGACATTGGCCGGATCTCCGAGCGCGACGCCAGCCATGTGTCCGCTGGTCAATTTCCATGAACGTCCGGACCAGGTGATGGTCTGAGCGTGGGCAAATGGCATCGTCCGGAAAAAGACCATAAGGATGATTAAAAACACAAAGATTTTCGACATTGGTATCGCCCGCTTCTCAGCAGACGAGCATACCGTATCTCTGACACTCATAAAACGGGAGTCGCACCCTACTGTGGTTGACCTGAATGCGTGAGCACCATCAGTGGAATTGCCGCGGCGGCGGCGATGGTAATCAGAACAAGAAAAACCAGGCCCGTTATGTCATCGGCTTTGCTATTCGCGTGCTTTTTCATGATGTTCTTGTCAGACGCGACCTTCAGAATCGGGTAATAGGTAAACGGCATAACCACCATGCCAAAGATCACGGAGATGTTCACCAAGGTTAGCGGACGAGATATAGAAACTGAAATGCCGAACGCCAGCACAAGCATGGCGACCCAACCCGCCGTGAAGACCGGGACCGCTTTCGGCGACAGGTTCTTTCCCCATTCGAGATTGAAGAATTGGCAAACGTTGTAAGCGCCGGAAAGAGCAGTTTCGAGGGCCGCTCCGCAAAGGCAGGCCAGCCCGCCTAACAACGCTAATACGAGTGCTTTCTGCGCAAAAGGGAAGGCCCCGGCGATCATCGTGGTGCTCAATGTTTGCGGAAAGATTGCTCGCGGCAGAAACACCATTGCGCCAAGGACCAGAAGGCCGACTGTGATGAGCGCTCCCAAAAGCGACCCGAATGCCGAAACCATAAAATTTTCGCCCAGGTCTTTCGGTGTCCAGTCCTCCTCAAGTGCTCCCGAAGAATAAAAATGGACCTCATATTCCATGAGTAGCGCGCTAAAAATTCCGACGGCAAAATAAAAATACAGAAGGGGATGCTTCGGCGGCGCAAGCACCGGTATCAGGCCATGGGCCAGCTGATGCCAATTCGGGTGCAAAGCCACTGCCGAGACGGCAATAACGCACATTGTTACGCCAGCAAGTCCGAAGGTTCGCTCGATCCACTGAAACTTGAAACTGTAAATGATCAGCCCCAAAATCATGACCGCGAGAAGCACAAGCAGCTTCTGTTTCCATCCGGTGAGCAACTGAAGAATGATGGCGATGCCGCCGAGTTCTGCAGCACAGGTGATCAGGTTGAGAAGATTCGACGCAATCAGCACGACCATGCCGAAGCGAAACCCGAGACAATCCCGCACCACCGCGAAAACCGGCTCCTTTGCGACTACGGCTACACGCCCGCACATTTCCATATAGACGATGATTGCGGCCGTGCCGAGCACGATTGCCCAGAGCAGGCTATATCCAAACAGCGCTCCCGCCTGCATGGTGAAGACGATCTGGCCAAAATCGACAAAGCCCCCGAGCGCTGTCATGATCCCCAGCGTGATGCCAAGAAGCTTTTTCATAAGAGGGAAGTGGCCGCAAATTGATGATGGCTCGCTGCTACCTTGGCACGCTCGAGCCGCAACGCACTATCGTTGCCCATCAGAGTTGGAATGACCGGCAATTCGCGGCGAAGGAACTCGAGTTCCCCTTTGCAGGATTTGAAAGCCTTCTCGTCCTCCGGTTGTGGAGTGGTGCTGGCGAGTTCTTGCTCTGAGTGCGCAATTTCTGTTGCCAGTTGCCGGGCGTGCGCTGCCGCGAAGGTTTTTGTGGCCTGCCCCTGGCGCACATAGTCGATGAACATTTCCATTTCACTGGCGTAGGAGTTCGCCGAGACCAATTCAGAACGCAGATCGTCTGAAGTGAGGATTTTGTGACTGGAACAGGCGCAGAGTGCGAGGAAGGGAGGCAACGTCACGACAACGCAACCGACTCTTATCCACTGCACGATTCAAAGATGCTGGAGCGAAGCTGATGTTTGTACGTAAACCCAATTAGCTGGCTCGATTAATGCCGTCCCCAGTTCTACCAAAGGCGGGAGTAGTGGGGCACCCGGCCAGTGCCCACGTGAAGCAGGTCTCCCACAAGTTTTAGATGTTCGTCCGTCACAGAGTTTGTTAATTACTCACGGGTAGTCTTTTCCTTTGTCATCCCCAGCGAAGATGTTCATCGGCGATGAACATCGCAAAGAGGGATCTGCATTGAAGAGAAAAACCTACTACGTTTACATCATGGCCAGCCGCTCGCTCAACCTCTACACCGGGATTACCAACAGCATCTATCGGCGTGCCTTGCAGCACAAACGCGGTGAAATCGGCGGTTTCACGAAGCGGTACCACATCAATCGGCTGGTCTATTACGAAATATTCCACCAGATTGGTAATGCCATCGCTCGCGAGAAGCAGATTAAGGCATGGACTCGCGCTAATTAAAGGCGAAAATCCGACGTGGCAGGATCTGGCAGAAGGATGGGGCGAAAAATTCGAACTGCAGATCCCTCTCTGCGATCTTCATTCGCGGAGCGAATGAACCTCTTCGCTCGGGATGACAACGGAAAGGGTAGTGGCTGACGCGGACAAAGTCTGTGACGGATGAACATTGATTGCTTTTGGAAAAGTTCCAACCCAGGCGGGAACCCGGTCAGGCCTATTCGGACAAGCTGGAATCGTAAATCGGTGGCATTCTCTGCACACCTATCCTAACGCCATGTCATCACGAGCCGAGCGATATACTCAAGCTTGTCATGACCCGGACCTCACTACCCGCAAACTTGTCATCCCGAGCGGAGCGTGATCACTCGCTTGCGAGGGATCATACGGAGTCGAGGGATCTGCATTTCGACTTGCACTTCCTAACCCTCCCCTTGCGGGAGATGGGATACGGCAGCGAGGTTGCCCCACCCTTTCGCCCGATTCTGGCGAAGGGTGGGACTCGGCTTCCCGTCGCTCATCATTCATGTCTCGTCCCGTCCTGTACCCCCTGTCTCGCACAAACGCGAAACAAGGATGGGGCAAACCGCAGTATTTCTTAACATGGGGAAGTGCATCCGGCGCTCACTCCGGGACGATTGCACCAGCAGTTGTGCAATCTTGAAAATCTTGTCAAGCCCCGAAACTCCCAATATCCTTCTAAGCCGCTGAATTAATGGATCAAATAAATCTGAAAACCTTGGCACAATTTCCCTTCCAATTTGCTATTCTGAAAATAAGGACATAACAAAAGGCGCGGATTCCCTCCGCGCCTTTTGTTTTTGTGTCGCGGCCGGCTTGTGTGGCGCGGACGCCCTCGTCCGCGGGTTGTTAGAGCATCACTAAAATTTCGACGAATTAGAAGGCGCGGATTTCCTCTGCGCCTTTTGTATTTTCTGACCACTGATCACTAGCTTGAGGCGTTTAGCGGGCGTCCGAGCCCGCTGCCGAACCGGGGTCCCCGGAACGCGCGTTTTCGCGTTCTGGGGTGGAGAAATCCTGAGCGAAGCCGAAGGACCTTCGGCCGTGCCGATAACTCCGGACCCTCATTTCATCCATTACGGAGCTCTCTTGAAAAAACAAAAATCCTACATGCCCGCCGGACATCTCGGCACCAAACGTATGGGCGAGCTCGCCGAGCTCGCATTCATGTTTCGCGCAGCCAGCGAAGGCATCGGGGTCGCGAGGCCCTACGGTGACAGCCACGCCTACGATTTTCTCGTTCAGCACGGCCGTAAATTGGCGCGCGTGCAAGTGAAATCGTGCTTCACAAAACGCGAGCGCCGCCAAACCGGATTTTCGATTCTGGCTCGTCACCGAATGAAAAAGGGCGCCGGCCTCGCGTATTCGCAGGAAGACGTTGATTTCATAGCCGCATACGTCGCGCCATATGAGGCGTGGTACGTGATTCCTATAGAAGCACTTGAAGGAAGCATTTCCATCCGTCTTCACCCCGGACTTTGCCCAGGACGAAAAACGAGGCGATCTGGTGGATTCTATGAGGCTTACCGCGAAGCCTGGCATCTGCTGAAGCAACCGGAAGCAAGTGAAACAGCGCCCCTCGGGATGACAACTCTAAGTCTGTGAGGTGTGAACATCCATCCAAAGGTGCGCTCTATGCCCGCGGTACGGACGGGAAGGGCACGGTTTTAACCGTGCCAAAGAGCATGAATGATGAGGAGGGCTTTAGCCCCTGAGGGAACTGCGAAGCCGACCTCAGCGGCTGAAGCCGGTCACATTTCGCACTCGCGGCACGGCTGAAAAAGCTTGCCCCGAGCGAGCGCAGCGAGGGGTGACCTTCCCGTGACTTGTTGTGGCGAGCGGCGTCGCTGCGCTGGTCGTTCGCACTCGCTTCTGGTCATGCCCTTCGCCCTTGTCCTCCCGAGGCGTGCCGGATGAGTTTGAAAAACTCATCGGGAACGAGGGATCTGCATTTTGCATTTTCTCCTCGCCCGCTCTATCACCCGATTCGGTGATTTCCACTGCAGACCCCTCGGCTGCGAGGTTCATTCGCGGAGCGAATGAACACCTTCGCTCGGGATGACAACGCTGGTTAGTGAGGTGAGGGGGATTGAAAGACTCTGTTATGTGTGAACGTCTCCCAAGCTAAAGGCAGCCTGAGGGGATAACAGCGGGCGACCGTCATCGAACCCTAGGTTTTTAAGGCCCGATCTTTCTTTATTATGAATGGTTCAATTGTTTGACCGAAAAAGTTAGACGAAATTTTCTCCCCGTCCAGGCCGTAACGTTTTGGCCATTCCTCAGGACAGTAGTGTGTTCCAAAGATCCTATCTATCCACGGAAAATGAATGGCAAAGTTTTTATTGAGGCCCTCCTCCTGGGAGGTATGGTGCCAATGATGGTACTTGGGAACCACAAGAAACCTTTCCAGCCATTCTGCACTTGGGCGGAAATTGCAATGGAGCCAGGTGGCGTGGAGCGTGACAAAAATTAAATAAGCCAGGATTATTGATTGCGAAAACCCGATCATCAAGGGAGTCAGGATAAATACTCGCACTAGCGTGTCATCCACGAAGTGGGCACGTGAGCCTGCGATCCAATCAAGCGCTTGCGACGAATGATGAATAGCATGAAAGCGCCACAGAAAAGGAACCTTGTGCAGGGCCAAATGAATGGAATATTCAGCTACGTCTGCGACTGCAACAGCGAAAAAAAATTGCACAAGCCACGGCATGCGCGCGATCAAATTTTGAAGAGCCGGAATGCCCAGATATTTGGTCGCCAGAGTGGCAGGCAACAAAACCAGAAATGACAAAATCTGAATGGGAAAATGGGTCGACATAAAATAAATCACATCCAAAGTCCACTCCTTCCTAAACGTTCCTTGTTCCGGATATTGCGGCCAGAGTCTTTCGAGCGGCACGTAGATGAGCGCCATTAAGAACAGGTCAAGCACAAACCAATCCAAGCCGATTGCCGGGCCGTCATGCAAAGTCTGATTGATTCGCACACTTGATCCACCCAAGGCCGTGGCAGCGGCTGCGAGTATCAGTCCTGTCAATGCCAAGGTCTTTTTCTTGCGCACAATCGAAGCAATCACTCCGAATAGCATCGCCGATGCGATTAGACACTCGATCAGAACGCGTATCGCGTGCATTGGATAATGTGTCCGTAGCTGAGGAGACGTTAGTAACTGAGGGAAGTGAAGGCAGAGAACGGCCCCGAAGGAGAGGAATCCGAAGAACGCTGACAATATCCCGCTCCACCAACCCGTCCCAAAACCGGTCGACTCGGCATCGCCAAAGAACTGCTCAACCCTCTGCTCGGTATCCATATGCGAGACAGCGTTCTTAGTGGGATTATAGGGAGGACCCGAAAAGGCCCGCAATATTGCGATTGCACTCTGGTAACCGCTCATCGACAGTTTTAGAGCAGGACTAAGAAGCATGCAGCCAACTACCCCACCCTTGCCGCTTCTCCCGCCCGCGTGTTAGCCTTAAACAGACAACTAAACGTTGACAATTTAGAAGGAGTGCACCAGGTTAGTGCTAGCCAGAGAGCAAAAGAAATCTGTCATTGATCAGTACGGAACGCATCCCACCGATACGGGCAGTCCAGAAGTCCAGATCGCTCTGTTGAGCGAACGCATTGGTCAACTGACGGAGCACTTCAAATCGCACCAGAAAGATCATGGCTCACGCCGTGGCCTTCTCATGCTGGTCAGTAAGCGGCGTCGCTTGCTTGACTACCTCAAACAATACGACTCCGAGCGCTACAAAACGGTCGTTCAAAGACTCGGCCTCCGCAAGTAGGAGGCTGTTTCTTTTGGGCTGTTCGTTCCTGTCTGATCGGGAGCCCGCGGAAGTGTGTTTGAATGAACTTGCATTTTCTCCTCTGGTCTAAGCTGCTAATTCAAGCTACGAGCAATGAGCAGCGAGCTGCAAGCAATCCATGCTGCCAACACCATTGGCTCACTAAGGGTCAATGAGCGTGCTCGAAGCTCGCAGCTTATAGCTCAAAGCTGATACCAGTGCCTTCCTCAAAGGACAAAATTAATGAAACAAGATATTTCTGTTGACCTCACCGGCGGTAAACAAATCTCTTTCGAAACCGGAAAACTGGCCAAGCAAGCCCATGGTTCTGTGGTCGTACGCATCGGCGAGAATGTAGTTCTCGCGACCGCCACTTCCAATCCTGATCCCCGCGAAGGAATTGACTTTTTCCCGCTTACGGTTGATTACCGTGAATACACCTATGCCGGCGGGCGCATTCCCGGCGGCTTCATCAAGCGCGAAGGCCGGCCGAGCGAGCGCGAGATTCTTACCAGCCGCCAAATTGACCGTCCGATTCGCCCACTTTTTCCTGAAGGCTTCCGTTGCGAAACCCAGGTTATCGCTTTCGTACTTTCTGCCGACACCGAGAACGACCCCGACGTGGCTGGGATCAACGGCGCGTCCGCTGCCCTCACCATCTCTGACATTCCGTTCAACGGCCCGGTTGGCGCGGTCCGCGTCGGCCTTGTCGATGGCCAGTTGGTCATTAATCCGACTTACAGCCAGATGCGCGACAGTTTGCTCAACATCATGGTCGTTGGAACTTCCGAAGGAATCGTGATGATCGAATCCGGAGCCAAGGAAGTGAAAGAAGAGACGGTCGTCGATGCCATTGAATTCGCTCACGCGGAGATCAAGAAAATTTGTGCCGCTATCAATCAGTTGCGCGAAAAAGCTGGCAAGCCTAAACGGGAAGTCACGCCGCCGGAATTCGATCAGGCTTACTACAATGGTTTGAAGAAGAAGATTGGTAGCGATCTTGCTGACCGGCTCGACACGCAAAAGCATCCGAAGGCCGAGAGCCACGAACTTGTCCGGGAGTTGAAAAAGAGCCTGATTGCGGGCCTTCCCGAGGACGACGAAGATGCTCAGGCTAAGCTCAAGACCTACTATGAGATTCTTCGCGAGCGCATTTTCCGCGAAGCTGTCATCAACCAGAAGCGTCGCCCCGATGGCCGTGCCTTCGATCAGATTCGCGACATCTGGATTGAAGTCGGCGTCCTGCCTCGCACCCACGGTTCAGCCATTTTTACCCGCGGTGAAACTCAGGCATTAGTTACAACAACACTAGGTACTTCGGACGATATGCAGAGACTGGAGGTCTTCGAAGGCGAAGCCAAGAAGCGCTTCATGCTTCACTATAACTTTCCTCCATTCTCAGTTGGTGAAGTTGCATTTCTACGCGGAGCCGGCCGGCGTGAAATTGGTCACGGAGCCTTGGCCGAACGTGCGGTCTCAGCAGTCCTTCCCACTGAAGATAAATGGCCTTACGCGATGCGGGTAGTTTCTGACATTCTCGAGTCGAACGGGTCCTCGTCAATGGCCACAGTTTGCGGCGCAGCCCTTTCGTTGATGGATGCCGGCGTTCCACTCAAGGCCCCTGTAGCCGGTGTTGCCATGGGGTTGGTCAAAGAAGGCGAGCAGTATGCAATTTTGACCGACATCGCCGGTGCCGAAGATCACTACGGCGATATGGATTTCAAAGTCGCTGGCACGAAAGACGGCATCACCGCTTTGCAAATGGATATCAAGGTCGGTGGCATAACCGCGCAAATTATGCGCGAAGCCCTGGCCCAGGCCCAGCGCGGCCGTCTTTTCATTCTCGACAAAATGGATGAGGTAATTTCAACCCATCGCGAGAAGGTGTCGGCTTATGCCCCCCGTATCTACACCCTACAGATTCCAGTCGATAAGATCCGCGACGTGATTGGGCCCGGTGGCAAGATGATTCGCTCCATCATCGAGCAGACCGGCGTGAAAATTGACGTGGAAGATACCGGCAAGGTCAACGTGGCTTCGAACGACGAAGCTTCTGCGAACAAAGCATTGCAGATTATTCGTGATCTCACTGCGACCGCCGAAGTAGGGAAGACCTACCTCGGGAAAGTCACGCGCCTAGCTGATTTCGGCGCGTTCGTTGAAATCATTCCTGGAACCGAAGGCCTGCTTCACATCAGTGAAGTCGCCGAGCATCGCATTAAGGATGTTCGCGACGAACTGAACGAAGGCGATCAGGTTCTGGTTAAGGTGCTCGCGGTTGAAGGTAATCGCATTCGCCTGTCGCGCAAGGCTATTTTGAAAGAGCAACGCGCAAAAATGGGCGGTGGCGCCCCTTCTTCGAATGGCGGCGAAGAAGGAACAACGGTGGATTCTGTCGCGGTTGCCGCTCCCGTGACCGGCGGCGGCCTAACGCTCGAGGGCGGGGCCGAATTCGAAGAAGGCGACGAGCCGAACTTTAACCGCATTGACGCACCGACGAGTTCCGGGGATCGACCTGGTGATCGTGGTGGCGACCGCGGCGGAGATCGCGGCCCGCGTGGCGGCGGACGTCCAGGCGGAGGGGGCGGCGGACGCCACCGTCGTCGGAATGGCGGTCGCGGCGGCCGTGGTGGTGGTCATGGAGGCCACGGCGGCCACGGCGGCGGAAGCCGGCATTAAAGTCAAATCCCCACCCTGTCGCAAAAGGCGCGACAAGGGTGGGGCAACCTTCCTATCAATTTAAGCCGCGCCTGAACTTTTGCGTTTCGGCAGGATCTCCCCAATCCTCTTGATCTGTGCGCCAACGCCTTTCAGCTTTTCCTCAATATTCTCGTAGCCCCGATCAATGTGATACACGCGATCAATGATTGTCTCTCCCTCCGCCACCAACGCAGCGAGGAGGAGAGAAGCCGAGGCACGCAGATCTGAAGCCAACACAGCCGCGCCACTCAACGGAGTTTTCCCGCGAACTACCGCCCGCCGCCCCTCGACCTTGATGTTCGCTCCCATCCGCATCATCTCGAGCGCATGCATGAAGCGGTTCTCAAAAATATTTTCTGTTATGACCGAGGTGCCATCTGCCTGTGTGGCCAGCGCCATATACTGCGCCTGCAAATCGGTTGGGAAGCCAGGATATTCTTCGGTGATCACATCTGCTGCTTTGAAATTTCCGTTCCCCTCAACTCGGACGGAATCAGCAGTATGCCGAGTTTTAATCCCGACTTCCTCCAATTTCTGCAGCAGCGCTCCAAGGTGAGTAGGATTGCATTCTGTGACGTTCAAATCTCCATCCGTGAGCGCTCCCGCAATAATGAACGTTGCGGCTTCAATTCGATCAGGGATGATGCGGTGTTTAGCGCCACGTAATTTGGAAACGCCTCGCACGCGAATCACCGGCGTGCCCGCGCCTTCGATCTTTGCGCCCATTTTGTTCAGCAAATCCGCAAGATCGACGACCTCAGGCTCTCGCGCGCAATTCTGCATTACGGTTTCGCCGTCGGCGAGCGTTGCAGCCATGAGCAGATCTTCGGTGCCGGTGACAGTAATTTTGTCGAAGACGATCTCGGCGCCCTTTAGGCGGTCAGCGGCGGCTTCCACGTACCCATGCTCCTGGTTGATCTTCGCGCCGAGCCGTTCAAGTCCGGTTATATGAAGATCAATTGGACGGGCGCCGATCGCGCACCCACCAGGCAAAGAAACGCGAGCTCTTCCGCATCGCGCGACCAGCGGCCCCAGCACGAGGGTTGACGCCCGCATCGTCTTCACCAGTTCGTATGAAGCTTCAGGCGTCTCCAGATTGCGCGCGCAAATTGTCGTTCGATGCTGTGCACGGCCGTAACCCAGCTCGACCTCTGCACCCATGGCCGTCAGCAACCTGCGTGTGGTCTCGATATCCCGAACTTGCGGAATATTTTCCAGCACCACGGGTTCGTCAGTAAGTAGAGCAGCTGCCATAGCCGGCAGAGCGGCATTTTTTGCTCCGCTGGTTCGAATTGTGCCGAGCAGGGGATTGCCGCCGCGTATAACAAACTTGTCCATGAAAAAATCCTAAATAGATCGATGATCAGTCTTCGTCAGATTCTAGCTGGAAAAGTTCTGAGTGAGTGGTTACCTCTGTGTAACCCGGGTCCTGTACGGTTCGCTATGTGTTTTCATCGCGGTCGAGATTGCTCGCCGAACGTGCCCGTGTGAACGCTTCAAGCAGTTGATCGCCTGAACTTGTGTAACTCCAGCTTTGACCATCACAATTGCAACCGGCACATCATTTTTGGCGCGCGCCAGTGCTCGTCGCGCCTCATCGCGCTCGACTCCAAGGGCCTTTTGAACAATCGTGATCGCCCGCTCAGTGAGCTTGGAGTTCTTTTGGCGCAAATGCACCATGAGATTTCCATAAACGTAACCGAGGCGGACCATTGCTCCGGTGGTGAGCATATTCAAAACCAGCTTCTCGGCGGTCCCGGCTTTCATGCGGGTTGAGCCGGCAACTACTTCGGGACCTGTTTCAACGACGATGGCGAGTTCGGCTGCGGCTTCAAGCGGCGAGTTGGGGTTGCAGGTCAAAGCAATCGTCTTTGCTCCGGCGCGTCGGGCATATTCAACGGCGGCAACCGTGAACGGAGTGCGCCCGCTGGCTGCGATTCCGACTACCACGTCATCCTTGCCAGGCTTCTTCTTGCGAACTTCGCTTGCACCAAGCCGGCGCGAATCCTCGTCAGCCTCCACCGCACGAGCCAGGGCGCGCTCGCCTCCGGCCATAACGAATTGCACGGTGCTTGGCCGAACATTGAAAGTTGGCGGGCATTCTGACGCGTCGAGCGCAGCGATCCTGCCGCTGGTTCCGGTGCCGACGTAGATCAATCTGCCGCCTTTCGCCAGGGCGTCGGTGATCCAGTCGATGCCGCGAGCAATCTGCGGCAATGATCGTCCAACAGCCGCAGCGACTTTGCGGTCCTCCTCATTGATGATCTGCGCAAGGTCGAACGAAGATTTCAAGTCGAGATCAGCCCATGCGGGGTTGATCTGTTCAGTGGCTAACTGTTGCAGGTTCGGTTCAGCTTTTTTTTTCACCGTGCGGCTCCCAGTGCCTCCATCACTGCGTTATGAAACTTTGGGCGGACTTCCTTTATCTTTTTGTTTAAAGAGTCCGGCCAAGTTCGGTTCGTTAGTAGCGTTATTGAAATTTTTCGTTCGAGATCAATCCATAGCGATGTTCCCGTGTATCCAAGATGTCCAGGCGATGATCTCGAAAAATATATGCCTGATTGGGAGTCACCCGAAGGACTGTCCCAGCCCAACATCCTTGATGTTCCCGGAGGAGAAGTTTGTCGTTGGGTAAAAATCTTCACCGTTTCTGGCCGGACGATCGGAGCGCCTCCGTTGAGGATTGCGTGTGCAAACGAGGCAACATCGGATGACATTGAAAACAGTCCCGCGTGCGGCGCCACTCCGCCCATCACGCTGGCGTTTTCGTCATTGACGTCTCCCTGAATAATTCGTTTGCGAAATGTCCGATCATCGGCGGTTGGAGGAATGTGGGGCTTCAATGATGCTGAAGGGTTGTAAAACGTATCTGCCATTCCAAGTGGCAGGAACACTTCGCGCTTGCAAAAAGTATCAAGTGACTCATTTCCGATGCGCTCCAGGGCAACTCCGAGGAGTATAAACCCGATGTCGCTATATTCGGCGTGAGTTCCGGGAGCGCATTTCAGCCGAACCGAAAGAGCTTCACGCAGAAGCTCGCCTCTGTCTTTCGCTCGCAGATAAAGCTTTTCGTACGCCGGGAGGCCGGAGCTGTGCGCGAGTAATTGACGGAATGTCACTTCGTTGCGTCTCGGATCTCCTCCTCGAAATTCAGGCAGCACCTGCACAATCGGCATGTCCAGATCAAGCAAGCCACGCTCATAGAGAATCATCACCATCGAGGTTGTGGCGATCACTTTCGTCAATGAAGCCAGGTCGAAGATTGTGTCTGTCGTGACTTGTGGCGAGCTCTGCTCATAAGTGAACCGCCCGAAGGCTTGGTGAGCGACCAGGTTTCCAGATCGCGTTACCGCTACGGAGGCCCCCGGAAAAGTGTGTTGATCGATGGCCTCAGTCAGAATTGCGAAAGCACGAGCAAAAACCTCGTCCTGCTCTTCGCATTGCTTTCGAAGAATTTGCGCTTGAGATGTTGTAGAAGTATCCAGAGGGTTCTTCGTGGTTCGGGCTTAAATCCGGTTATAACAAACCCAGGTTCTAATCGCAAAGCAGGAGTAGCACAGATGGCACCTTGGTCCCCATTAGCTGCCTTATCAACACGCGTTGCGGTACATTCAAAATGTCATGTCACAAGGACTTCTAGGCAATCGCAAGCGGACCCGCATCATCAGTGTCACGGTTATATTCTTGTGCGCTCTAGGCCTGAAATCCTCATTGGCTCAGGCGAATACCGCCGCTCATTTCGAGGCGCTCGACAACATTATCCAGACTTCAATCCAGAACCACGAAATCCCGGGGGCCGTTCTTCTGGTCGGCCATGACGGGAAGGTGATCTATCGCAAGGCATACGGGAACCGATCCCTTGAGCCCACGGTCGAAGTGATGACGGTGGATACCATTTTCGACCTCGCTTCGCTGACGAAGGTGATAGCAACCAACACCGCGGTAATGCAACTGGTGCAGCAGGGAAGAATCAAGCTGAACGATCCAGTCGTGAAATATATCCCCGAATTTGGACAGAACGGCAAGGGCGACATTCGTGTTCGCGATCTACTGACGCACTACTCAGGGCTTCGTCCCGACTTCGATCTGAACCCACCGTGGACTGGAAAAGATGCGGGTTTAGGTTTGGCATTTGCCGAAATTCCAATGGCGCCTCCCGAGACCCACTTTATTTACAGCGACACCAACTTCATTGTTCTAGGTGCGATGGTTGAGCGTGTCAGCGGAATGACCCTTGACGCATATTGCGCTCAAAATATTTTTTCGCCTCTTGGAATGGCGCACACACGTTTTCTTCCCCCTGCCGGGTGGCTGCCGCGAATTGCCCCGACGCAGTACGACGAAAACAATCACATGTTGCGCGGCGTAGTCCACGATCCCCGCTCGCGGCGGATGGGAGGAGTGGCCGGGCACGCAGGCCTATTCTCGACCGCGGATGACCTGGCAAAATTTGCGCAGACTTTGCTCAACGGCGGCGGCGCGATTCTTTCGCCGTTGATCGTTCGCAAGATGACCAGCCCGCAGCAGCCGCCGAATCTTCCCGACGTCCGCGGGTTCGGCTGGGATATTGATACTCCGTTTGCGTCTAATCGTGGCGAACTGCTGCCGGTCGGTTCGTTCGGCCATACCGGCTTCACTGGCACTTCAATCTGGATCGATCCGACAACCAAAACTTACATCATCCTTCTTAGCAACGCGGTCCATCCACGCGGTCACGGCTACGCGGTTTCCTTGAGGACAAGAGTAGCAACCGCAGGCGCCGCGGCAATCCCTCTTACTCCCAACGAGCAACAGGCTCTTCGCTGGAAAACACTCACTGGTTACAGTGAAGCCACACCCTCTCAAGACCATCTCGATTACCGCAATGCTAGTGTGCTTGATGGAATCGATGTTCTTGAGCAACAGGACTTCGCACCGCTGAAGGGTAAGCGGGTTGGTCTGCTGACGAACCAAACTGGAATGGATTCACAGGGCCGTCGCACGATTGATCTGCTGGCGCATGCTCCGGGAGTTCAGCTCACAGCGATTTTTAGCCCAGAGCACGGCGTCGCTGGGAGATTCGACACCACCGATATCGAAAACTCACGTGACGCTGCGACCGGCATTCCGGTGTATAGCGTTTACGGCGCTACGGATGCAGCCCGCCACCCTCCAGTTGATATTTTGAAGCAACTCGACGCAGTAGTTTACGACGTGCAGGATGCGGGCGTGCGCTTCTATACCTACGAAACTACCCTGGGCTACTTTCTCGAATCCGCAGCGAAAACCGGAACTGAGTTGATTGTTCTGGATCGTCCGGATCCGATCAATGGAGCATTTGTCCAAGGACCCATGTCTCAACCGGGCATGGAAAATTTCGTAAACTACGGGCCTATTCCAGTCCGACATGGAATGACTGTCGGAGAACTCGCGCAAATGTTCAACTCCGAGCACAACATTCACGCAAAGCTGACCGTCGTACCTATGCAAGGCTGGATGCGAGGCGACTGGCTGGATTCCACCGGCGTTGAGTGGGTCAATCCTTCGCCTAATCTGCGCAGCCTGATCGAAGCTACGTTGTATCCCGGAGTTGGTCTGGTGGAAGGAACGAATGTTTCCGTAGGTCGGGGAACAGATACTCCCTTCGAGCTCTTAGGCGCGCCTTGGATCAACAGTCACGAGCTGGCGGCATATTTGAACGCGCGACAAATTCCAGGCGTTCGTTTTGTGCCGACCACGTTTACGCCGGATGCGAGCGTCTACTCAGAGCAGGCGTGCCATGGAGTGAACCTGGTGTTGGTGGATCGCGATTTTCTGGACGCGCCTGAGCTCGGAATCGAGCTTGCGGCCGCTCTATTGAAGCTCTATCCGCAGCAATTCCATATCGAAAAAATGATTAACATTCTTGGCAACAAAAATGTTTATGACGAAATAACAGAAGGCAAAGACCCACATGGGATTAGGGTCGATTGGCAGGACGACCTGAATAAGTTTGAGCAGGTGCGTGAAAAATATCTCATCTACAAATAACCAAATCGTGTGGGACGGCCGTTCCTGCCCGTCGCATACTAATCGATAAGCCGGCTGGTGATCGGGCCGTAGCTGTCAATCCTTCGATCACGCAGAAATGGCCAATTACGCCGCGTATCTTCCAGTACACGCGAGTCAACTTCGCCAATGACAATTTCTTCCTTGTCGTGCGATCCCTTCGCAATGATTCTGCCGAAGGGGTCGGCGATAAATGATCCGCCCCAAAACTCCAGGCCTTTCCCGGCGGCCTTGTTTCCGCGAATGTCGCCGTGCTCGAACCCGACCCGATTCACGACCGCAACATAAACGCCGTTCGCAATGGCATGCGCGCGTTGGATGGTTTGCCAGGCATCGTATTGAGCTTCGCCGTATTCCTGCTTCTCGTCCGGATGCCAGCCAATTGCTGTGGGATAAAAAAGCACTTGCGCGCCCTGCAAAGCTGTGAGTCGCGCGCCTTCGGGATACCATTGGTCCCAACAGACGAGCGCCCCTACTTTTCCCACCTCCGTATCAAATGCCTTGAAGCCGAGATCGCCTGGAGTGAAGTAATACTTTTCGTAATAAAGTGGATCATCGGGAATATGCATCTTCCGATAGATGCCGCGCAGAGTTCCGTCTGCATCGATCATTGCCGCCGTGTTGTGATACAAACCGGGGGCCCGCTTCTCGAACAAGGACGCAAGCAAAACAACGTGCAGCTTTCCGGCAACTTCAGCGAGTTTTACCGTGGTCGGTCCCGGAATCGGTTCAGCCAAATCAAACAGCGCGGCGTCTTCGCGCTGACAAAAATATTGGGTTTGAAAAAGTTCGGGAAGGCACACCATTTGCGCGCCTCTTTTCGCTGCATCCTCCAGGTAGTGGATGGCTCGATCTAGGTTTTTATCCGGCTCGGGCGTTGCCGACATCTGGACCAGGCCCACGCGAAACGTGCTCGACAAAGAATCCTCCTCGCGAGGGAATAGCATAGCAATTGCGGCCGATTGCTAGCTACTCAGCGTGCAAATTTACTACCTTTGCCACTGCGGCCCTGGCGATTCCGACGCAAATTCGCCTGGGCTTGGCAGCTTTTCCTGGCTACAAATTTGCTTTAGCAGGGTGTGTTGTTTGTAAGAACACCTATTGTGTAGTCGGTGGCAAAATCCCGCCCTTTTCATGGAGAACCGCTACCGCCGTCTCTTTCATGAATGACTCACGCGCGCGGACAAGCAATAGCACTCCGCCATCTTCAAAGCTGTTTTCGTAATACCTGGCGTGTTCAATTGGCACACCTATGTCGTGGCAGAAGCAGGTAAGGTCGCCAAATGGCCCGGCGAGAACTCCAAACATGCCGATGTCGTCATCTTCAAATCCAGCTTGGTTTAAGGCCCGAATTGCACTCGCAGCGGTAAAGACTTCATGAAAACCGGCGACGACCAATGTTTCTGAACTGTAGGTAGATTTCCTCATCATTAGTTTTCCGTAAGCAAGGAAGGGGCTGATGCGCGTCGTAACGCAAGCATCCAGCCGGGGTGTCGGTTAACGAATACGGGTCGGTTAACGAATACGGAAAGAGATGGCGAAACCTAGCAGAGACGAGCACAGGTGACCAGCAGCAGGTCCTCGTGAATTAATGAAGTGAAAGCTACAACGCGGAGTTGAAGGCCGGTGAAAATCTCCGGCGGAAGCAGCGTGAAATAAGCCGAAAGCGACGTGAAAACTTTATTGAGAGAATGCGGCCCAGTACTGGGGAGTTCGTCGGGCGCAGGTGTGATCAGCACAAACAGCACACCTACCGCGGCGATCACGGCCACGATTGCGATCCAGGACTTGGGAAAGTTCTTCACGTTTAATTGAGACGTTCTCTTTGGGTATAGATTATCGCGTTCAATCGCAAGTTGCACCGCCCTTCTTTGACGTTGCACTCAAAGGCGCTGTTGCTGTGCGGTGGCGGTCAAGTTCCCGGTTTAGTAAAGTAGTGCTTCCGATTAAAAGCCGGGGGAATTCATGAAGCACGACAATCACGATGGTTCAGGCATTGAGCGCCAACTTCACAATCCGGTCGAAGACCGGCTGGTTCCGCTTGAGCCGCTCGATCTCAGTAAAGTGCACTCGGTAGATGCTCTGGTTCGCGCAATGGCAAAGACAGCATTTACTGGCCGCCAGCTTGGCGAGGCTGCTGACGTGCTCGAGGCCATGGCCCGCGACAAAGACTGTTTTGTCATCATGACCCTTGCAGGCGCTATGACCGTAGCGAAGCAAGGGCTGGTGATTACTGAGTTGATCGATCGGGGCATTGTGAATGCGATTGTTTCAACCGGCGCATTGATGGCACATGGCTTAGTTGAAGCGACCGGCCGCTCGCATTTCCGTTATGACCCTGAGGTTTCCGATACTGAACTCTATGAGCAGGGCTACAACCGGGTTTACGACACACTGGAGCCGGAACAGAATCTCGATGACGTAGAGCAGGTAATGGCTGCAGTTCTGGCGGACTGGGACCAATCCGAGGTGATGTGCTCGTACAAGTTGAACCACGCCATTGGCGCGTATTTGGCGAAACATGCGAAGGGAGAACGTGGCATTCTGAAATCGGCTCATGAAAAAGGTGTCCCTGTTTTCGTGCCGGCGTTTACGGACTCGGAGCTGGGACTTGATGTTGCGTTGCACAATCGAATGCGCGAGGGATCAGGCCGGCACAAGATTCGCTATGACCCATTCGAAGATCTGGAACATTTCGCTTCAACCCTTCTTCGTCAGACGCGACTGGGAATCTTCACTATTGGCGGCGGCGTGCCACGCAATTGGTCACAGCAGTTTGGGCCGTTCATCGAGCTGCGACATAGGCGACTGGGAGAGAACGTCCCTTTAAAACGCTATCACTATGGTCTGCGAATCTGTCCGGAGCCGGTGTATTGGGGAGGGTTGTCGGGCAGTCCTTACAGCGAAGCGATTTCATGGGGCAAATTTGTGCCTCCGGCTGAAGGCGGACGCTTCGGGGAAGTGTTCGTGGATGCTACCGTGGGATTGCCTTTGATCGTCGCGGCGGTGCTGGAGAGATTGGGGAAGGGTAAAAGCACAAATGGGAAACAAAAGCGAGACAAGGCGGCCACCAAAAGGTGAATCCAGACTGCCGGACTTGGATAAATTCGTAGCTCGGGTTGACCCTAAAAGAATCAGCAGCGGCGCAGAGGTTGGGAAGAAGCAGGTCGAATCGGCCACAGCCGCGCCAATACTAGTCGAAGATAAATATTGCGGCCGCGATTACCGTCGTCCACAATCCCCGTTTGTCGCCAACCGCTGATTGGGTGACGTTTGCCGTGCGCACGATTTTGTTCGAAATACGGTAGATTTCCTTCTTCTCATCCCAAGACCGGTCTGGATCGAATTCCACGTTCAAGGTCGTCGCCAGCATTTCTGCGGCGAGTTCTTCCGCGTAGTCTCCTGCAGCGTCTTCGGTTTCACCAAAAGAATGGTGTTCGCTGAGGTAGCCGTACGTGTTGCGGTCGGCAGGGATGGCAACCCCGATGCTGGCGGCGAGAAGACGGTGCGGTTCATGAGTGGAGTTTTCAGCGACGACAGCAAACACGACCTCGCCGGGGCTCAAGTAGGGCAGTCCCTGGGCTCGCGAAATCAGTTTGCAGTTGGGCGGGAAGATGGATGAGACTCGAACCAGGTTTTGGGCTGCAATTCCCGCGTCGCGAAGGGCCAACTCGAATGAAGTCAGGCGCTCTTTGTGCTTACCATTCCCCTTGGTGAAGAAGATCCGCTTAGGGACCATGTCTCTGGACAATTCAGAAACCCTCCGGCTTCTTGAGTGAATGAATCGTCAAACATAACACACGCCGCAGTTGCGCAACATCAAAACCGCAATAAAAAAAGATAACGACGAGATTACGGTGCGGAGGAGGCACCGGGTGCCACCGGAAGAAATTCCAGGATGCCGGAAGCACCGCGCACTTATGTCTTGAAGTTGCTGGCTATTTCGCCGCAGTGACCTTGCTGACCTCGATTGTGTCCCCGTTCGCTGTCCCGGCGACCTTGGCTTGCTGTCCTGCGAGCGTGTTAAGTTCATCGAGCGCGGCTTTATTTGTCGTGTGCAACGTATAAACCTTATCGCCCACCACGAGAGAATAGCTTGAGCCTTTGGCCACGCAGGCGCGCGTGCACTCGGCCTTGTTCTCCATCATGTGCTTGGTACCGCACATGGCGTCAGAGACTTCGCCGGTAAAGGTTTGAGTTTTGGCCGCAGCTAGATTGATTCCGGCTGCAGTTAACAGCAAGATAAAAAACAAATTGCGAATGCGCATCCTATTCTCTCCTCAGCTTCAGTTCGATGTGCAGTTTTGTATGGTAAACCGGCGCGGCGAGTCGACTCGTCACGCTAGCTCTTCGGAACAAAGTGTAAGCTTACAGAGACCGTTTTGTCTTGCTGATTGATTGCTCTTTTCGAAGCAACTTCATACGAACGGCGGAGGTCAAAGTCCCGATACAAAATGTCGAAGAACTTTTTCATGTAGCTGTCGTCAAAAGGATCACCCTTCTTCATTTGCCATTGCGCGGCCATCCGATTGGCATTCTCTTCAGGAAGGCCCTCAATGCTCAGGTCACCCATGCGGTAAATGTCACCTTCATTAATCACTAGGCGGTAAGTCGCCGTTCCCGTAGCGTCGTCGAGTTCTGGCTCGGATTCAATAGTCGCGAACAAGTATCCCTTGCTCGCGTACAACTTCTTGATTTGCGCGAGACCGTCTGTAAGCTGGGCCGTATCTACAGCCTCGCCGATCTTCAGATGAACAAGACCTTTTAACTCATCTGCCGAAAGTGTCCGATGACCATCAATCTCCAGTGCTTGTAATTTGTACTGCTGTCCTCGATTTACGGGAAGGCTCACATCAACCACGGTTCGCGCACCATCTTCGATCACGCGCGGACGAGCATCTCCAAATTGTGCTTTCAAGTAGCCGTGCGCCTGATAAACGGGTAGGAAACTTGAACGTCCTTTCGCGAGTAGATCTGAGCGAAAGTATTCGCTGCCCGAAAGCGGTTTAGCCTCTGCCTGCAATGCGGCATTCTCGTCCGCAGTTGCACCGGGAAAATCCACATTCCGGATTAGAATCGGGTGAAAGCTCACTTTGTATTCGTACGCTTGAATTGGACCGTCTTCTTGCGCGTACGTCAGATGTTGCACCTCGCCGGAAATCTTATGCTCATGCAGGATTGAAACCAGCGCCTGAGCAACTTGCTCGTTGAGATCGCCTTTAGCCGGTATCCGGTCGTCAAACAGCGCAACTCGCGCGCGCAGTTGCTTGAGCAGTTCATCGTCCGAGAACCACACGAAGTTTTCGAAGATGATCGGAAGTAGCTTGTCGTTTTCCGTCGCGTGTAATTCGAGATCGCACCCCCCGCCCGAGTATTGGTAGGTATAACTCAGGTCCGAAAAAAGTCCGGTGCTGCCGAGCTTTTGCGCGGCTTGCTGAAAGTCCGCCTCTCCGGCCATTTGCCCCAGTTTCAGTCCAGAGGCGGCGATAACCTTATCTTCTTGCAGGTGAGTCAGTCCTTTGACGTGAATGGACGTGAGCTTGTACGACTCTGCGGACTTATTGGTGGTTTGCGCTGCCGATAGCGCACACAGGATCAGAACAGGAAGAGCACGAAAAATCCGACAGCTCACGTGCGAAATTGTATAACAGGGTGCGCTATCGGTTTTCAGTCTCAGAAATGCCTTTGTGAATTTCTGTTGCGGCCGATGCGGCGTACCTTATCGCTTACCGGAGGCGACTGTTTCTGCCGTCTTAATCTTCACCGCAATATCGATAAATGCCAGGGCTGCGCGACTGAGCGCCTTGTCTTTGCGAAAGACGAGCGCGAGGTCACGTCGAATCTGAGTATCAACAAAGGGAATTGCGGCCAGAACATTCGCTTTCAGATCTTCCATGACATTCGATTTGGAAACGAAGCCAATTCCAACGTCTGCGGCGACAAACCGCTTTAGCAATTCACTTGAATCCAGTTCCATCGCGTAACGTGGTTTTAATTTCTGCCGATGAAACAAATCATCGAGTGCATCGCGGGTGTGCCCAACCTTCGGCATTACCAGCGGATACTGCGCAATATCAGCCGCCGAAGCCGATTTCAATTTCGCCAAAGGATGCTTTGGAGGTGCGATCAGGACCAGTTCGTCTCTATGAATTGGCACCGCGGTCAAACGGTTGTCGCTGATGGGCAGAGAGACGACACCGAAGTCCACAGAATTATCGATGACCGACTCGAGAATTTTGGCGTAGTCGGCGCGGGTAATACTGATTGAAACATCGGGGTATTGCTTTTTGAAATGTGCAAAGACTTCGGGAAGAACGTGCAAGCAAGTTCCTTCATTAGCGCCGACTACGATTTCTCCTCGCGGAACACGCTCAGTTTCGGCAATCGCCGTCACTGCCGACTTCCGAGCATCTAGCGTGTCCTCAGCGAATTTTAGAAAAAGTTTGCCGGAGGCGGTGAGGGACACCTTTCCGCCCGAGCGGTCGAGCAACTTGGCGCCGACCTCCTCTTCAAGCGACCGAATCTGCGAAGAGATAGCAGGCTGAGTGCGGAAGCGTTTCTCCGCTGCCCGAGAAAAACTCGACAGCCTGGAAACTTCAATGAATGTTTCGAGTTGATCGAAATCCATAGAAATTCGGGTCTCGGCGTCAGGCTCTTGGCTTCAGCATTACTTCAGCTCGATCCAAAATATGTAATCTGAAGCCTAAGCCCAGAGCCTAAAGCCGAATTTATCTACCCCATAAAAACAATCAATTTCCGTGCGCTGCTCACGCGCAATAAACTGTGTTTGCCTGAACTGTCTGAAAGATTGTAGCAGGTGTACAATTCATCAGATTCCCCAAAGAAAGTCTGTTGCGTGGGTTTGGCTGTTGTAGTGTGCCCAAATCAATTTTTCGGCTTTCGCCCGATTTCCTAAAGGAGCATTTCCCAATGGCAGATGCAAAAACTGTCCTGGAGTTCGCGAAGAAAAACGGAGCGAAGTTGCTCGATCTCCGCTTCACGGACCTGCCAGGGTTGTGGCAGCACGTTTCTTATCCTATCGGTCAGCTGACCGAAGATTCCTTCGAAGAAGGCTTCGGCATGGATGGTTCCTCCATCCGTGGCTGGGCGGCAATCAATGAAAGTGACATGCTGCTGATACCCGACGCCAAGACCCACACGATGGATCCTTTCACTGAGATTCCCACGCTGGTGATGGTTTGCGATGCGATCGATCCACTAACCAAACAACACTACGATCGTGATCCTCGCTATATCGCAGAGAAAGCCGAGCTTTACCTGGCTTCAACCGGCATTGCTGACACAGCCTACTTCGGTGCGGAAGCTGAATTTTTCATTTTCGACAACATTCGTTTCGATCAGCGCGAACAGCACGGCTTCTATTTCATCGATGCGGAAGAAGGTCGCTGGAATTCGGGTCGTGAGAATAACAACCTCGGTTATCGCCCACGCTACAAAGAAGGCTACTTCCCGGTCCCGCCCATGGACCACTATCAGGACCTGCGCAGCGAAATGGTCATGACGATGGAAAAATGCGGGCTGAATGTGGAATGCCATCACCACGAAGTAGCAACCGGTGGGCAGACTGAGATTGATTTGAGGTTTGACTCGCTCGTGAACTCCGCCGACCACATGCTGCTTTACAAATACATCGTGAAGAATGTGGCCAACCAATATGGTAAGACTGTAACTTTCATGCCGAAGCCAATCTTCCAGGACAACGGCAGCGGCATGCACACTCACCAGTCATTGTGGAAAAGTGGTAAGCCACTCTTCGCCGGTGACGGCTATGCGGGACTTTCGCAAATGGCGTTGTGGTATATCGGCGGATTGATCAAGCACGGCCCGGCGCTCTCGGCGATCATCGCTCCGACAACCAACTCGTACAAGCGTCTTGTGCCGGGCTTCGAAGCGCCGGTGAACTTGGCGTATTCGCGCCGCAACCGCTCGGCGGCATGTCGTATTCCGATGTATTCGGCATCCCCGAAGGCGAAACGCGTCGAGTTCCGGCCACCCGATCCGAGTTGCAATCCTTACCTGGCCTTCGCAGCGATGTTGATGGCCGGTTTGGATGGCATCGAGAACAAGATCGACCCCGGGCAACCGCTGGACAAGGACATTTATGATCTCGGTCCAGAGGAGCTGGCGAAGGTTCCATCCATGCCGGGCTCGCTTGACGAGGCGCTCGAATCTCTCGAGAAAGACCACGCGTTCCTGCTCAAGGGCGACGTCTTTACCGAGGAGCTGTTGAGCACCTACATCGATTACAAGCGCTCAAAGGAAGTGGACGCGATTCGCCTGCGCCCGCATCCGTACGAGTTTGCTTTGTATTACGACATTTAACCTGTAGCTGTAAGGGGAAAAGGCCCGGCGTGAGCCGGGCCTTTTATTTTGCTCCGGGGTACCTCGGGTTATCGAACTAATCTCGGGTTTGTACGAGGTTTCGGAGGAACGAGAGAACTCGAAATCGGCCTTGTGCTGCAAAATGCGAGATATCAGGAATCCAGTCATTCCGACGTAGAGCACGCGGCTCTTGCTGGCAAGAATGTAGACGTAATACCGCTTGGTTCTCACAGGGCGGAGCTTACATGTCCAACACTCAACCTGTCCGTGACAAATGAACACTAACCAGGCTGTCATTCCGAACCGTTTCAACGGTGAGGAATCTGCTTTTCGTATGGGAGCAGCAGATTCCTCGTTGTCGCGCGAGCGCGCGACGCCTCGAAATGACAAGGATCAGAGAAGGGCATAAGGGTACAGACGGGAGGAGCAGGCTGCCGCTGTAGGGGTGCGGGACAGTCTTAAGCTCGAAATTTGCTAGACCACGTCACAAAAACAAAAGCCCGGAAGTTCCGGGCTTGATCAAAAAAATGATTGGAATCTTCAGACCGAAGCTTTTAGCCGTTCAGCATTCGGGTTCGGCATGGCGTGCAGCCGAGCGACCGTTTCAGGACGAACTGAGTGAATTTCGAAATCCTGGAGATCATTCAACCCGCCGGATATCGCTGCAAGCGTGGCGTTAGACTTCGACAAGACGGAAAGCAAATGTTTGCGCGCGATAGGGCGGTCTGCGGGATGGATGTGTTTCCACCACCGCTTTACCGATTCCTGCACATCATCCTGGCTCTTTGCATCCTCGACAAGGCTGTCAATCAACCGGTAGACCTTGCTTTTCACTGCCTGATACGAGACCGAAATCTCTTGACCCATTTTCCCTCGATGCTCCTGCACCTTTTCCCAGCACGAGATTCGCCAAACCCCGGCTCTGATTTAGCGAGGGTTAACTTCATCAGTTATTCAAAATCCTCCAAGTTGTTGGAGAATTGACAATTCGGCTATGGTTTTTCGTAGACGAATTAGTGCTCAATGTGGGGTTGTACAATTCCAGTCCAGTCCGCACCCTATTCGAGCTGTTCGGACCTTTAAATCGCGTGGAGGGCAAGTGAAATCTTTTTCCGCTGCCATTTTTGTTCTGGCTCTGACGATCGCTTCGCAAGCGCAGGTCACGACGACACCGCAAAACGAGCGCATGTTCTTTCCTTCAGATACCTTCTGGGGATATGCACAATTCGATATTGCACCACCGCACAATGAGATTGACCCGAACATCTGCGCCGCTGATGCGGGAAAGTTCGGAGGCGTGAATGCCCCTTGCAATGCTTTCGCCCGCTACATGTTTTCCGGGCTGCTTGAAGTACGGCCCTTCGGGAGAGGGCAGCTCCGCCGATTTATGCTATTTGGCGAGCCCACTTTCCTGTTTGGAAAGAATGTTCCGCAAACTTTGTACACATGGTCTCTGGACGGGATTGGGGTCGAGCATTCCTGGGGTGCGGCAATTTATCTTGGCAAGGGGTTCGAGGCACGCGTGACCCAGCATTTTCTATTCGATCGATTCGGAGCCCGCGACCGTAACCTGGGCGCGGCCGACCTTGGCCCAAACGGTCCTTGGGGACGATATAACGCGATTGGGGTGCGAAAGTACTTTGGAACGAGACGATGGTGATGGGCCGTGACTCGTAGATGCGCCTAGCGCAAAGGGTGGTTCATCACCACATTCCGACCGGAACTTCTCATTCTGAAGCGTCTCGGTTTGCGAATCAAACGACCAATCTGTTCGAAACGGGAGCAGCTTCGGCCTGGGTAAGGCGAACCGTACTGACACGTCACTGTAAGAGGCGACCGACTGTAGCTTCTCCGTGCCAGCCCAGAATGCTATGCTGATCTGCCCAGCCGGTTGCGCCTTCTACTCCACTCGGTTACATGCAATCCAGAGAGCAATCCAGAAATTCGCAACCGAACCTGCCCGATGACGCCGACTTTGGGAACGCCGAGCCAGTACGCCAGTACTTTGAGAATGTCGTTAGCAAGTTATCTCCTTCACTTGCGAATGCGCTTCCGGGACTGCTCGCCGAGTGCCCCGATTCTAATTCTGCGCTTTTGCTCCTCGACAGATTGGTCAGCGAATCATCCGGCGAGATCTTGCGTCTTATTGAGGCGCATCCTTTCCTTGCACATTATGCGATCGCCGTTTTCGGCCACAGCCGATACCTGGGCGAGACGTTGATACAAAACGTTGATCTATTACAAACATTCCTGCGAGAGAAGAACCTCGATCGCAGTTTTTCTCATGAAGACTTTTCAGAGGCGCTTGCCCGCTTTCGTTCTCGGTCTTTCGAAAGAGATGTGGCCCTCCTGCTTGCTCGGTTCAAACGTCGCGAATACGTCAGAATCATGTTGCGTGACGTGTTACGCCTCGCGCCCCTGGCTGAAACAACCGCAGAAATTTCCGCACTGAGCGATGTGCTGATCCAGGATGCCTTGCGTGAAGCAGAAAGTGCCATGGAGCGCCGTTTCAGCTTGCCACAACATGTGGATGCCGACGGGCGGGTACTCAACACACCCTTCGCGATTCTGTCGCTGGGGAAGCTGGGCGGCAGCGAACTGAACTATAGCTCGGATATCGACCTGCTTTATCTTTACGGTGATGGTCAAGAGCCTCCGTCGGCGCCGCTTTCGAACAAAGAGTATTTTGTGCGACTGGCGCAACAAGCGACCGAAATACTTTCGCGACAAACCAGCGAAGGGGCTGTGTTCCGCATTGATCTTCGTCTTCGTCCTCAGGGAAGCGAAGGCGAGTTGGCGATCAGCGTTTCGAATGCAATACGTTACTACTCCGAAACCGCACACGACTGGGAACGGCAGGCGCTCATAAAAATAAAACATTCGGCCGGCAATGTTGCTCTGGGCCGCGACTTTATTCGCCGCATTCAGCCGCAAGTCTACAGTGAGCACATCAATTTTGCCGCTATCAAGACCGCCCTGGTGGCGCGAGAAAAAATCGACCGTAAACGACGCCGGCAAGTTGCAACTCAGAAAGACGAATCTGTTGACGTGAAGATTGATCGCGGTGGAATTCGCGATATTGAATTTCTGGTGCAATGCCTGCAGCGAGTTTACGGTGGGGCGGAACCCTGGTTGCGTTCCGGCGGAACTCTTTTTTCATTGCAGAAGTTGCACGACAAGGGTCACATCACCGGACATGACTTCCAGGAGTTAACTTCCGCGTACGGTTTCCTTCGCCATCTGGAACATCGGTTGCAACTTCGCGAAGGCCAGCAGGTGCACCGCCTTCCCCGGTCCGAATACGAGTTGAGGATTTTGCAACGGTCAATGGCCAGACTCACACCGGATCATTCTTTACTTGACCTCCGAACTGCAGTGCAGGAGCGCATGGCGGCCGTTGCCGAAATCTACCAGCGCGTCATTTTCCAGCAGCAGTCGCGCACACCGCCCCTCGAAAAGGAAGGCCAGTTTCGGCTCCAGACCGCTTCGGAACTGGCGGGCGCGGACCAATCGAATCAGCAACTCCTCCAGAAGCTGGCCGAAGATGCGCCCGAATTGTACCGCGCTGTAAACTTAGCAAATGCAGCCGGGCGCAAGAACATGTTGCGATTTGCCGGATCCGCATATAGCTCTTCGGAGCGCTACGCGAATGTCATTAAATACCAGGGCGCCATAGCCCACTCCGCACTTTTGTTCGAGTTAAGCGATTACTTATCTGATTTTTTGGTGCGTTATCCCGAAGAAGTGAGCACGCTGGCAGATATTCACTCATCAGTTCCCCAATCTCCCGGCATTCGGTTGTTCGAGCTTCCTGCGGCGCTTTTCGACGAACCTGTTTGGGGAAGCCGTGATCCGGTATTCGAATACATCGCGAGTTCCTCAGGCACATACGGGGAGAAAGTGGCCCTCTTGCGCCGTCACTTCCGCCACCTGATATTTGCGTCAGGCGCGCGGGACATTGCAGAAAAGCGAGCAATCTATGCGTCCTTGGATGAAACCACGGCTGCGGCCGAGCATGCCATTTCCGTTGCTTTTGGGCTTGCTGGCGCCCCGCACGGTTTTTCAGTCCTTGCGCTTGGCCGGCTGGGTACGCACGAATTCGATTTACTCTCTGACGCCGACCTGCTTTTTGTCGGAGAAGCCTCACAAAATCAGGAGGATCTCACGAAGTCGGCCGAGGAAATGATGCAGGTGCTTGCCGCCTATACGCAGGAAGGAATGGTGTTTCCTGTGGACACCCGCCTTCGGCCTCGCGGATCCGAAGGTGAGTTATTAGTCACTCCGGCGCAGCTACAGTCATATCTGGCAAACGAAGCGCAACCGTGGGAGGCTCTGACCTATACCAAGTTGAGGTTCGTCGCCGGAAATGCCGAACTCGGCCACCAAGCCGCCAAAATCTCTGAAGCTTTGTTTCGCCGTTTTGCCAATGATGCTAATTTTCCGCAAGCCGTGCGCGAGATGCGACAGAAGCTCCAAAACGCCAGCGCCCCTGCGAAAAGCATCCGAACGTCGGCAGGTGCTCTTTACGACATTGATTTCATCTCCAGCTTCGTGCTGGTAAGACATGGAATACGTCCAAAGAGCGGCACGCTGCGGGACCGGTTATGGCGATGCGCCGCTGCTGGTGTTCTTGAAAAGCGCGAAGCCGCGATGCTGGATCATGCAGCAGAATTCTTTCGAACGGTCGAGCATGTCGTTCGCTTGGTAACCGGTAGAAATGGCCGCTGGATTCCCTCCGCCGAGCACGCACGGCAAGCGGTAGAAACGCTTACGTCTCAGATTTTGCACCAAGAATTCGCCGACGGAGTTGAAAATGAGTTGTTGCGAAGGTTTACACAGGTGCGCGAAATTTATGAGCGTACTCTGTGCTGATCCTTCCGGTTGATTGCGGCAAATGCTGCTTCGCCTTTGCAGCCGTTGGTGGATTGAACTATTCGTTGAGTCGCACCGTAATATGTTGCAGGGCTTCGTAGCTTTGGTGGGAGGAAAAATGGGTCGCGAGCGCGCGCTACAAATCGTCTTGGTCTTGACGGGTGTATTATTCCTCGCCCTGATCTATCCGCTAGTTGCCTTTTTCTCGCGAGAACCTGCAATTTCGATGCTGATGACTATTTACGTGACATGGGGTATTTTCCTGCTTTTCGCAGCACGTCAACCCACCGCACATCGGAGTCTCATCGCATTTGCGGGATGGGGAAATGTCGCTCACGCGGTAGTCATGGCGGCCCAAGCCTACAAACACGCGATTGCCCAACGAGAGTTGATAGGGGTAGCGGTGTTCGGAATCATTGGTGTTGTGCTGATCGTGCTGACTCCCGCCAAGCATTCGGCTACTCAAGCATCGGCAGCTAGGGCATGAGTGCTCTGAACTCGGCTCCTTGGTTCAAATTTTCGCTTGTATCCCTTTCTTGATTAGGGCCTTATCTTCGCATTCCCTTGACAATTCTTTACCCGTCCGAGCCCAACTTTCCGCCCGAAAACGTGTTTGCACATATGTAGGTCGGAGGTGAGGAAATGAAAAAGACAGGCTTACTGCTGGTATTGGGATTAGCGGTGATGGTGGGCACGGCGGCCGCGCCAAAAGCGAACGCTGGAGTGGTAGTTGGGGTCAGCGTTGGGGCTCCGGTTTATGTGCATCCAGCGCGCGTGTACGTTGGGCCGCGTTATATCGTGCCCGCGTACGTTGCACCCGCTTATGTTGCTCCGGCGCCGTACGTGGCGTTCAGGGCCTATCCGCCAGTGTACCGGCGTGTATACGTTGGCCCGCGCGTCTACAGCCGCTGGTACGGTCCACGCGTGGTTGTACGCCGCTCATACGGCTGGCGGCGGTAACACCAACACAGCGAGTTAGCAGAACGGGCCGTTTGTGGCGGGGGAGGCCATGAATGGCCCTTGCTGTCGGGGACCCGGTCCCAAGAAATTTCTTAAGCTTGAGGAAGGTAAAAATATGAAACTACGAATGTCATTACTTACTTTAGCTGCTGTTGCGCTCCTATCGTTCTCAGTTCAGAGCGCTACGGCTTCCATTCAGGACACGCCACGTATCGAGAAGCAGGTCAGCCATGAGTTGAACATGCTGCCGTACGTGAACGTGTTCGACTACATGACTTTTGCTGTTGACGATAACGGCGTGGTCACTCTAAACGGACAAGTAACGAATCCGGTCGTGAAGAGCGACGCAGCCAACGTTGTCAAGAGAATCGAGGGCGTGGAGCACGTGAACAATCAAATTCAGGTGCTGCCGGTCTCTTTCTTTGATAACGGCCTTCGCGTGCGCTTGTTCCGGACGATTTACGGTTATCCGGGGCTGCAGAAGTATGCGCTGGGAGTGCAAAAGCCTATCCGAATTATTGTGCAGAATGGCCACGTAACTTTGATGGGAGTTGTTGATAGTGAAATGGACAAGAACCTTGCCGGAATTCGTGCAAACGGCGTGCCGGGAATTTTCTCGGTCGACAACCAATTACAAGTTGTAAAAGGTTAATTCCGCGACGTTTTATTCAAATACTCGCCCAAGTAGGCTGCTCATCAGACCGAGCCTGCTTGGGCGACTTTTTAGCGAATGGGAAGTGCCTTGTGTTCGGGATCGATCCTTGAAAAAACAGTGGCAACCACTCGGTCGCACCTCTCGCCCATAAATGGGAAAGCGTTCTTGCAATTGGTTCCGACCTGTTCCATGAGCCAATTCCGAATCATCAACCGTCCGCGGTGAAGTCGGACCTTGACGTTCTCCTCTGTCAATTCCAAAGCCGTCGCTGTTTCAGATGTGCTCATTTCTTCCACATCTCGCAACATCACAACCGTGCGGTATTGTTCCGGTAGTTCGAGCAGGGCCGCTTCGAGTAGCTCTCTTAACTCTCCCGCGGAAGCCTTTCCCTCCGGGTCGGAAGCGTTTTCCTGCGGGCCCATAAAAGTCTCCTCGTATTTCTCGTCTACGTCGAGTTGATCGAACCGATTGCGGGACTTCACCCGCCCTAAGGCCTCATTGACCGCGATGCGCGTCAGCCAGGTAGAAAACGCGGCCCTGCCGGCAAACTGATTCAGATGCTGGTACGCGCGCACGTATGCGTCCTGCATGACGTCTTCCGCCTCTGCGTCATTCCGCAATATCGCGCGAGCCACGCGGTACAGACGCTGATTGTAGCGTCTCATCAGGATCTCATAGAGCGCGGTCTCCCCAGCCCTGACGCGATCGACAATTTCCTCGTCGCTCCATAACTCCGAATTGAGTGCTTCGAGAACGCTGGTTTGCATGCCTTCATTAAGCATAGATCGTCCAACAGCCAAAAGGTTACAAATGCACCTTTTGCGCGCGAGACCTATGCTTTGTAACCAATTTGGCCGGATATCGCTCTTATCGGTAGAGCGCGAAATTCAAAGAGAGGGCGAGATGGAAGACTTTAATCAGCGTCTGGAACTTCCGTGGTGGGCACTGAAAATCGGACTCGGCGTCGGCCCAATCATCACTGGAACAGATAAGTTCTTCAACAAACTGACCGACTGGACGATGTACCTGAGCCCTCTCGCGACAAAAGTGGTGCCGGTCTCGGCTGCAACATTCATGCACGTCGTAGGTGTAGTTGAAATCATCGCCGGAGTCGTTGTTCTGAGCCGGTACACCAAAATTGGCGCGTACGTAGTTTCGCTATGGCTGCTGGGGATTGTAGCCAATTTGCTTACAACCGGTATGTTCTACGATCTCGCGATGCGTGATGTTGAAATCGCAATCGCCGCGTTCACGTTGGCGCAGCTAACATCTGTGCGCGAGCAAGTCCCGGTGTCGGGCTCGGCAGGCGCGGTGGCCAAGACGGGGTTCGCAGTTAATCGTTAAACCAAATCTAGTTCACTCGGAGGAAAAATGACGAAAGTTGCTTCGTTGTTGTTGTTGCTTGCTGTATTTGCTATCCCTGCTGTTTGCGAAACCTTCAATGACGTTCCCGTCGTCGACAAGAACTGCTCTAGCAAAGTGGCAGCACACCCCGACGCGCACACTCGAGGGTGTGCTCTGAAGTGCGCGGCCAGCGGCTATGGCATTGTGACCCAGGACCAGAAATTCCTGAAGTTTGACTCCGAAGGTAATTCAAAGATGAAAGAGGCGCTTCAATCGTCAGACAAGAAAGACCATCTGCGCGTAGATGTGACCGGCTCGGTGCAGAGCGACACCTTGAAGGTTACCTCTATCAAGTTGTTGTAGGCGAAATCAAGCGTTAGATATTGGTTGTGTTTTCCTGAGGCGCGGCCGCGATCTTTTTGCTCAGGCCGCGCCCCAGCGAATCAGGTGCCGAGTATTTGCTCTGAATAGTTAGCGGATTTGCCTGTCAACAGATCGCTCAAGCCCTGGGCGGATCACTGGTTTCCATATACCGGAATTGAGGCGCCATGAATGAGCTTCGCATCGCTGCTGCACAGAAATAAAATCACTTTTGCGATGTCCTCTGGCCTTGGCCATTTACTGAAATCAGCACCCGGCATTGCCCGCCGGTTTGCGGGCGTGTCGATGATGCTCGGAAGAATCGAGTTCACTCGCACACCCGTTCCGCGCAGGTCTTCTGCAAGTGAATCCATCATGGCGACGGAGGCGGCCTTTGACGCAGCGTACGCCGATGCCCCCGCAGCATGATCGAATGCTGCCTTTGCGGAGATGTTCACGATCGCGCCGTCCTTCTGCTTTAACATTGCTTTTGCTACTACGCTGGAGAGCACATATCCTGAACGCAGGTTTAAATTCAGCATTGTATCGAACGTGTTCGAAGGCGTCTCCCAGAGTTTCAAGCCTCCAGCGTAGGCACCTACGGCGTTAACCAGGATGTCGATTTGTTGGTGCTGAGCGAGAATGTTCTCGACGAGCTCGCTCACCGCCGAGACATTCGTTACATCAACCCGGTGACCTTCCAGTCGCGAAGCAGCTCGCCCGGCTACATTCTTCAAGTCGTCAAATTCCTCAGACTTAATGTATGTCACAGCTGCCTGTGCTTCTTCTTCTAGCAATGCAAGAGCGACAGCGCGGCCCAGTCCGCCCGTGCCACCGGCGATCAATGCCACTTTATCTGCGAATCGAGAGCTCATGCGCTTTTCCCTTAACCTCTTACGGAGCATTTCGTGCGCTTCTGCCAAGTACGCTTTGATCGAGCGCAAACTCTACTTTAGACGCAAAATTGTTGAACTGGTGGCAAGGTGGCTGGGTATGCTTGTTGCCGATGTGTAAACACCGAATCGAGTGATTACTTAACTTCGAACGCGTATGTCCCAGCTCCGGTCTGAACAATGTACGAGCCATTCTCCTCCGCGGCGCTGACCACAGAACCGTCTTCCCATACCTGCGCATTCGCTTTTAATGGAAGGTAAACTGTTGCGGTCGTGTTCGCCGGGATTGAAATTTTGAGCGTGAATGCATCAGGACTCTGGCTCCAATCCGTCGAAATGTTGCCGTAAACCGAATCGTATTCGCCGCTGGCGTGGTCCATCATTGCATCAGTTCGCGGGTGAATCACGATGTGCTGGAATCCCGTTCCATCGGCGGCTGTGTCAATTCCGACTAGGTCCCGATAAACCCAGGCGACAACCGATCCGAAAGCATAATGATTGTACGAATTCATCGATGGGTCGCCGGTGTCTCCGTTCCATCGCTCCCACCACGTTGTCGCACCTTTTGAAAGCATGTATCCCCAGGAAGGGTAGGTGTCGTTCAAAAGCAACTTGTATGCAACGTCGCTCCGGCCGTGATCCGTAAGGGTGAATAGAAGGAAGGGTGTGCCAAGGAATCCTGTCGATAGATGCCAGTTGCGCGACTCTATGTCTTTCACCAACTTTTCCGTCATCGCGGCTTCCAGTGACTCGGGTGCAAGCTTCGCATATAGAGTGACTACATACGAGGTCTGCGTGCCGGTCCCTACCGTGCCGTCGTCTGTTATATATGCCTTCTGAAATGCGCTTCGAATGTTGCTGATCAGATCGGAATATCGTCGCGCATCGTCTTTTTTGCCGATTGCATGCGCCATCTGCTCCATCATTCGAGCCACTAGCGCCCAGTAGGCGGTCGCCAGCATATCTTTATTGGTGCGATCATCGGGCGCGAGCCAATCTGCAAAATTCGGTCCCACGCCGTTCTTGCGAATGAAATCAGGATTCGCTTTGGCGATGAAATCCATGAAGCGCCGCATTGCATCCCAGTTGTGCCTCACGACGGCAAGATCTCCGTATTGCATCCACGTCGTCCATGGAATGATCACTCCGGCATCAGCCCAACCGGGCGCGCCTTCGCTGCCAAAAGGACGCAGCGAATCAGGCGATACATTGGTGAAGTCGCCTTCCGCCGTCTGACCATCGGTCACGTCGTGCATGAACTTGTGCGAGAACGCATCGATGTTGAAGTTGTAACTTCCCGTCCGCCAGAAAACTCCCGCGTCGCCCATCCAGCCAAGTCGCTCGTCGCGTTGCGGGCAATCGGTTGGAATGCTCAGAAAATTTCCTCGCTGCCCCCAAATTCCAATTGACCACATGCGATTCACGAGATTGCTCGCTGTGTCCACATGTGCGCTGGGATCGACACCAACACTGCTCGCAACTTCTCCAGTGATATTCGCTGACGTCGGCGTCCCAGGAAACCCGCTGACTTCCACGTAGCGGAATCCATGAAAGGTAAAATGCGGCTCGTACGATTCCTCGCCGTCCCCACGTAAAACATAGATGTCGGTCGCATCCGCGTTGCGCAGGTTTTCCGTATAGATGCTGCCGTCGCTGTTCAAGCGTTCCGCAAACCGCAGCCTAACGCGAGTTCCAGCAGGTCCATGCACATTCAGTCGCGCCCACCCGACCATGTTCTGTCCCATGTCGTAAACATAGACGCCATTCACCGGAGTCACAGAAACCGGCGTTATAGTTTGCACGACACGAACTGGCGTATCTAATTGTGCCCTCAGGGGAGAGGAAGAATCAGGCGCAACCGTCGCCGCTTGCCATGCCCGATCATCAAACGATTGCTGGTCCCAGTTGTTGATTTCATCTCGCGCGTCGTAGATTTCGCCCGAATAAATTTCAGATCGTAGAACTGGCGATGCCGCTGTCGTCCACGATTCGTCGCTCACAATCCTGTCGCGGCTTCCATCCGAATACTGAATTTCAAGTTGAGCCAACAGCCGCACCGGAGGTGGTTGAAAAAAGTAGGGAAGTCCCGTCCATGTCATTCCGCTTGCAAACCAACCTTCGCCCAGGAGCGCTCCCAGCACGTTCTTGCCGCTCGTGATTTGTTGCGTCACATCGTAAGTCTGGTACTGCAGACGCTTGCTGTAATCAGTGAAACCTGGCGTCAGCACGTCGTCACCAACTCGCTGGCCATTCAAGAACATGCGATAGCTGCCTAGGGCCGTAACATATAGCCGCGCCGACGCAATCGTTTTTGCAACTTCAAACGAGCGCCTAAGCAGAGCTGCGGGGGTTGGCAACGGCGGCACGTCACCCAATCGTGAATCGCCCAGCTGCGCAACCACGCTAGCTTTCTTCCACTTCGATTCTTCCTGTGCCCGCGCTTTCCATTTTCGATCCGTGAACACGCGACGAACGGATCCGCTGGCACTCGTAATTTTGAGCATTCCGGCAAGCGCGCCCTTCGAAGTTTTCGATCCAGCATCTGGCCCCAGCTGATTCGGTTCCGCAACCGTTACCTCAATATCGATCGAGTTCGTGCCGGGCTTCAATTCGTTGGTCACGTCTTCTCGATCAAAATCGTGCCACTCGTGTTTTGTACCGACTTGATGACCATTCACGCTCGCTTTGAAATCCCCGCGGGCCAGCACAAACAGAGCGGCATCCCTGGGTTCCTCTTTAAGCTTGATCGAAACGTGAAACAGGATCACGCTTTTGGGCGTGGCTTGCAGGGCATCATGGCCCTTGGCCCAAATCCATCGAATTCCGGCGCGATCGGCCGCGGCTTCTGGATCAGTCCGCGTGATCCATTTCGCCAACCAGTCGGACTTCTCCAGCAGCCCCATCTCCCACCAGGCAGGTTCCGACGACTGCGATTCTTGTCCTTTCGAATCCCACACCCGCACTGCCCAGTAATAGCGCTTGCGCGACTGCAAAGCCGGCCCGGCGTATGCAATCGCAACAGATTGCGCGGAATTCTGTTTGCCGCTGTCCCAGACGTCGGCATTCCCACTCTGCAGATTTTGCGCGGTGCTCGCGACCAGAATCTCGTAAGCCGTCTGACGCCAATTGCGTTCAGTATTGTCGCTTTGCCACGAAAATTGCGTCGCCGGATTATCGATTCCAAGCGGGTTTTCGCGGTAATCGGTCCGCAGGTGGACGGGCGCTGCAAAAACTGTCGTGCTGAGCAGGCAACAAGTGAAAATGCAACGGAAAGAAAGTTGTCCCATAGAAAGTCGTTCCGCGCGGAACCTATACACCAGCGTTATTTGGCAGAGACTACGGTCGACTCAATCAACTGCACCGGACCAAGCAAACCTGACGCCCACAATGGCGAACTCGCCCGGTAGAACTTGGGCGAGGTGAACGTATACGTCTTCGTGACGTTTGGCTGCCTGTCTCCGATGATCCGGTTCGCCCATCCGTTTGTAACTTTTACTTCCAGCGAATTCTCCCCCGCCTTCAGAGCAGAAGTAACATCAACGCGGAACGGCTCCTTCCAAATAATGCCGAGCGGCTTGCCGTTCATGGATACTTCCGCAAGATTTTTCACGCTGCCAAGGTCGAGCCAGATACGGGCGCCAGGCTTCAGCCACGCTGCCGGAGCTTCAATTGTCTTCGTGTAAGTCGCGGTACCAGAGAAGTACTTGATGCCCTCATCAGGGTTGTCCTTCCAATCTGTAAGTGTTTCGAACATTGCCGAAGCAGGCGCGCCTAGGTCGGGTGGAAAACTAACTTGCCACGCACCATCAACTGTTGTCAGCGGCGTTTCAACTCCGATTGGCAGGGTGCGCGACGAACCTTTCGCCGACGCCCGAAACACCACGAACACCGTTTCCCATGGAGCCAAATATAACGGCACGGTCGTGCGGCCCTCGCCGATGTAATACGAAGCTGGGTCAATACTCCCGGTATCCGCATGCCACAATTCCGCTGCCTTGCCCGTCACGCGGAACGTAGCACTGAGATTTTCATAACGATCGTTGCGATTATCGAGGAAGTAAATATCGGCATTCGCCAGCTTTCGATGCACGAACAGCAAGGTCGAATCCGGCTCCGGATGGGTGTAGGTAAAGTCCGGCTCTACGCGTAAGCTCGCGAGAGTTTCCCGCAGAGTTTGCTTCCCATACACTCGGCCTTTGCCAACACTCGCGCCATCTCCTGAGCCCCACAACTGGTCAGCAATCGAATGAAATTCATTTTGATCATCGGCCAGGCTTGGGTCGTCCGTTGGTTTTTCGCCACAAACAATTGCGCCTGCCTGAACTAAATCGCGAATTTTCTTCAACACGGGAAGTGACATGTGCCGCGCATGCGGATCAAGCGCGAGCACGCGATAACGCATTCCGCTCGGCGTCGCCAGTTCGCCATCTTTGAACGTCAGAACGTGAATTAGCGCGTCAGAATTGATGTAGTCGAAATTGTAGCCGGCAGGAGTATCCGGGTTCTTGTGCAGGAAAAGGTCCGTCAGGTTCGTGTCTTCTCCGTAGTAGTAGACAATATCCGCTACAAATCGCCCCTGCTGCAATAGATAAGAGCTTCGCGCGAGATACGTAACCCACGGCTTAGCTTGCTCCGCCCATGTTGCATTCCGGTTGAACCATTGCCCGAATGGGCCAAGTGACAGGCCCGGTTTCCTATCGAGCAGCGGCTGGTGAACAGATGTGTGAATCACGAATCGATTTAATCCCATCGTGAGCTCTTTGTCGGCTGTCGGCTTTAGCGTCGCCGGCGACCACGCATACGCGCCAGATGCTGCCGTCATCGATTCCGCTGCCACCAGGTTCTGACCATAAATGTGCGCCACAGACGCAGACTCGCGGATATCGGCGTTATACCCCGGTTGATCGTGGTTCACGCCCGGCCGCTGCGTCCACATCGCCGACATCGGCACGTCGTTGCTCCGCTTCACCTGCATTCCATCGCCAATGAAAGCGCGGCCTTCTTCGTGCGATTCGCCGTAGTGGCCCATGCCCCTTTCATGAATGATCTTCGTCAGCAGGTCGTAGTGGTAATCAGCCAGCATGTCTCCTAGCGTCTCTCGCAAATCCCACAGAAAACCTTCACTCGCTTCCGTACTCTCGATAACTCGCCCGGTCAGCACTGGCATCCACGGTCGCGGATCGTATCCGCGACGTTTGGTGAACTCAGGGATCAGATTTTCTGTCCAGTTTTGTGCTCCCGCTTCCCAACTATCATTGATGACATATTGCAAGCCGCGCTTGCCCATCAGGTCTGGGCCGACGGCGCTCTTGTAGTTGTCCAAATACGTATTCATGTACTGCGAAACGTCATCCGGGTTGAGCTTGTCTACTTCAAGCCCTGTTCCTTCGGGCGAGGCAGGATGATTCGTAATTCCCAGCAACGAATACCCAAAGCGCAGCACCACCCAATGCCCCGCAGGAGGCGTCCAGTTCAGGGTCCCATCCGGCTGCATCTTCGAGGTGAGATCGATTACATCTTCTTTTGGAATCGCTTCATCAGCGTTGACCGCTGGCGTAGGGTACGGCTCGAAGCTCGGCAAATTGGCAAAGCCGGCCTTCTCCTCAAAGCGGCTGATGCGTGGCTCGGAATGCAGCACGAGTTCTGAAATTTCAAAGTTCGGATTTGGCTTACCTCCGAACCTGCCGAACGGTTCCTCCACGTCGAACCGCATCTCACCGAGTCCCGAGGGCGCAGGCGGAGTCGTGAACGCTACCCGAAAGAACTTCGCCGTAACGGCCGGAAAAGCAATTGTGTGCTCCACGCCGCCATCATTCGGAATGCTCGCGATCTTACGGAAGGTTTGGCCATCCTCACTCGTCTCGACATCCGCAACTGATGCCGCTGCGCCAAACGCATTCGCCGCCGCCGCCGCCGGATCGTTCAGCACTAGCGTGACCGCATGGATCGTTTGCGGGGACGGGAATTCATATTGAACCCACGCCTGCTGCCCTTCTGGGGCCTTCGGCAATTCCGTGGTTTTCACCAGGTCGCCATCATTCAGAATCGCGGCATCGATATTCCCGCTGCTCGACGTAATCTTCGCTTCCGAAGATGACGAAGCTACTTCGCTCTCGGGAATCTTGTAGGCGATGACTGCCGAATCTCCGTAGAAGGTCGGTTCCGTAGGCTGTGGTTGTCCAGTGAAAAAAGCCAGAAAATCAAATACTGGAAGATCTTGAAACGGCCCTGTGGTTGTCGGCGGATGCGCCAGTACGCCGCTGAAAGGCTTTCCACCTTCCACTCGCGTTTCGCTCCACACAACTTTTTTCATGCCCTGGTTCGGTTTCACCCATGGGCCGCCCGATTCGCTCCATCCCGGTGAACCGGCAATCGCCTCTTCCATCCCGAACTGGTCTGCAAGGGTGGTAGCGTATTTAAAGGCGTCCTTCCATTCCGGCGTCATGTACACCAGCTTCTTGTCAACAAGCTTTGGCGTATTCAGCGCGGCATCAAAATTCTGAAAGCCCGCGATCCCCACGCGGTGCATCCATTCGAGGTCCAGCTTGATCCCCTCTTTCGTGATGTTGCCGTTCATCCAGTGCCACCACACCCGTGGTCTCGCGCCGTTCGGCGGATTCTCAAATCCTTGTCGCAGAGTATCCGGCGAATTTTGCGCGGAAAGAGACAATCCGAAGAAGGCGAAAAACATCACTGCGAGCCATCGACCCACACTTCCAGGTGTGTTCATGTATCTCCTCACGAATTGAATCGCGCCAAGTCGGTCCGGCAGAAACGGCACCGCTTCCGTCCACGCATAAGCTGCGACCACGGATGGTCGCACCCGAAAACTTGCATGTCAACGTTCGGGACGCGTTTCGCAATGAGAAATCCTTTTCGCTCTAACACACGCGTGCGCACTCGATTTCGAGAAGCGACGCGAGCTTCTGCAGTTTGCTCGCAATATGCCCGATGCCGACGGCGCAATGGTGCGCGGGCCCATTTGAATTCCAGCTCTCAATGAATTTTCTGGCGCCAATTGAAAAGCGATAACGGCTATTCGTATTCCCGATTTCGAGAATGGGTCCCGGAACCGATTCGCCTTCCGCCACTAACAACTTCAGGTTGGCGCTTCCAGTTTCAACCACCGAGAGCAGCGTAACCGGCCCATGCTTCACCGACATTTCTACAGACAATCCATGCCCCACCTTGCCGTGATAAACCTGCAGTGGCTTAACCCTGGTCTTGCCCTCAGCGATTGCGATGTGCCCAGGACCGTCATGCCCCATCAGAACAACATCGTCGTTATAGTCAACAGCGTAATACTCGGTGAACGATCCCCCTGTGCCAAACGAATCCATAATCTTCATCGCTTGCGCATTTTTTATTTCATACTCGCCGGCAACCGGAATTCCGCGCGCGGTAAGCAAACTTGTTCCGAGAATGATCGAACTAATCGCATCTTCGTTCTCCGGATTTCCTGTTCCCTGATAGTAGTAGGCGAGCGATCCCAGTTGATGCAGATCGACTAGTCGATCGAGGGCCGCCGCCGTTTTCGCCGCGCGCTCAAGTTCCTTTTCGGAGCAGTCGGGCTGCACTTTCATCTTGTCGCGGATTTCACATAATTTGCGTTTGACCTCTTCGGCCGTCATCTGCTGCCGTAGCGAAGCCAGTTCATCCACTTCGATCATTTCAATATGCCCGCCAAAAACGGCGCACTGCAGTGTCAGATCTGAATAAATATCGAGCATTCCCCCGTAGTAGTGGCCCATTACGCCCAGCCGGTTGTGCTCCATCGCATGTGCAACTTGCGCCGCTTCCACCCATTCCTCGATCTCCGGCCAACAATCGTCCAGCGTTCCTGTGACCTGCAAAAACGGGATTCCGCATCGGGTAAACACATTCGCAATTTCAGGAACCGGACAAGCCTGACAGTATGCCAGCCACTCGCCCGTCATTCTTGTGCGATCGCTGAGGCGATTGAAGGACTCATAATCGATAGCTGCTGTTGGCGAGAGGTTGAGCACGATGACCGGAACTTTCGCCCGCCTGACTACAGGTAGCACTGTCGATGAAAGCGCATATGTGGTCACATAAAGAAAAATGACATCCACATCGGCGCGGCGAAAATCGCGTCCGGCAGCAAATGCTTTCTCAGGCGAATCAATCAACCCTAAATTGACGACCTGAACGCCCGTTCTGCCAAGCCGTCCGGCCAGTAGCTCGAGATATCCAAGAAGCCTTTCTCTCAGGCCATCAAACTGACCCCAGTAAGTTTCAAGCCCGATACCGAATAATCCAACTTTCACATTTTCTTTCTCAGTCATTTCCGACATGCGTTTCCCCGATTCAGCGTTGCCGATTTCACACCAGGTGCACTCGCGCGTCAAGCCTCGAATTGGTCGCGAAAAATAATCCGCGAACGACAATCGGCCGGAATCAGGGTATTTCGCAATGCGCAACGATGGTTTAGCTTTTATATTGCGTGCCGACTGGCTTCGGAATATTCTGACTGGCTTTCTCGCACTGGGAGTGACAAGCATGACCGATCGGCACCGCCAGACATCAATTCAGCTTTTCTCATTTCTGCTTCTCATCGCGGCTTTCGCCAACGCGCAACTAAAGATTGAAATTAACTGGCAAAAAGTCGCGCGCATTTCCCAAACTACGCCCACCTTGCAAGTGGTCGTGAACCCTCCACTGCGCCACGGAACCGAAGTCAGCCAGAACGCCTACAAAGCGGTGCGCGACCTCGGCGCCGACTACGTTCGCTACGTCCCCTGGCTGCCTTACCCAAAGTTAGGAGTCGCCGAGCTCGACCCTCCTGCCAATGGAAAAACGTCATGGGATTTTTCTCTGATTGATCCCATGACGATTGACTTCCTCGAAGCCACCAAGGGCCATCCCGCCATCCTGAATTTCAGCACCATCCCGCAGTGGATGTGGAAAACGGACAAGCCGGTTCCATATCCCGCCGATCCGAATCAGGTGACTTGGAATTACGAACAAGGCACCGAGCCTCGCGACCCTACTTTCAAAGAAGTAGCGGATTATTACGCCCGCCTTCTCGCCTGGTACACAAAGGGTGGCTTCACCGACGAGTTCGGCAAGCGTCATGACTCCGGCTATCACTACTCCATTCCGTACTGGGAAGTGCTGAACGAAGTCGAATTCGAGCACCAGATGTCACCTGAGACCTACACCAAGTTGTACGACGCCGTCGTTACGGCTATGCGAAAGGTGCAGCCGGATTTGAAATTTGTCGGCATGGCGCTCGCAATGCCTTCATTGCGGCCGGACTTTTTCGAATACTTTTTAAACAATAAAAACCATCAGCCCGGAATTCCACTCGATTTCACCTCTTATCACTTTTACGCAGTCCCTACCCCCGATGAGACTCCTGAGATTCAGCAGTTTACTTTCTTCGCCCAAGCCGATGGCTTTCTGAACACGGTCCGCTACGTTGAAGGAATTCGCAAACGCCTTTCGCCTGAGACTCGCACCACGATCGATGAGATCGGCGCTATTTCCGCCGATGATTTGCAACAAGGCCAGCCCGGACACGTCTCTCAACCGATCCCAAACTCCTACTGGAACCTGACTGGTGCGATGTACGCATACTTGTTCGGCGAACTGACAAAACTTGGAATCGACGTTGCCGGAGAATCGCAGCTGGTCGGATACCCAACGCAGTTTCCATCGGTTTCGATGGTCGACTGGGACAGCGGCAAGCCGAATCCGCGTTTCTGGGTGTTGAAACTGTTGCACGACAATTTCGGTCCGGGAGACAAGATCGTCGAACTCTCTGCCGATCCACACGATCCATATCTCTATGTTCTGCCCGTTATCACCAGGGAAGGGAAGAAGCGTGTGCTGCTGGTGAATAAGAGAGGGTATTCGCAGGAAGTTCAACTCGCGGGCAGCAGCGGAGGCGCGATCGAATACGTCGATGAGACCACCGGATTCGATCCACCAAAAACTGCATCACTCACAGCAAACACGCTAACCTTGAATGGCTTTAGCGTCGCGGCTGTAACGCTTCCCTGAGCGATGTTCCTACCTTTCGAACACCGTGTAGGATGAGGCAAGCAGGGAAGAGATTTTTATTAAGGCAAACGCAGCTCTTGATGTCCTGCATGTAGCTTCAGTATCTTGTCCTTCCACAAAAAATCTCCAGTCACGGTGGCGGGCAAAGTTATTTCTGCGCGTAAGCCGGATTCATCCACCGTATAATCCGCTTCCAGGGTGCCTTTGGGAGTTGGCATCGATGCCGTCAAATGTTGTAACGAACCGAGATGAGGTTCTATTACCACCGCAGAAAAACCGGGGGTTTTCGGCCGAATCCCGGCGACAATCGTCAGAAAGTCATAATTCGGATGAGCGCTCCAGGCGTGGGAATCTGAGCGAGTAGGCTCAGGCTGTTCGGCCCAGGTGGTTAATCCCAACGCCATCATGTCATGCCAGGGCTTAAGTAAATTTAGATATTGATCTCCCATCCCCGCGTGTTCGACTGCACGACCGAGATAGAAGCGGAAGTAGTAAGTGGCAGTAGTCATTTCAGGCAACGGCCGAGATGCCGTGAAGCCCGGATCGCTTGCCGAAAGGATATTGTTCAGCACTTCTCTTTGTTGTTCTCGCGGTATCACGTCCAGCCACACGCCGAGAATGTTCGCGTGCTGACTGTAATGTTTTTGAGCCGGAGTATCGGCGATTAAGTGATACTTATCGCTCCAGCAGAGTCTTCGGACTGCGCTAACCGCTCGCGCTTCTGCTTCACGGTACTCTTGTCCACGAGTTTTATCTCCTAAGGCAGATTCCAACTCAGCTGCATTGCGAAGCGCCTCGATGAATTGCAGCGTGATGATGGATGAGCCGCCACTGGGATCCTGAGGAGGCACGCCGAAGGCGAAGTCTTTGCCCCAGTCGACAAACGGCCACCAGGGCAGTTTTCCGATCAGGCCATCAGGTCTTTGCTTGGATAAAAACCAATCCATGACAGTTCGAGTCCCAGGCAACTGCATTTTGACGAAATCGCCATCTCCGCGGTACCTCCAGAAGTCATGCACCATCCCGATCCATAACAAAGAAAACGTAGGAATAATCTGCGTAACAGAAGATGGATAGCGGCTGCGCGTAATCCCGTCAGAGATTCGAGAATCATTGAACGCCTGAATGGCCTGACGAGCGAGACGGTCATCACCGGCAACCACGTAGGAGATCAGGGCCTGAATGCGCGTATCGCCGATGTACTGCATGCGCTCCCAGTACGGCGTATCCATGTACGTGGAATGCGCGTCCAGGCGAGCGGTGCGCCAGCCGATCTGCCAAATCCGGGCGAGCGATGGATCGTCAGATTCAAAATGCGCACGTTCTTCGAACGGATACGCAGTAAACCATGATCGTAGAGAATCAATCCGAAGAGATTGGTCGACAGTTTTGATATCGACCTGGAGGTAACGCCAAGTGCGCCAGCCCAGAGGCATGAATTGTCGCGACGCCGAGCCGTCGGGCAGGAATTCGTCGACAATGCCTACGATGTGCTTGCCGGCGATCTCATTACGATTGCCTTTCTCTCCTTTGTCATCGAGGAGTGCCTCTGCATAACTGAGGCGGATCGTGCTCTTAGCTCCTCCGCTCACAGTCAATTCGGGATATGCCGTTGTTAAACGCGACTGATCAAGCAGAAGACTAACGCTGCTATGGGCGGGAATTTCGAATTGTTGACCAGGAAAATCGGAAGGAACCGGAAGCTGAATTCCACTGGCACGCACGACTCGCCCGATTGGAACTGCGTCCATTTGCATCGGTGGGAGCAAGTCGGGCGTGAGTTGCCAGTTAATGTTCTGCAGCACTGCCCCGCGCACAATCGCATTTCCGATTGAAGCAGCCTGCTCCCATTTGCCGTTTTGCGAAGGCGCTTCGTCCCATGACCAATCGAATGAAGAACCATCTATGCGCTCACCCGGCTCAGCGACGTAATAATACTTCTTCATGGTCGATCGAGTTGGCAGAGCTTCGATTCCTTTATCTTCTTCAACCTCCCATGTTGTATTTGTGTCCACAGTGCGTTCAGCTTCGGTATCGCCTCCCAACACAAAAGCCGTACGGTCGCTGATCTGCGCCAGCGGCGTAAGCGTCCCGAAATTCCACACGGTCGCGGCGACGACGTTCTTCCCACCATGAAGAAATGTCGCCAAATCGTACGTTTCATACTTCCAGTGTGCCAGATCGCCTAATGCTGGTCCGCGACCGACCTCTTTCTGGTTAACACAAAGAATGTATTGAGTGTCGGCGCTGACATGTACAACAAAATGCTCCGGAACTGTCGAGAGTTCGACTACTTTCCTGAAGCGTAAGACAACGCCATCCCTTTGCGGGGCACTCGGGGAAGTGATCCATTGCGCAGGCCACAGACCTTGCGCTTCCACACCATGTTGTGCTGGAGCACTCGTCGTGACTAACAGTGGTAAGAGCGCGCATAGTAAGAACTTTGCTTTGAGCATTTGCGTCATTGGCTCGCGGGAACTCTTCTTGATCATGGTATTGAGCGACACCGACGAGCAAGAGGGCACCCGCGGCAGTCCTCTAAATCGGATACTGAGAATGTTTCACTACAGCGTCGCGCCCCGCGAAACGATGATCTCCTTGTAGCGCATCGCCGAGTCCTTCAGGGTGCGCTTCTGCGTTTTGTACTCAACGTAGATCAGTCCAAAACGCTGACTGAATCCTTCGCTCCACTCGAAGTTGTCGAGCAGCGACCAATGCAAGTAGCCCTTGAGAGGCACTCCTTCCTGGGACGCACGTGAGTAGGCGTTTAGATATTCATTCAAGAACTGAATACGCTGCGGATCGTGAACCTTGCCGTCTGCTGAAGGTTTATCGTCGCCTGACCAGCCATTTTCCGTAATCACAATCGGCTGCCGATAACGTTCGTACAAAAATTTCGGCGCCCAATAGAGCACCTCCGGCGTCATCGCCCAACCATAATGAGAGCGTGGAACGTCAGCCGCCTCGGGAACCACCTCCGGCATTCCGTTCGCCCCGGCTTTTAACTTCGGCGCAAAATATAAGTTGACGGCACAGAAATCGAGCGGCTGATTGATCGTTTTCATGTCAGCCGGCGTGGCGACCTTGCTTGTGCCCGGGAAGAGGTTAAGCCCGTCCTCTGGATAATTTCCGAGATAAATAGGATCGAGCCACCATGCATTGCTGAGCATCGCCATCGGCGGCAATCCCGGAATTATAGGAATTTTTCTCACGCCGAACGAAGCTTTTCGCGCCACTTCGACGTCCTCGGAGTTTTTCGTCGCGGGAAGGCTGAACATTCCGGCAAAAGCCAGCGAAACTTCTACCCGACGCTTTGCCGCCGCGCGTATGGCCTGCACCGACTTACCGTGCCCCAGCAGAATGTTATGCGAACCGCGTACCAGGTCCGGATCGGAAAGCTTCTGATTCGGCGGCATCATTCCGATCTCCGAGCCAAATCCCCACAATATATTGGGCTCGTTGATCGTAAGCCAATGTGTTACACGATCAGAGAAACGCGACGAAAGAAGATGCGCGTAATCCGCCAGCCATTGCGGACTGTCGGGGTTTAGCCATCCGCTTTTTTGTTGCAGCACTTCGGGATAATCGAAGTGGAAAACCGTAACGAACGGCGTGATCTTTGCGGAAAGCAAGGCATCGATCAAACGATCGTAGTAATCGAGTCCTTTGGAATTGATGGCGCCCGTGCCCTGCGGAATCACCCGCGGCCATGAAATGGAAAATCTATATGCATTTAAGCCCAGCGCCTGCATCAGCTTCACATCTTCCGGCCAACGGTGGTATTCGTCGTCGGCAACGAGGTTATTGCTGCCATCTTTCGTCGCATGCGGCGTACGTAGGTAAACGTCCCAAATGCTCTTACCACCGCCGTCAGCCCCCGGCGAGCCTTCTACCTGCGCTGCAGCCGTCGAAGCTCCCCAGAAGAATCCAGCGGGAAACTTTCCAGCCCCGCCCGAAGTTTCCTGGAACGCAAGCAGCGGCTTCGGCATTGCGGAGACCGCTGCGACGGAACTCGTACTCGCAATAAACCTACGGCGATTCATTCGGCTCATTTCTACCTCCGCATCCGCTATTTCTTAGGATTCTGCTCAACTCGCTGTTTTGTAACCTCATCCGGCGAAAACAATCTATTCGCCGACTCTTCCTGGCTTGAGCTTTGCGAGTGTAGGCGCTGAAATTCTGCTAAAGCCCTTTTTTGTTCTGCAGAATTTCCCAGAGCGCGCTCCACCTGCGCCATTCGCCACCACGCAACCTCATTGTTGTGATTCAACGAGATTGCCTTCTGCAAATGGGGCAGAGCCGCATCGAGCTTTTCTAGGCCGAGCAGCGTCGCCGCCAGCCCCAATTGCGCCTCTTCGAAATCCGGATGCCCCTTCAGCGCGAGTTCAAAATACTTTTCCGCATTCTCAAGCTGCCCCGCATTGCGGCTGATCTCTCCAAGCTCATAGGCGGCATTCGCATTCGCATCCAGTTGCAATTCCGCTGCGAACTCCTTCGCCGCCTCCTGAGCATCCTGCGCAGAACCAGTTTTTTGCGACTGTGCCAGCAACACGCGGCCAATACGGTAATGAATTCCAGGCCTTCGCGGATCACGCGCCAATACGTCGCGATATTGATCAATCGCAGCCTCATACGATCCTTGGCTTTCGAGCGCTTCAGCCTCGGCCTGGTGCCTCCAAATCGAATCCGACGGCGCTTGCCAAAGTTTCTGCATTGTCAGAAACGCATAGTTTCCGAAGATCTTTCCATCGTGATATTGGACCTCAGGATCATTTGGATAGAGCTTCTCCATCTCCAAAGCAACTTTGACCGCATCACTATCGCGCTTGAGGCCGGTGTACGCACGTTCCAGTTGCAGCCCGCACATCCGCTTCATCTCTGAGCGCGAAGAATGAAATCCTTTTTCAAGACCGGGCAGCGCCTCTTCGTAGCGCCCCAACTCTGAAAGCGACATGGCCAAGAATGACCCTGAGTCTGAAAGCGCTGGCTTCAGTTGCAATGCGCGTCGCAACTGTGGGATCGCCTGCTCGAATTTCTTTTCCTGGAAATAAATCAGCCCTAGGTTGGCGTGAATTTCGGCAACGTCGGGATCTGCCTGCGCCAGTTTTTCAAACCGTTGTTCCGCATCGGCATAGTTGCCTGCCGAAAGCGCCCGCTGCGCCGCTGTGTACTGTGCCTCAAGAGAACTGGGACTCTGCGCTCTCGAATAACTGCAAATACAAATAACCGACAATACGAGCAGAAGGTATGTTACGAGCAGAAGGTATGTTGAACAACGAGTCACAACGCGAGTGTACCTCAAGAAAAAAATCCCGCCAGCGGAGGACTGGCGGGTCGAGTTCTTCGTGTACACAAAGTTAGAACGTGATCTTTCCTCCCAGTTGCAAAATTCTGCCGGGCCGGGCAATAGTCACCTTGCCAAATGCAGGAGCAGTAGGTGAGTTGCCGACGGCCGTCTGGCCAGGCCCAACTCCGGGTTGACTCGGATCCAGACCGTAATCCGCATGATTAAAGGTGTTGAAGGTCTCTAATCGCAGTTGGAAGTGGACCCGTTCCGTAAATGCAAAGGTCTTGTCCAAACCGACGTCCCAGTTGTTGATGCCGGGCTGGCGCAGGATATTTCGCCCGCTATCGCCATAGGTACCTGCGATTGGTTGTGAGAAGGCAGCCGTGTTGAACCAATCATTGAGTCCATGCGGGCTACCAGGGTCGCCGATTTGGTTGCACCGTTGCGAGAAGGCTATGAGAAGACCGCCCGTATCGGCGCAATTCACCGAGAACGGAAATCCCTTTTGGAAGGTTGTAATTCCCGTGACCTCCCAGCCGCCAATAATCAGATCAGCAGCTTTGTTCATATCGCTGCCGAAGTGTTTTCCTCGACCGACCGGCAATTGATAGACATAACTGGCGACAAATCGCTGGGGCACGTCGAAATCCGAAGGAGCATAATCGAGTCTCGGATTGTGGTCGTCCATGTGCCCGGCAAATCCACCGCCAGCCGCCCCGATGCCAGCAGCTGCCGACTTGTCATCGAGGCTCTTTGCCCAGGTGTAAACAGCAAGGAAAGCCATTGAATTCGTGCGTCGCTCAAGTTTTGCATTCAAGGCGTTGTAATTCGAGTAGCCATCCCATTTGCTATCGAGAAATCCATTGGCCGAAGTGATATTGGCGTACGGGCGACGAGCGGAAATGGGACAGTCTCCGGTAAGAGGCTGATTTGCAGCTAGTTCACCAGCACATACTGCAGGATCAGAAGGCGCGAAGGGTTGTCCGATATTCGTGCGATCCAGCAAGTGCGTACCTTTATTTCCGACATAGTTCAATTCGAGTGTTGTATTCCTTGCGAGCTCGCGCTGGACCGACAATGACCACTGTTGTACGTAAGGGTTCCGTGGCCGCTCGGAAATGATCACAGCAAAGAACTGGCTACCGTCTGTTGCCGCACTCACCTGATGTAGTGACACTGGCGGAAACATGTTGTCGGTTAGTTTCGGTGCGCATGTTCCCGCTCCTACGCATGAGGACGGGTCGGTCGCTGGACTCACCGCAGCCCGTACGACGAATGGGTAAATGTCGCCCGAGTCGTCCATCTCGCGCGTTTCGAAAGAGTCAAAGAACACTCCATAACCGCCACGGATTACTGTCTTGTCGCTCAAGCGATAGGCAAACCCGATGCGCGGTGCGAATGGAGTCTTAGAACCGTCAGCTGGATTTCTTCGTCCGCAGTACCGGTAGAATCCATTGCCCGTAGGCGCAATCGGCCCACCCAAAGCTGAAATATCCTGAGTACCGAGAGCCTGGTCGGCATAGCAAAGTCCGCCGCCGGCATTCGACGTGTCGAACCAGAACAACTTATTGTTCGACTCATAAGGCACGTTGCGGTAGTCCCACCGAAGTCCGAGATTCAAAGTAAGACGATTACTCACTTTCCAATCGTCTTGCACAAACGGCCCAAAATATAAGAAATGGTACTGATTGGTATTTCCCACTGCGCCCGCAGCGCTGAACGGCCCAGGTTCGAAAGTGCTGGCATTGTTGTAGTAGCCGAGCAGGAAGTCGGCTACGGCGTTGCCTGTTCCACACAAGCCTCCCGGGTTTGTACACCCATTCTGGTTGGTCTGAATGGTCGTATTGTTGTAGCCGAAATCACCCAGGTAGTCCGCCGACAAATTCCGCTTCTGAATCCAGTTTCTATAGTCGAATCCCGTGGTTATGGTGTGTTTGCCCCGAATCAAGGAGAGCGAGTCTGCAAACTCCCAC
>Ga0070741_10000223_pt1 | contig 215739 bp, 202 predicted proteins | sample Coa_R1_4_FD_66440 | JGI IMG/M metagenome (GOLD analysis project Ga0070741, IMG submission 66440) | Surface soil microbial communities from Centralia Pennsylvania, which are recovering from an underground coalmine fire - Coalmine... | ecosystem: Environmental > Terrestrial > Soil >...
CGGTGGCTGGCCGAACCCGTAGATCCCGGGCGGCGCCCGGAGCCCGAACTGGGGCGGCGGCGGCGGCACCCCGCTGCGCGTCGCAACCCACGCCGGCGTCGGGCCCAAAGTCCCGAACCGAACCAGCACGTCATAAACCGACCGCACCGACCCCGGATTACAACGGAGAACGCTCTCATTGTGGACGTGCAGCGTCGCGGTGACCTCGAGCAGATACCGATTCGAGCCTCCCACCCGGGCCGGCGAGGCAACCGCCACAACCCGACCGCCGAGCCCCAACAAAACGAACCCGAACGCCACAACACCCCAAAACCGCCCCCGCCGGCATCGGCAACCGAAACGCTCAGACCCAACCTTCGACACCTAACACCCCCTACGACTACCCGGCCGCGAGGCCGCAGCTTGCGCCATCGATTCTCCTACCAGCCGCCACAACGGTCAACCACGGCCGAAGCTCGCACGAGGGCCCAGAGCTCAGGAAGCTGATGGCCATCGCCGAGAAGGCCAAAAGCCCACCCTCGCCAGCAGCGCAGCCCACGTAGTCGACCGCGCCGAGACGGTAGCCCCCCGTCGGCCGGTGCGCCTCGTACTCGACCACGAGCGGACCGCACACCGAAACATCGATTGCAAAAGTTGCCCACAGCTCGCGATCGCCGTCGACGATCTTCGCCTGGACGGCGCCGCTGGCGGGATACACGCGCCGGATGCGCGCATCGAAGATCGTCGCCGCGCACGGCGAGCGGGGAGAGGCCCGACTTCGAGATCTGGAGCGTGATCCGCAAGGCTTCGCCGGCCCAGGAAGATGGGGTCTCCCGCGCAGCGGAGTAGATTCAGACCCATGGCGTCCGTTGAGAACAACATCGGATCAACGGGCGGCGTGACGGGCAAGGGGTTCGTGCGCGGTCAGTCGGGCAACCCGGGCGGCAGGCCGCGTGGGTTGGCGCGCGCAACGCGGGAGGTCCTTGGAGGAGACGGGGAGCGGATCGTGAGGTTCTGGCTCAAGACGATGGAAGATCCAAATGCCAAACTCGCGGACCGGCTCGAGGCAAGTCGCCTGCTGGCCGATCGTGGCTGGGGGCGGCCCACGGTCACGGATCCGCTGGCCGAGGCGGCCGCCGTCCCGTCGGCGGTGCTCCTCACCATCAGAGAGGGGCAGCCCCTCGAGGAGGCACAGATCGAGGAGTTCTAGCCCCGCGGACCCGCCATTCCCCAGAGCGGTGCCGCGATCGACCGATGGCGGGCGGCGGCGGGAGAGTCACCCCAGCGGGCACACCGAAGGACGGCCCACGTCTCGGTCGAGTCCGGGCGCCGACCTCCGCCCGGTCGCGGGAGCTGGGCCGTCCGCGTTCTTCGCTCGTCCGCGGAAGGCCCGCTCGTCGGCACCTGAACCCCGGTGGCGACGTTCGCGCGGAGCCTTTCCGCCGGTGTAGTGGCTCCGACGCCGTAACGAATCCGGTAATATCCGCAGAAGTCGATCTCCAAAAAGAGCCGCAAGAGCGCCCTCCGGGGCGCTCTTGCGTTGTGCAAGTGCTCTTGCATATCGCTGCACACTTGCCGGAGCCGGATTTTTCCCCTAATATCCCGAATGTGGCGCGCTCGCCATGGAGATCGAGCCGATGTCGTCGGCGCTAAGCGGCGGACTCCGCCGGCTCGTCCTCGGCGACCAGGCGTTCGCGGAGAGAGTCGCTGCCGTCCCTCAACGGCGACGCGGAGCCGGCGCCTGCGGCTCCTGAGCAGCCTGCCGAGCTCGAGGGCGTGGTGTGGTTCCAATCCGCTGCGAGAGGGCAGGCGTTTTTCGCCCCCGGCTCGCCGAGCTTGCCGGCGCTCCGCGGGTTCATCGAGAGGATCAACGCGTTCGCCGACAACCTCGAGGGTGACGGTCGTCGATTCGACGATCTCGCTTTCTCGCTGGGTGCCGCGGGTCAGCCGGAAGCGGCGAGCGCGGAGATTCGCAAGGCGGCCGCGTTGAAGTTTCGCCGCTGCGAACCAGCTCCGGACATCGACGGGCGACATCTTCTTCGACGTTGCCAGAGAAGTGATGCTCGGCGCGACGAAACGGCCAGATGGGGCGCTGCAGTCGGCGGTACGGCGCTCCCGCGAGGCGGACGCCATCGCCGCGGCGGCGCTCGCCCGGATCGGTCGCTCGCTCCGCTGCCTATGCGGCTGTTACTGCCTTTGCAGTCCCGGAGTGTGCCGTGCCTGAGTTCGCCCGCCACGACTCGGATAATCGGTATGCGGCCTTCGTGTGCGAGCGGGCCGGCCTGCCCCTTCGCGAGCTCGAAACAGGGTGCGGCATGCCCGAAAACGGCCTCAGAAACGGCTCAACCAAGCCGAAAAAACTGCGAGTTAGCCAGCCGCGCGAGTCAGTGGTCGGGTTTGGATCGAAAGCGCAGGAAAGCGCCGCCTCGGAGGTCTCACGTTGAGCGTGCCCGCCGAGGCCGCAGTCGACCTCGAGCAGCCCTCGCGCCCGGCGCGGACCCGGCGCAGGCTGACAGATGACGAGCTCGTCGCGCTCCTGCGAGACGGCGTTCGAGCGCGAGCTTCGCCTCGAACGCTAGGTGACGGAGCGACGCGGTCGGGACATTGACTTGCTCGCAGAGTGGCGGGACCGCGACCTCCGGGAGCCTGAGCCGGTGGAGGTCGTCGAGGCGCGCCGACGCCTTTGGCCGGAGGCGGGCCGGCTGTTCAAGGCCGTGATGCTCGCGACGTCGATCGAAGTACTCGATCCCGGCGCCCGGTCGCGGCCGGCAGGCGCAGGTTCGAGGTCGGGTTGTGCGTGACGATGTCGCGCTCGAGTGCGTGCCGGTAGATCGCCCGGAGCGGCATCAGCGGGTTGCGGACCTTGGCGGCGCTGACGCCCCTTCCGAGCAGCCGGTCAACGAACGCTTGCAGGTCGGCGCGTTGCAGGTCCGAGAGGCGAACGGCGCCGAGCTCGGGCAGCAAGTACCGGCGCAAGTCGCGCTCGTATTCGCGCAGCGGACCGGGCTTGTACGGCTCGCCGCCGCGTTTGAGCACGGTCGGCGGGTTCGCCTTCGTGCCGGCGAGCCAGCGCTCGGCCTGCTCGCGGAGCGTGATCCGGGCCGGCGCGATGCGGGTGCCGCGGTTCTGTTGGCTTGTCGCGTCGGCGCGCCACGCTTTCGCGGCGGCGAGCGCGCCCGAGCCGGAGAACGTCTTGCGGGCCTTCTTGCCAGTGCGACGGTCGTACACCTCCGCCCGGTAAGACGGCTTGCAGTTGCAGGCGCCACCAATGGTGGTGCGGCAGGAGCGTGAGTGCCGCTCTTGGATGCCGATAAAGCCCGCTGGCTTGCGAGAATGCTCTTGCACGGGACCTATCCTCCTGTGCCGTGGGCGGGGCCGTTCGCAGCGGCGCTCGCCCTCTTTGCTGGTCGGTCGGATCTTACTGGCCCGCGGACTGGCCCGCAATGCCTCCAGAGCGCATGGTTATGCGGAAGTGAACCTCTCTTCCAAGCTGGTCACGCGGGTTCGATTCCCGCCGCCCGCTCACGTCGCGAAAGCGCTGTAGAGCGGCCCCGTCCCGCGGGAGAGCCCGGCGCCGATCCCCTCCGGGACGTTGACGTGCAACCGCTCCGAATTGAAGGCCGGACGCAGATCAGTGCGCGTGCGTCCCATGGACGACGGCATGACCACGACCACGGCCGATCAGCCAGCGGTTCACCGGGAAGGCGGCGGCGAAGGCGATCGCCAGCGAGAGGCCGAGACTCCACCAGAAGAGCGCGTCGCCGAGTCCCGCGTCGATCGCGCCCGGGACGAGGAGGATGAAGCCGTTGTCGACGATCTCCATCGTCGCGATCGAGAGCGTGTCGGACGCGAGCGTGAGGCCGGCGGCCCGGCGGAGCGGGACGTTCGCGCGCACGATCGGGCCGAGCGTGAGCGAGTAGCCGAACAGGAACGCGAGCGCGATCGAGACGACGATCGAGGCGGCGTTCCCCCATCCGAGCGCGGTCGCGACGATCATCCCGAGGACCTCTCCGATCGCGCAGCCGGTGAGGCAGTGCGCCGTCGCCTGCAGCGCCGACCGGTTCACCGAACCGCCCCTCATGCGGCCTCGTAGCCCGCTTCCCGAATGGCCTCGCGTACGAGCGCATCGTCGAGCGAGCGACCGCGGACGGTGACCAGCTTCGCCGCGAGGTCGACGTCGACGCGCTCGACGCCGTCGACGCCGCGCACCTCCTCCTCGATCGCCCGCTCGCAATGGCTGCAGTGGATCCCCGGGACCTCGTAGGTCAGCGTCTCGCTCATGCAAGCTCCTTCCTCGCTTATACCCCATAAGGGTATCTCAGCCCGGAAGGGCGAGCGGTGGAATGATCCGCTCGGCGCGGAGCCGGTCGAAGAGGTCGAGGAACGAGCGCTCCGTGTCCTGGTAGGCCAGGAAGCCGAGGCTCCGGCTCTTGCCCATGTGCGTGAACGTCTCGAGCGTCCGGCCGAGATCGGCGTCCGTGTGCCACCAGGAGGCGAGCGCGCCGACGTCGGGCTCGACCAGACCGTGCCCGGCGGCGATCCGCTCCCAGACCGGACCGGAGTCGGCCATCTGCTCCTCGAGCGGCGTCGGCCGGCCGGGATAGGGCGCCGGCTCGACGCCGAGCCCTGCTCCGACGACGTTCCACATGCGCCGCCAGCGGAAGACGTCGCCGTTGACGACGTTCAGCGCCTGGTTCGCGACGGCCGGCTCGGTCGCCGCCCACTCGAGCTGGCCGGCGAGGAGCCGCGCGTCGGTCACGTCCGTGACGGCCTCGTGCTGCTCCGGCGAGCCCGGGAAGACGAACGGCCGCCCGGTCTCGCGGCAGATCGTCCCGTAGACGGCGAGCGTCACGCCCATGTTCATCGCGTTGCCGACGGCGAACCCGATCACGGTGTGCGGCCGGTGCACCGACCACGTGAACCCGCGCCGGGCGGCCGCCTCGAAGAGGACGTCCTCCTGGACGTAGTAGAAGTTCTCGTACGGGAGGCGCGGCTGGTCCTCCCGGAACGGCGTCTCGGGCCGCGCCTTCGCGTACGCCTCGAACGGGCCGAGGTAGTGCTTCAGCCCGGTCACGAGCGCGACGTGCCGGAGCCCGGGCGCCGGCTCGACAGCCTCGAGCAGGTTGCGGAGCATCGCCCCGTTCACGGCGCAGTTCCCGGCCTCGGTCGGCTGCCGCGACCAGGTGCAGAAGAAGACGTGGGTCACGTCGAGCCCGCGGAGCGCCTCGCGGGTCGCCGCCACGTCGGCGAGGTCGGCGTGGACGAGCTCGACGCCGTCGACCGGCCGGCGGGGCGGGCGGCGGCTGAGCCCGTGGACGGTCCAGCCGTTCGCGGCGAGGCGCGCGGCCAGGGCGCCGCCCGTGATGCCGGTCACGCCGGCCACGAGCGCGCGACCGGTCACGCCGCCTGCGGATCGACGACGATCTTCCCGCGCGCGATTCCCTCGGCAAGCGGCCGGATGCCGCCTTCGACGAGCTCCTCGAGCGGGATCACGCGGTCGAGGACCGTCGCGGCGAGCCGGCTGTCGCTGATCAGCTCGAGCGACTCCGGCAGGTCGACGTCGCACACGTGCGCGAGGGTCGTCGTGACCTCGATCTCGTGGACGGTCAGGGCGAACAGGTCGATCTCCCGCGGCTCGGACTGGAGGCCGACGAGGAGGATCCGCCCGCCGCGCCGGGTCGCCTCGATCGCGGCCCCCGGCGCATGCGGCGCGCCCGACGCCTCCATGACGACATGCGCGCCCTCGCCGTCCGTCGCGCCGAGGATCAGCTCCGCCAGATCGCTGCCGCGCGCGTTCAGCGTCACGTCGGCGCCGAGCATCCGCGCCGTCTCGAGCCGCTCGTCGTCGATGTCGACGGCGATCAGCGGCGAGATGCCGCGTGCGGCCGCGCTCGCGACGATGAACGCGCCGATCCCGCCGACGCCGATGACGGCGCAGGACTCGCCCGCGGTCACGCCGCTCCGGCGGACGGCGTGCAGCGCGACCGCGAACGGCTGGGCCATCGCCGCGGCGTCGTCGGTGCAGGCTGCCGGCACGGCGCGGCAGATCGACGCGGGCGTCGTCACGAGCTCGGCGAGGCCGCCGTTCGCGTGCAGACCGAGCGTGTAGTACGCCGCGCAGAGGTTGATCCGGCCGGCGCGGCACCAGTCGCACTCGCCGCACGAGACGCCCGCGCCGGAGACGATCCGATCGCCGACGCGGAAGTCGGAGACGCCGTCGCCGACCTCGACGACGCGGCCGACGAACTCATGGCCGAGCGTGACGGGCGGCCGCGCGAGCAGCGGCCCGTGCGACCACTCCGAGGCGTCCGTCCCGCAGATCGCCGCCCGCAGGACCTCGAGCACCAGCTCGCCCGGGCGCGGCCGGCTCGGATCCGGAACCGACTCGATCCGGATGTCGTGCCTGCCGTGGTAGACGGCGGCCCTCATCCGCTCGTCGCCAGATGCACCTTGACGTTCGCGGCCGTGTCCCTGGCCGCGTCGAGTGCGGCGAGCGCGTCCGCGAGCGGGAAGCTCGCCGTGACGATCGCGGTCGGGTCGACGACGCCGCGCGCGAGGAAGCGGATCGTCTGCGGCCAGAGCCCGGCGGAGCCGATCAGGCCGCGGACGCGCAGCGCCTTCGACTGGATCAGCCCGAGGCGGGCGGACGCCGACCCGCCGATATCGATACCGACGCAGACGACGCGCGCGCCGTGGCCGGCCAGTTCGAGCGCCTGCGCCATCGCGGCCGGAGAGCCTGCCGCCTCGATCACGACGTCGAAGCCGCGGCCGCCGGTCGCCTCGGCGACGGCGTCCGCGAACTCGTCGGCGGTCGGATCGAGCGCGGATCGAGCACCCAGCTCGAGCCCGCGCGCACGCCGCGCGGCCTGCGGCTCGACGAGCGCCACGGCCGCGTTCGTCGCCGCCGCGGCCATGGCGCAGAGCAGCCCGATCGGCCCGCCTCCGAGCACCGCGACCGTGTCCGAGGGGTCGATCCCGTCCGCGCAGACGGTGGCGTTGTAGGCGACGGAGAACGGCTCGACGAGCGCGCCCTGCGTGTACGAGAGCTCCTCCGGCAGCCGGTGCAGCCACTCGCCGCGGGCCTTGAAGTACTCCGCGTCCGCGCCGTCGATCGAGAAGCCGAAGTGGTCGCGACCGCCCGGCCCGACGACGCACTCGCCGACGACGCGATCGCCCGGCCGGAGACCGGTGACGGATGGCCCGGCCTCGACGACCTCGCCGCACCACTCGTGTCCCGGGATCACGGGGTACGAGACGGGGATGATGTAGCGGCCCTCGTAGAGCTCGAAGTCGGAGTGGCAGATGCCGACGGCGTGCGAGCGGACGAGCACCTCGTCCGGCCCGATCCGGGGCAGCTCGAGGTCGGCGACGACCGCCTGGCGAGGCGCCTCGAAGACGAGCGCCTTCACGCCGGCCGCTGCGGCGCGCCGCGCCGCAGCCGACTCGGGGGCCGCTCACGCGGCCCGAAGCATGGGATCAGACCTCGCGGCTCGAGAGCGAGGGGCGTCACACGGCCTCCCTGGTGGTGATCAGGATCTTCATGTCCTCCGGGCTCGACGCGGTCAGCCGGCGGAAGCCGGACTCGGCGTCCTCCACGGCGAGGTTGCCGGTGACGATCCGCTCGACGGGCAGCCGGCCGCTCGCGATCAGCGCGGCGACGCGCGGGAAGTCGTTCACGCCGTAGCACCAGCTGCCGAGGATCGTCAGGTCGTTCAGCGCCCACAGCATGGGGTCGACCTCGCAGGTCCGGACATGGAGCCCGACCTGCACGACCGTCCCCTGCCGGCGCACGGCCTGGACGCAGGTGTTGAAGGCCGGGCCGAAGCCGGCGCATTCGATCGCGACGTCGACGCCGAGGCCGCCTGTCCGCTCGCGCAGCTCGGCCGCGACGTCCGTCGCGGTCGGATCGAGCGTCTCCCCGAGCCCGAGCCGCTCGGCCCGCGCCCGGCGCTCGGCGTTCGGCTCGGTGACGTAGATCGTCCCGGCGCCGGCCGAGGCTGCGCAGAACGCGGCGAGCGCGCCGATCGGGCCCGCGCCGGCGATCAGGACGGTGTCGCCCGGCCGGACGTTCGCGCGGCCGACGCCGTACGCCGCGACCGCGCACGGCTCGATCAGCGCGCCCTGCTCGTCCGTCACCTCGTCCGGGATCGCGAACACCTGGTACTCCTCGACCGTGGCGAGCTCGGCGAGCCCGCCCCACGTGTGGGAGAGGCCGGTGCAGGCCATCGTCGTGCACAGGTGCTGAAGACCGCGGCGGCAGTACTCGCAGCGGCCGCAGAAGATCAGCGGCATCACGGCGACGCGATCGCCCTCGCGCACGCGCGTGACCTCTTCCCCGACGGCCACGACCTCGCCCGAGAACTCGTGGCCGAGGATCTGCGGCAGCCGGGCGCCCGTGAGCGGGTGCGGCTCGGCCGGCGTGACGATCGGGCCTGCGACGTACTCGTGCAGGTCTGTGCCGCAGATGCCGCACCAGCGCGGCGCGACGACGATGCCGGTGGGACCGGGCGCCGGCGGCTCGGGCACCTCCTCGACTCGGAGATCGCCGGCGGCGTGGAAGCGAAGCGCCTTCACGCGAGCTGCCTCGTCCGGCGCGCCTGCGAATAGATCGCGGCGGCGCCGAGCGTGAGGATGCCGACGAACCAGTACTGCCAGGACTGCGAGAGGTTGAGGAACGTCGTCGCGTTCAGGATCTGCTGGATCAGCGCCGCGCCGAGCAGCGCGCCGACGAACGAGCCGCGCCCGCCGAACAGGCTCGCGCCGCCGAGCACGACCGCGGTGATGCTCGCGAGCGTGTACGTGACGCCCTGGCTCGCGTCGCCGATCGAGATCTGCGCCATCAGCATGATCCCGCCGAGGAAGGTCAGGATCGAGCAGAGGACGAACGCGCCGATCACCGAGCGGTTCACGCGCACGCCGAGGCGGTGGGCCGAGCGCTCGTCGGAACCGGCCGCCCTGACGGCGAGACCCCAGCGCGTGTGGCGAAGCGCGAGCTCGAGCGCGACGGCCAGCGCTGCCGCCACGATCGCCGCGAGGGGGACGATCCCGAGCTTCGTCGTGATCGCGTCGACGACGGCCGGCTTGATGTAGCCGGCCGGGAACGGCCGCAGCCAGAGCGAGACACCCTGGAGCGCGATGTACGTCGCGAGCGTCGCGGCGACCGCCGTGAACCGGCCGAGCCGGACGAGCGTCCCGTTCACGAGCCCTGTGAAGACCGCGACGGCGAGCATCAGCGCGAACCCGGCGACCACGAGGCCGGCGGGCTTCCCGTCACGGACGAAGAAGGACGCGACGACGACGAGCAGTCCGGTGAGCGGGCCGACCGAGATGTCGATCCCGCCGGTCAGCATCACCGCCTGCTGACCGAAGCTGATGAATGCGAGCGCCGCGAAGAGCATCAGCGCCGAGCTCAGGTTGAAGGCGCTCAGCACCCGGTCGTTGTGCGCGTACGTGTACGCGCCGAGGCCGAGCATCACGAGCGAGAGGATCAGGCTCGGCGTGTAGTCGCCCTTCGCGAGCCGGCGGAGGCGAACCGCGGCCCTACCCGGGCCGCTCCGGTCGGCCTGGGCGTGGCGGTGGGTGGTGGCGGTGACGATCGCCTGCGCGATCCCCTCCTCGGTGACCTGCTCGCCCGCGAGCTCCTTCACGACCTGCCCGCGCGAGAAGATGACGACGCGGTCGCACAGCCCCTGCAGCTCGAGCCCGTCCGAGGAGGCGACGACGACCGGGATGCCGCGGCCGGCGATCTGGCGGAGGATGCGGTAGATCTCGACGCGAGCGCCGGCGTCGACGCCCTGCGTCGGCTCGTCCGCGAGGACGAGCGACGGCTCGGCGAGCATCGTTCGGGCGAGGACGACCTTCTGCTGGTTGCCGCCCGAGAGCGCCGAGATCGGCGCCTGCAGGCTCGGCGTCCGGATCCCGAGGGCAGTCCGCTGCCCCTCGACAGCGGCGACCTCGGCCCGCCGCTGGACGATCCCGCGAGCCGCGAACCGCGGCAGGGCGGCGAGCGCGGCGTTCTCGCGGACCGACATCCGCAGCAGCAGGCCCTCGCGGTGCCGGTCGGCCGAGAGGTACGAGACGCCCGCGGAGCGCGCGGCGTCGGGGTTACCGAGCCGGAGGCTCCGGTCGGCGAGGTGCACGCTCCCGGCCGCCCGCTCGAGGCCCGCGAGGGCGCGCAGGAACTCGCTCTGTCCGTTGCCCTCGATCCCGGCGAGCCCGACGATCTCCCCCGGCGCGACGGAGAGGTCGACCTCGTGGAAGCCCGAGCCCGAGACGCCCTCGACGACGAGACCCGGGCGGTGGCCGTTCTCTCCGCGGGCCTTGGCCGGGAAGACCGCGTCGATGGTACGCCCGACGATCAGCCGGAGGATCTCGTCGTCCGAGACGTCGTCGAGCCTCGCGCTCGCGCGCACCTGGCCGTCGCGGAGCACGGTCACGCGGTCGGCGATCGCCCGGACCTCCGGCAGTCGATGCGAGATGTAGACGACGGCGACGCCGCGCGCCGCCGCCTCCCGCACCTGGGCGAACACGCGCTCGACGAGCTCGGCGCCGAGCGGCGCGGTCGGCTCGTCCAGTACGAGCACCTTCGGCTCGAGCGCGAGCGCCTTCGCGAGCTCGACGAGCTGCCGCTGCGCGATCGAGAGATCCTGCATCCGCGCGTTCGGGTCGACGGTGCAGCCGACGCGCTCGAGCTGCCCGCGCACCCAGCTGCTCGCACCGCCGTTCCCGCTTCGCCGTTCCTTCGGGATCGCGAGCAGCACGTTCTCGCGAACCGTGAGGTCCGGCAGGAGCGCCGGCTGCTGGTGGACGATCGCGAGCCCGAGCCCCCGCGCGAGCTCGGGCGTCGGGCTCTCCACCTGCTCGCCCGCGATCTCGATCGTCCCCGAGTCGGGCACGATCGAGCCGGACGCGATTCCCATCAGCGTCGACTTGCCGGCGCCGTTCTCGCCGAGCAGCGCGTGTACCTCGCCGGCCGCGGCGGCGAACGACACGTCGCGCAGCGCGACGACGCCCGGGAAGCGCTTCCAGACGCCGGAGAGCCGGAGCAGTACGGGTGTGGTCTCGGTCATGCGCGTCGTCGCCGGGGTTGGATCCGGGGCCGGGAGGGCGGGCCCCGGATCCGAACCGGCGGCTCCTACCCCAGCGCCGCCTTGAGCTTCGCCTTCGAGAGGTGCGTCGAGAGGATCGCGTCGCCCGGCAGCGACGGATCGCAGTGAACGCCGACCTTCGGGTCGAGCGAGTTGTCGAACATCGTGTTCCTGACCGTGTCCGACGCGGGGATCTTCCCGCCCGAAGCCTTCGCGACCGCGAAGTCGACGGCCGTCCGCACCATCCAGTTCTGCGAGCTGACGGTCATCGTCGGGAAGTGGTTCTTCTTCGCGGCGCAGCCGAACGCGTTCGAGTCCTCGGCGGCGACGGCAGGCACCTTCCGGTGCGCCTGCTGGAACGCCGCGAGCGAGCTCGCGAACGCCGCGCCGAAGTCGGTCATGAACCCGTCGACCTTCGGGTACTTGGCGAGCACGGCCGTCACGACCTTCTGGGTCAGCGCCGGATCCCAGTTCGTCACCTCGAACGGCTTCTGGCCGATGAAGTGGATCCCGGGGTACTTCCTGAAGACTGCCTGGAACGCGGCCGACCTCGTCCGGCTCTGGGAGTTGCCCGCGGGGCCGCCGAGGTAGACGACGTTGCCCTTGCCGTGGAGCGCCCTGACCATCCACTTGGCCATCAGCGTCCCGTCGTACGTGAAGTCCGTCCTGATGTAGTAGTCGTAGTCGACGCCGGCCTTGCCGCCGGGGAAGACGCGGTACGGGACGACGACGTGGCCCGCCTTGTAGGCCGAGCGGATCGCCGGCAGGACGGCCTCGCTCTGATCGGGGAAGACGACCATCGCGTCGATCCCCTGGGCGGCGAGGCTCTGGATGTCCGAGATCGACTTCTGGAGGTTCCCCTGACCGTCCGTGTAGACGAACTTCGTCACGCTCGGGCAGTGCGACGCCTCGTCCTGCGCCTCGCCGCGCGTGATCCGGCGCCAGTTGTTCCCGCCGAAGCCGTCGGAGAGGGAGAGGGTGATCTTCTTCGTGCCGCACCACGAGGGTGCGGCCTTCGTCGCGCCGCTCGCGATCCCGCCGGTGACCACGACCGCCGACGCGGTCGCCGCGGCAAGCCCGACCACGCCGAGCAGCACATTCCGCTTCGAATGCATTCCGTCAACCTCCTCGGTTGCTGAGATCACTTCCACCGACCGCTCTCACGCCTCCGCTCTCGACTCGAGCGACCCCCTTTCTTCGCAGCCCGAGCTCCGTTTGGACTCGCCCCTGGGGTCGAGCCCGGCTTCGGAGCTCCCGCGAGAGCCGAGCCACGTGCGCACGTGGCTCCACCGGAGGTTGTAGACCGCGACGCCCGCGGCGATCGCCGCGGCCTCGATCAGGTACTGGACGGCGGTGTTCACGCCCGTCGTGAGGACGAGCTGCTCGAGCTGGCTGAGGAAGAGCGCCCCCATCGCGCTCGCGACGACGCTCCCGACGCCGCCGAGCAGCGACGTCCCGCCGAGGACGACGGCCGCGACCGTCGGGAGCAGGTACGAGTCGCCCTGGAACGCGCTCGGCGTCTTGACGATCCCTGCGAGGAGCACGCCCGCGCTGCAGTAGAGCGCGCTCGCCGCGACGTACGCGCCGAGCTTGTACGGGGCGACGCCGAGGCCCGACGCGCGTGCCGCGGCCGGGCTCGCGCCGATCGCCTCGAACCGGCGCCCGACGACCGTCCGCTTCACGACGAAGCCGACGGCGGCCGTGACCCCGACCGCCAGCCAGACCGTCGTCGGGATGCCGAGCGGCGAGCCGTTCGCGAACGAGTAGAGCGCGTCGGTCGTGTCGCGAGGCGTCCCGTGCGAGATCGAGAGCACGCCGCCGTAGAGCAGGGCGTTCATCCCGAGCGTCGCCACGATCGGCGTGATCCCGATCCAGGTGACGAGCACGCCGTTCACGCCGCCGGCGCCGAGCGCCATGGCGTAGGCGAGCAGGATCGCCGTCCACAGCTTCGCCGAGTCGCCGTTCGGGATCCGCGTCAGGACGATGACGGTCAGCGAGATCGTCCCGGGCACGGACAGGTCGATCCCGCCCTGCTGGATCACGAGCGTCTGGCCGACCGCGGCGATCGCGAGCACGGCGGCGAAGGGGAGCATCCCGAGCAGCGAGCCGTGGCTCACGCTCTGGGGCGTCGTCGCCCAGCTGAGGAGGAAGAGCAGCCCCGTGGCGCCCCAGATGGCCGAGAACGGCCCGGGGCGGAGGAGGGCGGGCGCCCGTTTCATGCCGCTGCCGGCCGCCGGGGCACCACGGGACCATCCTCGCGCGGGTTCGGCGCGGGCGACGAGCGGCGCGGTGACGAGAGGCTCCATCGAGTCTTCGCTCTCCCGCTCAACCGCTCACGCCGGCCTCGCCTGCGCGGTGTCGGCCACGATTTCCAGGACTCGCACGGCGTGTTCCTACCACCCTTACTGTTCAATGTCAACTTACAAATGTCCATGGTGGTGAACGATTGGCTGGACGTGAGGACGCCTGGTACGGTGACGGGAACGGTGTGCGTCTCGACTAAACAGCTTCCGGCGCGGCGCGCAGCGGGGCCGGCGTGACGGTCGACGGAGCCGCCGCCGAGGAGCAGCGGACGCGGAACCGCCAGGCGCTGCTCAACGACCTCGGCTCCCGGCTCCGCCAGGCGAGGGAGGAGCAGCACATCGGCCTGCGCGAGCTCGCCCGGCGCATCGGCGTCTCCGCGAGCCTGATCTCGCAGATCGAGCTCGGGAAGTCGGAGCCGTCGATCAGCACGCTCTTCTCGATCGTCAGCGAGCTCAACCTCCCCGTGAACGAGATCGTGTTCGACTCGTTCGAGACGGCCCGCGGAGGTCCCGCCACCCCGCCGGCGGAGGCGGCGCCGCGGTCACGGGTGCAGCTTCGCGGCAACGCCGGGTCCGCTTCGCCCGTGCAGCCGCCGGACTCGCGGCGCTCGATCCAGCTCGATTCCGGCGTCCGCTGGGATCGCCTGACGGCCCACCCGGATCACGACGTCGACTTCCTCCTGCTGCGCTACCCGCCGGGAAGCGAGTCGACGGCGCCGGAGTCGCTGATGCGCCACAACGGCCGCGAGTACGGCTACGTGCTCCGCGGTTGCATGACGGTCACCCTGGGCTTCGACGAGTTCGAGGTCGGCCCGCATCACTCGATCTCGTTCGACTGCACGATCCCCCATCGGCTCGCGAACCGGGGCACGGAGCCGATCGAGGCGGTGTGGATGGTGATCGGCCGGCGCCACAACCAGCCGGTCGGCGACGACGACGGCTCCACGCCGTGACGGCCGCTCAGCGGTCGCGCGCCAGGTCCTCCTCGCGCGTCGCGAAGCCCGCCTCCTCGAGGCTCGCGGCGCCCGAGTAGCACCACGCCATCACGACGTCCTCGTCGGAATCGTTCTCGAAGCCGTGGTACGCGTTCCTCGGGACGAACAGCGCCTCGGCGGGGCCGAGCTCGATCCGGTCGTCCTCCAGGAGCGCGACGCCGCGTCCTGAGACGACGTACTCGACCTCCTCGGCCCTCGGATGCCGGTGCAGCTCGTGCCTCGCACCGGGCGGGAACGTCGTCACGCCGAACACGGTCGCCGTCGCGCCCACGCTCTCCCCCGTCACGAGCCAGCGGACGTTCATCCCGCGCCAGCCGCGCTCGGGCAGGCCCGCGTCCGGGCGCGTGGTCGCGACCGAGGCCTTCAGCGGATGCTCGCTGCTGTTCACGGAGGTGTTCGATCCTACTGGACAGGAACCGCAACTGCGGACGGTGCCCCGACCCGCCAGAATCCAGCCGAGAGTCGTGAGCCTCCGTCCGTTCCCCTTCCTCGTGCTCGCCGTCCTCGCCGTCTCCCTGCCGAGGGGCGCCCTCACGCAGCTTCCCGGCCCCGGCGGCTGCGTCAGCACTCCGGGCGGGCATCCCGGCTGCGCCCACGCCCGCGGGCTGCGCGGCGCCTCCGCGCTCGCGGTGAGCCCGGACGGGAAGAGCGTCTACGCCACGAGCGACTTCGCCGGGAAGGGCGCGATCGCGGTCTTCGCCCGCGACCCGCGGACGCACGCGCTGACGCAGCTCCGCGGCAGCGCCGGGTGCGTCAGCTCGGACGGCAGCGGCGGCTCGTGCGCGAAGGGCGCGGCGCTCCACGGCACGACTGCGATCGCGGTCAGCCCGGACGGGCGCAACGTCTACGCGATCTCGTCCTACGGCCACGGCGACGGGATCTCCGTGTTCGCGCGCGACCCGCGCACGGGTGCGCTCGCCCAGTTTCCGGGAACGGACGGCTGCATCACCCTGACCGGCACCGCCGGGGCGTGCGCCACCGGGACGGAGACGTTCTTCGTCGGCGGCGTCGGATCGATCGCCGTCAGCGCGGACGGCAGGAGCGTCTACGCCGTGTCCGTCGGCGCCGTCGACGTCTTCGCGCGCGACCCCGCGACGGGCGCCCTCGGCCAGCTCGCGAAGCCGCTCGGGTGCGTCGGCGGGTCGAGCAGCGCCGGCTCGTGCACGAAGGGACGGGGCCTGCTCGACGCGAAGGTCGTCGCCGTCAGCCCGGACGGGAGGAACGTCTACGTCGCCGGCGGCAGCGGCGACTCGAACACACCGACCGGCGACCTCGCCGTCTTCGAAAGGGATCCGGCAACCGGAGCGCTGACCCAGGCAACGGACGCCTCGGGTTGCCTCAGCGAGACGGACTCCACGTGCGCGAGAGCGAGCCCGGACGTCGAGGATCCCACGGCCGTCGTCGTGTCGCCGGACGGCCGGTTCGTCTATCTCGCCGCGTTCGGTCTCGTGACGTTCAGTCGGACGGCGGCGACCGGCGCGCTCAGGCCGGTCGGGAAGACGGCCTTCTCGGCGTCCGACCTGGCGCTCAGCCCGGACTCGCTGAACCTGTACGCGCCGGCCGCGCACGAGAACGCCGTCGACGTCTTCTCGCGCGACCGGGCGACCGGCGGGCTGCGGCCGCTGCCGGCGCCGGGCGGCTGCGTCGCCGAGAAGAGCTCGCGCTGCGCGCGGGCGAGGCCGCTGGACCAGCTCCAGGCCGTGGCGGCCAGCTCGGACGGCAGGAACGTCTACGTCGTCGCGAGGGACGCCGTCGTCGCCTTCGCCCGCCGCGGCTGACGGGTCAGGTCAGCGCGTTCCAGCCGGCGTCGACGAGCTGGGCGGCGGTCGCCGGTGCGCTGGCCAGGTCTCCGGTGACGTGGACGATCGAGACCGTGAGCTGGCGGCCGGACCGCCGGCACTCGACGACGTGCACCGAGTCGGCCGGCGGCGTCTTCCCGCGCGGCGTCGGGTCGTTGAACACGAGGCAGTCGACGTCTCCGATCGTCCTCACCTCGTTCTGCGGGCGCGCGAGGCCGAGGTAGCCCGGGTCCTGGTACGGCGTGAACAGCCGCGGCGAGGGCGCTCGGACGGCGAGGAGCAGGAACATGTTCTCGAGACCCTTGTCCGAGTAGAGCTGGGCCGCTGCAGGCACTCCACCGTACGCCCGGGAGAGGGAGGCCGCCGTTCGCCTGTCCCACCCGGCGTAGCGCTTCGTGATCCGCAGCCCGGCGCCGGTCCTGTTCAGCGGCACGTCCTCGATGCGGACGAACCCGCCGATGCTGGCGGGCAGCTTCAGCGGCGCCGGACGCGTCCCGCTTCCCGCGGTCGCCACGGCGAAGCCCGCGAGGACGCCCGCCAGAGCCACGACCGCGATCCGGCGCTTCGCCACCGCGGGACGGTGACAAACGCCCGCCCAGCGGTCAAGCCGTAAGCGGAACGTAAGCGGGCCGGCCGACCATCGCCTCCTGCCCCACGAACGGACATGGACAAGGAGGAACGGCATGCATCGCCTCACGCAACTCGGAGTCGCGCTCGCCGCGGGACTCGTCATCTCGGCGCTGACGGTCGCGGCGCCGGCCGGCGCCACCGGCAGCTATCCGGGGGAGACGCTCTCGATCGCGCAGAGCGGGCCGGCGGTGGTAGGGACGGCGGCGACGTTCGTCGCAACCGGCCAGGATCTCGACGCCGAAGGGTACGCCGGCGGGTTCAACCTCGACGTCTTCCGGAAGGACCCGCGAGTCGACTCGACCTGCGCGCCGACCTACCTCGGTGAGCGCGACACGTGGATCACGGAGGCGGGTCGCGGCGAGCTGCCGATCGTGAACGGGGCCTGGGAGGGCGCCTCGACGGCGCCGTTCAGCCTCCCGTTCAAGGCCGTCTTCGACCAGCCCGGGCCCGTGCTCCTCTGCGCCTACAGCGAGTGGGGATCCGACACCGCCGCGGCCGCGGAGCTCCGGTTCGACGTCCAGGCGAGCGGCGGCTCACCGGCCGCGAAGCCGCCGGCGAACGTGTCGAGGCCGAGGCTCAGCCGCAGCGGCAACCGGCTGGCGTGTTCGACCGGGACCTGGACGAACGCGCCGACGCGGTTCGCGTACCGCTGGCTCGTGGACGGTCGCGCGCGGGCGAACGCCGTCGCGTCCAGGCTGACAGTCGTCCCGGGCCTGCGCGGGCACCGCGTCCGCTGCGCCGTCACGGCCTCGAATGCGGCCGGGCGGACGACCGCCCTGAGCCTGCCCCTCGAAGTGCATTGACCCACATCGACACCGGAGGACGCACGATGAACCGCTTCATCCCGATCCTGGCCACGCTCGGCACGGCCGCCGCGCTCGTCGCGGGACCGGCCGCCGCGCGGCGCGCCGACTGCGCCGCCATCGGCACCTGGCCCGGCCCCAACGGCCCCCACTTCCTCAACCAGTTCAACGACGGGAAGTGCGGCGTTCTCGTCAGGCCGGCGACCTTCCCCGACGCGAAGGCCGGGACGCCGGCCGACCTCGAGCTCGACTCGGGGACGTGGACGGTCCAGGAGTCGGTCGAGTTCGACCCCGGGAGTACCGTGACGGTCGACCCCGGCGCGACGCTCGCCTTCGACTATCTGAACAACCACAGCTCGCCGAACGCGTACGTCTTCGTCAGCGGCGGGACGATGACGTTCGACGCCGGCTCCGGGACGACCTCGTCCTCGCCGAATTCCGGCATCGTCGTCGACGAGCACCTCGACTCGGGCGAGTTCGGCACGCTGCAGGTGGACGGGACCGCGCAGTCGCCGGTGACGATGTCCGGCTCCGGCCCCGGGAGCTGGGGCGGCCTCCGGATCAACGAGGGCACGACCGCCGCGATCGACGGGCTCGTCCTGACGGGCGCCGGCGCGCCGACGCAGCCGTACGCGACGAGCCCTTCGACCGGCATCTACATCCTGAACGACAGCCCGACGATCTCGGACACGACCGTCTCGGACAGCGGAGGCAACGGCGTCGAGGTGGACAGGCGCGGCGCCGGCACGGCGGCCCCGACGTTCGACGACCTGACGCTCTCGGGCAACGCCGGCTATCCGCTCCAGTACGACTTCCTGACCCCGGACCTGACGAGGATCTCCCGGCTCCACCTGAGCGGAAACGGCCACGACGGCGTGCGCCTCGCGAACGCGACGGCCGCCGGCTACGCGTCCGACGTCACGTGGCCGAACCTGCGCTATCCGATCGTCGACGACATCGTGACGACCGTGGACGGCGGAGCTCACCTCACGATCGCGCCCGGGACGACCGTGCAGTTCGGTGCGGGCGACGGCCTCTCCGTCGCCGGGACGCTGACGGCTGATGCCGCGGGCAAGCAGGCGATCCGGTTCACGAGCGACCGGGCCGTGCCGGCGCCCGGCGACTGGACCGGGGTCTCGTTCGCCGACCACGGCACCGGCAGCCTCGCGAACGTGCACGTCTCGTTCGCCGGTGGCTCGAGCGCGCCCGCGGCCGTGCAGGTCGCGAACGCGACTCCGACGCTCTCGGACGTCACCGTCGACCACAGCGCGACGAACGGGATCGAGGTGAGCCGCGGCGGCCAGCCGCTGCTGCTCCACACCACACTCGCCGACAACGGCGGCTATCCGCTCCGGTACGACTCCCTGCCCCTCGACCTCGGCTCCTTCACGAGCTTCAGCGCCAGCCACAACGCGCAGAACGCCGTCGACCTCGAGACCGGCGGCACCTACACGTCGGCCGTCTCCTGGCCGAACCTGGGCGTCCCGTACCGGATCTCCGGCACCGGGATCGGCGTCCAGGGCGGCGGCTCGCTGACGGTCGCGGCCGGCGACACGGTCGAGTTCGCGAAGAACGTCGGCAACGGCGACCTCCTGCAGGCGGGGAACGGAGGGACGCTGACGATGCAGGGAACCGCCGCGAACCCGATCAGGCTGACGAGCGCGGAGGCGGCGCCGGCGCGCGGCGACTGGGCGGGCGTCCTCCTGCTCGGCGGCAGCACGTCGGCGCTGCGCGACGTCCGGATCACGGACGCGGGCGGCCCGACCGGCTTCACGCCGGCCGCCTCCGTCTACGTGAAGAGCACGGCCGCGACGATCACGAACACCACGATCGGCTCGAGCCTGGGCGACGACGTGGACGTCGCGGGCGGCGCGAAGCCGAGGCTCGTCTACGACAGCTTCCTCGCCGTCCCAGCCGGAAGCTCCGGCGTCGCGAACGAGGGTTGGAGCACCGGCCAGCCGCTCCTCGCCGCGATCCGGAACTGGTGGGGAGCGAACGGCGGTCCCGCCTCCGGCACCCCCGCGGGGCCCGGCGTCCGCTTCAGCCCCTGGCTCTCGTTCCGGGTGAGCCCGGCGAGCGGCGGCCGCGGGACGACGGCGACCGTCAGCGGCACCGGCTTCAAGCCCGGCGAGACGGTCACCGTCTACTGGGGCTGCCGGGCCGCTCCGTGCACGGGTGCGACCGCCCTCGCGACGCCGGCGGCCGACGCCGACGGCAGCTTCAGCACGCAGATCACGATCCCGGCCGGCGCCGCGCTCGGCGCCGACCGGGTCGGCGCGCTCGGCGGCGACAGCGGCGCGTTCCTCGGCACCGGCTACACGGTCACGCCCTAGCGCAGGGTCAGCCCGCGGGAGCGCGCGGTGCAGCGCGCTCCCGCGAGGCGAGCACCTCGGCGATCACCTCGTCGAGCGGGAGGCTCGCGCCGCGGGTGGACGCGCGGACGTAGGCCTCGGCGCCGAGCTCCCTCGCCAGCCGGGCGCGGACGACGTCGAATCGCTCGGCCTCCGCCGCCGGCCGCACGACGCCCCGCGCCGCGTAGGCCGCGTCGGCGGCGCCGAACAGGCGCACCGCCTCGGCCGGCTCCGACTCCGCGCGCGCGACCGCCAGCTCCGTCAACGCCTCCAGCAGGTGGATCGGGCGCCCCTCGCGCTGCCCTCGCTCGAGCACCTCGAGGCAGAACCCGGCGGCGCGCTCGTGCTCGCCGGCGAGGTTCGCCTCCGCGCCGAGCAGGTTCAGGGCGCCGATCGCCGCCAGCGCGTAGCCGAGCTCGCGGCAGAGGCGGAGCGCCTCCTCGAGCAGCGACCGCGCGGCCGGCAGGTCTCCGTCGCGCATCGCCGCCCAGCCGCTGTTCGCGAGCGCGTTCGCGAGGCTGCGCGTGTCGCCGAGCGCACGCGCGACCTTCACGCTCTCCTCGAGGACACGCCGCGCCTCGCCGTGGTTCCCCTGCTCGACGAGGGCTCCGCCGACCATCACGAGCGCCAGCCGCTCGGACCAGAGGTCGTTCGCCCGCCTGGCGAGCTCGACCGCCTCCTGGCCGAGCAGCTCTGAGCCGACCTCGTCGCCGACCGCCGAGCGGAGCCACGCGAGCTGGCCGAGGGCGATCGACGCCTTGCCCGGAAGGTCGAGCGCCCGGGCACCGGCGAGCGCGCGCTCGAACGCCTCCGCCGCGTCCGCGTGCTTCCCCGCGTCGATCAGCTGCCGGCCGAGGACGAGTCGGGCGCCGACGCGGGCCGCGGTCTCGGACCCTTCCGCCGCCGGCAGCGCCTGTTCGAGCCAGAGCCTGATCTCGCGTCCGCCCCCGGCCATCTCCCAGTAGCGTCTGAGGGCCCCGGCGAGCCGGAAGCCGAGCTCGAGATCGTGCTCGAGCGCGTACGCGAGCGCCGCACGCAGGTTCTCCTGGTCGTCGGCGAGGCGCTCGACCGCACCCATCGCGCCCGGCCCGACGAGCGCGGGCGCGGTCAGCTCCGCGAGGTCGGCGAAGTAGCGCGCGTGCCGCGCGCGGAGCTCGTCCCGGCCGAGCAGGCCGAGCCGCTCGCCGGCGTACTCGCGAACGGTCTCGAGCATCGTGAAGCGAGGCTCGCGGCCCGGCCGCTGCTCCCGCTGGAGCAGGCTGTTGTCGAGGAGCGCCGCAAGCGGCTCGAGCTCTGCCTCGCAGACCGCCTCGGCAGCCTCGAGCGTGCAGCCGCCGGCGAAGACGGCCAGCCGGGCGAACAGCTCGCGCTGCCCCTCGTCGAGCAGCTCGTGGCTCCAGCCGATCGTGGAGCGCAGCGTCCGGTGGCGCGCCGGGGTGTCGCGCGGGCCGCCGGCCGCGAGCTCGAGCCGGCGCTCGAGCCGCTCGAGCAGCTGCTCCGGCGTCAGCACCCTCACCCTCGCCGCCGCCAGCTCGAGCGCGAGCGGGAGCCCGTCCAGCCGGCGGCAGATCTCCGCGACCGCGGCCGCGTTCGCCGCCGTCAGCCCGAGCCCGGGGTCGAGCGCCCGGGCCCGCTGGAGGAAGACGGTCACCGACTCGTTGGCCGCGATCGCCTCGAGACGTTCGGTCTGCGGCGGCAGCGGGAGCGGCGGAACGGCGTACTCGCTCTCCGCTCCGAGCCGGAGGAGCGCCCGGCTCGTCGCCAGGATCCGCACCGCCGGCGCAGCCGCGTGCAGGTCGGAGACGAGCCGCGCCGCGTCGAGCAGCCGCTCGAAGTTGTCGAGCACGAGGAGGAGCTCCCGGTTCCGCAGCTCGCGGACGAGCGCCTGCTCCGTCGTCTCGCCCTGCTGCTCGGAGATCCCGAGCGCCGAAGCGATCGCGGGGGCGACGCGCCCCGGCTCCGCGAGCGCCGACAGATCGACGAAGGACGCGCCGTCCGCGAACGCCGGCGCGAGCCGCGCGGCGACCTCGATCGCGAGCCGCGTCTTCCCGACGCCGCCGGGGCCGGTCAGCGTCAGCAGCCGCACGGCCGGCTCCCCGAGCCGCTCGCAGACGGCCGCGACGTCCCCCTCCCGGCCGATCAGCGACGTCCCGGGCCGCGGCAGGTTCGACTCGGTCGCCGGGGCCGGCAGCCCGAGCGTCGGGTCCTGCCGCAGGACGGCCCGCTGCAGCTCGCGCAGGCGCGGGCCCGGCTCGATCCCGAGCTCATCCGCGAACAGCTCGTGGCCGCTGCGGTAGACCTCGAGCGCGTCCGCCTGCCGGCCGGCACGGTAGAGCGCCAGCATCAGCTGGCCGCGTATGCGCTCGCGGAACGGGTGCTGCCGCACGAGCGCCTCGAGCTCGGGGATCAGATGCTCGCTGCCGCCCAGTGCCAGCTCGGCGTCGATCCCGAGCTCGACGGCGGCGAGCCCGAGCTCCTCGAGGCGGCCGCGCTCCGCGCGCGGAAGGGTGGCGTGCCCGAGCTCGGCGAGCGGCGGCCCCCGCCAGAGCGACCGGGCCTCCCCCAGCCTCGCCGCCGCCCGGGCGGGATCGGCGCCGGCAAGCGCGGCTCGCCCTTCCTCGACGAGCCGCTCGAAGGCGAGGAGATCGACCTCGTCGGCCGCCGCCCGCAGCAGGTACCCGGAGCCGCGCGTCACGATCCGGTCGGGCCCGAGCAACCGGCGCAGCCCGTGGACGCGCACCTGGAGCGCGTTGACGGCTCGCTCCGGCGGATCCTCGCCCCACAGCCAGTCGATCGCACGCTCGCGCGGGACGACCCGGTTCGCGCTCAGCAGGAGCAGGGCCAGGAGCGCGCGCTGCTTCGGCCCTCCGAGCGGCAGCGGAACGCCGCTTCTCGAGACCTCGAGCGGACCGAGCAGGCGGAACTCCACCGACCCCGCGGCTGCCTCCACAGCAGCTGAGATCGTAGGCCGATTCTCACCGCGTTACGAGCGCGTACAGGCGGCCGAGCCCGACGAGGTAGAGGTGCGCGCCGTCGGCGATCGCCGGCGAGTACTTCCCGTCCGGCCACGTCGCGACGACGCGACCCGTCCCGGCGTCGAGCGCGAACGTGCGCTCGGCGAAGGTCGAGAAGTAGACGAGCCCGTCGATCACGGACGCCGCGCCCGAGATCGGGGCGCCCGCGTCGAACGACCAGCGGACCTCTCCGGTGCCCGCGTCGAACGCGTAGAAGCGGTGGTCGTAGGAGCCGACCAGCACCTCGCGGCCCCAGACGGCCGGCGAGGCGTAGACGTACCCGCCGGTCGGATGCGCCCAGAGGAGGCGACCCGTCGCGGAGCCGAACGCGTAGACGCCGCCGTCGAGCGAGCCGACGTAGACGCGGCCGTAGGCGAGCGCCGGCGAGGAGTAGATCGACCCGTGCCCGCCCGAGACCCAGAGCACGCGGCCCGTCCGCCGGTCGAGCGAGACGACGTCTCCGGCGTAGGTGCCGATCGAGAGCCGGTCGCCGGTGAGCGCCAGCGAGCCCTTGACCGCCCCGTCGAGGCGGGCGGTCCAGCGCGTCCGGCCCGTGCGGGCGTCGAGCGCCCAGACGAGGCCGTTCCAGTCGCCGACGTAGACCGTCCCGCCCGCGACGAGCGGCGACGACTCGCACGGCCCGGTCCGGCGCCGCCAGCGCAGCCGGCCGGTGTCCGCGTCGAACGAGGCGACCTCTCCGTCGCGCGTCGCCGAGCCGCACTCCGCGTTCCCGATGAACGTCTCGTAGACGGCGTGGTCCGCGAGCGCGGGCGAGGCCCAGCCGCAGCGGCCGGAGGCGTAGCTCCAGAGCGTCCGGCCGGTCGCGGCGTCGAGCGAGAACAGCCGGCCGGCGAAGTTCGCGATGTACACGCGGCCGTAGCCGGCGACCGGCGGGAACTCGAGCAGCGCGCGGCCGTGGAACGTCCAGACGCGGCGGAACGGCGGGCGCAGCCGGAAGCCGGCGGGCGCGCGAACGCGCTCCCTGTCGAAGCCGAAGGTCGGCCAGGCGATCCCGGGCTCCGCGGGCGGACGCGCCACCGGGCGGGCGGGCCGGTACTCGGTCGTCGTCGAGCCGGTCACCGTCGGCGCGTGGCGATGCGAGAGGTGGACGCAGCCGCCCGCGCCGAGCAGCAACGCGACTGCAAGCCAGGCGAGCGGGGTCAGGGACGCGTCAGCTCCGTCCAGAGGTTCTCGAGCAGCGTCGAGACGACTGGCCAGAGCGCCGACCCGCCGAAGTTCATCACGCCGGCCGAGAAGACCTTCGCGCCGGCGCCCGTCGTGTAGTAGGTCATCTCGGCGTTCTCGCCGCGGCCGAAGATGCCGGGGATCCGGGCGAGGACGCGCGTCCCGGGCGGCGAGGCGTCCGTCCGGGCGTCCACCTCGATGCCGTAGACGCCGAAGGCCGTGCCGTCGCGAAGCTCGGTCCCGCGGAAGAGCCACGGCGCCCGCTCGGCGCCGGTGACGACGAAGGGCCGGTTCGGGTAGCGGTCGTGATTCCAGTCGACGTAGGCGGATCCGACGAGCGCGGCCTCCGGGCGGCCGAGGTCGCGCCAGCGCCAGCGGCCGTCCATCCGGTCGCCCTGCTTCACGACCTTGTAGAAGAAGTCGTTCGCCGAGAGGAACGCGAGGTTGCCGCCGAGGTCGCGGTAGCGCTCGACGACGTCGAACTCGCGGTCCGTGACGTACTCCTCGTGTCCGGGAAAGACGATCAGGTCGTAGGCGCGCGCGAGCTCGTCGCCGCTGCCGACCCGGTCGAGGTCGTCGTCGGAGAGGAAGTCGGCGGCGTGATCGTGGACCACGAGCCAGCGGAGGAAGCCCCGGTCGTAGCCGTGGTAGTGCGGCGGGACGCCGCCGTCGACGAATGGCCGCGCGAGGTCGACGCGTGTGACCGCGGCGTCCTCGTACCAGGAGTCGCCGTCCTCGAAGTTGTAGGCCTGCCAGGTGTTCGTCGGCAGGACGACGAGCACGCGGTGGACGCCGAGCCGGCGTGGCCGGAGGACGAACGGCGCGTACCACGAGCCGCGGCCGGGCGTCGTCACGCGCGCGTAGTAGAGCCCGCTCGGCCAGTTCCCGAGCCGCAGCGCGAGCATCCGCGACGGGCCGCCCGCTGCGCGCGTGGACGTCACCGGCGCACCCTGGAGCGGCCCCTCGTGGCCGGCGCCGGCGCGGTAGACCCGGACCTCGAGGCCGTCGGCGCGTCCCCGAAGGGCGAGGCGCGCCGTCTCCCCGGGCGCGTAGCTGCGCCGCTCGAACCCGGCCTGCACCGCCTTGCTCGTCGGCGCGCCCGCGACGACGCCGCACGCCGCTCCGGCGCCCGAGAGCACGAGCGATGCGACGAGGAGGCGTCCGAGCGCGTTCACGCACCGAGCGTCGGAGGCGCCTCCAATCGCGCTCTAATCGCGCGCTAACGGCCGCCATTGCTTCCGGCTGCGCGGCTGTTACAACCTGCGCGTGCTCGAGTTCCGGATCCTCGGCCCGCTCGAGGTGGTCGCCGGGGGACGCCCGCTTCCGCTCGGCGGAGCGAAGCAACGGGCGCTGCTCGCTCTGCTCCTCCTCGACGCCGGCCGGGTCGTCTCGACCGACCGGCTGATCGACTCGCTCTGGTCGGGCGAGCCGCCGCCGACCGCGACGGCGTCGCTGCAGAACCTCGTCTCGCAGCTCCGCAAGTCGCTCGGCGCCGATGCGATCGAGAGGCGGCCTCCGGGATACGTCCTCCGCCTCGAGGCCGGGCAGCTCGACCTCGCCCTCGTCCGCCGGCTCGTCGACGAGGCCCGTGCCAGCGATCCGGCGCGCCGGTCGAGGCTCCTCGGCGAGGCGCTCGCGATCTGGCGCGGCGAGCCGCTCGCGGAGCTCGCGTACGAGTCGTTCGCGCAGCCGGAGATCGCGCGCCTGCGCGAGCTGCGGCTGACGCTCGTGGAGGAGCGCGCCGAGGCGGAGCTCGCGCTCGGCCGCCACGCCGAGCTCGTTGCCGAGCTCGAGGCGCTCGTCCGCTCGGAGCCGCTGCGCGAGCGGCTGCGAGGCCAGCTGATGCTCGCCCTCTACCGCTCGGGCCGGCAGGCGGACGCGCTCGAGGTCTACCGGCAGGGCCGCCGGGCGCTCGTGGACGCGCTCGGGCTCGAGCCGAGCCCGCTCCTCCAGCGGCTCCAGACGGCGATCCTCCGCCAGGAGCCGCCGCCGCGCGGGGGAGGAACGATGCCCGCCCGCGACCATTTCGAGGAGGTCGCCGACGCGCTTCTGGCGGGTCGCGTCACGATCGTCGTCGGCGCGGACGCCGAGCCGCTCGCGGGCGAGCTCGCGCGCCGGTTCGGGCTCGAGCCCGCCGAGCTGCCGCGCGTGTCGCAGGCGATCGCGACGCTGAACGGCCCCGGCCCGCTCTACGACACGCTCCACTCGCTGCTCGAGCCGGACGGCCAGCCCGCGCCGCTCCACCGCTTCCTCGCGACGCTGCCGGCACGCCTGCGCGAGCGGGAGGCGAGCCAGCCGCTCCTCGTCACGACCGGCTACGAGCTCTCGCTCGAGCGGGCGCTCGCGGAGGCCGGCGAGGAGTTCGACACCGTCTGCTACCTCGCCTCGGGCCGGTACCGCGGCGGCTTCTGCCACATCGCACCCGGCGGCCACGCGACGCCGATCGAGCGCCCGAACACCTACGCGAGCGAGCTCGCCCTCGAGCGACGTCCCGCCGTGCTCCATCTCCAGGGCCGGGTCGACGCCTCGCCCGAGCGGGCCTGGGAGAGCTTCGCCGTGACGGAGGACGACTTCATCCACTACGCCGACGCCGCGGGCAGGCTGCCGGTCGCGCTCGCCGCGCGGCTGCGCCGGACGCACCTGCTCCTGCTCGGCTACACGCTCTCCGACTGGACGCTCCGGGTCGTCCTCGAGCGGGTCTTCGGCGAGGGCCCGCCCGGCTATCGCTCGTGGGCGGTGCACGCGGGCCCGGACCCGCTCGAGCGCGAGTTCTGGCGGCGGCGCGACGTCGAGCTCGTCGACGCGTCGCCCGCGGAGTACGTCGTCGAGCTCGAGCGCGTGCTCGACCGGAGGACAGGATGAGCGCGCGGCCGGCGAGTCCGTTCAAGGGGCTGTCGGCCTTCGCGGACACGCCGCTCGACGCGCAGCTCTTCTTCGGCCGCGAGCGCGAGCGGGAGGCGATCGTCGCGAACCTCCTCGCCAGCCGGCTCACGGTGCTGTACGGGCCGAGCGGGGTCGGGAAGAGCTCGCTCCTGCGCGCCGGCGTCGCGCAGCGGCTCCGGACGGCCGACGGCGCCGCAGTCGTCGTCCACGACTCGTGGGTGGACGACCCCGTGGCCGGGCTGGTCGCGTCGATCCGCGCCGCGTGCCCGGGCCTCGGGCCGACGGCGGGGCTCGTCGACACGCTCGCGGCCGCGGCCCAGGCGCAGGGCGAGGCGTACCTGCTGCTCGACCAGTTCGAGGAGTACTTCCTCTACCACGGCGCCGACGCGCCGCTCGCGACCGAGCTGCCCGAGCTGCTCCGCCGGCCGGGGCTGCGCGCCAACGTCCTGATCGCCCTGCGCGACGACGCGCTCGCCGCGCTCGACGCCTTCGCGGGCGGCGTACCGGATCTGTTCGGGAACCTCCTCCGGCTCGACCGGCTCGATCGCCGGGCGGCGCGTGAAGCCATCGTCGGCCCGCTCGCGCTCCACGGCGACGACGCCGAGCCGGGGCTCGTCGACGCCGTCCTGGACGAGGTCGGCGTCGGACGGGTCGACCTCGGCGGCGACGGCGAGCTCGTCGAGACCCCCGAACGGGTCGAGGCGCCGTTCCTCCAGCTCGTCCTCGAGCGGCTGTGGGCGGCCGAACGGGCGAGCGGCTCGCGGAGGCTGCGCCTCGGGACGCTGCGCGGGCTGGGCGGCGCGGAGACGATCGTGCGCGAGCACGTCCACGGCGCGCTCGAGGCGCTGCCGGTCGAGCGGCAGAGCGTGGCCGCGCGCCTGATCCGCCAGCTCGTGACGCCCTCCGGGACGAAGGTCGCGCACACGCTCGACGACCTCGCCGCCTACACCGACCTCACGGGCACCGAGCTCCGGCAGCTGCTCGCGACGCTCGCGCACGACCGCCTCGTCCGGAGCGTCGACGGCGCCGGAAGCGGTCAGTCGCGCTACGAGATCTTCCACGACGTGCTCGCGGCACCGCTCCTCGCCTGGCGCGGCGGCTTCGAGCTCCGGCGCGAGCGCGAGCGGGCGCGCAGGCAGCGGCGCCGGCTGCTCCGGCTCACGGCGGCTGCGCTCGCCGCGCTCCTCGTCGTCGCCGCGGTTGCGATCTTCGCGCTCGTCCAGCGCGGCGAGGCCCGCTCGCAGGCGCGCCGGGCCCACGGGCGCGAGCTCGCGGCGCAGGCGCTCGCGGGCCTTCCGGCCGATCCGGCGAAGAGCCTCGCGCTGGCGCTTCGCGCCGCGGAGCTCGCTCCCGGCCCGGATACCGAGGCCGTCCTCCGCTCGTCCCTGCTCGCGATGCGCGAGGAGCGCGTGGTCAGGACCGGCGGCCGCGTCGTCGCCGCGAGCTTCGCGCCGGCCGGCGAGCGGCTGCTCGTCGCCGGCAGCGACGGGTCGCTCGGGCTCTACGACGCCGGCGGGGCGCGGCTGCCGGGGCTGCCGCGCGTCGGGCCGCTGACGCGCGCGGCGTGGAGCCCGGACGGAAGGCTGCTCGCGACGGGCGGCGAGTCCGGGCTCGTGACCGTCCGGCGGGCGAGCGACGGCCGGACGCTCCGGACGCTCCGGCTCGCGGCGCCGGTCGCGGCGCTCGAGTTCGCCGGCCGCAGCCTCCTCGCCGCCGCCGGCGGCCGGGTGGCGATCGCAGCTCCCGGCGGGCAGAGCCGGCTCCGCCTGTCGGGAGCGGTCGCGGCTGCGGCGCTCGCTCCGGGCGCGAGGCTCGCGATCTCCTTCCGCCGGCAGGGGCGCGTGACGACCGAGCTGGTCGACGCCGGCACCGGTCGCGTGCGTCGAGTCCTGCCCGAGCGGGGGGTCGACGCGCTCGCGTTCAGCCCCGACCGGCGGCTGCTCGCGACGGGGAGCACCGACGACACGGCCCGCCTCTGGGACGCCGCGACCGGGCGGCTGCTCCACGTCCTCCCCCACCGGGGCCACGTCCTCGCCGTGCGCTTCTCGTCCGACGGCCGCCGGCTCGTCACCTCCAGCGCCGACGGGACGGCCGCCGTCTGGAGGGTCGCCACCGGCGACCGGGACCTCCTCCTCGTCGGCGCGACCGGCGCAGCCGAGGACGCTGCGTTCAGCCCCGACGGCAAGGAGATCGCGGTGGCGTTCGCCGACCGCCTCGCCCGGATCTACGACGGCGACGACGGCAGGCTACTCGCTCCCCTCGCCGGCCACGCCGAGACCGTCACCTCGGTCGGCTTCGACCCCGCCGGACGCGCAGTCGTCACCGGCAGCGACGACGGAACGGCCCGCCTCTGGAACGCGGCCGCGGGCGGGGAGCTCCGGGTCGTGGATCGCCGCCCCCACTCCGTCGTCACCCTGCCGGCCGGCGGCGGCGTCCTCACCGTCGCCGGACGCGAGGCGCGGCTCGTCGACCTGAACGGACGCGTCCTGCGCAGGATCCGGCTGCGAAGCCAGATCGTCGCGGCCGCCGCAGACGGCGTCTCGATCGCGCTGGCGGGCACCGCCGGCGAGCTCGCTCTCGGATCGAGGACGATCCGCGGGCTCGGCGTCACGGCGCTCGCGTACACGCCGGACGGCACGCTCGTCACGGGCTCCCGCGACGGCAGGCTTCGCGTCTGGCGCGGCTCCGGCGCACCGCGCGAGCTCGAGCCCGCGCGCGGGCCGGTCGCAAGCCTCTCCGCCGGTGGAGCGCGCGTCGCCGTCCGCACCGAGACCGGAGCCGTCGCCGTCTACTCGCTCGCGGGCGGGCTGCTCCGGCGCCTCCCCGGTCGGGCCGACCGGGCGACCCTCTCTCCGGCAGGCGACCTCGTCGCGACGGCGCGCGGCCGCGAGGTCCGGCTCCGGGACGCAGCCGGCGGCCGGCTGCTCCACGCGCTCGCCGGCCACCGCTCGCTCGTGACCGACGTCGAGTTCTCGCCCGACGGGACGCGTCTCGTCACGGCGAGCGACGACCACGACGCGCGCGTCTGGGACGTCGCGACCGGCCGCCTCGTCCACGTCCTCCGCGGCCACTTCTTCGCGGTTCGCACGGCGAGCTTCAGCCCCGACGGGCGCTGGATCGTCACGTCGAGCCAGTTCACCGCCGGGCTCTGGAACGCGGGCACGGGCGCGCTCGTCCTCTACCTGCGCGGGCACACGAGGCCACTGACGGGCGCGTCGTTCGCCCCCGACGGCCGGACGATCGTCACGGGCGGCGACGACGGTACGGCGGGCGTCTACGCCTGCGACATCTGCCGGCCGCTTGCCGGGCTCGAGGCCGTTGCGAGGGAGCGGCTGGCCCGGATCCGCTAGACGCGCCGTACGATGCGCGCCGTGGCCGAGCCGTACGAGCAGGTCTGGCGCGAGGCCCTGCCCCATCTGCGGACGCGGAAGAACGACGTCCACGTTCCGATCTCCTACCGCTACGCGGAGCGCCTCCTCGAGCGGGAAGCGGATGCGGACCGCGACGTCGTGCTGCTCTCGGTCGTCCTCCACGACGTCGGCTGGGCGGCCGTCGACCGCGGCGCGGGGATGCTGGCGCCCGACGTCCGGATCGCGCACGAGAAGGAGGGAGCGCGGCTCGCCGGCGAGATCCTCGGACGCCTCGGCTACGCGGCCGGGACCGTGGAGGCCGTGGCCGCGATCGTCGACGGCCACGACACGCGTCGGGAGGCGATCTCGCACGAGGACGAGCTGCTGAAGGACGCCGACCGGCTGTGGCGCTTCACGCCGACCGGCGTCGGCATCGCCTGCGACTGGTTCGGCCTGACGCCCGCCGGCTACGCCGACCAGCTCGAGCGCGACGTCCTCCCGGAGCTGTTCACGCCCCTTGCGCTCGAGCTCGCGCGGGCCGAGCTCGCCGGCACGAGGCGGCTTCTCCTGCTCGACCTGCTGGCCTGACGCGCGGCCGGCCGAACAGGCCCGATTGCGGCGGATCCCGATAAGATCGCCGCCGGGTGGTGGTCCGGAGACGAGGCTGTGCGGCGATCCTGCTGCTCCTGCTCGCGACCTTCGTCGCCGGAGCCGGGCAGGCGCAGGCACGCACGGCGGCGACGCCAACGCCCACTCCGGTGATGATCGAGGTCATCGGGCAGGGCCAGGTCCTCGGCGGCTCCGGCGTCACGTGTGGCCGGGGGTCGTTCGACTGCTACGCGATCTACTCGGAGGGCACCATCAACCTGACCGAAACACGGCCGCTCGACGGCTGGACGTTCGACCACTGGACCGGCTGCGACGTGCCGAACAGCAGAGGCCCCACCTGCAGCGTCGCGACGCTCGACGGCTCACTTCACGAGATCACCGCGACCTTCGTCACGGGGAACCCCGAGCCGTCCAGAACGCTCTCGGCCAGCGTGGCCGGCCTGGCCAACGGCTACGTGACCGGCGGCGGAATCGACTGCGGCGACAAGATCGGCACCACCGAGCACAGAGTTTGCAGCTCGGAGGTGATCGACGGGTCGGAGTTGACGCTCGTCGCCGTGCCCGACGTCCAGTCCGTGTTCGTCGGCTGGAGCGGCGCGTGCAGCGGCACCGGGAAGAGCTGCAGCATCTTCATGCAGCACGACGAGAGCGTCATCGCGAACTTCGCCCCTGCGAGCGGGAAGATGCTCTCGGTCTCCGTCACGGGGAACGGCACCGTCAGCGGCGGCGGCATCACCTGCAGCGACGGGTCGACGTGCACCTCGCCCGAGCCCGCAGGCTCCTTCGTGACGCTGACAGCGACTCCGGATCCCGGCTACGTCTTCACGGGGTGGAGCACCGACTGCTCGGGCAGCAACCCGACCTGTACCGTCCAGATGGACACGGACCGGAGCGTGAAGGCCACATTCGACCAGGTCTTCCCGCTCACCGTCGCGGTCGTCGGCGCCGGCAGCGTCATCGGCGGCACCGGGAAGAGCGAGATCAGCTGCGGCGGCGGCGGCAACGCCTGCAGCGCGCTGATCAAGGCGGACACGTCCGTGACGCTCAGCGCCCTCCCGGTCACGGGCGCCACCTTCGCCGGCTGGAGCGGCGCGTGCAGCGGGCTGAGCTCGACGTGCACCTTCACGATGTCGGCCGCGAAGAGCGTCACGGCGACGTTCACGGGCGGCCCCAACGTGCCGCTCACGGTGATCGTCACCGGCAACGGCAACGTCACGGGCGCCGCAGGAGCGATCAACTGCGACGGAGGCGCGTGCTCCGCGAACGTCCCCTCCGGCAGTCCGGTGACGCTGACCGCGACGCCGGATCCCGGGTCGACGTTCGCCGGCTGGAGCGGCCCCTGCGCGGGCCAGGGCGCGACCTGCACGTTCACGGCGACCGTCGCCGCGACCATCAGCGCGACGTTCACCGGCGGAGGCGGCGGCGGGACGACCTTCCCGCTGACGGTGACCGTCACGGGGAACGGCGTCGTCAGCGGTGGCGGGATCGACTGCGGCAGCGGCAGGAGCACGTGCAGCGTGACGCCGTCCTCGGGCAGCACCGTCACCCTGATCGAGACGCCCGCCGCGGGCGCGACGTTCCAGGGCTGGAGCGGCGGCTGCTCGGGCACCACGCGCACGTGCGACGTCTCGATCGACGGCCCGACGACGGTGGTCGCGAGCTTCGGAGGCGGGACGACGACGGGGCCCACGCTCACGCTCCAGGTGGTCGGCAAGGGCACGGTCGCGACACCCTCGGGCAGCTGCATCGGCACGTCCCGCGGCACGACCTGCAGGCACGTCTACACGACCGGACAGTTCCTGACGTTGACCGCGACGCCGCAGAAGGGCGCCACCTTCCTCGGCTGGAGCGGCGGCTGCAAGGGCAAGGTCACGACCTGCAGGCTGACGCTCCGGACGTCCGAGACCGTGGGCGCGAGGTTCTCCGGTGCCGCTCCCACCGTCACGCTCCGCGCGCTCGCGAAGCCGGTCGTCCGGCCGGCCGGCAAGGGCTTCCACGTCACGCTCCGCTTCAGCACGACCGTCGCGGGCATCGTCCACGTCCACGCGGTCCGGGCCGGACGGATCGCGGCCGCCGTCTCGCCGAGGCTCAAGGTCGGACCGGCGACGGTCGGGCTCGCCGTCCCGAAGGGCGGCCTCTACGGCTTCGACGTCCTGCAGACCGTCTCCGGCCAGGTGCACGCGATCCACTGGAGCGCGTGCCTCGGCGGCTGCCGCGCGGCCACGCCGGCGTCGGCCGGTCCGTTCGTCCTCCGACGCGGCACCGCCACGGTCGTGCACGCGGCGCCGAGGTGGCGTGTGACGCTGCATTTCCACGAGACGCAAGAGACGGCCGCGCGCGTCCGGGTCTACCGCGGCGCGCTGCTCGCGCTCGAACGGCACTTCGCGCCCCCGGCCGGAAACGCGAGCGCGGGCCCGATCGTCCTGACGCGCGCCGGCACGTACACGTTCGCGCTCACCGCCGTCGACGGCTACGGTCGCGTTCACTCGCTGACCTGGGACGTCATCCTGGTGCCCTAGACAGATTGCGGGCGCCACCGCGCCTCCGCGGCGGGATCCCCGCACGGCTCCTCACGCTCTTCGTCGGCCTGGCCCTGTTCGCGAGCGGGATCGCGCTGCAGCTCGAGTCGAAGCTCGGCCTCTCCCCCTGGGACGTCCTTCACCAGGGGATCGCGAGGCACACGCCGCTCAGCTTCGGCGTCGCGAACATCGCGGTCGGAGCCTGCGCGATCGTCCTCGCCTGGCGCCTCGGTGCGCAGATCGGCTTCGCCACGATCGCCAACGGCCTCTGCGTCGGCGCCTTCCTCCAGCTGCTGACGTCGCTCCCGGCCGTGACCGATCTCGCCCACGAGCCGCTCGGCGTTCGCATCGTCCTGCTCGGGTCGGGGATCGGGCTGATGGGCCTCGGCACGGGCCTGTACATCGGCGCCGCGTTCGGCGCCGGCCCGCGCGACTCGCTGATGGTCGTCGGCGCGCGCCGGACAGGGCTTCGCATCGGCATCGTCCGCGCCGGGCTCGAGCTCGCCGCGCTCGGCTGCGGCGCCGGGCTCGGCGGCACGATCGGGCTCGGCACGCTCGCGTTCGCGCTCCTGATCGGCCCGGCCGTCGAGGCGACGTTCTGGCTGCTCGAGCGCTCGACGCTCGCGCTGGCCTGATCAGGCGACGAGCTCGACGCGCTCGATCACGACGTCGTCGCGCGGCCGGTCGCTCCCGTCGCGCGGCACCGCCGAGATCTCGTCGACGACGTCGAGCCCCGACGTGACGCGGCCGAAGACGGTGTGCTTCCCGTCGAGCCACGGGCACGCGTCGGCGGTCACGACGAAGAACTGGCTCCCGTTCGAGTTCGGGCCGGCGTTCGCCATCGCGAGCGCGCCGCGGACGACGCGGTGCTCGTTCGGCTCGTCCTCGAACGTGTAGCCGGGCCCGCCCCGTCCCGTGCCGGTCGGGTCGCCGCCCTGGATCATGAAGTCCGGGATCACGCGGTGGAAGATCACGCCGTCGTAGAACCCGTCGCGGCTGAGCCGCTCGAAGTTCTCGACCGTCTTCGGCGCGTCCTCCAGGAACAGCTCGAGCTCGATCTGGCCGCGGTTCGTATGCAGAATCGCCGTGCTCACCCGGCCAGCTTACGCATCTGGAAGGATGCCGGTGCCAAAAGGGGGGCTGAAGACGAGGATCGAGACCCTTCTCGCGACGGCTGGCGTCGCGCTCGCAGCGGTGGTCACGGCGTCCGGCTCGACCGGGCTCGATCAGCCCGGGACGATCCGGGTCACCGACCGCCAGGTGAAGCACGTCCACGTCGACCTCGGCGACGCCGGCGCGAGCGCGGGCGACGTCGACTTCTACCGGCAGCTCCTCTACAACAAGGGCATCACGCCGAAGCCGATCGGCCACTCGGACCTGATGTGCACGAACACCGGCACGAGCTCCGAGAACTGCAGCGGGACGTACTTCCTGCCGCGAGGGAAGATCATGGTCGCCGGCGTGATCGGCTCGCGGCTCTTCTACGAGCAGGCCGTCGTGGGCGGAACGGGGCTCTACGACAACGTACGGGGTACCCTGACGGTCACCTCGCTCGGCCGCCGGAGCCAGCCGCGCGAGTTCCTCGTGTTCCGCCTCACGATCTGAGGGCGCCACCGACTGACCGCCACGATCCTGATCTGCGACGACGAGCCGAACCTCCGCGAGCTGATGCGCGTCTCCCTGAACGGCGCGTATTCCTTCGTCGAGGCCTCCGACGCGTCGGAGGCGCTCGAGGCGGCGCGCTCGGCCCGGCCGGACCTCGTCCTCCTCGACGTGATGATGCCCGGGGCGAGCGGCCTCACGGTCGTGGAGAGCCTCAGGAGCGACCCCGCGCTGCGCGAGACGCCGGTCGTCGTCGTCTCTGCATTCGCGCAGGAAGCGGATCGGGTCGCGGCCGCCGACGCAGGGGCCGACTCGTTCCTCGCGAAACCCTTCGATCCCGATGAGCTCGTATCGATCGTCGAGCAGCTCCTGGCCGAGCGCGGCTGACGCGGAGGCGAGGCGGACGGGCCGTACCGGGCCGGTCGCCGTCCTCCGCAGGCTCGCCGCGCGCGCTGCGCGGAGCGTCCGCGAGAGCTCGCTGCTCGAGCGCGTCGTGCTCGGCAGCGCCGCGCTCGCGCTCCTCGTCGCGACGACCTTCGCCGTGCTCCTCCTCGCGCTCTCCGACCTGCGCAGCTCGACGAACGAGGGGAGCCGCTCGAAGGAGGTGACGGCGGCGACGCTCGACCTCCAGCGCGTCGTCAACGAGCTGGAGACGAGCCTCCGGAACTTCGTGATCACGGGCGACGACCGCTTCCTCGCCCCGTGGCGCGAGGCGCGAGCCGCGGTCGGGCCCGCGTTCGACCGGGTCGAGAAGCTCGTCGCCGCCGAGCCCGACGAGCTCGGCCAGGCCGCGATCCTCCGAGGCCAGGTCGGCGACTACGTCGTGAACTACGGGCTCCCGCTGATCCGGATCGTCCGCGACGATCACGACCCGGCTGCCGCACGCGCGCCGGTCGCGACCCGCGAGGGCCTGCGGCGGATCGACGGCATCCGCCGGAACCTCGATCAGCTGCTCGGGAGCGAGGACCGGCTCGCCGAGGCTCACGCGAGCTCCGCGAAGCGTCACGCCGACAACGCCGTTCGCGTCGCGATCGGCGCGCTCGCGGGGATCGGCCTCCTGCTCCTGCTCTTCGGGATCTTCCTCGCACGCGGGGTCGCGCGGCCGGTCCGGCTCGTCGCCGAGGGCGCGACCCGTGTGGCGGGCGGCGACCTCTCGACCCGCCTGCGCGGCGGCGGGGCCGCCGAGATCAACGAGCTGACGGCCGCGTTCAACGCGATGGCCCGCTCGCTGGAGCACGGCAAGCGCGAACTCGAGGCGCAGAACGAGCAGCTGCGCCAGAGCGAGCGGCTGAAGTCGGAGCTCGTCAGCATCGTCTCGCACGAGCTCCGGACGCCGCTCGCGAGCATCCTCGGGTACGCGAGCCTCATCCTGAAACGCAACTTCGGCCGCGAGGACACGCGCCGCTACGTCGGTGTGATCGAGGAGCAGGGCCGCCGCCTCGCGAGCCTCGTCGAGGAGTTCCTCGACGTCGAGCGCGTCGAGGCCGGGCGGATCGAGCTGAAGAGCGAGCCCGTCGACCTCGGCCCGGTGCTCGAAGAGGAGGCAGAGCTGATCGTCGGCGAGGCGCCGAAGCATCGGGTCGAGGTCTTCGTCCGCCGCTCGCTGCCCGTGATCGGCGACCGCGACCGGCTCGCGCAGGTCTACGGGAACCTGCTCGGGAACGCGATCAAGTACTCGCCGGAGGGCGGCACCGTCACCGTCACGGGCGACCTCGCCGGCGACCTCGTCCGCGTGCAGGTGACGGACGAGGGCATGGGCATCGCGAACGAGAACCAGGCGCGGATCTTCACGAAGTTCTTCCGCGGCGAGGCACGTGAAAGCGGCATCGCCGGCGCCGGCCTCGGCCTCGCGGTCGCGCGCGAGATCGTCGAGGCGCACGGCGGCCGGATCGGCTTCACGAGCCGCGAGGGCGAGGGCTCGACGTTCTGGTTCGAGCTCCCGCGCGCGCCGCGCTCGGGAGCGCCCGCACGGACGCTCCCGAGCGCGACCGCGGCGGATTAGCCGGCCGTCACGGTGCGGCGGCGCACGCCGAGAACCGCGAGGTGTCGAGCGTCGAGCGGCGCGTGGCCGTCGCCGTCACGCCCGTCTCGGACGCGAGGGCGGGGATGACGAACGTGACGCCTCCCTTTCCGAACACGTTCGTGACCATCGTCTTGGCGTCGAGGAACTGCTTGCCCTGCCGGGGAGAGCCTCCCGGATCGCATGTCGGGTCACCGAAGAGCTCGATCGCGTACTCGCTTGAGGCCGCGGCGTCGAGGTGGACCACGATCGTCGTGGAGCCTGCCGAGGTCGCGACCGATTCGACCGAGGGCGGTGGCTGCGAGTGGTTGCTCCCGCCGCCGAGGACGATCGCGCCCAGACGGTTGTCGAAGATCGAGTTCCCGCGGATCGAGTTCCCGGTCGCGGCGGAGCCGTTGACGAGCACACCGGTTCCGATGTTGCCGGCGATCACGTTCCCCGCTCCCGCGGCCGTTCCGCCGATCGAGTTGTCGGAAGCTGCACTGAGCTCGACACCGTCGCCGCCGTTGCCGAGCAGCACGGATCCCGTCGCCGCGGGCCCGATGCGATTCCCCTGGACGGTCGTCCCCGTGCCGCCGGTGGCGACGATCCCGTCGACGGCGTTGCCGGAGACGACGTTCCCGGCACCCGTCGCGGCGCCCCCGATCGTGACGTTCGTGGCGGTCTGGACGACGATCCCCTGGTTGTTGCGCAGGACGCTGGTGCCCGTCTTGTCCACGCCGATGTAGTTGCCCTGGACGAGGATGCCGGCGCCGGCGCCGAGCCCGATTCCGGCCGCCTGGTTGCCCGAGACGACATTTCGAGCCCCGGCGGTTGCTCCTCCGATCGTTGTTCCGTCCGCGCCCGTGAACGTACGGATTCCGGTGGCGTTGTCGATTGCGTACGAGCCCGTCGCGTCCGTGCCGACGTAGTTCGCCGCGACGACGTTCGAAGGCGCGCTGATGCTGACGCCTTCCGCACCATTGCCCGAGATGACGTTGCGCGCGCCCGCCGCCGTTCCGCCGATCGTGTTCGCGGTGGCCGAGTTGCGGACGTCGACACCCTGCGCACCGTTGGCTAGGCGGCTCTTGCCCGAGGCGGCGACTCCGATGTAGTTGCCGGCGACGACGTTGCGGTCGGCTCCGAAGCCCGAGATCTGGACGCCGACCAGGCTGTTCCCCGAGATCACGTTGCGGGCCCCGGCGCTCGTGCCGCCGACGGCGTTGTCGGAGGCTCCGTTCGAGATCGTCACACCGCCGTGGTTGGGGACCGCGGAGTTGCCGCCGACGTTCGTGCCGAGGTAGTTGCCCTCGACGACGTTCCCCGTCGCGCCGCTCGACGTGATCCCGACGGCGTCGCCCGCGCTCGCGGAGATGACGTTGCGCGCCGCCGCGTTCGTGCCGCCGATCACGTTGTTGGCGGATGCGGACGCGATTGCGACTCCGGTGCCGTTCCCCGCCGCTGCGCCCGAGAGGTCGAGCCCGAGCCAGCAGCCCGAGACGGTGTTGACGCCGCCGGTCACGAGCTGGATGGCGATGGAGAAGCCGGTCATCGAGAAGCCCTTCATCGTGCTGCCGCCACCCGTGACCTGGAGCCCGATGATGGGGCCGATCGCGCTGCCGTCGAGTCGGATCAGCGGCTTGCCGGCGTAGCCCGGCTGGGTCTGCGCGTTCAGGATCACGGGGGTCGTGATCGCGGGCAGCGCCGAGGCGAGCGTGATCGTGTGCCCGCCCGCCCCGGGGATGCTGAACTTGACCGTGTCGAGCTCCGGCGTCGCATTCGCGGCGATGATCGCCGCCCGCAACGAGTCCGGGCCGGAGTCGTTCGCGTTCTTGACGACGATCGTCGCCGCCTGCGCGGGGCCCGCGGTCGAGAGCCCCACGAGGGCCCCGACCGCGAGCACGAGCGCGAGGAACGTCAGCCTGCCTGCCATCGAATCCTCCCTCTCAGAAGTAGTGCGCCTTCCGGACGCTAGCGCGGGCCGGCCGGAGAGGGAAGAGCGCGGTCGCTCAGCTCGCCGTGAGCGCGGCAAGGTTCTTCGAAACGACCTCCATCGTCTGCATGTACTCGTCGCCGGGGCTGAACTCCACGATCTCGGTGCCGGCGGCGATCACCGGGATGTGGCCGGGCGGGGCGTAGTAGGCGTCACCGGCCTCGTACACCTCGTCCCGGTCGGCGTACTTGAACCTGACCGAGCCCTGGACGACGTAGCCCCAGTGGCGGCTCTGGCAGCGGTCGTCCGGCAGCCCGCGGAAGAGCGGTGTCGCGTCCGCGTCCTCGCGGAACGTCTCGAAGCCGACGACGTAGCCGTCGAGCTGGCCGTAGCGGCCCTCCATCACGCCCATGTCCTCGACCTGCGGCGCCGTCTCACGTGAAACCTTGGGCATCGTCTTCTCCTTCCTCGACAGATTGTCTAGACATCGTGTCTACTTCGCGTGCCGGAGCCTATCGGTTCATGGACGCGATGTCTAGACTCCGTGTCGATGGCGAGCCGGGCCTATCGCGCGAGGACGCAGCCGCAGCGGACGCAGGCGACGAGGGAACGGATCCGCCGGGCCGTCGCCGAGCTGCTCGCCGAGGGCACGTTCCACGAGTCGACGGTCGAGGCCGTCGCCGACCGGGCGGGCGTCTCGCGTGCGACGCTCTACCAGCACTTCGGGTCGCGGCTCGGGCTCGTCGATGCGATCTGCGAGACGTTCGGCGCCAACCCCGCGCTTCCGGCGCTCAAGCGCTCCGCGGCGCTGGAGGACCCGGAGCGGGCGCTCGCGGAGACGTTCGCCCACGGGGTCGAGTTCTGCGCGTCCGAAGAAGACGTGCTGCGGCAGCTCTACGGCGCGGCCGCGATCGACCAGGCGGCGGGAGCGCTCGTCGAGCGGCAGACGCGAGACCGCCGCGGCGTCTGCGAGCGGCTCGTCGCGGGGATCGACGCCGCCGGCCGCCTGCACCCGGGCCTGGACCGGCAGACGGCGGTCGCGCTCGCGCTCCTGCTGACGAGCTTCGAGACGTTCGTCGAGCTCCGCCGCCGCGGAGACCTCGAGCAGGACGAGGTCGAGCGCACGCTTCTCGAGACGGCCCGGACGCTCCTCCTCGCCCCGGCCGGGTAGCGGCACCCGCCGCCCGGCGGCGTCGCGGTCTCGCGCGGGTGGCGGGCGGAGCCTTCAGCCGACCACCGCGAGGGGCCGGCCTCGCCGGGCCTTCTCGGCGTAGAGCGCGGCGTCGGCCGCCCGCAGCAACTCGGAGATCGACCGCGCCGGCGGCAGCGACGCCGCGCCGACCGACGCCTGGAGACGGACGCCGTCGATCGGGTCCTCCGCGGCGATGGCCGCCCGGATCCTGGCCGCGAGCTCTCCCGAGGCGGGAGCGTCGAGGCCGGCGGCGAGCACGGCGAACTCGTCGCCGCCGATGCGGGCGAGGCGATCGGCGGGCCGCACGGCGCGCTCGACCGCCCGCGCAGCAGCCGCCAGGAGGCGGTCGCCGAAGTCGTGGCCGCGCGAGTCGTTCGCGCCCTTGAGGTCGTCGACGTCGACGAGGACGATCGTGTGCTGCACGCCGTTCTCGACGTCGTGCGCCGCGGAGACGAGCGCCTCCTCCCAGGCGAGGCGGTTTCCGACGCGCGTGAGCGGATCGGTCCGCGCCTCGCGGCTCGCGCCGACGTAGGCGTGGCCGAGCTCGATGCTCCGGTCGATGCGCTCGCTCCTGTCGTTCGCGAGCGCCGCGAGCAGCCCGAGGAGCGGAACGAGCAGGAGCGGAGCCGCCGGCCGCGGCCCCGTCTCGAGCGCGGCGAGGAGCCCCACCGGTGCCAGCGTCGTGTCGACGACGAAGACCCAGTAGAGCGGCCGGACGAGCGCGCGTGGGCTCGTCCCGAGCGCGAGCGCGTGCCGGCCCGCCGTCGTCGCGAAGTCGAAGGCGAACTGGGAGCCGAGGGCGAGGACGTAGACCGGCCAGTTCCGCGCGGCGGGCGGTCCGGACGCGAGCAGCCCGAGCACGAGCGCGGGCCCGATCGCGTGCCCGGCCGAGGCCGGCAGCGCGACGAGCCGCTCCCCGTGGACGCGGCCCCGGACGAGGTCGAGGACCCCGCCGAGGGCGAGGCCCGCCGTGACGCACGCGGGGACGAGATACGGGTCGACGGCGAAGAGCATCGGCACGAGCACGAGCTCCGTCGGCACCGCCGAGCCGTGCGCGATCTCGAACTCGACGGAGAGCGCGACCGCGTAGGCGAGGACGTAGGCGCCGAGGGTCAGCCAGGACGGCCGGCCGTGTCCCAGACCGACGACCGCGAGGCCGGCCGCCGCCGCCGCGACGAGCGTGCTGGCGCCGAGGCTCGCGGCCCGCTCGCGCCGGTTCGGCGCGAGGTGGACGCGCTTCCTCGTGTCATCGACGACGAGCTCGTCGCCGAATGCTGCAGCCGCGGCCACGGTCGGCGGATCCGTGGCCGCGGCGAGAGCGTCGGCCGCTCTCAGTACCCCTTGAACGGGTCGATGTAGAGGTCGTCGATCTGCCACGTCGAGCTCAGGGCCGTGAAGGTGAGCTGCACCGTCGTGTCGCCGAGGTACTGGTTGCCGAGGGCGAACTGGATGACCTGCGACGGCCGCCAGCTCGAGCCGGCCTTCGCGTCGACCTGCGTCGACCAGGTGCGGATGTTGCCGCCGGAGATGATCTTGGCGTCGACCTTGAGCTGGCCGGAGGTGCCGAGCACCATCAGCCGGATCGTCTGGTCGTTCGGGTTGGTGCAGATCGCGGTCGTCATCGCCGAGGCGTTCGCCGGCAGCTTCAGCGACTTCGTGTCCGACCTCGAGTTCAGGTAGGAGCTCTCGTTGCCGGAGACGACCGAGGCGCCGCCCTTCAGCGTCCAGCTCGACGCGCCCGCCTCGAAGCCGCCGTTCGGCGCGAGGAAGTACTGGCCCGTGTCGTTCCACGGCTTGAACGGCGTCACGACCGTGCGCGCCGGGCACGAGGCCTTCGGGGCCGCGGCGGCCTGACCAGCGCCTGCCGCGACGGTTGCGAGGAGCGCCAGCGGCACCGCCAGCCTCCGAACGAGGGTCCCGATCGTCATCTCTCTCTCCCTTGCCAGGTTCAGGTTCATACCCTCACGATGGGGACCGCCGGTCGTGCGCGAATGCCCCTTCGGGGTGACGGCCCGCCGGACCATCCAAACGGGGGACGGGCCTCCCGTCGACGTCGAGGACCTCCCGCACCTTGACCGCCAGCGCCCGCGCGTCGAACGGCTTCTGCAGGAACCCGCGGCCGGGCTCGAGCGCAACCGACTCGACGATCGCGTGGCCGGTGTAGCCGGAGATGTAGAGGATCCCGATTCCGGGCTGTGCGGCCAGCGCACGGTCTCCGAGCTCACGGCCGTTCAGGCGGGGCATCACGACGTCCGTCACGAGCAGGTCGTACGGATCGCCGCCGGAGAGCAAGGCGAGCGCTGCCTCCGGCCCGTCCGCCGAGTCGACGTCGTAGCCCTGCTCCTCGAGCATCGTCAGGACGAGCTCGCGAACCGCCGCCTCGTCCTCGACGAGGAGGATCCGCTCCCGGCCGCCCAGGGCCGGAGCGTCGGCCCGATCGACCGATGCCGCCGCGCGGTCGACGGCCGGCAGGTGCGCGGCGAAGGTCGCGCCCTCGCCGGGCGCACTGCGGACCGTGACGAACCCGCCGCTCTGTCGGAGGATGCCGTCGACGGTCGAGAGGCCGAGCCCGGCGCCGTCGCCGACCTCCTTCGTCGTGAAGAAGGGCTCGAAGACGCGCGCCTGCGTCGCCTCGTCCATCCCGGACCCCGTGTCGCCGACCTCGAGCAACGCGTAGTCCTGCCCGTCGACCTCCGCGGGCGACGTCCGCAGCGTCAGCGTCCCTCCGTCCGGCATCGCGTCGCGGGCGTTCAGCGCGAGGTTGACGAGCGCCTGCACGAGCTGCGCAGGATCGGCTCGCACGAGAGCGAGCGACGGGTCGAGCTCGGCGACGACGTGCACGTCGGCCCCGAGCAACCGCCGGAGCAGGCCCTCGGCGCCGCGAACGATCTCGTTCAGGTCGAGCAGCTTCGGCTGGAGCACCTGGCGGCGGCTGAACGCGAGCAGCTGCCCGGTCAGCGACGCCGCCCGCTCGGCGGCACCCCCGATCTCCTCGATGCTCTTGCGCAGCCTCGAATCGTCTCCGGAGCGGCTGAGCGCGAATGCCGCGTAGCCGGAGATCACCGTCAGCAGGTTGTTGAAGTCGTGCGCGATCCCGCCCGCCAGCTGCCCGACCGCTTCGAGCTTCTGCGACTGGAGGAGCGCCTGCTCCAGCCGCTTGCGCTCGGTCGTGTCCTCCACGACCCCGATCAGCCTTTGCGGGCCCTCGCCGCCCCTGATGGCGGCAAGCGTCATCCGCGTGGACAGCAGTTCGCCGTCCGTGCGCCGGAACCCGAGCTCGATCGCCCGGCTCGGCTCGCCGGCGACGAGCGCCGCAGCTGCCTCGCCGAGCAGGTCGGCGTCGGCCGGGTCGGCCAGGTCCTCGAGCGTCCGGCCTCGCAGCTCGGCCTCGGAGCAGCCGGTCATCGCCTGGAACGCCGGATTGGCGGCGAGGACGAGCCCGCCCGGGCCGGTGGCGACGATGCCGACGGCCGAGGACTCGAACATCGCGCGGAAGCGCTCCTCGCTCGCGCGCAGCGCCGCCTCGACGCGCAGGCGCTCGCCGATGTCGTCGAAGACGAGGACGAGCCCCACGACCTCGCCCTCCTCGACCACGGGGGTCGCGGTGTACTCGATCGGAAACGAGGTTCCGTCGCGCCGGAAGAAGACCTCGACTCCGCGCCGGCCACCGCTCGAGGCGAAGCAGGCCGGACAGTCGGCGGCCGGATAGGACGAGCCGTTCGGCCGCGAATGGTGGACGACGTCGTGGAGGCGGCGGCCGACGAGCTCCGGCTTCGTGTAGCCGAGGAACTCGCCCGCGACCGGGTTCGCGAGCGTGATCCGGCCGTCGCGATCGACGGCGACGATGGCCTGTCCGGCAGAGTCGAGCAGCAGCTCGATCTGGCGCGCGAGGCGCTCGGAGCGGCGGACCGAGCGTGAGCTCCGCCTGACGAGGAGACCGATCCGCGCGATCACCAGCCCGAGCAGCGCGAGCGCCCCTGCGAGCGTGAGCACCAGGTCGGGGTGGCCGCGGACGCCGAGGTCGTCGAGAGCGAGCCACGCCGGCAGGCCGAAAAGGACGGCCGCGAGCGCGACCACGTGCAGCACCGACGTCGAGCCCTTCCTCTGCGGCGGCGGCCTCAACAGCGTGTCCGCGCTCGGGTGGAGCACGGCCGCGCCCCAGAGCACGTACGCGAGGAGCCACCCGAACTCGACCCAGCTCCCGGGCGCGTAGTCGCCCGCGAGCGAGACGGCGCAGTAGGCCGCGTCGGCGAGGAGGGTCGCGGCGAGCGCACCGCAGATGAAGAGGAAGGACGCAGAGCCGCTCCGGACGGCGAGCAACCGGGAGGCGAGCGCGAACAGGAGAAGTGCGAGGCTCGGGTAGGCCATCGCGACGGCGCGGCCGGCCGGCGTCAGTCCGTGGCCGTGCAGGTACGGGTCGATCAGGAACTCCCACCACGGCAGGCCGACGGCCACGATGACGATCGACGCGTCGAGGTAGCCGCCCAGGTCGCCGGCGAGCTTCCGCCTGCCGATCAGGAACACCGCCGCGCCGACGAACGGGTAGCCGGCGAGGTAGAGGCCGTCCGCGAGCCCTGGGAAGACGAACCGGTCGGCGATCAGCGGGTAGTACGCGTAGCCGGCGAAGTCGCCGGCGACGAAGAGTCCGGTCGCCAGCGCGAGCAGGGCGAAGACCGGTCGCGCCCGGCTGCGCCGGAGGGCGCCGTGGGCGAGCGCGGCGACGGAGCCCGCGCCGATCGCCAGATAGAGGCCTACCTGGACGAGCCGATGCGAGGGGAGCGCGTAGTAGACGGGAACGAGCGGGAGCAGGACCGCGCAGAAGCCGACCCACGCGGGGATTCCCCCGAGGATCGTGCGGCGCCCGCCGGTTCCGGCCGGCGGCGCGGGTCGTCCAGCCATGGTTCCGGAATCGGTTGAGGCGACCGCGGGTCCGTCCCCCGATCGGGTCACGAGCCCCGGCGGCGGGTCGCCCCTCCTGAGACGTCTTTCGAACAGTGGCGAGACTCGCCTGAAAGAGCGCTTGCTCCGCGAGCGCCGGGGTGGGGCGTTCGCAACGTTCGCGAGGCGCGCCGCTGAACGAACGGGACCGGCCGGTCGGGACGAGACGCTCGTCGCAAGGCCCCCACGGCCACCGCCGGATGAACGTTTCCTTAAACGATCGGCGGCCCCGCCTTCCCGGGCTCGGCGCGTTCCTATCCTCTGCGGAGTCGGCGGAGTCGCTACGAGAGGAGGGGCAATGGCAGAAGGGCTCGCGACCGAGGTTGCGGTCGATCGCGAGGCGGCGGAGCGGTTCACGGCGGGCGTCCGGGGTGCCGTGCTCCGGCCCGGCGATCCGGGCTACGACGATGCCCGCGCGATCTGGAACGGGCTGATCGACCGCCGGCCGGCGCTGATCGTCCAGCCGACGGGTGCGGCGGACGTCGTCGACGCGGTCGACTTCGCGCGCGAGCAGGGGCTGCTCCTTTCGGTGAAGGGCGGCGGTCACAACGTCGCCGGGAACGCGGTCAACGACGGCGGGCTCGTGATCGACCTCTCGAGGATGCGCGGCGTCCGTGTCGACCCTTCGACGCGGACCGTCCGGGCGGAGGGCGGCGCGACGTGGGGCGACTGCGATCGCGAGACGCAGCTGTTCGGGCTGGCGGTGCCGGGCGGCGTCGTCTCGACGACCGGGATCGCCGGCCTCACTCTCCATGGCGGGATCGGTCATCTGCGCCGCAAGCACGGCCTTTCGATCGACAATCTGCTCTCGGTCGACATCGTCACCGCCGACGGGCGCCTGCTGCGCGCCAGCGCGACCGAGAACGAGGATCTGTTCTGGGCCGTCCGCGGCGCGGGGAGCAACTTCGGCGTGGTGACGTCGTTCGAGTTCCGCGCGCATCCCGTCGGCCCGATGGTGATGGTCGGCGCCGTCATGTACCCGTACGACGAGTGGCGGGCCGTGGTGCCGGCGTGGCGCGACTACATGGCCGAGGCGCCCGAGGAGCTGAACTCGCTGGCGCTGTTCTGGAGCGTGCCGGCGCACGAGCCGTTCCCGGCGGAGCATCACGGCAAGCCGATCGTTCTGGTGGCTGCGGTCTACGCCGGCGAGGTCGAGCACGGCGAAGCCGTCGTGCAGCCGCTGCGCGAGCTCGCCGCGCCGCTCGTCGACATGAGCGGTCCCTGGCCGTGGCTCGGGTTGCAGAGCGGCTTCGACGGCCTCTTCCCGAAGGGCGAGCTGCGCTACTGGAAGTCGCGCGCGCTGGCGGAGCTGACCGACAAGGCGGTCGAGGAGATCGCCCGCTTCGCGGCACGGCGACCGACCCCGCTGACGGACGTCGTGATCTGGCACCACGGCGGTGCCATGAGCCGGGTCGCCGACCACGAAACGGCCTACGCCAATCGCGACGCGGCGTTTCTCGTCACCGGGGAGGCGAACTGGACCGACCCGGCGCAGACCGACGCGGCGATCGCGTGGGGCCGCGACTTCTGGGACGCGATGGCGCCGCACTCGACCGGTGGCGTCTACCTCAACTTCCCGGGCCTCGGCGAGGAGAAGGAAGCGCTCGTTCGGGCCGGCTACGGCGCCAACTACGAGCGGCTCGCGGCGCTGAAGGCGAAGTACGACCCGACCAACCTCTTCCGGATGAACCTCAACATCGCGCCGGAATAGCGACCGGGCTCCCGGCGCCCGGGCAGGCGCACGAATACCATCGCGGCATGCGACTCGCTGCACTCGCAGTCTGCGTCGCACTCGCCGCCGCAACGGCCCCGCTCGCCGGCGGCGCGGCTCCGCAAACCGCCCTGCTGCGGGCACTGGCCGACGTCCGGAGTGGCCCCCAGGCGCACGCGGAGTTCGACTACGCCGACCTCGCGGCCGTGAGGCGCCTCGCGGGCTACCCGCCGAGCTACGCCGGCGCGCGGCGGTCGGGCCGGCTGACCTCGCGCTGGACGCGGCTCCTCGGCGTCGGCAGCGGCAACCTCGCCGCCGCGGAGCTCGTGCTCGCTCCGAGGACCGGCATCGACCTCTTCGCGGCCGACCGGGCGATCTCGATCGGCCAGCCGCCGAAGGTCGCCGTCCGCATCGACGGCGCGGCGCTCGACACCGCGAAGATCGAGCGCGCGCTGCGGGCCAACGGCTCGAAGCCGAAGCGCGGAGCGGGAGGCAGGGAGTACCTCGCCCGGGGCCAGGAGGGCTCCATCGACCTGAAGAGGCCGCTGACGAGCCTCGTGCTGGCGCTGCTCGACCGTGCGGTCGTCGGCCCGCACGTCTTCGCCGCCAGCGGCTTCGAGGAACCCGTGGACGAGGTGCTCGGCGGCCGGCCGTCGCTCGCCACCGTCCCCGAGTTCGCGACCGCGGCGGGCTGCCTCGGCGACGTCATCGCGGCGCAGCTCGTGTCCGGCTCGCTCGCCAGGGTGCCGGACTCGGCGCTGGTCGCCGTCGGCGTGCGCTCGCCCTCCGGACCCGACGCGCCCGTCGACGAGGTGCTCTGCTCCGTGACGCGCGGGGCGGCAGTCGCCTCCAGGCAGGCAGCGGCTCTCCGGCGGGCGATCCGCGTGGGCGGGCAGGCCTGGAGCCAGGGCGTCACGAAGGAGACCGTCGCCGTCCGGCGCGGCCCGTTGCCGGCGGTTCAGCTCGTGCTCACGCGCGGAGGGCAGGCGCCGCCCGGAGTCGTGTTCGACCTCCTCGTGCGCGGCGACGCAGCGGCCCTGCTCGACGGCTGAGCCCCTTCGCGGCGCCTCAGAGCTGCCCCGGTCCGAGCCTCCGGCGGCCGATGTAGTAGTCGCCGAGCTCCGTCCGGTAGAGCTCTCCCGGCTGCGTCGACTCGTCGAACGGCGGCGCGTTCCGGATCTCGTCCTTCGTGCGGTCGACCAGGACCGTCTCCGTGTCGGGGTCGATCCGCTCGATCACGCCGGCGGGCAGCAGCACCTTCTTGCCGAGCAGCCACGGACCCGTGTCGACGACGACGTACCGCGCGTCGAACTCGTCGCTGACTCGGTCGATCCTGCCGATCGCGCCGTCGCGCGCCTCGATCGAGTAGCCGTGCAGGTCGATCGCCGCGATCGACGGGTCGGCGTAGGCCCAGAGGTCGGCCTGCGCCGCAATCTCGGTCGGAGCCTCGGTCGAGCGGTCTTCCATGGGAAACCTCCTCGTTCGCTGGGTCGATCGACGTGTACCCATCGAGGGATTCGCGAAAAGCCGGCTTGAGCGAGTCCGCCGGCCGGGCTACGATCGAAGCCTGGGCCGGCGGCTTCTCCTCGTTCTCGTCGCGGTCGCGGCCCTCGTGGTTCCGGCCGGGTCGCACGCTGCCGACTCGCCGTTCGCCCCGTGCGGCGGGAACGGCCTCCTCTGCGCGACGCTCACCGTTCCGCTCGACTACGGCGGCCAGGCACCGGGCGCGGTCTCGCTCCACGTGGAGGAGCTGCCCGCCGCCGGGACCCCGCGCGGCGTGATGCTCCTCCTCGCCGGAGGACCGGGCCAGGCGTCGGCGCGGGTGTTCGACCTCGGCGTGGACGCGAGCTTCTGGCAGGCCTTCTTCCCCGGCTACACGCTCGTCGCCTACGACGACCGTGGCACCGGCGACTCGGGCGCGCTCGACTGCGCGAGCGTGCGCACCATCAGTGCGTGCGCCGACTCGATCGGCCCGAATCGCATCTTCTACTCGACCCACGAGCACGCCGAGGACATCGAGTCGATCCGCGTCGCGCTCGGCGTCGACAAGCTCGCCCTGTTCGGCGGGTCGTACGGCACCGAGCACGCGTACGCGTACGCGCTCGCGCACCCCGACCACGTCGAGCGGCTCCTGCTCGACTCGGTCGTCGCGCTCCCGCGGGACCCGTACGGGCTCGCCTCGCTCCAGGCCATCCCGAACGCGCTGCGGTCGATCTGCGCCGCGGGCGGCTGCCCGACGGCCGGTCGCGACGTCGGCGCCGACTTCGCCGCGCTTGCGAACAGGCTCGTCGCGAGGCCGCCCGAGTCCGGCTTCGACGGGCGCTTCCTCGTCTCGCTCGCCTACCTCAGCGACATCATGGCCGGCGTAGCAGCCGAGCTGCCGGCCGCGACCGAGGCGGGCCGCAGCGGGAATCTCGGACCGCTCGAGCGGCTGATCGTGCTGGCGGCCGGCGCCACGGGCTCGAACCGCGCGTCCGTGAACCCGGCGCTCGAGCTCGCCACGGACTGCGCCGACGGGCCGTTTCCGTGGGCGCCCGACGACTCGAAGGACGCGCGGCTCACCGAGCTCGAGTCCTCGCTCGCCGCCCTACCGGCGGGCTCGACCGGCCTCTTCGGCCCCTGGGCGACCGAGGTGAGCGCCAGCCTCGCGTTCGCCTGCACCGACTGGCCCGCACCGTCGGGGAGCTCGGGGCCCGCGCCCGGGCCGCTTCCGGACGTGCCGGTGCTGATGCTCTCGGGCGACCGCGACGTGCGGACGCCGACCTCCGGCGCGGCCGCGCTCGCCTCGCAGTTCCCGCAGGGGCACGTCCTCGTCGTGCCCGGCCTCGGCCATTTCGTGATCACGCGATCGCCGTGCGCGCAGGACGCGGTCCGGGGTTGGCTCGACGGGACGGTGCCGCCGTCGACGTGTCCGCGCGTCCCGCTCCCGGTGCCGGTCGTCGGCGCCTTCCGGGCGTCGGTGAACGCGACGCCCCCGCTCGGCCGCGGCCCGATCCGCGTCGAGCGCACCGTCGCCGCCGCCATCGCGACGCTGCGGGAGACGCTCGTACCCTGGCTCCTCTCGGGTGGCCTCCCGGAGGCGCTGCCCGGTCTCGCGGGCGGCTCGCTCGTCCCGGGCCTGACGTCGTTCTCGCTCGTCTCGTTCAGCGACGTCCCGGGCCTCGAGCTGAGCGGGAAGGTGAACCTGCGCGTCGGGTCACGGCCGAGCACGCCGGTGGAGATCTCGTCCGCGACGCTGAGCGTGAGCGGAACGCAGGCGGTGCCCGGGACGCTCCGCGTCTCCGGGCACACGCTCAGGGGCCTCCTCGCGGGACGCCGCGTCAGCGCGAAGCTGTAGCTCCCGCCTGCACCGCCTCGCCGACGAGACGGAGGCCGAACCGCTCGGCCGCAGCCGCGACGGCGCCGGCGTCTCCCGCGGCCAGCGCCCGGAAGTACGCCTCGAACCCGCCCGGGACGCAGACGACGAGGAACCGGACGCGCTCGTCGCCCGGGTTCGCGAAGGTGTGCGGCTCGTGCCCGGGCAGGTAGGCCGACGCGCCGGGGCCGAGCTCCGTGACCTCGTCGCCGGCCCGCACGTCGAGCCGGCCCTCGAGCACGTAGAAGAGCTCGTCGAAGTCGTGGACGTGAAGTGGCGGCCCCGGGAAGCCGGGGACTGCGTCGTACTCGACCGCCGACAGGGTGCCGGCGGTCTCATCGGCGGTCGCCCTCAGCTCGAGCACGTTGCCCAGGAGCTCGAGCCGCTCGGCGCCGCCGGCGGTGTGGATGGTGCGCGTCTTGTCCATGCCCCGCAGGCTCGCCGCGACCGACCGGCTCGTCCATCCCAGGTGCCTGGGATTGTGCGGACTCCGCGCACGAGGCACTCTTCGGCTCGTGAAGGAGCGAACGAGGCGGGAAGTCGAGCGGCTGGTCGGCCGCCGACCGGCCGTCTCGGAGCTCTTCTCCCAGCTCCTCGCCCTCCTCGAGCTCGACGGCCTGCGCTTCGACGGCGCGTGCTGGCACGTGACCGATCCGGCCACCGGCCTCTTCGTCCGGACGGGAAGCGCGGGCGAGCTGCCCGGCGACTTCCGCACGGCGATCCACTTCGAGCTGTTCGAGGAGGACGTGGCGAAGCTCGCCGAGCTCGCGCGGCGGCGGACGCCGGTGACGAGCCTCGTGGCCGAGACCCGCGGCCGGCCGGAGGCCTCGCCGCGCTTCCGGGAGATGATCGGTCCGGACGGCTACGCGGACGAGCTCCGCGCGGTCTTCGCCGACCCCTTCGGCCGCTGGGGGTCGATCAACTTCTTCCGCGAGCGCGACGCCTTCACCGACGAGGACCGTGAGCGGCTCGCCCTGGTCGTGCCGCTCGTGGCGCAGGCGCTCCGGGTCGCGGCAGCCTCGGCGCCCGCCGCCGGAGCGGCCGCCGTCCCCGGCGTCGTCGTCCTCGACGCCGCCGACCGGCTCGACGCGGCCGACGCACGCGTGCGCGACCTGCTCGGGGAGGCCGACCAGCCGTCGCTCGAGCTTCCCGGCGCGGTCTACATCGCCGCGGCGCTCGCCCGCCGCGGCGTCGCGCCGGCGCGCGGGCGGATGCGTACGCCCGACGGCTGGCTACTCCTCGACGCGAGCCTGCTCGACGAAGGTCGCGTGGCGGTCGTCGTCCAGCCCGCGCCGGCGGCGACGCTCGTCGACCTGCGCCTCCGCGCGGCCGGCCTGACGGAGCGGGAGCGCGAGGTCGCGATCCGCGTGATCCGCGGCGAGTCGACCGCCGAGATCGCCTCGGCGCTCTTCCTCTCGCCCTGGACGGTCCAGGACCACCTCAAGTCGATCTTCGAGAAGACGGGGGTGCGGTCGCGCCACGACCTGGCGACGAGCGTCGCCCTCGACGCGGCGCTCGCGAGCGGGTGAGCGGGCGGCGGCTCGCCCTGAGCCGCCGCCCGCCCGGAGGACGATCAGCTCGAGGAGAAGCCGCTGACGTCGAACTGGCACGTCACGGGCGGACCCGTGTTGAGTACCGCGTAGAACGTGCCGTTCAGCACCTCGCCGTTCGCAGCGTTGACGATGTCGAAGTCGCCGCGGTCGATCGCGTCGGCGGAGATCCCGCCGCCGATCGCGAGCTCGCCGCTCGAGAGCGTCTGCCCGCGATGCAGCCGCCGGCTGTCCGAGACGACGTTCAGCCCGGACCCCGAGACGTAGCGGACGACGATCGCGGCCGCGACGGGGCTGCACTCTCCGACGAGCTCGATCCCGTTCCGGTTGATCAGCACCGGCTCGGCGATCGAGCTGACCTGGAACACCTTCGGTGCGACGACGACGCCCTGGCCGCCGCCGCCAGTCGCGACGCAGGTCGGCGAGCCGTCCTGCCCGATCGAGCTCATCGCCTGGTCTGGGGGACAGCTCTGGACCCGGGCCTGGATCGCCGTCGTGTCGACGGAGAACGTCGTCCCCGAGAGCGACAGCCCCGAGCCGGCCGAGTACGTCCCGGCCCGGTCGGCCCTGCGGGGCCCGTCGGGCCGGTCTTGCCCGGCACGCCCTTCGTCCCGTGCGGACCGGTGGGCCCGGTCGGCCCGGCAGGGCCTGGCGGGCCGGTGGGGCCCGTCGCGCCGTCCGCTCCCGTCGGGCCGGTCGGACCCGCGGGGCCTGCCGGACCGACGCCGCCCGTGGGCCCGGTCGGCCCCTTCTGGTTCCAGTCGAGCGGTAGCTCCGGCCCGAAGCAGCGTCCGCCGGCCGACGGGTCGATCACCCGGACGATTCCCGTGATCTTTCCGTAGCACGCGTGGATCACGCCGCCGCCGTCGGGCACCGTCGCGTAGGCCACTCCCCCGGCGGCCGCGGCGCCCACGACGGCGCCAGCGATCGCCCAGCGGGCGCGCAGACCCGGCCGGCGCTCGCGCGTCTCTCCCCCTCCCATCCGTACCCTCCTCGTCGGTTTCCTTCGCCAGAGCGTAGAACCGGCCGCGCGCCGGTTCAACCGGACGGCGTCAGGCGGGTCGCGGCCGCAGGCGCCCGGCGAGCCGCCAGATCAGGCGGCCGAGATTCGCCATGTCCTTGGGGAACTGCTGGGCGAGCCCGCCGGGCGCCGTCAGCAGCACCTGGAGGAGACCGACGCCGAAGATGATCGTGATGATGTTCGCGTCGGTCGTCCACCCCCAGAGGCCCTGCGCCGTGAACAGGTATGGCACGACCTGGGCGAAGACTCCCGCGACGACCGCGCCCCAGAAGCTGTAGATCCCACCGATCAGCGCGGTCGCGAGCAGCGTGATCGAGTCCTGCGTCGCGAAGCTCTGCGCGCTCGGCTGCGCGAGCTGGGCGGCGTAGAGGCAGCCGGCGACGCCGACCATGAAGGACGCGAGCGCGAACGCCCACATCTTGTAGAGCGTGATGTTGATACCGGTCGCGAGCGCGGCCGTCTCGCTCTCGCGGATCGCCTTCCACGCGCGGCCGGGCTTGCCGGAGACGTGGGCGAGCGCGACCGCGAACAGGATCACGCAGACGATTACGACGTAGCGGAAATAGTCGTCGTCGTTCCCGAAGCTGCTGGGCCGGCGGACGGTCTGGATGTCCTGGACGTTGAGGGCCGACAGGTGGCCGATCAACCCGTGGCCGCCGTTCGGGAACTGCCACTTGTTGATGATCACCGTGACTGCGCCGGCGAACATCAGCGTGATCAGGGCCAGGTAGAGCCCGCTCAGGCGCAGCGCCGGCAGGCCGACGATGACGCCCACGACCATCGTGACCAGGCCCGTGACGAGGAGCAGGACGGGGAACGGCATCGAGGACGCGAACGACAGCCGCGCGCCGATCCACGTGGCCACGACGAGCATCCCGATCTGGCCGAGCGAGATCATCCCGACGCGGCCGTAGAGGATGCCGAGCGAGGCCGCGACGACGGCGTAGATCGCAGCGCCGGTGAACGTCTTCGTCCACGCGTTCCCGGCGAGCGGGCAGACGAGCAGCACGACGAGCAGGAAGGCCGTGATTCCCGCACCCCGGATCGCGAGCCCGCGATCGATGGCGGTGAGCGACCGTTTCAGCGCGGCCCGGCCGAACGCCTCCTCGCGCGCGAGCGCCACGCGGCTAGTTCCCCGACCGCGCGACCGTGATCACGCGGCGCCGTCCCAGCCAGAGGAGGCCGGTCGTCGCGATGACGAACGGGGTGACCGTGCGGTAGGCGCTCAGCGACTGGTCGAAGTTCGGCCAGCTGAAGTACGCGTTCAGCAGCGACTGCACGAGGCCGATGACGAGGCCGCCGGCGAGCGTCGCCCAGAGGAACCGCAGCCGCCCGAGTACGGCCGCGGCGAGCGCGGCGATGATGAAGTTGAACGTCAGCGTGTTCGGGTCGAGCGTGTTCAGCTGGTCGGCGAGCAGGAGCCCGGCGGCCCCGCAGACGAGCCCCGACCCGAGCCACGCCGCGGCCTCCACCCTGCGCACTGGGACGCCGAGCGTCGCGGAGATCTCCCGGTCGTTGGCGAGCGCCCGCATCGCCGTACCGAGCTTCGTGAAGCGGAGGTACGCCGCGGTGCCGAACGTGAGGACGATCGCGAACAGGAACGCGATGATCTCGGTCCAGTTCACGATCGCCCCCGAGATGCGGTACCTCCAGTCCGAGCTCGGCAGGTGGAGGAAGCGCGGCGAGGCGTTCAGGGGCGGCGCCAGATGGCCCATCAGCCCGACGAGGACCAGGGCCAGGCCGAGCGTCGCCATCGTCTTGACGAGCGGTGGGCGCGCCGCGAAGGCGGGGCCGAAGAGCAACCCGTACAGGAGGGTCACGACCCCGCCAAACGCGACGGCGATCAGATAGGCGATCACGTCGGGAACGCCCGTGTGGTTGATGAACCACCAGGAGATCAGGGCGCCCGCGGTGCCGATCGCGCCGAACGAGAGGTTCAGCACGCCGGTCGCCCGGTAGAGCACGACCATGCCAACCCCGGCCAGCGCGTAGATGCCGCCGAACGCGAAGCCGAGCGGGATGAACGGCTTGAGGTCCGTCCATCCCACCCGGCCGAACGCGAGCATTGCCAGGCTATGCATCGGCCTCCGCGGTTGCCCTGTTCTCCGTCGTTCGCACTCCTAGCCCGTGTTCAGGTGGAACTTCTTCTCGGCCGCGCGGGCCTGCAGAACCAGCGGGTCGACCGCCGGTACAGGCGCGCACGGGCGGTTGATGACGACCTTGCCGTTCTTGTAGGTCGCCGTGGGAAGCGTGTTGTTCGGTAGGTGGTTCTTGAGCTTCCAGAAGTACCACGGCTTGCAGAGGATGTCCGTCTTCTGGTTCTTCAGCGCCACGGCCGCCGCGTTGTAGGACTTGAACGTGATCGGCCCCTTGACCGAGAGCAGCGCGTTGGTGACGAACTTCCCGACCAGATAGCCCATCTGTCCGAAGGCCTGCGCCGGGAGGCCGATCTTGTGGCTGAGCTGCTCCATGAGCGTCTCGTCGGGCTTGCCGGTGGCGAGGTTGTTGAACTCCTGGCCGATGTAGATCTTGCCGTCGAACCCGTTCGCGCTGCCGACCTTGGCAGTCGCCTCGTTCGCGACCGGCGTCGACTGGCCCCAGACGACCTTGTCGACGACGCCCTGCTGACCCGCGGCCTGGAGCAGCGCCGTCGCGGTCTCGGCCGTGTAGTCCATGATTACGCCGCCGCCGTCCCCGGCCTCCTGCACGAGCTTGAGGATCGTCGCGTTCGTGTCGGAGAGGGGCAGGTCCTCGGCGTCGCTGATGCACTTGAGTCCCGCCGCCTTCGCGACGAGGCACGGACCGCCGTTCGCGTACGCGGCGATGCCGCCGGCCGACGGAGAGCTGACCACGAGCGTGCCCTTGACGTGGCCCAGCTTGATCATGGCGTCCGCGGCGCCCATGTTGCTGTAGCGCGGCCCCATGTTGACGGCCGCGATGTTCGGCGTACCGAAGCACTCGCCGGGGACGCCCGCGATGATCAGGTAGGCGCCCTTCGACTCGTAGTACTTGTGGTTCACCGGACAGTCGAGCAGGCTCGTGTTGCCGACGACGCCGACCGCGTGATCCTGCTCGATGATCTTCTTCGCGAGCGCTGCGATCTGGTCGGGCTTCAGCTGCTCGGTGTAGAGCTTGTAGACGATCCGCTGCCCGTTGATGCCGCCGTTGTCGTTGACGCAGTTGAAGTAGGCCTGCGCCAGCTTGCCGATCGTCGTGAAGTCGATCCCCGGAACGAGCGTGAAGATGCCCTCGAGCAGAATCGGCTTGCCCGTGGCCTTCTTCCCGGTCCCGAGGCCGCACTTCGCGGTGGTGGCCGTACCCATCCCCAGCTTCGGGGACGTGGCCGCAGGCCCAGCGACGAACGCCGCGATCGCGACGGCGACGATGCCGGCCGCGAGCGCCACGCCCACCGGGGTCTTCTTCGACCTCATACCCTCCTCCTCGCTAGACACGCCAGACAGTCCTTGAGGCCCTCCGCGACCCGCCGCCGCGGAACGCCTGGAAACCTTGGATCTCCTCAGATCGTCTCCTCCCTCGGGGGAACACGGCGCTTGAGTCTGAGGAGAGACGTTAAGGCTCTGCCCGCAGCCCGTCAACTGGAGCTTCACGGGTGAAGCGGTTACATGCATCGGCATGGGCTCTGGGCCGGCGCGTATCCGCTGGCGCTTGACGCGCGCGCGCCGGAGTGCCTATGGTGAGGCACCCGTTCAGCGACAGCGAACACTGGGGGCTGCGATGGCTGAGGCAACGACGGCGACCCAGCCTTGGTCGCCGCATTACACAGAGCCGGACGTGATCGACGTTCGGGGCCTGCCGGTCGCATACCGGCGCAAGGGCGCGGGCCCGCCCACCCTCTTCCTCCACGGTGCGGGCGCGACCCGGATGTGGCTGCCGCTGTACGAGCGGCTGTCCGAGTCGGTCGACCTCGTCGCGCCCGAGCATCCGGGGTTCGGCGACACGCCGAGCCCCGACTGGCTCGAGGGCTTCGACGACCTCGTCCTCCACTACCGCGACGTGCTCGACGCCTTCGAGCTCGACCGCGTCCACCTGATCGGCTTCAGCCTCGGCGGCTGGATCTCGGCGAACCTCGCGATCTTCTATCCGGAGCGGGTGAGGAGCCTGACGCTGATCGCGCCCGCCGGCCTCCGCGTCCCGGACGCGCCGATGACCGACTTCATGCGGATGCCGCCCGAGCAGATCGGCGACACGCTCTTCAACGGCCACGTCATGGACTACCTCGAGTTCCTCCCCGATCCGCACGACGTCGACGCCGCCATCCGCGGCTACAAGGAGGCGTCGACGTTCGCGCGGCTGGCGTGGAACCCGCGCTACGACCGCAAGCTCGACCATCGCGTGCCGCGGATCGCGTGCCCGGCGCTCGTGATCGAGCCCGACGAGGACCGCCTGATCCCGAACGCCCACGCGCACCGCTGGGCGGAGCTGCTCCCGAACGCCCGCCTCGTGAAGGTGAGCGGCCAGCGGAACCCGACGGGCCACGGGATCGTCATGCAGGAACCCGACCGGCTCGCCGCCGCGATCGCCGGCCACATCGAGGAGGCGGAGCGATGAGGAACCTCGAGTTCTATCCCATCAACTTCATGCCGTACCCCTACATCCCGCCGGGCGAGGAGGTCGAGTCGACCTGGGTCTCGCTCCCGAACTCGCTCTACGACCCGGTCTGGGGGCACAAGCTCTACGAGCACTTCCTCGAGGTCAACATCGCGGCCGAGAAGTTCGGCTTCGACGGCGTCCTCACGAACGAACACCACCAGACGGCGTACGGCGGGATGCCGAACCCGAACCTGCCCGCCGCCTGGGTCGCGGCGCACACGTCGCGGATCAAGATCGGCGTGATGGGCAACATCCTGAACGCGCACTCCTCGCCGCTGCGCACCGCCGAGGACATCGCGATGCTCGACGTGATGTCGGGCGGCCGGGTGATCTCCGGCTTCGTCCTCGGGACGGGGATGGAGTACCACTCGTACGGGATCAACCCGGTGACGGCGCGCGAGCGGTTCTGGGAGGCGCACGACGTGATCATCAAGTCGTGGACGCAGCCGGGGCCGTTCGAGTGGCAGGGGAAGCACTTCCACATCCCCTACGTGAACCCGTGGCCGCGGCCGATGCAGCAGCCGCACCCGCCGGTCTGGCTTCCGGGCGCGGCTTCGCTCGAGACGATCGAGGCGGCGGCGAAGCACAAGTACACGTTCATGCAGGTGTTCTCGCCGCGGACCGCGCTCGCCAAGGCCGCGAAGGGCTACTACGAAGCGGCCGAGCGCTTCGGGTACAAGGCAGACCCGCGTCAGATCGCGGCGACCGTCCAGCTCTACGTGGCCGAGACGGACAAGCAGGCGCGGCGCGAGTTCGAGCCGCACTGCATGTGGTACTTCCGCAACGGCCTGAAGACGCCGGTCTACAACCTGACGCCGCCCGGCTACATGTCGCTCCGCTCCCTCGAGCATGTTCTGAAGAGCGGCTCCCACGGCGCCACGAACATGTGGGAGATGACGTGGGACCACCTGATCGCGGAGAAGTGGATCGTGGTCGGCTCGCCGGAGACCGTCATCGAGTCGCTCGAGGAGCTGACGGACGAGCTCGGCGCCGGGCGGCTCGTCTTCAGCGTCGAGCTCGGCGCGATGCCGAAGTGGATGGCGCTGAAGAACATGGAGATCATCGCCGAGCAGGTGATCCCGCACTTCCGCGGGCCGGACGGCAAGCCCGTGTGGGCGCGCGAGGAGCGGCCGGCGCCGATGACGCGGACGGAGCTCGTCGCGCAGCACGGGAAGCCGCTGCCGCCGCTCGCGCGGATGGACGGCGTCGGCTACGTCGACACGTCGATCGCGCACGTGCCGGAGCTGGTCGAGGAAGCCCGGCGCGCGAACGGCAACGGCGCCGTCCCGAGCCCGGCCGAGCCGGCGGTCACCGGCCCGTAGCCAGTCCGCATCCGGGCGGCGGGCGAGCTCGCCTCCCCGCCGCCCGGGTCGTCCGTTCGAGGCTGGTCCGCTGTTCGTAAGGGGCCAGGCCCCCGGACCTGCCCCGACCGGACGACGAACCGCACGGCAAGACGGTTTCGGGCTGTGAGTTGCCTGTGGAGCTCGTCTGTTCTCGACCCGTCCGAATCCGTCCCGCGTTCGCGGCCGTAGACCCCACAGGAGGTGATCGCATGACCACGCTGCACGAGCATGGGACCGGGCGGACGGGGCTGCGATCGTGGAGCCGGGCGCGGTGGATCGTGCTCGGCGCCGTCGCACTGGCGATCGTCGCCGCCGTGATCCTCATCGTCGCCTACAGCGGCGGCGGAGGCGGCTCCGGCGGCGGCTACTGATCCACGGCACGCGCGCGACAGGGGCGCGGAGCCGCCGAGCGGCTCCGCGCCACCCTGCGCCTATGCCGAGAGCAGCCTGTCGAAGAAGTCCCGGTAGCGCGTGAGCATGACGCGCAGGTCCTCCGTCGACACCTCGTCGCCCCGATCCCACTGCCGCTCGAGCCGCTGGCGCTCGGCGGTGAACGTCGCCGTCAGCCGCTCGACGAGCTCCTCGACGAGGGAGTCCGCCTGCTCGAGGACTCGCGAGGCTCGTCGACGAAGCCCGCCTGGATGTGCTCCCACCGCTCGGTGAACGTCCCTGCCTGGTCGGCGGTCAGGAGCCGCCCGTCGGTCTGGTGCCGCTCGTCCGTCATCTCCTACCTCACCACCCGTTCCCGGCGCGCCGTCCGCTCGTCCGCGACGGTCTCGTCGCCGCCGTCCCACTCGACGAGCTCCTCGAAGAGCGCGCGGTAGTGGCGCATCGCCTGCCGCAGATCCTCGGTCGACCGGTCGCCGTCCATGCTCGCGAGCCGGTGACCCTGCCGGTAGTTCTCGACGACGCGCGGGTGGTCGACCGAGATGTCGGCCGCCCGCTGGTCGAACTCCTCGACGGGGTAGCCGCGCTCGGCCATGACCGAGCGGATCAGCCCGTCGGCCGTCAGCACGGCGCCCTCCGGATCGTCCACGAACTGCGCCTGCACCGAGCGCCAGCTCTCCAGGTACCGCTCGCGCGCGGCCGGCGAGAGCGGCCTGATGTCGAGCTGCTCGCGCCGTTCGCGGCGCATCGCGAGCTCGGCCTCCGCCTCGCGTTTGCTCTCGGCCGTCTCGAGCGTCCGGTCGTACTCGGGGCCGAAGCCCTGGCGCAGCCGCCTCGTACGCCGCTGCGTCGCGACTGTCCACGCCGCCGCGACGACCACGGCGATCGCGGCCAGGCCGATGAAGACCCATCCCCAGGTCGTCATCTCACACCTCCTGTTCGTTCCACCTAGGCCCAACGGCTCGGAGGCAGCCCCTGGTACGGCGAGAGGTGACCCGTTCGGACACCTTCGACGGCCGGGTATCCTCGGCCGGTGGCCGTGGCGCCGGGGATCGGGGGCGAGGCCGAGCTGCGAGCGGTGATCGGGCGACCGAGCGACCTCGTCGCCGCGAAGCTCGCCGACCGGCTGAACCATCTGACGCGGCAGTTCGTCGAGCGCTCGCCGTTCGTCTGCGTCGCCACGGCGAGTCCCGACGGAGGCCTCGACGTCTCGCCGCGCGGCGACCCGGCCGGGTTCGTGCGCATCCTCGACGAGCGCACGCTCCTGCTTCCCGACCGGCCGGGCAACCGGCTCGCCGACACCCTGACGAACCTGCTCGCCGACCCGCGGATCGCGCTCCTCTTCCTGATCCCGGGCATCGGCGAGACGTTCCGCGTGAACGGTCGCGCGGCCGTCGTCGACGACCCCGACCTGCTCGCCGGAAGCGCGATCGAGGGCAAGGCGCCCAAGCTCGGCATCCTCGTCGAGATCGAGGAGGCCTACACGCAGTGCCCGAAGGCCCTGATGCGCTCGGATCTCTGGAACCCCGAGCGCCATGTCGACCGCTCGGAGCTGCCGAGCTCCGGCGAGATCCTCAAGGCGGTCGCGGACCCGACGCTCGATGCGGAGCAGTACGAGCGGGAGCGCGCGGAGCGGTACGCGCGCCGCGAAGGCCTGTACTAGCTCGAGAGCGCGTCGGGGCCGATCTCGGCGATCGACGCGCAGCCGGCGAGCCCCATCGTCAGATCGAGGTCGGCGACGACGTTCCGGACGACCTCCCGGACGCCACGCTCGCCGGCGACCGCGAGCCCGTAGACGTAGGGACGGCCGAGGAGCACGGCCTTCGCCCCGAGCGCGAGCGCCTTGAAGACGTCGGCGCCGCCGCGGACCCCGCTGTCGAACAGGATCGGCACGCGGCCGGCGACGGCCGGCGCGATCGCGGCCAGAGCGTCGAGCGCGCCGATCGCACCGTCGACCTGCCGCCCGCCGTGGTTCGAGACGACGATGCCGTCGACGCCGGCGTCGATCGCCCTCACCGCGTCGTCCGGGTGGAGGATCCCCTTGAGCACGATCGGCAGCCGCGTCCGCTCGCGCAGGTAGGCGAGGTCGGGCCAGGCGAGCGACGGCCGCGAGTAGATCTCGACGAACTGCCGGACGGCGGCGCGCGGCCTCGGCGAGCGGAGGTTCGCGAGGAAGGAGCCGGGATACGCCCTGGCGATCGAGGCGAGCGTCCGGAGCGCCGCGAGCGTCACGGCCCCGCGGTCGGCCGACGGCGCCTCGTCCAGAAGCGCCCGGAAGACGGGGTCGCTCGTGTACTGCGCGATCCCGAGCCCGCGCAGGAAGGGCAGGTAGGCGAGGCCGAGGTCTCGGGCGCGCCAGCCGAGGAGGGTCGTGTCGAGGGTGACGACGATCGCACCGCAGCCGCACGCCTCCGCCCGGCGGACGAGGCTCGCGACGAGCTCGTTCGAGGTGCTCCAGTAGAGCTGGAACCACCGCGGCGCGTCGCCCATCGCGCCGGCGCACGCCTCCATCGGCACCGACGCCTGGTTCGAGAAGATCATCGGCAAGCCCTCGGCGGCCGCCGCGCGGGCGACGGCGAGGTCGGCGTCGCGATGGGCGAGCTCGAGCACGCCGATCGGCGCGAGCAGGATCGGCGCCGGCAGCCGGACGCCGAAGAGCTCGACGCCCAGGTCGCGGACGGACACGTCCCTGAGCATCCGCGGGACGATCCGGCGCGCGTCGAGCGCCTCGCGGTTCGCCCTCGTCGTCGCCTCCGCCCCCGCGCCGCCCGCGACGTACGCGAAGGCCTCCGGCGGGAGCACCTTGCGAGCCGCCTCCTCCAGACCGGCGAAGTCGACGGGCACGAGAGGCCGCTTTCCGCGCGCACCGGCGACGTAGATCTCCGTCTGCCGCTCGCGGCCCGCGCTCATGGGAGTGGAGTGTGTCGAAGCTCGCGGCACGGGTAGGGCACGGACATGTCCTTCCTGGAGAAGCTCAGACGGCTGTTCGGCCCCGCGGACAAGCAGCCGGAGCATGCGGGACGCCCGCGGCAGGCACCCGACGTGCCGCCCGGGAACCCGCGCGAGGTCGCCGGCGCGGCCGAGCCCGAGCACTACCCGGACGGCCCGGACCGCCCTCGCTGAGCCTCCCCCCGCTCGCCGGCGGGTGCAAGTTTTCGGCCGGCGAGGAGTCTTCTTCCCCCGGTAGGCACGAAACCGAGTGGGGAAAGGGGACGACCACGATGAGACCTCGCCTTCAGCTTCTCGCCGGCATCGTCGCGGCCGCGGCGCTCGCGACCGGTGCGGCCTTCGCGGCGCGGCCGGCCGCGGCCGACGCCACGCCGGCGCACCATCCGCTCTACATGCCGAATCTGCAGAGCCTCGCCAGCCCGGCGCTCCAGCCGCCGCCGGTGACGGTGCCGCCGGTCTGCGTCCCCGATCCGGTCAACGGGTGCGTCGGCGCGGGCGTGCCGCCGGCGGGCCAGCCCGGCGTCGTGAACATGGCCTACTTCGGCGGGCACGTCCAGGTCGCGCCGAAGATCTACCTCGTCCTCTGGGGCTGGGGCGAGCAGGGCGCCTGGAGCCACAAGCGCGGCGGGATGCCCGCGCGGGATCCCGACGGGGCAGGTGCCCGGATGATCGCGTTCCTGAAGGCGATCGGCGGCACGCAGTGGGCCGGCGTCCAGACCCAGTACTTCCAGCTCGACCCGGGAGGCTGGAAGGAGCACATCACGAACCCGTCCAGCCAGCTCAAGGGCATCTGGTGGGACGACACGAACGCGTCGCACTCGAACCTGAGCTACCAGGAGATCGCCCAGGAGGCCGCTCGCGGCGCGGCGCACTTCAAGATCAAGGACCTGAAGAACTCGCAGGTGATCGTCGCGCAGCCCGAGAACTTCGAGGACGGCCAGTTCCTCACCGCCGGCTACTGCGCCTGGCACGACTACACGCAGCCGCAGTTCTACCCCGGCGTCACGCCCGGCATCTCGTTCACGAACATGCCGTACGTGCTCGAGCTCGGCACGAGCTGCGGCCAGGACTCCGTCAACGCGGCGCCCGGCGGCGACCTCGACGGGTTCTCGATCGTGCTCGGCCACGAGGTCGAGGAGACGGTCACCGACCCCGGCGCCGAGGACGTCATCGACGGCAATAGCCTCGGCGGCTGGTACGACTACTCCGGTTACGAGAACGGGGACAAGTGCGCGTGGGTCGGCTACACGGGAGTTCCCGGCACGGCGCAGAACGTTCCGGGCGGCCTGAACAACATCACGGGCAACGACGGCAAGCTCTATCCCGTCCAGAGCCTCTGGAGCAACGACTCGGCCGAAGGCGCCGGCTACTGCGCCGGCGCCGGCGACGACCTGCCCGTGACGGGCTAGGGGCCTGTCCAGGCCACGTGGGTCCCGCCGCGCGCGCCGCGGCGGGACCCACCTCAGCGCAGGTCCTTGTTCGACTCCATGTCGAACCACATGGCGAACAGCGTGAACTGCGAGCCGAAGATCAGGAGCAGCGCGACGAGGATCCCCGTCGCGGCGGTGATCCCGTTCCCGAGCGCGCGCAGGACGATCAGCGAGATTCCGAGCCCGAGGCCGGCGACGGTCATCACGAGGCCGAAGAAGTAGAAGAAGACGAGCGGGTGGAAGTCGCGGATCACGTACTTCTCGCGCAGCCGCCACAGGAACGCCTTGCAGAGCAACCACGAGATCCGCGGAATCACGCGGCGCAGCCGGATCCCCGAGCGCTCGCCGACGCCGTACACGGGCGGTGACGGGACGTCGCGGACACGCGCGTTCCAGACGTTGAGGTGGACGAGCAGGTCGTTCGGGAAGCCGTAGCGCGGGTAGAGGCGGTCGAGGTCGAGACGCTCGAGCACCGGCAGCGCGATCGCCGTGTAGCCGGACTGCGAGTCGGCGACGTGCCAGTAGCCCGAGGCGACCTTCGTCAGCAGCGAGAGGACGGCGTTGCCGAGGTAGCGGTAGCGAGGCATCAGCTGCCACGCCTGGCCGGTGAAGAGGCGGTTCGTCTTCGCGTAGTCGACCTCGCCGGCCGCGACCGGCTCGACGAGCCGCGGCAGGACGGCCGGGTCCATCTGGTTGTCGGCCGCCATCACGCAGGTGACGTCGAACCGCTCCTCGATCGCGCGCCTGTAACCGGTGACGATCGCGGCGCCGACGCCGCGGTTGCGGTCGTGCTCGACGACCTCGATCCGCGGGTCGGCGGCGGCCGCGTCGCGCGCGCGGGCGGCGGTGGCGTCCCGCGAGGCGTCGTCGACGACGTAGATCCGGTCGACGAGCGCCGGGATGCCCGCCAGCGTCAGCGGTAGGAGCCGCTCCTCGTCGAACGCCGGGACGACGACGGCGACGCGCGTGTCGCCGACCACGGCCTAAGAGGAGGTACGGGCAGCACGTCGAGCGTTGGCGACCGGCTCCCAGAACAGCGCCGCCAGGATGCCCAGGATCAGCCCGACGAGACCTCCGATCGCCGCGGAGTTGCGACGGCTCTGCGGCGAGGCCTTGTGCGGAACGGCCGCCTCGAACACGCGCGCCTTCTCGACCTGCTGGGCGAACGCGACGACGTCGCCGTACGAGAGCTGGGTCGACTCGAGGTTCGCCTGCCGGGTGGTGTTGACGTTGATGACGTTGTTCAGGTTCGCGAGGAGCAGCAGCTTCTCGGTCGGCGGAATGGAGCGGTTGTTCAGCAAGCTCTTGTAGCTCTTCTGGGCATCGTTGAGGGTCGCGTCGACGGTCGCCAGCCGCTCGTTCACGTGCTGCAGCCGCTTCGCGTACGTGGCGAGCCTCTGGTCGACGTACGACGACGCGGAGCGCACGACGACGGCGGCGATCGCGTTCGCGGCGTCCACCTCCTTCTTCGCGGGCAGGTGGTCGACCGTGATCGCGACGATCGGGGCCGGCGCCTCCGTCGAGCGCGCGTTCGGGATGCCGGGAACCGGCGTCACCGTGACCCGCCCGTCGAGGGAGCCGCGCGGCAGCCCGAGCTTGGCGGTCACCTCCGCGAGCGTCGCCCTCGACGTGGCGATGTGCGTCGCGAAGTTGAACCGGGTCGACAGGCTCTGGGTCGGAGTTCCGTTCGAGCCGGGGATCGTGGGCGCGCCGAGATAGATGGTCGTCGTGGCCGAGTAGGGTCGGCCGCCGCCGGTCCTCACGAGGATCCCGATCACGACGCCGACGACGAGCCCGACCGGCAGCAGCCACCAGCGCGCGACGATCGCGCGGCCGTACCGTCCGAATTCGAGCTCCTGCTCGGCCTCGAGCTCGGGGACGGGCCGGCGCCCGGGCGTCGCAGAACTCATCGGGCGCCGACTCTAGTCGAAGCCCATTCCCACTGAGCTCGCAACCCGTCCTCGAGGCCGGTCCGCGCCTGCCAGCCCAGCTCGTCGCCGATTCGCGCCGTGTCGGCGGCGGTGCGGCGCACGTCGCCCGCCGCGGCAGTCGTCGTGCGGAGATCGAGCGTGAGCCCGGACACCCGCTCCGCGACCGCGATCGCGTCGAGCAGCGACGCCTCGGCCCCGCCGCCGACGTTGTAGACGCCGCGGCCGGCGTCCATCGCGGCGACGGTCGCCTCGACCGCGTCGGCGACGTACGTGAAGCTCCGCGACTGGGAGCCGTCGCCGTAGACCTCGAACGGCTCGCGGTCCTGCAGCGCCTGCAGGATCCGCGCGAACGCCATGTCCGGCCGCTGCCTCGGCCCGTAGACGGTGAAGTAGCGGAGCGTGACGACGTCGAGGCCGAAGCTCTTCGCGTACGCGCGCGCGAGGTGCTCGCACGTCAGCTTAGTGATCCCGTACGGCGAGAGCGGTCGCGGCTCCGCGTCCTCGGGCGTCGGGTAGCGCTCGGCGTCGCCGTAGACCGACGACGACGACGCGAGCACGACGCGGACGCCGGCCGCCACCGCCGCCTGGAGCAGGCGCTGGGTCGCGAGGACGTTGCGCTCGACGTAGAGCGGGAAGACGTGGCCGAAGCTCCGGACGCCCGGCTGGCCCGCGAGGTGGAAGACGCCGTCGAAGCCGCCGAGGTCGAGCTCCTCCCGCGCGAGGTCGAGCCGCAGCACGTCGAGCGCCGCGGCGTTCTCCTCCTTCAGCTGCGGGTCGTAGTAGTCGTTGAAGGAGTCGACGCCGACGACCTCGTGGCCCCGATCGAGGAGCGTCTCCGCGAGGTGCGAGCCGATGAAGCCGCCCGCGCCGGTGACCAGGTAGCGCACCGGCGGAGGGTAGCTGCGCAGCCGGAACGCGACTTCCGCGACCGTCGGCGCCGAGTGGCGGGGTCAGACCCCGGACGTGCCCGGCCGATGTCAGCGAGCAGGCGGCGGGGCGCCGAGCGAGCTCCCGACGAGCCGCAGCCGTCCGCCCCGCCACCTCCAGACGGCGCGCCGCCACTTCCGCGGGGTCACGGCCTGCCACGCGACGAGACCGCCGGACGCGAGCTGCGTACGGCCGGTCTTCGTCGGTTGGGCCCGCACCCAGAGCTCGCGGAAGCCGGGCCCACCGTACAGCCGGTAGACGGCGGATCCGCCCCGGACGGCGCGCGTCAGGAGCTCGCGGATGCCGTCGCCCGTGATGTCCCGCGCCTGCAGCTGAAACCGGCCGCCGCGGACGACGAGCTTCCGCACCACGCGAGTGCGGCGCCTGAGCTCGAGCGTCCGCACCGCGCCCCGTCCGGCCACGACCGCCGTGAACCCGTGTCCGAGCCGGACGACACGCGCGCGGTGCGGAGTCGCAACCTTCCTCGCAGGCGGCCGCAGCCGTTCGAGCGCGTACAGCCGCGTGTACCCGACGAGGTAGACGTGCTCCGCGTCGGCGACGATCGGCGAGTACTTCCCGTCCGGGAACGTCCACAGGAGCTTTCCGGTCGCCGCGTTCAGCGCGTAGGTCCGGCGCTTCAGCGTCGCGAAGTAGACGATCCCGTCGAGGACGGTCGCCGAGCCCGAGATCGGGCCGTTGGCCTTGAACGTCCAGCGGACGTCGCCGGTCGCGGCGTCGAGCGAGTAGAACGTGCCGTCGTACGAGCCGACGAGGATCCGCTCGCGCCAGACGGCCGGCGAGCCGTAGACGAAGCCGCCCGTGCTCTGCGACCAGCGGAGCTTCCCGCTCGTCGCGCCGAACGAGTAGACCTTCCCGTCGGTCGAGCCGATGTAGACGCGGCCGTACGCGGCGGCCGGCGTCGAGTAGAAGGTCCCGTGCGCCCCGAGCCGCGGCTGGCCCGCTGCGTGCCAGAGCTCGTGGCCGGTGAGCGCGCCGAGGGCGTACAGCTTCCCGTCGTACGAGCCGACGTAGAGCCGCCGGCCCGATACGGCGACCGCGCCCTTCACCTTGTCGCCGGTCCTGAACGTCCACCGCGTCCGGCCCGTCCGCTCGTCGAGCGCGTACACGAATCCGCGCCAGTCGCCGACGTAGACGAGGCCGCCCGAGACGAGCGGCGAGCTCTCCGACGGGCCGATCGTCCGACCCCAGCGCAGCTTCCCCGTCAGCGCGTCGAACGCGATCACGCGGCCGTTCTGGTCGGAGCGCGTGGAGTTGCACGGCGGCGCGTTCAGGAACGTCTGGACGACGAGCCGCCCGTCGATCGCCGGCGAGGCGGCCACGCACCGATGGGAGACGTACCGCCAGACCTTCCGGCCCGTCTTCAGGTTCAGCGAGACGAGGATGCCGCGGTTCGTCGCGATGTAGGCCCGCCCGTACGCGAGCGCCGGCGGAAACTCGAGCAGGCTCTGGCCCCGCCACGTCCAGACCCGGCGGAACGGCGGACGCAGCGAGCTGCCCGGCTGGAAGCGCGTGCGCTCCGCCGTGTAGCCGAACGTCGGCCAGACGACGCCCGGCAGCACGGGGCGCGGCCTGGGCTTCGGCTTCGGAGTCGGCTCGGGCTTCGGATGCCTGCCCGGCTTCTTCTTGCCGGTGGTCGTCGGCGGCGGTGGCGGCGGCGGCCGCGTGGTCGTGACCGGCGGGGCCGGCGGCTCCGACGGCGTGAACTCGACAGTGGACGAACCGCGCACGTCGCGGCTCTCGTGGCGCACGTAGAGCACGTAGCCGAGCGCTGCGCCTCCCGCGAGCAGGAGGAGCAGCGCCGCGACGGCGAGGATCCGCTTGATCAACCGGGCGGCTGCACCGGAGCGGCGGGCTTCGGACGCGGGAGCAGGCCGAGCGAGAGGCGCCGCGTCCTGCCGGCCGAGTTCGACGCGTAGAGGACGGCGTGCCAGCGGCCCTTCGGAAGCTTCAGGTGCGCCCGGCCGGCGAGCTCCTGCTGGCCGAGGTCGACGAGCTGGTGCTTCCTCCCGCGCGAGAGGACGACGACGAGCTGCAGCCAGGGCGTCCCCGGGTCCTCCGCCGACCAGAAGAGAACGTTGCGGCCGGCGACGGCGACGTGGAGCTCGGGCGGGACGATGTCGCTCCGCACCGTGACCGGGTCGAGCGCGACCGCTGCGCGCAGGCCCTTCTGGTCGGTAGCGGCGAGGCGCGGGTGGTAGAGGCCGGGCGCGACCGCGCCGGGCGCCCAGTCGAGCTCGTGCCAGCCGCCGGCGAGGACGAGCGTCTCGGTGGTCTTGCCGACGCGCAGCGTCACCGTCGCGAGCTTGGAGAGCCAGAACTTCAGCGGCGCCTCGTCCTTGTAGCCGTCCTGCGGATCCGGGTAGATCTCCGGTGCGGGCGCGCCGGCGCGGAGGATCGGCGGCTGCGTCTCGTACGCCTGGAAGCGGTCGGCGAAGTTCCGCCAGTCCTGCTCGCCCGTCTGCGCCGCGAGCCGCTTCAGCAGCGTGATCACGTAGTCGTGGTACGACAGCGACGCGTCGCTTCCGTCCAGGTCGTAGAGCGACCAGTAGCCGGTGTCGAAGCGCGGCAGGAGCCTCTGGGCGGCGTCGCGCATCCTGGCGGCGAGGGTGACCGCCGCCGCGTTGCCGCTCGTCTTGCCGTACGAGTCGAGCGAGATCGAGGTCTGCAGCTGGGCGTTCAGGACGGCGGTCGTGCTCCAGTCGTAGAGCCGGATCCACGGGCCGGCGTCGAGGTGGAGGAGGAGGCCGGGGACGGCCCGGTAGGCGGCGCTGGCCGCGTCGGCGAGCGACGAGTCGCCGAGCTCGTCGCCGGCGCGCGCGAGCGCCTGCGCCGCGACGGCCTGCGCCATGCCGGAGGTCCACGGCGGCGCGCCGGCCGAGAACGGGAACTCGTACTCGAACCGAAGGCTCCCTGCCCGGCCCGGAATGCCGCGCGCGACGAGCGCTGCGGCCGCCTGCGCCGCCTCCTCGTCCTGGTGTGCGCTCACGAGGTTGTTCAGCCGCGCGAAGTTGCCGAGCGGGTGGAAGACGAGCCCGTGGCCGGAGAACTCCCGGTAGAGGACGCCCTCGTCGCTGACGACGTCGGTGCCGTCGGCAGGCAGACGGTGGTGGCCGAGGTAATCCTCGTTCTCCCGGAGCGTCGAGAAGAGAACGAGCGCGCGCTGCCCGGTGTACTCGCCGGCGAGGGCTGCGACGTCGTGGAGGACGCCGCGCAGCTCGGCGACGCGGAGCGGCGGGAGCTTGCGGAGGAGCGGCGGCGCGGCCGCGAGGATCGTACGATCGGCCGCCGCGTCGGCGGGCGCCACGTGGCCGGCCGCGACCGCCGCGGTGAGGCCTTTCCGCGCAAGCAGGATGTCCGCCTTCGCGGGGTTCGGAGGCGCCGTCGCGAGCGCCGCGGCAAGCAGGAGAGGAAGGCCGAGCATCGAGGCCGCAGGGGCGGTCGAGCCAGGTTAGCGGCCGGGCCGGCGCGTGGTTTAGCCCTGGCTCAGGTTTCCTGGACGACCGGTTCCGGGAGCTCCTCCGTGAACGGCTGGAGCGTCCCGTCGCCGTCCTCGGTCAGCGTCAGCTGCGAGAAGAAGCGCGTCATGAAGATGCCCTCGCGGAACCGGCCGAGGCACGGCTCCGGCTGCTCGCCGTCGGCCAGGGCGAGGGCGAGCTCGGGGTAGCGGCCCCCGGCGGCGCGCGGGAGCGGGAAGCCGCCGCCGAAGCGGGGGTTCACGTCGGTCACGGGCAGCGTGCCGTCGGGCTCCCGGAAGCACTGGATGTTGGCGGGGCCGACGAGGCGGAGGCGCTCGGCGACGGTGCGGCCGTGCTCGATCAGCTCCCAGTCCTTGATCGTCATGCCCTTGATCGACTCGCCGCCCTTGGACTCGATCATCGTCCGCGGGATCGCGTTCAGGCAGCGGCTCTCGAGGTCGCAGAAGACGTCGATCGAGAACTCGACGCCGGCGCAGCGGCGCTGGACGACCGACGCGGCGGGCGTGTAGCCGAGGAAGAAGTCGAGCTCGCGCCGGTCGTGCGCGACGTGGATGTTCCGGGAGCCGAAGCCGCGGCGCGGCTTGACGAGGACGGGGAACGGGACGTCGTCGGGGAGCTCCTCGGGGAGCCAGGTCGGCGGCGACGGGAGGCCGAGCTCCTCGAGCCGCCCGTGTGTCAGGTACTTGTCGCCGGCCGCTTCGACCACGTCCAGCTCGGGCAGGAGGACGAGCGCATCGAGCTCGTCGCGCCGGGCCGCGAGCACGGCGTGGTCGAGGTCGGTGAGGGGGACGATCAGCCGGACGTCGTGCTCCCTGGCGAGCTCCGCGAGCGCGGGGACGTAGTCCGCGTCGTGGAACCGCGGCACGATCGCCTTGACGTGCGCGTGGTAGAGCGCGGGCGCGAGCGGGTTGACGTCGGCTGCGACGGTGAACGCGCCGGCGCGCCCGAACTCGGTGACGATGTCGACGCGCTGCCCCGCGCACGTGAAGAGCACCGCCGTCATCGCCGGGCAAGCCTATCGGGCGGACTCGGACGCGTCTCGCACGGCCCGTGGTGCCTTCTCGCCGGCCTTACCGGACGAGCCAGTAGATCTCGACCTCCTGCTCGGGCGAGCTCTCGTTCCAGTGGCCGTAGATCTCCCACCGCGGCCCGGGCCGCTCGAGGCCCCGCTCGGCGGCCGCGTCGATCACCGCCCGATGCGCCGCGGCGAGCTCGTCGTACGAGCCGCGCAGCGTCGTCGTCAGGACGCGGCCGGCCGGCAGCGCCGAACCGACGATCCGGCCGGCGCCCGAGAAGGGCCCTGCGATCTCCGCGCCGACCTCCACGTTCGGCACGTCGTCCCGGTAGAGCATCACGTTCCGCCCGGGCCTGACGAGCGGGTCGTCCCTCAGCGTCCGCCAGACCTCGTCGAGCAGCTCGCGCCAGAGACGCGGGTACGCCTCCCACGTCGTCGTCGCGGAGATCACGGCCGTCGGGCGCGCGGCGACGACGAGCTCTGACACGGGTCCGATCAACGGGCGGCGATCGTAACGGCAGCCAACCAGCCGGGTCGGCCCGGGTCAGGGTTCGAGGCGCACGCGCACGAGCACCCAGATCGCCTTCAGGCCGTCGCGCCAGGTGATCTTCTTGCCCTCGGCGTAGGTCCGGCCGTAGTACGAGATCGGAAGCTCGTAGATCCGGAGGCGGCGCTTGCACACCTTCGCCGTGATCTCCGGCTCGATCGCGAAGCTGTCCTCGCGCAGGTCGAGCGAGCGCAGGACGTCGACCCGGAACGCCTTGTAGCCCGTCTCCATGTCCGAGAGAGTCGTGTTGTAGAGGACGTTCGTGAGCAGGCTGAGGAAGCGGTTCCCGACGAGGTGCCAGAACAGGTACGCGCGCTGCGGGCGGCCTCCGGACAGCCGTGAGCCGAAGACCACGTCCGCGACGCCCCGCTCGATCGGGTCGATCAGCGCAGGCACCTCGGCCGGGTCGTACTCGAGGTCGGCGTCCTGGATCACGGCGACGTCGCCGTCGAGGTGCGGCAGCGCCGCGCGCACCGCCGAGCCCTTCCCGCCGTTCGGCTTGCGAACGACGACGACGCCTTCGCGCCCTTCCCAGCCGGCGAGCACGCCGTGCGTTCCGTCGGTAGAGCCGTCGTCGACGACGACGATCTGCTTGTCGAGGTCGAGCGCGACCACGCGCTCGAGCACCTCGCCCAGGGTCGCCGCCTCGTTGTACACGGGCACGATGAACGAGACGCGCACCGGCGGAATCTACCGGCGCCGGAAGCCGCTAACGTCGCCGCGATGAGCCGCGCCGTCCCGCTTCGCCTCTCGCTCGTCCTTGCGGCGCAGCGGCTGCGGCCGGAGACGCTTCGCGCCGACGGCGCCGCCTACGTCCGGGACCGGCTCGCGAGGCGCCGGTACCGGACGCTCGGCGAGTCCGAGCTGCTCGCCACGCGCACGTCCGAGACGGCCTTCGTCCTCGGCTCGGGACGCTCGGTGCTCGAGATTCCCGCCGACGAGTGGTCGCGCATCGCGGACTGCAACACGATCAGCTTCTCGGAGTTCCACCGCCAGCGGCTCGTCCGGGCCGACTACCACATGGTGGGCGAGGTGGCCGACCACGTGCCGCCAGACGGCCGGCCGGAGGCGATCCGCGAGTACGCCCGCCACCTTCGCGAGAACCCGCTCTACGCGAGCACGGTGCTGCTGCTCCAGGCGGGCTGGGTCGCCCGCGGGAGCAACGAGCTCGTCGGCCGGCGGCTCCTGCCCCCGTCGGCGCGTGTCTTCCGGTACCGGCGGGCGAATCGCGGCGTCTACGCGCCGCCGACCCGCTCCTTCCGCGAGGGCGTGACGCATGGCTGGAACAGCGCGATCAGCGCGACGAACCTCGCGCTCCTGCTCGGCTTCAGGCGGATCGTGCTGGTGGGCGTCGACATGTACGACCAGGGCTACTTCTGGCTGGAGGAGGGCGAGACGCGGGCGAACGTGCCGGAGGGGATGGGCGCTGCCGATCCGTTCCCCACGGCCGGCGAGGTGGTCGACCTGTTCCGGTGCTGGCGCTCGCTGCTCGAGCCAACGGGCGTCGAGCTCGAGGTCTACAACCCGCGATCCCGGCTCGCGCAGGCGCTGCCGGTGTTCTCGTGGAGCGTCGCGTGACCGTCCTGATCGTCGGCGCCGGCCGGGCCGGGCTGCGCCACCTCTCCGGGCTGAGCGAGGACGCGCACGTCGTCGACGTCCGGCCGGAAGCCCAGGCTGACGCGGCTGCCGTCGCCGAGCGGGTCGGCATCCGGATGACGTTCGGGACATCGCTGGCGGATGCGCCTCGGGCCGAGACCGCGATCCTCGCGACGACCGCGGGGGGCCGCCTGGAGCAGCTCGAGCTCCTGGCGGAGCGCGGCGTCCGCGACGTCCTGCTCGAGAAGCCGCTCGAACAGTCGCGCGCCCGCGTCCGCCGGCTCGCGCAGATCGCGGGCCCTCGGGCCTTCGTCCACCTCCACCGGCGGTCGAACCCGTCGTACCGGGCGTTACGCGACGCCGGCGGTCCGTTCCGCCTGGTCGTGACCGGCGGCGCGTTCGGGCTCGCCTGCAACGGCATCCACTATCTCGACCTCGCGCTCTTCCTCTCGCGGAGCGCCGGCCGGCTCGTCTTCGCCGAGCTCGAGGAGCTTCCGATCGGGAGCGGCCGCGGCACCGGCCTGCGCGACTACGGCGGCCGCGGGCTCTACGCCTTCGACGACGGGACGCGGCTCTACCTCGAGTCGTGGGCGGCGAGCGGCGCGCCGGAGCTCGCGACCGTCGTCCAGGCGGGCGCGGCCTCGGTGCACGACGGCTTCTCGGGACTCTGGTACGAGCGCCCCGCCGGCACGCCGGCCCCCGCCTACCGCTACGGGGCCGGCTGGACGCGCGCCGAACAGCCCGGCTTCGAGACCCTGCGGGGCGGCGAGACGACGCGCGCGTGGCTCGACGCGCTCCGCGCCGGCGGCGAGCCGCTGCTTCCCACCGTCGCCGAGGCGCTGCCGGCGCACGAGCTCCTCTTCGACCTGCTCGAGACGAGCGGCGATGCCGAGTTCGCGATCGCCTGAGCTCGTCGTCGTCGGCGCCGGCCCGATGGGCCGCGACCACGTCCGAGCCGCGCTGGCCTGCGGGCTCGCGCCGGAGGCGATCGAGGTCGTCGCCCTCGGGCCCGAGCGGGCGCGCCGGCTCGCGGAGGAGACCGGCGTCGGGTGGCGCGCGGGTGGCGTCGCGGCGCTCGCCGAGCCTCCGCCGGCCGCCGTCGTCGCCGTGCCCGTCCTCGAGCTCGCCGGCGCCGCGCGAGAGCTCGGCGAGCTCGGCTGCCCGTATGTCCTGCTCGAGAAGCCGGGCGCCCTCTCGGCCGCGGAGCTTCGGCAGCTCGACGGCGCGGCGGTCTTCGTCGCGTACAACCGCCGCTTCTACCGATCGGTCGACGAGACGCGGCGGCTCGTCGAGGCGGACGGCGGCCCGCTCACCGCGTCGTTCGACTTCACCGAGATCGAGGACCGCGTGCTCGCGGAGGGCTTCCCGCCCGACGTGCTCGGGCGCTGGGGGCTCGTCAACTCGACGCACGTGATCGACCTGTTCCGCCACCTCGCCGGCGCGCCCGTCCGGCTCGAGGCGGAGCGCGCCGGCGGCCTCGCCTGGCACCCGGCCGGCTCCGAGTACGCCGGCTCCGGCAAGACCGACCGCGGCGCGCTCTTCAGCTACCTCGCGAGCTGGGGCGGCGCGGGCCGGTGGAGCGTCGAGGTGACGACCAGCGAGCGGAAGCTGATCCTGCGCCCGCTCGAGGAGCTCCACGTCCAGCGGAAGGGCACCTTCGCCGTCGAACGAGTCGAGCTCGAGCGGGAGCCGCCGGGCGTGAAGCCCGGCCTCCACGGGCAGCTCCTTGCGTTCCTCGCAGCCGCAGCCGGGGCCGAGGCGGACCCGCGGCTCTGCACGCTCGACGACGCGGCCGACCTGCTCGACCTCGCGTCGCGGATCCTCGGCTATGCCTCGTGATGGACGCAGGCACGGCCTCCGCAACCGCGAAGGCGCAACGACGTCGGTCGGACGAGTTCGTTGCGGATCGCCGGAATCCTCCGGCGCTGAGGCGCGCCTCGCGTCTCGAGCGACTCGTCCTGCGCTGCACGTCGCTTCCCTGCTGCTGTCGATCCTCGCGGGCACTGCCTACTGCGCCGTGGGGCACGCGCTCTAACACCGCCTTAACGGACGGCAGGGCCGGCGGAGGAGGCGGCTAGCATCCTCCCCGAATGGCGGCGATCCTCGGGCTGAACGCGTACCACGGCGACGCCGCGGCCGCACTCGTCGTGGACGGCGAGCTCGTCGCCGCCGCCGAGGAGGAGCGCTTCAACCGCATCAAGCACTGCGCCGGCTTCCCCGCGCTCGCCGCCGCGTGGTGCCTCGCCGACGCCGGCCTCACGGCCGCCGACCTCGACCACGTCGCCGTCTCGCGCGACCCGCGCGCCAATCTCGGCGCGAAGCTCCGCCGCCTGATCCGCACGAGCCCGTCGTACGTGAAGACGCGGCTCGAGAACGCCGGCCGGATCCGCGACGTCCGGGCGGCGCTCGCCGGCGCGCTCGGCGCCGATCCGGCCGAGCTCAGGGCTCAGCTGCACAACGTCGAGCACCACCAGGCGCACGTGGCGAGCGCGTTCTTCGTCTCGCCGTTCGAGCAGGCCGCCGTGCTGTCCGTCGACGGCTTCGGCGACTTCGCGAGCACGATGCTCGCCCACGGCCGCGGCAACCGGTTCGAGGTGCTCGACCGTGTCCTCTTCCCGCACTCGCTCGGGATCTTCTACTCGGCCGTGACGCAGTGGCTCGGCTTCCCGAAGTACGGCGACGAGGGCAAGGTGATGGGGCTCGCGCCGTACGGCGAGCCGCGACAGCTCGACGCGATGCGCCAGCTGGTGCACCTGAACGGCTCGCTCTTCGAGCTCGGCCTGGACTTCTTCACGCACCAGCGCGAGGGCGTCGACATGACCTGGGACGATCAGACGCCGACGATCGGGCGGATCTACTCCGACCGGCTCGTCGAGGCGCTCGGCCCGGCGCGGGAACCCGGCGGCGAGCTGACGACGCTGCACGAGGACGTCGCCGCGTCGCTCCAGGCGATGCTCGAGGACGCGTATCTGCATCTGGTCCGATCCCTCTGGGAGCGAACCAGATGCTCGGCCATTTGCCTTGCAGGTGGCGTTGCCTTGAATGCCGTCGCGAACGGCCGCATCCGGTTGGACACGCCGTTCGAGGACGTCTACGTCCAGCCGGCGGCAGGCGACTCCGGCACCGCGGTCGGCGCTGCCTACTTCGTCTGGAACCAGGTCCTCGGCAAGCCGCGCGGCTTTGTCATGCGGCACGCGTACACCGGGCCGGAGTACTCCGATGACGAGTGCAAGGCCGCTATTCGCGCCGCCGGCTTGCAAAGCCGCTACATCGAAGATGATCAACTCTTCACCTACGTCGCCCGACGCATCGCCGAAGGCGATGTGACGGGCTGGTACCAGGGCCGGATGGAGTTCGGCCCGCGCGCGCTCGGGAACCGGTCGATCGTCGTCGACCCGCGCCGGCCGGACATGAAAGACATCCTCAACGCGCGGATCAAGCACCGCGAGCCGTTCCGGCCGTTCGCCCCGTCGATCCTCGCCGAGGCCACCGGCGACTGGTTCGAGCAGGACTACACCTCGCCGTTCATGGTGCTCGTCTACAAGACGCGAGCCGACAGGCGCGAGATGATCCCCGCCGTGAACCACGTCGACGACACCGGCCGCCTGCAGACCGTCGAGCGCGACGTCAGCCCCCGCTACTACCGGCTGATCGAGGAGTTCGCGCGGCTGACGGACGTGCCCGTCGTCCTGAACACGTCCTTCAACGAGAACGAGCCGATCGTGATGACGCCCGGGGACGCCGTCGCCTGCTTCGCGAAGACGCAGATGGACGTGCTCGTGCTCGGGAACCGGCTGGTCGAGCGGTGATCGACGCCGTCCGCAAGCGAGCGCCGCGCCCGCCGGCCCCGCCGAAGGCGCCGCCGCTGCCGCCCGAGGCGCAGCGGATCACCCGGATCAAGGCGTCGAACCGGTTCTTCTCGCTGAACCTGCGCGAGCTCTGGCACTACCGCGAGCTCGCGCTGATCCTCGCCTGGCGCGACGTGAAGGTCAGGTACAAGCAGACGGGCCTCGGCGTGCTCTGGGCGATCATCCAGCCCGTCGTGACGATGGTCATCTTCACGCTGATCTTCCACAACGCCGCAGGCATCCCGTCCGAGTACGACGTGCCGTACGCGCTCTTCTCGTACGTCGGGCTGCTGCCGTGGTTCTACTTCGCCTCGTCGCTGACGCAGAGTTCGACGAGCCTCGTCGGGAACGCGGCCCTCGTGACGAAGGTCTACTTCCCGCGGCTGTTGATCCCGCTCGCGTCGATCATCGTCCCCGTGATCGACTTCCTCGTGTCGTCGACGGTGCTCGTCGCGCTCTTCGTCTACTACGGCCGCGCGCCGCACTGGCACTTCGTCGCGGTGCCCGTCTTCCTCGGGATGGCGCTGCTGACCGCGCTCGGCGTCGGGCTCTGGCTCTCCGCGCTCAGCGTCCGCTACCGCGACGTCCAGTACGCGGTGCCGTTCCTGACGCAGTTCCTCCTCTTCACCTCGCCGATCCCGTACCCGGTCGGCGTCATCCCGCAGCACGTGCGCTGGCTGCTCGCCCTCAACCCGATGACCGGCGTGATCGACGGCGTCCGCTGGGCCGTCCTCGGGCGCGGCGTCCCGCACTACACCGTGTTCGCGACCAGCGCCGCGATGGGCGTGGCCATCCTCCTCTCGGGACTCGTCTTCTTCCGGCGCACCGAGCGGTCGTTCGCGGACGTGATCTAGGCCCCGATGCAGAGCACGCTCGCACTCCAGGCAGTCGGATTGTCCAAGCAGTACCGGCTCGGCCAGTACCGGCAGGCCTACCAGACGCTCCGCGAGGAGCTGGGCCGCGTTTCGCGCGCGATGCTCCGGCGGTCGCGGGCCGGCGACCGGCGGACGATCTGGGCGCTCGACGACGTGAGCTTCGAGGTCGAGCAGGGCGAGGTCGTCGGGATCATCGGCCGCAACGGCGCCGGCAAGACGACGCTCCTGAAGATCCTCTCGCGGATCACCGAGCCCACGCGCGGCTACGCGGACCTGCGCGGGCGGCTGGGTAGCCTGCTCGAGGTCGGCACCGGCTTCCACCCCGAGCTCACCGGCCGCGAGAACATCTTCCTCAACGGCGCCGTGCTCGGGATGAAGCGCGGCGAGGTCGCGCGGAAGTTCGACGACATCGTCGACTTCGCGGGCGTCGGGACGTTCATCGACACGCCGGTGAAGCGCTACTCGAGCGGCATGTACGTCCGGCTCGCGTTCGCCGTCGCCGCCCACCTCGAGCCGGAGATCCTGATCGTCGACGAGGTGCTCGCCGTGGGCGACGCGGAGTTCCAGAAGCGGTGCCTCGGCCGGATGGAGTCGATCGGCCGCTCCGGCCGGACCGTCCTCTTCGTCTCGCACAACATGGCCACGGTCACGCGACTCTGCCAGCGCGCGATCCTCCTCGAGGGCGGCCGGATCGTCCTCGACGGCCCCGCCGACGCCGTGACGGCGCACTACCTCCATTCCGACACGGGCACGTCCTCGAGCCGGACGTGGTCGGCGGAGGCCGCGCCCGGCGACGAGCTCGCCCGGCTGCGCTCGGTGCGGATCGTCGACGAGCACGGCGAGATCGTGCACACCGTCGACGTCCGCCGGCCAGTCGGGATCGAGATGCAGTTCGAGCTCCTCGACGACGGGCCGCCCGTCCGGCCGCAGATCCTGCTCTGCGACGAGTCGACGATGCAGACGTTCAACGCGCTCGACACCGACCCGCGCTGGAAGTCGAACGCGAGCCCCGGGACCTACACGACGACGGCCTGGATCCCGGGCAACCTGCTCAACGAGGGCGTCGTGCTCGTCACGGTCATGCTCTCGACGCTCTCCTCCGGCAAGACGGTCCAGCGGTTCCGCATGCGCGACGTCGTGTCGTTCCAGGTCACCGACCCGCTCGAGGGCGACTCTGCGAAGGGCGAGTACGCCGGCCACTGGCCCGGGATCGTCAGCCCGCTCCTCGAGTGGACGACCGAGACCGACTGAGGCGCGTGGGGGAAACAGTCGTTTCCCCCACGGGCCCCCTTCCCTCCGGCCACACGCGCCTCCGCGCGCCGTGGCTGCGCCGGGCCAAGCCCGGCTGCGCCAGCAAAACCGTCGAGGCAGCTGCGTGGCTGGAAGGCCTCGGGTAAGGCTCCTCGAGGCGGCCGAGCACGCGCTCTTCGACGAGCTCGGGCTCGACGACGGCGCGCGGTTCGCGCCGGCGCTCTTCGTCCTCGGCTCGCCGCGCACCGGCAGCACGCTCTGCTACCAGCTCGCGGCGTCCGTCTTCGGGCTGCCGTTCGTCTCGAACCTCGTCGACGAGCTCCACGCGACGACGCCGGCGCTCGGCGTGATCGCGCTCGCGCCGCGGACGGCCCGGGAGCCGATCGCACTCGCGAGCGCGTACGGGAAGACGGACGGGCCGCTGCAGCCGTCCGAGGGCTCGGCCGTGATGCGCAACTGGTTCGGCGGCGGCCACCCGAGCCAGCTCGTCTCGGCCCGCTTCCTCGAGGGGAAGCGCGAGCACTGCGCGAGAACGTTCGCGGCGGTCCACGCGGCGCTCGGCGGGCCGCTCGTCGTCAAGAACGCGTGGAACTGCTTCCGGGTCCCCGAGCTCGCGTCGACCTTCCCGAACGCGCGGTTCGTCTGGATCCGGCGCGACCTGCTCGCCGCGGCCCGGTCGGATCTGGCCGCGCGCCACGCCTACCTCGAGGACCCGTGGGCATGGTCGTCCGCCTCCCCGGCGAACCTCGACGACCTCCGGAAGCTCCACTTCACGGCGCAGGTCGTCGAGGCGCAGTACGCCTACAACTCGGCGATCGGCGCCGACCTCGCCGCCCACGCGGCCGGCCGCCACGCGGAGCTCTGGTACGAGGACCTCTGCGCCGACCCGCGCCGCGAGCTCGAGCGCGTCGAGGTGCTGCTCTCGGGTCTGGCGGCGCCGGACTGGAGCCGGACGGAAGGGCTCGCGCTCGAGCGGTCGGAGCGCCCGGCGTACGCGCCGGCCGAGGCAGCCGCGATCGAGGAGCACTTCGAGGCGCATCGCGAGCGCCTGCTGCCGTTCAGGGCGCCTCGCCTCTCGGCGGTCTGACGTGCCCGAGCACCTCCTCTTCTACGCCGGCTGCGACAAGAAGCACGAGCAGATCGGGCTCGCCGTCTCGCAGGACGGCATCCGCTTCGAGCGGGCCGGCGACGACGGCCTGATCGTTCCCGTCGACCCCGCCGTCCGCTGGCGCGACCTGCGGACGTGCAACCCGGCCGTCGTCCGCCCCGACGGCACGGCGGGCCGCTTCGTCATGTTCTTCCAGGGCATCTCGACCGAGCAGGAGAACGTCTCGATCGCGCGGGCGGTGTCGGCGGACGGCCGGACGTGGACCGTCGACCCGGAGCCCTGCATCTCGTGGCGCGAGCTCGTCGCACCCGGCGACGGCGGTCCCGGCAGCACGCGCAAGGCCGTCTTCGAGCCGTCCGTCCTGCACGAGGACGGCCGGTACCGCATGTGGTTCTGCCACCTGAACGCGCCCGTCCACGCGTCGGTCAGCCTCTTTTACGCCGAGAGCCGCGACGGCGAGCGCTGGGAGCTCGAGCGCCGGCCGCTCCTGTCCGGCGACACGTTCGGGTTCTGCGCTCTCCACTACCCGCAAGTGCGACGGCTCGACCCGGGCTACGAGCTGCTGTTCACGCTGCGCAGCCGGCGGACGCTCGTCGACGGGATCTACCGCGCCACCTCCGCGGACGGCCTCTCGTGGAGCGGGGCCGAGCCGGTGCTGCGGCGGCCGCTGCGGATGGTCCGGTCGCGGCGAAACGTCGCGGCGAAGGCGTGGCACCGCGTCGCGCGGCGCTTCTGGCGCGCGGACGGGCAGCGGATCCTCGGCTACTCGCACCCCCACGTGGTCGAGGGCGAGCCGGACGTGATGTACATCCACAACAACCACCACGGGCCTCGCGGACGCTGGTACGACGTCGCCCGGGTCGAGCGCCACGGCGGCCGCTGGGGCCGGCCGGAAACGGTCTTCGAGCCGGCGGCCGATCCCGACGCCTGGGACAGCCTCTTCGTCGCCGACCCCTTCGTGGTCCTGGCGTGACGGTACAGTGGCCGCGCGGATGAGCCGGACCGAGCGCAACCTCCCGACCGTGGAGGAGATCCGGTCGTTCTGGGAGGAGAACCCGGTCGGCGAGGGGATGATCCCGCAGCGGAAGTTCCCGTACGACTACTTCCGGACCTACGACGCGCTCCGCGAGACCTGGGATCGGGAGCCCCCGCCGCTCGTCGAGGAGCTGCACGAGCTCGACCGCGCAGCGGGCAGGAAGGTGCTCGACTACGGCTGCGGAAACGGCTACCTGCTCGGGCTCTACGCGAGGCGAGGCGCCGAGGTCTACGGCCTGGACGTCACCGACCGCGCGATCGAGCTCGCCCGGTCCCGCTTCGCGCTCATCGGCCTCGACGGGACATTCATCCGCAACGACGGCGCCACGATCCCGTTCGAGTCCGGGACATTCGACGTCGTGTGCTCGCTCGGCGTTCTCCACCACATCCCCGACCCGGCACCCGTCGTCGCCGAGCTCTTCCGCGTGCTCAAGCCCGGAGGCCGGCTCGTCGTGATGCTCTACAACCGCGACTCGTGGCGCTACCGCGTCGCGTTCCGCTTCGACCTGAGGCCCGGGGAGACGGTGGAGGAACGCGTCCGGCGCAACGACGGGCGGGACAACCCGTACGGGCGCGTCTACTCTCGCGCGGAGGCGCGCCGGCTCCTCTCGGCGTTCCAGGATCACCGGTTCGTCGTCGCCAAGCTCAACTTCGGCGACCTCGCGCTCTGGCGGCGCCCGCTCGAGCGGGCGCTCGTCCGGCTCGTGCCGCGCCGCGCGGTCGAGGCGCTTGGCCGGCGGATCGGCTGGAACCTCTACTGCGTCGCGCGCAAGCCGGGGTAGGGGCCTGTCCGGAAAGGGGACGCGATGGATGACGCGCGGCACGTGGTGCGAGGCAAGGACGCAGGGAGCGCCAATACGAGCACGTATTGGCGCGACCGAGGACGCGGCAGCGCGCTGCGTGACGCCGTCAGGCGGCCCCGATCTCCTTTCCGGACAGGCCCCTAGTAGTGGGTCCGCCGCGCCGGATTCGCGCGCTCGTGCTCTACGGGGCGATCCCGGGCGCGCAGACGCTCTCGTACCAGGAGGGATGGCCGGCGGCGATCGCGGCCGACTCGCGCTTCGACGCGACGCTGATCGACGTGCGTCCGCGGCGCGGGCGGATCGCAGCCGAGCTCGCGCTCCGCTCGCCGCGCCGCGACGACGTCGTCGTCCTCCTGCACTCGGTCTTCTCGAACACGAACCTCGTCTCGCCGCGCCTGCTCGCCGCGCTGGCGCACGCCCGCGCGCCGAAGGCCTACTTCATCGGCAACGAGTCGAAACTCCTCCCCGAGAAGATGGCCACGGCCGAAGGGGCCGCCGTCAGGCTGCTCGTGACGATGAAGTCGAACCCGCGCGTCCACGAGCTCTACGCGCAGCGGCTCGGCTGCCGCGTCGCCACGATCCCGAGCGGCGGCGTCGACACGACGGTCTTCTTCCCCGCGCGGCCGCTGGCGGAGCGCGACCTCGACCTCGGCTTCCGCGGCGCGTACGAACCGCTCTACTTCGGGCACCGTGACCGCGAGGAGATCACGAACCACTTCCGCGACCGCGCGGACGCGTACGGCCTGCGCGTCGATCTCTCGCTCGCGGCGGCCGACCGGCTCGACCGCGCCGGCTGGGCCGCCTTCCTGAACCGCTGCCGCGGCCAGCTCGGAACCGAGGCCGGAACGGACTACTTCGAGCTGACGGACGAGCTCCGGAACGAGGTCAACGCCTACTGCGCCCTGCACCCGGACGCCACCCTCGACGACCTGCGACCGCTCTTCTTCGACTCGCGCGAGCCGGTGCCGGCGCGCGCGATCACCGGCCGGCACGCCGAGGCGGCGGCGACGAAGACCGTGCAGGTGCTCTTCCGCGGCGAGTACACGGGCTTCTTCGAGCCGGACGTGCACTACCTCGCGCTCGACAGGGATTTCGGGAACGTCGCCGAGGTCGTCGAGCGGCTGAAGGACGACGCCGAGTGCGCGCAGGTCGCCGACGCGGCGTACGACGTGGCCATGTCCGAGCTGACCTATCCGCGACTTCTCGAACGGTTCCTCGAGGCGCTCGAACCGGTGCTCGAGGAGCGGGCGGCATGAAACAACGGCTCGCCTTCTTCGGCGACTCGATCTTCGTCGGCCAGTACGTGAGCCCGCACCTCGCATGGGTCACAAGGCTCTCGGCCGAGATCGACGCCCGGTTTCCCGGCCGCTTCGTCGTGATGAACGCGTCCGTGAACGGCAACACGACGCGGATGGCGCTCGAGCGGATGCACTTCGACGTGCTCTCGCACGGCCCCGCGTTCGTCGCCGTCCAGTTCGGGCTGAACGACTGCAACCGTTGGGAGAGCGACCGCGGGCTGCCGCGCGTGAGCCCCGACGCGTTCGCGGCGAACCTCGCGGAGATCGTCGCCCGCGCGCAGGCGTTCGGCGCCGAGGTCGTGCTCCTGACGAACCACCCGACCCGCAAGGGCGAGCGGTACGACGCCGACGCGCGGGCCTACAACGAGCGGATCCGCGAGGTCGGGGCCGAGGTCGTCGACGTCGAGCGGGCGCTCGAGGGCCGCGAGGGACTCCTCCTCGACGACGGGATCCACCTCTCCGAGCGCGGCCACGACGCGTACCTCGAGGTCGCCACGCCGCCGCTCCTGGCCGCGCTGGCTACAGTCGAGGCCGGATGAGGATCACGATCACCGGAGGCGCCGGCTTCATCGGGTCGCAGCTCGCCGACCGGCTCGTCGAGCGCGGCGACGAGGTCACGATCGTCGACAACTTCGCGACCGGCCTCCCGGCGAGCGTCTCCGACGGCGCGTCCCTCGTCGTCGGGAGCATCGCCGACGAGGAGGTCCTCGACGAGGCCGTCGACCGCTTCCGCCCGGAGCTCGTCGTCCACTGCGCGGCGTCGTACCGCGACCCGGACGCGTGGGAGGAGGACGTCCGCACGAACGCGCTCGGCTCCGCGCTCCTCGCGCAGCAGGCCCTTCGCGCCGGCGTGCGGCGGCTCGTCTACTTCCAGACGGCCCTCTGCTACGGGCACCTGCCGCTGCAGGCGCCGATCCGGCTCGACCATCCGCTGCGGCCGGAGTCGAGCTACGCGATCTCGAAGACTGCGGGGGAGCAGTACATCGCGCTGAGCGGCCTCGACTACGTCTCGCTCCGGCTCGCGAACGTCTACGGGCCGCGCAACCTCAGCGGGCCCGTCCCGACGTTCTTCCAGCGTCTCGCGGCCGGCAAGGCGTGCTTCGCGGTCGACACGCGCCGGGACTTCGTCTACGTCGACGACCTGCTCGACGTGGCCCTGCGCGCGATCGACGGCGCCGGCGCGCCGGGCGTCTACCACGTCTCGTCCGGTTCGGACATCTCGATCCGCGAGCTCTACGACGCGGTCGCGGCCGCGATGGGCGTCGACCAGCCGGTCGAGGAGCGCCCGCGCGGCGAGGACGACGCGCCGACGATCCTGCTCGACCCGGCGAGGACGATCGAGGAGTTCGGCTGGCGCGCGAGGACGCCACTCGCCGAGGGCATCCGCAGGGCGATCGAGTGGTACGCCGAGCACGGCGTCGAGCAGACCTACACCCACCTGAGGCTCGAAGACTGATGCTGGCGCTCGTCGTCGGCGGCGCCGGGTTCGTCGGCGGCAACCTCGTGCGCCGGCTGCTCGACGACGGCGCCGAGCGGATCCTCGTCGTCGACAACCTGCTCTCGTCCGAACGGGACAACCTGCCGGACGACCCGAGGCTCGAGCTCCGCGTCGGCTCGATCGCCGACGACGGCGTGCTCGCCGGGCTCGACGACGAGTTCGACGTCTGCTTCCATCTCGCGACCTACCACGGCAACCAGTCGTCGATCGCGAACCCGCTCGCCGACCACGAGAACAACCTGCTGACGACGCTGAAGCTGTTCGAGCGGCTGCGCTCGTTCGAGCGGCTCCGCCGCGTCGTCTACTCGGCGGCCGGCTGCACGTACGGCGCGAACGGCGACGGCTCCGAGGCGGACGAGGTCACGCTGCACCTCGACAGCCCGTACCAGATCTCGAAGGTCGCGGGCGAGATGTACGCGCTCTACTTCCGCCACGCGTACGGCCTGCCGGTCGTCCGCGCGCGCTTCCAGAACGTCTACGGGCCGGGCGAGGTGCTCGGCGCCGGCCGCTGGCGCGGGACGCCGGCGACGATCTGGCGCAACGTCGTGCCGACGTTCGTCTACCGGGCCCTGCACGGGCAGCCGCTGCCGGTCAACGGCGACGGCTCCGCGACGCGCGACTTCGTCTTCGTCGCGGACGTCGTCGAAGGTCTCGTGCGCTGCGCCGGCCCGCGCGCCGTGGACGGCGAGGCGTACAACCTCGCCTCCGGGGTCGAGACGACGATCGTCGAACTCGCCGAGACGGCGAACGAGCTGGCCGGAAGCGACGCCGGCGTCGACTGGCTGCCGCAGCGCGAGTGGGACCGCTCGCTCCACCGCGTCGGCTCGACGGCGAAGTCGCGTACCGAGCTCGGCTTCGAGGCACGCGTGCCCCTCCGCGAGGGCCTCGCCGCGACGATCGACTGGACGCGCGCGAACCTCGCCCGGATCGAGCGCTGCGTCGAGCGCCACCGCGTGCACCTCGTAGTCGTCTGAATGTGCGGGATCGCGGGCATCGTCCTCCGCGACCGCGATGCACGCGTCGACCAGGCGACGCTCGACCGGATGACGGACGTGCTCGTCCACCGCGGCCCCGACGACCGCGGGACGAGCGTCTTCGGGAACGTCGGCCTCGGCAACCGGCGGCTCTCGATCATCGACATCGAGGGCGGCCACCAGCCGCTGGCGACGCCCGACGGCGAGCTCTGGATCACCTACAACGGCGAGCTCTACAACTACCTCGAGCTCCGCACCGACCTCCTCCAGCAGGGGGTCCGGCTGCGCACACACTCGGACACCGAGGTGCTGCTGAACCTCTACGCCGTCTACGGGCTCGACATGTTCGAGCGGATGAACGGCATGTTCGCGTTCGCGATCCACGACCGGCGCGAGCGGCGGCTCCTCCTCGCGCGCGACCGCTTCGGCGAGAAGCCGCTCTACGTCTACGAGGACGGCGAGCGCCTGCTGTTCGCGTCCGAGATCAAGGCGCTCCTCGCCGGCGGCGCACCCGCGCGGCCGGACGAGGACGCGCTCCAGGAGTACCTGACGTTCCAGTACTGCCTCGGCGAGCGGACGCTCTTCGACGGCGTCCGCAAGCTCCGGCCCGCGCACTACCTCCTGCTCGACGACACGGGCCGCGAGCTCGAGAGCGGCGAGTACTGGTCGCTGCGCTTCGAGGAGGACCGCGAGAGCAAGGAGAGCTCCTTCGTCGACGAGCTGCGGTTCCTGCTCGAGGATGCGGTCAAGATCCGGCTCCGCAGCGACGTCCCCGTCGGCGCGTATCTCTCGGGCGGCTTCGACTCGAGCGTCGTCGCGTGCCTCGCCTCGAAGCTGATGGGCCGCGGGCTGCCCGCGTTCACGGGCTGGTTCGGCGAGGGGAAGGAGTTCGACGAGCGCGAGTACGCGGCCGAGGTCGCCCGCGAGACGGGCGGCGAGCACCGCCTCGCCGAATGCACCGCCGAGGACTTCGCGGGCTCGCTGCGCGACATCGTCTGGCAGCTCGACGAGCCGGCGGCCGGGCCCGGCGTCTACCCGCAGCTCGTCGTCTCGCGGCTCGCGCGCCAGCACGTCACGGTCGTCCTCGGCGGCCAGGGTGGCGACGAGCTGTTCGGCGGCTACGCGCGCTACCTGATGCTCTACCTCGAGGAGTCGATCAAGGGCTCGATCTTCGAGACGCAGGACCCGGCGCACCACATCGTCACGCTGGACCGGGTCCTCCCGCACCTCGCACTCCTGCAGCAGTACGTGCCCGCGCTCCAGCGCTTCTGGCGCGAGAACCTGTTCGGGCCGGTCGAGGAGCGCTACTTCGCGCTGATCGCGCGCGCGCCGAACCTGCCCGAGCTGCTCGCGCCGGACTTCCTCGCCGCGCGCGACGAGGGCCGGCTCTACGAGGCGTTCCTGCGCGAGTTCGAGTCGCTGCCGGCGACGACGCCGCTCTTCAACCGGATGACGGCGTTCGACCTCCGGACGATGCTGCAGTCGCTCCTCCACGTGGAGGACCGCGTGAGCATGGCGGTCTCGCTCGAGTCGCGGCTGCCGCTCCTCGACCACCGGATCGCCGAGCTCATGTTCCGGATGCCGGCCCGCTACAAGTACCGCGACGGGCGCTCGAAGGCGGCGCTGCGGGCGGCCGCAGGCGCGTTCGTTCCGGCCGCCGTCCGCGAGCGGAAGGACAAGATGGGCTTCCCGGTGCCGTTCGTCCAGTGGGCGCGCGGGCCGGCGCGGTCGCTGGTCTCCGAGGTCCTGCTCGGGGGCGCGGCGCGACGCCGGGGCATCTACCGGCCGGACGCGGTCGAGCGGCTGATCGAACGCGAGGACCCGTTCGGCCGCGAGCTCTGGGGACTCCTCTGCCTCGAGACGTGGTTCCAGACGTTCGTCGACTGAGCGTGCGGCTCGGGCGCGCCGCCGACCTGGCCGTCTTCCACGAGCTCGTGCCGCCGCCGACCGGCGGCGGGTCGCAGTTCCTCCGCGCGCTCGTCGGCGAGGTCGAGCGGCGAGGGGTGCGCGTGGCGCGGAACCGCCTGCCTCGGGCCACGCGCGCGTGCCTCTTCAACTCGTTCAACTTCGACTTCGAGCGGCTGCGGCGGGCCGCGCGGCCCGGGGTGCGGATGGTGCACCGCGTCGACGGGCCCGTGCAGTCGGTCCGCGGCTTCGACGACGGAACCGACGAGCGCATCCGCCGCATCAACGACGAGCTCGCGGAGCGGACGATCCTCCAGTCGCGCTACAGCCTCGAACGGCACCGTGCGCTCGGGCTCGAGCTGCGCTCGCCGACGGTGATCCGCAACACGGTCGACCCGGCGATCTTCCACGCGCGCGGACGCGTGGGGCTGAGCCGGCCCGTCCGCGTCGTCATGTCGAGCTGGTCCGACAATCCGCGCAAGGGCTCGGGGATCTTCCGGGCGCTCGAGGACCTGCTCGATCCGGCCGCGTACGAGCTGACCTTCGTCGGCCGCACGCAGGAGCAGTTCGCCCGCGCCCGCGTCGTGCCGCCGCTCGCGTCGCACGAGCTCGCGGAGCTCCTGCGCACGCAGCACGTCTTCGTCGCACCGTTCCGCGACGACCCCTGCTCGAACGCGCTCCTCGAGGCGCTCGCCTGCGGCCTGCCGGCGCTCTACCTGGACAGCGGCGGCAACCCTGAGATCGTCGGCGACGCGGGCTTCGCATTCTCGGCGGCGGAGGAGCTCCCGGCGTTGCTCGGCCGGCTCGTCGACGAGTGGGCGGACCGGCGCACGCGGATCGCAATCGCGAGCCTCGAGCAAGTAACACAGTGGTACTTGGAGGTGCTCGGCCTATGACCCCGCATGCCCGGAAGCGCCGGGCAGGACGAACGGCGCTTGTAACACAGTGTTACTTGCGGTGGTTCGTGCCGGGGGAGGCTCGCGGGCGTTGAGGCTGCCGCTCGCCCGGCCGCACTCGCGGCTCTTCCTCGTCGGCGACCGGAGCGCCGACTGGTCGATCGCCGACGACGTCCGCCGGCTGGCCGAGACCGCCCGCCGGCTCGGCATCCGGCTCGGCCCGTCGCGGCTCGGGCCGCACGTCGACGGCCAGGCGGTCTTCTACGCGAGCCAGTTCGTCCTCCTCGCCGACGGCGAGCGCTGGCCGCGCAGCCGGCTCGGCGTCGCGTACCTCCACGGCCGGCCGGGCACGCCGGGCTTCCCCGAGTTCGACCGTTGCTTCGAGACGCTGCGCCGCCGCCACGAGGAGCTCGACCGCGTCCAGGTCTCGCATGCGGCGATGCACGAGCTCGTTCTCGAGACGGGGATCGACCCGGCGAAGGTGCGGCGAATCCCGATCGGCGTCGACACGGCAGAGTTCGCGCCAGGCCCGCGCACGCGCGCGGCTCTCGGCGTTCCCGAGCAAGCCTTCGCCGTCGGCTCGCTCCTAAAGGACGGCGTCGGCTGGGGCGACGGCCTGGAGCCGAAGGCGATCAAGGGGCCGGACGTGCTCCTGCGCGCGCTCGAGCTCCTGAAGCCGCGGGTGCCGGAGCTCCTCGTCCTGCTCACCGGCCCGGCTCGCGGGTTCGTCAAGGCCGGCCTCGAGCGACTCGGGATCCCGTACCGGCACCTCGCGGTGAAGCGCGACGACTTGCCGCGCGTCTACCGGGCGCTCGACGTCTGCCTCGTCGCCTCGCGACAGGAGGGCGGCCCCAAGGCCGTGCTCGAGTCGATGGCCAGCGGCGTCCCGCTCGTGACGACGCGCGTCGGGCAGGCGGCGGAGCTCGTCCGGAACGGCGAGAACGGCTTCGTCGTCGACGTCGAGGACGCCGAGGGGCTGGCCGGCTGGGTCGAGCGGATCCACGGCGGAATCGACCTCGGGCCGCTGCGCGAGGCGGCGCGGCGGACGGCGGAGGCGAACTCGTACGAGGCGCTGACGCCGCGCTGGCACGAACTCCTCGAAGGGTTCGTCGCCCTGCCGTGACCCGTGTCGCGACCGCCGCCCGCATCGCCGCCCGCCGCGCGCGCGACCCGCTCCGCTGGGCGCGCATCGCGGCGGCCAGGCCTGTACCCGGCGTCCACGTCTACTACGGGCGCGACCGGATGCCCGGCCGCGACGAGCCCGCGTACGGCGGGCTCGTGAAGCTCGCGCGTCTCGCCGAGACCTTCCCGAACGACGAACGCGGGTTCACCGTCCTCTACCTCGGCTCGAGCTCGCGGCCGCACGACTCGCGGGCCCTGATCGCGCTCGCCCGCCGGCGCGGCGCAGCCGTCGTCTGGAACCAGGACGGCGTCGCGTACCCCGGTTGGGCCGGCGAGCGAACCGACAGCGTCAACCGTCCGCTCGCCCACGGCCTGCACGCCGCAGATCACGTGCTCTTCCAGAGCGACTTCTGCCGGCTGTCGTCCGACCGCTTCCTCGGCGAGCGGCGCGGCCCCTCGGAGGTGCTCCACAACCCGGTGGACACCGCGCACTTCACACCCGGCGAGCGGCCGGCCGAGCCCACGCTCCTGCTCGCCGGCAACCAGTACCAGCGCTACCGGCTCGAGACGGCGCTCGAGACCGCCAGGCTGCTCGGCCTGCGGCTCGTGGTCACCGGCCGGCTCTCGTGGTCGGCAGACGCGGAGCGCGAGGGCCGCGAGCTGATCCGCCGCACGGGCCTCGAGGACCGCGTCGAGCTGACGGGCCCGTACACCTACTCCGAGGCGCCGGCCGTGCTCAGGCGCGGCACGCTCCTCCTGCACACGAAGTTCAACGACCCGTGCCCGGGCGTCGTGCTCGAGGCGATGGCGTGCGGCCTGCCGGCCGTCTACTCGGCGAGCGGCGGCGTCCGGGAGCTCGTCGGCCCCGACGCAGGAATCGGCGTGCCGGCGCCGCTCGACTTCGACCGCGACCATCCGCCGGAGCCGGCGGAGCTCGCCGAAGCCGTAACGCGCACCCTCGAACGGCTGGACGACCACGCGGAGGCGGCGCGCCTGCAGGCGCAGCACTTCGAGCTCACGCGCTGGGTCGACCGCCACCGCGGGCTCTTCTCCCGGCTCGCCGGCGAGGCCTGACGTGTGCGACGCTACCCCCGGTGACAAGCAGGCAGAACGGGCCGTGGTCGGGATGGTCGACGTACCCCGCGGGCGAGCGGGTGGCCCTCGTGTCGAAGCGGGATGCGTCCCGCGCCATGAGCGCCGCCCGAATCAGGCACCCTTGGGTGAAGCCGCGCCGGAACCCGCGGAGGCCGCGCACGCTCGACTCGTTCAAGCTGTTCGCCATCCTCGGCACGTGGATGGAAGGCGACGTCGTGCGCGCCACCGTCCAGAACGCGTTCGCGCAGGGCTGCGATCGGGTCTTCCTCTTCGACAACGACAGCGCGGATGACACGGTCGAGGAGGCGGTCGCCGGCGGCGCCGAGCTCGTCGAGTCGTTCCCCACTGAACGGGAGGAGCTAGACCGGATGACGGTGCTCATGAACGAAAAGGTCGCCAGAATCTCGGAGGCTGCCGGCGACGAGCACATCTGGTGGCTGTGGATCGACGCCGACGAGTTTCCGCACGGGCCGCGCGGCCTCACGGTCCGCGAGTTCCTCGCCACGCTCGACGCGTCGTTCCGTCTCGTCGGGTCGCGCTTCTTCGACCACTACCCGTCCGAGCAGCCGCACTACGTGCGGGGCTTCCATCCGCTCGACTTCCAGCCGCTGGCCACCGAGCGGATCGGCGGCGTCTGCTGGTCGTGGCACTACAAGCACCCGCTCCAGCGCTTCGACAGGAACGGGGCGACGCTCACCGCCGACTGCGGCTTCCACGTCATCGAGTCGCAGGAGCGACCGCTGCTCGAGCCGACGGAGTCGATCCTCACCCACCACTTCCCGTGGCGCGGCGAGGAGACCACGAGCCGCCGGCTGCATCTCCTCTGCTCGGGCGACGACGGCGGGAGCCGGTCCGACCCCACGAATCGGAGCCGCGCCGCGCTGTTCAACCGGTTCCGCAGCATCTCCGCGGTCTACGGCGGCGACTGGAAGGCGGTCGGCGCGCTCGGCTCGCGCTACGTCCGGCCGCGCTGGCAGCCCGTGCCGTGGAAGACGCTCGTCCGTCCCGAGGACGCGAATCCGCCGCGGTGGTATGGCAAGGCCTGGAGCGGGAACGCGGAGGCGATCCCGAGTTGAAGGGGCGCGAGACGTCGCTCATCCTGCGCGAGGCGACGGACCCGCGCGACCGGCTGGTCGCGCTCAGCTTCGACGACGGCCCGTCCGTCTGGACCGAGACGATCCTCGACGCCCTCCGCGATCACGGAGCACGTGCGACGTTCTTCGTCGTCGGACGGTCGATCGCGGGGCGCGAGGGCACGCTTCGCCGCGCGTTTCGCGAGGGCCACGAGATCGGGAACCACACGACGACGCACCCGAACCTGAGCCGCAAGCGGGCCTGGTCGGTCAGGCGCGAGCTCTCGGCGACGAACAGCCTGATCTCGCGGACGCTCGGCGTCGCACCGCGGCTCTTCCGCCCGCCGTACATGGCCTACACGGACACGACTCTGCGCGTGGCGGGCGCGCAGGGACTGCGCTGGACCGTGCTCGACTCCGAGCGCGTCAGCCCGAAGGACTTCCGGATGGAGGACCCCGAGGCGATCGCCGAGGAGGTCGTCGCGTCGATCCGGCCCGGCGCAGTCGTCGACCTGCACGACGGGAGGCCGCCCGGCGAGCAGTCGACGGCGACGCTCCCGAGCCGCCAGCCGACGGCCGACGCCGTTCCGCTCATCCTCGAGCGTCTCGGCGCCTCCGGCTACCGCTTCGTGACGGTCTCCGAGCTGTTCGAGCTCTCGTCGTGACGGCACCGCTCGTCACGATCGGCGTGCTCAGCTTCAACCGGCTGCGCTACCTGCGTGCGCTCCTCGAGTCCGGGCGGGAGTGCGTCGACTACCCGAGCGTCCAGTGGCTCGTCGTCGACGGAGGCTCGGTGGAGCCGGGGCTGCGTGAGTACCTCGACACGCACGACCTGCTCGACGACGTCGCGTACGTCGAGTCGGGCAGGCTCGCCGACCTGATGACGACGATGGTCGAACGCACGCGCGGCGAGTACCTCCTGATGCTCCCGGACCGCGTCCAGTTCATCGTCCGCGGCCCGTGGCTCGCCGACCTCGTCGAGGTCTGCCACGACCACGCCCGCGTCGGCCACGTCTGCTTCGACGTCCAGCGCAGCCGGACGCTCCGGCACCACTTCGGCGAGGCGTATCTGCGCGTCCGCGGGCGGCGGCTCGGCCTCCCGTTCGTGCGCAGGCCGTGCCGGCGCTACCGCACGAGCTCGGGCCGGGAGTTCCTCGGCTACGGGCGGACCGCTCCGGGCGTCAACACCGGCGGCATCTCGTTCAACCGGACCGACATCTGGCACCGGCTCGGCGGCTGGACGACGACGATGGGCGACGGGGGGCTGACGAACGACGCCGGCCTCGGCGCCGAGACGGAGATGCTCGATCGGTACAGGCGGTCCGGGCTGCGGCTCGAGCGCTTCCTGATGCGCGTGCCCGTCGTCGCGGCGCTCGTCACGGACCCGCGCGGGACGGCGGCGAAGATCCGGCTCGGCAACCGCCGCTACGGCCGCTACCTCGCGCCGCCGAACGGCCGGACGTACTACCGGATCTACGACGAGCGGGAGGCGCTCGAGCGCTTCGGGAAGCGGTATCCGGCGCCGTCGTTCGAGGAGATGGTCGAGCCGCTCGGGTTCGAGCTGCCGATCGACGAGCACGGCAACCTCCGGAAGGTCTCCGTGATCGACGAGAGCGAACCGTACGAGCTCGTCGCGTCCTGACGCGGCGATGCCGCCGCGCGTCAGCGTCGTGATGCCCGCGTACAACGCGGAGCGATTCCTCGAGGAGGCGGTCGGGAGCATCCTCGGCCAGACGTTCGCCGACCTCGAGCTGATCGTCGTCGACGACGGCTCGACGGACGGAACGGCGGCCGTCCTCGCTTCCGTCCGGGACCCACGCCTGCGCGTGTTGCGGCAGCCCGGGAACCGCGGGGTCGGCGCCGCGTTCAACCTCGCACTCGACGAGGCGGCGGGCGAGCTGATCGCGACCCAGGACGCGGACGACGCGTCCGCGCCGACGCGGCTCGCGGCGCAGGTTGCGCTGCTCGACGCGAATCCCGACGTCGTCGTCGCGGGCACCGCGCACGAGACGATCGACGAGCACGGCGCCTCCCTCGGGGTGAAGCGCCTCCCCACCGCCGACACCGCGATCCGCTGGCGCGCGCTCTTCACGATGCCGTTCTCGAACACGGCGATGATGTTCCGGGCGCGCGTCGCGCGCGACCACGGCCTCCGTCACACGACCGACTGGCGGTTCGGCGGGACCGACCACCGCTTCGCGTGCGCACTCCTCGCCCACGGGCGCGGCGCGAACCTCGACGAGGCGCTCGTGCGGCGGCGGATCCACCCGCGCCAGGTCACGGCGACCGGCTCCGGCGAGCAGCAGTCGCACTCGGACGTGGTCACGCTCGAGAACATCCGGGCGCTCGGCGTCGTGGCGACGCTCGCGGACGCCCACGCGTTGCGCGAGCTCTACTTCCGGCCGCCGGACCGGCTCGCCCCGGCCGACCTCCGGACGGCGGCGCTCCTCCTCGACGTCTTCGAAGCGTTCCGCCGGCAGGCCGGGATCGATCCCGAGAGCTCGCGCCGGATCGGCCGGGGACTGCTCGACACGATCCTCGCGCGGAGCCGCGGTCACGCGTTTCCCGGGCTCGTGCGCTCGGGCCTCCTGCCGCGGCTCGTCCGGCTCGATCCGCTCGGCGTCGCGGGCAGCCCGACGCGCTGGCTCGCTCGCCGCCGCCGATAACCTGGCCCGGTGCCGCGCGTCAGCGTCCTCCTCCCCGCGTACAACGCGAGCAGGTACGTCGCCGGCTCGATCGAGAGCATCCTGTCGCAGACGTTCCAGGACTTCGAGCTGATCGTCGTCGACGACGGCTCGACGGACGGGACGCTCCCGGTGCTCGAGCGGTACGCGCGCGACTCCCGCGTGCGGATCGTGGCGCTGCCGACGAACCGCGGGATCGCGGGGGCGCTGAACGCGGGGCTCGCGGAGGCGAACGGCGAGCTGATCGCCCGGCAGGACGCGGACGACGTCTCGCTGCCCGATCGGTTCGCCCGGCAGATCGCCTTCCTCGACGCGCATCCGGACGTCGTCGTGGTCGGCACCGCGTCCGAGCGGCTCGCTCCCGACGGCACCGTCACCGCCGTCGAGCTCGGAGCCCCGACCGACACGCTGATCCGCTGGGGCATGTGCTTCCGTTGCGCGCTCGGCCACTCGAGCGTGATCCTGCGCGCGGAGCCGGTGCGTGCACACGACCTCCGCTACGACCCGGCGCGCCGGACGGCGGAGGACTTCGACTTCTTCTCGAACCTGCTCGAGCACGGAAGGGCGGCGATCATCAACGTGCCGCTCGTGCGCGTCCGGGACGAGCTCGAGCGCTGGACGCGCGTCGCGGGCGACGACGTGCTCCGCGGCGAGCGCGAGGAGATCGCCTACGCGAACGTCCGCAAGCTCGGGGTCCAGGTCGCCGAGGAGGATTTCCTCCGCGCGCACCGGCTCCACTCCCACCCGCCGCCGCGGTTCGGGCCGGACGAGCTCCGCGCGGTCGGCGTGCTGCTCGACATCGTCGAGGCGCTCTGCCGCCGTCCCGGCAGCGATCCCGAGGAGCTGCGGCCGGTGGTCCGCAACCTGATCGACATGACGCTCGTCCGGTCGGGTGGCAGCCCCGGGCCGCTCCTCCGGTCCGGCCTGCCGCAGCGCTTCCTCCGGCGGGACCCGCTCTGGGTCGCGTCGAGCCCGGTGCGCTGGCTGGCGCGCCGCGCGCCGGGCGGGGCGGCGGCTAGAGCGGCCGCCGCATGACGCGCCTGAGCCCGCGCCGGAACGACATCGGCAAGACGGCGCGGTAGGCGGCGCCGGCGCGCTCGACCGCCTTCGTGCGGCGAGGACGGGCGCGGAGGGCCGCCTCGCGCCGCGCGTGCCAGATCAGGTCGGGGACGACGACCGCGGCGAGTCGATTGGCGCCGTCCACGGCCAGCCGCGGCTGGCGAGCGACGAGGCGCGGGTCCTCGAGCAGCTGTTCGTAGAGCGCGGCGTACTCGAGCGCGAGCGAGCGGTCGGCCCAGTTGCGCTCGAGCCACTCGCGGGACTCGCGGCCGAGCTCGCGGGCGTCCTCCGGGGTGCGCACGAGGTGGACGAGCACGTCCTCCGCCTCCTCGAGCCGCACGTCGACGAACGGGGAGGTCGACGAGCCCGTGAGCTCCGCCAGCACGAACCGCGTCCGGCCGTCGAGATGGCACAGCACGGGCCGCGCGACCGCCAGTCCCTCGAGGCCCGAGAGGTGGAAGCTCCCCGTGACGAGGTCGTCGACGACGGCGAGCGCACGGCGCTTCGCCTCCAGCACGTCGGCGAGCGGCCGCCCCTCGACGACCTCCACCCGGCAGCCGGTCGCACGCGCGACGCGCCGGAGCAGGGCGACCGTCTCGGGCGCGCCTTTCGTGTTCCAGCGCTGCGTCCAGGCGCTCGTCGGCAGGCTCGGGGTGAAGACGATCGGCCCCCACTCCTCGCCGGGCCGGTAGGGCGGTTCGTCCTGCGGAACGACGTTGCGCACCACCCGCGCGCGCGGGTAGTAGCGCTCGGGGTAGCCGTTGATGACGAGCGACGGGATCGGACAGGCGAGCACGTCGGAAGCCGTCGTCCGCATCCGCGCGGCGACCGTCTCGGGCGTGCTGTGGAAGTGGCGGACGAAGCGCTTTCCGCGGTCGCGCAGCGCGGCGAAGTCGATGGGGCGGAAGGCCGTCGAGCCGTAGTCGAGGTAGTTGTGCAGGTGAATCACGTCCGCCCGCTCGCAGAGCTCGACGACCTCCCCGGGGCGCTCGGAGAAGACCAGGTCGTGCCCGTACTGGTCGGAGCGCTCGAGGTCGACGAGCCGGACCTCGTGCTCCGTGTGCGCCTGCAGCGCCCGGACGAGCCTGATCGGCGCCCCGGCGAGCCGCGTCGTCGAGAAATGAACGATCTGCAAGCCCAGAGCGTACGGCGAGCGGCGGACTCTGAACCAGGGACGGGGCCGCCTATACTCCCCCCGCGTGGCCGCCGAGATTGCCGTGCGATGGGCTCGGGCGGAGCCGCTGCGCTGGGTGCGCGAACACCGAACGCTCGTCGCTCTCGGCACGCTGTGGCTGCTGTTCGTCGCGAACTTCACCGTCTTCGCGGTCGATCTCGACAGCGGGTACTCGTTCACGCTCGTCCAGAAGTTCTTCGGCGAGCGACACGACGCGTCGACCTACCAGTTCGGGCTCGCGTTCGTCGAGGTCCCGATGTACGCCTTCTCGAAGCTGTTCGTCGCGGCCGGCCTGACGAGCGTCGGCGGCCTGCCGATCGGGCCCGGCGTGATCTGCATCTTCATGGCGCTGCTCGTGCTCGTCACGTGCCTCCTGCTCGTCCCGCTCCTTCGCGAGCTTCGCCTGCCGGGACCCGCCTTCCCGCTCCTGATCGGGCTCTTCGGGACGCCCCTGTTCTGGTACGGGACCTTCTCGCCGACGCAGACGCACGTCCTCGACACGCTGCTCTTCACCGTGCTGCTCGTGCTGCTGTTCCGCTACTTCCGCACGGAGACGCCGCCCGCCTGGCTGCCGGTCGCGATGGGCGTGATCGTCGTCTACTCCGCCACCGTCCGCTACTTCACTGGCGCGGAGGCGGTCGGGCTCGTGGGCGGGCTCCTCGTCCTGAGGCGCCGCCGCGACGCCGGGCTCGTCGTCCTGCCGATGGCGCTGGCCGGCCTGGTCCTCGTCCTCCTGTCGGCCGCCGGCGTCCACGGCCTGCTCGAAGGCCCGGCGAGCGCACGGATCTCCCACCAGGAATCGGCCCGCCTCGTCAGCCATCTGTACCCGTTGACCCCGGTGCGGATGCTCTTCTCGAACCGGCGAGGGCTCTTCGTCTGGACGCCCGCGATGCTCCTCGGCGCGATCGGGTACGTACGCCTGCTGAGGACGCGTCCCCGCGAGCGACCCTTCCTCGCGATCGGCGCAGCGATGGCCGTGTCGCTCGTCGCGATCTACGCGCTCGTCCAGTCCTGGGACGGCGGCTTCGGCTTCTCGCAGCGCTACCTGACGTCCCTGTTCCCGCTCGCGGTGCTCGGGATCGCGTCGCTCCTCGAATGGCGGCCGGTGGTGGCGAGGGTCGTCGGGATCGTGGCCGCGTGCTGGGCGCTCATGCTCGGGGCGTTCGTCGCCCTGGGGTTCGGGTTCGACGAGCACACGAGCGTCGCGACGGACTTTCCGCGCGGGATCCTCGACGGCAAGTACTCGGCCGGGATCATCGCGCAGAACCTCTACGACAACTCGCACGTCAAGGTCTTCTTCCCGCGCTGGCACCACCACTGAGGGCCACTCACGGAGTCGGCACGCGGCACGGCGCGACGCCGTAGAGGACCATGTCGTAGGGCCGGCTCGTTCCGAGCGAGCGCGACGTGACGTAGCGGGCGTGGTAGCGCGCGAGGCGCCGGAGGCAACCGGCGACCGGCACCAGCTCGGGGAGCGGGCTGCTCGAGGCGGGGGCGAGCACGTAGTCGACGCGGAGCGGCGCGACTCGCCTGAGCCACCCGGCCCGGCCGATCCAGGGCGCGAACGCGGGATCCTCCAGCTGGATCGCGCGGCCCGGGTAGTTGAACGGGAACGTGTACATCGCGAGGCCGAGCGAGTCGCCCGCGATCCGGTGGACGGCGACGAACGTCGCGAAGGTCCCGGTCAGCCTCTGGAGGAAATGCGGTCGGCTCTCGGCGCCGACGGTCACGGGCAATAGCTGCCGGGTGAGGGCGACCGACGAGATCGCCCACACGACCGCCGCCGCGACGAAGACGGCCGCGACCGGCCAGCGCAGCGGCGGGACGCGGGCGATCGCGGCGGCGGCCCCGGCGCCTCCGACCGCTGCCAGCGCGGCGGCGGCGGGGAGCAGGAAGCGAGCCTGCTGCGTGAGGTGCCACCAGGCGACGAGGTAGACGACGACGCCGGCCAGGATCGCGAGGGCGATCCGGCGGTCGCGAACGAAGAACGCGAGCGGAACCAGGACGAAGAGGGCCGTGCCGACGTACTGCCCGCGGTCGAACGCGTTTCCGTGCAGGAGCAGCTCGACCGGCAGCAGCGGCAGCTTGAGGACGGTGCCGCCGATGCCGTAGACGTCCTGCGTCGCGTGGAAGTTCCGCTCGTCGCCGCTCGTCCACCATCTGCCGCCGAAGTAGAGCGGGTACACCGGGTTGCCGGCCACGACCCAGTTCCGCACGTACCAGGCGAGCGGGACGAGGGCCGCCGGCGCGAGCGCGGCGCAGAGCGGCCGGAGCCGCACGGGCCGGAGGCAGGCGAGCCCGAGCAGGCCCAGGACGACTCCGCTGGCGACGATGCCGACGTACTTCGTCCCGGCCGCGGCACCCGCGAAGACGCCGGCCCAACCGGCCTGGAGGGCGAGCCGGCGCCGGACGAAGCGAAGCGCCCACCAGCCTCCGAGCGCCGCGTAGAACGTCAGGCCGAGCTCGACGAAGCTCGACGTCGCCTCCCACGTCACGATGCCCTGCGCGACGAAGAGCGCCGCCGCGGCCGCGCCCGCCGCCGAGCTGCCGTTCGCGAGCTCGCGGCCGAGGCCGTAGACGACGAGGGCGCAGAGGATCGCGAGCGCGGCGCCGAGCACGCCCGCGGTCTCGCCGCCCTGGAGCGCGAGCCCGTGCGCGTAGAGCATCTCGATCCCGAACGGGCTGAACGAGTGCCAGTCCCAGAACGGCGAGTCGATCCTGCCGTTGGCGAGCCACCACTTCGGCGACCCGAGGTGGTACTTCAGCGCGTCGGCCGAGGTGGGCGGCGCCGCCGAGGCGACGACGTCGAGGAGGAGCGCGACCCCGATCACGACGACCAGCGCGGTAACGGCGTCGCGCTTGACGGGGAGCGGACGGATTCGGCGGATGAGCCGGTAGGCGGAGACGGCGCCCGGCACGGCGAGGGCGCCCGTGATCGCGACGAGCACGTCGCGATCGAACGCGCCGGCGAGCCCGAGCAGGAAGGTCGCGAGCGAGAGGACCGCGGTCCCCGCGCCGATCCGCGTCAGCGTCTCGAGGAGGAGCCCCTCGCCGGCGAGGAGACGCCGCGGCACGAGCGTCCCGGCACCGATCCACGCGAGGACGCAGACGGCCGCCGGGCCGAGGTCGAGGATCGTCGGGAAGTGCAATCGTCAGCCCGCTCGCCAGCCGCCCGTCTCGCCCTTGTACGTCCCGCTGAAGAGGGAGAAGGGCGTGCGGGCGAGGATCCTCAGGTCGACGAGCGGCGTGCGGTGCTCGACGTACCAGACGTCGAGCTCGATCCGCTCGTCCCACGGCAGCGCGGCACGTCCGTGGATCTGCGCCCAGCCCGTGATCCCGGGCTTCACCTCGAGCCGCCGGCGCTGGCGCTGCGTGTAGCGCTCGACCTGGTAGGCGAGCGTGGGGCGCGGGCCGATCACGCTCATGTCTCCGCGGACGACGTTCCAGAGCTGCGGCAGCTCGTCGATCGACAGCCTCCTGAGCAGCCGGCCGACGCGCGTGATCCGCGGGTCGCCTTCGTTCACGGCGAAGCCGGCGCCCTGCGTCTCCGCGCCGACGACCATCGTCCGCAGCTTCAGGAGCTCGAACTCGACGCCGTCCTTGCCGACGCGCCGCTGCCGGTAGAGGATCGGGCCGCCGTCGTCGAGCTTGATCGCGAGCGCGGCGAGGCCGAGCACGGGCGCCGAGGCGGCGAGGCCGGCGCCCGCCAGCGCGACGTCGAGCGGCCGGTTCACCGGGTGCCTTCGGCCTTCTCCCAGACCGCCGGCACGCCCTCGCGGAGGTAGTTCGCGAGCGCGAGCACGGTCGCCCACGTGACGAGCACGTAGTAGCGGGGCAGGCCCGGGCGCGCGGCTGCGTGTGCGAGCACGGCGAGCTGGCCCGCGAGCGCGGCGCGGTAGACGGAGCCGGCCGGCTGGAGTGCGACGCTCGAGCCGAGCAGGACGAGGTGGAGGAGGCCGCTGGCGTAGCGGAGGTGCCGGTGCGAGACGAGCGCGAGCCGGTAGCCGGCCGGCTGGCGGCGGAGCATCTGCCCCTCGAGGACGATCGCCCAGCAATGCTCGAACATCCGCACCTTGCGCCGGTACTCGTCCTCGATCTCCGGCGTCGGCTTCTCGAACGCGAGCGCCCGCGGCTCGTAGACGGCCCGCCGGCCCCGCTGGACGAGCAGGTACGGAAGCGACAGGTCGTGCCCGAAGCGGGAGTCGACCTCGGGGTAGTCCGAGCGGCGCACGGCGTAGATCGAGCCGTTGCCGCCGGTGATCGAGCCGAGCGCCGACTCCTGCGCCCGGAGCCACGTCTCGAAGCGCCAGTACGCCCCCTCGCGGTTCGTCCCCGCGGCGTCCTGGAGGACGAGCCTCCCGCAGGCGTAGGCGACGTCGGGGTCCGCGAAGGCGCGCACGAGGAGCCGCAGCGCGTCGGGCGACCAGGTGCAGTTCGCGTCGGAGAAGGCGACGATCTCGGCCTCGATCCCGCGCACGGCGAGGTTCTGCGCCGCGACCTTGCCGGCGCGCGGGCAGCGAAGAAGCCTGACGCGCGGCTCGCGCGCGGCGACCGCCTCGACGAGCTCGTCCGTCCGGTCGGTCGAGGCGTCGGAAGCGACGACGATCTCGAGCCGCTCGGCGGGGTAGTCGAGCTCGAGCAGGTTCTCGAGGCGCCGCTCGACGACGGTTTCCTCGTTCCAGGCGGCGACGACGACCGCGACCGTGGGCGTGCCGTCCGCATCGTTCACGGGCTGCGGCCGGAGCCGCGCGGCGACCGCGGCGGCCGCGGGGTAGCCGACGTGATGCCACGCGAGCGCGCCGAGGCTGCCCCAGAAGAGCCCTTTCACGACCGACACCGCCGGTCGAGTCTAGTCGGCCGCCCCGCCACCGCCCTTGCTCGAGCTCGTCCCGCCCCGACGTCGCCGCGGTGCCTCGCACCGGACGTGGCCCCGGAGGACGCGGCGAGCGGGAGCTACCCCTCCGGCAGGATTTCGGTCGGGCCCTCCGGTAGCTCTGCAGTGAAGTCGTGCTCCGGCTCCGGGAACGGCAGCAGGTTCGCCGGTGGCGCACCGACTCCGGCGCCCGGGCCCGCACTCGCCGCGACGGGCAGCGGCAGACGCTGCCACGCCCGCACCGTGACGCCGCCGACCTCGGCGAGGAGCCAGCCGGCGAACGCCATCAGCAGGGGATCGAGCGGAGCGCGCAGGCGGGTGTAGCCGACGACGAGCACGTGAACGAGCGTGAACCCGCCGACGACGAAGCCGAGGAAGAAGAACGCGCGGCGCCGGCCGGGAAGCACGAGGCACAGCAGCGCAGCCAGCACGGAGACGGCGAGCAGCGGGAGGTAGGTGAGCGTGTAGATCCGGTTCTTCATGTGCGTGTCGCCCAGGGTCTTCGGGTTCAGGTGCCAGTCCCAGAACGCCCTCGCCTTCACCTTGAGCGCGTGCGCCCATTCGCCGGGGTGCTTCCGAGCCCACTTGTAGCCGTGGTGGAACCACCAGCCGTCCTTCTTGACCTGGTTCCACCTCCGCGGCGGGTGCGGCGCGTCCGTCCGCACGCGTAGCAGGTCGGTGCTCTTCCCCTCGGAGATGTACTCGGCCGCGTGCGGGCTGTTCCCGGCGTAGAAGTTCTCGCCGAGCTTCGCCGACGTCGGCACGAACGCGTGGAAGCGGAGTTCGTTTCGCACCGTCCACGGTGTGAGCAGGAGCAGGAAGATCGTGCCGCCGAGGATCACCATCCGCGCGATCACGCGGCGCGTGCCGCCGACGAACGCGAGCAGCGCCGGCGTCAGGACGATCACCGGCGCGATCGTCGGCCGGACGAGGAGCGCGCCCGCCGCGGCGGCCGCGCTGGCCGCCGTCCAGCGCGCGCTGAAGTGGTCGGCGGCGCGGGTCAGGAAGTAGAGGTAGGCGAGCAGCAGCAGGACGAACAGGCTCGTGTCCATCAGGATCGCCGCCTGCGCGGCCAGGTACGGGTAGAGGGCGTAGAGGAACGCCGCGATCAACCCCGCCGTCCGCCCGAAGAGCCGCTTCCCGAGCAGGTACAGGAGCAGCATCGAGCCGAGGTCGAAGAGCGTCTGCATGATCGCGACCGACCACCAGTTGCGCCCGCCGGCCCAGTACGCGCCCGCCACGGCGAGCGGGTAGACCGGCGGGTTCTCGACGCTCGGCTCGCCACGGTCGCTGAAGCCGTGCCCGTCCACGAGGCTCTGCGCAACACGGTCGTAGATCTGCTGGCCCGTCGTGAAGAACGAGCTGCGGACGCTCTGCGCGACGCCGAACCGGCCGGCGGCGAGGATCAGCGCCGCGAGCACGAGCAGGAACGCCGTCGAGCGGAGCACCCCGACCGGCGAGGGCACACGCGGCCGCGGGAGCCTCATCGAACCTCCGGCTGCTCGACGATCTCGACCCGGCCTCGCTCGAACACCTCGTCCACCAAGTACAACGGACGGTGCTTGGACTCCTCGAAGATCCGCGCGACGTAGGCGCCGACGATGCCGAGGCTGACGAGCTGGACGCCGCCGAGGAGGAGGACGAGCACGACGACGGTCGTCCAGCCGGGGACGGTGTTGTCGGTGAAGAACTTCGCGTAGATCGTGTACGCGAGGTAGCCGGCGCAGAAGACGACGAAGATCAGGCCGAGGCCGCTGACGAGCCGCAGCGGCGCGGACGAGAACGACGTCAAGGCGTCGGCCGCGAAGCGGAGCATCTTCCTGGTCGGGTACTTCGTCTCGCCGGCGTAGCGCGGGTCACGTGTGTAGGGGACGCCGATCTGCCGGTAGCCGATCCACGCGGACATCCCGCGGAGGAAGCGCGCCCGCTCCGGCATCTGCGAGAGCGCCCGCGCGGCGCGCCGGGAGAGCAGGCGGAAGTCGCCGGCCGCCGCCGGGATCTCCGTCGGAGACAGGCGCCGCAGGAGCCAGTAGAACCCGGACGCCGTCCCGCGCTTGAAGAGCGACTCGCCCTCGCGCTCGTCGCGGACCGCGTAGACGACGTCGTAGCCCTCGCGCCAACGGGCGACGAGCTGCGGGATCACCTCCGGCGGGTCCTGGAGATCTCCGTCCATGATCACGACGGCGTCGCCGCGCGCCGCGTCCAGGCCGGCGCTGATCGCGACCTGGTGTCCGAAGTTCCTCGAAAGGCGGAGCAGACGGAGCCGGCGATCCTCGGCGGCGTGCCCGAGCAGCCGGTCCCAGGAGCCGTCCGCGGAGCAGTCGTCGACGAAGACGAGCTCGTACGGGCCGATCGGCTCGACCGCCGCTTGCAGGCGGCGCAGGAGCTCATCGAGGACGCCCGACTCGTTGTAGACGGGCACGACGATCGAGAGAAGCGGCTCCGCGTGGTCGTTCATCGGCCTGCGAATCAGCTTAGGGCGTTGCGGGCCCGAATGCGCGCCCCCGGATCAACACCGGGCCTGAATCGCCCTGGGAATCCGCCGGCAGCGATAGCGAGTCGGCGAGCGGGAGCGTTCCCGCGAAGCGCAGCGAGGGTGGGAAGGCTCCGATGCGGCGGAAGAGCGCGTAGAGCCGCACCGGCGGGACGCGCGTCGTCGCCGCCTGGGGGTACGAGCGGATCGTCCAGATGCGCGTGCGGGAGCGGACGCGGCGGTCGATCGCCTCGATGGCGCGGCCGTCGGCGTCGTAGCAGACCTCGAGTGCGTACGGGTCGTCGCCGACGCGGTGGAGGAGGCAGTCGGCCCAGTGGGTCGAGCGCCACGCGCCGAGCGGGTGCGCGCGCGCGAGCCGGTCGACGTCCGCGATCCCGGCGCCCTGGCTGCGGCTCGCGTCGGCCCGTTCGTGGCGCCCGAGCGGCGAGAGCGCGAGCGAGACGACGGCGGTCGCCGTCAGCACGAGCGCCGCCCGCCGCCAGCCGAGGATCACCTCCCCACCCCGGAGGTCGACCCCTCCGACTCGGCGGTTTTGGGCGGGTCCGGGGGCCAGGCCCCCAGACGTGTCCAAAAGAGGCTGACCTCCGCCCCCGGAGCGGGTTCAAGCCGCGCGCGAGTGTGACGGAAGTGTGACTTCGGCGGCTCGGGGGGCCAGGCCCCGGCGGGTTGCCCGAAGCTCACGCCGCCGCCCCGGTCAGCTCGAGCAGCAGCTCCCGGTAGCGCGAGACGGCGATGCGCCGGTCGGCCTCGCTCGTCACGTACTCGCGGCCCCGGCGGCCCATCTCCTCGAGATCGAGCTCGCCGCCGTGCGCGCGGCGGATCGCGCCCGCGAGCAGCTCGGGCCGGCCAGGCGGGACGACGATCCCGCAGCCGACGTCGAGGACGACCTTGGCCGTCTCGCTGTCGGGGTCGGCCGCGACGATCACGGGCCGACCCGCGGCCAGGATCCCGTAGAGCCGGCTCGGGACGACGTAGCCGGCGAGGCCCTTCGCGAGGCCGACGACGTGGACGCTCGCGGTCGAGAGCGACTCCGAAAGCCGCTCGCGCGGCTGGTACGGGAGGAAGCGGACCTTGTCCGCCTCGAGCAGGCGCGCGAGGTCCTCGAGCTCCGCGTGCCGCGCGCCGTTCCCGATGATCGCGACCGTCAGGTCGTCGAGGTCGCGGAGGAACGTCGTCGCCCGGACGAGCGCGTCGAGGTTCTGCGCGTGGCCGACGTTGCCGGAGTGCATGACGACGAAACCGCCGGCGAGCTCCTGCTCGCGCGCCCACGCGTTGTCGCGCGGCAGCGGCTCGATCGACCGGGTGTCGACCCAGTTCGGAATCACGCGCAGCCGCTGCGGATCCGCCCCCTTCTGCTCGAGCCGGCGGCGCATCGTCTCGCCGATCGCGACGACCCGGTCTGCGCGGCGGAGGTAGTACGCGATCAGCCGCGCGAGCAGCCCGACGACGGCCGGGCTCTCCAGCCGACCGAGCTCGACCGCGATCTCGGGGAAGACGTCCTGGCTGATGACGACGAGCGGCGCGCGGAACCGCCGGGCGACGACGAGCGCGACGTTCGCGACGACCGGCGGATCGGTCATGCAGAGGACGACGTCCGGCCTCGGCTCGGCGAGCCCGGCGCGCACGGACTGGGCGAGGTACGTCGCGTAGTTGATCGCCCGCCGGTGCAGCTGCCGGCGCGCGTACGACGTCGACCGGACGCGGACGATCTGCACGCCGTCGTGCTCGGTCCGCCCGGGCTCGGTCGGGACGTCGTAGAGGAGGCCGGTCACGACCGTGACGTCGAACTCGTCGGCGAGCGCGCCGCAGAGGTCGGCGAGCAGGTTCGCGGTCGCCTCCACGCCGGGCCAGTAGTACTGGTTGAAGACGAGCAGGCGAGGCTTGCGGCCGGCGCTAGACAACGAGGGGCTCACGTTTCGCGTCGGACACCACGGCCACGCGCTCGGTCGCGCGCTCGCGCACGAACGCGCCGAGCAGGAGCGCCGAGATCCAGAACGGAACCGTCGCCACGTTGCCGACGGCGTAGATCCACGACTCGACGAACGTCAGCGGAAGCGCCGCGACGACGACGCCGGCGGCGGCCAGGGCAACGGGGTCGCGGCCGCGGCGGACGAGGCCGAGGAGGGTCGCGGCCAGCGATCCCCAGATCGCCAGCAGCAGGAGCACGCCGACCAGGCCGAGCTGGAGGTAGAGCCCGATCCACGAGCTCGAGACCTGGTTGCCCTCGTAGCCGTACGTGTGGTTCTCGAAGACGCGCTCCTCGGTCCCGAAGCCGAACCCGAGGCCGGGCCGCTCGTTGCCCTGCCTGATCGCGAAGCTCCACGCCCCGAGCCGCCCGCTCGAGCCGAAGATCGTCCGCTGGTCGGTGTTGCTGCCGTGGCCGAGCTCCTGCGCGAGCTCGCCCGGGCTGCTCGCCGCCGGGCGCGATGCGGTGGCAGGCGCGGACGCGGTCGATCCCGGCTGCGGCGCCGGCGGACGTCCCTGCGTCTGCGCGAGCACGACGACGACCGCGAGGACGGTCGTCGCGGCGACCGCCGCAGCCAGGACGAGGAGCCCGCGCCGCGACAGCACGAGCCCGAGGACGACGGTGCCGGCGATGCCGCCGATCTGCGGTCCGCGCGAGCCCGAGAAGATCAGCAGCGTGTCCACGAGCGCGAACGCCGCGATTCCGAGGGCGCGGCCGCGCACGCTCCGCGCTCGCACGACGACGAGTGCCGCGACCGGCAGCGCCAGCGCGTAGAGCATCGCATCGGTCGTCGGGCGCTCGCCGAAGCCCTGGAAGCGCGAGAGGAACTGGTCGACCTTCCCCGGCGCGGCGTCCGTCCGGTCGACCGAGAGCACGACGAGCCCTGCGACGGCGACGAGGACGGCGCCGCCCAGCACGCCGTGCAGGACGCGCTCGACACGCTCCCGCCTGCCCTCGCACGCGTACGCGAGCAGGAAGGCGGTGCCGACGAGCAGGGCGTTCGCCGCGGTCTTCTTCACGGTCAGGCGCGGGTCGACCGACCACAGCGTCGAGGCCGCGGCGAGCACGACGAAGACGCCCGCGAGGAGCGCCGGAGCCGGAACGACGAGCGGCCGGCGCGGCCTCGCGGCCGCGACGAGGACGGCCACCGCGGCGAGAACGCCGAGCATCGCCCAGCGTGCCTCGCTCGTCCGTCCGTGCGTCAGGACGGAGCTCGACGCCGCCGCGAACGAGAAGATCGTCAGTGCCAGGACGAGCGAGACCGCCGCGTCGGCTCGCGGGTGGCGGAGCAGCTCGAGCACTACGGTTCAGGATACTTCGGTGTTGGGCGCCCCAAGCCATCCCGAGCGGATCGTCCCGGACGAGACCGAGCCGGGGGTCGTGGCGCTGCATCTCAAGCGGTACGAGTTCGCGCTCGCGTTCTGCGACGGCAAGGACGTGCTCGACGGCGCGTGCGGCGTCGGCTACGGGAGCGCGCTGCTCGCGACGCGGGCGCGCCGCGTCGTCGGCGTCGACGTCAGCGGCGAGGCGATCGCATACGCACGGCGACGCTATCCCGCCTCGAACGCCTCGTTCGAGCGGATGGACCTGCTGGCGCTCGACCTTCCGGACGCGTCGTTCGACGTCTACTGCTCCTTCGAGACGATCGAGCACCTCGACGACCCCGAGCGGGCGCTGGCCGAGGCCGTCCGCGTGCTGCGGCCGGGCGGCGTCTACGTCGTCTCGACGCCGCAGGCCCGCGAGACGACTCGAGCGCCGGCGAACCCCTTCCACCGCGTCGAGTTCGCGCGCGACGACTTCGAGGCGCTGCTGCGCCGCTCGTTCGCGTCCGTCGAGCTCCACGGCCAGCGGCGACTCCAGACCCGCCGCCACCGGGCCGCGCAGCGGCTCGACGTGCTCGGCCTGCGCCGCCGGTTGCCGTGGCTGCGCCGCGCGTCGGTCGCGCTCGGGACGCCGCCGACCGCGGAGCTCGGGCTCGAAGACCTCGTCATCTCGCCGGACCGGATCGGGGACGCGAGCGAGCTCGTCGCCGTGTGCCGCAGGTGAGGGTGGCTCAGCTCGTGATCGGCGGCGACGTCGCCGGCGGCCAGCTCGTCGCGCTCGCCGTCGCGCGCGCGGCGCGGGCGCGCGGGGACGACGTCCTCGTCCTCGCCCCGTTCCGCGGCCGCTTCACCGAGCTCGTCGAGGCCGGAGGGATGCGCGTGGAGCTCGTCGACGTGTCGCGGACGTTCCGGCTCGGCGGCGCCGTCGGGCTCGCGCGGCTCCTCCGGCGGGAGCGGATCGACGTGCTGCACACGCACACGGCCGTCGCCGCGAACGTGCTCTCGCGCCTCGCGGGCCGGATCGCCGGCGTGCCGGTCGTCTCGCACCTCCACATCGAGAACCACTTCCGGAGCCAGCCGGTGGCACGCGCCGTGCTCCGTTCGCTCGACAACGCGACCGCGCGGCTGGCCGCCCGTGTGGTGGCCGTCTCGCAGGACACGCGAGCGGCGCTCGTCCGGCAGGGGTACCCGCCCGGGCGCGTCGAGGTCGTCCCGAACGGCATCGCCGTCCCGCCGCCACGCGAGCCGACCGGCCGGCTGCGCGAGGAGCTCGGGCTCCCGCCGGGCGCGCCGCTCGTCGGGGAGATCGCGCGGCTCTGCGACGTCAAGGGCCAGCGGGAGCTGATCCGGGCGCTCGCGAAGCTCCCGGACGTCCACGCCGTGCTCGTCGGAGACGACCTGGAGCGGAACGGCGCCTATCGCGAGCTGCTCGTCCGCGAGGCGCGCACGGCCGGCGTCGGCGACCGGGTCGTCCTCACCGGCTACCGACCGGACGTCCCGGAGATCCTCGACGAGCTCGACGTCGTCGCGTTGCCGTCCTGGATCGAGGGCCTGCCGCTCGTCCTCCTCGAGGCGCTGGCGCACGGCCGGCCGGTCGTGGCGACCCCCGTCGGCGGGACGCCCGAGCTCGTCGTCGACTCCGAGACCGGACTCCTCGTTCCGCCGCGCGACCCGGAGGCGCTCGCCGCCGCGCTCCGGCGGCTCCTCGACGACCCGGTGCTCGCCGCGCGGCTCGGCGAGGCGGGGCGCGAGCGTGTGCGCGACCGGTTCTCCGTCGAGGCGATGACCGCGCGGTTGCTCGCGCTCTACGACGAGGTGGCCCGATGACGACGGTCACGGCGGCGATCGCGACCTACAACCGGGCCGGGCTCCTCGTCGAGGCCGTCGACAGCGTCCTCGCCCAGACCTACGAGGACTTCGAGCTCCTCGTCATCGACGACGGCTCGACCGACAGCACCCGCGAGGCGCTCGAGCCGTACGCCGGCCGGCTGCGCTACGTCCGCCAGGAGAACCGCGGCCGCGCCGCCGCGCGCAACGCTGCGATCGCCCTCGCCTCCGGCCGCTTCGTCGCGCTGCTCGACTCGGACGACCTCTGGCTCCCGGACAAGCTCACGCGTCAGGTCGAGGCGTTCGAGCGCAACCCCCGCGCCGGCCTCGTCCACGGGCAGGTGGAGCTCGTCGACGGGAGCGGCAACCCCCTTCCGCGCGAGACTGCCGAGGAGCGCCTGCTCTTCTCGCGCGCGCACCGGCACGGTGCCTCGTACGCGGGGTACGCGCTCGACTGCCGCTGCCTCACCTCGACGGTGATGATCCGCCGGGACGTCCTCGACCGGATCGGCGGCTACGACCCCGAGACGGAGCTGATCGAGGACCTCGACCTCTACCTGCGCGTCCTCCTCGACTCCGAGGTCGTGTTCCTGGACGGGCCCCCGCTCGCCCGCTACCGCGTCCACCGGGGTCAGACCCCGGGCGACGAACGGACGCGCTCGCAGATCCGCGTCCTGCGAAAGCATCTCGCGCTCGCGCCGGACCGCGCGTCGCGGCGGAACCTCCACCTCGGACTCGCGTCGGCGCACCACGTGCTCGGCGCGAGCCGTGAGGCGCGCGACGAGACGCTCGCCGCCGCGCGCCTCGACCCGCGCGTCCTCCTCCGCCCGCAGAGCCTGCGCACCCTCGCGCTCTCGCTCCTCCCGCGCCGCGCGATGCGGCGCCTCCGGCCGGCGCGGTGAGGCTCGCGCTCCTGACGGAGATTCCGGCGCCGTACCGGCTGCCGCTGTTCCGGGCGCTCGCCGACGAGCCGGACGTCGACCTGCGCGTGCTCTTCCTCGCCCGGACCGACCCTCGCCGCAGCTACCCCTCGCCGGCCGGGGACCTCGGGTTCCCGCACGAGGTGCTGCCGGGCCACGGCGTGGTGCGCGGCGGTCGCTGGACGGTCGTCAGCCGCGGCACCGTGCGCGCGCTGCGGCGTGTCCGGCCGGACGTGGTCGTCGTCGGCGGCTGGAACCAGCCCGCGTTCTGGGAGGCGCTCGCCTTCGTGCGGACACACCGGGTGCCGCTCGTCACGTGGGTGGAGAGCACGGCCGGCGACGCCCGGCCGGGATCGCGTCCGGGTCGGCTCGCGAAGCGACTGTTCGTCCGCGCGAGCGCCGCGTTCCTCGTCCCCGGCGCCGCGGCGGCCGACTACCTGCGCGAGCTCGGCGCAGCGCCCGGGCGGATCGTCGTCGCGCCGAACGCGAGCCGCCTCGACGCGCCGCCGCCGCGCGAGCCGCCGGGCGAGATCTGCCGCGTCCTCTTCGCCGGCCGGCTCGCGCCCGAGAAGGGCGTCGACGTCCTGCTGCGGGCGGTCGACGGGCTGCCCGTCGAGCTCGCCGTCGCCGGCGCGGGCCCGGAGCGCGAGCGGCTCGAGGCCGCCGCGCCGGCGAACGCCCGCTTCCTCGGGAACCTCCAGCCGGCCGACCTGGCGAGCGCCTACGCCCACGCGGACGTCTTCGTCCTGCCGTCGCGATCGGAGCCGTGGGGCATGGTCCTGAACGAGGCCGCCTCGGCCGGGCTCGCGCTGGTCGCGACCGACGCCGCCGGAGCCGCGCGAGAGCTGGTCGAGGACGGCGTGAACGGCTTCGTCGTCCCGGCCGGCGACGCGGGCGCGTTGCGCACGGCGCTCGACCGGCTCGCCGCCGACCCGTACCTCCGCGCCCGCGCCGGCGCCCGGTCGCGCGAGCTCGCCGCACGCTTCACGCCGGAGGCCTGGGCGGAGGCGGTCGCCGGCCTCGCGCGGCAGCTCGCCCGTTAGGGACCGAGCTAGCCGGGCGAGCAGCCCGGCCGGTGAGGACTCCCGTCCAGGACGACGCCGCAGTCGGGACAGACGAGATGGGCGAAGCACGCCGCCTCGCCGCCCTCGGGCAGCCTCTGGTCGCAGAGCCCGCAATCGAGCAGCGTGCCGAGCCGCTCACGCCGGCTCACGGCGTCGACGACCCAGGGTCGCAGCTGAAACGGCGGCCGGTGGCGGACGTGCCGCCGGTGGCCGCAGGCGAGCTCCGCAACCCACTCGCCCTGCTCGTCCTGGTGGAAACCGACGATCCGGCGTTCCATCCGGCCAGGGTACGTCGGCGCGGCCGCGGGCCGCGGCGAGCGCAAGCCTCTAGCATCGAGCCCGTGGAGACCCGCGAGGCCACCTGCAGCTGCGGCCAGCTCCGCGTGACGGTCGAGGGCGACCCGTTCAGGATCTCGATCTGCCACTGCGTCGCGTGCCAGCGGCGGACCGGCAGCGCCTTCGGCTTCCAGGCGCGCTGGCCGGAGGAGCGGGTCGCGATCAGCGGCCGCTCCAGCGAGTACACCCGGAGCTCGGACTTCGGCGAGGGACGGACGTTCCACTTCTGCCCCGACTGCGGAGCGACGGTCTTCTGGAGGACCGAGGCGGCGCCCGGCGTCGCCGTCGCGGTCGGCGCGTTCGCCGATCCGTCGTTCCCGCCGCCGAGGGTCTCCGTGTGGGAATCGCGCCGGCACGCGTGGGTGTCCGTCCCCGAGGCGATCGAGCACGAGGAGGACTGACTCGGTGAGGACCGCCGTCGTCTGCGCGAACGTGCCGAACCCGGACTCGGGCGGCGGGGCGATCACGACCTGGAGCGTCATCGCGCACCTGCGCGCGTCGGGGCACGCCGTCTCGGCCGTCTGCATCCACGGACCCGTGTACGACGACGCCGCCGGTGCGTCGCTCGAACGCCGTTTGCGGCAGGTCCGCGAGCTCGGCGCGGAGGTCGTGCCGGTGCTCTCGCACGCGTTCGTCGTCCCGCCTCGCCGCGTGCTCGCGCGCGCGGTCCGGACACGCGACGAGGAGCTCGTCCCGAACCTGCGCGACCAGGGCGCAGTCGGCGAGGCCCTGAACGCGATCGAGCCGGACGCCGTCTTCGCCTACGGCTGGGACGCCGTGGCCGCCAGCCGGCTCGCGCGCGCACCGCGCCTCGGCTGCGTCGTCGACCTCGCCCATCTCCCGCCGGTCTTCCAGCTCCGGCGCGCGCTGCGCCGCCCGACCGGCGGCACGGTCGGCCGCCTCGCCCTCGTGCAGGCGATGCTCCGCCGGCTGCCGCGCCTCCAGGTCGAGCTGCTGAACGAGTGCGCGGCCTCGGCCGACTTCGCCCGCCATCACGCCGAGTGGCTGCGACGCAAGGGCGCTTCGGGCTGCCTCTACCTGAACACGCCGGTGTGGGACCGCGTCGGCCCGGAGTGGCGTGCCGAGCGCGACCGTCTCGCCGCGCACGAGCTCCCGCGCATCCTCCTGATCGGCCATCTGAGCGGGACTGCGACGCAGGACGGGCTCGACTTCTTCCTCCGCGATGTGCTGCCGCGCGTCGAGCGGGAGCTCGGTCCGGACGGCTTCGAGGTGCGGCTCGCCGGCGGCTTCGACCCCCCGCCGGATCTCCGCGCCGCGCTCGAGCGCTCCCGCGTCCGGGCGCTCGGCCACCTGCAGGATCCGGACGACGAGTTCAAGTCGGCGGACGTGCTCGTCGTGCCGACGACCGTGCCGCTCGGCGCGCGTGTCCGCATCGTCACCGGCCTCTCGTTCGGCTGCCCGCAGGTGATCCACGTGTCGAACGCCTGCGGCCTCGCCGAGCTCGAGGACGGGGTCAACTGCCTGCTCGGGGGGACGGCCGGCGAGCTCGCGGACGGCGTCGTCCGCACGATCCGCGACCGCGAGCTCCGCCGGCGCCTCGAGGACGGCGGCCGAGCCGCCTACGAGCGCTGGTTCGCGCTGCCGGTCGCGGGCGCGCGAATCGAGGCGATCCTCTCGTCGATCGCCCGCACGGGCTCCCACTCCTGGTCGACGCGCACCGGCCCGAGCGACCAGTCCCCGCGCGCGAACCGCGGATCCTCGACGCCCTCGCGGGAGCCGACGACCTCGAACCCGATCGGCCCGGCCACGTAGTCCTGCGGCTGCCGGGTGAGGCAGTAGAGGTCGAGGAGGTAGCGACCGGGCCGCAGCGGCAGCCGCGGGACGACGACCGAGGTCTCGAGCGGCCCCGGCCGGACCGCGAGCTGGCGAACGCCCGAGGTCAGCGTGAACACGAGCTGCCCCTCGATCGTCGAGATCTTCACGAGCACCTCGACCGTCTCCGCCGGCCCGAGCGCGTCGAGCCCGAGCTCGATCTTCAGCGGCTCGTCCTCGAAGAACGCGCCCGAAACGGCACCGTCCCGGTCGAGCAGGCGAACCCACCGGAACACGAGCTCGCCTTGCGTGCGCTTCGAGACGCCGACGCGGATGGCCGGATCGGACACGTCCGCGAAGCCCGGCTGGCCCTCCGCGAGGTCGCTCGAGAGGTACGCGGCGACGACGTCGGCCGGCCGGCCTTCCGCACGGATCCGCCCGGCGTCGAGCCACAGCGCCCGCGTGGCGAGCCCGGTGACCGCGGCCATGTTGTGCGAGACGAGCAGCACCGTCCGCCCCTCGCCCGAGACCTCGCCCATCTTCCCGAGGCACTTCCGCTGGAACGACGCGTCGCCGACGGCGAGCACCTCGTCGACGATCAGGATCTGCGGCTCGAGGTGGGCCGCGACCGCGAACGCGAGCCGCAGGTACATCCCGCTCGAGTAGCGCTTCACCGGGGTGTCGACGAACCGCTCGACCTCCGCGAAGGCGACGATCTCGTCGAACTTCGCGTCGATCTCGCGGCGCTTCATGCCGAGGATCGCGCCGTTCAGGTAGACGTTCTCGCGGCCGGTCAGGTCGGGGTGGAACCCGGTGCCGACCTCGAGCAGCGAGCCGACTCGACCCCAGACGCGCGCCTCGCCCTCGGTCGGCTTCGTGATCCGCGAGAGGATCTTCAGGAGCGTCGTCTTGCCGGCGCCGTTGCGCCCGACGATGCCGAGCACCTGGCCCGGCTCGACGTCGAACGAGACACCGTCGAGCGCCCGCAGCGTGTCGCGGGAGCTCGACCGCGGTCGCAGCCACCCGGCCATCGCCTCGCGCAGCGAGCCGTGCAGCGGCGCCGCCTGGCCGAGGCGGTACTCCTTCGCGAGGCTGCGCACCTCGATCGCCGGGGTCATCGCGCTGGTCCCGACGTGAGCCCGCAGCGCGCCTCGAGCCGCGCGAGCTGCGCCGCCGACGGCTCCGGCCGCACGATCCTCAGCCCGGAGATCGCGTGCGCGACGCGGTCGCCGAAGCTCTCGGTCCCGACGAAGGATCGATAGCTCGGCAGCCGCGAGCATCCGTAGCGTGTCCGCTGTCCGGCGACGAGCTGACGGTAGGCGGCGTTGTCGGACGGCGGTCCGTAGAGATCCCCGTATCTGTCGATCTCCGACTTCAGCTCCTGCTGGTAGCTGATCGCTGCGCCGACGATCACGGCGCCGGCGACGGCCACCGCGATCCACCTCGCACGTCCCCACCGCCGCCGCAGGCAGACGATCAGGCCGACGCTCGCGACGACGATCCACAGGGCGTAGCCGGGTATCAGCAGGCGAGGCCGTAGGGAGTAGATCCCCGTGCCCGCGGCGACGACGATTCCGCCGAGCAGGAGCAGGCTGACGCGGCGTGTCTCGCGCGCCCGGAGGCTTCGGAACACGAGCCACGCGAGGCCGAGGAAGAACACCATGAACGGCAGGCGGCGGGCGACTACGTGGCCGTAATCCGTGAACATCGGCACGATCGTCGCGACGATCATGCGCACCCCGTCCGAGAGCACGTAGCCGAGGTTCGGCCCGATCGGGCCGAGCGGACGGAGGACGTGGCCGATCCCGGGGATGCCCCAGGACGTGTCGACCGGGTGAAGCCTCGTTCGCTCGTTCGTCAGCAGCAGCTGACCCGTACCTCCCGCCGCGGCCTTGTAGACGTAGAAGACGACGAGGCTCGCGAGCGTCGCTCCCAGCCCTTCCGCCGCCTCGCGCCACGCGCCGTCCGCGAAGACCCGGACCGCGGCCCACAGGACGACGAGCCCGAGCACGATGAACGGCCCGTCCTCCTTGCTCAGGCCCGCCGCGAACGCGGCCGCCGCCAGGGTCGCCAGAAGCCGCCACCGCCGCCGATCGTCCAGGCGCGGCCCGTCCTCCATGAGCGCGATCAGCGCCGCCGCGGCGACCACCACGGAGATCGCGAGCAGGACGTCGACGCGGTTGACGATCTCGACGCCGGCGTCGCTCCCGGCGAACGAGATCGGGACGCTCGCGCACAGGGCTCCGGCGACGGCCGTCTCCAGCAGGGACAGCCGGCCGCAGATCCGGCGCACCACGACGAAGCACGCCAGCGCGAGCACCGCGAGGACGGCGTCGTTCAGGTAGTTGTGCCCCGGTCCGAGCGGGTCGACGACGAGGTCGTCGAGTCGATAGGTGACGAAGGCGAGCGGGCGGAACTGCCGCCCGAGCTTCTCGCCCGGCGCGTGGACGCCGACCTTCCCGAGCAGCAGGTCGTGCCAGCTCGCGGAGGACGCGCCCGACAAGCCGGTCAGGTCGTTTCCGCCGAGCACGGGGAACCGATTCGCCCGGTGGTAGACGAGCAGGCTCACGAGGTAGGCCGCCGCCAGGACGCCGCCGTACGCCCGATACCTGCCCCACGGCGGCCACGTCGAGCGGCGGGAACGCCGGCCCGCGGCGGAGTCGACGAACGGCCGCCGCTCCACGCCCGTCAGGCGCCGCACGCGTTGGGGTCAGACGACGTCGGCAATCCGGTCCTCGGTGCGGCGGAAGTAGAGGACGCCGGCGGCGAGCAACGCCAGCGAGACCGCCGCGGACACGGCGAGGTTCCAGCCCGGGAACGAGCCCGAGCCGACGAGCGCCCACCGGAACCCCTCGACGACGCCCGTCATCGGGTTCAGCGAGTACAGCGTCCGCCACGGCTCGTGGACGAGCGTCGCCGGGTAGATGACGGGCGTCGCGAACAGCCACAGCTGCGTCATGAACGGGATCACGTAGCGGACGTCGCGATACTTGACGTTCAGCGCCGCGAGCCACGAGCCGACGCCGGCCGCCGTCACGAGCGCGAGCGCGACGAGCGGGAAGACGAGCAGCCAACCGGCCGGCTGCGGATACGTCCCGTAGACGACGATCAGCACGACGAGCAGGCCGAACGCGAGCACGAAGTCGACGAGCGCGGCGACGCACGGCGCGATCGCGACGAGCAGCCGCGGGAAGTAGACCTTCGTGATCAGCTGCGTGTTCGAGACGAGGCTCTGGGCCGAGAACGACATGCCGTTCGCGAACAGCAGCCAGGGCAGGAGGCCCGAATAGGCGAAGACGATGTACGGCACGTTCTCGTGCGGCACCTTCGCGAGCCGGCCGAAGAAGACCCAGAAGACGAGCATCATCAGCGCCGGCTGCAGCACAGCCCACGCCGCGCCGAGGAGCGTCTGCTTGTAGCGGACCTTCAGGTCGCGCCACGTGAAGAAGTAGAGGAGCTCGCGGTAGGCCCACAGCTCCCGGAGGTCGAGGCCGACCCGGCTCGTCTCCGGCCGGATGACGAGCGGCTGGCCGGGCGCGCTTGCCTCCACGCGAGCAATCTAACGGCCGCGCCCGTCGGCCTATAGTGGGCGCGGTGCCCGGCCCGCTCCCGGACTGCGCCTTCTACACCGTCGCGGACGCCGGCTACTTTCCCGGACTCGTGGCGCTCGTGAACTCGCTGCGGCTCGCCGGCCACGACGAGCCGGTCTTCGTCACGGACTGCGGGCTCGAGCCGGGCCAGCGGCGGCGCCTCGCCGGCCACGCGACGCTCGTCCCGTACGGCGCCGACCTGCCGCGGAAGCTCGCGAAGTGGAAGGTCCCGCTCGCCTCGCCCGCGGCGACGATGGTGCTGATCGACGCGGACGTGATCGTGCTGCGAGCCCTGACGCCGCTCTTCGAGCTCGCGGCGCGGGGGAAGATCGTGGCGTTCACCGACATCCCGCCCGGGCGCTTCGAGGAGCTGTGGGCCGAGCGGACTCGTCGCCCGCTGCGCAGGCTCCCGTACGTCAACTCGGGCGTGCTCGTGACGCGAGACGAGAGGGGTCTCGTGCCCGCGCTGGACGACCTCCAGGAGCGCGTCTTCGGCGCGGACGCACCCGAGGAGACGAGACGCCCGCACCCGTTCAAGGGCGAGGACCAGGACGTCCTCAACGCCGTCGTCATGTCCGAGTTCCCGGACGACCTCGCCGCGCTCGAGCAGCGCTTCGCGCCGAGCCCGCCGTTCAAGGGGCTGCGCGCCGTCGACCGCCGCTCGCTCTCGTTCCGCTACCGCGACGGCGCCGAGCCGTACGTCCTCCACCACCTCTGGGCCAAGCCCTGGCGCGCGGCGACGCCGCCGAACCACTACTCGCGGCTGCTCCCCCGCCTGCTCCTGGCCCGGGACGTCCCGATCCGGCTCGACCCGGAGGAGCTGCCGCTCCGGCTGCGCCCGGGTCTGCTCCCCGAGCTCGTCCGCGCCGGCCTGCTCACGCCGTCGCTCGCGCGCCGCGCACGCGTCAAGCTCGGCCTGATCGCGCGTGCGAGACTCAGCCTCCGGTGAGGAGGGCCGTCCACTGAACGAACGGGTCGCGGCGGCGCTCCAGCGCGCCGTCGGCCGGCACGGCCTCGCGCTCGGCGCGATCCTGCTCGTCGCCGCGGGCGTCTTCGGCAACGCGCTCTTCGTCCACCCGCTCGACCCGGACAACATGGTCGCGCTCTCGGTCGGCCCGCTCCACCACCCGTGGGACTACTTCAGCGGCGCCGCGCACACCCTCCGGCGGCCGTTCTACCGGCCCGCCGCCGAGCTGACGCTCTGGCTCCAGTACCACGTCCTCCACCTCCAGACGCACTCGTACTTCGCGGTCAACATCGGGATCTGGGTCGTCTGCGCCTGGCTCTCGTACGCGTACGTCGCCGTCGCGACAGGTTCGCGCGTCCTCGGCTCGCTGGCCGCGCTCGCGGCCATGCTCGACGGCCGGGCGATCCTTGCCACGCTGTGGATCCTCGAGCGCCAGTCGACGATCGCGCTCGCCTGCGGGCTCGGCGCGCTCCTGCTCGCCCTCGTCCCGATGCGGCGCAGGCGACTCCTCGGGGCGTCGATCTTCGCCCTGCTGCTCGTCGCCGCGCTCGCGAAGGAGTTCGGACTCGCGTTCGCCGTCGCGGTGCCGCTCCTCGCCTACCTCCAGCGGCTGGACTGGAAGCCCGTCGCCGTCGCAGCCGCGGCCGCCGTCGGCCTCTACGCCGTCCTCCGCTTCGGCGTCGCCGGCGGCGCCGCCGGGCAGCTCTGCGATCAGATGGGCTACTTCCGTCACACCCGGACGGTCTGCTATTCGCAGACGCCGTTCTCGAACGTCAAGCAGCAGGTCTACAACGCGGTCGCGTCGTTCGTCGGGACGTTCCTGCCGCCGCTCTTCAACCCCGACGGCGGGCTCCTGACCCCTTCGGTCAGGGGACTCGTCGTGCCGGTGATCGTGAGCGCGGCCGCCGTCGTCGGCTTCGTGAGGCGGCCGCGGTGGTCGCTGCCGCTGCTCGTCCTCGTGGCCGTCAACGCCCTCCTGAACTTCGTCCTCTACCGGTCGCGGAACCAGGTCATCGGGCTGACGGCGCTCTACGCCGCGGCCGCGATCGGGCTCGAGTGGCTGTACGTGCGGGTCGCAGCTCAAGCGGGCCGCCGCGCGTTCCTCGTCGCGGGCGTGGGCGGCGCGGTCGCCGTCTTCTGGCTGGCGGAGCAGGCGGTCCTACGGCCGCGAACGGTGCAGAACTTCCAGCGGGTCGCCGCCGCGAGCGACCCGTGCGAGGTGCTGCCGCGCTTCCCGAAGGAGATCGACCGCAGCGTCGTCCGGATCCTGAAGGAGCGCTACCACCGCCCGGACCCGGGCTGCGCGGCCCGTTAGCCGTACGTCGTGCGGTAGAACTCGGCGAGCGCCGGTACGCGGTCGAACTGGTGGACGATCGGCGGCAGTGCGCCGGCCCAGCGCGCGCCGTCGTAGTCGAGCGTGAGCTCGCCGCGCGTCTTCGCGAGCCCGACCGTCAGGATCCCGCCGTCGCCGACCGCGTGCGCCACCGGACCGAGGTCGTCCAGCCGTCCGGTGTAGTAGACGAGGTTCAGGGCGCCCTGGTCGAGGATCCGCGGCGTCGCGCGGGGAACGATCGCGAGCGCGCCCAGCATCCGCTCGACCGTCACGGCGAGCGCGGCCGGCGTGCCGAGGATCGTGCCGCTGCAGAGGATCGGCCGGCCGGCGCCCGCCGGCGTCGGCGTCAGGTGCTCGATCGCCGGCAGGCCGACGAGGTCCGACGGGCTGCCGAGGTTCTCCGCCTCCTCGAAGAGGTGGAGCGGCGCTGCCGTGGCGAGCTCGTCGAACACCGGCTCGAAGTCGGCCTGAAAGGCCGCGTCCCGGACGTCCGAGAGCAGCACCCAGCGCGCGTCGGCGAGGCTGCCGGCGAGCAGTTCGAGCGTGTACCCGAGGCGCCACACGTTGGGGTACTCGAAGAACGGCGCGAGCGGCGGCCGCGAGCGCCTCGCGCGGCGCCGGTCGACGGCGGCGACCGCGCGGCTGACCCCGGCCGCATGCAGGCCGCGGCGGAGCCAGAACTTCGACCGGCGGTCGGTCCAGAGGAACGACGGCGGCCGGATCGGGTGGAGCCTCAGCCAGGGCTGCTCGAGCGGCCGCCACGCCGCCAGATGGCGCCGGTCGACGAGCAGGCAGAGCTCGGCGTCCTGGCGGTGCGCCGCGAAGCTGTTGACGAAGACCGCAGCCGGTTCGGGCGAGGCGTACCAGGCGAGCCCGACGACGACAGGCGCGCTCCGGCGAGGGCCCGTTGTGACCACTGGTGCGAACAAGGTACAGCGGAAGACGGCGAGTTTCTAGGCGCGCGCCGGGAAGTGGCGGTGCAGGCTCGCGAAGAAGCCGGCAGGGCGGAGGTACTCCTCCCAGAGCCGGCGGCAGCGGTGCTGCAGCTCGGCGAACCCGGACGGCGAGAGCCGCTCGTGGAAGCCGGCGACGAGCTCGCCGATTCGCTCGACGTCGGCGCGATCGACCCAGACGCAGTGGGCCCGCCAGTCGACGAGGAAGTCGTACGGGAGCACGCAGTCGGTGTCGACGAAGACCGGGATCCGGCCGAGCGAGAGCGCCTCGTAGAGCCGCCAGGACCAGTTGCCGACGCCGCGCGCGCAGAGGGCGTAGTCGCTGGCGACGAGGTTCTCGACGTACTCCCGGCGGACCTGCGGCCAGCGCGCTTCGTCGACCGTCGGGTACATCGCGCCGCCGCCGCCCTCGCCCCGGAGGACGATGCTGACGTCGACCGCGCGCTGGCGGACGAGCGCCTCGAGCGCGCGCGCACGAACGAACACGTCCTGCGGGTGCGGCCCGGCGTCGCGGGCGAGCGCGCGCCTCACGGCCGCGCGCCGCGGCCGCTCCTCGCGCAGCGCGACGCCGCAGAAGCCCACGACCGGCCGGCGCGTCTTCTCCCGAACGGGGAGCCGGCCGCCGACGTGGTCGAGCAGGTCGTCGTGGAAGCCGGGCAGCGCGAACTCGCGGGCCGTGCGCCGCGACCGCGAGAGCGACGTGCGGAAGACGGTCACGTCGGGAACCGGGAAAGGCTCGGCCGAGTCGCCTTCGAAGAAGACGGCGACTGGCTTGCCGGCGGCGCGCGCCTCCGCGGCGAACGCGTGCAGCCGCCCGACGCCGTCCGTTCGCTCGGCCTGCTTCCAGTTCTCCGGGAAGACCGCCAGGTCGCAGTCGGCGAGCCCGGTGAGCTCGAGGAACTCGCCGCCGCGCGCGATGAAGTCGTCGGCGAAGCCCGGCCACTGTTCGCCGCCGCGCGCCCGGCCCCAGAACGGGAAGAGGATCGTCGCGTGGACGGAGTCCGTCGGCAGGTAGTCGCGGCTCGAGTAGATCTTCACCCGCCGGAGCGTAGTGCCCGGCTCTACGGGCCACGGCCGCAAGGCGGGGTCGTGCCGGGCACCGGCGGTGGCTCCCGGCGCCCCGGCCGAACCGGCGGACGGCACCCGGGAAACCCTCGCCAGCTGTGGGCATGTCCAGGGGCCAGGCCCCTGGACATGCCCACGGAGGACGATGCGCCGCACCGGGAGCCGCGAGCGGCGTGGACCGAGTGTGACGGAGGTCGCACGCAGCGCCCCGCGGGGGTCAGGCCCCGACCGTCTGCCCCGGACATGCCCGGAAGGCGGGCTGGTGCCTGGCACGGGGCGTGGCTCGCCCGGACGCGCCCGAAAGGGGGCCTGCGACGCCGGCGGGAGTCCGTCGAGTAGGCTCGGGCCGATGCTCCGCTTCGGGATCCATTCGGGCCAGCAGCACACGAGCTTCGACGAGTTCCTCGACATGTGGCGCGTCGCCGAGGATGCCGGGCTCGAGTGGGCGTCGCTCTTCGACCACTTCGTCCCGATCTGGGGCAGCCGGGAGGGGCCGTCCTTCGAGGGCTTCACGCTGCTCGCCGCGCTCGCGGCCCACACCGAGCGCCTGCGCCTCGGGATGATCGTCGCCGGCGTGACCTACCGTCACCCTGCCGTGCTGACGAGCATGGCGACGACGATCGACCACGTCTCCGGCGGCCGGCTCGAGCTCGGGCTCGGCGCCGCCTGGTTCGAGGCCGAGCACGCCATGTACGGGCTGCCCTTCCCGCGGATCGGGCAGCGGATGGACATGCTCGACGAGGCCTGCCGGATCGTGAAGGGCCTCTGGACGCAGAAGCGGACGACCTTCGACGGGAAGCACTACCGACTCGAGGACGCGCTCTCCGAGCCGAAGCCGGTCCAGCGGCCGCACCCGCCGCTCTGGATCGGCGGCTCCGGCGAGCGGCGGACGCTGCGGATCGCCGCGGAGCACGCCGACGGCTGGAACACGTTCCTCATGCCCGAGGACGAGTACCGGCACAAGCTCGACGTCCTCGAGGGCCACTGCCGCGACGTGGGCCGCGATCCGGCCGAGATCCGCAAGCAGCTCGTCGTCCGAGCCGTGCTCTGCGAGCGGGAGGCCGAGGCCGACGCTCGCGTCCGCGAGCGCGCCGCGCAGCTCGGATCCGACCCCGACGAGCTCCGACGCGACTTCGCCGTCGAGACGGCCGACCGGCTCGCGGAGCGGCTCGTCCCGTACGCCCGGATGGGCGTCGAGGATCTGATCCTCCAGGCCCGCCCGCCGGCGGACCGGGCGTCGATCGAGCTCTTCGCGAGCGTCGTCGCCCCGGCCGTCCGCGCCGCCGTCTAACGGCGGAGCAGCAGGTCTGCGAGCTCGAGCTCGAACGGGCCGTCGACGTCGAGCGACTCGCGCTCGCCCATGACGTGGGCCCGCACGTCGCCGCCGTAGAAGCCGCGCGCCGGATCCAGCCGCTCCGGCCGGAGGGCGAGCACGGCCGGCCCGTTGCGAGCGTAGAGCGCCGGCTTCTCCTGCCGGCGGAGGGGCGCGTCCGGGTCGAGCGCGACGAGCCGCCCGTCTTCCAGCCGCATCAGCGAGCCCGGGAGGAACCGGTGCGGGACCTCGACGACGCTGACGACGGCGTCCGCACCGACGCGGAGGAGAAGGTCGACGCAGGCGTCGACGTCCGCGGCGGGCCGGAGCGGCGAGGTCGGCTGGAGGAGGACGAGCGCGTGGCAGGGCCCGAGCCGGTCGAACGCGTCCACGACGACGTCGAGCATCGGGGTGTCGTCCGCGGCGAGCTCCGCCGGCCGGTCGAGCACCTCCGCGCCGAGCGATCGAGCCACGCCGGCGACCTCGGCGTCGTCCGTCGACACGACGACGCGCGTCAGCCGCGCGCTCGAGAGCGCGGCCTCGACCGTCCACGCGAGCAGCGGCCTGCCCCCGACGCGCGCGAGGTTCTTCCGCGGGATCGCCTTCGACCCGCCCCGCGCCGGGATCAGGCCGACGATCTCAGGCATACGCCTCGCGGGCGTAAGCGACCGATGCACGGACTCGCTCGGCATTCGAGCCCTGGACGGCGAACGACTCGATCGAGACGACGCCGCGGTAGCCGGCCGCCCGCAGCTGGCGCGCGAAGCGGCGGTGGTCGACGCCCGCCGCGCCGAGGACGCCGAAGCCGGTCTCCGTCGCGTGGAAGTGCCGCGGGGCGGCGTCGACGCTCTCGCCCGTCGCGGCCAGCACCGCCGAGTCGAGGTGGACGCCGAAGCCCGGGCTGGAGACGAGCCGCTCGAGCTCTCGCGCCTCGGCCACGGTCGCGACGAAGTCGCAGTCCGGCAGCGGCTCGACGCAGACCGCGCAGCCGAGGCCGGCCGCGTACCCGCCGACCTCGGCGAACGTCTCCGCCGCGCTCTCGAGCGCCGCTTCCGGGTCGATGGGCCCGCGCTGACGGTTGCCGGGCGAGCCGAAGACGAGCGTCCGGGCACCGAGCAGGGCGGCGACGTCGCACAGCGAGCGCAGCCGATCGACGAGCTGCGGCCGGCTCTCGCCGAACAGCTGCAGCTCCGGGTGACCGTAGAAGAGCGACTGGAGCGACACGACCGGCAGCCCGACCCGGTCACGGTACGCCTCGAGCGCCCGCGCGTCGAAGGGCTCGTCCCAGAGCCGGGACGGCGCGACTTCGAGCGCCTCGACCCCGAGCTGCGGGAGCATCGCGACGATCGCGTCGTCCTCCTCCCGGTTCCAGCCGACGTTCGAGATGCCGATCCTCATGCCGCCTCCCGGAACGCGCGGAGCGCCGCGAGGGCCTCGTCCTTCCCGTACATGTAGCCCGGCCCGCGCCGGTACCGGTGGACGGTCCGCATGTCGTAGACGCGCGGCTCGCGGTCGGCTTCGTTCGCGAACTCGAGCCCGAACGCCTCCAGCGCGAGCTCCGCGGCCGAGACCGGCTCCGTCGCGACGTTGACGACCGGCCAGCCGCGATCCAGGAACGCCTCGATGTCGCTCCAGAGCCAGCGGAGGTCGTACGGCTGGAAGACGTCGCGCCGGTCGGTCAGGTGCAGGGCGTTCGAGTGGATCAGGTCGTAGACGAAGCCCTTCCTCAGGCCCGGCCCGAAGACGTGCGGAAGCCGCACGCAGAGGCAGCGCGGGAAGCGCGCCGCCGCGAGCCGCTCGAGCTCGCGCCGGTTGCGTCCGTACGGCTCGAGCTCCGCGTCGTCGACCGGCGTCTCCTCGTCGACGGCGCCGCGCGGCATCACGTCGAGGGTCGAGATCTGGACGAAGACGTCCGCGTCGACCGCCTCGAGCTCGCGCCAGAGCGCGAGGATCGCCGCCCGGTCGGCCTCGGGCTGGGCGTTCGCCCGCCATTTCACCGCGGAGACGCCCGAGTTGACGAGGAGCGAGAACCGCTGCCCGCGGATCTCGCCGATGTTCGTGCTGCGGTAGAGCCGGTCGAAGCGGCGTTGCGCTCCGAGGTTCGAGCCGACGAGCCCCGTGTAGCCGATCAGGCCGGCCGTCATCCGAGCCGCGCCCGAACGAGCTTCTCCACCTCTGCGGCCGCGCGCAGGCACGTCACGAGCTTGCCGCCGAGCACCTGGACGAGGCCGGGCTCGAGCTCCTCGACGACCGACGGCCGCGCCTTCGTCCGGTCGACCTCGGGATCCGAGAGGAACGTCCGCGGCGTGAACCACGAGCGCACCTTCTCGAGCCGGTCGGCGAACGTGAAGTAGCGTGCAGCCTGCTCGCGCATCCGCTCCCAGTTCGAGTAGAAGGGTTCGCGATACTCGACGGAGCCGCTCGAGACGACGCGTGCGTGGACGCCGAAATTGACGCTGTAGAACCAGTAGGCGGTGTCGCTGAAGCCGAGCGGCAGGATCGCGCAGAACGGCCCGTCGACGAGCGTGATGCCCGGGATCCGCTCGTCGCAGCGGAGCTCGACCATCTCGACGAGCTGGACCTCGAGCCGCGGCGACGCCGGGTGGCCGTGCCAGTTGAGGTTGCCGTACGCGGTGTTGACGACGGCGCCGGCGGTGAGGGGGCCAGCGGTCGTCCGGACGGTGAAGCCGGGCTCGAGCCCGAGTGCGCTGACGCCGGTGCGCAGCGTCAGCCCGGCGGCGCCCGCGACCTCGCGTTTCAGCTCGTCGCGGACCGCGGTCATGTCGATCACGGGCTCGAAGACGCGGTACGTCGCCGCGACCTGCTCGGGCCGGAGGATCCACGGCGCCTCGTCGAGCAGCTCGTACTCGAGCCCGTGCGAGTCGCGGAGGCCGGCGAGGAAACGCGCGTACTCCTCCGGGCTCGTCTCGGAGCGGTCCGCGACGACGGCGTAGTAGTTCTCGTGCTGGCGGAGAGCGGCGCGGAAGCGTGCCTCGAAGGACTCGTAGGCGTCGATCGATTCGAGCGCCGTTTCGAGGCTCTTCGGGTAGTGGAAGCCCGAGTGGAGCCGGTTCTGGTTGACGTACGACGCGCCGAGGAAGACGTCGGCCTCGGCCTCGAGCACGAGCGTCCGGTACCGCCCGGCGAGACGGAGAGCGGCGGTCAGCCCGAACAGGCCGCCGCCGACGACGACGACGTCGAAGTCCCTCACGCGAGCGGATCGAGGACGCGGAGCCCGGAGAAGCGGCGGAAGCCGTGGTCGCGCGAGGCGAGCACGAGGCCGTGCTCGATCGCGAGCGCGGCGATCTCGATGTCCGGCACGTCGTCGCTGCGAAGGCCCGGGGTCTGCGCGAGCTCTGCCGCAATCGTCTCGTGACGGGGCCCGGGCGCGACGAGCCTGGCGGTCGGCTGCGCCAGGTATGCGGCCGTCGCGGCCCAGCCGTCGCGAACGGACCGCGCCGCAGGACCCAGCACCCGGGGATTGGTGACGAGCCGGAAGAACGAGTACAGAACCGGCCAGCAGAAGGCAACGCCCGCGTCGTCGGAAAGCCGCTCCTCCAGCCATGCCCGGGCTCGACCGTGCTCCGGGACCTCCCTGAGCGCCGCGTAGAGCAGCAGATTCGTGTCGACCAGCATCAAGGGAGACCGCGCTGGGCGAGACGCTCGTCCTCGAGCGCCGCGAGCACCGCGGACACATCCGAGACGTCCACCAACGGGCGGCCCGGCAGCTCGGGCAGCGGCGGTGCCGCGATCGGACGGTCGCGCCGTGCGCCTCTTCGCAGCAGGCGATTGATCGCGTTCCGGAACGTCTCGCCCGTGCGGGCCCGCTCGCTCTCGATCAGCGCGACGACGTCATCGTCGAGCGTCACCGTGGTGCGCATGATGCGCAAACCGTAGCATCAACAGCATCACTCGTTAGTACGCGATCCGCTTCTGGAGCGTGACCTCGGCCCGCGCGAGCACGTCCGCGATCCGCTCGCCGGCGTGGCCGTCGCCGTAGATCGGCTCGCTCTCGTACGGGCCGTGCCCGAGCTGTCGGCGGATCGCCGCGGCGATCTCCTGCCGGTCGTAGCCGGCGTCGATCACGTTCGAGCCGCGCTGCCGGCCCGCCTGCCGCGCGCCGACGTCGACCGCCGGCGTGCCGATGAACGACCCCTCGCGGATCGCGGAGCTCGAGTTCCCGACGATGCAGGCCGTCCGCTTCATCAGCCGGACGTAGTCCTCAGTCGGCAGGTTCTTGAAGAAGTGCATGCCGCGATCCTCGCCGCGCTCGCGGAGCTTGCGGATGCCGCGGGCGATGTCCTCCGACCCCGCGTCGGCGTTCGGCCAGAGCACGATCGCCGGCAGGCCGACCTCCCGCACGGCCGCGAGCGTCTCCGCGATCTGGCGCTCGCCGTCGCCGTACTCCGTCGTCACCGGGTGCTGCGAGACGAGCAGGAACGGCTCGTCGAGGTCGAGCTCGCCGCCGACACCCTCGGAGAAGATCGCGCTGAGTCCGTCGCCCGGCCGCGCGAGCACCTCGGCGACGAGATCCATCCGCGGGCAGCCGACGACGTGGACCGTCGCCGGGTCTTCCCCCATCCGGACGATCCGCTCGGCCGCGTCGGTGCACGCCGGGAAGTGGACGTGCGCGAACTTCGTGACCGCGTGGCGGATCGACTCGTCGATGTTCCCCGAGACCTCGCCGCCCATCGTGTGCGCGAGCGGGATGTTCATGTACGTCGCCGCAAGCGCGGTCGCCATCGTCTCGAACCGGTCGCCGACCGTGATGACGAAGTCCGGCCGGAGCCGCTCGAACGCCGTCGGCAGCTCGAGCAGGCCGAGCCCGGTCGACTTCGCCATCGTGCTCGGCGTCTCGCCCTCGATCAGCATGAAGACGCGCTCGTCGGGCTCGAAGCCGTCCCGCTCGATCACGTCGAGAACGGTCCCGTAGCGGTCCAGGAGCGCCGACGCGCCCACGACGAGCTGGAGCTCGAGCTCCGGGTGCGCCCGGACGGCGCGCATCGCCGACTTGATGCTCGAGTAGTTCGCCCTCGACCCGACGACGACGCAGACCTTCCTCACGCGAGCGCGTCCTCGGTGAGCACGGTGTCGGCGGCGATCGCGTGCCGCGCCCGGCGACCGACGACCTCCTCGAGCCGGCGGGCGGGGATGCCCGTCCCCGGCTTCTTCGCGGCGAGCATCGGGCGCTCGATCACGGCGCCGGCAGGGATGTCCGAGACGGCCACGACCGACTTCTCGAACACGCGCTTCATCTCCGCATAGGGCTCGAGATCGTCCTTGTCGACGGGCGAGGAGAGCATCGCCTCGAGCTCGCGGACGCCCTCGACGAGCTCCTCGAGCTCGCCCGGCTCGAGCGCGAGCGCCGCATCCGGTCCGTACGCCTCCCGCGAGAGCGTGAAGTGCTTCTCGACGACCTCGGCGCCGAGCGCGACCGCCGCGAACGACGCATACGGCCCGACGGTGTGGTCGGAGAGGCCGACCGGACGGCCGTACCTCTTGCGCAGCTCCCCGAGCAGGTTCAGGCCGACGCGCTCCGGCGGCGTCGGGTACGCCGAGGTGCACTGGAGGACGGTCACGTCGTCGCCGGCGGCCCCGACCGCGGCGTCGAGCTCGGCCCACGAGCTCATCCCGGACGAGAGCAGCACGGGCTTACCGGTCGCAGCCGCCGCACGCACGAGCTCGAGGTTCGTCACCTCGCCGGACGGGATCTTGTGCCGAGCGACGCCGAGCGTCTCGAGCCGCGCGAGCGCCTCGACCGAGAAGGCCGAGCAGAGGAACTCGATCCCGGCCGCGTCGCACGCCTCCTTCAGCGTCCGCCACTGCTCTTCCGAGAAGGCCGTCCGCCGGAAGTACTCCCAGCGCGTCTCGTGGCGGAAGTACGGCGGCGACGGCGCATCGCGCGTCGTCTCGGCGTCGGCGTCGTGGAGCTGGAACTTCACGCAGTCGGCGCCGGCCTCGGCCGCGACCTCCGCGAGGCGGATCGCGTTGCCGAGGCTCCCGTCGTGGTTCATGCCGGCTTCGGCGATCACGAGGACGCCCATCGCCGGAGAAGGCTAACGACGGCCTATGAAGTTCCTTCGATCGGCTGCGCGAAGAACCACTGATGCCCCTCGAGGTCCTCGCAGTCGTAGCGGCGGTCGCCGTACTCCTGGTCGGCGGGCTCCTGGAGGATCTTCGCGCCGGCGGCGGTCGCGCGCTCGTAGTGGGCGTCGACGTCCTGGACGTAGACGTTGACGCCGGCGGTCGCGCCTCCGCGCGCGCTCGGGTTCCGATAGCCGGGGCCCGGCTCGCCCAGCAGGACGACGCCGTCGCCGACGTCGAGCTCGGCGTGCCGGACGCGACCTCCGTCCTCCACGCGCAGCCGTTCGCGAAAGCCGAACGCGTTCGTCAGCCAGTCGAGCGCCGCGGCGGCATCCTCGTAGTAGAGGTACGGCATGACCGCCGGATAGTCCCCGGACATGCCTGAATCATGCCGCAGCGGGCAGGCCGTGACACGCGACGATCCGGTCGTAGTTGAGCCGCATCAGCGCGATCACGTCCTCGACGTCCGCGTCGGTCTCGATCCGCCGCGCCGCCGGCCCCTCCCGCCCCGGGAAGACCGGGTGGTGCGTGATCCGGCCGGCCGCGAAGAGCTCGTACCAGAGCTCCTTCGGGAGCATGAAGTGCGCCGCGCGGTCGCCGTGCAGATGACCGACCTCGCGCCGGCCGAGCCGCAACGAAAGCTCCCCGCGCGGACCTGGGCCGGCCTCGACTCCCTCCCACGAGGTGACCTCCTGGACGATTCGTTCGCTTGCCGACATCTCGGGCCTCCTTCGGGTCGTCCTCCCGAAGGTACGCCCTGCGAGGCGTGCTGCGCGATCGGCAATTCGTCCTACGACCCGGGGCCGAGCGGCCGCGCCGCCTGCTCGGCCGTCGCCTCGACGACCTCGACGATGCGTTGGTGGTCGAGCGCGGCCAGCCTGCCCGCCGCGCAGACGACGTCCGCGGACGGCGCCTCGAAGAGGTGGAAGACGGTCTCGTCGCTGGGCAGGAAGGTCGTCCGGACGTACCTGACTCCCGTCCCGAGTTCGGCAGCGCGGCGCGCGCGGTCGCGAGCGTCGGCGCGCGCCGCGGCGGAGTCGGCGAGGTACGACTCGACGAGGTAGCTCGGCACGGCTCGAGCCTCGCAGCCGGGCCGCCCGCGCGAAACCTGGAAACCCCCAGTGTTTGTCCGGCCCGCGGGTTGCGCGAGACCGGTCGTCTCGACGACCATCCAGCCGTGAAGGCGGCTGCCCAGGCTGTCAAGCACGTCGTCGGCAGGGACGAGGAGCTCGCGGCGGTCGTCTCGGCGCTCGAGACCGCACACGCCGACGGGCTCGTCCTCGTCCTCGAGGGAGAAGCAGGCATCGGCAAGACGACGCTGCTCCGGGCCGGCGTCGCGGCGGCGCGCGAGCGGGGCCACCGGATCCTCGCCTGCGCAGCGAGCGACGCCGAGGCGCAGCTCTCCTTCGCCGGGCTGCGCGACCTCGTCGGGGACGCCCTCGACGAGGTCGCCGACGACTTGCCTGAGCCGCAGCGACGAGCGCTCGCGGTCACGCTTCACCGGGAGGACCCGGGCGGCGCCCCGCCCGACCCGGGCGCGGTCGGGGTCGCCTTCGTCGCAATCGTGCGCGCGCTCGCAACACGGGGGCCCGTGCTGCTCGCGGTCGAAGACGCGCACTGGCTCGACCCCGCCTCCGCGGGGACGCTCGCCTACGCCGGACGGACGCATCCGGACGGAGACCGCTCGGGAACGGAACCGGAGTGCTCCTCGACCACGTGGCCTACGGCAACGCGATCGGCGGCACGGATGCCGGCAACGTGATCTCCGGCAACGCCACCGACGGCGTGAACATGGAGGGCACGGACACGAGCGCAAACGGCGTGGCGGGCAACTGGATCGGAACCGACGCGTCGGGCACCCAGGCGCTGCCGAACGGCTCGTCCGGCGTGCTCGTCTGGCAAGGTGCGAACGGCAACACGATCGGAGGCAGGGCGGCAATCGGGAACACGATCGCCTTCAACAGCTTCGCAGGCGTGGCCATCGAAGGCTCTGACCTGACGACGAACGGGATCACGATCGAGGGCAACTCGATCGAAGGCAACGGCTTCCTCGGGATCGGCTTCTTCGCCGACGCCAACGACGGGCAAGCGTCGCCGGTGCTCACGGCGGTGGGGACGGTCGCTACGACGACGATCGAAGGCACGCTCGACAGCGCCGCCTCGACGGACTTCCGGATCGAGTTGTTCGCGAGCCCGGACTGCGACGATTCCGGCGCGGGCGAGGGAGCGCAGTTCCTCGGCTCCGTCGGCGTGACGACGAACGCCGGCGGCCACGCGAGCTTCACGAAGGACGTGCCCGCGGTTCCGGACGGCGAGTTCGTGACCGCGACCGCCACCAACGAATCGACCGGCGACACCTCGCAGTTCTCGGACTGCTTCCAGAATCCGTAGCGCCACAGCCTCGAGGAGGAGAACGATGAACCGCATCGCATTGATCACGAGCTCGATTGCCTGCGTCGCCGCTCTCTCCGGCAAACCGGCGACGGCTGGCGCCGGTCTCCAGGAGTGACGAACGAGCAGGTGGCGATCGGAGCGCCGGCGGGAATGTTCACGTTCTCCGGCGACCTTCCGGATGCCGGCTCCTTCACCTTTGATGCGTTCCTCTCCGCGGGCCCGCCTGCCTTCTTCCGGTGCACCGAGCACATCGTCCGGACCTACGCGGGCACGGCAGGGACGCTGACGGTGCGCAAGCAGTGCCTGTCGGTCTCTCTCGGAGGGTTCGCCTTCAGCGACCAGCGCCAGGCTGCCGTGGTCGGCGGAACGGCTGCATACGCGGGCGTTCACGGGCGGGAAGCTGCGCCGGCACCATCGACCTCCTGACGGGGATCGCGAGCCAGAGCTGCAGCCTCAGGCTGACGGCCGCGTGACCGCTAGGAGCGAGCCGTCTCCTCCTCGTCGAGGAACGGCTCCCAGAACGCGCGGTCGTACTTCGCCCAGGCGTGCGCCCCGAAGGGGAGCCGGCCGCCCGCGAGCTCGAACGCACGGCGCGGCTCGACCTCGAACGCGAAGCCGAGCGCCTCCTCGACGGTCGCGATCCGGAAGTCGGGCTTGAAGCGGCGCGCCTCGAACGACCAGAAGAGGTCCTCGTGCGCCTCGAACTCGGACTCCGTCTTGCCCGCGACCCAGCGGCGGGCATGGCGCTCGCCTGCGGCTTCGAGCACGTCGAGGAAGGCGGCGACGCGCCGCAGCGACAGGCCGCCGTTCCCGACCGCCGGCTCGGTCACGAACGGCGCGGACTCGCCCGGCAGCCACGGCGCGCCGACATAGTCGAGCCCACGCTCGCACCAGTCCTCGAGCTCGTCGCGGAAGACGAGGGCGTCGAGCTGGTGCACGAGCACGTACTCGTACTCCGCGAACGCCTCGTAGAACCGGCGCGAGAGCAGGAGCCGCGAGTACGTCACCGGGTTGCGGAAGTAGCGGCCGGGAAAGCGCTTCCGCTCGAGCCCGTCGACCGAGCCGCCGATCGAGCAGCGGTCGTAGCGGCCCAGGAACCGTTCGAGGTGCGAGAGCGCAAGCCGCTCGTCGTCGCCGAGCCGCGCGCCCCCCGTCGGGACCACGACGCAGACGCGCTTCAAAGCTCGAGGTAGTCGAGCGCGCGCGAGCCGACCGCCCACTCGCCGAAGCGCCGGAGATCGTCCGCCCGTTCGAGCTCCGCGCGCGTCCGCAGGTTGACGACGAGGTCGTGGTCGAGCGGGTGGCCGGTCTCCTCGAGCGGCCGGATCACCGTCGAGAAGCTCGTGAACCGCGTCGGCCGGAGCCGGAAGAGCGCGTACGCATGGCGGCGCGCGAGCAGGGTCTCGCCGGCCGTGAGCGGCGGCAGCTCCTCGATCCGGCGCACTGCCTCGAGGTACTCCGCGGCGCTCGCGAAGTCGACCGTGAAGCCGCGGCCGGAGTAGAAGCCCGTCCCGGCCGTGAGCACCGGCACGCCGAAGCACGGCAGCTCGATCCCGATCGAGCCGCGGATCGTGATCCCGTAGTCGGCGAGTTCGAAGACCGACCGCGTCGAGACGTCGCTGCCGGCGCGCAGGACGCGGACGTGCTCCGGCAGGGGCCCGATCCGGTCGCGGAGCACCTCGAGCTCCTGGCCCTCGCCCTCGAAGCCGTCGCGGCGCTGCTTCCAGACGTTGCCCGGATGGAGCTTGACGATCCAGTCGACGCGGTCGTTCTCGCACGCCGCGCGGACGGTCTCGACGAACCACGCCTCCTGGTCCGGGAAGAGGTCGACGCCGCGGAAGAACATGTTCGCGTCCCAGAGGACGTGGGAGAAGAGGACGGCGACCTTCCGGCCAGGCCGGAGCCCGAGCTCGCGGCGGATCTCGTCCGCCGAGTACGCGCGCGTCCAGCCGTGGTTGCGCCGCGCGAGCCCCCAGCCGCCCTCGTAGCGCAGCCGGAACTCCTCGTCGAGCTCGGCGTCGCGCCCGGGCGTCCACTCGAGCGCGCGCACGCGCTCCCAGGACTCGTCCGAGAGCGAGCGCGGGTGCATGCCCTTCGTCTCCTCCGTGTAGCGCTTGAAGACGAGCCCGTCGTCCTGGAACGCGTTCACCCACTGGACGACGTTCAGCCCGCGCTCGAGCGCGACGTCGCAGAGCGGCGCCTCCTGCGCGTAGTTGCGCTCGTTGAAGAGCACGAGCTCCGGGTCGAGGTCGTCGAGGAGCCGGCCGGCGGCGAGCGTCGAGCGGACGGTCGTCTCGACGAGCGTCTGCAGCAACTCGAGGTTCGCGTCGACGTCGACCGACGGCGCGTGGAGGATCCGCGACGCGGTCGAGAGCGCGTAGCGGCCGACCGGGATCCCGTCGTAGACCAGGTCCGGGTCGAACCGGGGCACGTCGACCTCGTCCGGCAGGTGGTCGTCGAGCCCGACGAGGTCGCGCAGGCCGAAGACCTCGAAGTACCGCCGCGGCAGCTCGACGCCGGCGGGAACGACGACGGCCGGCTCGAGTCCCTGCAGCCGGAGCCCGTGGGCGAGCATCCCCTCGAGCTTCAGCTGGTACGGAAACGAGCTGAGGCTGACGATCAGCGCCCGCCGGCCGGTCGCCGGCGGCGAGGCGTCGAAGAGGCGCCCGTGGCGGCGACCGAAGCTGCGGAGATCCCGCTCGACGATCGCGCGGTAGCGCGCTCGCTCGCGCAGGGAGGCCACGCCCGAATCGTAGTGAGCGCCTAGAAAGTTCGATTGGAACGGGTTACTGTCTCCCCAGTCGGGAGGTAGTCATGCAGCTCGTTCACGGTTGGGCGATTCCCGCGCGCGAAGCGCGTCGGTTGCTCGCCGCGCGCTATCTCACGTTCGCCAATGCCTGGCGGCTCGTGCTCGGCGGCTTCTCGGCGCTGATCGTCCTCTCGATCGCCGTGCTCCAGCTCGATCACGTCAACGACAAGTTCCAGGTCGATGCGACCTCCGGAGTCTGGATCTCGCTCTCGCGCTCGGCCGCATCGGGACTGCTCTACCCGCCGCTCTTCGACGGGACGTACTACGGCGGCACGCGCTACATGCCGATCCCGATCCTCCTGCCGGCCGGACTCGACAAGCTCCTCGGGAACCTGCTCGTCTCCGAGAAGCTGTTGACCTATTTCTTCGCGTTCCTGACCTTCGGGCTGGTCTACGCGATCCTCAGGCGGGCCGGCTCCGAGCGGCTGCCGGCCCTCGCGCTCGTCGGCGGGCTGCTCGCCACCCGGACCGGGCTGGAGGCCGCCGTCGCCATTCGCTGGGACGCGCCGGCGCTCCTCTGCTCGCTCGCGGCGCTCGCGGTGGTCGAGCGGCGGCGCGACCCGAAGGCGCTCGTCGCCGCCGGCTTCCTCTGCTCGCTCGCGTTCGCGTCGAAGCTGAGCGCGGTATGGGCGCCGGCCGCGATCCTCCTCTGGCTCGCGCTCTACGAGCGGCGCCGGCTCTGGGTCTTCGTCTGCGGCCTCGCCGGCTCGCTCGCCGTCCTGATCGGGACGTTCGAGCTCGCGTCGTCGGGCCGCCTGTCGAAGAACGTGCTCGCCCTCTCGCTGAGCGCCTACAGACATCGACAGGGAGTCGGCGAGCACCCGGGCGGCGTTCACTTCGCGCTCTCCATCCTCAGGCTGGACCTACCCGGAACCGCGCGGGTTGCCCTCCTGCTCGCGCCGTTCGCGGCGGTCGCGATCGGCTACGCGGTCGTACGACACCGGCTGAGCCTCTACCACCTGGCCCTGCCGATCGCCGCCCTCGTCGTCTTCTTCGTCTACTTCGACCCGGGCGCGAGCACCAACCACCTGATCGACGTCTCTGCGCTCACCGCGATCGTCGCCGGCTCGTTCTGGGCGGAGCTGCGCGCCCGGCCCGGCGCCCTCACCTGGACCGGCGCCGCCGCGCTCGCGGCGATGCTCCTCGCCGTCGGCTTCGATCCGCACGGCTGGATGCTGACGGCCGCGCTCCTCGGCACCGCCGCGCTCGTGGCCGGGCTCGTCTGGTGGACCCTTCGCAGCGGCCTCGAGTTCACCTGGCTCGGCGCCGCGCTGACGGTCGTCGTCGTTCTCGGGGGCCTCCAGTTCTACCGGCAGGCGGGGTTCCTCCCGGAGGTGAAGGTCGCGCTCAAGTCGCTCGCCGGCCACGGCGACGACAGGTACACGACCCGTCCGCTCGCGGGCTACGTGGACGCGCGCGACACGATCCTCGCCGAGGATCCGTCGATCCCCGCGCTGCTCGGCGAGCGGCCGGTCGTCCTCGACCCGTTCGCCTTCGATCGACTGATCCGGAGCCACCCGGACTGGAGCCGCAAGCTCGCGGCGCGAGTCGAGGCCCGCGATTTCGACGAGCTCGTCCTCCAGTCCCCGATCCGGAAGGCCGACGAGCACTTCGGCCCCGAGGTCGACGCCGCCATCGAGAAGGATTACCGCCTCGCCGAGCGCGTTCGCACGGCGGCGAGCGGGGATGCTTGGATCTACCTGCCGGCGCCGCGGCGGTAGATGCTCGAGAGCCTGCTCGCCCGCCTGCCGGACTCGGCGCTCGTCCTCGACGTCGGCGGTTGGGCCTCGCCGCAGGCGCGCGCAGACTGGGTGATCGACCTCCAGCCGTACGAGACGCGCAACTGGTACGAGACGATCGGCGGCCGGCGTCGCGAGGGCGAGGAGCGGTTCACGGCCGAGAGCTGGGTCGTCCACGACGTCTGCGCGCCCGGTCCCTGGCCGTTCGACGACGGCGCGTTCGACTTCGCAATCTGCTCGCAGACGCTCGAGGACGTTCGCGACCCGGTCAAGGTGTGCTTCGAGCTCTCGCGCGTCGCGCGGGCCGGGTACGTCGAGACGCCGGCGGCCGCGACCGAGCTGACGCGCGGGATCGAGTCGCCGCTCTGGTGCGGCTGGCGGCACCACCGCTGGCTCGTCGAGCCCGAGGGCGACGGGCTCGTCTTCCTCGGGAAGCCGCATCACGTCCACAGCCCGCTCTGGCCGGCGATCCGCTCGCCGCGCTTCCTCCACTCGCGCGACGACCTCTGCGTCGCGTGGGAGGGGGAGCTGCCGGCGCGCGAGGAGATCCTGATCGACGCGGCCGCGCTCGACCGGCGGCTGCTCGAGATCGTCGAGCGCGGCTCCCGCGCGGACGCGGTCGGCGCCGCGCGGCGCCGCACGTTCTCGGCCGCCTGGCAGGGCTACCGGGCGGCTCGCACCGGCGCGGGCCGCGTCGTCCGCGGCTCCGCGTCCGGGCCGGCGGACGCTGCGGGCGGCCCTCCAGCCAAGTAACAACGTGTTACGAGCGCCGAGCGGAAGCCCACGGCGGGCGGACGCGCGCTTGTAACACAGTGTTACTTGGAGTAGAGGGCGATCGTCTCCGCGACCATCCGCCGGACGTCGTAGCGGGCGAGGACACGGCGGCGGGCTGCCTCCGCCAGCCGGCGGGCCTCGTCGGGCGTGGAGAGCAGGCGGTTGATCCCGTCGGCCAGGGCGCGAGCGTCGCCGACCGGCACGAGCAGGCCCGTCTCGCCTTCGACGACGTTCTCCCTGACGCCGCCGACCGGCGTCGCGACCACCGGGACGCCCGCCGCCTGGGCCTCGATCACGGCGTAGCAGAGCCCTTCGAACGACGAGGGGAGCGCGAAGACGTCGAAGGAGGCCAGGAGCTCCGGCACGTCCTCCCGCGCGCCGGTGAAGAGGAACCGCTCGCCCGATTCCGCCTCCAGCTCCGCCCGCAGCGGCCCGTCGCCGACCACGACGAACCGCACGTCCGAGTGCTCCGCGAGCACGAGCGGCGCCGCCTCGATCAGCACGCGGTGCGCCTTCTGCGGCACCAACCGGCCGACCGTCCCGACCACGCGCCCCTCGCGCGGTAGCGCCGGCCGCGCGCCCGCGAACCGCTCGAGGTCGATCCCGTAATAGACGACGTGCGTGGGCAGCCCGCGCCTGCCGTCCGTCCGGCGGTCGCTCTCGGACGTGTAGATCACCTCCGGCCGGAGCGCCCAGTGGAGCGCGAGCCACGCCCGGCCGACGGCGTTGTCCCGGCGCGGCAACTCGGGCGTGTGGTGCGTGACGAGCACGCGCGGGACACGCGCGAGCCGCGCCGCGACGACAGCCGGCGGGAACGGGTCGTTGACGTGCACGACACGCGGGCGCAGGCGCCGGAACAGCCCGGCGAGCGCAACGACGGCGAGCGGCGCCGACTCGAGCGTCTCGCGGGGCAGCGCGTGGAGGCGCACCGGCAGCTCGCGGAACGGCGCCAGCTCGGGCACGTCCGGAAAGACCAGCACGGCCTCGTCGCCGAGCCCGCGCGCGATCTCGGCGAGGTACGTCTCGATCGCGCCGTAGACCGGCGCAGCCTGCAGGAGGACGACCATCGCCGGATAGTCTGGCCTGCGCATGCGCTGGATCGTCACAGGCGGCGCCGGCTTCATCGGCTCGAACGCGACGCGAGCGCTCGTCGATCGCGGCCACGACGTCGTCGTGCTCGACAACCTCTCGAGGCCGACGTCGCGCCTGAACCTCGAGTGGCTCGGCGGCGGGTTCGAGTTCGTCGAGGGCGACGTCCGCGACAGCCACACGGTCGAGCGCGTCGTCGAGGGCGCCGACGTCGTCCTCCACCTCGCCGGCCAGGTCGCGGTGACGACCTCCGTCGCGAACCCGCGCGAGGACTTCGACCTGAACGCGCTCGGGACGTTCGTCGTGCTCGACGCCGTCCGGCGGCGCTCCCCCGAGGCGGTCTTCGTCAACGCCTCGACGAACAAGGTCTACGGCGCGCTCGAGGGCCACCGCGTCGCGGAGCGGGCGACGCGCTACGTCGACGCCGACTTCCCGGCCGGAGTCCCCGAGACGCACCCGGTCGACCCGGTCTCGCCGTACGGCTGCTCGAAGGCGGCGGCCGACCTCTACACGCTCGACTACGCACGGATCTACGGCGTGCGCGCGGTCACGCTGCGGCAATCGTGCATCTACGGACCGCGCCAGTTCGGGATCGAGGACCAGGGCTGGGTCGCCTGGTTCGCGATCGCCTCCCGGCTCGGGCTGCCGCTCACGCTCTACGGCAACGGCAAGCAGGTTCGCGACCTGCTCCACGTCGACGACCTCGTCGAGCTCTACCTCGCGGTCGCGACGTGGCCGGACGCGGCCGCCGGCCGGGCATACAACGTCGGCGGCGGGCCGGCGAACGCGGTCTCGCTGCTCGAGCTGCTCGACCGGCTCGGCGCCGACACGCCCACGCACGCGCCCGCCCGGCCCGGCGACCAGCTCGTCTTCGTGGCCGACACGACCCGCGCACGCGAGGAGCTCGGCTGGAGCCCGACGACCTCGCTCGACGACGGGCTCGACGACCTCCTCCGCTTCGTCGCCGAGAACGCCGCGTCGGCGCTCGCGGTCCGCCCCGGTTGAAGCTCGGCTTCGACGCGACCTCACTCGCACCTGAGGGCAAGGGCTTAGCCCGCTTCCAGCGCGAGTTCCTGACGGCGGCGGCCGCGCTCGGCGAGCCCGAGCAGCTCGTCGTGTTCGTCCCGGACGAGCCCGACCCCGGCGAGCTGCCGGCGGCGACGGGCTGGAGCTACGTCCGCGTCCGGCCGCGGCCGATGCTGCGCTGGGAGCAGCTCGGCCTGCCGCGGCTCGCGCGCGCGCTGCGGCTCGACTGCGTGCTGACCCTGAGCGAGCGGGCCGCGCTCTTCGGCCCGCCGCGGGTCGTCTACGTCTTCGAGCACCCGAGCTACCGCGCCGAGCTCGGCCGCCGCGCGGGCGTGGGCAAGCGCCAGCGCGTGGTCGACGCGGTGACGCTCGCGCTCTTCGCCGTCTCGCAGCGCCGGGCCGCCGAGGTGCTCGCCGCGTCCGAGGCGACCCGCAGGGCGCTCGGGCGCGGACGCGTCGTCTACCCGGGCGTCTCGGCGGAGTTCACGCCCGGCGGCGCGAAGCCGGAGTACTTCCTCCACCTCGCGTCGCACGACCCGCGCGACAACACGGACGTCGTGCAAGCGGCGTACGAGCGGCTCGGCCCGGACGCGCCGCCGCTCGTCGTCGGGGGCAGCCGCGAGCTGCGCGGCAGCGGGATCCGCTGGGTCGGCTACAGGGCCGGCGCCGGGCTCGTCGAGCTCTACCGCGGCGCGATCGCCTATGTCGACCCGTCGCTCTACGAGGGCTTCGGCCTGCAGGCGGCCGAGGCGCTCGCATGCGGGACGCCGGCAATCACGTCGAACGTGACGTCGCTCCCGGAGGTCGTCGGCGACGCCGGCATCCTGCTGGACCCGCACGACGTCGACGGCTTCGCGGCCGCGATGGCGAGCCTCGCCGCCGATCCCGAGCGGCGGGCCGAGCTCAGCCGCCGCGCCGTCGCGCAGGCGTCCCGCTTCACGTGGGAGCGGACGGTGCGCGACGCGCTCGCCGCCTGCCGCGCAGTCTCCGCGTAGCGCAAGCACAGCCCGCTCACAGCGAACTCCGAGCCCCGGCGCCGAAGCTGGCCCGCATGAGCACCCTCGCCGAGAGCCTCGTCCCCCCGCCGATCGTGCGCCAGCTCGCAAAGTTCGCCGCCGTCGGCGCGAGCAACACGCTGCTGAGCTTCGTCGTCTTCTGGCTGCTCGTCGCGCTCCGCCTGGCTTCGCCCGCGGCGGCGGCGCTCGGCTTCGCCGCCGGAGCCGCAAACGGCTACGTCTGGAACGGCCTCTGGACGTTCGCGACGCGCGGCTCGCTCGCCCGTTACGTCGCCGTCCAGGGCGCTGGCCTCGGCGCGACCGCGGGGCTCGTCTGGATCTTCGAAGCGGTCGGCCTCGCCCACCTTCCGGCGTACGCGCTCACCGTCGGCTGCGTCACCTGCGTGACGTTCGCCGCCAGCCGCACGTGGGTCTTCCGTCCCGTCCACGCAGGGAGGCACCGATGACCACCACGCAACCCGAAGCCGTCTGGCCCGCCCGGGGTGAAGCCACGCCGCGCGAGGCCGTCTGGCAGCGCGTGCGCGGCCGCCTCCCGCTCGCGGGGCTGCTCGGCCTGGCCGCCGTCCTCTACCTCTGGGGCCTGAGCCGTAACGGCTACGGAAACGAGTTCTACTCGGCGGCCGTCCAGGCGGGCACGAAGAGCTGGAAGGCGTTCCTCTTCGGCTCGCTCGACGCGTCGAACTCCATCACCGTCGACAAGCCGCCGGCCTCGCTCTGGCCGATGGAGCTCTCGGCGCGCCTCTTCGGCTTCTCGAGCTTCAGCCTGCTCCTGCCGCAGGCGCTCGAGGGCGTCGCCGCCGTCTGGCTCCTCCACGCGACCGTCCGGCGCTGGTTCTCGCAGCCGGTCGCGCTCCTCTCCGGCCTCGTGCTCGCGCTGACGCCCGTCGCGGCGCTGATGTTCCGGTTCGACAACCCGGACGCGCTCCTCGTCCTGCTGATGGTGCTCGGCGCGTACGGCGTGACGCGCGCGCTCGAGCGCGGGAGCACCTGGTGGCTCGCGCTCGCAGGCGCCTCGGTCGGCCTCGGGTTCCTGACGAAGATGATGCAGGCGTTCCTCGTCCTGCCCGCGTTTGCGCTCGCCTACCTGCTCGGCGCGCCGACGCCCGTTCGGCGCCGGCTCGTGCAGGTGCTGGCGGCCGGCGCCTCGATGGTCGTCGCCGGCGGCTGGTGGGTCGCCGTCGTCGAGCTCGTCCCGGCGGCCGATCGGCCGTACGTCGGCGGCTCGACAGGGAACAGCATCCTCGACCTGATCTGGGGCTACAACGGGCTCGGCCGGCTCGACGGCGGCGGCACGGGCGGCGGCCCGGGCGGCGGCGGCTTCAGCGGCTCGCCCGGGTTCCTCCGGCTCTTCAACCCGATCATGGGCGGCCAGATCAGCTGGCTCCTCCCGGCTGCGCTCATCGCGCTCGCCGCCGGCCTCGTCTGGACGCTTCGCCGGCCGCGCACCGACCGCACCCGCGCCGCGCTCGTCCTCTGGGGCGGCTGGCTCCTCGTCACGGCCGCGGTCTACAGCTTCATGAGCGGGATCATCCACCCGTACTACACGAACACCCTCGCCCCGGCGATCGCCGTGCTGGCGGGCGGCGGCGCGGCCGTCCTCTGGGATCGGCGCCGTAACGTCGCCGCACGCGGCGTCCTCGGCGCCATGCTCGTGGCGACGTCGCTGTGGCCGTACACCCTCCTCGACCGCTCGCCGGGCTGGCACCCCTGGCTCCGCTACGCGGTGCTCGCCGGCGGCCTCACGACCGCGCTCGTCTTGACGTTCGCGGCTGCGCGGCTGACCCGCGTCGCGCTCGTCTCGGTCGCTGCCGCCGGACTCCTCGCCTCCGTCGGCGGCCCGCTCGGGTACACGCTGAGCGCGGTCGCGAGGGCGCAGACCGGCTCGACGCCGAGCGCCGGGCCGACCGCCGCGAACGGGCGCGGCGGCTTCGGCTTCGCCGGCGGCGGCTTCGGCGCGCCGACGGGGCCGCGACCCGGCGGCGGCAGTAGCGTCGGAACCGCGCTCGCGGCGCTCGTGAAGAGCGGCGCGGCCGGCTACACCTGGGCGGCCGCGACGGACTCGTCGATGGTCGCGGCGCCGCTCGAGCTCGCGACCGGCAAGGCCGTGATGGCGATCGGCGGCTTCACCGGCAGCGACCGGTCGATCACGCTCGCCCGCTTCGAGCAGCTCGTCGCCGAGGGGAAGATCCACTACTACGTCGGCGGCGGCTTCGGCGGCGGCGGTTTCCGCGGCGGCCGCGGCGGCGTCTCGTCCGAGATCGCCTCGTGGGTCGCGAGCCACTTCACGTCGATCACCGCCGGCGGCACGACCGTCTACGACCTCACGCAGAAGGCTTGACCCCGCCGGGAACGGAGGGTTCACGGGGGAAGCCGGGTTTCCCCCGCGGGGGCGCGCACGGCTAGACTGCGCGCCGCTGCAGCGCGATGAGGCTCGCGCCGAACCGCCCGCAAGGGCTGATGGCCTCTACCCCCGCGGTTCGATCCACAGGAGGTAGGGATGAGCGACATCGCAGTGGCGGCAGTGCTCGCGGCGACGATCCTCGTCGCGTCGACCGTCTCGATCGAGATCGGGCTCTCGGTCGCGCTGATCGAGCTCTTCGGCGGGTTCGTCGTCGGGAACGCCTTCTCGATCGACGTTCCGTCGTGGCTCTCGTTCGTCGGGTCGTTCGCAGGCATCGTGCTGACGTTCCTGGCCGGGGCCGAAGTCGACGTGCCGCAGCTGCGCCGCGAGTGGAAGGCGTCGCTGTCGATCGGGCTCGTGTCGTTCGGCGCGCCGTTCGTGCTCGTGGGCCTCCTCTGCTATTTCGGGCTCGGCTGGAACCACCGGCAGGCGGAGATCGGCGGGCTCGCGCTCTCGACGACGAGCCTCGCGGTCGTCTACGCGGTGCTCGTCGAGACGGGTCTCAGCCGCGAGCTCGTCGGCAAGCGGATCATGTCCGCGACGTTCGTGACCGACATCGCCACCGTCGCCGGGCTGACCATCCTCTTCGTCAAGCCGACGATCTGGATCGTCCCGTTCGCGGCGGCGTCGATCGGCGCGATCGTCGGCCTGCCGCTCGCCGCACCCTCGTTCTTCGGCCGCTACGGCGACCGCGTGATCGAGCCGGAGATCAAGCTCGTCTTCGCGGTCCTCTTCCTGCTGATGTGGCTCGGCGGCCGCGCCAACTCGCAGGCTGCGCTCCCCGTGTTCGTGCTCGGCCTCGTGATGAGCGGCCACTACGAGCGGCACCGGAAGGAGCAGGAGCGCATGCGCGTCGTCGCGTTCGCGTTCCTGACGCCGTTCTTCTTCCTGAAGGGCGGGATGAACGTCTCGGCGCACGCGCTCTGGGCGAACCTCGGCGTACTCGCGCTGCTCTTCGTAGGAAAGATGCTTCCGAAGTTCGGCGGCGTCTACCCGCTCGCGCGCCGCTTCACGGCTCCGCACGCGACCTTCACGACGCTGCTGATGTCAACCGGGCTGACGTTCGGGACGATCACGTCGCTCTACGGGCTGAACGCAGGCATCATCGACCGCACGAAGTTCTCGCTGCTGATCGCCGTCGTCGTGCTCTCCGCGATCGTGCCGACCGCGATCGCGCAGCGGTTCTTCCAGCCACGGGCGGCGCTCACGCCGGAAGGAGCCGTCGCCTGATGCCGTTCGAGCGAATCGTCGTCGCGATCGACGGCTCGGAGCCGTCCGACCGCGCCCTCGCAAAGGCGCTCGAGCTCGCAGCGCTGACGAGGGCGAAGCTCGTCGCGCTCGCCGTCGAGGGGCCGTTGCCGGCCTACGCGGCCACCGTCGGCGAGGTCGAGGAGGTGAAGCGCGAGAAGGACGCCTTCTTCGGCGCGCTCGCCGACCGCGTCCGGCGCGAGGCGCAGGCAGCGGGCGTCCCGATCGAGGTCGAGCTCCGGGCCGGCCACGCCGCCGAGCTGATCGTCCGCTATGCGGACGAGCGGGGCGCCGACCTGATCGTCCTCGGTCACCGGGGGCACTTCCTGCGCGACCATCTCCTCGGGTCGACGGCCGACCGGGTGTCGGAGCACGCGTCGTGCCCGGTGATGATCGTCCGGTAGCCCGTCTGTCAGTCAGGATCCACGGCCCCGAGCGTTGACTCCAGGCGCCGGGCGGCGTAGCGTTGGGCGCGCCGCAGTCGAACCGAGGAGTGGAGCGGACGCCGATGCCTCCGGCGATGACGTACATCATCGACAGCGGGGTTCCGCCGGAGGCTCGGAAGTCTCGCCAGCTCACGATCGTCGCCCAGGATCCGACGGTGCGCGACGCGGCGGGACGGATCGTGCGGGCACGCGTCGCGGTTCCCGCCGACTGGCTCGGCCCCGGGCCGCGCGGCCAGCGCTTTCACGTCGTCGACTACGACGCCACGACCGACGTCCTCCACCCGGCGGTCGACCTCACCGATCCGCGCGCGGACGAGAGGAACCGGCCGTGGACGTCGGCCGACCGGTTCGCCGACGCGGACGACGAGGTGCTCGAGACCGATCCGGCGTTTCACGCCCAGAACGTCTACGCGATCGCCGCGCGCACGCTCGGCGCCTTCGAGCGAGCCCTCGGCAGGCGTCTCGGCTGGGCGTTCGCCGGCCACCAGCTCTACCTGGTGCCGCACGCGTTCTGCGAGGCGAACGCCTACTACTCGGACGACGACTGGGGCGTGTTCTTCGGCTACCTGCCGCCGATCGACGGCAAGACGGTCTACACGTGCCTGTCGCACGACATCGTCGCGCACGAGACGACGCACGCCATCCTCGACGGCCTGCGACCGCGCTTCCTCGAGCCGGGGCTCCCGGACCAGCCCGCGTTCCACGAGGGCTTCGCCGACGTCGTCGCGCTGCTCTCGGTCTTCTCCGTTCCGTCGCTCGTCGAGGCGGTGCTGGGAGCTGCCGACGCACAGGGCCGGATCGACGCGAGGCTCGTGGAGGAAGGGAAGCTGGCGCACTCCGCGCTGTTCGGTCTCGCCGAGCAGTTCGGCGAGGCGACCTCCGGCGTACGGGGAAGTGCGCTGCGGCGCTCGCTGCAGCTGCCGGCGAACGACGAGTGGCGGACGAAGCTCGAGTTCGAGGAACCGCACCGCCGCGGCGAGGTCGTCGTCGCGGCGGTCATGCGAACGCTCGTCGAGATCTGGACCGGGCGGCTGCGGGCGCTGGTCTACGCCGGCGGTCTCGACCGGGAGCGCGCGGCCGAGGAGGGGGCGAAGTCGGCCGACCACGTCCTGCAGATGGCGATCCGAGCGATCGACTACGCACCGTCCGTGGAGCTCGAGTTCGAGGACTTCCTCGACGCGCTGCTCGTCGCCGACGAGGTCGTCGCCCCCGACGACGAGCACGACTACCGGGCATCCGTGCGAGCGGCGTTCGCCGCCTTCGGGATCGAACAGCCGGCGGGCCGCATCGTCGACCTGGCGCGCTCCCAGGAGCGACTCGTCTACGCGAACCTCAACTTCAGCGCGCTCCGGTTCGACCGCGACGAGGTCTTCCGGTTCATCTGGCAGAACGCGAAGACGCTCGAGATCGACCCCGCGTACTACCTGCGAGTCGAGGCGGTGCGGCCGTCGGTGCGCGTCGGGCCGGACGGCCTGATCGTGAACGAGGTCGTGGCGGACTACGTGCAGACGCTGAACGCGACGGCCGCACAGGCGCGTGAGCTCGGCGTGACCGTTCCGGCGGACGTCGTCAAGGACAAGACGGAGATCCAGTTCTGGGGCGGCGGAACGATCATCTTCGACCAGTTCGGGATGGCGCGGTTGCACGAGTCGAAGCCGCTCGAGGACTGGGACCGGCAGAGCAGGCGGCTCGAGTTCCTGATCAGGCACGGCTTCTACGACCGGAAGAAGCTGGGCTTCTCGCTCGAGACTCCGGCCGGCATGCGGTTCGCCCAGTTCCACGAGCCTGACGCACGCGCCGGGGAGGCCTGGTGATGGCCCGGCGGCGGACGCCGAGACCGAGTCGGGTGCGCGTGCGCATGTACCAGGTCGGCTTCGGCGACTGCTTCCTGCTCAGCTTCGAGTACGCGACCGCCCTGGACGACGGACGGAGCGAGCGGCACGTGCTGGTCGACTTCGGCAGCGCGCGTGCGCCTGGACGCACGGGTGCGCGCCTCCTGCCGCAGGTGGCGCAGCTGATCCAGCAACACGCGAACGGACAGCTCGACGTGATCGTCGCCACGCACCGTCACCGGGATCACATCGACGGTTTCGGCAACGAGCAGGCGGCGGCGATCCTCGACACGCTCCACCCGCGCCTCGTCGTGCGTCCGTGGACGGACGACCCGACGCTACCCGCGGACGCGCGAGGGCCACGGCTCGCAGCGGACTCGCATCGCTTCGCCGCAGGGCTCCGCGAGGGGCAGCAGTTCGCGGCCAGCGTCGCCGAGCTCGCCGGCGCGGTCGACGCGCGGAGCCTCCGCGGCGAGGTCGCCGCGCTCGCCCTCGATCAGCTCCCGAACCGGGACGCGATCGACTGGCTCGAGGGCTGGGCCAAGAAGGCCGCCGGGGTCTACGTGAGCGCCGGCGGCGACTCCCGCATCCAGGAGTTCGTCCCGGGCATCGGCGCGCGCGTGCTCGGGCCGCCGACCGTCGAGCAGGAGCCCGCAATCGTGGGCGAGCGCGCGAACGACCCCGAGTACTGGCTCGCGCTCCAGGCGCAGTTGCCGCAACCGGCCGCCGCGCTCGCGGCGCCGGGTCGCGACGGGGACGCGCCGCCGCCCGACGTCCGGCCGGGACCCGTGGCCTGGCTCGTGGATCGTCTCGAGCACCAGCGCCTCGGGTCGCTCCTCCGGATCGTCCGCACGCTCGACGACGCGCTCAACAACACGAGCGTGATCCTGCTCGTCGATGCGGGAGACAGGCGGCTGCTCTTCCCGGGTGACGCCCAGATCGAGAACTGGACGTGGGCGCTCAAGGATGCGCCCGATCACGAGGACCTGGCGCGGCTCCTGGCCGGCGTCGACGTGTACAAGGTCGGCCACCACGGCTCGCGGAACGCAACGCCGCGCTCGCTCTTCAACCTCTGGGGCGAGGACCCGGATACCGGGCGGCCGATGACGGCATTGATGTCGACGCTCTCCGGCGTCTTCGGGAAGTCGGAGGCGACCCGCGTGCCGCGCTCGACGCTCGTGGCCGCCCTCGACCGGCGGATGGACCTGATCACGACGGACGGCCTGCTCGCCGGGCAGCGATTCGTCGAGATCGAGGCGTCGACGGCAGGCGCGCAACCGTTCGTTCGCGTCGGCGCGCCCTGACTCGGACGAACTCGAGGCCGCGGGCCCGACAGGGCAGTCACTCGTGGCGGAGCCGGGCGACGAGCTCGCTCTTCTCGGCGGCGGTCGCGGCCTGCCGCTGGTTGACTCCCGTACCTAGGTACGGCTCTATAGTCGGTTGAGTGAGAGTCGGCGAGGTCGCGGAGCGCGCCGGTGTGAACGTCGAGACGCTGCGCTACTACGAGCGACGGGGGCTGCTGCCGGAGCCGGAGCGGACGCCGAGCGGCCATCGCCGTTACGACGAGGAGACGGTGCGCTTCCTCGGCGCGATCAAGGAGGCGCAGGCGGTCGGCTTCACGCTGGCGGAGATCGCCGAGTATCTCCGCGCCGCACGCCGCTCGGGCGCGCCCTCGGAGGCGTTGCGTGTGCGGATGGCGGCGAAGATCGATCAGATCGACGCGCGGATCGCGGCGCTGCGGCGCATGCGGGACGAGCTTGCGCGCGTCGTGGGCTGCGCGTGCACCTCGCTCGACCACTGCACCTGCGGCGCCGCCTACCTCGCCCGCCGCGGCGGCGCGCCGGCAGTGCGGCCCGCGCTCCTCCACGTCACGAACGGCGAGAGCGCCGGCAACACGCTGCGGCAGACCGCGCTCGGCGGCGCCGTGCTGTCCTGGCAGGACGTGCTTCACGAGGGGCCGCTGCCGGCGCTGCCGCGGCGGGAGCTCCTGCGGACGCGCGCTCGCTTCCTCGCCAGCTGTGGCTGGGGTAGCCAGCAGGCGCTGCTCTCGTCGCTCGAGCGGCGCGACCGGCAGCTGCTCGAGGCGCTCCGCCACGACCTCCAGGTCGTGCTCTGGTTCGAGCACGACCTCTACGACCAGCTCCAGCTGCTCGACGTGCTGGCGCTCGCCCACGCGGAGGACGCCGCACCCGAGCTGATCGTCATCGGCTCCTTCCCCGGCAGGCCCACGTTCGCCGGCCTCGGCGAGCTGACGGCGGACGACCTGGAGACGCTCTGGCCCTCACGGACGCGGGCGGCGCCGGCGCTGGTTCGGGCGGCGGCGAGCGCGTGGGAGGCCCTGCGGGCGCCGGAGCCGACGGCACTCGCCGGGTGGGCGGTGCGCGGCACGCCGGAGCTGCCGTTCCTCGCTCCCGCCTTGCGACGCCTGCTCGAGGAGCTGCCGGCGCCGCGAGACGGGCTCTCGGGGACGGAACGCCGGGCACTCGGGGCGGTCGCCGCCGGCGCGGACACGCCTCCAGCCGCATTCGTCGCCGCGCAGCGGCTCGAGGAGGCGCCCTTCCTCGGCGACGCGTGGTTCCACCGCTCCCTCTCGGCCCTCGGGCAAGGGGAGTCGAGGCTCCTCGAGACCGACGACGGGGCCCCGCTTCCCCCACCGCCTCCACTCGGCGACAACCAGCACTTCGCGCGCCTCCGCCTGCGAGTGACCGCGACCGGAGAACGGACGCTGCGCGGCGAGGCCGACCGGGTGGAGCTCCTCGGCATCGACCGCTGGCTCGGCGGCACCCACGTCACGCCCGAGAACGCCTGGCGCTGGGCCACCGCGGAGCTGGAGCTCGTCCCGCCGGGTCGAAGCTCGTAGACGAATACCGCACGCTGCCGAATGCTCCGCAGCTTCCCGGGCCATCGGGCGCGGCCACGCGGCGACCCGGGTCGCCGCGCTCGCGCATGGCGCCACCAGCTCGAACTGAGCGCCTGAGGTGTCGGCACCGAAGTCAACGCGCACGCGCGAGCTGCGGCCACGCGTGGCGAACTTCATTGCCTTCGCCGCGAACGTATCACGGCGCGGCCGGCGGTCTCCTGTTCGCAGAGGCCGCAAGGGGCGGCCACGAGAAGGAGGCGACCATGACCACCACTTCCATTCATCTGCGCAGGCTCGCGTCGCTGCTGCCGCTCGCCGCGCTCGTTGCCGCGTTCGCGGTCCCGGCGGCCACGGCGACCCCGCGGCCGGGCTCCGAGTCCGACGTGATCGACCGCTACCTCGTCTCGCATCGCGCCTCGACCCTGGACGGGCGCTCCCCCGACACCCTGGACGCCGCGCGCTCGGCGCACCCGGTCCAGCTCGTCCGGCCGGGCGCCGTCGACCCGCTCGCCGCGGGCGCGCTCGGCGCGCTCGGCATGTCCAGCGCCCAGATCGAGTCGTGGACGCACGGCGCCTGCTCGTACGCGGACAAGCCCGCCGGCTGCTACCTGACGCCGGTCGAGGCTCGAGCCGCGTCGAACTCGCTCGGCCGCGTGTTCCTCTCGGGGACCGGTCTCTCGAGCTCGCAGGTCGAGTCGTGGGTCGACGGCGTCTGCTCCTACCGCGACAAGCCGTCGTCCTGCTATCTGAGCGAATCCGAGGCCAGGCGCGCCTCGCAGCATGAGGCCGCGAGCCTCGGGGCGCCGACCACGACACCGCCGCCCGCGGAGACCGTCCTCCCGCGGAGCTTCGACTGGACCGATGCGCTGATCGGCGCCGCCGTCGCCGCGTGCGTCTTCCTCCTGGGGGCAGCCGGCGCGTTCGTCCTCAGGCGCCGCCGCGAGCCGGCCCACCGGTAAGCGGCCGGACGGCGTAGGCGTATCGACCGAGTTGGTCGCCCGACGCGGCGGGCGGGCATCCACGCCCGCCCGCCGCGTCGTCGCGCTGCGGCAGCCGCCGACGGCGGTCTCGCCGCGCCGCTGAACCTCACGGAAGAGACCGGCCTCAGGGCGTGAGCCAGCTCGTCTCCACGGTCCGCCGCCCCTGGCGGTGGACGAGGAGCCTCAGCCTCGAACCGCGCAGCAGGGTCAGCCGGAATCGACCGAGCGAGTCCGCCTCGGCGACCGTGACGATCTCGCCGGCGTCGGTCTGCACGACGACCCTCGCGGGCCCGGGCGGCTCGAGCTGCCCGAGCAGCCGCACGACGTCTCCCTCCGTGTGCAGCTCCGCTTCGAGCTCGAACCCCTCGGTGCGGAAGGTGACGGCGCGCACTCCGGGCGCGCTCCGGACGAGCGCGGCTCCGACTTCGGTCGCGGAGTCGGCGAGGAGCTCGGCGAGATCCGCGTCGAGGCGCCGCCATCCGAGCGAGGCCTTCGCCGCCTCCGTCACGTGTGCCGGGACCGGGTCGGTGCGGCGGAGCAGCGCGCGGAGCTCCTCCTCGAGGAGGTCGTCGCGATCGCCCGCCGTCCCGCTCACGACGGCCCGGCTTCGAGCACGCTCACGTCGAGGGCCCGTCTGAGCTGGTCGAGGCACCGGGCGCGAGTGGGCCCGATCGCTCCGATCGGCATCCCGGTCGCGGCGCTGATCTCCTCGTAGGTCGGCGGGTCGCTCGCGGCGAGCAGCCGCAGCAGCCGCTGGCAGCGGTCCGCGATCTTCGTGAACGCGTTCCACAATGCCGAGTCGCGCTCGCGCGTCAGCAGGTTCGCGTCCGGCGACCCGGCGGCGTCCGCTCCTTCGAATGCCTCTGCGTCCTCGCTCGGCAGCTCGCGCCCCTGAAGGCGAATCGTGCGGAGGCACTCGTGCCGAGCCGTCGTGGCGAGCCACGCGCCGAGCCGCTCGGGCTCCCGGATGCGGTCGAGGTGCTCCACCAGTCGGAGCCAGGTCGTCTGGACGACGTCGGCCGCGTCGGCGGTCGCGAGCCGGTGCGCGCGAGCCGTCGCCCACACGAGTCCGGTGAACCGCTCGACGATCGTCCGCCAGGCGTGTTCGTCCCCGCCGGCGGCCTCGCGCAGGAGCTGCTCGATGCCGGCCGGCGAGCCCACTCAGCCGAGGCGGAGTTGCGGGAGTGAGACGAGCCCGCTCTTGACGACGCCGAGATCGGGGAGCGGCACGCCGTTGAACGTTCTCCCCGTGAGCTGCGGAGGATTGGCGTTCCAGCCCTTCACGAGCTCGGCGAAGGCCTGCCGGGGCTCGAGGTTGCTCCTGGCGACGAGCGACGCGATCGCCGCCGCGACCTTCGGCGCGGCGAAGGACGTCCCGCTCCAGGTCGCCCAGCCGTCGAACTTCTGGGTCTGCCAGAAGACGTAGGCGGACCGGACCCGCTCGCCGCGCGTGGAACAGTCGGCCCACGAGCCCCAGTTCGAGAACTTCGCCCGCCGCTTCCCGGTCTGCTCGCTCGACGCCACGCCGATCACGTGCGGATGGGCGGCCGGCCAGAAGGGCACTTCCACGCCTTCGTTGCCCGCCGGCGCCACCACCGCCGCCGGCCGCTTCGACCCGTCGAGGACGGTCATCGCGGCCGCGAAGGCGATCGACGAAAGGCCGCCGAGAGTCGGGAACGCGAAGCCGCAGGAGACGATGTCCGCGGCCGCGTGCTGCTCGAGGGCCGAGGCGACGTCGAACTCGGACGCGAACAGCCGCAAGGGGTTCGCCGCGGTCAGCGCGACCGCGTCGCGACGAAGGCCGACCGCGGTGATGCGCGCCTCCTTCGAAGCGTGCGCGACGATCCCCGCGATGAACGTCCCGTGGCCCACGAGGCTGCCGAGCTTCGTGCCCGGCTGGGCGGGCAACCCGTCCGGAGGCGACAACCGGATCTGCGGCGGCTGCGAGTCCAGGTCGAGCCACTGCCCCGCCACGGGCGTCACCCTGAGGTCCAGCAAGGGGTGCCCGATCCCGGTCATGTAGCCGGTGTCGATCACCACCACCTGCGGCCCGCTCCCCGGAGCGGTCCCGAAGTAGTCGGGGTTTGCGGCCGGCACCGCAACCGGCGCGTCGTACGGGCAGACGTCGTACTTCGGGGCGACGACGCACACGTGGTTCGGCGATACGGGCGGCACGTTCACCGCCCCCACGCGAACGCCGTGGTGGTGCGGGTCCACCGCCAGCACGAGCTGGCGCGCGCGGACGATCGAGTCGTTCGCCGCGGTGATCCTGCCGTTGACGCGCCAGAGCTCCAGGTCGCCGTTCCCGAACCCCTCCGGCCGCGTCACCTTTCGCGCGACGGAGCCCAGCTTGGCCTCGAGGCCCGGGAAGCGCTCGTGGGCCGCCGTGTGGACGAGCAGCTCGTCCGCGGTCGCGAGCACGAGCACGCCGCGTGCGGCGTCGACCTCGTACGTGATGCCTCGAGCCTTCAGGAGCGCCTTCGTGACCTCGTGCTTCGGCTCCTGTCCCGCCGGAAACGCCCTGTTCGTCGCCACGTCTCATCCTTTCGGCTCGCGTGCAGGCCCTCGCTCCGTCTGCATGTACGAGGTCGATGGGTGAATCTTGATACATGCGTGCGCGATCGTTGCAATCCGGGTCGGCTCGCGACCTCCTCGCGCGCGCGGAGGACGCTCACGCCCGCGTGCAGCGACATGCGGGCGATGCGGCGGACGAGGCCGCGCGCGTGCTCGCGCAGGCACGCCTCGCGGGTGATCGCGAGGCCGAGTCGGCCGCGCTGCACGCGCTCGGTTTCGCACGCCTGGAGCTCGGCGATCCTCGCGCGATGCGGACGTTGCGCGCCGCCGTTCGGGTCGCCGAGCAGCACGGCCTCCACCGGCGCGCAGCCCTCGCCCGGAGGCCGCTCGCAGCGGTGCTCGCGTACTCCGGCGCGATCGCGGCTGCGCGGCGCGAGCTCGATGCAGCCGCCGAGGCGCTGGACGGCCTCGAGCTCGCCCGGCTGGAGGTCTCGCGGCTCGCCGTGCTCGGTATCGCCGGGGTGGCCCCGCCTTCGCTCGAGAGCACGGGGCCGGCGCTTCGCACCCTGCGTAGAAGCGGCGACACGCTCTGGGAAGCGCGGCTGCTGAAGAACCGGGGCGTTCAGCGCGCCGAGCGGGGCGATCCGGGCGGGGAGCGAGATCTCGAGCGAGCGCGGAATCTCTACGCGCGGCTCGGTGCCGACGAGGCGGCGCAGGGCGCGGAGGCCGAACTCTGTCGCATCGCCCTGCTGCGGGGCGATCTGCCCGGTTGCCTCGCCCGGCTCGACGCGTTGGTGGAGAAGACCCGGCAGCCGCTCGCGCGGGCAGCGCTCGAGGTCGTGCGCGCGCAGGCTCTCCTGGCGGCCGGGCTCGAGCGCGAGGCGCGGGCGGCGCTCGAGGCCGGGCGACGACTCTGGGAACGGGCCGGTGCGGACGAGCCGGAAACGCGGCTCGAGCTCGTGCGGCTCACGCTGCGCACGGGCGACGCGGCCGCAGCGGAGGCACTCGGCCGCCGAGCCTGCCGGTCCTTCGCGCTCACGCGCAGGCCCGTCTACCGTGCCCGCGCCGTCGGCCTCACGCTCGCCGCGGCGATCGCCGCGGGCACGGTGCGCGCCCCGGCCCTTCGACCGGCCCGGGCGGCCGCGGAGGCCCTCGCCCGCGCGGGCTGGCGGCGTGAGGCGCTGCGCGTGCGGCTGCTCGTGGCGCGGGCGGCGATCGAGCTCGGACGGCTGCGGGTTGCGCGGGAGGAGCTGGCGTCGTGCGCGGCGCTGCGCCGCGGCGGCGAGGCCGCCGACCGGATCTCGAGGCACTACGTCGAGGCGCGCATCCGGCTCTGCGACGGCGACCGCGCAGGCGCCTTGCGGAGCCTCCGGGCGGGGCTCGACCTCCTCGACCGCCACCGCGCGACGCTCGGGGCGATCGAGCTCCAGGCGTCTGCGTCGGCGCTCGGGGTGGAGCTCGCGCAACTCGGGCTCGAGCTCGCGGTCGAGCGGCGTGACCCGCTCGCCGTGCTCGCGTGGGCGGAGCGTCTACGCGCCTCCGCGTTGCGCCTGCCGCCGGTCCTGCCGGCCAGGGATCGCGAGGCGCGCACCCGGGAGACCGAGCTGCGGGCGGTCGGGCTCCTCATCCGGCGAGGCGCCGCCGGCGGACGGCCGCAGCGAGCGGCGATCGCGCGGCGGAGTCGCCTCGAGGACGAGATCCGCCGGCGCTCGCGGCACGCGTCCGGCTCGACCCGGCGACCGGCCGGGCGCACGGCCGCGCTCGAGCTCGTCCGCTCGCCGGGCGCCCGCGCCTTCGTGGAGCTCGTCGAGCACGAGGGACGCCTGCTCGCGGTCGCATGCTCCGAGCGGCGTCGCACGCTCCTCGAGCTCGGCGAGACGGCTGCAATCGTCGAAGAGCTCGACTGGCTGCGGTTCGCGCTCGGCCGGCTGGCGCGGGCCGCCGCCGGCGAGTCGCGGCCGCGCTCGGCGGTCGAGGCATCGGCGGAGCGGCTCGACGCGCTCCTCGCACGGCCGATCCTCGCCGAGACGGGCGCCCGCCCGATCGTGGTCGTCCCGATCGGTCCGCTCCACTGCCTGCCCTGGCCGCTCCTGCCCTCGCTCAAGGCGCTGCCCGTCGTCGTCGCGCCGTCGCTCGGCGCCTGGCACGCCCTCGGCGCGCGCACGTCGTCGCGCCGCGGGGGGCGCCGCGTGCTGATCGCGGGGCCGAGACTCCGTCACGCGCGGTCCGAGGTGCGGAGCATCGCGGGCGTCCTCCCCGAGGCGACCGTGCTCGCGGGGCGCGAGGCCACCGCCGCACGCGTCCTGCAGGAGCTCGACGGAGCCGCGCTCGCGCACGTCGCCTGCCACGGCCGCTTCCGGGCGGACAGCCCGCTCTTCTCATCCCTCGAGCTCGCGGACGGCCCGCTCAACGCCTACGAGCTGCAGCGCCTCCGCCGACCGCCGGGGCTCGTCGTGCTCTCGGCGTGCGACCTCGCGCTGTCGACATCGCAACCGGGGGACGAGCTCCTCGGACTCGCCACGGCGCTGCTCGCGCTGGGGACGCGCACCGTCGTCGCGAGCGTCGTCCCCGTTCCGGACGCGGCCGCGCGGAGGCTGACGCTCGCGTTCCACCGGAACCTCGCAGCAGGCGACGGACCCGCCGAAGCGCTCGCGCAGGCCCAAGCGGCGCAGATCTCGCGGAACCCCGCGGTCGGCGGCTTTCTCTGCCTCGGCCGCGGCTGACGTATCAGGAACGCCGAAGCGCTCTCTCCGTCGAAAGGCCGCCACAAGGAGCGGCCGGAGACGAGGGAGGTACCCGTGCACGCTCCATCCCCGGGCGCGCCCGCCGACGCGCCGGTCCGGCCGAGCCGCGGCAGGCTTGCCGCGCTCCCGTTCGTCGTCGCGGGCCTGACGGCGGCCGCGCTTGCCTCGGGCTCGGCGGCGGGCGCCGCGGCCGGGCCCAGCGCCCTCTCGGCGCAGGCGCGGGCCGTCGCGGTCGAATTCTTTCGCTCGCAGAACGAGCGCCGCTACGACGACACCTGCCGGCTGCTCTCACACGAGTTCTACGAGTCGCACGGACTCCGCGACCGGCGGACCTGCGCGGCTGTTCTCCGCGTCGCGTTCGTCTGGAGCGGAAAGATCGACTTCCAGATCGGCCGGGCGACGCGTGAGGGGGACCGCGTCGTCGTACGCGCCGTCGCCGACGGCGCACCAGGCAGGATCGTGCTCGTGCGCGAGAGCGGCGCGCTCAGGATCCTCGCCCTCGAAGATGGGTCGGCAGAGGACACGCGCCCCGCGTGACGACAGTGGCACCCCGCTCGCGTGAGCAGTCGCGACCGAAGCCGAGCCTCAGGCGTCGGCGCCGCCCGCAACCGCCGGCGGGGCCGGAGACGGCGCCGATTTCGCGGAATGCCGCGGCCGGCGGCTTTCTCTGCTTCGGCGCCCGGCTGACGTATCAGCAACGACGAAACGCGCTCTTCATCGAAAGGCCGCCGCAAGGAGCGGCCGGAGACGAGGGAGGTATCTGTGCACGCTTCGACCCCGACCACTGCGCCCGCCGCGCCGCTGCAACTGAGCCACGCCCGGCTGGCGGCGCTGCTCACGCTCGTCGCGAGCGTGGCCGCCGCGCTGACCGCCCTGGTCTTCGCGGTCTCGGGCAGCGGCAGCTCGACGCTCGCCGCGAGGCCCGGGCTCAGCCGCGAGGTCCAGGCGGCTGTCGACAACGTCCCGCTGATCCCCGCGGTCGCGGCCCGCGTCCCCACCCGGCCGGCGAATCGCAGCACGTGCAGGAGATCGTGTCGCTGACACCGTTGCAGCTGATCGAAACCTTCGGGACCGACTTCGAGGCGGCGGCGGCGCTCGCGCCGCTCGATCCTCGGGAGCGGCAGCACGTCGAATCGATCATCACCCTCACCCCGACGCAGCTTCGCGCCGCGTACGGCACCGGCAGGTAGCGGCGATGAGCGTCGACAGGCAGATCAACCCGGAACCCGACTACGAGCACCGGTTCCTGCTCGTCCAAGCGGAGGCGCTCGCACGCGCCGGCCGTTCCCCCTGGGAGATCGAGCACGCGCTCAGGAGGATGTCGGCGTACGCCGAGTCAGCCTCGACCAGGCTCGCCGCGCCTCGCCGGCTCGCGGCCCGGCTGCGCCACCCCTCGCGAGGCTCCGGCCGCGGCAGCGCTCGCGGAGTCGTGGCCGAGGGAGCGATCTCGCTCGAGCCCGAGACCGGCCGCCCGTGACGAGCCGATGAGACGTCGGTCTCCCGTCGGACACGCAGGGCGAGGCGGCGGCGTGGTCGCGCTGCTTCCTCGCCCTACCCGGGTCGACGCGAGACGGCTTCGGCGAGCACGGCGTCGACGAACCGCACGACCCGCTCCCGATCGAGCCTCGCCCCACGGTCGGGAGCGACGAGCGCTGCGGCAACGAGGTCGGCGTCCGCGACGCGCGCGAGCGCCCAGGCGCCGGCGGCCGACTTCGACGACCACACGTCCTCGCGCAGCCAGCGGATCGAACGGCAGGCGTTGAGCACCGCGTCGCGGTCGTCGCCGTTGCCCGGCGCGCGGTGCCACTCGAGCGCCTCGCGGACGGCCTGGACGAGGAGCCGCCGGGGGATCGGGGCGAAGAGCTCGTCAGGCGACGGGCCGGCAATAGCGGCGCCGGAGGCCCGGACGATCGCGCGGTCGATCGGGAACCAGTGGCGCTCGACGGCGCCCGGCTCGAAGTCGACCCGGAAGGCCATCCGCGGCCCGGTGTTCAGGTTCAGGAGGAACGCTGCCTCCGCGCTCGGCGCGCGGACCGTCTCCTCAGGATAGAGGACGAACTCGAGCCCGCGAGCCGGGCACGGCAGCGCCTCGTGACGGAGCCGGCCGACGATCTCCTCCTTGTCGGCGGCGGTGACGCTGCCGCCGGCGACGGCGACGACGTCGAGGTCGCTGCGAGCCGGGTCGAAGTCCTCCAGGGCGAGCGAGCCGGACGCGTAGACGCCGAGCAGCCGCTCGCCCAGGATCGTCCGCAACCGCCTCGCCAGCTCGCGGTGGTACTCGGCCGCCACCGGCACCAGGCTACGTTGGGGCGTCCTCGATCGCGCTCAGCGTCCGGTGCACGTCGAGGAGCGCGCGTCCCTCACGTCCGCGGCGAGGAGTCCGGAGGGCGCGCGTCGGCTCGATCTCCTCGAGACCGAAGCTCGTCTGGCGGAGGAACGTGCCGTCGGGACTGACGAGCGACCGGCTGCCCGGCCGCCACGCGCGAAGGCCGGGCGCGAGCCCTGGATTGCCGCCGCCCTGCACGGTGGTCCTGTGCCCCAGCAGCGCTGAAAACGGCTTGACCAAGCCAAAAACAGCTCGACGGAGCGGCGCAGGAGTCGAACCTACCGAGCCGTGGGTTACACGGCCGCACCGGTTTGAAGACACCGCGGATTGGACGTAACCATCAGGATCCTGGCCGCCGTCGCGCTCATCCACCTCTGCTGCGGACGAATCACCGTCACGCTACCCACATGAAGGGCAGAAGACCCTGTTTTCCCACGGTGGTTCTCCGTCCCTCTTCGTCATGATCGGCGCGAACGCCGAGACGGCGTGGCTGCCGCCCGAGATCGCCCCTCGACCGCCACGGGTTCGTGCTCACGGGCTCCGACGTGCGCGCCGCAGGCTGGTGGGCACTCAAGCGCGACCCTTATCTTCTCGAGACGAGCGTCCCCGGCGTCTTCGCGTGCGGCGACGTGTCGTTCAGCCCGGTCAGGCGGGTCGCCGCGGCCGTGGGCGAGGGAAGCATGGCGATTGCCTTCGTGCACCAGTACCTCCGGGACGCCGCAGCTGTCCTGCGTGGGCAGCCGATTTCGCGCGGCGCGAGCGAGCCACCGGGGACCCGTTTTCAGCCTGCATCACCCGCCCGACCGGCCTGACGATTGCCGCGCTGCTCGGAAGGCCTGCTCCGCCTGGTCGTTCGACCCGAGCGCCTCGTGCGAGTGCCCGAGACGATTGAGCGGGTCGATCTGCCGACGAAGATCGCTGACCAGAGAGGCGATCGCCACGGCGTCGTTCGTGACGGGCTCGTTCTCTTCGCTTGCTCCAACTCGCGTCACGATCACGTCCGTCAAAGGGCTGCTGCGCCCGCCGGAGGGCCGCCGAGCCCGCGGTGCAGGGCGCCCAGCTGGTTCCGTATCTCTGCGGCGCCCTGGTCGTCGTTCCGGCCCGCGTAGAGCGCGTGTGCCTCGCGGAGGAGGGCAGCGGCGCGGTCGGGCTCACCGCGGCGCACGCTGAGCTCGCCCAGCTGTGCGAGCGTCTGGGCGATCCAGAGCTCGCGTCCTGCTTCGCGCAGGACGGCGAGCGCCTCCTCGAGCGCGTCGCTGGCCGCGTCGAGGTCACCGCGAGCGGCTGCCAGATCGGCCGTGTTCCAGAGTGCGCCGGTGAGGCCCCAGCGATCGCCGGCGCGCCGGAAGAGCTCCCTTGCCTCGGCGAGGTGCTGTTCCGCGCGCTCGTGCTCGCCTGCGGCCGCGTCGACCCCGCCGAGTCCGGAGAGGGCCATGCCGAGTCCTCGCCGGTCGCGCAGGCGGCGCCGAAGCTCGAGGGCCCGCTCGAGACAGGAGCGCGCCGCGTCGACGGCGCCGGCGGCGAGCTCGAGGTGCGCTCGGCGCATCAGTGCATCGGCCTCGCCTCGCTCGTCGCCTTCACGGACGAAGACTGCCGTGCTCTCGTCGAGCAGTGCTCTTGCCCGCGCGAAGTCCCCCTGCTCGCGCGCGAGCCGGGCCTCGTTCGCGAGGACATAGCCGACGGCGGCGGTGCACGAGACCTCGACGAACGGCTGAAGCGTGTCCTCGAACACGACGCGCGGGCCGGAGCCGGCAGCGGCTCTCGACCGGATCTCGGCCACGCTGATCGGCGTCGGAATCAGCTCGCCGGCGTCGTCGACGGCCCGGAACAGCTCGATGCTCCGCGCCAGCAGCTCCTCGGCGCCCGCGAGATCGCCGAGCCGCCAGCGCGCCACGCCCAGCGAGTAGACGCAGAGCGCCTCGCACGCGGCGAAACGCTCGCGGCGGGCGAGTTCGAGCGCCTGTCGGAACCACTCCTCCGCGGCGCGCGCGTCGTCCCGCGAGACGGCGTTCCCGCCGAGGACGTGCAGCGCGCTCCACTCGAGTCGAGCGCACCCGAGCTCCTCCGCGATCGCCCTGCACTCCTGGGCGTAGCCGTCCGATCGCGCCAGGTTGCCTGCCCGCAGGTCGAGCATCGCCGCTGCATGCAGCGCCGACGCCCGCGTCGCCGTCCGCTCGGGTGCCGCGGCGAGCGCCTCTGCGAGCCGCCGATGGCCCTCCTCGAGCTCGATCCGGCGCAGCCAGAAGGGGCCGAGGGCCGTGCCGAGTCGCAGCGCCTCGCGTGGGTCGGAGGCGATGAGCGTGTCGAGCGCGGCGGTCAGGTTCGTCGACTCGCGGTCGAGCGACGGCGAGCCGCGCTCCCGTTCGGCGAGTGCGAGCGCCCAGGCCGCGTGCAGCCGCCCGTAGCGCTCGGCCTCGCCGGCCTCGTCCAGTCGCTTCCCGGCGTACAGCCGGACGGTCTCGAGCAGCCGGTAGCGGCGTGCGCGGCCGGCGTCCTCGATCGCGACGAGCGATTTCTCGACCAGCCGGCCGAGGAGGTCGGTGACGTCGGGCGCGTCGAGGCCCGCTCCCGTGCAGACGGCTTCGACGGCCGATAGCTCGAAGCCGCCGGCGAAGACGGCGAGACGCCGGAGGAGGATTCGCTCGGGCGTCGAGAGCAGCTCGCTGCTCCATTCGAGCGTCGCCTCGAGCGTCTGCTGCCTCGTCGGCGCCGCCGGGCTGCCCGTGCGCAGGAGGCGGAAGCGGTCGTCGAGGCGCTCGGCGATCGTCTGCGCTCCGAGCGATCCGAGCCGGGCCGCGGCGAGCTCGAGCGCGAGCGGCAAGCCGTCGAGGCGCGAGCAGATCCGGGCGACGTCCGCGGCGTTCCCCTCGTCGAGCTCGAACTCCGGAGCCGCCGCCTCGGCTCGCTCGACGAACAGGCGCACCGACTCGTACGCGAGCAGCTCGGCGGAGGCGAACGAGCGCGCGGGATCGGGGACCGCGAGCGACGGAACCCGAAAAACCGTCTCGGCCGGGGCGCGCAGCGGCTCGCGGCTCGTCGCCACGATCGTCAGCCGCGGCGCGGCTCGCAGCAGGTCGTCTGCGAGGACGGCGCTCGCGCCGAGCACGTGCTCGCAGTTGTCGAGCACGAGGAGCAGCGATCTGGGGCGGAGGAAGTGGCCCATCGCCTCGATGACGCCCTGCCCGGGGAGGCGGTGCACGTCGAGAGCGGCGGCGGCTGCGTCCGCAACGACGGCAGGGTCGGCGATCGGCGCGAGCTCGACGAGTACCCCGCCGTCCTCGTACGCTTGCACGACCGAGCGCGCGAGCTTGAGCGCCAGCCGCGTCTTGCCCGCGCCGCCCGCGCCGGTCAGAGTCAGGAGCCGGGTCCGCGACAGGAGCGACGCGAGCTCATCGAGCTCGCGCTCGCGCCCCACGAACGAGGTGACCTCGACCGGCAGGCCGCGCACCCCTTCGAGGCCGTCGAGCTCGGCCAGCTCGGAGGCGAGCGCCGCGGAGAGCTCCGCGAGCGCGGTCCGGCGGTGTTCCGCCCAGTCGTCGTAGCGGTTCTCGGGGAGGAGCTCGCCCCCGTAGAGCCCAAGCGCCGCTCGGTACGCCCACGGTGTTCGCGACCGGCGGGCGGCGACCGCCGCCTGCTCGAACCGTTCGACGTCGACGTCAGCGTGCAGATGCAGCAGCTCGTCGCGAAGCTCGATCGCGCCGGCGCCGAGCGCACGCCTGGCCGCGTGCACCGCCTGGTGGAGGTTGTTGGCCGCCGCGTCCGGGTCCTTGTCGCGCCAGAGGACGTCCATCGCCTGTTCGCGGTGCAGCCGGTGCGACGGTGCGAGGGCGAGCAGCTTCACGAGCTCGCGCGCCTTCCGCAACCGCCAGGCACCGTCGGCAACGGCCTCGCCGTCCACGGACGCGGCGAAGCCGCCGAGCAGCTCGACCCTAGCCTTCGGCACCCGCCGTAAAGAATGACGTGGATCGGCCCGCGTCGCTAAGCGCGCGCAAAGAGCGTGCAAAGAGCCGCCTTCTACCGTGCCGCCGTCCACGAACGAAGGAGGAGCAATGAAGCACGTCATCGCAGCTCTCGCCGTCGTGCTCGTCGCCGCCGGCGTCGCCTACGCGGCGGCGAAGCCGCCGATCCTGGCGCAGCCGCTCGGCGCCGCGCACGTCTCGAAGCCGTTCAGCGTCAAGGTCTCGAAGCCGGGCGACCTCGTCTTCGCGCAGGTGACCGTCCAGCCCGGAGGGAGCTTCGGCTGGCACACGCACAGCTCCGCGGTCGCGGCGGCCGTCGTCGCCGGCACGCTCACGCTCTACGACAGCAGCGACCCGAGTTGCTCGCCGCAGCGGGTGACGGCCGGCCACGGCTTCGTCGAGCCCGCGAACCACGTCCACCTCGCACGGAACGACGGCACTAAGCCGGTCCGCGTCCTCGTCACCTACCTCGGCGCGCCGCACGGCAAGCCGCTCGACGCGAAGGCCGCGCGGCCGGCGCAGTGCGCGGGCGTCGAGTAGCCGCGACGATGAGAACGATCGAGATCGGCGGCCGATGCCTGGCGGCACCGCTCGCCGCGGCCGGGCTGCCGCTGAGCCTGGCCGGCTCGGCCGCGGCGGAGCCGGTCCACTCGGTTACCGGGTTCATCGGCGGGACGACGCCCGGCGTCAGCGCGGGCCAGGACTCACTCGGGATCACGACGGGGCCCGACGGCAAGGTCTGGTTCGCCGAGGAGCAGGATCGGGACGTGCTCGGCCGCGTGAACGCGGACGGCAGCGTCACCGAGTTCACCGGCGGCGCCACGCCGGGGTTCGCCAAGAACGGCTACCCGAACGGGGTCGTCACCGGCCCGGACGGCAACATCTGGTTCACCCAGCGCCCCGACCCTGGCCGCTTCGGCCGCGTGAACGCCGACGGCACCCTCACCGAGCTGACGGGCGGAAAGACGCCCGGCTTCGGCGCTCACCCTCGGCTGAGCGGCGAATTCAGGCCGAGCCGGCCTCCTCGCCGCATCCGACCGGACAACACGAACGGAGGAGCACGATGATCATTCATCCCGAAGACCGACTGATCGTTGCCCGCCAGCAGCAGGAGCTGCTTCGCAGCGAGGCAGGGCCGCTGGCGCCGGCGCTGATCGTGCGGCTCATGGGCGCCGCGCGGCGCGCGACCGAACGGGGCGCTGCTGCCCAGGCGGCAGGGCCCGGCGCCCGCCTCAGAGGTTCCGGGGTTCGGCGGCGGTCAGCCCCGCCCGGCACGTCGCCGGAGCCCGAGGCTGCTCCGTCCTCCGCACGAGCCGGCCACGCTGTCGTGAGCGACGACTCGCTCACCGGCGCCGACGTCGACGAGTCGACGCTCGGCCCGGTGCCGTCAGCGCTGCTCGGCGGCCTCGGCCGAGCGGGCTCGGTGGGAAGCTGCGACCCGCGCGACGGGCGCTTCGTCCCGGGGACCGAGACCAGCACGCTCGTCGGGATCACGCCACCGCTCGGGCCCGGCTCGGTTTCGTTCGGGGTCGACTGCAACCAGGAAGGAGCATCGTCGATCTCGTACGACGAGGCGCAGGTCACCGCCGTCGCGATCGCGCCCAGCTGAGATGGGTCGGCGCCTGACAACCCTCAGCGCTCTCGCGGTCGCCGGGCTCGCGCTCGCCGGCCCGGGGCGCGCGGCGACCTTCAAGGTCACGAACACGAGCAACTCCGGCCCGGGATCGCTTCGGGCGGCGATCAAGGCCGCGAACGCGACGAGCGCCGCCGACACGATCGAGTTCACGCTCCCCGGCACGGGCCCGCAGAGGATCTCGGTCACGAGCCCGCTGCCGCCGATCGCCCACCCGTTGAAGATCGACGGGACGAGCCAGCCGGGCTACGGCGGCCAGCCGCTCGTGCAGCTCGCGAACGGCGGCGGCACCGGCGCGATCGGGATCGACGTCACGGCCGGCTCGAGCAAGGTGCTCGGGCTCTCGATCACCCACTTCCTCGTCGGCGTGCGGCTGGAGAAGGGCGACAAGAACGTCGTCGCGGGCGACTGGCTCGGGCTCGAGCCGACGGGCGCGCCGGCCGGAAACGGCACCGGCCTCGAGATCCGGGACGGCTCCGCCTCGAACACGATCGGCGGGACCGTGCCGTCGCTCGAGAACCTCGTCTCCGACAACGGCGTCGGCATCTCGGTCGCAGGCTCCGGAAGCTCGCAGAACGTCGTCGTCGGCAACTGCGTCGGCCTCGGCGTCGGCTGCACGAACGCGATTCCGAACGCGGGCGACGGGATCCGGATCTCGGGCGGCGCGAGCGGAAACCGGATCGGCGGCACGGCGGCCGGGAGCCGCAACGTGCTCTCGGGCAACGGCGGCGAAGGGCTCGAGCTCCGCGATCCCGGGACCGCGAACAACCTCGTCGTCGGGAACTACGTCGGGCCCGACGGCGGGCACGGCCACGTCTTCCCCAACGGAGGCGCGGGAGTGCGGATCGACGGGGGCGCCGCCGCGAACAGGATCGGCGGCACGACCGCCGCCGAGATGAACGTGATCGAGGAGGACGCGTCCGACGCCGCGTTCGTCATCGACGGCTCGAACGGCAACCTCGTGCGGGGCAACAGCATCATCGGCGGCATGCCCGGTCTCATGCTGTCGGGCGCCGCGAGCGGGAACACGATTGGCGGCACCGCCGGAGGTGCCGGCAACGACATCCGGCTCGGCGGCGCCGGCCTCGAGATCACGGGCGCCGGAACGAAGAAGAACGTCATATCCGGAAACACCATGTTCAGGGACGGCACCGGCGTCCTGATCGACGGCGGCGCTGCCCAGAACGCGATCGGCGCGACCCCGTGCAGCAGTCCGAACAACATCATCGCCAACACGCTCGACGGGATCCGGCTCGAGGGTGCCGGCACGAGCGGGAACGCCGTCGTCTGCAACCGCATCGGCGTGGACGACTCCGGCACGCCCAGCAGCAACGGCGCCGCCGGCGTTGCGATCGCCGCCGGCGCGACCGGGAACACGATCGGCGGCACGGCGTCCGGCGCCGCGAACCTGATCGACTTCAACATGACCGACGGCGTCGCAATCTCCGGCGCGGGGACGAACGGCAACGTCGTTGCCGGCAACGAGGTGGTCGGCAACGCGGTCAACGGCGTCTCGCTGAGCGGTGCCGCCGCCCACGACAGGGTCGGCGGCACCGTGGCCGGTGCGCGCAACACGATCGCCCTGAACGGGGCCGGCGGCGTGCTCCTCACCGGCTCGGCCACGACGGCGAACGCCATCGAGGGCAACTGGATCGGCGTCGGCGGCAGCGGGGGCACGGCGTTCGGAAACTTCGAGGGCGTCGAGCTCGCCGGGGGCGCGCACGGCAACACGATCGGAGGCACGACCGCGGGTGCCCGGAACGTGATCTCCGGCAACAACGACGGCGGCGTGACGATCGGCGGCGCCGGGACGAGCGGGAACCTCGTCGAGGGCAACTACATCGGGACGGACGCGTCTGGCACCGCACCCGTCGCGAACGACGGCGGCGTCGTCATCACGGGCGGCGCCGCCGGGAACACGATTGGCGGCACGAGCGCCGCCGCCCGCAACGTGATCTCCGGCAACGGGGACGGGATCTCCGTCGCCAACGCGGGCTCGACGGGCAACGAGCTGCTCGGCAACTACGTCGGGACCGACGCGACTGGCTCGGCCGCGCTCGAAAACGTCGTGGTCGGCATCGCCACGAGTGGGAACAAGACGACGATCGGCGGCAACGTGGTCTCGGGAAACGGCGGGAACGGGATCGTGCTCGGAGGGGCGAGGGAAAGCGTCGTCGAGGGAAACCTCGTCGGCACGGCGGCGGATGGGATCGCGCCGCTGCCCAACGGCGGCGAGGGGATCAGGCTCCGCGAGGGCGCGAAGGAGAACACGATCGGCGGCAAGACCTCGGCTGCGCGAAACGTCGTCTCGGCGAACCACGGCGACGGGATCTGCCTCGACGGGGCAGGCGCGAAGAACGTCGTCGACGGCAACCTCGTCGGACTCGACGCCTCCGGCGGGAAGCTCGGCAACGACCTCGACGGGATCTGCCTGGTCAACGGCTCGAACGGGAACACGATCGGTGGCACCTCCGCATCGGCGCGCAACGTCGTCTCGGCCAACGGCAGCGCGGGCATCGCGCTCACCGATGTCGCTTCGACCATCGTCGAGGGCAACTACGTCGGCACGAATCCCGCCGCCAGCAAGGCGCTCGGAAACGTCGGCAGCGGCGTGATCGTCGGCGGCGCGTCGGACGGCAACACGATCGGCGGGACGGCTGCCGGCGCGCGCAACGTGATCTCCGGCAACGGCAGCGACGGCGTCTTCATCGACGGCCCCGCGACCGACGACAACGCCGTCGAGGGCAACTACATCGGGACGGATGCGACAGGCAAGAACGACGTCGGCAACCAGTTCGCGGGAGTGCTCGTCCAGCAGGGCGGCGGCAACGTGATCGGCGGCGCCGTGGCAGGCGCAGGGAACGTGATCTCCGGCAACGGCGACAGCGGGGTCGACCTGGAGGACGACGGCAACGTCGTCGAAGGCAATCTCATCGGCACGAACGCCAGCGGCACGGGCCGGATACGGAACGACCTCTACGGCGTCCGCGTCGACGGCGGGAACACGAACCGGATCGGCGGCACCACACGCGCCGAGCGGAACGTGATCTCCGGAAACTCGGCCGACGGAATCGCGATCGAGGGGCCGGAGACCGACGCGACGCTGATCGAGGGCAACTACGTCGGCCTCGACGCCGCCGGCTCGTCGAAGCTCCCCAACGACGCCAGCGGCATCACCGTGCACGGTGGGGCGGCGAACACCCTCGTGGGCGGCACGGAAGCGGGAGCGGGAAACGTGATCTCGGCGAACACGATCGGCGTTCTCGTGATCGACAGCAGCACGACCGGGACGCGCATCGAGGGCAACCTGATCGGCACGGACGCGAGCGGCACGCTCGACCGCGGCAACGTGTTCGAAGGCGTCTCCTTCGTCGTGGGCGCCTCGGGGAACACCGTCGGCGGGACCGATCCGGCCGCTGCCAACCGGATCGCCTTCAACGGCGGCGCGGGCGTCGCCGTCGACGGCACGCTCGGCGCGATTGACGAGGACGCGATCGAGGGGAACTCGATTTTCTCGAACGACCGGCTCGGGATCGACCTGGTCGGCAACGCCAACGACGCGCTCCCGGCGCCGACGGTCGACTCGGTCACGACGGCGGGCGGCAAGACGAAGATCCGGGTTAGCCTTGGCGCCAGCGTCGCGGTCTACCGGATCGAGGCCTTCGTCAGCCCGGGCTGCGACCCGTCGGGCGCCGGCGAGGGCGAGACGTTCCTCGGCGCGAAGACCATCGACGCGATCGGCACCTCGACGGTGACCTTCACGGTCGACGCGCTCCCGACCGGCCAGAAGGTCACCGCGACCGAGACCGACCTGAACAACGGCGATACGTCCGAGTTCTCGACCTGCGCGACGACGCCGTGACGCGCCTGCCGGAGTTCCTGCTCGAGCTCTACGTGTCCGTGAGGCGGCCGCGTCCGTCGCCTGCCTGGCCGGCCGCGCCCGTGCGACGGCCGAGCAGGTGAGCCGGCCGTCTCGTCTTCGGGGACGCGTGCTTCCTGCTCTCCTCCTGCCGGTACGGTGGCTCAGGGCCCTGGTCCCGCTGCCCGGAGATCAACTGGCTGACGTGCCGCAGTTCTCTACTGGAAGAGCCGGAGGTGGTGCTGTCGGTCACGAAGGGGAGATGAAGCGGGCAACCTCACTCGAGAGGACGCAGAGACGACAGCCCACCGTCCTGGCTCGCCGGAAGCAAACGCAGATCTCCGCAGCGCCGCTCAGTTAACGATTCTTCAAAGTGAGCGCTCCAGAGCGCCATTCCGATCTGTGCACCCGTCCAGCTCTGTGCGGGTCGTCAGCGAGATGCACAAGTCAGAGGCGAATGAGCTGAAACGGCTTCTCGGCCCGCAACAGCGCCGCCCACGTCCCACCTGCCAGGCGGCTCGACGAAACCCGCGCCCGGCTCGCAACCGTGGAGAACGACGGCCGCTCCGAAGGCTTCTTGCGCGCCTTCACTTGTGAGCACGGCGGGCCGCTCGAGGCAGAAGCACTTCGGCTACCTGGCCAGCTCGGCGACGATTCGAGGCTCGTTTCGTGTGCCAGTCGTGTGCCAGCCGACACCCCGCTCAAGCGGTCTACAGCGGTCGCAAGCATCCGAACCGCCTCTTCCTTTCATGAACCTGGCGACCTCGAAACTCCCTCAACCATCGCATTTTGCGTCTAACGGAGCGGCGCAGGAGTCGAACCTACCGAGCCGTGGGTTACACGGCCGCACCGGTTTTGAAGACCGGCTGGGCCACCGGGCCCATGCCGCTCCGACGGCAAGGCTAGCCGGGGCGGCGCTCGCGCGGCCGGCGGGGTCGCGCTAGGGTTCCGGCTCCACCGGGCCGCGTCGCAGCAGGAGGCTCCAAGGGGAAGGTGGAAAGGGCAGGCGCGAACATCGTCGGCCGCGGGACGGAGCTCGCAGCGCTCCGCGCGTTCGTCGACGGCCCCGACCGGACGCTCGTCCTCGCCGGCGGGCCCGGGATCGGGAAGACGACGCTCTGGGAAGCCGGCCTTGCCGCAGCGCGCGAGCTCGGGGCCCGCGTGCTCGCGGCCCGGACGAGCGGCGCCGAGGCGCGGCCGCCGTTCGCGGGTCTGATCGACCTGCTCGACGGCGTCGGCGGCGACGAGCTGGCGCAGCTGCCGCCGCCGCAACGCCGGGCGCTCGAGGTCGCGCTGCTCCGCGCCGAGCCGACCGCGGCCCCGCCGGAGCCCGGCGCGATCGCCGTCGCCCTCCTGAACGCGCTGCGCGGGCTGGCCGGGCGGCGCGAGCCGATCCTCGTCGCGGTCGACGACGTGCAGTGGCTCGACTCGCCCTCCGCCGAGGCGCTCGCGTTCGCGGCCCGCCGCCTCGCTCCCGACTCCGCGCGGTTCCTGCTGGCGAGGCGCCCCGGCCCGGCGACCCCGCCCGAGCGCGCGCTCGAGCGAGAGGGGCTGCGACGCCTCGAGATCGCCCCGCTGAGCCTCGGCGCGACGCGGCGCCTTCTCGTCGAGCGGCTCGGCCTGACGCTCCCTCGAAGGCTCCTGCGCCAGCTCGTCGAGGCGACGCTCGGCAACCCCCTCTTCGCGCTCGAGGTCGGGCGCACGATCGCTGAGCGCGGGCCGCCGGCGCTCGGCGAGCCGCTCCCCGTGCCCGAGACGGTCGAGGAGCTGCTGGGGACGCGCGTGGCACGTCTCCCGACGCGGCTCCGGAAGGTCCTCCTGGCGGTAGCGTCGAGCTCGGAGCTTCGGCTCGCCGAGATGCGAGTGCTGGCCGGCGACGCGGCGGTGGACGATGCCCTCGACGCCGGTCTCCTCCTCGTCGACGGCGGCCGCGTGCGCGCGTCGCATCCACTCGTCGCGGCCGCGGCGCGAACGCACGCCCGACCGCGCGAGCGGCGGCAGCTGCACCGCGAGCTCGCGGCGGTGGTCGGCGACGACCTGCTCCGCGCGCGGCATCTGGCGCTGGCAACCGAGGAGCCGGACGGGGACCTGGCCGTCGAGCTCGCCCGGGCGGCCGCCGCCGCCTTCGCGCGGGGCGCGCGCCGGGACGCGGTCGAGTTCGGCCAGCACGCGCTTCGCCTGAGCGAGACCGCTGGACGCACCGAGGCGCTGCTGGAGCTCGCCGGCTACCTCCAGGTCGCGGGCGAGCTGCAGCAGCTGTCCGAGCTGCTCGAGCCGGAGCTGACCTCGCTCCCCGCGGGCCCGGCGCGCGCGCGAACGCACCTGCTCCTGTCGTGCGCGGTCACCGGCCGCAACGACGAACGGCTTCGCCATCTCGAGCAGGCGCTCGCCGAGAGCGCGCAGGACAGGGAGCTGCGGACGACCCTCCTCGCCGAGCTCGCGGTCAACCGCGCCGTCACCGTCGTCTCGAGGATTCGAGAATCCGAGGCTCGGGCGCGGGAGGCGCTCGCGCTCGCAGCCGGCGGGCCGCCCGGGGTCCGGCGGCATGCGCTCTACGTGCTCGCGTGGACGCTCGCGCTGCAGGGGCGCCCGATCGACGATCTGCGCAGCCGCTTTCGCGACGTCGCGGACGACCGCCACCCGATCGTCGGCTCGCCCGAGCGGATCGCGGGTCAACGGCTCGTCTGGCGCGGCGAGATCCCGGCCGCGCGATCGCTCTTCGCCAGGCTCTCGTCGCTCGCGGACGAGTGGGGCGAGGCGGTCTCGTACGCGCTCGTCCGGCTTCACAGGTGCGAGCTCGCCCTTCGCGTCGGGGAGTGGGACGAGGCGTCCAGCCTCCTCGACGAGTGGGGTCAGACCCAGGACGACGAGCTGCTCCTGCCGCCGATGCACGGCCGCTGCCTGGCACTGCTCGCGGCCGGCCGGGGCCACCTGGGAGAGACCGATCGGCTGACGGCGCAGGTGATCGGCCGCGCCGCGGCCGCAGGCGTCGGCTGGGATCTCCTCGAGGCGCGGCGCGCACGGGGAATCGCGTCCTTGCTCGCGCACGAGCCGGCGCGGGCGGCCGAAAGCCTGCGCGCGGTCTGGGAGCACGCGCAGCGCGAGGGGATCGACGAGCCCGGCGTCTTCCCCGTGGCGCCCGAGCTCGTCGAGGCGCTCGTGGACCTCGGTGAGCTGGACGAGGCACGGGCGGTCGCCGGTCGGCTGCGTCGGCTGGCCGAGCGGCAGGAGCACCCGTGGGGGCTCGCGGGCGCGAGCCGCTGCGACGGGCTCGTCGCGCTCGCCGAGCGCGCGGACGAGGACGCGGCGATCACAGCGCTCGAGCAGGCTGCCGCTGCGTACGGCGAGCTCGGCCTCCGCTTCGACCGCGCGCGGACGCTAGTCCTGCTCGGCCGCGGACAGCGTCGGCGACGAAGGTGGGCCGCCGCGAGGCGCGGTCTCGAGGACGCCGCCGCCGCCTTCGACGAGCTCGGCTCGCCGGGCTGGGCCGCCGATGCACGCGCCGAGCTCGAGCGCGTGGGCGCCCGTCGACCCGCGAAGGCGGGCCGGCTCACGCCGGCCGAGGAGCGCGTCGTCGAGCTCGCCGTGGAGGGGCTCTCGAACAAGGAGATCGCGCACGCGCTCGTCGTGGCGATCAACACCGTCGAGGTGCACCTCTCGCACGCCTACGCGAAGCTCGGCGTCCGCTCGAGGGCACAGCTCGCGCGCCTCCGGGCCGCCAAGCATTGAGGACCAAAGATTCAGGCTTTCCGGGATTTCGCGCGCGGCGCGACTGGAGTACCGTCGGCTCGCGAACAGACCTCGCAACGCCCAGTTGCAAAGGAGGATCAGCATGCGCCAGCGAGTGCCGCTCGTGCTCTCGTGCACCGCAGTCGCCGTCGCCGTCCTCGGCGCGTCGCCGCTCGGCCAGGCGGCACGCGACCGGCTCACGGCCTCCGGCCCGGCCGGCGGCGACCTCACCGGCAGCTACCCCGACCCGGAGATCGCACCGAATGCGGTCGGGACGCGCAAGGTCAGAGACGACTCGCTGACCGGCGCGGACGTGAACGAGTCGACGCTCGGGCAAGTGCCGTCCGCGCTGCTCGGCGGGTTCGGACAGACCGGACCGAAGGCGGGCATCTGCGATCCCGTCGACACGAGCTTCGTCACCTGCGCAGCGGTCGGCCTGAACCTTCCGGAGCGAACGCGCGTGCTGATCTCGGCTCGGATCAGCGCGGACAGCGGCACCGCCGACAGCGGCCACGGCACCTGCCGACTCGGCACGAGCGTCTTCGGCGGGATCGCCGGGAGCGACACGTACTTCGCGGTTCCGTACGCGTACAGCGACCACGGCACGCTCGTCGGCGTGACGCCTCCGCTCGGCCCCGGCTCCGTCTCCTTCGGGATCGACTGCAACCAGACCCAGGGCGGCCGGATCGACTACCTCGACGCCCAGGTCACCGCCGTCGCGATCTCGCCCAGCTGAGATGGGACGCCGGCTGACACTCCTCGCCGCCGTCGCTCTCGCCGGCCTCGCCTTCGCCGGGCCGGGGCAGGCGGCCTCCTTCACGGTCACGAACACCAAAAACTCGGGCCCGGGATCGCTCCGGGGGGCGATCCAGGCGGCGAACGCGACGAGCGCCGCCGACACGATCGAGTTCGCGATCCCGGGCTCGGGTGCGCAGACGATCTCGCTGAGTAGCCCGCTGCCGGCGATCGCGCACCCGCTGAAGATCGACGGGCGAACCCAGCCAGGCTACGCGGGCTCGCCGTTCGTCGAGCTCACGAACGGCGGCGGCGCCGGCGCGATCGGGCTCGACGTCACCGCCGGCTCGAGCAGGGTGCTCGGGCTCTCGATCACGAAGTTCCTCGTCGGCGTCCGGCTGGAAGACGGCGACAGGAACGTCGTCGTCGGCGACTGGCTCGGGCTCGAGCCGTCGGGCGCGCCGGCCGGAAACGGCACCGGCCTCGAGATCCGCAAGGGATCGGCGTCGAACACGATCGGCGGCGACAACGCAGACCTCCGCAACATCGTCTCCGACGACGGCGTCGGCATCTCGATCACCGGCGCCGGCACCTCGCAGAACGTGATCGTCGGCAACTGCGTCGGCCTCGACGGGAACTGCGCGAACGCGATCCCGAATCTGGGCGACGGGATCCGGATCTCCGGCGGTGCGAGCGGCAACCGGATCGGCGGCACCACCCCCGGCACGCCCAATGTCGTCTCCGCGAACGGCGGCGCCGGCGTCGACCTCACGGGCTCGGGCACGTCCGGCAACGTCGTCGTCGGCAACGACGTCGGGACGGGCGAAAGCGACACCGGGCTCCTCCCGAACGAAGGCGGCGGCGTGAGGATCGACACCGGCGCCTCGGCGAACACGATCGGGGGGTCGGCCGCGGCCGAGCGGAACGTGATCCGCGCCGACTCGGGCGAGGTGTCGCTCGCGATCGACGGCGCGAACGGGAACGCCGTCCGGGGCAACACGATCAGCGGCGGCGAGCCGATCGTCGAGCTCTCCGGCGGCGCCGCGGGGAACACGATCGGCGGCTCCGGGAGCGGCGCCGGCAACACGATCGCCGGCAGCTTCGGCGCCGCGGTCGAGCTCGCGGGCGCGGGCACGAAGAAGAACGTCGTCGCAGGCAACCAGATCGGCGATCCCGCCGGCGGCCTGGCGGCCGCTCTCGTCGGCGTCGAGATCCACGCCGGCGCGAGCCAGAACACAATCGGCGGAACGGTCGCGGGAGCGCGCAACCTGATCGAGGGGAACGCCACCGACGGCGTCCGGATCGAGGGCGCGGGGACGAGCGGCAACGTCGTCGCCGGCAACCGGATCGGCGAGGATACCGGGCAGACGGGCGCCGCGAACGGCGCGGCCGGGGTCGCGATCGCCGGCGGCGCCACCGGGAACACGGTCGGTGGGACGGCGGCGGGCGCGCTCAACGTCATCGGCTTCAACGCGACGGACGGCGTCGCGATCGGCGGAGCCGGCACGAGCGGCAACGTCGTCGCCGGCAACGAGCTGTTCGCCAGCCAGAACGGCGTCTCGATCAAGGCCGGCGCGAGCAAGAACACGGTCGGCGGCACGGTCGCGAACGCCCGGAACCTCTTCTGGTACGACGGCGACGGCGTCCTCCTCAGCGGCTCGTCGACGACCGCCAACGTCGTCGAGGGCAACTACGTCGGCGTCGACGTCGACGGAATCAGCGCCGTCGGCAACGGGAACGGCGTCGAGCTGGCGGCGGGCGCGCACGGCAACACGGTCGGCGCGTCGAACGTGCTCGGAGCGAACACGAACGGCGTCCTCCTCACCGGCGGTGGGACGACCGCGAACGCCGTGAAGGGCAACCTGATCGGTGTCGGCGCGGACGGGACGACGGCCGTCGCGAACCACGAGGGCGTCGAGGTGACCGCCGGCGCGCACGGGAACACGATCGGCGGCACGACCGCCGCCGCGCGCAACGTGCTTTCCGGCAACGCCGACGGCGGGGTCCTGATCAGCGGCTCGGGGACGGCGTCCAACACCGTCGCGGGCAACTACATCGGCACGGACGCCGCCGGGACCGGTGCGGTCGCCAACGACGGCGGCGTCTTCGTCGTCGGAGGCGCGACCGGCAACACGATCGGAGGAGCGAGCGCCGGCGCCCGCAACGTCGTCTCCGGAAACGGCACGGGCGTCCTCGTCAGCGACGCAGGCTCGACGGAGAATTCGATCGTCGGGAACTACGTCGGGACCGACCCGGGCGGATCCGCGGCGCTCGGCAACTCGCTGTTCGGGATCGCCACCGCTGCGAACGGGACGACGATCCGCGGCAACGTCGTCGCGGGGAACGGCGGCAACGGCATCGTCCTCGAGGGCTCCCGGGGAAGCGTCGTCGAGGGCAACCTGGTCGGAACCTCGGCCGGCGGGACGGCCTTCGTGCAGAACGGCGGCGACGGCATCGCGCTGGTCGAAGGGGCGAACGGCAACACGATCGGCGGCACGACGGCGGCCGCGCGGAACGTCGTCTCCGGTAACCACGGGACGGGCATCAGCCTGACCGACTCCGGGTCGAACGTCGTCGAGGGCAACTACGTCGGCACGACCGCCTCGGGTAACGCCGGGCTCGGCAACTCCACGGGCGTGATCCTCTTCGGCTCCTCGAAGCACAACACGGTCGGCGGGACGTCGGCGGGCGCGCGGAACGTGCTCTCGGGCAACGGCAGCCAAGGAGTCTTCCTCTTCGGCCCCGACGTGAGTGGGAACGTCGTCGAGGGCAACTACGTCGGCACGGACGCGGCCGGCAAGAAGGCGATTCCGAACACCTTCGACGGCGTGCAGATCTTCGACGCCTTCGGGAACGTCGTCGGCGGAAGCACCGCGGGCGCGGGCAACCTCGTCTCCGGCAACCAGGAGAACGGCGTCCGGATCGAAGGCGACGGCAACGTCGTCGAGGGGAACCTGATCGGAACGAACGCGGCAGGCACCGCGCGGATCCCGAACGCCTTCGGGGTCAGAATCTCGCGCGGCACGGGGAACCGGATCGGGGGCACGACCGCCGCGACGCGGAACGTCGTCTCGGGGAACCAGGGGGCGGGCGTGTTCGTGGAAGAGACGATGACTGCCGGAACGATCGTCGAGGGCAACTACGTCGGCCTCGCCGCCGACGGCTCCGCGAAGCTCGGAAACGGCGGCGGCGGCGTCGTCCTCACGAGCGGCCCGGCGAACACGGTCGTCGGCGGCGAAGCGCCGGGCGCCGGCAACGTGATCTCGGCGAACACCGGCGACGGCGTGGCCGTCTTCGGCGGCATCACGAACGGGACGCGGATCGAGGGGAACCTGATCGGGACGGACAGCTCCGGAACGCTCGACCGCGGCAACACGGCGAACGGGGTCTCGTTCCAGAGCGGCGGCGACCGGAACACGGTCGGCGGCACGGCGGCCGCGGACGCGAACACGATCGCCTTCAACGGCGCCGCGGGCGTCGTCGTCGACGGCACGGCGACCGCGACGAACCGCGACACCGTCGAGCGGAACTCGATCTACTCGAACGGCGGCCTCGGGATCGGGCTCGGCGGCAACGGCAACGACTCGATCCCGTCGCCGAACGTCGAGTCCGTCGTGACGGCCGGCACCCAGACGAAGATCACCGTCGGCCTCGGCGCGAGCAACGCCCTCTTCCGGGTCGAGGTCTTCGTCAGCCCGACCTGCGACCCGTCGGGAGCGGGCGAGGGCAAGACGTTCCTCGGCGCGAAGACGGTCGACGCGAACCAGACGTCGAGCACGACGCTGACCGTCGACGTGCTCCCGGCCGGCCAGAAGGTGACGGCGACCGAGACCGACCTGAACGACGGCGACACGTCACAGTTCTCGGCGTGCTTCACGACGCCGTGACCGACTTCCTCGTCGAACTCTACGTGTCCCGCGAGGCGGCCGCGTCGGTCGGCTGCCTCGCGGGCCGCGCCCGCGCCGAAGCCGAGCGACTGAGCCGCACGGGGACTCCGGTCCGCGTGCTCCGCTCGATCTTCGTGCCCGCGGACGAGACGTGCTTCCTGCTGTTCGAGGCCGGGTCGATCGAGGACGTGCGAGCGGCGGCCTCGTCGGCCGGCCTGCCCTTCGAGCGGATCAGCGAGGCGGTCGCCGAGCCGTCAGCCTAGGACGGCGCGGCGCCGGCCCGGCCGCACGCGCGCGCCGAGGATCAGCGCGCCGGCCGCCAGGTACGGGAACAGGTTCAGCGCGTGCAGGACGATCGCGTACGAGAGCCCCTGCGCCTTCGGCACGTGGTACGCGTTCAGCGCCACGAGCACCACGGCCTCGAAGACCCCGACCGCCGCGGGCGACGACGGCAGGATCATGCCGAGGGCGATCGCGATGGTGACGAGCATCCCCGCGACCGGCGAGAGCCCGAACCGGAAGCCGCGGAGCAGGAACCAGTCCGAGAAGCCGAGCACGACCCACGACGCGGTCGTCCAGACGAGCGCGGCCGCGGCGAGGCGCGGGCGCCGGACGGCCGCGAGCCCGTGCACGAGGTTCCCCACGGCCGTCTCCGCCCGCTCGAGCGGGACGAACGGCAGCCGGGAGAGCACCCGCGCGAGGCCTGCGAGCCGCCGGCGGAACCGCTCGAGCACGACGAAGAGGACGAGCATCGCCACGCTGAGCCCGATCGCGAGGATCGCCGCCGCGCGGAGCCACGTCACGTGCGGCAGCCACGGCAGCAGCACGAACAGCATCAGCAGCACCGAGAGGATGTCGTAGGCCCGCTCGAGGACGATCGTGCCGACCGCCTCGGCCCGCGACGTCCCGGCCTGCTGCTTCAGGTAGACGATGCGGGCCGCCTCGCCCGCCCGAGCCGGCAGGACGTTGTTGAAGAACTGGCCGACGAGCATCGCCGCGAAGACCGGGCGAAGCGGCGGCCGCGTCTCGTGTGCGAACAGGAACTGCCAGCGGTAGGCGCGCAGGACGTTCGCGACCGCGAGCGCGCCGAACGCCGGCACGAGCCACCAGTAGTTGCTCCGCCGCAGGCCGCTCCACACCTCGTGGAACCTGACCCCCCGCACGGCGAGGTACGCGAGGAGCGCGCTGACGGCAAGGCCGGCGACGACGAGCGCGGAGCGCGACGCCGGCCGGCCGAGAACGTCCCTCACCCGCAGCGCCCGCGGCGTCGCGAGCCGCTGATCAGCTCGGCATCGCTGGCGGCCCGCTCGAGACCGGCGCCTCCGCCTCCTCGGCGGGCGCCGCCGCGGCGCCGCCGGACTCCTCGAGCTCCACGAGCTTCGCCTTCAGCCCGCGGATCCGCTCGACGATCGCGGTCAGGCTGTCGTTCGAGATCGCGCCGCTGTCGACGAGCCCGAAGGTCGTCTCGCCGAGCTCGGAGTACGCGCCGTTCAGCTCGCGCTTCGTCTTCTGCTCCTCGATCTCCTCCTTGCCGCGCGCGACCGCCTGCTCGGTCGCCGTCTTCACCTTGTCCAGGAAACCCATCGCAACCTCCTTCCAGCCGGTTAACCACCCTCCAACAGCTTGCCGAGCAGACCGCCGCGCTCGTCGCGGCCGCCGCCGGCGGCCTCGAGCACGCGCTCGGCCGTTCTCGAGAACGGCAGCGTCTGCAGCGTGACGTGCCCGGGCCCGGTCATGTGAACGAGGAAGAGGCCCTCGCCGCCGAACAGGCTCCGCTTGACGCCGCCCTGGAGCTTCACGTCGTAGCGCACGGTCGGCTCGACCATGACCAGGCAGCCGGTGTCGACGACGAGCCGCTGCCCCTCGGCGAGGTCGAAGTCGAGGAAGTCGCCGCCGCCGTGCAGCCAGACCGTGCCCTTGCCCCTGAGGCGCTGGAGGCGGAAGCCCTCGCCGCCGCCCATCCAGCCCATGCCGAGCTTCTTCGCGAACGCGCTCTCGATCTCGACCTCGCCGACGTGTCCGAGGTAGGCGTGGCGCTCGCAGATGATCTCGCCGTCGAGCTCGTGCTGGCGGATCGAGCCCGGGAACGGCCCGCAGATCCCGACCGCGCCGGCGCCGCGCGCCCGGTAGCGCACGAGGAACATGCTCTCGCCGGAGAGGACGTGGCGCTTGAGCGCCCCGCCGAGGCCGCCCGGCATCTCGACGTCCATCGAGACGTCGCCGGAGATGAACATCATCGCGCCGGCCTCGGAGACGAGCTCCTCCCCGGCGTCGAGCGACACGACGACGACCGGCGCGTGACCCTCTCGGACGTGCGCTTGCACGCCTCGATCCTACTGCGCTTCGCGGGAGAGCGGCATCACCGCTCCGAGCCCTCGCCCTGCATCTCCTCGACGGCGGCCCGGCCGGCGTCGTGCACCTGCCGGCGGCGCTCGTCGAGATCTTGCGCGGGCCGTGCGGCGGGCACATCGGCGGGCAGCTCCGCTCCGGGCGCCTCGCGCCGCGCCTCGAGCCGCCGCCGCAGCTCCTCGGCCGGGTCGGCCGCGGGCTCGAGCACCGGCTGGGGCCGCGGTCGCCGCCGCCGGAAGAAGGCGAGCACGCCCGCCAGTCCGAGGAGCCACGCCAGCCGGCCGCGCACGGGGCCGATGCTACACTGGCGCGACTTCTCGCCACGCCTCGCGCCGTTCGCTCCCGACCGGCGCACGACCGGCGGGGCCGCCTAAGACCGAGGGAAGGAGAACGCGGGAGCGTGAACGACTACGAGATTCTGCTGATGCTCGACCCCGAGTCCCCGGAGGGGCGGCACGACGAGATCCTCGCGCGCACCCGGGAGCTCGTCGACCAGGCCGGTGGGTCCTGGCAGGGCCACGAGCCCTGGGGCCGGCGCCGGCTCGCGTACGAGATCGACAAGAAGCAGGAGGGCGTCTACCACCTGCTCACGTTCAGGTGCGAGCCGTCCGCGCTGGACGAGGTGTCGCGGATCCTGAAGATCACCGACGGCGTAATGAGACATATGGCGACGCGGCGCGCCGGCAGGTATACCGGCGAGAAACGAAGCGCGGTCGCGGCGGCCCCCGTCGCCGCCCCGCCGGAGGAGGAGACCGATGGCCGGTGACATCAACCGTGTAACGCTCGTGGGGCGCCTGACACGCGACCCCGAGCTGCGCCACCTTCCGTCCGGAGGCGCCGTCCTGCAGCTCGGCCTGGCCGTGAACGGACGCCAGAAGGACGAGCTCGGAAACTGGGTCGACAAGCCGAACTTCTTCGACGTCAAGGTCTTCGGCAACCAGGCGGAGATGCTCTCGCAGCACCTCGCCAAGGGCCGCCGGATCGGCGTCGACGGCCGTCTCGACTGGTCCTCGTGGGAGGCGGCCGACGGCGGCAAGCGCTCGAAGGTCGAGGTCGTCGCCCAGAGCGTCCAGTTCCTCGACAGCCGCGGCGACGGCGAGGCCGCGCCGCAGTTCGTGCCGGCCGGCGCGGGCGCCGACGCCGACTTCGGACCGGCCGCCGCGGACGACGACATCCCCTTCTGAGGTAGCCCATGCCACCCAAGCGACAGGACGATCGGAGCGGATCGAGCAGCACGAGGAAGCGGCCGGGGGCGCGCGACACCGGCGTCCGGCGGCGCAACTGCTACTTCTGCAAGGAGAAGGTCGAAGAGGTCGACTACAAGAACGTCAACCAGCTTCGCCGCTACATCTCGGAGAAGGGCAAGATCCGCTCCAGGCGGATCACCGGCGCGTGCCGGCGCCACCAGAACCAGCTCTCGGCGGCCGTCAAGCGGGCGCGCGAGATGGCGCTCCTCCCGTACGTGGGCGGCTGATGCAGGTCCTCCTGCTCGCAGACGTCGAGAAGCTCGGGCTCCGCGGCGAGCTCGTCGACGTCGCGCGCGGCTACGCGCGCAACTATCTGCTGCCGCGGAAGCTCGCCGAGACCGCGACCCCGGCGCGCGTCGCCGAGGTGCGCAGGCGCGAGGCGCAGCGGGCGCGCCAGGAGGCGCGGACCGTCGAGCAGGCGCGCGAGATCGCGGACGTGCTCGGGAAGACCGTGCTCCGCTTCGAGGTGAAGGCGGGGCCGTCCGGTGCGCTCTTCGGCTCGGTCACCCCGAGCGACGTCGCCGACGAGCTCTGGCGCGTCCGGAAGGTCCGCATCGACCGCAAGAAGATCGAGCTGGCCGAGCCGATCAAGCGGATCGGCCGCTACGAAGTGCCGATCGACGTCTTCGCCGACGTCCGCGTCGAGGTGAAGACGCTCGTGGTTCCGGAGGGCGGCGAGCTGCCGCCGGAAGAGCCTCCGGAGGAGCCTGAGGAGGCCGCCGAGCCCGGGTTCGAGGCCGTCGCCGGGGCGCCGACCGCAGCCGAAACCGAGCCAGGTTTCTAACAACTCTTCCACAGCCCCGCCGAGGGCTGTTGAAAACGAAAGGAAAAGGCCGCTGCGAGCGGCCTTTTCATCCACGGCTCCGTCCGGCGCGTCTGGGAACATACGTTCCGTTGTCCCCGCAAGTCGCGCCCTTTCGGCCCCGTCCGAAACGCTTCCCACAACCCTTCTCATGAGCCCCGGAAGGTGGTTGATTTGCCGAGAATGCAACAGGTCGTGCACGCCTCGTCGACGGTCCCGGTACCGCCGCAGAACCTCGACGCGGAGGAGTCGGTCCTCGGCGCGATGATGCTCTCCCCCGGTGCGATCGGGGCCGTCAGCGAGGTGCTCTCTCCGGGCGACTTCTACCGGGAGAGCCACTCGAAGATCTACAAGGCCGCGCTCGGCCTGTACGCGAAGGGCGAGCCCGTCGACGCCATCACCCTCGCCGACGAGCTCGAGGAGCGCGGCGAGCTCGACGACGTCGGCGGGCGCGTCCGCGTGAACGAGCTGGCCGCCCTCGTCCCGGCCGCCTCGAACGCGCCGCACTACGCCCGGATCGTCCGCGAGATGGCGACGCTACGCGGCCTGATCCGCGTCGGCACCGAGATCGCCCGCCTCGGCATGGACCGCGACGGCGAGGCGGTCGAGCTCGTCGACCGGGCCGAGCAGGTGCTCTTCGAGCTCTCGCAGTCGCGCGTCCAGTCGGAGTTCAGCCACATCGAGGACCTGCTCAAGGAGAGCTTCGAGCGGATCACGGCCCTCTACGAGTCGGGCGCCGACGTCACGGGCATCGCTTCCGGCTTCCGCGAGCTCGACCACCTGACGTCCGGCTTCCAGCCCGGCAACCTGATCATCCTCGCGGCGCGGCCGAGCATGGGGAAGTCGGGACTCGCGATGTGCATGGCCGCGAACATCGCCGTCCGTCAGCAGGTGCCGGTCGCCCTCTTCACGCTCGAGATGTCGAAGTCCGAGGTCGCGCAGCGGCTGATGTGCAGCGAGGCGAAGGTCGAGTCGCAGCGGCTGCGCACCGGCAAGCTGGCGCCCGAGGACTGGCCGCGCCTCACGAGCGCCTGCGACAAGCTCGCGAAGTCGCCGATCTACGTCGACGACTCCGGCTCGATCACGATGATGGAGATCCGCTCGAAGGCGCGGCGGCTGAAGTCGCGCGAGCCCGGCCTCGGCCTGATCGTCGTCGACTACCTGCAGCTGATGACGTCGGGCTCGTCCGCCGAGAACCGCGTCCAGGAGGTATCGCAGATCTCGCGGAGCCTCAAGGTGCTGGCGCGCGACCTCGACGTGCCGATCCTCGCGCTGTCCCAGCTCTCGCGCGCGGTCGAGCAGCGCCACGACAAACGCCCGATCCTCTCCGACCTGCGCGAGAGCGGCTCGATCGAGCAGGACGCCGACCTCGTGATGTTCATCTACCGCGACGAGTACTACAACCCCGAGGAGACCGACCAGCAGGGCCTGGCCGAGGTCGCCCTCTCGAAGCACCGCAACGGCCCGACCGGCGTCGTCAAGCTCTCGTTCCTGAAGCGCTTCGCGAAGTTCTCCGATCTGGCGGCATAGGAGGCGCCAACGGAGCTACAGATCATCTGGGTGGGAGTGGAGACGACGAGCTTCTCGGCGCCCTGCGAGGCCTGCGCCGAGCAGCATCGCCACCTCCCCTTCCAGCCCGTCGTCGTCGAGGGGCGACTGCGACTCGACGCCGACGTCGGCTTCCTCACGTGCTTCCGAGGCCACCGGATCCGCGTCCGCCGGATCGGGCGCCTCCCGGTCTCGCACCGCGCGAGGCGGCAGCAGCGCGCGGCTGCGGCCCGCGCCGAGGCGCTCGTCGCGGTCGAAGCGAACGTCGCGCTGTAGACGCGTGGCGCGGGTCAGGCGCGGCTGAAGTCCATCCGCCAGTTCGGGATCCACGTGCGGCCGGCGTCGAAGGAGAACGCCTGCTGCCAGGACGCTTGCACGGGCGACTCGACGCGCCACTCGAACCGCACCCTGAGCGACCGCCCGTCGACGAGATCGTCGCAGGCGAAGACGCCGTGGTCGGGCCGGTCGAAGCGGCCCTCGACCGGTGTGTCGAGGAAGCCGGGCCGGCGCGTCGAGGCCCACCAGATCCGCCACAGCCGAGTGCCCGGGTCGAACAGGCGGAGCGCCATCCCCTCATAGCGGCGGCCGTCCGGCGGCATCGTCTCCGCCACGAAGGTGTCGACGTTGCCGAGGCCGCCGACCACCGGCCGGGCCTCGCCGACGGCGTCGAACTCGGTCCAGTCGGCGCAGTCCGGATCGAGCTGGTCGGCGAGCTTGCGGTTGTGGATCCGCCAGCGGCCGAACAGGAAGTCGAAGTCGTGGCGCCCGTCGGTCTCGTCGTCCACGCCGGCATTGTGCGTCCGCGCTGGCCTCGTGCGAAGAGCCAGCCCAGGTGCGACGGAGAGGTCCAGGTCGAGACCCGTGCCGGCGGGCCGGCCGTTGCCGCTGGCAAACTCCGGGCGTGCCCGCGACCGTCATCGTCGGGGCGCAGTGGGGTGACGAGGGCAAGGGCAAGATCGTCGACCTGCTCGCCCAGCAGTCGGACCTCGTCTGCCGCTACCAGGGCGGGCCGAACGCCGGCCACACGATCAAGGTCGAGGGGGAGACCTTCAAGCTCCGGCACCTCCCGTCGGGGATCGTGTCGGGCAAGGAGTGCGTGATCGGCGCCGGCTGCGTGGTCGACCCGGAGCAGCTCGTGGCCGAGCTCGACGAGCTCGAGGAGCGCGGGATCTCGACGGCGGGCGTTCGCCTGTCCGGGAACGCGCATCTGATCATGCCCTGGCACGTCGCCATCGACCAGGCGAGCGAGCGGCGGCTCGGGCGGCTCCAGATCGGCACGACTCGCCGCGGGATCGGCCCGGCCTACGCGGACAAGGCCGCCCGGATCGGGATCCGCGTCCAGGACCTGCTCGACGCGAAGATCCTGCGCCAGAAGATCGAGGTCGCGCTCGCAGAGCGGAACGTCTGGCTCGAGCGGGTCTACGGCGCCGAGCCGATCGAGCTCGAGGCGGTCGCCGGCCGGGCGGAGGAGCATGCGCAGCGGCTGCGGCCGTACGTCGCCGACACCTCGCTCCTCGTCGACCGCGCCCTGCACGCGGGGAAGCACGTCCTCTTCGAGGGCGCGCAGGGGACGCTCCTCGACCTCGACCACGGGACGTATCCGTTCGTGACCTCCTCGAACCCCGTCGCCGGTGCGGCCGCGACGGGGATCGGGATCGGCCCGACGCGCATCGACGCCGTCGTCGGCGTCGCGAAGGCCTACGTGACGCGCGTCGGCGAAGGGCCGTTCCCGACCGAGATCGAGGGCGCCGACCACGACCGGGTGCGCGAGCTCGGCGCCGAGTACGGGACCGTGACCGGCCGGCAGCGGCGTTGCGGCTGGCTCGACCTCGTCGCCCTTCGGTACGCGGTGCGCCTCAACGGCATCACGTCGCTGGCGCTCACGAAGCTCGACGTGCTGTCCGCCTTCGACGAGGTGCCGGTGTGCACTCGCTACCGTCTGCGCGACGGCAGCGAGACGTCGGAGTTCCCGGCGCACCAGAGCGACTTCCACCACTGCCGGCCGGTGTACGAGCGCCTGTCCGGCTGGCGGGAGCCGCTCGACTCCGTCGAGTCGCCCGACGACCTGCCCGGCGCAGCCCGCCGGTACGTCGAGTTCGTCGAGCACGAGCTCGACGTCGAGGTGACGCTCGTGGGAACCGGCGCGGAGCGCGAGCGTGTGCTCGCGCGCGGGGCCGCCTCCCTCGTCTGACCGGCTACTGCGCCGCTACCGCGGCAAGGTCGGCGGGCGTGTTGACGTTTGCGAGCAGCCGCGTGTCGACCTCGACCACCGTCGTCTCGAGCTCTGCGAGGGCGTCGCGCAGCCGCAGATCGCCGGCCGCCAGCCGGCGCTCGAGGACGGGGAGCGCGGTCTTCCGGAAGGCGCCCGGAAGCGGTCCTGCCCGGGTCGTCGCGACATCGGCGCAGGCGTCTGCGAGCTCGAGCAGCAGGGCGGACGTGACGAGCGGGCAGTCGACCGGGAGCACGACCGCGAGCTCGTGCGTCGCGGCCCGGAGTCCCGCGACGAGGCCGGCGAGCGGTGCCCGGATCGCCAAACCGTCGTCCTGCACGGGGAACCCGAGCGGGAGCGCGTCGTCGACCTTCCCGAGGGCGATCCGTTCGTCGCAGACCTCCCCGAGCGTCCGCCAGGCGCGTTCGGCGAGCGTCTCGCCGTCGAGCCGGGCGAACGCCTTGGGCGCCCCGAACCGCGTCGACGCGCCGCCGACGAGGAGCACCCCGGTCAGGCGCCGACGCGCCACGGCTCGCTGTAGACGTTGAGCCGGCCGCCGCGGGCGAAGCCGCAGATCGTGAGCCCGCGGTCACGCGCGAGCTCGACCGCGAGGCTCGACGGGGCACCGACGGCGACGAGGATCGGGCAGCCGGCGACAGCTCCCTTCTGGACAAGCTCGAAGGAGAGGCGGCCGCTGAAGCAGAGGACGTGGCGCTCCAGGGGGAGCCGCCCGTGTGCGAACGCCCAGCCGACGACCTTGTCGAGGGCGTTGTGACGGCCGACGTCCTCGCGCAGGCAGACGAGCTCGCCCCGCTCGTCGAAGAGGCCGCTCGCGTGGAGGCCGCCCGTCGCGTCGAACGCCGGTTGGGCCGCGCGCAGCCGGTCCGGCAGCTCGACCAGCAAGCCCGCCGGGACGACGATGCCCGACTCGACCCGTGGCGCCTCGACGGCGACGGCCTCGAGCGCACCCTTCCCGCAGACGCCGCACGAGGACGACGTGTAGAAGCTCCGCTCGAGCCGGCCCGGCTCGAACCCGGGCGCCTCGACCTCCACCGTGTTGGCGGCCAGGTCGGCGGGCGGCCGGGCGGAGACGGGCCGCAGCCCCTCGGAGAGGCAGAAGCCCAGGGCGAGTTCCTCGTCGTGGCCGGGCGTCCGCATCGTCACTGCGACGGGCCGACCCCCGATCCGGATCTCGAGCGGCTCCTCCACCGCGACCCGGTCGCTCTGCTCGATCCCGCCGGGCTGCCGGACGAGCCGGACCGCAGCCGTCGTGTACGGCGGCGGCGCGAGCGCCTGCTCCTCCGCGGGCATCGCGAGCAGCGTACCCGCGCACCCAGCGTCGCCCCGCCGGGCGAGCCCTGACGCCGCGGCCGAACAGCCGCGGCCGAGCAGCCCGGATCCGCCGGCTCCGACCACCGGACCCCCCCTGGGGGTGCGAAGCCCCCAAACGAAGCGTAGCGGCCGAACATGCAACGAGGTGTAACGCGCGTGTGCCAGATTCGTGTCGATTTCTCCCCGATCCACGGCCTTGCGGCGGGCGTGGCCGTCGTCGGCGGCATCGGCGAGGGGTCGGCCGGGCCGCGACGGAGGCGCCGACTAGACTCGCTCCGCCGTGAAGGTCCTCCTCGTCGGGTCGGGCGGTCGGGAGCACGCGCTCGCGTGGGCGCTCGCGCGCAGCCCGCTGCTCGACGAGCTCCACGCGGCTCCCGGCAACCCGGGGATCGCCGCGCTCGGACAGTGCCACCCGATTCACGCCGAGGACGCCGACGGGCTGCTCGAGCTCGCACGGGCGATCGACGCGGGGCTCGTCGTGATCGGCCCCGAGGCGCCGCTCGTCGCGGGCGTCGCCGACGAGCTCCGGCACGCGGGCGTCCCCGTCTTCGGGCCGAGCGCCGGCGCCGCGCGGATCGAGGGCTCGAAGAGCTTCGCGAAGGAGATCATGACGGCTGCCGGCGTACCGACTGCCGCGGTGCTCCCGGAGCCGCGGGCGCCGTGCGTCGTGAAGGCGGACGGGCTCGCGGCAGGGAAGGGCGTGTTCGTCTGCCGCAGCCAGTCGGAGCTCGACGACGCGGTGCGTGCTGCGTCCGCCTTCGGCGGCGGCGTCGTCGTCGAGGAGCTGCTGGAGGGCGACGAGCTCTCCGTCTTCGCGCTGTGCGACGGCAGCCGGCCGATCCCCCTCCCCGCGGCACGCGACTACAGCCGCGCTGGCGACGGGGACACCGGGCCGAACACGGGCGGGATGGGCGCCTACTCGCCGGTGGAAGGCTTCGGGCCCGCGCGCACGGCCGAGCTCGTCGAGGCGATCCACGCGCCGATCCTGACCCAGCTGGCGCTCCGGGGCGCCCCCTTCGTCGGCGTCCTCTACGCTGGCCTGATGCTGACGGCCGACGGGCCCCGCGTCCTCGAGTTCAACTGCCGCTTCGGCGACCCGGAGACGCAGGCGATCGTGCCGCTCCTCGGCGGCGACCTCCTGCCCGCCCTCGGCGGAGCGGCAGCCGGTGAGCTGGTCGACGCCGGGGAGCTGCTCCCGGTCGAGCCGGGGCGGGCGGCCGTCTGCCTGGCGCTGACGGGCGCCGACTACCCCGAGCGAGGCGATCGCGGCTCGCCGATCGGAGGCATCGACGCAGCGGAGGCGGCGGGCGCGCTCGTCTTCCACGCGGGCACGGCGAGGCACGACGGCGCACTCGTGACGAACGGCGGCCGGATCCTGAACGTGACCGCCGTGGGCGCGACCGTCCGCGAGGCCCGTGAGCGGGCGTACGCGGCTGCCGGCCGGATCTCGTTCGCGGGCGTCAAGTACCGAGGCGATATCGCGGCCGGCGCCGATGGCTGACGCCCCGCGCGTCGGGATCCTCGTCGGCTCCGAGTCCGATCGCGAGCGGATGCAGGACGCGGTCGACGAGCTCGAGCGGCGGGGTATCCCGTACGAGCTCGAGGTTCGGTCGGCGCACCGCGCGCCGCAGGCGGTCGCGGAGTACGCGTCGACTGCACGCTTGCGCGGGGTCGAGGTCCTGATCGCCGGCGCCGGCCTCGCCGCGGCGCTGCCCGGCGTCGTCGCCGCGCACACGGACCTGCCGGTGATCGGCGTTCCCCTGCGCTCCTCGAAGAGCGTGCTCGACGGGCTCGACGCGCTCCTCTCGATCGTCCAGATGCCGCCGGGCGTGCCGGTCGCGTGCGTCGGCGTCGACAACTCACGCAACGCCGCCGTGCTGGCCGCGCGGATCCTCGATCTCGCTTCAGGGGCTCGCCGACCGACCGGCTAGACTCGGATCGGTGATCGTGCGCTACTCGCGGCCGGCCATGGCCAGGGTCTGGTCGGAGGAGCGCAAGCTCGAGCTCTGGCTACGCGTCGAGCTCGCCGCGCTCGAGGCATGGGCCGAGCTCGGCGCCGTTCCGGGAGATGCCGTCGGCAGGATCAGGGAACGAGCCGCCGCGCCGACGCCGGCGCGCGTCACCGAGCTCGAACGGCGGACGAACCACGACGTCGCCGCGTTCGTCGACGCCGTCGCCGGCGACCTCGGAGCGGACGGCCGCTGGTTCCACTACGGGCTGACGTCTTCGGACGTCGTCGATACGGCGCTCTCGCTCCAGCTGGGCGAGGCCGGCGCGCTGCTGCTCGATGACCTCGATCGAGCCTTCGGCGCCGTCGTCGCCCGGGCCGAGGAGCACCGGCTGACGCTGACGATCGGCCGCACGCACGGCGTCCACGCCGAGCCGACGACCTTCGGGCTGAAGCTTGCCGGCTGGGCGTTCGAGCTCGCGCGGAACCGGGCGCGCCTCGAGCGGGCGCTCGAAGGCGTGCGCGTCGGCAAGCTCTCGGGCGCCGTCGGGACCTACTCGGCGACCGATCCGGAGCTCGAACGGATCGCATGCGAGCGGCTCGGCGTCGAGCCGGCGCCGGTGTCGACGCAGATCCTCCAGCGCGATCGCCACGCGGAGCTCCTCTCGACGCTCGCGCTAGGGGCGTCGTCGCTCGACAAGTTCGCGCTCGAGCTCCGTCACCTCGCCCGCACGGAGGTGCGGGAGGTCGAGGAGCCGTTCGCCGAGGGCCAGAAGGGGTCGTCGGCGATGCCGCACAAGCGCAACCCGATCACGGCAGAGCGGATCTGCGGGCTCGCGCGTGTCGTGCGCGCGGCCGCGACCGTCGGGCTCGAGAACGTGGCGCTCTGGCACGAGCGGGACATCTCCCATTCGTCGGCGGAGCGGGTGGTCGTTCCGGACGCGTTCCTCGCGCTCGACTACATGCTCGACCGGTTCACGTGGCTCGTGGACGGCCTCGTCGTCCGGCCGGAGCGGATGCGCGCCAACCTCGAGTCGAGCCACGGCCTTCACTTCAGCCAGCGCGTGCTGCTGGCGCTCGTCGAGTCCGGTCTCGCACGCGACGAGGCCTACCGCCTCGTCCAGCGTCACGCGATGCGGGCCTGGGACGAAGGACTCGACTTCCCCGCGCTCGTCCGCGCCGATCCCGAGCTCGCCGCGCGCGTCGACCTCGACGCCGTCTTCGATCTCCGGGTCTACACCCGTCACGTCGACGTCGTCTTCGAGCGCCTGCGGGCGCTGGCGGCGAGAGAGGAGCCCGTGCATGCCTGAGGCGCCAGCACACGTCGCGAGCGGCAAGGTCCGCGAGCTGTACGCGCTCGACGAGGAGCGGCTGCTCCTCGTCGCAAGCGACCGGATCTCGACTTTCGACGTCGTGCTCCCGACCGAGGTCCCGGACAAGGGGCGAGTCCTGACCGGCCTCTCCGCGTACTGGTTCGCTCGAACGCGCAAGATCTGCCCCAACCACCTGCTGGGGATCCACGCCGACGGACGAACGAGCGAGTGCCGCCGGCTGCGGATGCTTCCGCTCGAGTGCGTCGTCAGGGGGTACCTCACCGGCTCGGGTTGGAAGGACTACCTGCGGACGGGCTCGACGTCAGGGCACGTCCTGCCGGCCGATCTCGAGGAGTCGGCTCGCCTCCCGGAGCCGATCTTCACCCCGGCGACGAAGGCGACGACCGGCCACGACGAGAACATCGACGCCGACCAGGCGGCCCGGCTCGTCGGATCCGGGCTCTTCGAGCAGGTCGAGCGGACGGCGCTCGAGCTCTACCGCTTCGCGGCCGACCACTCCACCGCTCGCGGAATCGTCATCGCCGACACGAAGTTCGAGTTCGGGCTGGACGACGAGGGAACGCTCGTCCTCGCCGACGAGGTGTTCACGCCCGACTCGTCCCGGTTCTGGCCGGCCGAGGGATATGCGCCCGGCCGGGCGCAGCCCTCGTTCGACAAGCAGTTCGTCCGTGACTACTGCGAGTCGCTCGGCTGGGACAAGACGGCGCCCGGTCCCGAGCTTCCCGACGACGTCGTCGAGGGCACTCGCGCCCGGTACGTCGACGCGTTCGAACGGCTCACGGGCATCGCCTTCGACGAGTACCTCGCCGACCCGGAGGTCGTCCTGCGATGAGGGCGACCGTGCTGATCCGACCCAAGGCGGGAATCCTCGACCCGCAAGGCGAGGCGGTGGGAAGCTCGCTCCGGCAGCTCGGATTCGCGGTCGGGGCGGCGCGCGTCGGGCGCGTCGTCGACGTGGACATCGACGCATCGGGCCCCGACGCCGCCCGCGCCGCGGTCGAGCAGATGTGCGAGCAGCTGCTCGCCAACCCGTTGATCGAGAGCTACGAGATCGAGCTCGCCGGGTGACCGACCTGCGCCTGCGCGTCGCCGTCGTCGTCTTCCCCGGTTCCAACGACGAGCAGGCGGCGGCCTTCGCGCTCCGGACCCTCGGGGCCGAACCCGCGCTCGTGTGGCACGCCGAGCCCGACCTGCCACGCGATGCAGGCGCCGTCGTCCTGCCGGGCGGCTTCTCGTACGGCGACTACCTGCGCTGCGGCGCGATCGCGCGCTTCGCGCGCGTCATGCCCGCGATCTCCTCGTTCGCCGACGCCGGCGGCCCGGTCCTCGGCATCTGCAACGGCTTCCAGATCCTCTGCGAGGCCGGGCTGCTCCCGGGCGTCCTCCGTCCGAATGCGTCTCTGCGGTTCGTTTGTCGGGACGTGCGTCTTCGCGTGGAGCGGACGGACACGCCGTTCACGTCGAACTGCGAGCCCGGACAGCGGCTGACGATCCCCGTGAAGCACGGCGAGGGCTGCTGGTTCGCCGACGAGAAGCTGCTCACCACGGTCGAAGCGAACGGGCAGGTCGTTCTGCGGTACGACGAAGACAACCCGAACGGCTCGCTCGCCGACGTCGCCGCCGTCGCCAACGCGGACGGCAACGTCATGGGGCTGATGCCGCACCCGGAGTATGCGGTCGACCCGCTGCTCGGCTCGTCCGACGGCGGGCTCATCCTGGCGTCGCTCGTGGAAGCGGCCCGCTCGCACGCAGCCGCACTCGTGTAGCCGGGCTATCCGGAGGCCTCACCCCCCGAAGGCGGTCCGCCCAGCCCGAGCGCTTCCGCGAGCGCCGGATGCTCGCGGAGGACGTCGCGTAGGCGGGCGAGATCGCGGCTCCGTAGCGTCACCGGCCCGCGGCGCGCGACCCCGCCCGTCGTGTAGGCGAAGCGCACCAGCCGTTCGCCCTTCTCCACCGCGAGCAGCTGGACGATCGACGCGAACCGCTTCTCGCCCGCGCGCTGCTGGAGCACCAGCTCGTCGACGACCGTCGCCTTCCCCCAGGGAGTAAGGGCTTGCTTTGCCATGGGAGCCAACCTACCGTGCGAATCGGTACGCGTGGATCACGCAGCTGTGACAAGAGTGCAACAAAAGCCCCACAGCGGCCGTGGCCGCGACGTGCTCGTCTTCTTCGGGCTGTGCATCGCCGCCCTCGCCGCGGCGATCCTCTGGGTCGCCGTCCACAACAGAGATCGCGAGAACGGACAGACGGCCGCGCTCACGCAGCACACGGCGGCGCTTACGCAGCGGATTTCGACACTCGCGCACCAGGTGGGCGGCCTCCAGACGGAGCTCGGCCGTCTGCAGACGTCGACCGCGGCCGTCCAGCGCGAGTCGGCGCAGCGCCTGGACGCCCTCCGCTCCGACGTCGCGAAGCTCCGCGCCCAGAAGCCGCCCGCCGTCCGGCGCTGCCTCGGCGAGGTGCAGTCCGAGATCGACGACCTCCGCGCGTTCCTCGCGTACGGGAGCGGGATCCGCCGGCGCGTCACGGCGGACTGCACGAGCGTCCTCAAGCCGCGCTTCGGCGGCTAACCCGCTCGACCCGCGCGACCCGCCCCGCCCGCGGCGGCCTCAGTGTCCGCGCACGGCGTCCGGCTCGATCCGCAGCGCCACCGAGTAGTCGGCGGCGAAGCTCGCGGGCGTCCAGCCGATCGTCGCGATCCGCTCCGCGTACTTCTCGACGTATGCCGGCACCTCGTCGGCGGGCGGATCCGCGTCCGATACGCGAGCAGAGCCCCTCACGACCACGACGTCCCCGCCGCGGCCGTCGCCGTCGAGATGGAGCGCGACCCGCGGGTTCCGCTCGATCGCGCGCAGCTTCGGCGTGGCCGGGCGGCTGTAAACGAGGAAGCTCTCGCCGTCCCAGAGAAACCACACCGGGCTCGGCTGGGGCGTCCCGTCGCGCCGGACCGTGACGAGCCAGCCGATCAGCTCGTTCCTGAGCCGCCGCTCGACCCGCTGCCCGAACTCGCTCCCGGAGTCGATCAATCCCCGCATGCCAGGAGACTAACCGGAGCCTCACCGCGGCCGCCGCGCTTGCGCTCGTACATCCGCCGGTCGGCGAGCCTCCCCGCGTCGACGAGCGAGGCGGCAGGCGGACACGACGCGTAGCCGAATGCCGCCGAGAGCCGAACGTCCCCGAGCGATGCGCGGCCGATCGCGTCCTCGAGCCGCTCGACCGCCGCCGCGCACGCGTCCTCGTCGACCGCGGGCATCAGGACGCCGAGCTCGTCCCCGCCGATGCGAGCGACGACGTCCGTCTCGCGCACCGACTCGCGGATCAGGCCGGCGAACGCTTGCAGCAGCTCGTCTCCGACGTGGTGGCCGTGTACGTCGTTGACCGCCTTCAGGCCGTCCACGTCCAGGACGACGACCGAGTAGCACATCGCCGAGCCGGCGGCGATTCCGTGCTGCGCGGCGGCGAGCGCCTCCTGCCACGCGAGCCGGTTGCCGACGCCCGTGAGGTGGTCGCGCCGCGCTTCGTCGTTCGCCGTGCGGTAGGCGCCGAGCAGCCGCAGCATGCGGTCGATCTGCGTCTGCCGGTCCCGCGCGAGCATCCACAGGAGCACGCCGAGGAGGGCGACGAGGACGACGGCGACCGACCAGCGGCGCGACTCCAGCACGGCGAAGAGCGCGATCGGCGCGAGCAGGAGGTCGACGAGGTAGACCCAGGCGAGGCAGCGGGCCACGGCTCCGATCGGCGCGTCGAGTGCGAGCCGCTCGCGCGCGATCGTGCTCGCGAAGTCGAGGGCGATCTGGGCTGCGAAGGCGCCGCAGTAGAGCGGCCAGTGCGACCATCCCGGCCGCGGTTCGCCGGCGGCGACGAGCAGGGCCGCGGGCCCGACCGCGTGCCATGTCGACGCGAGCAGGACGAAGGCGCGCTCCGGGTGCAGCCGGCCGCGGAGGTGGTCCACCGAGCCGCCGAGCAGGTAGCCCGCCGCGGCGCAGAGCGGGACGATCGCGGCGGGCAGCAGGAGCAGCATCGGCACGAGCGCGAGCTGCGTCGCGAGCCCGGTCCCGCGGCCGACCTCGAACCTGACCCTCGAGAGGACGGCGAGCAGCGCGACCAGGAGAAGCGCGCGCAGAGGCGAGGCCGACGTCCGCCACGGCAGCGCGGCCGCCATCGCGACGGCCGTCGCCACCAGGGCACCCCCCAGCGCGATCGAAATCGCACGGTCGCGGCCGCGCAGAGCACGTCCCATCCGCTCGCGCGATTCTTCGATCAGTTGCTCACCCGGCCGGGGCAGTTCCCGGACCAGGCCGTGGGCAGACTCCGCCATCGCCTGTCGAAGTATTCGCGGCGGCGCTCGAAGAGCGTCGTCCCCCTTCCGGGGGATATCGGGTGCGGTTCGCCCGGGAAGAATCGGAACGTGGGGAGGTCGACGGTTGCGCTCGCCCTCGTCGGGCTGGCTCTCGCGTTCGGTGCCGCGGCACGGCCCGTGACCGCCGCGCCGACCGGGCTCGTCCGCGGCTGCGGGTACGCCCACCTGCAACGGCCGTTCCTGCGCTGGCTCGACCTCGGCCGCTACGTGCTCGTGCCCGGCGGCAGCTTCGAGAACGGCGCGGCAGGGTGGATGCTCGCGGGCGGAGCCGCCGTCGTCGACGGCAACGAGCCATTCGATCTCGACGGCTCCGCCGGCACCCACGCGCTGTCGCTCCCGGCGGACAGCTCGGCGACGACGCCGCCGGTCTGCGTCGGCCTGCTCACCCCCACGCTCCGCTTCGTGGCGGCGAACGGCGGCTCGCTGCTCGCGCCGCTCCGGGTGGAGGCGATCGTGCTCGGCCCGTCGGGGCCCGTGGCGACGGTGCCGCTCCTGCCGGTGGTCGGCTCGTCCGCGTGGATGCCGACGCTGCCGCTCCCGATCCTCGTCGATCTGACCCAGCTGCCCGTGGTGACGGACGGGACGCTCGAGGTGGCCTTCCGGTTCACCGCCGCCGCAGGGAGCGCCTGGCGGATCGACGACACCTACGTCGACCCGTACCAGGGTCGCTGACCGCGAGCTCGGCGCCACTCGACGAGCTCGATCCGGCAAGGCCCACCGGCATTTCGCCGGCGCTCCTGCGAGTATCGGCGGACGTTCGCGACCGCGGAATTCACGCTGCTGCTCCGACGAGCCCGGAACTCAGCTCCTCGAAATCGCGCAGCCGATCGGTCCCGAGGTCACCGGCGGACTTCGGCGCGGAATCGCACTCGACGCTGCGTGTCGGACCGGCCGCCACGCCGCTCCCGCCGGTGAAGACCGGACCCCCAACTCGCCGTCAGCGGCGTTCGACCAGCTCGATGCGGTACTGATCCGGGTCGCGGACGAAGCAGATCCGGCTGCCGCCCTCGGTGACCGTGTACGGCGGCCGCTCCGGCTCGATGCCCTGCTCTCCGAGCCGCGCGAGCGTGCCGTCCAGATCGTCCACTCCGAGCGCGATGTGCCCGTAGCCGGTCCCGAGGTCGTAGGTCCGGCCGTCGTGGTTGAACGTCAGCTCGAGGACGTTCTCGTCGTCGCCGATCGAGAAGAAGTAGTTCGTCGCCTCGAGCTCGCCGTTGCGGACGATGTCCAGCTCCCGGCTGAACGTGAAGCCGAGGGCCTCGTAGAAGGCGCGGCTCCTCGGCGGATCGGTGATGCGGTACATGGTGTGAAGGTAGTCGGCCATGCGCGGGAGCCTACCCGCCGCCGGCCTGCCCGCCGCTCTCACCCGTCTCCGAGCTCTTCAGGTCCGTCTTGAACTGCTCGACCTGCCGCTGCAGACGGCTGAGGAGGAGGTTCGGCGAGAGCCCGAAGACGGCGGCGATGACGAAACCTCCCTGGTTCCTGCTGAGGTCGAAGATCTGGGTGAGATCGAGGATCTGGTGCGTGGACGTTCCCGCGGCTCCCGTCGCGCTCCCGCTCGGAGGAATCAGCGCGGGGAAGATCGACGTGAGGACGACGCCGCCGACCGCGGCCAGCCCCGAGAAGAGCGGCGTGTGGATCAGCCGTGCGACGCCGAAGCCGAAGTCGTCCTGGAGCGTCGTGTCCGACGAGGCTCGGCTGAGCTCGCGGCAGAGGCCGACGAGGCCGCCGACGAGGTAGAAGCTCGCGGCGGCGACGATCTGCTTTGGCTTCGCACCCGCGATGATCGCGATGACGAGCAAGACGTAGCCGGTCAAGCCGGTGAAGACGACGGTCGCGTAGAGGTTGTTCCGCGCGCGGACGAGCCCCTCGCGGCGGCTGTCCCGATACTCGTTGATGGCCAGCCGCACCTGGCGCAACAGGCTGCGGGCCTCGTCGCTTACGGCTCCCGAAGCCGGCGGCCCGGGCGGCGGCGCGGTCCCTGCCGACAGGTCGCCCGTCGCAGCGGCGCCCGTCTCCGTCGCAGTGCCTCCGGCCCCGGCGGCGCCCGCGTTCACCGGCGGGATCCCGCGCCGCGCGTCGTCGCTGAGGAAGGCGGCGACGCGGGGGCTGATCATCGCGATCGCCCCGCCGAGACGCCGCAGGAGAAGGTCGCCGCCCGCGATCCGCGAGTTGTGCAGGCGCGCGTCGTCGTGGAGTCCGTCCCGGAGGAGATCGGGCTCGGGCTCGATCATCAGCAGCGCCTCCTCGGTGCGGTGGATGCGCTTCCAGAGATCGACGTACCCGTTCGCGAGGAGCCACTCCGCGCCGATCGGCTGCGGCCGGTCGACGAGCTTCGAGCGGACGAACGCGCACTGCTCGGTCGCCTCCGCAACGGCCAGGTCGACCGCGGCAGACCGGGTCCCGGACGCTCCCGCTGCCTGAACGCGCGCGTGCAGCCGCGCGAACGCCTCGACCAGCTCGCCGTACGTCCCCGGCTGCGCACCGTCGACGCGGGCGAACCGGCGGCAGAGAAGGCCGAGCAGCAGCCACGCGACGACGGCGATCCCTGTCCCGTACAGGCACGTCCGGGACGCGTTGTCGTTCAGGACGCCCGTCCAGCTCGACTGGCCGAGGACGAGCAAGCTCGTGATCAGCGCCGCCAGCGCCGGCAACATCACCGCTGCCGCGACGATGCCGAGGACGTACTCCGCAGCGAGTCGCCCGAGTGCCTTCACCGCCAATCCTTCGCTCGGTCAGCCGCAGACGCGGCGACCCTACGCCGGTGCGATCGGAAAGTCAAGAAACGCACGAAGTCCGCGCGTAGAACGGCCTCCGAACGGTTGCGCTGACCGAAGTAACCGTTCAGGGGACACGACCCGCCGGTGCTTTCGGTACACCGGAGGGAGTGCGCGCGGCAGAGCCCATCGTCGAAGCCCGCGCCCGCGCTTCTTTCGACCCTCGCTCGGCCGGACGCCATCGCCGGCTGACGCTTGCGGCGCGTCCGATCGCGAAAGCTGCGATGCTGAGCAGCACCACGCAGGGGCAAAAGGGCAGGCCTTCGCTTCCGGTGACAAAGGGAACTGATGCCGCGCGTTAAGTCAACCCACGTCGACGATCCGCGCGCGGTCGGCCGCCGGCTGCGGGAGGCGCGCGAGCGCGCCGGGCTGAGTCAGCGCGAGCTGGCGTTCGCAGGCTGCTCGCCGGCCTACATCTCGCGCATCGAGAGCGGCGACCGGATCCCGTCGCTGCAGCTGATCCGCGAGCTCGCGCGGAGGCTGTCCGTGAGCGAGGAGTTCCTGGCGCAGGGCCGTGAGGGTGTCGCGCCGATCCTGACGGAGGCGGAGGTCGCGCTCCGGCTCGCGCAACTCGACGACGCCGAGGCGCTGTTCCGCCGCGTCCTCGACGACGGCGAGACCGCAGCCGACCGGTCGCGCGCGCTCGAAGGGCTCGGCCAGCTGGCCGTGCAGCGCGGCGAGCCCGATCAGGCCGTGGAGCTGCTGAACGAGGCGCTCGCGGCGACCGGCGAGCCCGCGGCCGCCCGGCCCGCGCTCGCCGAGACCCTCGCCCGGGCGCTGGCCTCGCTGGGCGACCTGACCGCCGCGATCGAGCTGCTCGAGCAGTGCGTCGAGCAGCACCGGCAGGACCCCCTCCAGTACGTCCGCTTCAGCGCGCTCCTCGGCTTCGCGCTGACCGACAACGGCAACTTCGCAGAAGCCGAGCGAGTCGTCTCGAAGGCGCTCGCGCAGAGCCGCGACCTCGCCGATCCCTATGCGCGGGCCCGGCTCTACTGGTCGGAGTTCCGGGTGCGCTCGGAGCAGGGACAGAGCGAGCGGGCGGAGGCCTACGCCCGCAAGGCGCTCGAGACGCTACGGATCCTCGAGGACGAGCGAGCGGTCGGGCTCGTGCACCAGGCGCTTGCCCACATCTGCCTCGATCTCGAGCGGCCAGGCGAGGCGCTCGACCTCCTCCGGGAGGGATCGCAGCTGCTCGCGAAGGCGGCGACGCCGCTCGAGCTCGCGCAGTACCGGATCGAGGAGGCGCGGGCGCTCGCGGCTCTCGGCGAGCACGAGCAGGCTGGCGCGATCGCGATGGAGGCGTCCAACCGGCTCGGCGACACGCATCCGGTCGACGCCGGCCGCACGTACGCACTGCTCGCGGAGGTCTTCGCCCAGACGGGCGACACCGCGCGCGCGAGAGAGCTCTTCGAGCTCGCGATCGAGACGCTCGAGCGCCGGCCGCCGACGCGTTACCTGATCAAGTCGTACAAGCATCTCGCGGCGCTGCTCGAGCAGGAAGGCCATCGCGACGAGGCGCTCGCGCTCCTCAAGCGGGCGCTCGACGTCCAGGTCGAGACCAGCCGCCCGATCTCGTAGCCGCGGGTCGTTAACCCGCTCGGGTATTTCGCCGCCAGAAAAGAGGGACGGCGGGTTTTAGCCCGCCGCCGTTTCGCTCTTCGGACGCCGGCCGCGGCGCGCCTGCTTCTGGCCTTTCCGCGCGAGATCGTCGACCTCGTTCGCGTTCACGTCCAGCACGACCTGACCGCGCCTCGCATCCTGGTACTTGATGACCAACTGCGCGGCGTCCTTCTCGCGAATCTCCTCACCGGAGAGATCGCTCACGAAGATTGTCTTACGGGCCAACGGGGCCTCCTGGTTTGCGTGGAATGGAAGCGGTGCTAGATCGTACCGACAGCGCCGTGTCGTGTCACGAAAGACGTGCTCGAATAGTGCGCCGCTTTCCGTCGCCCGTTTTGCAACGAGCGTTGTCATTTGACATCGCTACTGCAGCACGCCGGCGGTGTACGAAAGATCGTCCAGGTAGAGCGTCATCGGACCGCCGCCGCAGGTGACGGAGGCGATGCCGAAACGATCGAACCGTGCCCTCGGATCGAACCGGGTGGGATCGATCGCGAGCGACATCCGGATCCCGTCGACCGTCAGCATCAGCAGGCCGCGCGGCGCGCCGGCTCTGAGGATCGGGATGTAATGCAATCGCCAGTGGTGGACGGTCCCGTCATGGGTGACGAGCGCGGAGGCGCGCCGGCCGAGTTGAAATGCGAGCTGGGTCCGGCGCGTCGCGATGTACGGGCGGGCGCGGTCTCCCAGCCGCGCCAGCCCGCCGACTCGGAACCCGAGGCGATCGCGGAGGAAGCCACCGTCCGCGCACTGGGCGTACGCGTACTTCTCGCGCGAGTCGAACCAGCCGACGAAGATGTCCGGGTCGATTCCCGTGTGCGTCATTCGCAGCGTCCCGGACGCCGTCAGCGGATAGGCCAGCGTGAGCGGGGGCGTCGTCGGTAACCGGTCGGCGTACCAGGCCGCGCGGCGTTCGGCCCGCCAGACGGTGCCGCCCGCCTCGCCGCCTTCGGACCCGCCCTGATGCCAGCCGAAGTCGTTGCGGTACCGGTCGCAGTCGTCGTAGCCGTCGTGGTTTCCGGCGCCGACCCAGCCGACCGGCTCCGACCCGAGCGGAAGCGTCGCACCGTCGAGCGCGAGGTCGCCGTAGTACACCTCGACGGGGCCGCCCGGCATTTCGAGGTTGCTGATCCCGAAGCGGTCGAAGACCGCTCCGTCACGCCACTGGTCGGGCCGGACGTCGGCAGAGAGCGTCCCGACGCCGGCGACCGTGAGGACGACGTCTCCGAGCCCGTAGATCCCGCCCGTCGCCGCATGCGAGAGCGTCCAGTCGTAGACCTGACCGGGATGCACGATCAGCTGCGCGCCCCCGCCCGAGAGCAACCGGCTCTGAGAGACGACGATCAGCGAGACCACGAAGACGCGCTCCCCGCCGACGTCGCCGTCGTCGAACCGGAACATGATCGAGCTCGGCTTGTGCGTGTCGAAGCTCGTGCTCGAGTACCAGCCGAAGAGGACGCCCGCCGTCGTCGCCGTCTGCGGCAGCGCGAAGCGGCCCGAGGCGTCGAAGGAGTCGCCGAAGCCCACGGGCGGGATCGCGAGCCCGTAGTTCGCTCCCCGCGAGGCGCGCCACACGGTTCCGCCGAGCTCGCCGGGGACGCCCGTACCGAGATGGTCGGTCGCGGTCCAGCCGAAGTTCTGCTGGACGGCGACACATAGCCCGGGCGCGTGGTCGTAACGGCCCTCCCAGCCCGGGTCGGCGGTGAAGTCCTGCGTCCGGGTCAGGAGCCGCGGCGGTGCGGCGGTTGCCGTCGCGAGCACGACCACCGCGCCACCGACGGCCGCGAGCAGGAGCGCGAGCCGGGCGATCACGCACTCAGGCTATCGGCGGACCCCCCTGGATCAGTCGAGATCGTCGGCGAGGAGACCGAAGAGCACACCGTCGACCCACCTGCCGTGGCGGAAGTACGCCTGCCGCTTCCTTCCCTCAAGCACGAACCCGCAACGCTCGGCGTGCGCGATCGCACGCTCGTTGAAGCCGTAGACCTCGATCTCGAGCCGGTGGTAGCCGAGGTCGTGGAGGAGGTAGTGCTGGAGGAGCCGGGCGGCCGCGAGGCCGACGCCTCGGCGGTGCTCGTCGGGGTGGATCGCGAGCTGCTCGACGTACGCGATCCGGCTGTGCCGGCTGCGAAGCGAGAACCCGACCGATCCGACGCGGCGCCACGCGCCGTCCTCCTCGAGCTCGATCACGAAGCGGCCGAGGTCGTCGGGCTCGGCCGCCGAGCGGGCGACGTCCTCGGCGAGCGCCTCCGGATCCCGCCGCGCCATCGCGGCGATGAACGGCTCGACCTCCGGATGGCCGAGCAGCGCGGCGAGGAACTCGACGTCGCCGGACTCCGCGCGCCGCAGCCGGACGCCGTCGCCGTCGATCAAGGGATCGGCGCCGGAGCCGCGCGGCGCCAGCGCTCGCGGATGACGCCGGAGCCGAGGGCGACGCCGGCGAGGATCAGCGCCATGCCGGCGACGGCCGGCCCCGTGATCTCCTCGTTCAGGATCAGGGCGCCGTAGAAGAGGGCGACCGGCGGCAGCAGATACGTGACGAGCGTCGTCCGCGACGCGCCGTGCTCGCGCAGCAGCCGGAAGAGGACGAGCTGCGCGAGCGCGGTGCCGAGCACCGACAGGCCGAGCACCGAGAGCGTCGACTTCCAGCCGGGCGCGCGGTCGGGCAGCTGCGCGAGCGCGAACGGGAGGAGCACGAGCGCGCCGTAGAAGGTCGAGGCGGTGGCGAGGACGGGCGCCGACGCGCGGCCGGCGCTCGACTGGCCGTAGAGGCCACCTGCCGCGTATGAGAGCGAGGCGACGACGACCGCGAGCGTCCCGGCGACGGCCCACCAGCCGCCCTTCGGGTGGACTCCGGCGAGCACGCCGACGCCGACGAGGCCGACGCCGATCCCCAGCAGGCGCAACCCGGTCGCCCGCTCGCTCGGCTTGAAGCGGAGCGCGAGCAGCGCGACGAAGATCGGCACGGTCGAGTTCGCGATCGCGGCGACGCCGGAGTCGACGTGCTTCTCGCCCCACGCGATCAGCGTGAACGGGAACGCGTTGTTGATCACGCCGAGCACGAGGCCGTCGCGCGCGCAGCTGCGGACGTCGCGGACGGCCGCGCGGACGCCGCCGCTCTGGTGCGCGAGGAAGGCGAACAGCGGCACGAACGCGACGAGCATCCGCAGCTCCATCAGCACCGTCGGTGCGAAATCGCGGATTCCGACGCGGATGAAGAGATACGACGCGCCCCACACCGCGGCGAGGACGGCGATCGACGCGGCGTAGCCCCGGCCCACGCTCAGACGCTATAGACGGCGCGTCTGGCGACGCCGTTACACTCGCTCCTCTGACGGCAGTCGCGGAACAGCCGCTCCATCGAGCCCTCGGCCTGACGGACGGGGAGTTCGAGCGTATCCAGGAGCTGCTCGGCCGTGAGCCGAACCGGTTCGAGCTGGCGGTCTTCTCGCTCCTCTGGTCCGAGCACTGCGGTTACAAGCACTCGGCGCCGCTCCTGAAGCGGTTGCCGAGCTCCGGCGAGCGGGTGCTCCAGGGGCCCGGCGAGAACGCCGGCGTGCTCGACCTCGGCGGCGGCGAGGCGGTCGCGTTCAAGGTCGAGAGCCACAATCACCCGTCGGCGGTCGAGCCGTTCCAGGGCGCGGCGACCGGCGTCGGCGGGATCCTCCGCGACATCGTCGCGATGGGCGCCCGGCCGATCGCGATCCTCGACGGCCTGCGCTTCGGCTCGCCCGGCTGGCAGTTCGACCGGGCAGTCGCCGGGATCGCGCACTACGGCAACTGCACCGGCGTCGCGACGGTCGGCGGCGAGGTCGTCTTCGACGACGCCTACCGGGACAACTGTCTCGTCAACGCGATGTGCGTGGGCCTGCTCCCGGCGGATCGCGTGACTCGCGCGCTGGCGCGCGGGGACGGCAACCTCGTCGTCCTCTTCGGCGCGACGACGGGCCGCGACGGCATCGGCGGCGCGAGCGTGCTCGCGAGCCAGGAGCTCGGCGAGGGCTCGGTAGGGAAGCGGCCGTCCGTCCAGATCGGCGACCCGTTCAGCGGCAAGAAGCTGATCGAGGCGTCGCTCGAGCTCGTCGAGCGCGGGCTCGTCGAGTCGCTCCAGGACTGCGGCGCCGCGGGACTCGCCTCGGCCCTCGCGGAGATGGCCCGGGACGGCGCCGGGGTCGAGGTCGACCTCGCGCGCGTGCCGCTGCGGGAGGAGCTCGAGCCGTGGGAGACCATGATCTCCGAGAGCCAGGAGCGGATGGTCGCCGTCGTCCGGCCGGACCGGCTCGAGGCGGTCGAGGAGGTCTGCGCCCGCTGGGAGCTGCGCTGCGCGGCGATCGGCGAGGTGACGGCCGACGGGCTGCTGCGCGTTCGCTACGACGGTGAGATCGTCGGAGAGATTCCCGCGTTCCTGTTGACCGACGCCTGTCCGCGGTACGAGGTCGAGCAGCTCCCGCGTCCGCGGCCGAACGGGCCCGCCCACCCGACGAACCTCGAGCCGCGCGACCCGGTCTTCCAGCAGTACGACCACCTCGTGGGCGGCCGGACGGTGCGCCGGCCGGGCTTCGACGCGGCGGTGCTGCGGATCGACGGCGGCCGTGGGCTCGCCGTCTCCCTGGACGGCCCGCCGGTCGGCGAGCGCGACCCTTTCCGGGCCGGCCGCGCGGCGGCTTTCGAGGCTGCGCTGAACGTCGCGTGCGCCGGCGGCGAGCCGATCGGCTTCACGGACTGCCTCAACTTCGGGAATCCCCAGAGGCCGGAGATCGGGTGGGAGCTCGCGCAGGCGATCGAGGGCATCGCGCGGGCGGCCGAGGAGCTCGGGATCCCGGTCGTCTCCGGGAACGTGTCGCTCTACAACGAGACCGGCGGCAGGCCGATCCCGCCGACGCCGATCGTCGGCTGCGTCGGGCTCGTCCACGACGTCACGCGGATCCCGTCGCGCTGGCGGCCGGGCGACCGCGTGCTGCTCGCGACGGGACCCGAGGCCGCGCTCGTCTCGTTCCTCTGGCGCTCCGCGGCGCTGCTCTCGCTCGCGCACGACGTGAGCGACGGCGGGCTCGAGCTCGCGCTCGCGGAGTGCGCGCGCTGGAGCGGCGTCGAGGCGAGCGTCGACGCGCCCGAGCCGGAGGGCCCTGCGGCGATCGTGGCCTGCCGCGACCCGGGCGTGCTCGAGCCGGCCGGCGTGACGCTCGTCGCGCTCGGCGAGGCCGGCTGATGTGCGGCGTCTTCGGCATCTGCGCGCCCGGCCGCGACGTCGCGCGACTCACCTATTTCGGCCTGCACGCGCTGCAGCACCGGGGCCAGGAGTCGGCCGGGATCGCCGTGTCCTGCCGGGGCCGCCTGACCGTCCTCCGCGAGCTCGGCCTCGTCACGCAGTGCTTCAGCGAGGAGCGGCTCGGCGGGCTTCGCGGCGAGCTCGCGATCGGCCACACGCGCTATTCGACGACGGGCTCGAGCCGGTGGGAGAACGCGCAGCCGCTCGTCCAGCACGGGCGCGCGCGCGCCGTCGCGCTCGGCCACAACGGGAACCTCGTGAACGCCGGCGAGCTGCGCGAGGAGCTCGAGGCCGACGGCGTCCGCCTCGCCACGAGCTCGGACACCGAGCTGATCGCCGCGCTGATCGCGAACGACGCCGCGCCGCTCGAGGACGCCGTCGCAGGCGCGATGGCGCGGCTCGAAGGCGCGTTCTCGGTGACCGCGCTCTCGGAGGGAAAGCTCGTGGCCTTCCGCGACCCGCACGGCTTCCGGCCGCTCTGCCTCGGCCGGCTCGGCGGCGACTGGGTCGTCGCGTCGGAGACGTGCGCGCTCGACCTGCTCGGCGCGCAGCTCGAGCGCGAGGTCGAGCCGGGCGAGCTCGTCGTCCTCGACCAGGGCGGGCTGCGGTCGGTGCGTGCGGTTGCGCCCGCCGAGAGCCGCGCGCTCTGCATCTTCGAGTTCTTCTACCTCGCGCGGCCGGACTCGCGGCTCGACGGCGTCGAGACGCACGGTGCCCGCGTACGGATGGGCGAGCGGCTCGCGGAGGAAGCGCCGTGCGACGCGGACCTCGTCCTGCCCGTGCCGGACTCGGGCACGCCGGCCGCGATCGGCTTCTCGCGCGCGTCCGGCATCCCGTTCAGCGAGGGGCTGATCAAGAACCGCTACGTCGGCCGGACCTTCATCCAGCCGGACCAGGGCCTGCGCCAGCAGGGAATCAGGCTCAAGTTCAACCCGCTCGACGAGCTCGCCGGGAAGCGCGTCGCCGTCGTCGACGACTCGATCGTCCGCGGGAACACGACGCGCCAGCTCGTCTCGATGCTCTTCGACACCGGCGCGACCGAGGTGCACGTGCGCGTCTCGTCGCCGCCGATCGTCGGGCCGTGCTTCTACGGGATCGACTTCGCCGACCGCGATCAGCTGATCGCCGCGGGCCGGACGGTCGAGGAGGTACGCGAGCGCATCGGCGCGACCTCGCTCGCCTACCTCTCGCTCGACGGCCTCCAGTGGGCGACGCAACGGCCGGAGTCGTCCGTCTGTCGCGCCTGCCTGACCGGCGAGTACCCGACGCGGATCCCCGAGGAGCGGCGGCTCGCGAAGCTCCGATTCGAGGCCGCCCGGGCCTGAGCGTCCCTCGAACGAGGGGCTTGCCTCCTGTCGAGCACCGGCCTATGGTCGGACGGGATGGGGTTCGGGGTCAGGGCTCTTGCGGGTGGGGCCGCAGTTGCGCTCGCGCTGCTGGCGAACGGAGCGGGCGCGACCGTTCCGGGCCAGGTCGGCGTCATCGGCTACGGCTGGGGCAGCTGTGCCGGCGGCGGCCGTCCGGCCTCGTCACGGTCCGCCCGGACGGCACGGGCCTGAGCACCCTGCCGTTGAAGGGCCTCGGTGTGGCGGGTAACGGAGGCGGCTGGTCGTTCTCGCCGGAGGGCACGCGGATCGCGTTCGCGCTCAACCAGAATGGGCGCCAGGGGGAGATCTACGTGGTGAACGTCGACGGGACCGGGCTGAGACACCTCGGCGGCGTTCCCGGCATGGCCCTGGAGCCGCGCTGGTCGCCGGACAGCCGGCAGATCGTCTTCGAAGGCTGGGCGCAACCCTACGACTCGAATCCGTTCGCGTCCCCCGATCTCTACCTCGCGAACGTCGACGGCAGCGGTCAGGGGCAGCTGACGACCGACGGCTCCACGCCGTGGTCCGGACACGAGGGTTCGATCGGGCTGAACGAGGATCCGTCCTGGTCGCCGGACGGCAGCCGCATCCTCTTCGTCCACGAGTACTTCCCGGACGACAAGCCGGGCGGAGGCCAGCACCTGTACACGGTCCGGCCCGACGGCACCGGCCTCACGCGGATCACGAAGGGCAGCGGCTTCGACTCGCAGCCCGACTGGTCTCCCGACGGCAGCCGCATCGCCTTCTCGCACTACACCGGCGGCGACGGTGTGCAGTACATCGCGGTTGCGAAGGCGAACGGCTCGAACGTCCGGCGGCTGACGAATCCCGACGGCTATGGCGACACGGAACCCTCCTGGTCGCCGGACGGGAAGCAGCTGGCCTTCACGCGCTCCTTCGGCAGCCCGGACTACTGCCACGCCGTCTTCAGGATCAACGCCGACGGCAGCGGCGAGACCGAGCTTCCGTCGGACTACGCAAGCGATCCACACTGGCAGTCGCTCCCCGCAGGACGCCCCGCGAACGATTCGTTCCTCCTGCCCGAGACCCTCACCGGTGCGACCGGCAGCATCGGCGGGTCGAACGTGGGCGCGACGAAGGAGCCGGGCGAGCCGAACCCCGCCCGGAACCGCGGGGGCGCGTCGATCTGGTACCGCTGGCAGGCGCCCGGCACCGGCCCAGTCACCGTCGACACCCACGGCTCGAGCTTCGACACCCTGCTCGGCGTCTACACGGGCACCACCGTCGACGCGCTCATGCAGCTCGCGGCGAACAACGACTCGGGCGGCGGCGACCTCACGAGCTCCGTCACGTTCCAGGCCCGCGCGGGCGTCGTCTACCGGATCCTCGTCGACGGCCGCCGCGACAGCAGCGGCAACGTCGCGCAGGGCAGCGTCGTCGTCCGCTGGAACGGCCCGGCCGCGCAGGTTCCGCCGAACGACGACCTCTCGAACGCGCAGGTGCTCACCGGCATGACCGGCCAGGCGAGCGGTTGGAACCTCGGCGCGACGGCCGAGTCCGGAGAGCACGTCCAGCTCGATCATCCGGGCGCGTCGGTCTGGTACCGCTGGACGGCTCCCGCGACGGGCACGGCGACGTTCGACACCGCAGGCTCCGGCTACGACACGACGCTCTGGGTCTACACCGGCTCGGCCTCACAGTCCAAGCTCAAGGTCGCCTGGGACAGCGACGACGGCTACCCGACCGGGGTGGCGAGCCGGATCGCCGGCGTCCACGTCGACGCGGGCAAGACGTACTCGCTCTCGGTCGACGGCTACCGGACTCCGAGCGGCATCACGCAGGGCGACTTCACGCTCGACTGGGCGGAGAGCACGCCGTGAAGAGGGCGCGGCGTCTCTGCGGGCTGATCGCAGCCGGAGCGGCGCTGGTTGCGTGCGCCGGAGCGCTGGCGGCCGGCGGCGGGCCGGCTCCCGCGTTCGCGGGCAAGAACGGGCTGATCGCGTTCACCTCGACGGAGTCGAGGCGGGTCTCGACCGTGAAGCCCGACGGCACGGGCCTCACCACGCTGCCGAAGGCGAGCGACTGCCTTCAGTACCAGGACTTCAGCCAGGCCTGGTCGCCCGACGGGCGGCGCCTCACATTCGTCGAGACCTGCGGCGCCGGCGAGCAGATCGGCATCGAGAACGCCGACGGAACAGATCCCGTGCTGCTCGGCGTGACCGGCGAGGGCATCGCCGGCGTCCACTGGTCGCCCGACGGCACCAGGCTCGTCTTCGCGGTCTACTACCTCGGGCTCGACGACGACATCCTCGTCGCCAACGCCGACGGCAGCGGTCTGCGGGCACTGACAACGGACGGCGGGACGCCCTGCCCGGGCTGCCCCGGCACGCTGGCGGACAACGCCGCCCCGTCCTGGTCGCCCGACGGCGCCTGGATCGTCTTTCAGCGCGAAGTTCGCGCCGAAGGTGGCAAGTACCACATCTACCGGATCAGGCCGGACGGCACGGATCTCGAGCAGATCACGCACACGACCGGGAACGAGTACGGCCCCGACTGGTCGCCGAGCGGGCGCAGGATCGCCTTCACGTCCGATGCCGACGGCGTCCGGCACGTCTACACGATGAACGCCGACGGAACCGATTGGACGCGGATCACGAACGCGGCCGCGGACGACTCGGGCCCGGTCTGGTCTCCCGACGGGACGCGGCTCGCCTTCACCCGCAAGACCGGTCAGTACAGCTACGCCGTCTTCACCACTTCGGCGACCGGCGGCGACGGCACGCTGCTCGTCGACCACGCGTTCGGCCCGGCGTGGCAGCCGCTGACGACGTCGCCGCCGCCGCCGTTCAACAACCCGTTCGGTAGGCGGATCGACCTCGCCGGCGCGAACGGCCAGGTGGCCGGGACGAATGTCGGCGCGACCAAGGAGAGCGGCGAGCCGAACCACGCCGGCGATCCGGGCGGGGCCTCCGTCTGGTACCGCTGGAAGGCGACCGCAGGCGGCACCGTCACCATCGACACCGAGGGTTCCGACTTCGACACGCTCCTCGGGGTCTACACGGGACCGGGCGTCTCCGCGCTGACCCCGGTCGTGGCGAACGACGACGCGTCCAGCAGCGACCGCACGAGCAAGGTCACGTTCGTCGCGCTCGCCGGCGCCGTCTACCAGATCGCCGTCGACGGCTGGCGGCACCCCTCGACGGGCGTCGCCGAGCAGGGCCAGCTGCAGCTCCACTGGTCGCAGCAGCAGCAACAGGCTCCCGCGAACGACGCCCTCGGCTCGGCACAGCCGCTCGCAGGCCCGGCCGGCCAGCTGAGCGCGACCACCACGGGCGCCACGAAGCAGGCCGGCGAGCCTGACCACGCCGGCAGCCCCGGCGGCGCCTCCGTCTGGTACCGCTGGAAGGCGCCCGCGACCGGAACCGTCACGATCGACACGGCCGGCTCGGGCTTCGACACGCTGCTCGCCGCGTACACCGGCTCCACCTTCGGGACGCTCGTGCAGGTCGCCGCGAATGACGACGTCTCCGATAGCGGCCGGACGAGCCGGATCGGTTTCCAGGCGACCGCCGGCACGGTCTACCGGATCGCCGTCGACGGCTACCGGCACAAGTCGACCGGCGCCCGTCGAGCAGGGCACCTTCAACCTCCGGTGGGCCGAGTCAGGCTAGGCAGCGTGCCCCGGCACGTGGACGATCTCGAGCTTGAGCCCGTCCGGGTCGTAGAAGAAGACGGCGTAGTAACCCGGGATGTACCAGTACTCCTGAGGGCCGCTCTCGATCTCGGCGCCCTGCGCGATCAGCCAGTCGGCGCGCTCGTTCACTGCCGCGCGCGACGGGGCCTCGAACGCGACGTGGTGGAGGCCGACGCGGTAGCGGTCGTACTGGCCGTCGATCGGGCTCTGGGCGGCGCGCAGGCCGATCGACGTGCCCTGCCCGCTCAGGTACCAGATCGTCTCGCCGCGCTCGCCCTCGACCTCGGCGACGCGATGCCAGCCGAGCGGCGCGAGCAGGTCCCGGTAGAAGGGCAGGCTGCGGTGGATCGAGGAGACGACCAGATCGACGTGATGAACGCCGCTCGAGCGCACGCTGAACCGCCCTACGAGTTCAGCGCCCGGGCTGGAACTCCTTGCCGCGGCCGTACCGGACCGCACGAGCCGCGGCGGCCGGGTCGGCGCCGGCCTCGATCAGCCGCTGGCGCAGCTCGCTCTCGGCGCCGAGCCGCAGGAAGAGCCAGGCGAGCGCGCCCAACGTCACCAGCGAGCCCTCGATCATCATCACACCGCCCGCGATCCCCTGGTCGCCGAGCGCCGAGATCCCCCAGCGGTTCACCGGGTGCTCGTAGAACGGGTAGAAGACCGTGCCCGCCCAGAGGAAGACGTTGCCGAGCGCGGTCTCGAGCAGCCGGACGCAGACGATGTAGCCGAGCTTCGCGCCCGTCCCGAACCACGCCGGCCCGGGCAGCACCTCGAGCACGGGCGCCCACATCAGCGCGCCGAACGTGAAGAAGCAGAGGTGCTCGAGCGCGTGGATCGAGTCGTGGTGCAGGGCAGCCTGGTAGAGGAACGGCACGTGCCAGAAGCCGAGGTCGAGCGCCCAGAGCGGCAGCGCGACGGCGGGGTGGGCGAGCGCGCGCAGTCGGTAGACGGAGGGCGCGGCGAGCACCGGCCGCAGCAGCGGCCCGCTGAGCCCGGCGGCCATGGCGAGCGGCGCGAGGTCGCCGAGCAGTACGTGCTGGATCATGTGGAAGCTCAGGAACTGCTCCTCCCCAAACCTGTCGATGGGCGACACGAGCGCGAGGAAGACGAGGAAGAGGCCGGCGCCGAACGACCAGAGTCGCCACGTCGGCACCGGCGTTCCGCGCGCGGCGAGCGTCCGCGCGCGCCGCGCGTAGAGCACCGCGACGACGGCCATCGGAACGAGCTGGAGCGGCTCGAAGGTCCAGCTCGTCAGCAGCGAGGGGCCGGCGCCCACCAGGCCAGTCTAGAATCGGGCGCCTCGGGTGCGGTTCTTCCACTACCACCTCGTCACGAGCCGGCTGCGGCAGACGGAGGCGCGGTACCTCGGCAGGCTCGGATTCCGACTCGTGGCGCGCTACGGCCGGGTCGGCGAGGAGCAGGCGTCGTTCGAGGCCGGCGTGCCGTGGGACGAGCTCGACCGGCGCGGCTTCAAGCTTCGCCTCACGGAGCTCGAGCGGGGCGCCGTGAACGTCGTCGTCCAGCCCGGCCACTGGGAGCTGCCGCGCGTCGACCACCTCGGCCTCGCGCTCGACGAGGACGAGTTCAGCCGGCTGCTCGTCGACGCCGGCCGGCGCGGTCTCAAGGTGCAGGAGCACCTCGGCCGGCGGACGTTCATCACGACCGACGCCGGCTTCCGGCTCGAGGTGCACCCGCCGCGCGACTGGCTCGAGGATCTCTTCGCAGGCGAGAACGAGCTGCGCCTGGCCGAGCTCCAGCTGAGAACGGACGAGCCGGCGGAGAAGGCGAAGGCGCTGCACGACCTGCTCGGCGTCGAGCGGCACGGCAACAGCGTCGAGATCGCGGACACCGTGGTCTCGTTCGTGCCCGGCGGGCCGCAGGGCCGGCCGGAGCTCCACGGCGAGATCTTCTCGCCTCCTGTCAGCGGGTGAGTCGCACCGTCACGAAGCCCGAATAGACTCGGTCTCCTTGACCGGCAGGACGTACGCGGCGGCCGGAGTCTCCCTGAGCACGGCGGAGGCGGTCGTCGAGCGGCTCCGCGCCGCCGTCGAGTCGACCGGCGCCGAGGGCTTCGGCGCGTTCGCCGGCCTCTACCCGCTCGACGATCGGCGCCTGCTCGCCGCGTCGATGGACTCGATCGGGACGAAGCCGACCGTCGCGCGGGAGCGAGGGCTCCTGCGCAACTGCGGCGCCGACATGGCCGCGCACTGCGTCAACGACGTCGCGACGACCGGCGCCGAGCCCCTCTTCCTGCTCGACTACGTCGCCGCGAACCGGATCGAGCTCGAGCAGGTCGCGGAGCTCGTCGAGGGCGCGGCCGAGGTCTGTCGCGCGGCCGGCTGCGCACTCGTCGGCGGCGAGACGGCCGAGCTACCGGGTGTCTACCGCGAGGGCGAGCTCGACTTCGCCGCCACGTGCGTCGGCATCGTCGATCGCCGCGACGTGATCGACGGCTCGCGAGTCGAGGCCGGCGACGTCGTCGTCGGCTTCCCCTCAGCCGGCGTCCACGCCAACGGATTCACGCTCGTCCGCCGGGTGCTCTCGGACGAGGACTACGACGGCGACGACCTGCTCGCGCCGACGCGCCTCTACCTCGACGACGCCCGTGCGCTCCGGCGCGACACGGACGTGCGCGCGCTCGCGCACGTGACGGGCGGCGGGATCGAGGGGAATCTCTCGCGCGTGATCCCGGACGGCCTGCGCGCCCGGATCGACTGGGGCGCATGGCAGCGGCCGCCGGTGTTCGAGTGGCTCGGGCGGCACGTCGAGGAGGACGAGCTGCGCCGCGTCTTCAACCTCGGCATCGGGTACTGCGCGGTCGTGCCGGAGGCGGCCGGCCGCATGGTCATCGGGCGGATCGAGCCTGCGTGATCGGCGTCCTCGTCTCCGGCGAGGGCACGAACCTCCAGGCGCTCCTGGACGAGGGCCTGCCGGTGGCGGCGGTGGCGTCGAACCGCGCCGAGGCCCGCGCGCTCGCGCGCGCCCACGCTGCCGGCGTGCCGGCGTGCGCGTTCCCGCTCGCCGCGTACGGGTCACGCGAGGAGCGCGACCTCGCGATCGCGGACTGGCTCGCGGAGCACGAGATCGACCTCGTGGTGCTCGCCGGCTACATGCACCTGCTGACGCGCGCGTTCCTCGACCGTTTCCCGGAGCGGATCGTCAACGTCCACCCCTCGCTCCTGCCGGCCTTCCCCGGCGCGCATCCGCTCGAGGACGCGCTCGCGGCGGGCGTCGAGACCACCGGCGTCACCGTCCACCTCGTCGACGATGGCGTCGACACCGGCCCGGTGTTGCGTCAGGAGCCGGTGACGGTCCGGCCTCCGGAGACGCTCCTCGAACGGATCCACGCCGTCGAGCACCGGCTGCTGCCCGAGGTCGTGCGAGAGCTATGCGCGTCCTGATCTCCGTCTACGACAAGTCCGGCCTGGCCGAGTTCGCGGCTGGCCTGGCCGCGCTCGACGCCGAGCTCGTCGCGAGCGGCGGCACGGCCGCGTTCCTCCAGGAGCACGGGCTCGCGGTGACGCGCGTCGAAGAGCTGACCGAGGTGCCGGAGCTGCTGGGCGGGCGCGTCAAGACGCTTCACCCGACGATCCACGCCGGCATCCTCGCCCGACGCGACGAGCCTGACGACGTCGCCGCGCTCGAGGAGCAGGCGATCCTGCCCTTCGACCTCGTCTGCGTGAACCTCTATCCGTTCGGCGACGTCGTCGCGAAGCGGGCGGTGCGCGAGGAGGAGGCGGTCGAGCTGATCGACATCGGCGGCCCGTCGATGCTCCGCGGCGCGGCGAAGAACTTCGCGCACGTCGCGCCCGTGTGCCGGCCCGAGCAGTACCCGCGCGTCCTGGCCGAGCTCCGCGAACGCGGGAAGCTCTCGCTCGACACGAGGCGAACGCTCGCGGCGGACGCGTTCATGACGACGGCCGCGTACGAGTCGGCGATCGCGCGCTGGTTCACCGATCGCGAGTCGTTCCCGGACTCGCTCACGATCTCCTTCGAGAAGCGGCTCCAGCTCACGTACGGCGAGAACCCGCACCAGCGGGCGGCCTACTACTGCGAGGCGGGCGCGCGCCGGCACCTGCTCTCGAACGTCGAGCAGCTGCACGGGAAGGAGCTCTCGTTCAACAACCTGGCAGACCTCTCGGCCGCGCGGTTCCTGCTCGACGAGTTCACGCTGCCGGCGTGCGTCATCGTCAAACACGGGAACCCGTGCGGCGCGGCGGTCGGCGGCGCGGCGCTGACGGCGTTCGAAGCGGCGAACGGCTGCGATCCGCTCTCCGCGTTCGGCGGCGTCGTCGCGTTCAACCGGCCGGTCGACGCGGAGCTCGGCCAGCTGCTCGCCGCCCAGTTCGTCGAGGTGCTGCTCGCGCCGTACTTCGACCCGGACGCGCTCGAGGCGCTCCGCGGCAAGCCGGGGCCGCGGATCCTGCTCGACGGCGAGCGGCGCGGCGTCACGCCCGGCGAGCGCGACTACCGGCGCGTGCTCGGCGGCATGCTCATCCAGGACCGCGACAGCGACGTGGACGACCGCCAGGGGATGGTCGTCGTCTGCGGCGAGGCGAGCGAGACCGACTGGGGCGACCTCCTCTTCGCCTGGCGCGTGTGCAAGCACGTGACCTCGAACGCGATCGTGCTCGCGAAGGACCTGAAGACGATCGGGGTCGGCGCCGGCCAGATGAGCCGTGTCGACGCCGTCCGGATCGCGATCGACAAGGCCCGGCGGCACGGCCACGACCTGAACGGCGCCGTCCTCGCGTCGGACGCGTTCTTCCCGTTTCCGGACGGGCCGGAGCTCGCGCTCGACGAGGGAATCCGGGCGATCATCCAGCCAGGCGGCTCCAAGCGCGACGCCGAGGTCGCCGAGGCGGTCGAGCGCGCCGGCGCGACGATGGTCTTCACGCGTCGGCGCCACTTCCGCCACTGACGCCCTTTTCGATCCGCGATGTTGGGACTTTGGCCCGGAATCGGCACAGTCGCGTCACACGTTCGGCGGTACCGTTCGTGGTGGGGCTTGACCCCCACCCTGGGTGGGGGAACGGGCGCGCGCGCCCGCACGTGAGACTAAGGGCACGGGTGCCTCCTTCGTCCCGCCATCGTCGTTCCCCTCGTCGGGCTCCTCGGCGGGTTTGCGGCGGTGAGCGGCCGGCGGAGGCATCCGGCCCACCGGGGTCTCTCGATCCGTCCGCCGTCCCCGTCACGCGTCAGTGGGCGACGGCCGGCCCGGTGCACCGGAACTGCACCGCACTCGCCACGACGGCCGCGCCCGTGACGGTGGGCGGCCTGGAGGATGGTGCCGGTGGCGCCGGCGTGAGTCGATCCGGGACCAGAGCCGCGCCCGGCACCTCGTGAGCGCCCAGCTCGTCCGCCGCTGCGACGCGTCGCCGTTCGCGTGGACGACATCGCCTGCCTCCGCGCCGTGACGGGCGTCGGCGAGCTCGTTCCCGGCTCTCAGACGTACCTCGTGTACCTCGAGCGTTATCTCCGAGGCTGGCGCGTGCTCCACGACGGCGCCGGGAATCCGACGATCGGCGGCCCCTCGCAGGGTCGCTGCAAGCTTGGCCACGCCGGAGGGACCTCGGCAGCCCGCAGCGGTGTATAAGCGTCGTATGAGACGGATCGCCCTCGCCGCCGCAGTCGCCGCCGCGCTCGCCGTGCTCCCGGGCGGCGCGTCCGCAGCCGGCTGCTCGCCGCTCAACTGCGCGCCGAGCCAGCTCCCGCTCGCCGGCGGCCGCCTGCTCGCCGTCCGGGCCGCCGGGATCGACGGCAACGTCCGCGTGCTCGACCTACGGACGGGACGGACGCGCTGGTGGCTCCCGTCCGGCATGTTCGGCGGCAACCTGCTCGTCCACGCGGACGGCTCGCTCGTGACGTGGTTCGACGCGGCGACGGGCGCACGCGTGACCTCCGGCGTCGCGTCGCTGCACGGGAGGTTCGCGCTCGTCGGCGCCTCCCAGGACGGCCGGCGCGCGGTGCTCGCGCGGACCCAGAAGCTCCGGACGACGTTCGTGATCTTCTCGCCGGCCGGCCAGCGTCAGGTCGTCCTCGGCGGGAACCAGTGGTCGTTCGACGCGCTCGCCGGCGACCGGCTCTACCTGCTCCACTTCGTCCTCGGCGGCTACGAGGTCCGCCTGTACGACCTCGGCCGGAACCGGCTCGTCCGCCGGCCGCTCAAGGATCCGGGCGAGTCCGACGTGATCAGCGGCGTCGCGTGGCAGCGCGCCGCGTCCGTCGACGGGCGCTACCTGTTCACGCTCTACGTGTCGGACGACGGGCATGCGATGGTGCACGAGCTCGACGTCCGTGCCGGCAGCGCCCGCTGCATCGACCTCCCGGGCGGCGGCGACTTTGCCGCGAGCATCACGTACGCGCTCGCCCTCGCGCCTGACGGACGCACGCTCTGGGCGATCTCGCCGGCGCTCGGGCAGGTGGCCGCGATCGACGTCGCGGCGCACCGGCTGCGGACGCACTTCGCGTTCGCCGGCAGCCAGTCGCAGACGACGTCGGCGCTGGCGGCGATGGATCGGAGCGGCCGGCGGCTGGCGGTCACCGACGCAAGCCACGTCTGGGTCGTCGAACCGGCGCGGCACCGCGTCGTCCGCTCGACTCCCGGCGTCGCGCTGGCCGTCGGCTTCTCGCCGGACGGCGGCCGTCTCTGGCTCGTCGGCCAGCGCAGCCGCGTCTCCTCGCTCCCGATCCGCTGACGCGTAGGATCGGCGGCCTGCCGCCCGCCGACGAGTTCAACGCCTTCGTGTGGCTGCCGGAGTCGCCGCAGCCGGCGACCGACGGGCCGCTCGCGGGCTTGAGGGTCGCGGTCAAGGACAACGTGGACGTCGCGGGCATGCCGACCAGGGCGGCGTCGCCGGCGCTTCCCCACGTACCCGCGGCGGCCGACGCGCCCGCCGTCGCCGTCCTGCGGGCGGCCGGCTGCCGCATCGTCGGCAAGGCGAACATGCACGAGCTCGCGTTCGGGATCACGTCCGAGAACCCGTGGTCGGGCGACGTCCGCAACCCCCGGCTTCCGGGCCACGTCGCGGGCGGCTCGAGCGGCGGGTCGGCGGCTGCCGTCGTCGCCGGCCTCGCGGATGTCGGCCTGGCCAGCGACACCGGCGGCTCCGCCCGGATTCCGGCGGCCATGTGCGGCGTCGCCGGGTTCAGGCCCTCGACCGGCCGCTATCCGGGCGACGGGATGTTGCGGCTGTCGCGGGCCTTCGACTCGGTCGGGTTGATCGCTCGGACGGCAGCCGAGATCGAGCTGGTCGACGCCGCGATCGCCGGCCGGCCGAGGCTCGAGCCGGCGACGCTCGCCGGCGTCCGGCTCGCCGTGCCGGGCGGCTTCTACCTCGACGGCCTCGAGCCGCCCGTCGCGCAGGCGTTCGAAGCGGCCCTCGCCCGTCTCTCGGATGCCGGCTGCGAGCTCGTCGAGGCGGACGTGGCCGGCCTCGACGCGGGCGCGAAGGACGTGCACCTGACGATCGTGCTCCATGAGGCCGAGCAGATCTGGCGGGCGCACGCGGAGGCGCGCGGGACGACGCTCCGGGCGCTCGCGGCGGCGATCGCAACCCCGCAGGTGCGCGAGCTCTTCGCACGGCTCGGCGCCGGCGAGGCGCCCCCGGAGGACGCCTACCGCGAGGCGCACGACGGCGCGCGGCCGGCGCTGAAGCAGGCGTTCGCGGACTACTTCGCAGAGACCGGTGCCGCGGCGCTCGTCGCGCCCGCGGTCCCGATCGCGCCGCCCCGATCGGGGCCGCGTCCGGCCGAGGCGGAGCGCCGGCTGTTCGACCTCCTGACGCGGAACATGCTCCCGGCCACGTTCGCCGAGCAGCCGAGCATCTGCCTCCCGATCGGCAGCGACGTCCCGGTCGGCCTGCTTCTGGACGGCCGTCCGGGGCATGACGAGCGGCTGCTCTCCCTCGCGCTCGCGTTCGAGCGCCACCTCGCCGCCTGAGCCGGGCCGGGGTTAGAAGTTCGACGTCTGGGGGTCGCTGAAGGCCAGGATCGGCCCGTTTCCGGCCAGGTCGACGAGGCCCGCGTCGGGGGTGTAGGCCGGCCTCGCGGCGGCGACGTTCGTCTTGACTGTGCCGCTCGAGAACGTTCCGAGCGTGATCGTCAGCTTCTTCGCGCTCGGATCCCAGCTCAGGGTCGACGACGTGAACGTCGAGGTCGCCGACACGAAGTCACCGGCGACGATCCTGCCGAGGTGGAACGTGCACGAGCCCGAGGTGGCCGAGAGGATGTCCGCGCCGCCGCTGTTCGTGATCGTCAACGTGCCGTTCGAGAGCGTCTGCGTCCCGGAGTCGCTCCACGCGGAGCAGAGGCTCGCCGCGCTCAGCTGCTCGGAGTACGTGATCGAGACGGTGTCGCCGGCGTCGGCCTTCTTCGCCGTGCCGCTTCCGTTCGCGAGCGTGACGTCGGTGACGGTGGGCGCCGTGTTGTCGACCGTGACGCTTCCGGACCCTGACGTGCTGTTTCCGGCCGCGTCCGAGGCGGACACGGTGTAGCTCTTCGACCCCGCCGAGAGCACCGGATTCGCCGTCTGTGCCGCGCTCTTGTACGCGTACGCGTGGCCGCCGACGGTGCAGCCGCTCGAGCACGCCGTCAGCGGGACGCTCGTCGAAGCGGTCGTGATGTTCGAGAGGTTCGCCGTGATCGAGCCGCTGACCCCGCTCGCGGCGTCCGAGACGTCCGCGTAGACGGCGTACCCGCCGCCCTGCTTCAGGACGCCGACCGCGCTCGTCGCCGTGTTCGCGATGACCGTCGTGACCGTCGGCCCGGTGTTGTCGACGGTCGTCGTGACCGTGTTGGACGCCGCCGTGTTTCCGGCCGTGTCCGTGACCACCGCGCGGACGCTGTAGACGCCGTCCGCCGGCTGCGAGCTCCAGGTCACCGAGTACGACGGCCCCGTCGAGCTCGACCCGATCAGCGTCGAGGGCGTGCAGCTCGAGCCGGCGCACTGGTAGTAGGCGACGGAGCTGACGCCCGAGGACGCGCCGTTCACCGTCGCGTCCGTCGCAGTCTCGGTCAGCGCCTGGCCGTTCCTGATCGCGCTCGCCAGGCTGAAGGTGCCCGGCGTCGGGTTCGTCTTGTCGATCCGGATCTGCGTGCCGGCCGTCTTCGCCGACTCCTGGTTGCCGACGGAGTCGGCCGAGAAGTACTTGACCGTGTAGACGCCGTCCGAGGCGAGCGGCACCGAGGTGCCCTGCGCCGACGACGTCGTCGGCGTCGACCCGTCGGAGGTGGAGTAGGTCGCCGCCACGCCCGAGCCGGCGTCGGTCGGCGACAGCGTCACCGTCTTCGTCACGTTGAA